>TARA_R110000787_G_scaffold63679_11_pt1 | contig 439044 bp, 407 predicted proteins | sample TARA_R110000787 | Tara Oceans TARA_R110000787 (sample SAMEA4397920) | marine metagenome | biome: Polar Biome; feature: [DCM] deep chlorophyll maximum layer (ENVO:01000326); material: water (ENVO:00002006), including particulate matter (ENVO:01000060) such as... | depth 35 m | reverse complement strand
ACGCCACGCCAATCCGGCGCCAACGATCAATGCGTTAAAGCCATCGCTTTCCGCGTCCCCATGCCAAACACGGGCGAACGCGTCTTCAAAGACATCACGGCTGGCGGCTAAATCGATGTCGGCACCACTGCGGCTCTCAAGTCCAAAGTCGTGAATGACCAAGCGCTCAAAGCTGGCATCGAGCACGTGAACAACATGAGGACCACCTTCGTTGATGACCTTAAAGCCCATGTGTTCAAACACCGGCAAAACGTCGGAAAGCGCAATTTGCGTTTCTTGATTATAAAGCTTGAAACGCACGGTGTTGGCCGCGGTACCTTCGGGGCGATACAGGTTGAATCCGACCTCGCCTGATTTGTCGATGGCTTCGATCTTATCCAAATCGAACAACGCTTCGTCGGTGGTATATTGCGCTTGATAGGCTGGGCCAAATGCACGACCAAACCTGGCCTGCAATTCATGCGCGCGCGCTTCACCTTCACGGGGTACCAGCGCGTCCAACAATTTGTCGGCCCAAGATCGGGCAGCTTCGGCAATTTCAGATTCCAGAGCCTTAAGGTCAAGCTTCGGCACTTTACGGTCGGTCAACTTGACGATCATATGGACGCGCGCCAACGGCGAGTCACCCAGCTGCGTAAAGAATGCCGCCGCCTGACCGTTGCAGCCCGTCGCAAGAATATCTTGAATAACCCGCCGCAATTCCGTGCTGTAGCGATCGCGCGGCACAAAAACCAAGAACGACAAATAACGTTTAAAAGCGTCCGTGCGCACAAACAACGCGGTGCGTTGGCGTTCTTGCAGATGCAAAATACCGGTCGCGGTTTCTAGCAACGTATCTTCATCGACCTGGAACAATTCGTCGCGCGGATAGTTTTCGAGAATATTCAAGAGTGCTTTGCCATCGTGACTGTCACGGGTAAAGCCGGCGCGGTCGATGATGTTTTGCAAGCGTCGACGCAACAGCGGAATGTTACGCGGTGAAAGATTATAGGCGACCGATGTAAACAGGCCGACGAACAATCGGTGCGCAACGACCCGGCCTTTAGCATCGATCTTGTTGATACCGACCGCATCCATATGCACCGAGCGATGCACCACGGAGCGCTGATTGGTTTTCGTCACCGTCAACAGCGCGCCACGGGTCAGAGAGTCTGCGATTTCCGGAGACAGTGTGTCTTTCGCCTGAAATGATTCGAACACCGAGACGTCGGCATCACGTAATATCCCGAGACCGGAATCCCGGTCAACGGTGACCCGTGTCTTTTTGCCGGTACCGCTGACTTTATATTCGCGAAAGCCCAAGAATGTGAAGTGGTTGTCGTGCAGCCAGCGCAAAAGCTCGCGCACTTCCTGGGCTTCTTCGAGCAGAATACCCTTAGGCTCAATGTTTAAATCATCGATCACGGTTTCCATACGTTCGCGCATGGGGCGCCAATCAACGACGGAATACTGAACGTCACGGAGCACGTCGTGCAGCGCGGCTTCAATTTCTTTCAGCGCCGCGTCCGGTTGCTGCGTGATCTGAAAATGCATAAAGCTTTCCGACCGCGCATCGATATCAACATGGCCACGTTCGAGGATATCGATCACTTTGCCGGCCTTGTCGCGCCGGACTTTTAAGATCGGGTGAATGACCAGATGTATCGGCAGCTCGCGGCGCGTCAATTCAGACGAGATCGAGTCCACCAAAAACGGCATGTCATCGGTGACGATTTCAATCACGCTGTGTTCGGTCGACCAACCGTCACGTTTTTTCTGTGGCGTGTAGACGCGAATTTTGGCCTTGCCGGGTTTGCGCACGTCGCCCGTCGCCAGATGTGCGGCAATCAGACCGGCGATTTCAGTCCCGTCCATACCGCTGAGATCATGGTGGGGCACATGTTGCAGATAGTCCGAAACCGCGCCCGCAAGCCGCTTGCCTTTTTTGCCTTTGATCGATTTTTGCGCTGCTTTTTCGGCGGCCGCAATTAACGCCGCACCGCCACCGTTGCTTTTAGACATATTATCCTCCCGTCCCGGCTCCCCCCGGTCGTACCTGAAAGGCTAACGCATTCAGTGAACAAGGGGAAGGCAAGGCTTTATAACGCCTGAAAGGCAAGCAATGCAGGTCAAAAATGGACCGATAGGCTGATTGCGCCAAATCGGTCGCTGTCCGGTTGTTGATCAAACTCACGGGATCGCATGACATGGGTGAAGGCTATGCGCGCGGGCCCGTATATGAACGCAACGCCCGCATAGAAATCGCCGACAAAGGTTTTCTTATCGACGCTGTGGCTGTCGCGAAACGTATTACCGTCTAGGAATATGTTGCGCGCCACGGCGCGACCGTCGACGCCGGCAAACATGTACCAGGCAAGACCATCGGCCGGATTGATCGCACCAAACCCAGATGCGTTGGGCCTGATCAACGGCGGTCCGTAATCGATATCGAGCTGTTGGCCAAATCGGACCGTCGCGCCACCATTGGCATGCGTATATACATTGCCGAGCGTGGCGCCGAGATGAGGAATAGCATCAACCTCAAAACCTGAGAGTTTATAGGCTCGGTGCCGCCATTTACGCTCGCCGATCAGGTTGATGCCGGGCTCATCCTTAAGCTGATTGTCCCAACCCTTATTGGTCGCGACGTTGATCAGCTTGTGAAATCCGTTTTGCACCTGCCGACCCAAAGCCGACGGCCCGACGACCCCAAACTCTACCGCCATGGTGTCCAAGGTTTCAGTGTAATGTTCACCGAACCCTTCACCGGTTTCTGCGTTCAAGGATGCCGACAAGTAAAGCCAGCCCGCATACGGCCTATCATCTTGTATCAATGTGCGCCGTTCGGTATCGGCCGGCGTGTAAACATTATGTCCGAGTGCGAGCCCAAGACGGCCATTACGCACATCAGCCAGCGGATAGAGAAATTGCAACGTATCGCGCAGCATCGGAATATCGGAGCCGTCCTCAGCATCCGAAACCCAGCCAAGCCTAAATCCGTTCGAATAATTCCGATCGGTGTTGGCGATACGGTCGTTCTCGACGTTCACCGTCCAAGTGCCGGCAACGGCAGCGAACGGCGTGCACATCAGCACACCGAAAACCGTAATCAAGAATTTAAGAGGCTTATGCTTCATCATACGCTTTCATAGCGCGGATCTGTGCAACACGGAAGAGGTGCGTTAGCCTGCGGCTAAAATTTCCGCAACCGGCATTGGCCGTGCAAAATAATATCCCTGCATACGGTCAACGCCACAATCGGTCACAATGCGGGCGTTTTCTTCGGTTTCGATGCCTTCGGCGATGACTTTGATGCCGGCGCCATGAAAAGTACGCGTAACGGCTTTGACCATTGCTAATCGATCGTCATTGGGCGTTAAGTTTGATGTTAAAACTTTATCTAGCTTCACAAAGTCAGGGTTCAACGCAATAAACGTTTCAAGATTGCTATGTCCAGCGCCGAAATCATCAAGCGCGATACGGAACCCGGCATCGCGATAAAAATTTACGATGCCCCGCAGATGGTTCAGATCATCAATACGCTGGCTTTCGACGATCTCAAACACCACCCGCTCGGGGGCGAGATTGTTTTCCTTGGCAGCTTGCACGGTGGTGCGCAGACACACCGCAGGGTCATAGATCGAGCCCGGCATAAAATTGATAAAAACATCTGTCCCGGCAGGCAATTGCGCAGCCGCTTCAACGGCACAGATCCGCGCAGCACGATCAAGATTAAAGAACACCCGAGGGTCTTGCGCAGACTCAAATAAAATGTCGGGCGAGATTAATTTACCGTCCTCATCAAGACCGCGAAACAAGAATTCATGCGCGACCGTTTGACGTCCGCGATCAACCGAAACAATCGGCTGTGCATACGAGACGTATCTTTTCTGATCCAAAATATCGATCAGCCAATCGCTATGCACCCGTTGTAGTGCACTGGCAACGGTCATTACATTGCCGAAATCACCAAGCGAGGGGTTCTCAGCTGTGGTGATCAAGATACGCGTATCGCCGACTTCAAGCTTGGTCAAAAGACCGCTCAGCTTTACCAGAAGGCTTGATGCATCATCTGTTTCCAAGCGCAGGCAATTTTCCGCAGAAAGATTTTCAAACGCGATTTTTTGCGCGTCAAAATACTTTGCGATTTTCTGCAATGTATGTCCTTGCGGCGGCCATATAAAAATAAAGTCTTGAGAAGATAGTTTGTCGGGAAGGGTGCAATATTGGCAGGCCATAATTACGATTATTCACTTTTCTGGTGGCCGATCAAACTAAACGTTAAAATATATCATAATCAATTTAATTCGCGTTATGCGGAATCATATATTCCATGTTCGCGAGCAGACGCTGCACCATCATTTTGGTCAAATATAGACCGAATTCGGGGTTGGCCGCGTACAATTCAAACACTTTGTCTTCAGTCAAAATCATGAATGTACAATTGTCGACACACCGCACAGTCTGCGTTCTTTTTTTATCCGGCGTAAAAAGCGCAATTTCACCAACCAGATGTCCAGGCGTGACATCGACATTTAACTCAGTGATCCGCGCATGCCCTTCCAATAAAAAATAAATCGCTGTCGCCTCATCACCGGTTTGAAACAGCACACTTCCTTTGGGGTAGAACGTCCGCGTCATAAAAGGCAAAAGCCCATGCGGATCAAACGATGCATGGGCCAATGCATGCAGGCGCCGCTTAAGTATAATCGCTTGATACAATCGAAAAGCGTTCAACGGCAAAAGCGCGCCGTGCAACAGCGCAATGTTTCCGAGATCCGCGCTCAGGCCATAGCTAAGAAAGGCAACGTTGCCGACAATACCGACCAAGCGAAGCGCGGTGATCGTCTTCATCCAAAAAGTCGCGAAGATAATCCCCGACGCAACGTAGCCTAAGACTTCAATCCAATGCAGAACAATCCAATCCACGTGTTTTACTCGCGTCGTCGAAATGCTTTGATCATAAAAATCTACGCCAAACGCATAAGGGGGGATTATTGCGGCCTAAAAGGTGATGTGCCTTTTAGGTAACACAACAGAAATTGACAATTGCACTATTCTTTTTGATCAGCCCCGAATGGGGCCGAAAAGAATGGAGCGGGCGATGAGATTCGAACTCACGACTTCAACCTTGGCAAGGTTGCGCTCTACCCCTGAGCTACGCCCGCACCTGAGGTAAACCTCCGGCAGGGCCGGAGCGGTCGGATAATACGCATCACCAACTTGTTTTCAAGGTCGAATTCACGTTTTTTCTTGGCGACTTAATACAAAGCTACCGCTTAGCGTCATATGTGCGCCCTACATGTTCAATATTTCAGCCCCGGCGGGGGCTTTTTATACGTCTGCAGATCAAATTTTATCTGCCGCAACATATTAATACGCCCGTGCTGGGGGTTGCCGGACAGCATTCCGTCGTCCATTTATAAAAGAATAAATCACTGTATTCACGAAGGCGCCCAAAGGGGCGGGAGAGATCAGATGGAGTTTAAGCTCAATCCGGACGGCAGCATGAATCCGACGCAAGGCAATCCTTCGCAAGGCACCGGCGCACTGACAGCCCCAGCGCGGCCACCCGAACCTACAGCAGAAATCGTCATGGACCCGCACGCACCTGATGGCATCAATGCCAAGCCTGTCGGCGGCGATGTAATCACCGAGACCGATACAAACCGCTTCATGCAAGACGTCATTGAAGCGTCAGCACATGTGCCGATCATCGTCGATTTCTGGGCCCCTTGGTGCGGTCCCTGCAAACAAATGGGCCCGCAGCTGGAAAAAATCGTCCGCGAAGCCGGCGGCACCGTGCGCATGGTCAAAATCAATGTGGATGAGAACCAGGAATTGGCAGCGCAGATGCGTGTTCAGTCGATTCCGGCGGTCTACGCTTTTAAAGATGGCCAACCGGTCGATGGCTTTACAGGTGCCGTGCCCGAGAGCCAACTACGTGCATTTGTCGAAAAACTGACCGGTGGCGCCAAAGGCGGCCTGGAAGCGGCCTTGGATGAAGGCGACAAAGCGCTTGCTGAGAACGACACTGAGCTTGCCTTGGCCTTGTATCAAGAAGCACAAGCTCAAAGCCCGGAGAGCGAGCGCGCCGTTGCCGGTATCTTGCGCGCCATGGCAGCGAGCGGCGACCTTGAGGGCGCGCGCAAGACCGCCGATGCACTGCCCGAAGCTTGGAAAATGAAATCCACCATTGCGGCGGCTATTTCGACAATCGAGCTTGAAGAAAATATTGAAGACGCCGGCGATATCGCCGAATTACAGGCAAAGGTCAATGCCGATCCCAAAGACCATCAAGCACGCTTTGATTTAGCCCTCGCATTGTATGCGGCGCGCAAAAACGAAGAAGCGATTGATGCCTTATTGGAGATTATCGCCCGGAAAAAAGATTGGAATGACGGGGCTGCGCGCGAACAGTTGATCAAGATTTTCGATGCCTTGGGGGGCGCCCACGAGTTAACGGTGAGTGGCCGACGCCGCCTATCGTCGGTCTTGTTCTCATAAATCAGGGGCCCGAACTATGGTCGAACGTCCCCGCTATACGACCGTTGAAATGCTGCCGACCGACTTAGCCGTATTTCCGCTTCCGGGCGCCTTGTTGCTGCCGGGTGGGCAGATGCCGCTGAACATTTTCGAGTCGCGTTATCTGAATATGATCGAAGACGCGCTGGGGCACGGGCGATTGATCGGCATGATTCAGCCATTCGCCGAAAAGGACGAGCGGCAGATCCCCGATGGCACCGCGCTTTATGAGGTTGGATGCGTTGGCCGCATTATCCAGTTCACCGAGACCGGTGACGGGCGATATGTGATTTCCCTACAAGGGGTTTGCCGTTTTCGTGTGGGCAAAGAACTGACGGGCGTCGACGGCTACCGCCGGATACGCCCGGATTATACGCCTTATCTTTCAGACCTTGAGGTCAAAACGCTGGCATCTGACGGTACGCTTGAAGATCGCGAAAGCCTGCTTGCCGCAATGAACCGGTATTTCGTGCTGAAAGGGATCGAGGCTGATATAGAGTCCATCGAAGGTGCCCCAGACGGGGTGTTGGTGACATCGCTGGCCATGTCATGTCCGTTTGGACCCGGCGAAAAACAAGCGTTATTGGAATGTGCAAACACACTTGAGCGCGGGCGGCTACTCATCAGCATGTTTGAATTCGCGTTACACGAAACCGGCACACCGTCATCTGATATGCGCCAATAAATAATATAAGTACGTGATTTAAATTTTCCGCGGGAGACACCCATGAACACCACCGAAGTCGACCCCAAACTTTTGGAAATCCTAGTTTGCCCGTTGACCAAAGGGCCGCTGCGCTATGACCGTGAACACCAAGAGCTGATTAGCGACAAAGCCGGGCTGGCGTTTCCGATCCGCGATGGTATTCCGATTATGCTCAGCGATGAAGCCCGCGAAATCGACGAGCACACCGCCCCAAAGGCGGACAAATAACCGTGGCCGATACCTTCAGCCAAAAACACCGGCCCAGCGAAATCCGGCTCAAGCGCGAAGAAAAAATTCTGGAAGTAGATTTTGAAGGCGGTGTCACCGTTGCCTTACCGGCTGAGTTGCTGCGCGTCGAGAGTCCGTCCGCCGAAGTTCAAGGCCACGGGCCCGGGCAGAAAACCATTATCGCCGGGCGGCGCCATGTCGGCATCATGGGTGTTGAGCCGGTCGGCAATTACGCGGTGCGACTTAAATTTGATGACATGCATGACACCGGTATATTTTCGTGGGATACGCTTTTCGACATGGGAGCCCACAAAGACGAATTATGGAGCGGCTACCTCGCGGCGCTAGAAGAAAAAGGCCTCAGTCGAGATCCATAAAGTGCGATGCCAAACGTGAAAAATTTATTCGGCAGCGCGTTGCATTAGGCGCGGCAAATCACCGCTCAACCCCATTGCTGAACGCATCAGCATTTTTTTCAAAGGCGGGATGCGATTGACCGCGGCCAGACCGGCATCACGGGCCATGCGGATCGGCGTGACATCATTTGAAAATAGGCGATTGAGGCCATCGGTGACGGCAAGCATCAACGTGTTGTCGAAACGCCGCCAGCGTTTGTAGCGGGCAAGCACAGCCGCACTGCCGATATCTTGGCCAAGTCGGCGCGCATCACTGAGCACATCGGTCAACGCGGCGACGTCGCGGTATCCCATATTCAAGCCTTGGCCTGCGATCGGATGCATACCGTGATCCGCGTCCCCCACCAGGACCAAACGCTCGGCCACCGCCGTCTCGGCAAATTGCAGGCCGAGCGGATGGCAAAACCTCGGCCCAACAACCTCGATCTCACCCATGAAATCGCCGAAGCGGCGCGCCAGTTCGGTCAAAAACGTACGGTCATCCAAGTTGACCATGGTGCGGGCATGTGCCGCACGCTCCGTCCAAACGATGGAAGACCGGCAACCGGGCTTCGCCGCCGTGCCTTTCAACGGCAAAATTGCAAACGGACCCGCAGGCAGAAAATGTTCATGTGCGACAAAGGCATGAGGATGCTCATGCTCAACCGTACAGACAATCGCTTCTTGCGGGTAGCGCCAGCCGGTGACGCGAATACCGGCATCCTTACGCACACCCGAGCCGCGCCCGTCGGCAGCAATAGCGAGCGACGCGACAACTTCGGAACCGTCGCTGAGCACGGCACGCACGCCACTGCGGTCTCGCTCAAGAGTCTCGACGCGGTTCGGCGCCACAAACTGAATGTTCGCATCCGCCGCCACCGCAGCCAACGCCGCCAAACGAATATGTCGATTTTCAGCGAGGTAGCCGAGCGGGCCGGCACCAACATCTTCGTGATCATAATGCAAATAGAGCGGCGAGGCCCCGTCGGCGACGCGGATATCTAAGATCGGCGAAACCTGATCGGCCAAATGCGGCCAAATATCCAGCGCACGCAACAACCGCTTCGACGCCGCTGCAATTGCCGACGCGCGACCATCGAACCCGGCCTGCGTGACTGTTTTTGGATCTTCGCCGTCAATCACGGTGACGGATAGCCCCGCATGCGACAGCGCGCGCGCGGCAACGGCACCAACCAAGCCGCCGCCAATCACCAAAACATCCGAACGTTGCACGTTTGTCGTCATCTATTTTCTCACGAGCGCTGAATGAAGGCCCCTTTTACGTGCTCCCTCCGAGCACCGCTGTCCAGGGAGAAGTTATGGTGTTTTTTGTGCTTATTTTTTAAGCACGGCTAAATTTTGGGCAGAAATATGGCGCGAATATGACGTTCCCGATCATTCCACTTTTGCATTATTTCTGTCAACTATCTGATTTTAAAGTAACTATTTGCACCAAACGAATCTGGCACGGACCTTGATAGAGGGGGAGCGCGGCCCACATGGGCCCCCGTATACCCCAATGACGGTCGTCGAGCGGTTTTTACCGCTGTGGCGTCGTTAAACGCAACTGAAGGAGAGCGACATGAAAATGATCATGGCGGTCATCAAGCCCTTTAAACTCGAAGAGGTGCGCGAAGCACTTACGCCTCTGGGGATTGAAGGTATGACCGTATCCGAGGTCAAAGGTTTCGGCCGGCAAAAGGGCCAAGCTGAAATCTATCGCGGGGCGGAATATCAAGTGAATTTCCTCCCTAAGGTCAAAATCGAAATCGCCTGCGTCGACGATCTCGTCGAGCAAGTTGTTGAGACAGTGCAGAAGACAGCCATGACCGGCAAGATCGGTGACGGCAAGATTTTCGTCTGCTCGCTCGACAAAGCGGTCCGTATCCGCACCGGCGAGACCGATGCGGAAGCTCTTTGAGAGGGGTCGAACGATGAAAAAAATGATTAAACGCGTCTTGCCGTTCGCCGTCATGTCGATGGTGATCGCGGGCTTCGCATCCACGGCAAAGGCCGAGGTTAACGGCGAAGTACAATACATCTTCAACACGCTGAGCTTTATGTTCCATGGCGTGCTGGTGTTCTGGATGGCTGCTGGTTTTGCCATGCTCGAAGCCGGTCTCGTGCGTTCGAAGAATACCACCATGCAGTTGCTCAAGAACATCTCTTTGTTCTCGGTCGCTGCGATCATGTACTTCCTCATCGGCTACAACGTGATGTACGCTGGCGTTGACGGTGGTTACATCGGTACGTTCTCATTGTGGGGTCAGCCTGCAGGTGAAGCCGAAGGTGCCTTCGAAGCCGGTGGCTATGCAGCCTCTTCCGACTGGTTCTTCCAGATGGTGTTTGTTGCTGCAACCGCATCGATCGTTTCCGGCACCTTGGCTGAGCGCATCAAGCTTTGGCCGTTCCTGATCTTCGTCGTCGTGTTGACCGGCGTGATCTACCCGATCCAAGGTTCTTGGACGTGGGGCGCTGGTTGGTTGTCCGACATGGGCTTCTCCGACTTCGCTGGTTCCACGATCGTGCACTCGGTCGGTGGTTGGGCGGCTTTGGCTGGCGCTATCATCTTGGGTCCGCGTCTCGGCAAGTATTCGGCTGACGGTCGCGTCAACCCGATGCCGGGTGCAAACCTACCGCTCGCAACGCTCGGCACGTTCATCCTGTGGATGGGCTGGTTCGGCTTTAACGGTGGTTCGCAGTTGGCACTGGGTACCGGTGCAGACGCTATTGCGATCTCCAACATCTACATCAACACCAACACAGCAGCTGCAGGCGGCGTCATCACCTCGATGATCCTGTCGCAGATCATGTTCAAGAAAGTTGACTTGACCATGGCGCTGAACGGCGCGCTGGCCGGTCTGGTTTCGATCACCGCAGCTCCGGACGCTCCGTCCCTGCTGCAAGCGGTCGCAATCGGCGGTGTCGGTGGCATTTTGGTCGTGATCTTCATTCCGCTTCTCGACAAGCTGAAGATCGACGACGTTGTTGGTGCCATTTCGGTCCACCTCGTGGCCGGTATCTGGGGCACGATGGCGGTTCTGTTCACCAGTGAAAGCGCCACATTCACCACCCAGCTGACCGGTATCGTTGCAATCGGTGCGTTTGTGTTCATCGCAAGTGCCATCGTTTGGATGATCTTGAAAGTAACGATCGGCATTCGTGTCGATGAAGATGCCGAACATGCAGGCCTCGATACCAGCGAGCTGGCTATGGAAGCTTACCCAGAGTTCGGTAAGGGCTCCCAGACCCTCTGATTTCTCTCGAGATCAGACGGTTCTCCCCAGAAAGCCGGGCGGCATAATCCGCCCGGCTTTCATCTTTTTAAGATCATCCCGAAACGCCCCTCAACATCCAGCGAATCGAGCAAGCGAATCCGAGGGGCTGCCCAAAGCGGCTTCTAAGCGCTTTCGTCTAACCCCCCGATATTTAGTGGTTAATTCACGTTAACACAGCAAGAAATTCGCCCAGCCCCCAGACATTCACGAGACATCATCGACGTTAACCTTCTGTCAATACTTCGGGGCGTACCACCAATGTATGACAGTCCTCAGATCCCACGCTGGCGGGAAAGCCGCCGACCCATTCCTGCCGATCGCCGTCACCGACGCCTTAAAGCGTCGCGCATGGCAGGGGCTCGGTTTAGTCTTGATCGGTATGGCCGCCATTTTGGGCGCCGCATTATTGTCTTATGCGCCGGGCGATCCCTCATTGAACAGCGCCACCGATAACCGTGCCATCAATATCGCCGGCCCTTGGGGTGCGTTGTTTGCAGATCTAACGTTACAAATTATTGGTTACGCGGCGCTTTTGGTGCCGAGTGTCCTTGCGGTATGGGCGGCAAAGATCTTAACCCACGGCACCTTGGCGCGCCCGGGTGGCCGCCTCGCATGGCTTATTTTAGCCGTTATCGCCGCATCCATCGCCTTGGCCGCACCGAGCACACCGAACGGCTGGCCGCTTGCGGTTGGGCTTGGCGGCGTCGCGGGCTCGCTGGCTCTTGGCGAAATGGCTGAATGGGCAGGCCGCATGGGCTTGCGGGATGTAACCGTCTGGATCGCGACCGGCGCCGGCGTCGTCGCATTTATTGCCGCCATCATTTCACTCGGCATGCGCCCGACGGACTGGATGAATGCCGCCCGCGTCATTTGGCGCGGCACCAAACAAGGCGCGCACTTGGTCCGCGATACGGCACACGGTATTCGCTCACTCAGCACACAAGCGCATGACGTAAGCCTTCGTCTTCGTAATCGTTTTCAAGATGCCAACGCCAAAAATGTTGATGATCACGACGATATCAACGAAGACGGCTATACGGCTTACGAAGATGTGCCGGAACAAGGTGGTGCCTTGGATGCCGTCTTCCCCCGTGCAAAAGCGCCCGAGCCTGTCGTCGCCCCGCGACCGAAGCGGGCCAAGACTGGTCGTCAGGCCGAGGCGCGCCGCCAACATAAACTACCGCTTAGTAGTGATGATGAGAGCGCTCAGCCACCACTCGAGCTTTTGGACCTGCCCATCGTCGCGCCAGCCGAAAGCCGAGAAAGCCGCGAAGCGCTGCAGCAGAACGCACGCTATCTCTCGACCGTGCTCGAAGAATACGGCGTTAAAGGTGAGATCGTTAAAGTCCGACCGGGCCCGGTGGTGACACTGTATGAACTTGAACCCGCACCCGGCACCAAAACGTCCCGCGTGATCGGTCTTGCCGATGATATTGCACGGTCGATGAGCGCGGTGTCTGTCCGCGTCGCAACCGTGCCCGGCCGCAACGTTATTGGCATCGAGCTGCCGAACGCAAACCGCGAAACCGTGCATTTGCGCGAACTTTTAGGGTCCAGCGATTTTGAGAAGACCAAGGCCGAATTACCGCTGGCACTGGGCAAGGACATCGGCGGCGGGCCGGTCACCGTCGATCTGACAAAGATGCCGCACCTTTTGATCGCCGGAACCACCGGGTCGGGTAAGTCGGTCGCCATGAACACAATGATCTTGTCGTTGCTGTACAACCAGCCGCCCGAGCGCTGCAAGTTCATCATGATCGATCCGAAGATGCTTGAACTTTCGGTGTATCAAGATATTCCGCATCTGTTGACACCGGTCGTCACCGACCCGACCAAGGCTGTGGTTGCGTTGAAATGGGTCGTCCGCGAAATGGAAGACCGCTACCGCGCCATGAGCCAGATGGGTGTCCGCAACATCGCCGGCTATAACGCGCGCTTGAAAGAAGCATCGAAAAAAGGCGAAAGCTTGAGCCGTAGCGTCCAAACCGGTTTCGATCACGAAGGTAAGCCGGTGCACGAAGATCAACCGCTGCCGATGGACGCACTACCGTATATTGTCGTCGTCGTCGACGAAATGGCGGACTTGATGCTGGTCGCCGGCAAAGACGTCGAAGCCGCGATTCAACGCTTAGCACAAATGGCCCGTGCCGCAGGTATCCACTTGATGATGGCAACGCAGCGCCCATCGGTGGACGTCATTACCGGCACCATCAAAGCTAACTTCCCAACCCGTATCAGCTTCCAAGTGACGTCTAAGATCGACAGCCGCACGATCCTTGGCGAGCAGGGCGCGGAACAATTGCTGGGCCAAGGCGACATGCTGTATATGGCCGGTGGCGGGCGGATTTCTCGCGTGCACGGCCCGTTCGTGTCGGACGAGGAAGTCGAACGCGTGGTCGGCTACCTAAAAGAACAAGGCCAGCCCGATTATCTGGAATCAATCACCGAAGATACGGGCGAGCCAATATTCGGCGAGGCCGGCGGCAGCGCTGGCGGCGAAAACCACGACGAACACTATGACCAAGCCGTTGCCCTGGTCGCCCGCGAAGGCAAGGCATCGACCAGCTTTATCCAGCGGCATTTCCAGATCGGCTATAACCGGGCCGCCCGGATCGTCGAGATGATGGAAAAAGAAGGCGTCGTCAGTGCCGCCAACCGGGTCGGCCGTCGCGAAGTACTGATCGGCGATCATTGATCATTGTTGGTGCTGCACACCGCCTTTACCTTGCCACAATATGCGCTTAGAAACGCGGTCATGAGAGCTTTGATCGCCACCTTCTTCGCCGCATTTTTGCTGCTGCCATCAAACACTGCAGCGGCGCTGCAAGCGGTACCGCTGAATGCGGAACAGCATACGCAGCTGAAACGCGTCAGCGACTATCTGGACGAGATCAATACGCTGCAAAGCGGATTTTTACAGATTTCTTCCACCGGTGAGACCGCAAACGGCACCATCCTTTTGTCGCGCCCGAAGCATCTGCGGATCGAATACGATCCGCCGACGCCGATCTTGATCATCGCTAACGGTGAGTACCTGAGCTACATCGACACCGAATTACAACAGGTCAACCACATCCCCGTCGACGACACACCGGCAGCATTTTTGCTACGCGATGATTTTTCATTCACCGGCAAAGATCTAACAGTGACAGATTTTCAGCGCGCCGCGAATACAATCCGCATCAGCATCGTCAAAACCAGCGACCCGCTGGCCGGCGAGCTGACGTTGGTGGTGTCGGAAAATCCGATGCAGTTGCGCAAGTGGTCAATTGTCGATGCGCAGGGCATCACCACGGACGTGACGTTGCTCAACCCACGCTTTGGCGAGCCCATCGCCGATGATCAGTTCAACGCCAATTTTCTGAAATTCGATCTGACGCGCTAAGCGCCCGCCGATCACGGGATCAGCTTGTAACCGCCGGGCTCAGTCACCAATATTTTTGCGTTTGATGGATCGGCTTCGATTTTTTGACGCAATCGATACACATGGGTTTCCAGCGTGTGCGTGGTCACGGCGGCATTATACCCCCAAACCTCATCCAAAAGTTTTTCCCGTGCCACCGGTTTGTCGCCGGCCCGAAACAAATACTTAAGGATCGCAGTTTCTTTATCGGTCAGGCGCACTTTGCGCTGGTCCGCTTCGCGGACCAGCAATTTATTGGCCGGCTGAAATGTGTACGGACCAATCGAAAAAACCGCATCGTCGCTACGTTCATGCTGACGAATATGCGCACGCAATCTGGCCAACAAAACACCCAGTTTAAACGGCTTGGTGACATAGTCATTGGCACCGGCATCCAGACCCAAGATCGTGTCCGCGTCAGTATCCGCACCGGTCAACATTATGATCGGTGTGCGGACGCCGCCTCGACGCATCAAGCGGCATACTTCGCGGCCATCCATGTCCGGCAGGCCCACATCCAACAAAATCATGTCGAAAGTACCGGTTTTGACGATCTCAAGACTATCAGCCGCACTGAGCGAGGTCGTGACCTGGAATTCTTCGTGCAGCTTCAGCTGATCACTCAGCATTGCTACCAAATCTTCATCATCATCAACGATCAGGATTCGCTTGCCGTTGCTCATTCTTTGGTCCTCTCAAACGTCGATATTCGCGAGCGTTGGTACTTTGCCTTCAAAGCCTTATATATTAAGCGCCGGACGGCGAAAAGATGTTAGGCTGAACATATGAACAAACGCGTGAGCGATTCACCGGAACTCTATGAAGTGCCCGCAACGCGTGCACCATATACGTTGCTGGATGTTGAGCGGGCCATTTCAGAGTTACGACGCGGCTATCCCGTTGTCGTGCGCGGCGGCGGTGGGCATGCGATGTTGACGCAGGCCGCGGAAACCATGACGCCCGACAGTATCCAACGAATCACGGACATCACCGGTGAGCCGCTATCTTTAGCGATCACGGCGCGCCGCGCCGCGGTATTGGGCCTTGCCGAAACCGCCGGCAAAATCGCCATCGTATCCGGCATCGGCGGCCTTGGCGCAGACGAGTTAAGCGCACTTGCCAACCCGTTGGTCGAAGCGGGGGTGAACGATGAGCTCAGGGCCAAACTCAGCGTCACCGTCCGTGAACAGCCGGGACACGATTGTGCGTCTGCCGCGGTCACACTATCAAAAATGGCGCGCTTGCTGCCCGCAGCGGTCACCGCCCCGATTCTTGAAGCCGGAGACATTATCGCTTGGAGTAACCGCCACGATTTCTTGTCTGTCGATACCGGCGATGTTTTTCAATTCGAGCGCGCGGCTGTCCGAAATCTAAAACAGGTTGCCGAGGCTCGGGTGCCGCTGATGGACGCCGTCGACACCCGCATCGTTGCGTTCCGACCTGCAGACGGGGGTCATGAACACTTAGCCATCGTCGTCGGCACGCCGGACCCGGCGAAGCCTGTATTGGTGCGTTTGCATTCAGAATGTTTCACGGGCGACTTATTGGGCAGCCTGCGATGCGATTGCGGCGATCAGCTGAAGGGGGCGATGGCGCAAATCAAGGAAGCCGGCGCCGGGGTCCTGATTTATCTCGCCCAAGAAGGCCGGGGCATCGGCCTCATTAACAAACTTCGCGCCTATGAGCTGCAAGACAGCGGCTTTGACACCATGGATGCGAACGAACAACTCGGATTCGATGCGGATGAGCGCGTTTATATGCCGGCGGCACGCGTGTTGAAACTACTGAACATCTCGCAGGTGCGGTTAATGACAAACAATCCGGACAAAGTCTCAGCCTTGAACCGGCTTGGGATTGATGTGGTCGAACGCGTACAACATGCGTTTCCGTCCAACGAGCACAACGAACAGTACTTGCAGACCAAAGCATCCCGCGCCGGGCACCAATTCTAATAACACTGCCAATGCCCGCTTTTACCCGGCAGTTCCTGCCGAAATGACACGATGCGCCCGGTGTTAATCATTTAAATCGTTGAATTATAATAGTTTTTGTTGGCACGGCCCTTGCTTTTATCGTGACAGAACACGGGAAAGGGTTGGCAGCGGATGATGAGTGTCGGATCAGCACAGCAGCAGTGGGCCGGTTTCGCATTGCCCGACGCCAACGCCTTCACCGGGAGTGCCGATGGTTCAAGCGGTCGCAATACGCTCTCAAGAAACGAGCCTGAGCTGGCCCTCGCAATGCCGGAAAATGACCCAACCGGCGAAACTACAGAAAAGCCTCATGAATTTAGCCTATTTGGCGATGACGGCCTGACATTCGGCGACCTAATTGATGTCGTCAATCCACTTCAGCATATTCCCATTATTGCCACGATTTACCGGGAAATGACCAACGATGCCCTCGCGGCCGGGCCGCGCATGCTGGGTGGGACCCTGTTTTTCGGCCCGGTGGGCCTAGCGACGGCCGTCGCCAATGTCGCCCTTGAAGAGACAACCGGCAAAGACATCGGTGATCATCTCGTCAATTTCGTGGCACCAGACGAAGATGAGAGCCCGGCAATGGCCATCGCCTTTGCCGCCAACCAAAATAATACACCGATGAGTCCGACCGCCACGGCGACGTTAGCACAAGACCCAGTCAGCGCATGGGCGCGAAATGAAGTCGAATGGGCCCGAAGCCAAGGCAACAAAACACCATCCATCGAAAGTGACACCCCAAATCGACTACCCGATGCCGAACCATTCCTGCGCCAACCGGAAAATTGGGCTATGAACACGCAGCAGGTCGCGGTCCTAAACGACGATGTCCGCGCCGCCGCGCATGCTTACCGCGCCGCTGCTGGACTTCAGTTGAGACCTGACGCAAGCATCACTAGCGCATCTGGTCGTAGTTAATTTTCCGATATTCTATGGCCGCCCCTTTACCAAGCGCACCGCGCGTGTAGAACTTTATCCATGACGATACGTGTTTTTGCCGACGGTCATCTGACCCATGACGATCTTACGTTTCGATGTGCCCTGGGGCGTGGCGGCATTCGCACAGATAAGCGCGAAGGTGACGGGGCGACACCGGTCGGCACGTTTCCTTTGCGACGCCTGCATGTGCGCGCGGATCGCATGACGTTACCAAAGACCGGCCTGCCGACCCGTATCATTCGGCCGCTTGACGGTTGGTGCGACGATCCAACAGATGCCGCCTATAATACGCTGGTCACATTACCGTTCATCGCCAGCTGCGAAGTAATGTGGCGTGAAGACGAGGTCTATGATCTGGTCGTTGAAATCGGCTACAACGACGCGCCGCCCATCGCCGATGCCGGCAGCGCGATTTTCATGCACATTGCCAAACCTGACTATGCGCCGACGGAAGGCTGCGTTGCGCTGAACGCCAACGACTTAAAGCAATTATTGGCAACGTGCACACCGACGACCGAAATCGAGATCGTGCCCAGCACATCATAAAGATTACGAGTTAGACTTTCAGGCGATCGCCGAATATGGCCGAGCCCACACGCACATGCGTCGCGCCCAACTTAATGGCACAAGCGTAGTCCGCACTCATCCCCATGCTGAGTCCTTTGAGACCATTCCGTTCGGCGATCTTGGCGAGCAAGGCAAAATGTAATGCGGGCTCTTCATCAATTGGCGGTATGCACATTAAACCTTTGATAATAATACCTAATTCATCCGTACACATGCGCACAAAAGCGTCCACGTCGACCGGCAACACACCCGCCTTTTGCGGCTCTTCGCCCGTATTCACTTGGATAAAGCACGGCAGTTGGCGCCCGACACGGTCAAATTCCATGGCCAAACCGCGGGCAATTTTGAGCCGGTCAACGGTTTCGATCACATCAAACGTGGCAACGGCGGGCTTGAGCTTATTCGACTGCAGCGGGCCAATCAGATGCAGTGTTATATCTGGGAATTCATCGCGTAACGCCGGCCACTTTTCTTCGGCTTCTTGGACGCGGTTTTCGCCAAAGGCCTTGTGACCCGCTTCTAAAACCGGACGAATTCGCGCCGCCTCGTGCACCTTTGACACCGCAATCAAAGTCACATTCGCCGGGTCACGACCAGCGTCGTGCGCGGCTGCGGCAATTTCGGCGGTGACGCGGGCAAGGTTGTTTGCGGGATCGACGATCTCGGTCATAGTGCGGCCATGTCAGTGACGGGAACCGAGACGTTATCAAGCTCGCAGCGGCAGCGCAATTCCAGGCGCAATTCTAGGCACATGTCCGGCAGTACGGGCGTGTGGCCGTCCGTGATTGCGCTCACCGATGAAGATCGGAGGGCAACGGCGCTGGACCAAATAGCCAGGGTGCCGGCGGGCGGCATGCTGCTGATCCGGCGCAGGCACCAGGCCGCAGCCTTTAATGACGCGGCTGCTATTGCCGCAACCGCGGCCGAGCGAGGTATCATGATCTCGGTATCGCTGAGCACACCGCCCAAATCATTGCCGGTCGATGCTGTGCATATTCCGGAACACGCGTTGAAAAACTGGCGGCGCGCCGACCTTGTGCGACTTAATCCCTCGTTTGTCTCCGCCTCGGCGCATGGCTGGACCGGTATTCGCAAAGCCGCCGCAGTAGGTGTCGATGCGGTATTGGTGTCCACAGTATTTGCTACCAAAAGCCATCCGAACCACAGCGCACTTGGGCTATATCGATTTGCAGCTCTGGTGCAGGCGAGCCCAATCCCGGTCTATGCGTTGGGCGGCATGACATATGATCGAAGCCGTCGCACAACTGCGGTCGGCGCCGCCGGCTTCGCCGGCATCGGTTTATTTACAGGGGCAAATTAAGCAACCTAAATAAGAATGATCGAGCGAGATATCGCCAAAGATCAAATACGCTGGATCGGTGCTGATGACTGGTGATTCCCACGGTTTTGGTGTAATAGACGTTCAGCATTTTTACGTTGCATATTTTCCGCATTGAACGAGCGGCGTGGTTTAGAGGAATGGCAAGTATGGTTTCATCGAAAAGGTCTCTCGTGCGGTCCATGTTGGCTGCAGTTTTGGTGAGCGTTGCCGTGAGCGGCTGCGCTTATACACCGACCGAAGTTACGGAGCGCGAGGACGGCCTGGATACCAACTACGAGAACCGCAAGACCATCTTCGGCGAAGGTGGCATCGGTAATTTTTTCGGCAGCGAAACCAACAAACCCGGTAGCTCATTGGGCGTGAACAGTTTTCTTTGGCGTGCATCTTTGGAAACGATTTCGTTCATGCCGATCAATACCGCCGATGCATTTGGCGGCGTTATCATTACCGATTGGTACAGTCCGCCGGAGTCACCAAACGAACGGTTCAAGCTGAATGTCTATATCCTAGGCCGCACGCTGCGCGCCGACGGCGTAAAGGTCGCCGTGTTCCGTCAGATCCGCGACGGGGCCGGATGGTCAGACACAACAATTCCAGACATCACCGCACCGAAGATCGAAGATTCCATTTTGACCAAAGCGCGGATGCTGCGCCACCAAACCATAACTGCAAACTGATCATCGTCATCCATTCATTGACGCCCGCGAGAGATCGCGAGGTCCAGCATGGGTGGCTTTAAGATAAGTCCCACAAGCCCCGATTAACCCGACAAAAGAATCACAAGTGTGAAAAAACATGCCGCGTTACAACGTCAAAGAAACTGAAGCTAAATGGCAAAAAGAATGGGACACACAAAAGTGTTTCGAGGTTGAGCACGATCCCAGCCGCCCGAAATATTATGTGTTGGAAATGTTTCCATATCCGTCAGGCCGTATCCACATGGGCCATGTGCGGAACTACACCCTCGGCGATTTGGTCGCGCGATTCCGCCGCGCACAGGGCTTCAATGTCTTGCACCCGATGGGCTGGGATGCGTTTGGCCTACCGGCCGAAAACGCCGCCAAAGAAAACAAAGTACATCCCGCCGAATGGACCCGCGCCAACATCGCCTCGATGCGCACGCAGCTGAAATCAATGGGCTTGTCCTATGACTGGCGCCGCGAAATTGCCACTTGCGAGCCGGATTATTACCGTCATGAACAGAAGATGTTTTTGGATTTTCTAAAGGCTGATCTGGTCTATCGCAAAGAATCTTGGGTCAACTGGGATCCGGTCGAACATACCGTTTTAGCCAATGAACAAGTCATCGACGGCAAAGGCTGGCGGTCCGGCGCAGACGTTGAGAAACGCAAACTTGCGCAATGGTTCTTAAAGATCACAGCGTATGCAGACGATCTTTTGAGTGCGCTTGACGGCTTGGATCGCTGGCCCGAGCGTGTGCGAATCATGCAGCACAATTGGATCGGCCGATCCGAAGGTGCGCATATTGCGTTTCAGGTCGAAGGCCGCGATACACCGCTAGATGTTTACACAACGCGCCCGGATACGATTTTCGGTGCCTCGTTCATGGCCATTGCCGCAAACCACCCATTGGCCGCTGAACTTGCCGAGAACAATCCTGACATGCAGGACTTTATCGCCCAGTGTAACCGCATGGGTACGTCCGAAGCCGCGATTGAGACCGCCGAAAAACTCGGCTTTGCAACCGGGCTTCATTGTGTACATCCGACCATCGACGGCGAAACGTTGCCGATCTATGTCGCCAACTTCGTTTTGATGGATTATGGCACCGGGGCGATTTTCGGCTGTCCGGCCCATGATCAGCGAGATTTGGATTTTGCCCGAAAATACGATCTGCCGGTGCACCCAGTGGTCTGCCCCAACGGCACCGACCCGGCAACCTTCAGTGTCGAAAACGAGGCCTATGTAGGGCCCGGGCGGATCGTCAATTCCGGCTTTTTGGACGGGCTTGAGGTCGACGCGGCAAAATCCCGGATCATTGCGCACTTTGAAGAGCGCGGCATGGGTAAGCGGCAAGTGAATTTCAGACTGCGCGACTGGGGTGTGTCCAGACAGCGGTATTGGGGCTGCCCGATCCCGATCATTCATTGCGATACTTGCGGCGCCGTACCGGTGCCGGAAGATCAACTTCCAGTGACACTGCCTGAAGATGTCAACATTGATGTCGCCGGCAACCCGCTTGATCTGCATCCGACGTGGAAACATGTCGAATGTCCGTCATGCGGCGCAAAGGCTGTTCGTGAGACCGACACATTCGATACGTTTTTTGAGTCGTCTTGGTACTTCGCCCGGTTTTGCTCGCCGTCATCAAATATCGCGTTTGATAAGGACGCCGCGGATTACTGGCTGCCGGTCGATCAATATATCGGCGGCATTGAACACGCCGTGTTGCACCTTTTGTATTCCCGCTTCTTCACCCGCGCGATGAAAGAATGCGGTTACCTCAGCCTAGATGAGCCGTTTGCCGGACTGCAGACACAAGGCATGATCTGCCATGAAACATATCGCGACCAGGCCGGAAAATGGATGTTTCCGACCGACGTGGTGCACGCCGAAGACGGTGCGCTGATGGATGCGAACGGCAATGCCGTGAAACGCGGTCGGTCGGAAAAAATGAGTAAATCGAAACGCAACGTGGTCGATCCTGAAGAGATCATCGGCAACTACGGGGCCGATACCGCGCGACTGTTTATGTTGTCAGACAGCCCGCCGGACCGGGATTTAGATTGGACCGATTCCGGAATTGATGGTGCATGGCGCTACGTCAATCGATTGTGGCGCTTGGTTGATGAGCCCTCGCTGCCACTGGGCGCTGCGGGCGATCCGCGACCTGCGGACATTGCAGATGCTGCCGCAAACGTCGAACGTTTGGTGCATAAAACCATCCAAGCAGTCAGCGATGACTTGGAGCGGTTTCATTTTAACAAAGCGGTGGCGCGCATTCGTGAATTGAGCAACGCGCTTGAAGGGTTAGACAAAAACGCGCCGGGCGCATCGTGGGTGATGCGGTTCGGCATTGAGACAGTCTCGCTCCTGATCGGCCCGATGATGCCGCATTTGGCGGAAGAAATGTGGCGGACGCTCGGGTATGAAACATTGGTTGCGGAAACGGCCTGGCCGGTCGCAGACACGTCCATGCTCAGCGATGAAACGGTGACCATCGGCGTACAAATTAACGGCAAGTTGCGCGGCACGATCGATATTGCCAAAGATGCAGATCAGGACGCAGTCAAAGAGGCCGCCTTGACCTTGGACAATGTTCAAAGCTTTATCGGCGACAAAGAAGTCCGTAAAGTCATCGTCGTGCCTAATAGGATCGTCAATGTGGTCATCTAAGACATTCGCAAACGCCCGTAGGGTCACCATCATCGCGCTGGTGCTCGGGCTCACCGCATGCGGATTCCGGCCACTTTACGCGCCGCCGATTGAAAGCGGAAACGATTCCGACAGCGTCTACGCATTTGATGTTTTCCGGAGCGTTTCGATTGAGAGTATTCCCGACCGCGAAGGCCAATATCTTCGCAACGAACTGACCAGACTGTTGCATCCAAACGGGGCCGACCCTCAGCGGTTTTACAGCTTAAGAATTCGCATCAGTGAAACGGAACGCAATCTCGCGGTGCGCAAAAGCTCTATCGCAACTCGCGCAAATTTGACGGTTCGCGGTCAATTTTCGCTCGTCGACCGGCGCAGCGGTGACGTGCTCGTAGACGGCGATACCAGCGTGACCAGCGGCTTTAACATTTTTGAGTCCGAATACCAATCCCTATCGGCGCTAAATAGCGCTCGGTTTCGGGCACTCGATTCGCTCGCACAACAAATCCGCATTCGCCTAGCGACCGACCTTTCGAGCAAAAGCGAGCCGAGCACAAAACCGTGAAACTTGCCGGCGCCAAGATAGAGGCGTTCCTACGGTCTCCATCAAAAGATACGCGCGCGGTTTTGTTATTTGGGCCGGATAGTGGTTTGGTCCGAGAGCGGGGCCGCGCGTTGGTCGAACTATTAAATGACAGCGACGATCCATTTTCTATTTCCGAAATAACCGGAGATGCGCTTCGTAAAGATGGCGCGTTGTTGGCAGATAGCGCGCAATCCATGTCCTTGATGGGTGGCGAGCCGATCGTGCGGGTGCGTGACACGACGGATTCCGTCGCCGATATCGTCAAATCCTGGCTTGACGCCGGCGGTGGCGTTAAACCCGCAGTGTTTGAAGCGGGAGAGCTCGCACCCCGCGCTAAGCTCAGAAAACTCTTTGAAGCCCGCAAAGATACCGCCGCCATCGGGTGCTATCCGGATGAAGGGCGTGATCTGGAAACCGTGGTCCGCGAACACATGAAGGCGAACGGGATCGCCTTACAAGGGGATGCGATGCCGGTGTTGATGAGTCGGCTCGGAAATGACCGCCTCGCGATCCGCCAAGAGCTGGATAAGCTGGTGATGTACGCGGGCGGGCCCGGCAGCAATGGCAGTCTGGCAGCCAGCGATGTCGAGCAACTGACCGGGGATGTGAAATCCGCATCCCTCGATGAGATTGCGTTTTCCGTGAGCGGCGGAGATACCGCCCGACTCAGCCATGCTCTCGACCAAGCACTCGCCGAAGGGCTCGCGCCGATAGCAATTATTCGCGCCGTGCAACGTCACCTAGATCGTCTGCACAGCGTTAAGGCTGATAGTGAAAAAGGTGGCAGCATCGAAGACGCCATGCGACGCTTGCGCCCACCGGTGTTTTTTAAATTCACAGGTGCTTTTGCCTCACAAGCGCGAGCTTGGTCCGCTAAGGACCTCGCCCGCGGGCTCGGCGTTTTGCTGCAGGCGGAGCGGGATTGCAAATCAGGTCTAGAGGTCGATCGGGCACTGTGTGAGCGGGCATTATTACAACTCACGCAAGCCGCGCGTCGTTCACGGCGATAAAATCAACCGAGGTATGACAAATTATGATTGTGTCGCCGATTTTGGCTTTAAACTGACAGAAAGCTTCGGGCCGGTGTCGCGGGGTATCTCCGTCACATCGTCTTCCGCCACGGCATCCGAATCTGGCGCATGATCGACAGTGCCTTCACCACGCAGCATTGCGATGACGGCATCCAACTGATCAAGATTATCATAAGCGATTTTCAACGACCCTTTGGCGCCGGTCCCATCGATAACCACTTTGAGGCCAAGGGCATTGCTCAAGTCCCGCTCTAAGGCAATGGTATCGATGTCTTTCGGTTTTGCGTGTGATTTGGATTTGGTGGTTTTGCTCGATGATTGACGCGCAAGCTTTTCGGCTTCGCGAACACTCAACGCTTTGTCGATGATCTGCTTGGCTTTTTCATAAGCGCCCTCGACCCCGATCAACGTGCGGGCATGGCCAGCGCTTAATAGACCTTGTTCAACAAGCTGTTTCACTTTCGCATCCAACGCCAAAAGGCGGAGCGTATTCGCAATATGACTTCGGCTTTTACCGACCATGCGGGCAACGTCATCTTGCGTATGGCTGAATTCATCCATCAAACGCTGAAAGGCGTCGGCTTCTTCGATGGCCGACAGGTCTTCACGTTGCACATTCTCGATCAGAGCAACTTCAAGAGTCGTCTGATCATCAAAATCTTTAATGATTACAGGTACTTCGTGGAGTTGCGCCTTTTGCGCGGCGCGCCAGCGGCGTTCGCCGGCAATGATTTCAAAAGCGGATGGATCCGTAGGATGGCGGCGCACCAGCAATGGCTGTAACACGCCTTTTTCTTTGATCGATTGCGCCAGCGCATCAATTGCTGCTTCATCAACATGATGCCGTGGCTGATATTTACCCGGGTGCAGCAATTCGACGGCGACAGGCTTAGACATGCGCACGCGATCTAGCTTGGCGTAGTCTTCGTTTTGCTCACCCAACAGCGCAGATAAGCCGCGCCCAAGTTTTTTCTTTTCAGCCATCACGCACTCAATCGCCGTTCACGGTGAATAACCTCACCGGCCAAGCTTAAATACGCCTGCGAACCAGCACATTCCATATCATAAACGATCACCGGGCGACCATGGGACGGCGCCTCGGAAACCTTTACGTTTCGGGGGATCACGGTTTCATAAACCTTATCACCGAAATACGCTCGGACATCGTCGGCAACCGCGCCCGATAGATTGTTGCGACGGTCAAACATCGTCAGCACGATGCCTTGGATCTCGAGACCCGGATTATAGGTCGCCTTGACCCGTTCAATGGTGCGCACCAAAAGCGACACACCTTCAAGCGCAAAGAACTCGCACTGCAACGGCACCAAGACGGCCTGCGCGGCAACCAACGCGTTGATCGTCAACAAACCCAAGGCTGGAGGGCAATCGATCAAGATGTAATCGTAATCCGCTTGCGCCAGCATTAAAGCTTCACGGAGACAGAACTCGCGACGGTCAACGTCTACCAATTCAATTTCAGCACCCGACAAATCGATGCCAGAGGGCACGATATCCAAGTTCGGAATATCCGTCTGCAGCACAGCTTCATGCAGCGCAATCTCGCGGATCAAAACGTGATAAGTGTTTTTGCCCCGGGCGGCTTGCGAAATACCAAGACCGGTCGAGGCATTGCCTTGCGGATCCAGATCAATCACCAACACGCGTTGTTTAATTGCGGCAAGCGCTGTTGCCAGATTGATCGCGGTTGTGGTTTTACCGACACCGCCCTTTTGGTTGGCGATGGCGATAATCCGCGTATGGCGGGGATTGAGAAGGGGCTCAGCCGACATTGATTGGCGCCAATTTTGTGAGTGTGAGGACACGACCTGACGCGTCCGACAGACTGTCATTTTGCATCTCAGACATACTCCATTGTTTGCGCGCAGGCGTCAATTCCTCATCGACTCCGGCACCCTTAAGAATCACCGCCCGGCCCTCCGGCGCGAGATGCCGATAGACCCACGGTAAAAGCCTTTCCAACGGCGCCAAGGCCCGCGCCGTCACAACACTTGCGCCCAATGGGGGGACGGCTTCGGCGCGAGCGGCATGCACGGTCACAGGGGTGTCCGTCAGCCGCGCGGCTTCGCGCAAGAATGTTGCTTTACGTTGATCACTCTCGATCAAATCGGTGGGACAGCCGGTCATAATCGCCAAGATTAAGCCGGGCAATCCAGCGCCGCTGCCGAGGTCGGCAATGGTATCATCCGCCCGAATATAGGACGCGAGTTGTGCGCTATCGAGGATATGCCGCCGCCAGGGATCTTGCAGGGATTTTGCGCTGACCAAATTGATCGCGGCCTGCCACTTCACCAAGACCGTTAGATATGTGCCGAGACGATCCAGCGTTGCGGCATCAAGGCCGCCAAGGGCCTCTGCGCACGCACTTGGGGAGAGGGGTGCTTGATCAGACATTGACGCCGGCGTGTTTCACGTGAAACATCGGGTCTATGCGGACAGGCGGTGATGGCCGCGCTTTACGTAAGCTAGCAATGCCGTGATGGCGGCGGGGGTCACCCCAGAAATGCGTGCAGCTTGGCCAAGCGTTTCCGGCCGAACCTTTGTGAGCTTATCACAGACTTCATTAGACAAACTCGGGATCGCGAAATAATCTAGGGTCTCAGGTAATCGCAACGATTCATCCCGACGCATCGCTTTGACATCGGCGTCTTGACGCTCCAGGTAATTGGCATACGCCGCCTCGATCTCCAACTGCTCGACCACATCAGGGCGCTGGCCCTGCAAATCCGGCCAGATCAATGCCAGGCGCGCCATATCGATCCCAGGATACGCCAACAAATCCATACCATTACGCCGCACACCGTCTTGATTGATTTCCAACCCTTCGGCGCGAAGCGCCGTCGGCGATGCATTGATGTCGCGTAGATGGTTTCGAGCCGCATCCAGCGCGGCTTTCTTTCGCGCAAAAAATTCCGCCCGTTCGCGACCGACACAGCCAATCTCAAGACCCCGTTCGGTAAGGCGCAAATCCGCGTTATCTGCACGCAACATCAGACGATACTCGGCACGCGACGTGAACATCCGATACGGCTCTTTCGTACCCAACGTCACCAGATCATCAATCATCACGCCGATGTAGGCTTCCGCACGATCCAGTTCGAACCGCATCTCGCTACCGCTTGCAGACAGTGCTGCGTTCACGCCGGCCATTAAACCCTGGGCTGCAGCTTCTTCATACCCGGTCGTGCCATTGATTTGCCCGGCCAGATAAAGACCGGCGACAGCATGAGTTTCCAGTCGTCGGGTGAGCGCGCGGGGATCAACAAAATCGTATTCGATGGCGTACCCGGGCTGAAGCATCACAGCATCTTCCAGACCCGGTATGGTTTTCAACATCGCCAGCTGCACATCTTTCGGCAGCGAGGTGGAAATACCGTTCGGATAAATCGTCGGGTCGTCCAGGCCTTCCGGCTCCAAGAAAATCTGATGGCGCGGTTTGTCGGCAAAGCGCACGACTTTATCTTCGACCGACGGGCAATAACGCGGCCCGATCCCCTCGATCTGACCCGAGTACATCGCCGAACGACTGAGATTTTCGGTGATCAGCTGATGGGTCGCTGCGGTCGTATACGTGATATGACAGGGGATCTGCGGTACCGTGATCCGGTCCGTCAGATACGAAAAGGGCACCGGGGGATCATCCGCCGGCTGCGCATCCAAGCTCGACCAATCTATGGTCCGGCCATCCAGACGGGGCGGTGTCCCGGTCTTCAGGCGCCCCAGCGGCAACCCCAGTCGTTTGATGGTGTACGCAAGACCGATCGCCGGCTTATCACCAACGCGGCCCGCCGGGATCTTTTTGTCTCCCACATGGATCAAGCCGCGCAAAAATGTCCCGGTCGTGATCACCACCGACGGCGCCGAAATATCTCGGCCCGAGCCCGTCCGCACACCGAGTACGCGGCGACCATCGTCCGATAAAAGTAAATCTTCGACGGGGTCGGCGATGATATCCAAGTTCGGTATTTCGGCGAGCAGGGACTGAATAGCATTCCGATAGAGCTTGCGATCGGCCTGCGCACGGGGCCCACGCACCGCTGGCCCTTTCGACCGATTGAGCATACGAAACTGAATCCCGGCCCGATCAATGGCGCGGCCCATCAGGCCGTCCAACGCGTCGACTTCACGCACCAACTGACCCTTGGCCAAACCGCCGATGGCCGGATTGCACGACATCTCGCCAATGGTCTCAAGCCGATGCGTGACCAACACCGTGCGCGCGCCCATCCGGGCCGCCGCCGCAGCGGCCTCGGCACCGGCGTGCCCACCACCAACAACGATCACATCATATTTAGAAGACACGTCTGGCATAGCTTAATCCCAAGGATTGCCTATGGCGCGGAACATAGGGGCACACTGTATGCGAGTCAATTCATCCCGCTTGAATGTTTCACGTGAAACGCTTTGTTAACCGTGTTTCCGTCCGGCCGCATTCGGGCTCTCTGAAAAAACTTCAAGCATCGAATGTTTCACGTGAAACAGATCGCCCTTTGAAGATTATTTCCCAATGCAAAAGTCCCGGAATATTTTATCCAACAACTCTTCAACATCGACCCGTCCGGTGATTCGCCCGAGCGCCTGTGCCGCCAGTCGCAAATCCTCCGCCACCATCTCCACATCCGCACCGGCCTCCGCACCGGCCAAAACCCGGCCCAGCGCATCGGCGCACGCTTCCAGCGCATAACGATGACGCGCCCGCGTCAAGGGTGGCGTTGATGTGGCGCGCGACCCAGCAAGGACTCGTACACGATCCGTCATCGCCGCGATAAACACCCGCAAACCATCGCCGGTCTTGACCGAAAGTCCCAGCACGTTGACCCCATCAACCCAAGCTGGGGCAGGGGCTTCGTCGATCTTATTGACCGCAATGATCTCCATCTGATCTATTGCGGGCACCTCGGGCATACCCTGGGCCGCCATCGCATCTAGTAAAACAATCCGTACGTCCGCCGCCGCCGCATGCGCCCGCGCACGCCGCACGCCTTCCTGTTCGATCTCGTCATCGCTGTCGCGCAGGCCCGCCGTATCGATCAAGATGGCCGGAAAACCCCCCAGGTCCAAAGGCACTTCAATCGCGTCGCGAGTCGTCCCGGCCGTAGCTGAAACAATCGCCACGTCACGCTTTGCCAACGCATTCATCAAGCTCGATTTGCCAACGTTCGGCGCGCCAGTGAGCGCGATGCGGAAACCATCGCGAATCCGTTCTCCAACGTTCTGATCATTGAGGTGCGCGCGAAGCTCCTCAGCCACCGTCGCGACCGCCTCTAAACTTTGCCTTACAAGATCGTCGGGAATATCTTCTTCGGCGAAATCGATGCTGGCCTCGGTGAACGCCATCGCCCCGACCAAGCGCCGCCGCCAATCATCATACAGCGCCGCCAGACCGCCGCCCATTTGCGCCAAAGCCTGGCGCCGTTGCGCCGTGGTTTCTGCATCCACCAAATCCGCAATGGCCTCGGCGGCCGTCAAATCCATTTTCCCATACTCAAAGGCGCGTCGGGTAAATTCACCGGGGTTCGCTGGCCGAAGTCCGCCCAGACGCGAGAGACTCGTCAAAAGAGCATCCAACACGGCGGCGCCACCATGGACATGCAGCTCGACCACATCTTCGCCGGTGAAGCTGGCGGGCCCCGGAAACCAGAGCGCTAACCCGTCATCAATCCGATCCGAAGATGCCGCCGAATTACCGGCAATCGATTCGGGTGCGTAAAGAAATACCCGGGTCGCCATACGGGGCACCGGGAGGGATTTCAGATCCGGCGCGAGCGCCAACAACGCTGTGCCGGCCTGCACACCAGACACCCGCACCACCGCCACACCGCCCCGACCGGGCGCGCTGGCAAGGGCGAAAATCGTTTCTGAGTCTGTTTTCAAGGGCTTAGGTCTCTCTCAAGCCCAACATATTGTGGGTGCTACTATATAATGTGTTCAGCCATCTTCGGGACGAAGCATTAAGCGTTCAACCCGACGGCCATTTTGCAGATGCTCGGAAATGATTTCATCCACGTCTTCAGCGGTTTCGCAATGATACCAGATGCCTTCCGGATAAATCACCAACGTCGGCCCAAGTTCGCACCGGTCCAGGCAACCGGCTTGATTGATTCGGGTCCGTTCCAAACCAAGCTCTTTCACGCGCGCCTTGAAGTAGTTGCGCAACATCACTGAGCCCTTGCGCGCGCACGAACCACGTTCATGTCCCTCTGGGCGTTCATTCATACACACGAAAACATGCGCATCATAAAACGGTGCGGGATCCCCCGACCCATTGTCGGCACCATCGCTCATTCTTAATCGTCCTTCTTATCCGTATCGCCGCCGGCCATCTGCGACCAGAACATGCGTTGCATCTGTTCCCACCCCTGAATGCCCGCGGGCAACCAGGTTTTGATCATCACTTCCGGGTCCATCGCCTGAACGTTCGCCATCAGACGTTGTTCGACTTCTTTCATCATCACGTCCTGCATCGGCTTCACGTCAGGCAAACCAAAGAACGAACGTGCTTCTTCCGGTGTGCAGTCGATATCAATCTTGACCTTCATCACGGTCCCTCCCAAGGTCCGGGTACGAGCCACAGTCAATAACCGCGCTCATGACAACCTAATCGGTTGAGGGGCGCGCTGGCAACGGCCCTCACATTTCGTATAGCGAGCCTATTTATGAACAAACCTAACCATCTCTCGTTTTCATCCCCCATAGGCGCACTCACGATTTTCTCAGATGGCGCCGCCCTGATCGCTTTAGAATCCGGTCGCGCACCTGATAACGGCCCTGGCGATACGCTATTAACCGAAGCAAAGCGACAGCTTGATGCCTATTTTGACGGTCGCCTGAAAGAATTCGATCTGCCGTTGGCACCTCAAGGCCCGAAACGTCGCCAAGAAATCTGGGCTGCAATGTGTGAGGTCGGGTATGGTCACACCGAAACATACGGCGAATTTGCACGTCGTATCCAAAGTGCACCCCGTGCCATCGGCGGTGCCTGCGCGGCAAACCCGTTGCCGATACTCATTCCGTGTCATCGAATCTTGGGAGCGGGAAACGCCTTGGCCGGCTATTCCTTTGCCGACGGCCCAGACACCAAACGCCAACTGCTGACCCTCGAAGGTATTCACCTTGCCGTTTAGCGGTCAGGTTCCTTATATAAACGTACATTCGAATCTTTAATTCATAAACATCTTGGGGAGAGCACCATGACCAAAGCCATCCGCGTCCACGAAGCCGGCGGTCCGGAAGTAATGAAGTGGGAAGACGTCGAGGTCGGCGACCCGGCACCGGGCGAAGTCCGTATTAAGCAAAACGCCGTGGGCCTCAACTACATCGATGTCTATTTCCGCTCCGGCCTGTATCCGGTCGAGTTTCCAGCGATCATTGGCATGGAAGCCGCCGGCGTCATCGAAGCCGTCGGTGAGGGTGTTACCGAATTTAAGCCCGGCGACCGCGTCGCTTACCCGATGGTCCCAGGCGCCTATGCCGAAGCCCGCTGCATGCCGACCCTCAAAGTCGTCAAACTGCCGGACGCCATCAGCGACGAAACTGCAGCGGCAATGATGCTCAAAGGCCTCACCGCGCAATACTTGTTGTTCCGTACCTACAAGGTTCAGCCGGGTGACAACATTTTGGTCTATGCCGCCGCAGGCGGCGTTGGCCTCATCTTGTGTCAGTGGGCAAAGAAGCTCGGTGCCAACATCATCGGCTGCGTCGGCTCCGACGAAAAAGCCGCACTGGCCAAAGCCAACGGCTGCGACCACACGATTATGTATCGCGACGAAAACATCCCGACCCGCGTCAAAGAATTGACTGACGGCAAGGGTGTTGCGGTTGCCTACGACAGCATCGGTAAATCGACGTTCATGGACTCGTTGGACAGCTTACAGCCGTTCGGCACGATGGTGACCTACGGCAACGCATCGGGAAAAGTCGCGCCGTTCGATCCCGGCATCTTGGCCCCAAAGGGCTCGCTGTACGTGACGCGCCCGACACTGGGTACGCACACGTCGACCCGCGAGCTGGTCTTAGACGGCACCAAGCATCTGTTTGATGCGGTGACATCAGGTGACGTGAAAATCAACGTCAACCAGACCTACGCAATGTCGGATGCGGCACAAGCGCATGCAGACCTCGAAGCACGTAAGACCACCGGCTCGACGGTGTTCACCATCTAAACCCGGCGTATCAACATTCGACAAAAAACAACGGCGGCTCCCAGGAGCCGCCGTTTCTTATTGCCAATAAGGCAAAATCTATTGGTTCATTGAATCGAAGAAATCGTCGTTGTTCTTCGAATGCTTGATCTTATCGAGCAGGAATTCCATCGCATCGGTGACGCCCATCGGCATCAAGATCCGGCGCAACACCCACATCTTCGACAGCGTACCTTTGTCGACCAGCAGCTCTTCCTTGCGGGTACCGGACTTGGTGATGTCGATGGTCGGCCAGATGCGCTTGTCGGCAAGCTTACGATCCAAGATAATTTCCGAGTTACCGGTACCCTTAAATTCTTCGAAAATCACCTCGTCCATACGCGAGCCGGTATCAATCAGCGCAGTCGCAATGATCGTCAGCGAGCCACCTTCTTCTATGTTTCGTGCGGCGCCGAAGAAACGCTTCGGACGCTGCAATGCATTGGCGTCGACACCACCGGTCAACACCTTTCCTGACGATGGCACAACGGTGTTGTAAGCGCGCGCGAGGCGAGTGATTGAGTCTAAAAGAATAATCACATCGCGTTTGTGTTCAACCAGGCGCTTGGCCTTTTCGAGCACCATTTCAGTAACGGCGACGTGGCGGGTGGCGGGCTCGTCAAACGTCGATGAAATGACTTCGCCGCGCACGGTGCGCGCCATATCGGTAACTTCCTCGGGCCGCTCATCGATCAGCAGCACGATCAGATAACATTCAGGATGGTTGCGCGCGATGGAGGCTGCCATGTTTTGCAGCATTACCGTCTTACCGGTACGCGGCGGCGCCACGATCAATCCACGCTGACCTTTACCGAGCGGGCTGATCAGATCAAGCACCCGGTTGGTCGGGTCTTTGATTTCAGGATCGTCGACTTCCATCAACAGCCGCTCTTCCGGATACAGCGGCGTTAGGTTGTCAAAGTTGATCCGGTGACGCACCGCACTCGGGTCTTCGAAGTTGACCTTGTTGATTTTCAACAGCGCAAAGTAACGCTCACCATCTTTCGGGGAACGAATCTCGCCTTCGACCGTATCACCAGTGCGCAGCGAAAACCGCCGAATCTGGCTCGGACTGACGTAAATGTCATCGGGACCCGGTAAGTAGTTCGACTCCGGACTGCGCAAGAAACCAAAGCCGTCTTGCAACACCTCAAGGACACCATCACCGAAGATCGCAATATCGTCCTCAGCCAACTGCTTGAGGATCGCAAACATCATATCCTGCTTGCGCAGCGAGCTCGCATTTTCGATTTCCAGCTCTTCGGCATACGCCAACAGATTAGCAGGGGTTTTTTCTTTAAGGTCTTTAAGATTCATGCGTTTTGATTTCGATATCGGTTTCGGGGGAAAGGCGCGTCAACGCGAATTGCCGGAGATATTCCTAGGGCCGGCGAACGGCTGGGCGCCGTCAAGAACGTTTGATCGTGTATGTGAACCGGACAGTGTCCGCGAAAGATGTTAAACCGTTACTGGAAGCGTTGGTTTATGTCAACTGGGTTTGTGTGAAAGTCGTATTTCAATCAAAAAGGCTTCACGACCGCGAGCACCACGATCAAGATCATAAGGACCGTCGGAATTTCGTTCGCGATACGAAAAAACTTATGACCATGGGTGTTGGCGTCTTTCTCAAAATCTTTCCGCCACTTCGCCATCAGCATGTGCATGATCAGCAAACCGACAATCGCGGTTAACTTGACGTGCAGCCAACCACTGGAAAAATCTTGATAGGCGAGCAGCGCACCGCCTGCCCCTAACGATACCAACATCGCCGGGTTCATGATCGCGCGTAGCAAACGGCGCTCCATAATCTTCAACTTTTCTGAGAACTCAGAGCCGGCCTCAGCATCTGCGTGATAGACGTACAGCCTGGGCAGATATAACAACCCCGCCATCCATGCGATCACGGCAATGATGTGGAGTGCTTTAATCCAAAGATATGCGGAACCATCCATCGGTTATCCCTCAATTCGCGAACGCGCAACAAGCGCAAGATTGCGGACACAACCGGTCCCCTTTGCCCGACATCCGCGGCCCTTCATGATGAACTGCTTTGCGCACCAAGCCGGCCAGGGTATCGATAAACGACGGATGCGTGCCCACCGCCGACACCCGCACATAGTTCGGCACGCCAGCTTCATCCGCGAGTTCTTTGTACTCGATATCCAGTTCAACCAACGTTTCCGAATGCTCGGACACGAACGCGATCGGTACCACCACCACCGGCACGCCATCTTTGCCGGCGCGTGCAATCTCATCATCCGTGGACGGTCCGATCCACTCCAACGGCCCGACACGGCTTTGATAACAAACGATCCAATCTAGACCATCGATCTTCATATCATCGACGACGGCTTGAGCGGTCTTTTCAACCTGCCACTGGTATGGGTCGCCCTTGGCGATAATTTTTTTCGGCAACCCGTGCGCAGAAAATAATACCCGTGGCGCCGGTATATTGCTCAAACCATTCAATGCTTTTTGAACCAATGCAGATTGTGCGGCAATCCAACCCGGACTTTCTGGGTAGCAACACACCTCAACGCTTGGCGCTGTGATGCCGACAGACTTGGCGGCGCGATGCCAATCTTCCAAAGACGAGCCTGAAGTGGTCGTCGAATACTGTGGATAAAGCGGCAACAGAACAATCCGATCCGGCGCGAATTTTTTTACGGCCAGCGCGGTTTCAGCGCTCATCGGATGCCAATATCGCATACAAACGAATGCCTGAATTTCGCCCAAATCATCGCAAGCGATCTCAAGCGCACGTGCCTGTTCGTTGGTCAATCCCAGCAACGGTGATTTGCCACCGATTTCGGCATAAATTTCGCGCGCAATCGGGGCACGGCGTTTTGAAATCAGCTTAGCAAGTAACCAACGCATCGGCTGCGGCACACCGATAATTGCCGGGTCATGAAACAAATTAAACAGAAACGGTTGAACCGCATTCGGACTATCTGGTCCCCCTAGATTAAACAGCACTACAGCTGTTTTCATCAGTCTGCCCGCTCGCCACGGATACGTTTCACGGCACGTGCCACGTTCTCCGGTGGTGTTTGCGGCACAATGCCGTGACCTAAATTAAAGATGAACGGACGCCCACGTGTCGTTGCTAAAATTTGATCAATCGCGTGATCCATCGCCTGACCCCCAACGACCAATAACCGGTTGTCCAAATTCCCCTGCAAAACACATTTTTTCGGCAGCGTTGCCACCGCCCATTCAAGCGGGACCGAATGATCCAAAGACACACCATCGACACCGGTCTTTTCAACGTATTCCGGAATCATCACACCACCTTGTCTAGGAAACCCGATAATCGGTGTATCCGGCATTGCCGCTTTCACATTTTCTACGATGCGCCGCGTCGGTTCGATCACCAACGAACGGAAATGTGCGGCAGACAATACACCGGCCCAACTATCAAACAACTGCAAAACCTCTGCACCGGCTTTTGCCTGTGCAATCAGGTATCGCGACGTAGCATCCACCAAAATATCCATCAAACGCGCAAATTCATCAGGCGCACGATACGCCCAATCGCGAGCCCGTTCTCCATCGGTACGACCACGACCTTCGACCATGTACACCGCAACCGTCCAAGGCGAGCCGGCAAAACCGATTAACCCGGTTGTCGCAGGAATTTCCTGCGCCAGACGCCGCACCGTTTCCATGACCGGCGCCAGATGATCTAAAACACCGTCTAAATTCAAAAGATCCAAACCAGCGGCATCACGGATCGGCTCCAATACTGGGCCCTCACCTTCTTTAAACTCAACCTTCTGACCCAAAGCATCCGGAATCACCAAAATATCAGCAAACAAAATCGACGCGTCAAACCCGTAACGACGCAGCGGCTGCAAAGTCACTTCGACAGCCGCATCTGGTGTATAACAAAAATCTAAAAACGACGACGTATTTGCACGAATTTCCCTATACTCAGGCAAATAACGACCAGCTTGGCGCATCATCCAAATTGGTGGTGGATCCAAGGCTTCGCCGGAGAAGACACGCAAAAATGGTTTACTCGATAATTTAGCCGTCATGTCATCTCCGTATTCATTATCAAATCACCGGTTCTACATCGGCCCTCTTCTATATATTTATATAGATAGAAAGTAGAGGTAGTTGTTGGACCATAGAAAGCTGGGGATTATGTCTCATCCACAAGTTATCCAAGCAAGGGCGAGATCATAAAATCTATGAGTTTTTAGATTTATGTGATTAAGATTAAAAAAAAATTCAATGATTCCAGTAAGATCAGGATGATACTTAAAATTTTAAAAACCCGCTGATTTCAGCGATATTTTGTTATCCATACTATACACATAAGCCTCCAGACATTTACACAACGTGATAACGTGTGTATCCAAGTAGCCGAATACGGGTATGAAACGTCTTTTTCACGCGGCGACAACTTATCCACAAATTTATCCCCCGGGTTTTAGGTCCTACTTTTCATGCCCGAGACAGCAGCACCCCATGAATTTCATTTGCACTTAGTTTCCGATTCAACGGGTGAAACAGTGACCTTACTTGCACGAGCATGTTTGGTCCAATACGACGATATTCAGGTTCATGAACATCTCTGGCCAATGATGCGCAGTGCAGATCAAGTGAAAGGCGTGATTGAAAATATACGGGAACATCCAGGCTTCGTCATGTGCACGTTGGTGAATGAAGAGGTCCGTTATGCTCTCGAAGACGGGTGTCGCGCTATCCAAGTGCCATGTATTCCCGTACTTGAACCTGTGGTTGCAGCGCTTGGTGCATATTTGAATGCGAAAAGTCACGCCAGGCCTGGCCGTCAGCATGTGATGGATGCGGAATATTTTGAACGGATCGAAGCAATGCAATATGCGCTGAGCCATGATGATGGTCAGTTGTCTCGAGATTTAAATGAAGCCGATGTGATTTTGGTCGGCGTGTCGCGGACATCAAAAACCCCGACATGTATTTATATGGCGAACCGCGGCATCAAAGCAGCGAATATTCCGATCGTGCCGGGTTGTCCATTGCCTGAAGAGTTGTTCGCAAAAAATGGTCCGATGGTTGTTGGTCTCACCAATGATCCGAAGCGCTTGATTGAAATTCGTCGCCAACGACTGCGGTTCTTAGATCAAGATCCCGATACGGATTATGTCAACGATGAGGCTGTACGCGACGAAGTGAACAATGCACGGCGTCTTTATACGAAGTTCGGCTGGCCGATCATCAATGTATCCAGGCGTTCGATTGAAGAAACGGCTGCAACCATCATGCAGCTTTTGGCGCGTCGACGCGGCGAAGATACATATTTGTGAGTAAACCAAAACTCGTTTTAGCCTCAAAAAGTATCGTCCGTCGCACCTTGCTGAGTGGTGTCGGGGTATCATTTACGGTGCGGGACGCTGCGGTTGACGAAGATAGTATCAAGCAAAACGCACTGAATAACTGTCTATCAGCGCCGGAAATCGCGGCTCGCTTGGCTGTTGCCAAAGCGCAAACGGTGAGCGCGTCGTTTCCGGATGCTTTAGTGATCGGTTGTGATCAGGTGTTGGAACTAGACGGCAAAATATTTGATAAGCCGATAGACCTAGATGATGCTCGTGCACATTTGTGTGCATTCTCGGGTAAGACGCATCATTTGATTGCTGCGATCTCATTAGTGCAGAACGGTATTTCAGTATGGCAGGCAATGGATAGCGCCGCACTCAAAGTGCGCATACTGTCGGAAGACTTTATTGAAAACTATTTAGCACACGAAGGTGAGGCTGTTTTATCTTCGGTGGGTGCGTACCGCCTAGAAGGTATGGGCGCCCAGCTGTTTGACGAGATCGATGGTGATTATTTCACGGTCTTGGGGTTACCGCTGCTTCCCCTATTGGAACAACTCCGTAAACACGGCATTCTGCAAACGTAACGGAGGTGGTTATGTCGAGTTTAAGCGGCAACGCAAAAATCGCAGGTGTTATAGGATGGCCCGTTGCGCATTCATTGTCGCCGAGGCTGCACGGGTATTGGTTACGTACGTTAGCAATCGATGGTGCGTACATTCCATTGCCGGTCGCGCCTGAAAACATTTCAGATGCGCTCAAGGCGCTTCCAAAACTGGGTTTTGCAGGCGCCAATGTTACGGTGCCGCATAAAGAAGCCGCCCTTGCTGTCGTCGATGAGGTGAGCGAAACCGCGAACCGTATCGGTGCTGTAAATACACTGATATGCAAACCGGACGGGACACTTTTCGGCGATAACACCGATGCGTTTGGTTTCATCGAGAATTTGCGTGTCGGTGCGCCTGCCTGGGACCCGGACGCCGGTCGTGCTTTGGTCTTGGGGGCAGGCGGTGCAGCACGCGCCGTGGTCACGGCTTTAATAGATGCCGGTGTAATGGAAATTTGTTTGAGCAACCGAACCCTGGCGCGGGCCGATGACGTCGCGCAATATATTGGTGGGAACGTTGCCGTGGTGCCGTGGGACGCGCGTGACGCGGCCGCTCAAGGTGCGACGTTGTTGGTGAACACTACAAGTTTAGGTATGGCCGGCAAAGCGCCACTTGAGATGGATATTCGCGGTCTCGCGGATGATGCGGTGGTGACTGATATTGTTTACGCGCCGTTGCAAACACCGTTGCTGGCCTCGGCACAAGCCCGTGGGCTGACGACGGTGGATGGTCTCGGCATGCTATTGCATCAAGCGCGCCCGGGTTTTGAGGCTTGGTTTGGTGTGCAGCCCGAGGTCACGGACGATCTCCGCCGCTACGTGTTAGAAGGCCCCGGCTGAGATGTTTATTCTTGGTCTGACCGGTTCTATCGGAATGGGTAAATCGGTCGCTGCACGGGATTTCGCAAAGCTCGGCATATCGGTGCATGATTCAGATGCCGCCGTACACCGTTTAATGGGTCCGGGCGGTGACGCGGTGAAGGCCGTCGGCGATGCATTTCCAGGTGTGGTTAAAGCCGGCGCTGTTGATCGCAGTTTGCTCGGCGCGCAGGTGTTTGGTGACGATCTTGCTTTAAGGCGTTTGGAAGCGATTTTACATCCTCGTGTACGGACAGCTGAATTGCGGTTTTTGGGGCAGCATGCTCGTTTGCAAACGGCACTTGTCGTTCTTGATGTGCCGTTGTTGTTTGAGACCGGTGGTGAACGAAGGTGCGATGCCGTGGCGGTGGTCTCGGCGCCTTACCGGGAACAGCGACGGCGTGTTTTGGCGCGCCCGGGGATGACGGAGACGAAGTTTCAAAATATCCTGAAACACCAAATATCGGATTATGATAAGCGTCGTGCGGCAGATTTTGTGATATATTCAGGATTGGGTCGTGGCTTCAGCTTGCAACGTATTCGCCAGATTGTCACACTGACCCAAGGATTTATCGGGTCCCACTGGCCGCCTTTCTGGCAGCGACGCCGATAAAAATCGTTTAAATGCAGGGAACAACATGCGCGAAATCGCTCTTGATACCGAAACCACCGGCCTGGACCCAAAGTCCGGGCATCGTGTTGTCGAAATCGGGTGTATCGAGCTGATCAACCATGTGCCCAGCGGCAAGGTCTATCACCAATATATCAACCCCGAACGAGATATGCCGGTCGAGGCCGAGCGTGTACATGGCTTAAGCGTCGACTTCCTCAGCGGCCATCCGGTGTTTGCCGATATTGCCGATGCTTTTGTCGATTTTGTCGGCGACGCGAAACTGGTTATTCACAATGCATCGTTCGATATGGGTTTCATCAACGCTGAGTTGTCGGGAGTTGGCATGGATATGATTCCGATGGCGCGTGCAATTGATACGGTCACCATGGCGCGTCGAAAATTCCCGGGTGCACAGGCCTCGTTGGATGCATTATGCCGTCGCTTCGGCATCGATTTATCGGAACGTTCGTTACACGGTGCTTTATTGGACGCACGATTGCTTGCGGACGTGTATTTGGAATTACTGGGTGGTCGCCAACACGGGATGGATTTAGCGGCAGATGCAGTGGCGGCGATGCCGCAAGGTGCCTTAAGCGACGATGCCACCGTTTCCGATGCGCCAACAGACGGACGGCGCGCCCCCCGCCCTCATGCACCGAGTGCCGCTGAGCTGGCGCTGCATGCCACGTTTATTGAAAGCTTAACAGACCCAATTTGGCGTCGCGATTAAACCTAATCGCCGCTTATGCGGTTGCGTCGCCACCGTTGGCTTCGGCATTTGCCTGAGCGGTTTTCAGCTGATTTTGATACATCGCCACAAAGTCGACTTGGCCTAGCATCACTGGTGGGAAGCCGCCGTCACGAGTGGCGTCGGACAGAATGTTGCGAGCATACGGGAACAGCAGCCGCGGGCATTCGATCAACAAGATTGCTTGGCGATGTTCGTCGGGCACGTTCAGCGTAAAGACGCCGGCGTATAACAGCTCAAGAATAAAGCCGGTCATCTCGCCCACGGTGCATGACGCTTTGATACTCAGCTCAACTTCAAAGGTCTTTTCCCCAAGTGGGCGGGCGTTCACTTCAATGTTGATGTTGATGTCCGGCTGGTTCTTTTGCATTTCCGAGAACACTTGCGGTGCTGAAGGGACCTCGAACGACAGGTCTTTCGTATACTGCGCGTTCACCGTGATTGGCGAGCCTTGCTCAGCGTCTACGGTAGCTTCGGATGTCGTTGTCTGTTCGTCGGCCATGTGTTCTCTCCTTATACGTAAGCGCGCTCTGGTAGCACGTCTTATCCGGTGCGACAATATGTAGCCTGATTAGGGTTTGGGCTCATCGTCATGTTTTGGCAATTGTGTACGGTCCTGATCGGGCTGTTCCGGCGTAACGTCTTCAAATTCGCCGTCGATGACGGTGCCGTCAGGTCCAGCTGGGTTTTGTCCGTCGTTGCGCATCTCTTGGGTGCGGATATGGACTTCGGCGCGCGCCAGCATATGTTTGCCGAGATAAGTTGCAATCGTTTGGCGTAGCGGCGGGATAAATAATAAAAATCCAATGGCGTCGGTGACGAAACCCGGTGTTAGCAACAATGCACCGGCAGCCACCAAACAGACCCCATCGAAAAGCTCGCGCACCGGCATGCGGTTCGCGTTCAGATTCTCTTGAATGCGAAACAATACGGATATGCCTTGTTGGCGTAGCATCGCCGTGCCGATTACGGCGGTCAGAATAACGATGCCGATTGTTGACCAAAGACCGATCCGCCCGCCGACTTCGATGAACACGGCAATTTCGATAATCGGTGTGGCAATAAAGGCAATTAATAAAAGGAATGCCATGCTTGGCTTGTCCCAACGCTGTTAGGGGCTTATCTACAATGTGCATCGCGATTCAATAGAAACGTCGTGTAACGGTTGGATGCACAAATAGTAGACCGTTACTGTGGTGGTTCTGGACGTGGCGCGCGCAAATGGATACGGTAGCGACGCGATAATATCAAATCCATCCCGTATGTGTACGACAACAGGCAAGACCCGAAGGGTCAAGGATATCATGGGCGGCGACTTTCAATTTTTCGATATCATCATCTTGGCGATGATCGCAGGCTTTTTGGTTTTACGGTTGCGCAGTGTCCTCGGACGGCGCGATGGCCATGAAAACGACCACCGCGATCCGTTGAATAAAAACAATCAACCACCCGCAGAACATGATGATGATAATGTCGTGCATTTGCCGGATCGTGCTGAGCCTATGGATGCAGAAAACGCACCGATCTTTGATCCGGACGATCCTGTTTCTGCTGGGCTGACGCAAATTCAAGTTGCTGATCCGAGCTTCCAGCCGGAGCAATTCAGCGAGGGTGCAAAAGGCGCGTTCGAAATGATCTTGAATGCATTTGCCGCCGGCGACCGGAAAACACTGAAAAGTCTGCTCAGCCCCGATGTGATGCGCAACTTTGATGACGTGATCTCGGAGCGGGAGCGGAACGGCGAAGTTCTCGAAGAAACGATTGTCGGTATTCGTGCGGCTGAGATCGTTGAAGGTACGATGGACGGACACAATGCGATGGTGACCGTCAAATTTAAATCAGAACAGGTCAGTGCCCTTCGCGATGCCGAAGGTAATATTATCGATGGTAATCCGAATGAAATTATCGAAGTGACCGATTTTTGGACGTTCTCGCGTGATACCCGTTCATCGGATCCGAACTGGACGTTGGTCGGTACTGAGAGCAACAACTAGCGTGTGGCAGATGTCGGCGACGAAAGGTGCTTGTTTGGCGGCTTTCGCGGCGTTGACACTGCTTACCGCATGTAGTGGCGCACCGATAGCTCCCATCCCGACCCCGCCCTCAGAGCGAGACGCATCATCATTGACGCTGCGTGTCACTGATTATCCAGATCTTCCAGGCTGGAACGGCGATGACCACGCGTCAGTGTTGCCGACGTTGCTCCGGTCTTGCGAAAAAATTGAAGCGAAAGACCCGAGTTCGATGCTCGGCACTGACCTTCGCATGGGCCGCGTCGAAGACTGGGCCGCGATTTGTGCCGATGCGCGCAAAATTCGCCCTGGCAATATGGTTGAAGCGAAGTATTTTTTCGAATCTCGCTTTATTGCCTACCGGGTCGGTGAAAATTACGACACCAACGGTTTATTCACCGGGTATTATGAACCCGAATTAAACGGTCGTTGGGCGCCGCAAGAAGGATTTCAAACCCCGATCTATGCACGGCCTAAAGATATAATCTCGATCAATTTAGGTGATTTTCGGTCGATATATGTGGGTTCTAGATTGGTTGGGCGAATGGAAGGCAATGCGGTTGTGCCTTATTATTCCCGGGCTGAAATTAACGACGGCGCCCTCAAAGGGCGTGAGCTCGAAATTCTTTGGGTTGATAGTCCGGTTGATGCATTTTTTATGCATATCCAGGGCTCGGGCCGCATTAAGTTACAAGATGGCTCACACGTGCGGGTCGGCTACGCGGGCCGCAACGGTCATGAGTACAAATCTATCGGTCGTGTCTTAGTTAATCGAAATGTAATGCCGTTAGAAAAGGTCACTGCGCCGGCTATTCGCGATTGGCTTGCGACAAACCCGGACGCCGCGAACGAGTTGATGAATCAAAACAGATCGTTCGTCTTTTTCCGTGTGATTGAGGGTGACGGGCCGATTGGCGCACAGGGGATTCCGTTAACGCCGGGCCGCAGTCTTGCTGTGGACCGGACGTTCTTTCCGTTGGGCGTACCAATTTGGTTGGACACCACAGATCCTTTGAATGAAAAATTGCCGTTGCAACGGCTGTTGGTTGCGCAAGATACCGGCAGTGCCATTAAGGGCGCTGTTCGCGGCGATGTATTCTGGGGCTTTGGCAATGATGCAGCCCGGCGGGCCGGTCTGATGAAGCAAAAAGGCTCTTATTTTGTTTTATTGCCGCGCTCTGCGACACGTCCGGCACCGGTATTTAATTAACCCGCACGCGGTGGATCACCGGTAATTAATCGGGTGTGCATCGCCTGCGGTCTTGCCTTCATAGGCCGGAAACCACATTCTTAAACTATGGTTGATTCACCCTCCCCCCGCGTCGGTTTATTCGCGACGTGTCTCGTCGATTTGATGCGTCCGGTTGTCGGCTTCGCTGCGGTGAAGCTGCTCGAAGATGCGGGTTGCATGGTTTCGGTTCCCGAAGCGCAGACCTGTTGCGGTCAACCGGCGTATAATTCCGGCGATAATCCCGATACTATTGATATTGCTAAGGGCGTGATCGCGACGTTTGAAGAATTTGATTATGTGGTGGTCCCGTCCGGGTCGTGTGGCGGCATGATCTCGCATCACTATCCGGTATTGTTTGAAGACGACCCCGAGTGGAAAGCCCGTGCACAGGCCGTTGCCGACAAAACGCATGAGTTGTTGTCGTTCTTATATGATATCTTGAAGGTCACGCCGTCGGCGGCGTTCGATGGCAAGGTAACGTATCACGATTCATGCTCCGGGTTGCGCGAGTTGAAAATCAAAGAACAGCCCCGCGCATTGCTGGGCAATGTTACAGGTTTAACCCTTTCTGAAGGCAACGAGACCGAGACTTGTTGCGGGTTTGGCGGCTTGTTCTGTGTGAAGTATCCGGACATTTCGGAAAAAATGGTCGACGCCAAAGTGGACGATGTGGTCGCGACCGGCGCGGATACGTTGCTGGCTGGTGATTTAGGGTGTTTGATGAACATCGCCGGTCGCCTGCAGCGTCGCGGCATTCCGATTCAGGTGCGTCATACTGCGGAAGTTCTGGCGGGCATGACCGCAGCCCCTGCGATCGGTGAGCCACTTGGCCCCGACGGCGCTCAAAAAACCGGCAAGGATTAGGATCAACCCATGGATTCCACCTCGCTGAATTTTAAGAACAATGCTCGGGGCGCTATTGCCGATGACCCGTTGCAAAAAGCGTTGGCGAAACTCGCGGTTGGCTTTCCGCTGAAGCGTGCGCAAGCCGCCGCGCGCTTGCCCGAATTCGAAGGTCTCCGTGATCAGGCGCGAGACATTAAAAATCATGTTTTGGAAAACCTTGATCTGTATCTTGAAGCGTATGAAGAAAAGGTCATTGCCAGTGGCGGTCACGTGCATTGGTGCGCAACCGCGGCGGACGCCCGCGAGACGATCTTAAAAATCTGCCAGGACGCCGGCGCCAAGACCGTCACCAAAAGTAAATCCATGATTTCCGAAGAAATCGCGGTAAATGGCTTTTTGGAAGAAAACGGCATCGAGCCGATTGAAACCGATCTCGGCGAATATATCATCCAGCTGCGCAAAGAACCGCCGAGCCATATCATCGCCCCGGCAATTCATCTGTCGAAAGAGCAGGTCGCGGAAACATTTCGGAATGCGCATATCGATCTAGCCGCAAATCGACCTTTGGAAGAGCCGCGTGCCCTGCTCGAAGAAGCGCGGGGTAAGCTGCGCGAAAAATTCCTGCGGGCCGATGTCGGTCTGACCGGTGCGAATATGCTGATCGCCGAGACCGGGACAAACGTTTTGGTCACGAACGAAGGCAATGCGGACCTCACCAACAATCTGCCCCGTGTGCATGTGGTGATCGCGAGTATCGAAAAAATCGTCCCGACCCTCGAAGATGCTTCAACCATTTTGCGGGTATTGGCGCGTTCGGCCACCGGCCAAGAGATTTCGGTCTACACCACGTTTTGCACCGGCCCCCGCCGCCCAGATGACCTGGACGGGCCCGAGGAATACCATGTAGTGCTGCTCGACAACGGCCGCACCGATATGATCGGCAGCGAATTTCATGAAATGTTGCGCTGTATTCGGTGCGGTGCGTGCCTCAATCACTGCCCGATCTATAAATCCATCGGCGGCCACGCTTATGGTTGGGTGTATTCCGGGCCGATGGGCGCGGTGTTGATCCCCAGTTTGATCGGTATGGAAGATGCGCAGCACCTTCCAAATGCGTCCACGCTGTGCGGAAAGTGTGAAAGCGTCTGTCCGATGCGCATTCCGTTGCCGAAAATGTTGCGTAAATGGCGCGAACGACAATATCGCGCAGAAATCGGCTCCAAACAGGCGCGATGGGCGCTGCACGCTTGGGCTTGGTTGGCGAAGCGACCGAAAATTTATCGGCGTGTGATGACGTTGGGAATTGCGGTGATGGGTCAGTTCGGTGGTGCCGGACGGTTCAAATCGGTGCCGTTCGCAGGCGGTTGGACTTCGAAACGAGACCTTGCGGCGCCAACAGGTGATACGTTTATCAGCCAATACCACAAAGGCGCCCGTGGCGATCAAAGCGGCGAGCTTATTCGTAGAAAGATCATGCGATGAGCGGTAGAGATCACATTCTTGGCAAATTAAAGGCAAAACTTGGACGTGCTACGACATCAGCAAGCGGAAATGATGCGCTTGATCACATGCAAGCGCACCGAAAAAACCTTATTCCTGCGCGCGGCGACCTTCCAAAAGATCAACGGGTTGCGCTTTTTAAACAAGAAGCAGAGAAAGTGAATGCAACCGTCTCTGAACTCAGTCATTTCGGTGACGTACCAAATGCAGTTGCGGCTTATTTACGCCAGCATCAACTGCCGGCGGCGATCAAGATCGCGCCACATCCGGGCCTGAAAAACTTACGCTGGGCGGAAGATACGTCGATTGAAGTGCTTGATGGTCGCGCTAATGGCGATGATCCGGTCTCGGTCAGCGTCGCATTGGGCGGTGTTGCGGAAACCGGCACCCTCGTCATGGTGTCCGGTCCCGATACGCCGACGTCGCTGAACTTTTTGCCGCTGGATCACATCGTTGTCGTTTCGGCGGATGATATCGCCGGTAACTATGAAGCGGTATGGGAACGTTTGCGCGCGCAAGCGGACGCTGCCGGCAGACCCGGCACCCTGCCCCGCACGGTGAACTGGATTACCGGCCCATCTCGCACGGCAGACATCGAGCAGACCCTTCTGTTGGGCGCGCACGGGCCGCAACGCCTGCATATCCTGATCGTCGACGGCTTGGAGACGACTGCGGCGGACGCTTAGTCATGGCGGCGGATAAACCTACCCGCCGCCGTCGCCCGCTCAGTGTTGAAGAACGCGCGCTTTGGGATCATGTGACCCGCTCCGTGCGGCGTGCCACGGAGACCCCAAATTTGCCGACGTTTGATGATTTGGCAGATTTTCAAGATGCCATGGCAGACGCAACAAAGCCAAAAGCCCGAAAACAGTCTAAAACGCGTAACTTGCCTCCAATTGTCGCGACTCCTGCGGCACCGTTAAAAGTGACCGCCCCTAATTTAGCACCCGGCGTGATGCCGGGTATGGATCGTAGCACCGCGCGCCGCCTCAAACGCGGCCAGCTTGATATTGAAGCCACATTGGATCTGCACGGGCATACGCAAACAGCCGCGCACCGCGCCCTTGAAGCGTTTTTGGCGGCAAGCTTCAATGCCGGTCGCCGCACGGTGCGTGTGATCACCGGTAAGGGCGACCGCGAAGATGGCCGACCCGGCGTGCTTAAAGACGCGGTGCCGCGCTGGCTCAATGAATTGCCGATGCGTCAATGGGTTGCAGGATTTTCTTACGCGCCTCGTCAAGACGGCGGCGAAGGTGCTTTGCATATTCGTGTGAAACGCCGCCGTTAGCGATAAAATATTAAGAATTAGGTGGTTACGGTGTGATTATGACACCTTTTGGCAAACGCATCCGTGAACACCGCATGACGCGCGGCATCACGATGAAACAGATGGCGACCGACTTGGATGTCTCATCGGCGTATTTGTCCGCGCTTGAGCACGGGCATCGGGGCCGCCCGAGCTCTGGCTTCGTCGCGCAGATCGCGGGTTATTTCGACCTGATGTGGGATGACGCCGAGGAAATCAAACGCTTGGCGACAATGTCGCATCCAAAAGTGACGGTCAAAACCGCAGGCCTTCATCCCAAGGCGACCGAGCTTGCCAACCTCCTCGCCGTGCACATCGATGAAATGGACGAAGAAACTCTGGATTGGATCATTGCCGAGGTCCGGCTTCGCGTCGGCACGCAACCGACCGGTCCCACGCATTAAATCAACATCTTAGCGCCAAATCTTCAGAGAATGAATTTACTGACGTCGGCGTTACGGGCTAGATCAGACACTTGCTCGCGCACATACGCGGCGTCAATGCTGAGCACTTCGCCGCTGCGTTCCGACGCGGAATAGCTGACATCTTCGAGTAGCTTTTCCATGACCGTATGCAGACGTCGTGCGCCGATGTTTTCGACGCCTTGGTTGATTTCTGCCGCCAGATCGGCGATTTCGGCAATCGCGTCCTCGGTGAAATCCAGGCTGAGGTCTTCGACTCCCATCAAAGCGGTGTATTGTTTCACCAGGCTTGCTTCGGGCTCGATCAGGATACGCACGAAATCATCGCGTGTCAGGGCATTCAGGCTGACCCGGATCGGCAGGCGGCCCTGCAGTTCCGGCAACATGTCGGATGGTTTTGAGACGTGGAACGCCCCAGATGCGATAAATAAGATGTGATCTGTCTTCACCGGCCCATGTTTCGTCGACACCGTGGTGCCTTCGATCAATGGCAATAGGTCCCGCTGCACGCCCTCGCGGCTGACATCGGCGCCCTGACGTTCGGCGCGGGCCGTGATCTTGTCGATCTCGTCCAAGAAGACAATGCCGTTGTTTTCAACGTTCGAAATGGCATCGCTCATCACGTCTTCTTCGTCCAATAACTTGTCGGCTTCTTCGCGAATTAAGATCTCGTGGGACGCATCCACGGTCATGGTTTTCTTTTTGGTTTTCTGGCCGAAGGCTTTGCCGAACATATCGTTCAGATTGAGCATGCCCATCTGTGCGCCTGGCATGCCGGGGATGTCTAAGGTCGGCATGCCCCCGCCGCCGCTATCGCTTAGCTCAAGGTCGATCTCGCGATCGCCAAGTTCGCCGTTGCGCAGCATGGTGCGGAAGCGTTCTTTGGTTTCTTTCGAGGCATTCTCGCCGGTGAGCGCATCGACAACACGGTTTTCAGCATTAAGCTCTGCTGTCGCCTGGACGTTTTTCCGCTTCGCGTCGCGGCTCATATGGATCGCGGCTTCCAAGAGATCCCGAATGATTTGCTCGACGTCTCGTCCGACGTAGCCGACTTCGGTGAATTTGGTCGCCTCGACCTTGATGAACGGCGCCTGTGCGAGTTTCGCGAGGCGGCGCGCGATCTCTGTTTTGCCAACACCGGTCGGCCCGACCATCAAGATATTCTTCGGCAATACTTCGTCGCGCATATCATCATTAAGTTGCTGCCGACGCCAGCGATTGCGGAGTGCGATGGCGACCGCTTTCTTGGCGTCGTTTTGGCCGACGATGTAGCGGTCCAGTTCGGAAACGATTTCGCGCGGGGTAAAGCTGCTCATAATTTTTCGATCACTACGTTGGTGTTGGTGTAGACGCAAATCTCGCCGGCCACGGCCAACGACCGTCTGGCAATCGTCTCGGCATCGAAACCATCGATATCAATCAGGGCACGCGCCGCCGACAATGCATAATTGCCACCGGACCCGATTCCGATAATGCCGTCGGTCGGCTCAAGTACGTCGCCGTTACCGGTCAGGATCAACGACACGTCTTTGTCGGCGACCGCCATCATCGCTTCCAAGCGGCGCAGGTAGCGATCCGTCCGCCAGTCTTTCGCAAGCTCGACGGCGGCCCGCATCAATTGGTTAGGATACTGTTCCAGCTTGGCTTCCAGGCGTTCAAACAAGGTGAACGCATCGGCGGTGGCCCCGGCGAACCCGGCGATCACGTTATCACCGGCAAGCCTACGCACTTTGCGGGCATTCCCTTTGATGATCGTGTCGCCGAGGCTGACTTGGCCGTCACCTGCGATCACGACCTCACCGCCTTTACGGATCGATAAGATCGTCGTTGCGTGCCAAGATGGCAGCGGGCTGTCACTCGCCATAGAAACTCCCCAAAACAGGTTTGCGTGTATTAAAAGGCATAGAAGATGTATTTGGTCTGATCATCCAGCCCGGTCAAGGCGGTGGCGTGAGAACGTCAAAGCCGCGTCGGGGCTGGTGAAGCTGGAAACGACCTGCTAGAAGAACGCCGAAGTCATTTAGACGATGTGGAGAGCCCGCATGCGCACCGCGACAATTGAGCGCCAAACCAAAGAGACCTCGATTTCCGTGAGCCTCGATCTCGACGGCACGGGAATCTATGACGTATCGACCGGAATCGGTTTTCTCGATCACATGCTTGAGCAGTTATCGCGACACAGCTTGATGGACCTGACCGTCAAAGCGACCGGTGATCTGCACATCGATTTTCACCACACCACCGAAGATACCGGTATCGCCATCGGTGAAGCCTTCAGCGCGGCTTTGGGTGATCGCAAGGGCATCACGCGGTATGGCTCGGCGTTGATTCCGATGGACGAAACGTTGTCTCGGATCGCGTTGGACGTGTCGAACCGTCCGTATCTAATTTGGCACGTAAACTTCACCAAGCCGAAGCTCGGCGACATGGACACGGAACTTTTCAAAGAATGGTTCCAAGCCTTCGCCCAAGCTGCGGGCATCACGCTGCACGTCGAAAACCTGTATGGTGAGAACAATCATCATATTGTTGAGTCGTGTTACAAGGGCCTCGCCCGGGCGTTGCGTCAAGCGATCGAGATCGATCCGCGCAAAGCCGACGAGGTACCGTCCACCAAGGGTATGCTCTGACCACGGGGCGTCGTCTCTCATGAAGATGTATTCTGTGTTTCTGCGAAATCTCGGTCGTGACGCCGCATCCGATCTGGTGTTCGTTAAACAGGGTTTCTGTTGGCCGGCGTTTTTCTTTACGGCGTTTTGGGCGTTGTGGAACCGCATGTGGTGGCAGGCGCTCGGCATTTTTGCGATTGTCGCGTTGGCCGGTTGGGCGCCCCGTGCAGCTGGACTCGGCAGCGAGGCTGAGAGCATTTGCAGCTTGGCCGCCGCATTGGCGATTGGATTTATCGGCAACGACCTTCGTGCTTGGGCGCTGGCCGACAAGGGCTTTGATGAGGTCGCCATGGCGTCCGGCAAATCAGTAGACGAGGCCGAGCGACGCTTTCTGGATGACGCCGATATCGACGCCAACGGCATTTATGCGTAATGACTGAAACCGTCGCCATCATTGATTACGGCTCGGGTAATTTGCGCTCTGCCGCGAAATCGTTTGAACGTGCTGCCATGGAAGCCGGCTTGGCGATGACTATCCATGTCACCGATGATCCGAAAGCCGTCGCCGCCGCGGACCGTGTCGTGTTGCCGGGCGTTGGCGCGTTCGCCGATTGTAAGCGGGGTTTGTTTGCGGTCGCCGGCATGCCGGACGCGCTGACTGCTCACGTCGACAGCGGCAAACCGTTCTTTGGGATTTGTGTCGGCATGCAGTTGATGGCGACGCGTGGCTTGGAGCATGGCGAGACCGAAGGTTTCGGATGGATTCCCGGCAACGTAGATCGCATCGTCCCGACGGACCCGACGCTGAAAATTCCGCACATGGGTTGGAACAGCCTGCAGGTGCCGGATGCGCCGCACCCCCTTTTGGCAGGGATCGAAACCGGTGAGCATGTGTATTTCGTGCACTCGTATCATTTGGTGACAGATGATGCGGCACAGGTTTTGGCGACGACCGACTATGGCGGGCCGGTGACGGCAGCGGTCGGGCGCGACAATATCGTCGGTACGCAGTTCCATCCCGAAAAAAGCCAGGCCGCGGGCCTTCGTATCATCACCAACTTTTTAAGGTGGCAACCGTGATCTTTTTTCCAGCCATCGACCTCAAGCAAGGCCAGTGCGTGCGCTTGGTGCACGGCGATATGAACCAAGCGACGGTCTTCAATGACAGCCCGGCGGCGCAGGCGAAAATTTTTGCCGATGCCGGCTGCACCTGGTTGCACATGGTTGACCTCGATGGTGCCTTTGCCGGCAAGCCGGAAAACGCCGATGCCGTGACGGCGGTTTTGGATGCGGTCGACATCGACGTGCAGTTGGGCGGCGGCATTCGCGATATGCAGACCATCGAAAATTGGCTCGCACGGGGTCTTAAGCGCGTGATCTTGGGCACTGCTGCCGTGCGTGATCCGAATTTGGTGCGCCAAGCGTGTAAAGCGTTCCCGGGCCAAGTCGCCATCGGCATTGATGCCAAAGACGGCTTTGTCGCCGTTCAAGGCTGGGCCGAAGCGACGACGATTGAGGTCATTGAGCTTGCGAAACAATTCCAAGATGCCGGTGCGGCGGCCTTGATCCACACCGACATCGGTCGCGACGGCGCGATGCAGGGTCCCAACCTCGACGCGACGCTGGCGCTTGCCGATGCCGTCGATATGCCGGTGATTCTATCTGGTGGCGTCTCGTCGATGCAGGATCTTGAAGTGGCGCTGGCGCAAGGTGCCGGCAAACTCGAAGGCGTGATCTCGGGTCGTGCCGTGTACGACGGTCGTATTGATCCGACCGAGGCGGTGGCGCTGTTGCGGGAGGCCGCATAATGCTGAAAGTGCGGATCATTCCGTGTCTGGATGTGGCGGAAGGCCGGGTCGTCAAAGGCGTTAATTTTGTTGATTTGGTCGATGCGGGCGACCCCGTCGAACAAGCGCAGGTCTATGACGCCGCCGGTGCCGACGAGCTTTGTTTTTTGGATATCACCGCCAGCCACGAAAATCGGGATACCATCCTCGATGTGGTCGCGCGCACGGCGGAAAAATGTTTTATGCCACTGACCGTCGGCGGCGGTGTGCGCACAACCGAAGACATCCGAAAACTTTTGCTCGCGGGTGCCGATAAAGTCTCGATCAACACGGCCGCCGTGCACAATCCGGATTTCGTCCGTGAAGCTGCGGAAAAATTTGGTACGCAATGCATTGTCGTCGCGATTGATGCGAAAGCGACCGGCCCCGAAACGTTCGAGATATTTACCCACGGTGGCCGCAAGCCGACCGGTATCGATGCGGTGGCGTGGGCGCAAAAAATGGAACAGCTCGGCGCCGGTGAAATTCTGCTGACGTCCATGGACCGGGACGGCACCAAGCAAGGTTTCAACTTACCACTGACTCGTTCCGTCGCGGATGCGGTCGGTATTCCCGTGATCGCCTCGGGTGGTGTCGGCGAGCTGCAGGATTTGGTGGATGGGGTGACCGAGGGTCATGCGTCGGCTGTGCTCGCGGCCTCGATTTTTCATTTCGGGACCTATACGGTGGCGCAAGCCAAGGCGCATATGAAGGCCGCCGGGGTTGCTGTGCGCGAAGTATGAGGAAGTTCAATGTCCGATGACGTTCTGAGCCGACTGTTTACCGTCATTGAAAGCCGTAAGGGTGCCGATGCCACAACGTCGTATACCGCTAAGCTGTTGGCCGGTGGCGCGCCGAAAATCGGCAAAAAAATCAGTGAAGAGGCGGCGGAAGTTGTGATCGCTGCGCTCACCGAAGGCAAAGACGCCGTGACCCGCGAAAGCGCCGATTTGTTATACCACCTGTTGGTGATGTGGGCCGATCAGGGTATCCAGCCAAAAGACGTGTTTGACGAACTGGCTAGGCGCGAGGGCATGTCCGGTATCGACGAGAAAAATAGCCGCAAAAGCTGACAGGGCGCGAGGGCACAATGGCATACGATTCCAATAATATCTTTGCGAAAATCCTGCGTGGTGAAATTCCGTGCGATAAGGTTTTCGAAGACGACCACACGCTGGCGTTCAACGACATCAATCCGCAAGCGCCAGTGCATGTGCTGGTGATCCCTAAGGGGGCGTATGAAAGCATGGATGATTTTCATGCCAACGCGTCGGACGCGGAAATCGCTGCCTTGATCCGTGCGGTCGGCGAGGTTGCGCGGATGACCGGGGTTGCCGAGACCGGATATCGGATTTTGTCGAACACTGGCGTCGATGCCCATCAAGATGTCCCGCATTTACATATTCATGTTGTCGGTAAACGCGATTTAGGCGGCATGATCGGGCGCCCCAGGCCATCTTAAGGTGCCGTGCGACGCCATTGCCGCGAATTTAGGCAGGCGAAAAACACGGCCTTCCGTGCAAATCTACCCTATCTGTAGTGTGATACTTCGGTTATGATACTTTATATTGAGGTCATTCCCCGGATTGTTGCCGATGGCAAAACGCTACGATATCGAAACAACGGCCCTTTCGGCGCCGAGAGGCACGCCGGAGGTCATAAGTTTGCCCATAAGCGGCCCAGTGGTCATCCCGGGCGGCGGATTGTTATCCGAAGCGGTGTATGCGCGCCTTGATGGTGATTTGCTGATCGAACTTGCCGACGGCACGCGGCTCGTCGTCGAAGGCTATTTTGATGCTGCCACACCCCCCGCATTAGCGACCGAGGCCGGCGCGCATATCGGTGCAGACGTGGTCGGCGCGCTGGCCGGTGTTGATGCCATGACCGCGCAGCAACCCGGCCCCGTCGCTGCCCCGATTGGGCGCGTTGAAACCGTTGAGGGTGAGGCGGTGATCGTGCGTGCCGATGGCGCGAGGCTTGACGCCGAAGTCGGCACACTAATCGCGCGCGGGGATCGAATCGAGACCGGCGCCGACGGCAGCGCGGGTTTCTTGTTCGCCGATGAAGGCACGTTTGCAGTCGGTGGCCATGCGCGGGCGATTTTTGATGATCTGGTGTTTGATCCGGACACGGCAACGGCGCATGCCACATTCGTTGTTCAAGAAGGTCCGTTCTCGTTTGCCGGGGGCGGTATCTCCGCGCTTGATGGTGCGTTTGTTATTAAGACGCCGGCCGCTTCGTTGGACATCGATGGCGCATCGGGTGCTGGGCGTGTCGAAGCTGATGGTGCGACGTCGGTCACCTATCTGCGTGCGGATGACGCGGCGGACGGCGTTATTAAAGTCTATAATCCGGGCGGCACGCAGCTGCTTGATCAATCTTATGAAGCGCTTACCGTCGAAGACTTTTTTCAAGCCCCTTCTAATGTTTTCCGTCTAGGCCCCCGTGACGCGGCAGAGCATTTCGGCAACGCGTTAAGCGCGCTCCCCGATGCGCATGCGGTGATGCCGTCGACGTTATTGACGGTTGAGCGCGCGCAACCTGCGCCGTCACCATTTGATGACGACGCACCTGACGACGCACCTGAGGTCGCGGTTGGGCCCGTCGATCTGAGCGACGAAATTCAAGTTGATCGTGATACGGCTTTTGAAATTGCGGCCCGCAAAGCGGCCATCGCCAGGTCAGCGCGGGATGCCGCCGATGAGGCGCTCAGTGATGCGGCGGCGGCTGAGAAAGCGGCGCGCGCCCAAGCGCTGGAAGCCGAAACGCGCGCCGACGAAAGTGCCGATACGGTCGAAGACCTGCGTGCCCAAGCGTTGAAAATTCTCGAACAATCAGACCAACGCGATAAGGCCTTCGAAGATGCGGTGCGCCAGGCTGACAGCGCTGCCGTCCAAGAAGAATCTGCGGCGCGCGGCGTGGCTGAGATTGATCTTGCTGAGGCGCAGGTCGCCGAACGTTTGGCCGCCGCCGAGGAAGCCGTCCGCCAAGCACTTGCGGCGGCTGAACAAGCCCGCGCCGAAGCTCTGGAAATTCTTGCCGAGGCACAGCAAAAAGAAGAAGCTTTCGCTGCCGCTCAGCAGGCTGCGCAAGAAGCAAAAGCCGACGAAGACGCACAAGCGCTCGCGGTGGCCGAAGCGGATGCCGCCGAAGAAGCCGCCGCCGCAGCCCTGCGGGCCGCAGAAGCCGTCGCCGAAGCCTCAGCGCGGGATGCGATTGCCGCGGAAAGGGTCGCCCAAGAAGCCAGCACGGCAGCGGAAGTCGTTGAAACCGTTGTTGCGCGTGAGCTTGCTGCAATTGATCCTGATCTGCTGAAACCCCCGTCGCCGGATGATCCGTCCAGTGCCCGGGGTAATTGGATAACCCAGGTGCGGGCGTCTATGGATGTGGCGTCGGCGGCGTTGGCGCAAGGTGAAGACGCGGCGCGTGCCGCGTATCGGGACGCGCTTCGTGAAGGATCGTCCATCGAAGAAGCGTTGGAACGCGCGATTGTCGCCGCCGAAGCCTATGGCGGTGCTGCCAGCGCAGATCGTGTTTTGGCCGGTGGGCCGGATGGCTTGATCGATGAAAATGAAGTTGCCGACGGCCCAATCTTGATTGCCGGTGGTGATGGTGGATTTTCCGGCGGCAGCGGTGATGCCGGTGCGATTGGCAGCGATGTTTTGATTGGTAGCGGCGGCGAAGACGGTTTGGCCGGTGGCGCCGGGTTCGGGTCCGGCGGTATTGATGGCGTGTTTGGGTTTGGCTTTTCGTTCACACCGATTGTATTGCGCTCAAACAAATCGACTCTTGATGACGATGATCGAGATGAAGCCGTCAGCCTGACGGCGACGGTGACGTCTTCGCAAGCCGACCAAAAAATCGGCACCAGCCTTGCCGATTTTTTGGTGGGTGGAAATGCAGCGACGACCACGGGCGGTCTCGAAGGCAACGATTTCCTGTATGGCGATACGCCGACGAATTATTTGTCGGGTACCCATAACGCCGGCAACGCGCTGCTTAACCCGACATTTGCTGCCGGTGATGCGGATACGATGTCGGGGGGGGCTGGGGATGATATCCTCTGGGGTGGTGACGGTGACGATACACTGTATGGCGACGTGCCGGCGGATACATCGGCATTTGCCTTTTCCCTTGGCGCGACGACGGCAGGCAATGACACCCTGCACGGCGGCGACGGGGATGACTTTTTGGACGGCGGCGGCGGCAATGACCAGCTCGAAGGGGATGCCGGCGACGACAATATTTTTGGTTATGCCGGCGATGACGTGCTGCTTGGCGGCGCAGGTGTCGATACGTTAAGCGGCGGCACCGGCGCGGATCAGTTCGAATTTTCCGGGGGGACCGGTGCCGATGCGCTGGCCCATGCAACGTCGCTCGGTACCGATATCATCAGCGATTACAACGCTTCGGAAAACGATCTGTTTATGTTATCGGACGCGGATTTCAGTCTTGGCAATGCGGGTACGTTGACCGACGGCACCAACTATTTTGAGGCTGATACCACGACCATTAATGCCGGTGTGCAAAATTTATCCGGTGGCACGGCGAACGCGGGCATCGTGATCATCGGGGCTGCCACCGGCGGTACCGGGACCGAGGTTTGGTACACCGATGATGCCAGCGCGATGTCGACATCGAACTCATACCAGATCGCCGATGTGACCGGTGCGGATCGCGCGACCATCGAAGCCGGTGATTTCAATCTGAAAACTTAAGCTTGGCTGGATAATGTCCGATTAGCACGCATCCGTTTGGCGCCGCTTTTAGGCGCTCGCCGCCGTTGGTTGGCCCGGTCTGATGCGCCGGTAACTCAACGCTTCGGCGATATGAATCCGCGATACTTGGTCCGAGATATCTAAATCAGCCAATGTCCGCGCGACCCGCAAGACCCGGTGGTAGCCCCGCGCGGTCAGCCCGAAGGCGCGCGCCGCATCTGCCAGCAATTGCCGTCCGGCGTCATCGGGTGCGGCGATGTCTTCCAGTATTTGCCCATCGATGCGGGCGTTAATATCGGGTGCACCTGGGCCGATCTGTTCGGCACGCCGGCGTTGTCGTCCCCGCGCGGCTGCGACCCGGGACGCGACATCGGCGCTGCTTTCACCGGGGGGCGGTAAGCTCAAATCCGCCGGGCTCACCGCCGGCACATCGATCACTAAATCCATGCGATCCATCATCGGGCCTGAGATTTTCGCTTGGTAGTCAGCGCCGCATTTGGGCGCGCGGGAGCACGCCTGGCCCGGGTCCGCGAGATACCCGCACCGGCATGGGTTCATCGCGGCAAGCAATTGGAATTTTGCCGGGTAGACAACATGCGCATTGGCACGGGCGATGGACACGCGGCCGGTCTCCATCGGTTGACGGAGGGCTTCTAAGGCCTGGCGATGAAATTCAGGGAGTTCGTCTAAAAATAAAACGCCTAAGTGTGCCAACGAAATCTCACCCGGTCTGACGCGATGTCCCCCACCGACAAGGGCAGCGACCGACGCCGAATGGTGCGGGTCTTGAAATGGACGGCGCTTTGTCAGGCCGCCGTCCGGCAATTCCCCGGCCAGTGAATGCACCATCGAGACTTCGAGAATTTCCCGTGACGTTAACGCCGGCAAAAGACCGGGGAGCCTGTGCGCCAACATTGATTTTCCAGATCCCGGCGGTCCCGACATTAATAGGTTGTGCCCGCCCGCCGCCGCGATTTCGAGGGCGCGCTTTGCGGTTTCTTGTCCTTTCACGTCGATCAGGTCTGGGTAGTCCGGCAGCTCATCGAAAAGCTTCGGTTCGGGTGCCGCGAGAATATGCGTGCCTTTGACATGATTGATCAGCGACAAAAGATCAGGCGCTGCAATCACGTCCAGATCACCCGCCCACACCGCCTCGCCGCCTTGTGCTTTTGCGCAGACAAATGTCCTGGCCTCGCTCGCGGCATAAATGGCGGCGGGCAGGGCGCCTAAAACCGGTGCAATGGTCCCGTCGAGCCCAAGCTCTCCCATCGCGGTCATGCGCCGGGTTTCATCTTCCGACAGCACGCCCATGGCCCCCAACAGCCCAATCGCAATCGGCAGATCAAAGTGGCTGCCTTCTTTGGCGACGTCGGCGGGCGCTAAGTTGACGGTGATGCGCCGGGGCGGCATGGAGAGGCCCAGCGAGCTTAAAGCCGCCCGCACCCGGTCGCGACTCTCGCCGACCGCTTTGTCGGGAAGACCCACGATATGAAACGCCGGTAAGCCCGACGCCATGACGACTTGAACGTCGACGCTCAGAACATCAATGCCCTGAAACGCCACCGTGCCGACCCTGGTCACCATGTTTGCCTCCTGTTTTCACTCAGAAGGTTATGCGAGGGTTAGGCCGGTTTTTTGACGGGTGGCGTAAATAATCTTTTTGTGTACCCTAACCGATCTGCTCGGCACGCCTGCGTTGTCGTCCCCGCGCGACTGCAACATCGGCGCTGCTTTCGCCTGGGGCGGCAAGCTCAAATCCGCCGGGTTCACCGCCGGCACATCGATCACCAAATCAATCCGATCCTAGATGCTGGCGGAGCCGTGTAGCGAAGCGGGATGTACAATTTGACAAATTGTCAAAAGGCACTTGTGGGGTACCTACGAAATAAATATATAAATCAATAGGTTAGGCGGCCTATTGACAGTGAGAGTCATGTCTGAGTCTAATAACTGTGAGGAGAGTGACGGGATCGCCTGTTGGCCTAGTAGTGGATTACCAGAAACTCAACTGCTTCGGCCAAGACCGCCAATGAGACCTTACGAACTCATGACGACCAAAACGGAGGCGGGTGTATGCGCGAACATGCACCTGCTTCTCCCTCTCAAGATAACGCATCTCACGCTCCTTGTCGGATTGATGGGTAGAGCCCATCGCCCCGAAACGCACCATACGTTCCGCCCGTAAAGAACGATTTGATGCTTGAGGGTATACCGGTAGCCTAAGCGGCGATCACCGTCACCGCTTATGACTCTGCATACATTCGATTTTTACGTCAACTGACAATTTGCTAGATGTTGCAGTTATCCACAGTATCCACAACTATATGTGTATATGTGTGATTATGTATAAAGGTCTTTGCGCAATCGATATGAAAACGTTTCTGCCCCCTAGGTTGAATAGCCGAGTCATAGTCGAAGAGGTCAAAAGCCCATTGACGTGTCGATCTGGGAACCGCGGGCGCGACAGAAAGCTCTACGCGTCAATCATTTCTATGTGGTTTTTCTTTTTTTAGTGGAGTCGGTCGAGATTCAGATGGCGGTGCGCTCGGTTTCAAGTGGTATTGAAGCTTAAAATTGAAAGAATCTAAAAAATCCGGCTTTGATAAAATCCCTATTGTAACTGTCTTGTTATACTTTTTTACCAATTTGGAAATTCTCTCCCACGGGTTAAATATGCCGCGCACTCTCGCGGTGACATCTTTTGTTAATAGGCCGATTTCAAATGACGTCTTAAGGATTTTGATAGCAATAACGTAAACGCCAGCGGTTACTTCAAAAGCATTGAAATCAAATCCCGTCTCGCGAATCTCAACGACCGCAAAACTGATAAAAACCAAACCCATTGTGTAATAAGGGTAATCTAGCGTTTTCCACCATCCATTAGGTATTTTATCGCGCAGTAGTCCGTCGGCAAAACACGCCAATAAATGATATGTAAGCGAAGCTACAACAAAGCACCCAATTACAGATGCGAAATAGATAGGATAGCCTGAGCCCAGCTCAGCGGATCTTTTTATCGCTATACTCAATATCAAATACGACAATATATTAATCGCAGCTATAAACATGACTACGAAAGCTAAGGTAAATAAATAGGATATGCCCTCTAAGATCAGAACCAACCGATATTGCCAAATACCGGCAATATCGCGGAGATTTGAGATGCTGAACATCCCCTGCTGTACGCAATAGTCAAGAAATCCTCCACCAGCTAAGGATACGAAGACCAACAACAGTAGGACGAAGTAAATCATTGGGTACTAATACTGGATGAATAGGTAAACCTTTTTCTACTATATTGACATTTTTCCAGTTTGAACACCTGAGTATTTTGATATTCCATTGTTGGCATCAAGCCTAAGCAAGGTTAAGACTCTTTGGGAGCTGGGTATCTACGTCATGTAAATGAATAAATTGTGCCCGCCCGCCGCCGCGATTTCGAGGGAGCGCTTTGCGGTTTCTTGTCCTTTCACGTCAATCAGGTCTGGGTAGTCCGGCAGATCGTCGAACAGCTTTGGTCCGGCGCGGCGAGAAAATGCGTGCCTTTGACATGGTCACCATGTTTGCCTCCTGTTTTCACTCAGAAGGTTATGCGAGGGTTAGGCCGGTTTTTTGACGGGTGGCGTAAACAAATCTTTGGGGCGGATAAGGAACCTCGGATCACGCCTGGGATGACAAGTAGCTTGATAAATGTATCCGTCTACAGCCGCGCTTCGATGGCATCCCAGATTTGCGCTTCGAGGCAGACATCGTCGAAGCGGTTAATTTCTTGCAGGCCGGTTGGTGACGTTACGTTGATCTCGGTCATATAGCCGCCGATAACGTCGATGCCGACAAAAATCAGGCCGCGTTCTTTGAGCTGAGGACCCAACGCGGCGCAGATGTCGCGTTCACGGTCGGTCAGCATTGATTTTTCGGCGCGCCCTCCGACATGCATGTTTGAACGGGCTTCGCCGGCAGCGGGCACCCGATTGGTGGCACCGGCGATCTTGCCGTCAATCAAGATGATGCGCTTGTCGCCTTGGCGGACGTCTTTCAGGTACGCCTGCACGATGATCGGCTCGCGATACATTTGCGTGAACATTTCCAAAAGCGCGTTCAGGTTTTCGTCACCGGGCGTGATGTGAAACACCCCGGCGCCGCCGTTGCCGAACAGCGGCTTAACAATGATGTCTTTGTGTTCATCGCGGAACGACAGAATCTGTTTTCGATCCGTTGCGATCAGCGTCGGCGGCATGAACTCGGCAAAATGCGTGACGTATAATTTTTCCGGCGCGTTGCGCACTTCGGCGGGGTCGTTCACCACCAAAGTTTTGGGATGCACATGCTCGAGCAAATGCGTCGCCGTGATGTAGGACATATCGAACGGTGGGTCTTGGCGCATCAACACCACGTCCACATCACTGGCCAAATTGATCAACCGCGTTTCGCCCAAGCTGAAATGATTGCCCTTTTCGCGGCGAAGCTCCATCGGTTGCGCTTCGGCCATGATCCGACCGTCGCGCATGAACAGTTGCCCCGGCTCATAATGATACAGCGCATGGCCGCGCTTTTGTGCCTCAAGGCCCATGACGAAAGTACTGTCACCGGCGATATCGATGGTGCGGACGTGATCCATCTGGATGGCAACGTTGAGCGGCATGACGATTCCTTGAAGGTAAGACGTTTTGGATGGCTTAACTTAGTCGGCCCCGCAATTCCTGCAAGAGCATGGTTGTGGTGTAGCTTCCGTCGTCTCCGGCGCCAAGGCGCAGATATTCTTCGAGTGCGGAAATGGCATCACGAATTCGATCTCGGCGCGCGTTCAACAAACCGCATTCGCGCCAAAGCGTCGGTTCCGTGGGCGAGATCATCAGCGCACATTCGATAAGTTCTGCGGCGTCGTCCAAGCGTTTGCTCCGCAGCAGCACCGATTTTCGACCGGCCATCATGTTCAGCAAGGCGGCTTTATCATCAAGCTCGGTGATCCCGTTCGGTGTCAGCTCGGACTCGATCCCCGCATAAGCTTTAACAATGGCGCGCAAATCGGCAGGTTCCACCACGCGGCCCATGCCGAGCGGGTCGAGGATCAGGCGTTCGCCCAAAGATTCAACGCGGACCACGGTGCGACCCGGGACGTGCAGAATCTGTGCTTCCCAGCCAAGCCGGCGTGCGGTCTCGGCATACAGAATCGACAACGCTTCGGCGGCCCCCTCGCGGCTATCGATGACGCGGCTGAGTTCGAAACAATCTTCGTCGCGACCACCGGTCTCGCCGCCGCCATAGCCCATGTGTCGCACCAAAACCTGGCACAGGGCTTCGGCCATGACCGCCACCGGCACGGCGCCGTCGTCGGCGCGTGCATAGGTCGCGACTTTATCGGCAAGCGCTTGTAGATGTCGGCTGTAGCGTTCCAGCGGCAGGGCGGGACGCTCCAACGCGCCGATCCGCACGGCGACTTCGGCCAAAGTCAAAGACGGGTCTTTCGCCGCGCCATAGGCGGTCAATTCACGGACGATATCGCCCCGCGTGATCAAGTTGCTTTGGGCGCTTTGACGCGCACATGGCTGACCACACGCTGCACGGATTCGATGCTACGTGCGTGGTTGATGACACGATCCAGCTCTGCTTGGTCTTGAGCGATACCGATCAGATAAATCACCCCGCCCACAGTCTCGATCGAATAGTTGATGGAAAAGATATTCTCATCGACGGTGATCTTTGATGTCAGCTTGGTGGTGATCCAGGTGTCATTAGCCATGTCGCTGAGCGGACTCTCGCTGACCAAAAGCTCGTTAATGACATCTTTGGTGCTGTCGATGGACCATGCCAACTTAACGGCTTCGGCGCGCATGTCTTCGTTGGTAACCCGACCGGTCAGCAACACGCGACCTTCATAAACTTCGATGCCGACCTCGCGGAAAAGTTTTTCGTCGGCATCTAACATCTTGGCGCGAAGCTTGGTGGCGGTCGTGGTATCGGCGGCCACACCTGAGATTCCGCGTTCTTGGTAGGCAGCCACCCCGGCGGTGGCGGCGCCACCGATGATTAAGCTGGCACAGCCAGAAATGTTGCCGGCCATAAAAAGGGTAACGACGGTCAGTGCGAGCACATGTGAGCGTTTGAACATGGGGGCGTTTTTTCTCCAACACTTCGGTTAGCTGGACGACGACTCCGCAAGATTACCGCATTCCGCCCCTATTGCGCACCCCTGGTGTGTCGATTTCTGACGATCCGGCCAACATTTTTCTCGTGAAGCGATTTATGGACGCCACGCATCCAGCAGATGACGCGGCCATTTTCGCGGCATCACCGCGACAATATCGAAGCGCCATGTCATGTTTTGTGTGGCCGGATGCGTTGCCACGTAGTGTTCGGCGGCGCGCTGAATGCGACCTCGTTGCGCAGGGCTGACGGCTTCCAGCGCTTGCCCGTAGGTGGGTCGAGACTTTACTTCAACGAAAACCAGGGTGTTGCCGCGCGTGGCGATGATATCGATCTCGCCCATGGGGCCGCGTTCTTGATGGGCTAAGATGCGATACCCTTTCAGTCGCAATAGCCATGCCGCTGCGCGCTCACCCCATTGACCACGGTGTTCAGCCCGGCGCCGCGCATCGCGGCTCATTTTCCAAGCTCGTCTTTCAGGGCCAGGGCCTGCGTGTAGATATCGCGCTTGGATAGGCCGGTCTCAGCTGCGATTCGTGCGCTGGCTTCACGCACGCTTTCGGTCTCAAGGGCGATGCGCAAGCGGGCTTCAACATCGGCGGCGTCTGGGACACCGTCCCCTTCCGGTGCACCGATGACCAAGGTGATTTCACCTTTGGGCGGTCCGGCGCTGGCATAGTGAGTCGCTAGCTCGGCCAGGGTGCCGTGGCGGACTTCTTCAAACTTTTTTGTCATTTCGCGGGTCACGGCGGCGGGCCGTGGACCGAAGACGTCGTTCATGTCTGCAAGCGATGATCCCAACCGGCCGGCTGATTCAAGCATCACAAGTGTTGCATCAATATGGCGCAGTGCACCCAGCCACGTTCGCCTGCGCGCAGATTTTGGCGGCGGAAAGCCGCAATACATAAATCGGTCCGTCGGCAGTCCGGCCAAGACCAAGGCTGCAGTTACCGCAGACGCGCCGGGCACCACATGCACCGGTATGCCGGCGTCGCGACACTGTTGCGCCAAGCGATAGCCGGGGTCATTGATCATCGGTGTGCCGGCATCCGACACCTGCGCCACGATTTTGCCAGAATGCAGCGCTTCCATGATCTTTGGGCCTGCGCTTTCGGCGTTGTGTTCGTGATACGAAAGCAGGCGGTGCGTATCCAGACCATGGATCGACAACAGCTTGCGGGTGACGCGGGTGTCTTCGCAGGCAATGATGTCGGCCTGTGCCAAGATATCGAGGGCACGGAGCGTGATGTCGCTGGCATTGCCGATGGGTGTGGCGACGATATGCAGCCCGGCGCTGGGCGGGTTTTGGCGGCGATGTGACGGTTTACTCGTGATTGACGAGAGGCTACCGTCCACATCGGAATCGCCTTGGATGGAGGACTCGAAAGCCGATGCCGTTTTTTGCTGCGCGCCAACAGCATTTTGGTCTTCGTCGCCAGTATTCTTTGGCGCATTTTTCGGCGCGGGTTTCGACCGGTCTTTTGGCATGTCTTGTCCTTGTGTTGCTTAGCGCATGTGAGCAAACCGCAAATGATGGCAGCGGGCAAGGCAAGCCCATGGTGGCGACGTCCTCCGCATCGACAAATGCGGTAACGGGTCTGCCCAGAACCCAACAGCTGCCGCCGGTTTCCGGACCGCGCGTGGCACCGCCGCCGGTGCCGACCAGCGCGCCCAGTGCACGTGCCGGCGAGCCGTTGCCGTCGTTGGCGGAATTGTTGAACCGTCCCGCGAATCCAAATCTTTCCATGCAGGTGATGACGTCGACGGTGCCGATGCCCAGCATGGATGCCGTGCGGGTTGCTTTATTGGTCCCGCTGAGCGGTCCCGCAGCCAACGTCGGACAAGCGATGTTGAACGCCGCACAACTGGCGTTGTTTGAATTCGCCGATGATCGGTTTGAGTTGCTCCCCCATGATACCCGAGGTACGCCGGATGGCGCCTATGACGCCGTCCAGATCGCGATCGGCGATGGTGCGCGATTGATCATTGGCCCGCTCTTGGCAGGCTCGGTCGAGGCGATCGGTCCGACGGCGCGCGCAGCCAACGTGCCGGTGATCTCGTTTTCGAGTGATCGCTCGGTGGCCGGGAACGGGGTCTATGTGATGGGCTTTTTGCCGTCCGCTGAAACTCAACGGATCATTCAATTTACCGCGCAACGCGGGCATGCCCGGTTTGGCTTGTTGGCGCCCGACAACCTTTATGGGTCGACGGTGTTGAACGCAATGCAGCAAGCGGCTGCCGCTGCCGACGTCGAAATCACCCGTGCGCGATTGTACGACGCGAACGCTGAAGACTTCACCAGTGTGGTTCGGGAGATTTCTGATTTTGATGCGCGCAAAGCCGAATTGGAGCATCAAATAGCCGAATTCAAAGGCCGCAATGATGAAATCTCAAAGAAAACGCTGGAGCGCTTAGAGCAACTGCAAACCGTCGGTGATTTGCCGTTTGATACATTGATCGTTGCCGATGCCGGCAAGCGTTTGCAACAAATCGCAGCACTATTACCGTTCTTTGATGTGGACCCCGCCGTCGTTCAGATTTTGGGCACCGGACAATGGGACGTCGCGGGCTTGGGCGCTGAGCCTGCCTTAATCGGGGCCTGGTACGCTGCGCCGGATCCTGCGGCGCGCGCGCAATTTATTAGTAAATACGAGGCCACTTATGGCACGGCTCCACCGCGCTTGGCGACCCTAGCTTATGATGCAGGGGCTTTAGCCGCCGTGTTGGGCGCAGGTGATGCCGGGCCGGATTATTCGGTTGGCACGCTGACCGCGCCCAGTGGTTATTGGGGCCGGGATGGAATCTTCCGTCTGCGCCCCGACGGCACCACCCAGCGCGGATTGGCGGTTTTGGAAATCACCCGACATACCAGCAAGGTGATCGATGCGGCGCCGCAGACGTTTCAGCCGGCAATCAACTAAGTGATCAATTAAGCAATTTCGAAAGCACTGCGTTTAGACGTTGTCGCCCGTCCTTGGTTGCCTTTAGGTGCGTTTCGGATTCAGCCATCAAGCCGCCGTCGATCAGCATTTTAAGGGCATCGGTATCGATGACGTCGCCGAGCCCATGCAGATTGGTCCGGTGCTTATCAATGCCTTCGCTGAGGCGTAGCCCCATCATCACCAACTCGCGGGCACGATCTTGTGCATTTAAAGGTCGCCGCTTCGCGGTCCCATGACCGTCTTCGCCGACTTTTTGCAACCAACGCGCCGGGTTGTGAATTTGATGCGTGCCATAGGTCCCGGTCGGCAGCGTCAGGCGCCCGTGAGCGCCGGGCCCGATGCCGACGTAATCGCCACCCCGCCAACAGGTCAGGTTGTGGCGGCTCTCGTGACCGGGTTTGGCATGGTTGGATATTTCATAGGCATGCAGACCTTTTGCCGCCAATTCGGTTTGCGTAATTTCGAACATGTCGGCGGCGATGTCTTCGTCGGCGGGGTGGATGCCGGCTTTCATGAACGGCGTCCCGCTCTCGATGGTGAGCTGATACAGTGATACATGCTCGCCTGCCAAGCTCAGCGCTTCGGCCAGCTCGGCCTGCCACGCCTGGGTGGTTTGATCCGGGCGGGCATAGATTAAATCAAAGGTCACGCGCTCAAACAGTGCTGAGGCCTGCGCTAACACGCGCCGCCCGTCATCTGCCGAGTGATCACGGCCTAAAAATGACAATGCGTCGTCATTAAGCGCCTGCAGGCCGACCGACAATCGATTGATGCCGGCGTCTTTGAAATCGCGCAGCCGTGCGGCTTCGCTTGATGTCGGGTTGGTCTCAAGGGTGATCTCAATATCATCGGCGATAGACCACCGCTTGCTCGCATGGGCGATCAGCGTGGCAACGGTTTTCGGTGGCATCAATGATGGTGTGCCGCCGCCGAAATAAAGGCTGGTGACGGTACGCCCAACGGTGTCGTCGGCGACGTGATCTAAGTCTTTGATAAGCGCATTCAACCATGCCGTCTGATCGATATCGCCAGCAGCGTGAACGTTGAAATCACAGTATGGGCAGATCGTTTTGCAGAATGGCCAGTGCACATAGACCGCGAAACCCGGGTCTTTTTCGTTCACGCCCTGGGTCATGTTCCCTGTTCGGCAAAACAGGCCGCAACCAGTTGGTTAAATGCATCGGCGCGGTGCGACATGACGTGTTTGCGCGCGGGCTCGATCTCGGCGAAGGTCTGCGTTTCGCCTTCGGCGACGAAAATCGGATCGTAGCCGAATCCTTTGTCCCCCCGGGGCGGCCAGGTGATTTCACCGCTGACGCTGCCCTCGAAAACGTCTGCGTGGCCGTCGGGCCAAGCCAGCGCAAGGGCACAGATAAACGCCGCCGTGCGATCTTCGGCGCCGCGCATCAGCTCTTCGACTTTATTCATGGCAACGTTGAAATCTTTGTCCGGCCCCGCCCAGCGCGCAGAATAAATCCCGGGTGCGCCGGACAGCGCCCAGACGCTAAGCCCGGAATCATCTGCCAGTGCCGGCAGGCCCGATGCTTTGGCTGCGGCGTGGGCTTTTAACAAGGCATTGTCGACGAAGGTCTCGCCGGTTTCTTCCGGCTCATCCAAGCCGAGTGTGCCCGCCGACACCACCTCGACATTGAAGGGCTCAAGCAAGGCGCCGATTTCGCGCACCTTGCCAGCGTTGTGGCTGGCGATCACCAATTTGTTTTGATCAAACCGCCGAGCCATAGGGCGCCTATTTCCCGAGCGCGGCCGTTTGCAGCGCCGTCATTTCGCCGATCCCTTTTTTAGCGAGATGCATTAACTCAGCGAACGCGTGTTCGCTAAAGGGGTCGGCTTCGGCCGTGCCTTGAATTTCCACGATGCCGCCACGCCCGGTCAGTACAAAATTTGCGTCCGCGTCTGCATCAGAATCTTCTGCATAATCCAAATCCAGCACCGATGTGCCTTTATAGATGCCGCATGAAATCGCCGCGACGCTGTCGATGAAGGGGATTTCTTTCATGATGCCGAGTCGTACACAGGTTTCAAATGCGCGGTGCAGCGCACAGTACGCGCCAGTGATGCTGGCGGTGCGCGTGCCGCCGTCCGCCTGGATAACGTCGCAATCAAGCTTAATCTGCACTTCGCCCATGGCCTTGAGGTCGGTGATGGCGCGCAAGGATCGACCGATCAGGCGCTGGATTTCCTGGGTGCGACCGGATTGTTTGCCGCGCGCCGCTTCACGGTCGGTGCGGGTATGGGTAGAGCGCGGTAGCATGCCGTATTCCGCCGTCACCCAGCCTTTGCCGCTATCGCGCATCCACGGCGGTACGCGTTGTTCGACCGACGCATTGCATAATACGTGCGTGTCGCCGAAACGCGCCATGCAGGATCCTTCGGCGTGTTTGGAGTAGTCCATTTCCAACGTGACATTTCGTAGTTGGTCTGGGGTTCGGCCGGATGGGCGCGTCGACATGTTGGGGTCTCTCCAATACTGAATTCGGCCTCAAGCTAGACCGTCATCTCCGGGCCGTAAAGTGAAGCCGCATTTGCGCGCAGTGGCTAGGCACATGATCCATCGTTGTGTTGACGGCGCTTCGGGGGGAAACTACATCCTTGCTGCAGCTTCGGCGCCGCAGCACAGGCTGCGCGCAGCAGCGGAGAGAACACATGATCGCCGAATTGAATGAACGTTCGCGGGAAATTTTCCGCCTGATTGTTGAAGCATACTGCACGACCGGCGGGCCGATCGGCTCGCGGACGCTGTCGCATCAGTTATCGCAAAAGCTCTCACCCGCAACGATCCGTAACGTGATGGCGGATCTGGAAGACGCTGGTTTACTGTTTTCGCCGCACACGTCCGCCGGTCGGTTGCCGACCGATGCCGGGCTTAGGCTGTTCGTGGACGGGATTCTTGAAGTCGGTAATCTATCTGACGACGAGCGCAAGCGGATTGAAGGACAATACGCAGGCTCAAGCCGCAGCGTCGATCACATGCTCGAAGAAGCAACATCGACCCTATCCGGCCTGACCGGGTTTGCGAGCTTAGTGTTTGCGCCGAAAACCGACAGCCCACTGAAGCACATCGAATTTGTAAACCTAAGCCCGGGCCGCGCGCTCGTGGTTTTGGTGACCGAAAGCGGTGTCGTTGAAAATCGTTTGATTGCGGTGCCGATTGGCCTGCCGCCGTCTGCGTTGGCGCAAGCGAGCAATTATCTGAGTGCGCGACTGGTCGGGCGGACCTTGCAAGAAGCGTTTGCGGAAATCACCGCAGATTTGCAAAGTCACCAGGCGCATCTTGATGAATTGACGCAGAAAGTCGTCGAAAGTGGATTGGCTACATGGTCCGGTGAAAATGCCGACAATGCCGACCTGGGCACGCTGATCGTGCGCGGCCAAGCCAAGCTTTTAGAGGACGTGACGGCGATTGAAGATCTTGAGCGGATTAGGTCTTTGTTTGAGACGCTGGAGACCAAAAACGAGGTTCTTAAGCTGCTGACCCTTGCGGACGACGCCGAAGGAGTCCAAATCTTTATTGGGGCGGATAATAAATTGTTCAGCCTGGCGGGGTGCTCGATGGTCGTCGGTCACTACCGTAACGAGACCAACAATATCGTAGGCGCGATTGGCGTTATTGGGCCGACGCGCATGAATTATGCCCGAATCATTCCGATGGTGGATTACACTGCGCGATTGATCGGCGAACGTTTTGGATAAGACGGGTTAGGATGACGATGCAAAGCGAGAATAATAACGACGCGGTTGAGCCCGAGGAAAACCTCGAAGATACGCAAGCACCGGCCGAAGATGAAGTGTCAGAAGGTGCCGAGGCAGCGCCGACAGCCACTGACGCCAGCGGGTCCGCTGCGTCGGCGAGCGGCCTTGAGGCCGAGCTTGCGGAAACCAAAGACCGTTTATTGCGCGCCCTTGCTGAAGCTGAAAACGTGCGCCGCCGCGCAACCCGCGACGTTGATGCCGCGTCTAAGCGTTCAATATCTAATTTCGCTCGCGAAATGATCCAGGTCGCCGACAACCTGAGCCGTGCGCTGTCCTCAATTGACGCGACGGCCGCTCAGGAAAATGAAGCCTTTAAGGCGCTGTTGACCGGGGTCGAAATGACGGCGCGGGAAATGCAGAAAGCGTTTGAGCGTAATCATATTTTGCAAGTTGACCCTTTGGGTGAGCGGTTCGATCCGCAAATCCATGAAGCGATGTTTGAATTTGACGATCCGTCAAAGCCGGCGGGCACCGTTGGTCAGGTAATGGAGCCTGGCTACACCTTGCACGGACAGCCTTTGCGCCCGGCGAAGGTCGGCGTCACCAAGGGTGGCCCGAAAGCTGCGCTGAAAGACGCTGGTAACCCGACGGGGTCGGCACCGACTCCGTCCGCAACCGTTCAGGATGATGTCGACGCCAACGCGAATTCAAAAGCCAATGGGGATAACGCTTACGAGGCCGATGGCAAACCGTCGGGCTCACACCTCGACGAAGAATTGTAGGCTGACGAGAGCGGGCTTTGAAAAAACCCTAAAAAATGAGGGGCAAACCCGTTGCAGGCCGTTGTAAGCGGGCCTATATCCGGTGAAGCAGATGGACGACACCGGTGAATGCGTTCGCCGACGACCATCATATAGACAACGGACAAGATGTTCGTAACCAATGGGGTGATGCCGGGTGCTGGATACAGGCCGGGGATGACCGCCGCAGACTGAGAGGTTGTTATGAGTAAAGTTATTGGGATCGACCTGGGTACCACCAACTCTTGTATTGCCGTCATGGACGGCTCCAGCGCTAAAGTGATCGAAAATGCCGAAGGCACGCGCACAACGCCGTCCATGGTCGCATTTTCGGACTCCGGCGAGCGTCTGGTCGGCCAGTCGGCAAAACGCCAAGCCGTCACCAACCCTGAAAATACGCTGTTCGCGATCAAGCGCTTGATCGGTCGTCGCTATGATGATCCGATCACCGAAAAGGATAAAAAAGTCGTCCCGTATCACATCATCAAAGGTGATAACGGTGACGCGTGGGTCGAGGTTGGCGATGACAAGTATTCGCCGTCTCAGATTTCCGCGTTCATTTTGCAGAAAATGAAAGAAACCGCCGAAAGCTATCTCGGTGAAAAAGTCGAGCAAGCCGTGATCACGGTGCCGGCATACTTCAACGACTCGCAACGCCAAGCCACCAAAGATGCCGGCAAAATCGCCGGTCTTGAAGTGCTGCGTATCATCAACGAGCCGACGGCAGCAGCCCTTGCTTATGGTCTTGAGAAAAAAGAAAGTGGCACGATCGTTGTTTATGATTTGGGCGGCGGTACTTTCGACGTGTCGATCCTCGAAATAGGCGACGGTGTGTTCGAAGTGAAGTCCACGAACGGTGATACGTTCTTGGGCGGTGAAGATTTCGATAACCGCATCGTCGATTATCTTGCCGACGAGTTCAAAAAAGAAAACACCATCGATCTGCGTGAAGATCGCTTGGCCCTGCAGCGCCTGAAAGAAGCCGCAGAAAAAGCCAAGATCGAATTGTCGTCGACGACACAGACCGAAGTGAACCTGCCGTTCATTACGGCGGACCAGTCCGGGCCGAAACACCTCAACATCAAGGTGTCGCGCGCTAAGCTCGAAACTTTGGTCGAAGATCTGATCGAACGCACGATTGCGCCGTGTAAGAATGCCCTTAAAGATGCGGGTATTTCGGCTGGCGAGATCGATGAAGTGATCATGGTCGGTGGTATGACGCGGATGCCGAAGGTACTCGAGAAAGTGAAAACTTTCTTCGGCCGCGAGCCGCACAAAGGCGTGAACCCGGACGAAGTAGTCGCCATCGGCGCTGCGATCCAAGGTGGCGTGCTCAAGGGTGACGTCAAAGACGTTCTGCTGTTGGACGTGACGCCATTGTCGCTCGGCATCGAAACGCTGGGTGGTGTGTTCACGCGCTTGATCGACCGCAATACAACGATCCCGACCCGCAAGAGTCAGGTGTTCTCGACCGCCGAGGACAACCAATCCGCGGTGACGATCCGTGTCTTCCAAGGTGAGCGTGAAATGGCTGCCGATAACAAAATTCTGGGTCAGTTCGACCTAGTCGGTATCCCACCGAGTGCGCGCGGCATGCCGCAGATCGAGGTTACATTCGACATCGATGCCAATGGTATCGTCAACGTGTCGGCGAAAGATAAAGCGACTGGCAAGGAACAGCAGGTCCGTATCGAAGCGTCGGGCGGTTTGTCGGATGACGACATTGATCGCATGGTCCAAGAGGCTGAAGCTAACGCGGACACCGATAAAAAGCGTCGCGAGTTGGTGGATGCGCGTAACAGCGCCGACAGCATGGCGCATAGCGCGGAAAAGAGCCTTGAAGAATTCGGCGACAAAATAGATGCCGCTGAAAAGACGGCCATTGAGACGGCGATCCAAGAGCTGAAAGACGTCAAAGACGGCGACGACTTGGAGGCGATCACCGCAAAGACCGAAGCGTTGTCGCAAGCATCGATGAAGCTCGGCGAAGCGATGTATAAAGCCCAACAGGAAGCAGAAGCCGCAACGGATGGGGCCGGTGGCCCTGAGGCCGATGCGGGTGCTTCGAAGAAAGACGATGACGAAACTGTCGTCGATGCTGACTTCGAAGAAGTCGATCCAGATCAGGATAAAAAGAGCAGCTAAAGCTGCGGGACGTGCTGGGCAGTGGGCTTTAACCCGCTGCCCACACCGTCCTGATCGTTTCGGGGGTTTTTAAATACATGGCGAAGCAAGATTACTATGAAAGCCTTGGGGTGGCGCGTGATGCCGATGCGGCCGACTTAAAAAAGGCCTATCGCAAGCTCGCCATGCAATATCATCCAGACCGCAATCCAGATGATGCTGAGGCTGAAAAGAACTTCAAGGTGGTCAGCGAGGCCTATGAGGTTCTCAAAGACCCTGATAAACGTGCTGCCTACGACCGCTTCGGGCATGCTGCCTTTGAAGGTGGCGGGCCGGGGCCCGGTGGGTTTGGCGGCGGCGCCGGTGCCGGCGGCTTCGCCGATATTTTCGAAGAAATGTTTGGCGACTTCATGGGTGGCGGCGGCCGCGGTGGCGGGCGTGCCGGTGCCGGACGTGGCGCGGATTTGCGCTACAACATGGAGATCACGCTAGAAGATGCCTACAACGGTCTGAAAACTGAAATTCGTGTGCCGACCGCCGTCAGTTGTGAAAGCTGCGATGGTTCCGGCGGCGAAGGTGGCGCCGCACCGGTGGCGTGCGGCACTTGCGGCGGTGCCGGTCGGGTGCGCTCACAATCGGGATTTTTCACCGTCGAGCGCACATGTCCGAATTGCCAAGGCACCGGTCAGACGATTAAAGATCCGTGTAAAACCTGCCAGGGCACCGGACGTCAGCAAAAAGAAAAGACCCTTGCCGTCAACATCCCGCAAGGGGTTGAAGAGGGCACGCGGATCAGACTTTCCGGTGAAGGCGAAGCCGGCATGCGTGGTGCGCCGGCGGGTGATTTATATATTTTCCTGAGCATTAGACCGCATCGCTTCTTCCGTCGCGACGGTACGGATATCCATGTCCGCGTGCCGGTCACCATGACCACAGCCGCCCTTGGCGGTCAGATCGAAGTGCCGACCGTCGAAGGCAAATTGGTGCGTGTTACCATCCCCGAAGGTACGCCCACCGGTCATCAACTGCGCTTGCGCGGTAAGGGAATGCCAGTGCTGCGTTCGGTCAGTCGCGGCGACATGTTTGTGCAGATTTTCGTCGAAACCCCGGTCAACCTGACGAAAAAACAAAAAGAGATCCTGGAAAATTTCGCCGGCGACGGAAAATCCGCTAAAAAGCACAGCCCTGAAAGCACCGGCTTCCTCGACAAAGTCAAAGAGCTTTGGGAAGACCTGCGCGACTGACCTCGGTCGCCGTTGCCCAGTCTCGGCCCAGTCTCGTCATTTAACGCAGTTGCGCGTGACAGCGCGTGCGCAGCTTTTATGATGCTCGTAAGAGTTTGTCAGAGACTTGATTAAAGGCTGAGGAGGGGACTGTCATGAAAATCGGAATCGTTGGATGTGCCGGGCGCATGGGGCGGATGTTGATCAATGCGATTGACCAGGCGCCGAACGCGGAACTTGCCGGGGGCACGGAACGGGCGGGCTCGGCGGCGGTCGGGGAAGATCCGGCGATGGTCGCGGGCTTAGCGCCGAGCGGCTTGTTGATTGGCGACGACCCGCGCGCCCTGTTCGAGGTTTCCGATGCCGTTGTCGACTTCACGGCGCCCGAAGCGACTACTGCCCATGCAAAGCTGGCACTTGAGACCGGCACCGCGCTTGTGCCCGGTACCACCGGTTTGAGTGCTGAACAACAAGCGGCCATCGAGGCGGCTTCGCAAAAAGTTGCCGTCGTGCAGGCCGCTAACTATTCGGTCGGCGTTAACTTGCTGCTGGGCCTGACTGAACAGGCGGCGGCGATTTTGGGCGATGACTACGACATTGAAATTTTGGAAATGCATCATCGCCACAAGGTTGATGCGCCATCGGGCACGGCGTTGGCATTAGGGCAGGCAGCGGCATCGGGTCGTCAGGTTGACCTGGATAATGTAGCGCAGCGGGTCCGCGATGGACATACCGGTGAACGTAAAGTGGGCGATATCGGTTTTGCCACACTGCGGGGAGGTATGGTGGTCGGCGATCACACGGTGATGTTTGCCGCCGATCAAGAATGTATCGAGTTGACACATAAAGCTTCTGACCGCGCCGTGTTCGCAAAGGGCGCGATCCGCGCTGCGCTATGGACCCAAGGTCAGGCGCCGGGGCTATATTCTATGCGTGATGTTTTGGGCTTTTCCTGAGGCTACGTCAGCACCGGATTATTGAGCCGGCGGATTTCGTTTTGTAAAACCTCACACAGGGATTCCCGCTCATCTAAGGTGAGGAATTTTCCGATCACCACATGGCGACCGTGGGTGCCGGCGATCAATTGCTTTGACGTGGCATCTATGCGCACCCGCAGCCATTGCGGCTGAAATGACCAATGTGCGCGTTTGCCCCAATGGTCGACGCGCGATAGACGGAATTCTTCATCGCTGATGGTGATGGCTTCGAACGCCGAGCCGACTTTATGATTGTAGCGAAGTGCAAAGATCAGTGCTGCGACCTCTACGCCCATAAAGCCGAACACAGGCCATGCGCCGCTGATCAGGAAAACCGTACCGGTTGGGATGAACAGGCACAACACGAACCCGGTGACGATTTTAATTGCGCGTTCGCTTGAGCTACGATGTGGGCGAAGCACGCGTGAAAATCTAATTCGGGCGGTGTCTTGATGATCGAGGTTGTGCTGCGTGTCGATATCCATCCCTTATTTTACGCAAACTGACCCGGTCGCAACAACCGGGTTTCATCGTCTGCGGATATGCGGGATAACAATTTCATGAAAAAAGCTGATGTTATCGAATTTTATAGCCGCTTGCAGGTGGCCGATCCGGAACCGGTCGGTGAGCTGCATTATGTGAATTCCTACACATTGTTGGTTGCCGTCGCATTGTCGGCGCAAGCGACCGATGTCGGCGTCAATAAGGCCACCAAGCCGCTATTCAAAAAAGTAAAAACACCCGAAGCTATGGTGAAGCTTGGTCTGCTCGGCTTGAAGGATCACATCAAGACCATCGGGCTCTTCAACACCAAGGCCAAAAACGTGATTGCGCTCAGCGAAATCCTGATCGCCCAGCATGGCAGTGTCGTGCCCGATGACCAAGCCGCGCTGGAAGCGTTGCCGGGTGTCGGGCGCAAGACCGCGAACGTTGTCCGTAACATTGCGTTCGGCGCGCCGACCATTGCCGTGGATACACATATTTTCCGAGTTTCAAACCGCACCGGCCTCGCGCCCGGCAAAACGCCCTTGGCTGTCGAGAAAAAACTTTTGAAAGCGACGCCGCCGGAATTTGCGCTGCATGCACATCATTGGCTGATCTTGCTCGGTCGCTATACTTGCAAGGCCCGCAAACCCGAGTGCGCAAAGTGCCGCGTGCAGGATCTCTGCGGGTTTAAAGCGAAGACGCCTGTCTAGGTTCTAGGCGCACTGGGTGGCGATTCAGCGCTTTGGCGTTGGCGTAGCACCGATGTTACGCAGGTTTTGATATTGCCGGTACCGATGCTGCGTGCATCTACATGCTTGATTTTGGATACGCCGCCATCCGGATATAAAAACAAAAACAATACACAGTCCGGAGTCTGATATTGCCAGATTTTACTGCCTAAATCTCGCCGCACGAGGCTAGCTGAGCCTAGGACCGTGGCGATTTTCGTTTCATTCCAACCGATCATTTCAGTTGGTTCGGGGGTGTCGATTTTTGGTGCCGGCGGGGGCACGGCGACGCTTGGCGCAGACGCGATCTCAGGTGTATTTTGAATGGTCGCTGTCGGCACGTCCGCAGGCACCGCTTCGCAAGCGGTTAATATGCCGCACAGCAAAATCGCCGCTGATCTTTGTGTCCAACCAGTGGCCCACGCCCGTGTTTGCTGTATCACGATTCGCGGCGTTTTAATTTTGGTTTGGCGTATCGGTGTCGCCTGTGTTGAGGGTTTGCATATCGCCGGAGATCTCGCCGCCGGACTCGATGACGATTTTGCCGTAGCGCACTTTGCCGTGTACCCGCCCGCCGGCGCGGACAATAAGCCTTTCGCGGGCGATCAGATCACCGTCAAAGCGCCCGCTGATGTCGGCCTCGTCAACTTCGGCGGCGCCTTTGAACAGACCGCTCGGCGAGATTTCGAGGACCCGCGCCCCTTGTAAGGTGACTTCGACATGGCCTTCGACGATTAATTTGTCGCAGGACGTGATTTCGCCACTCAGTTGGATGTCGCGGCCAACGGTTAAGCGGCGGCTTTCCACTTCGCCGGCACGCGGGCGGTCGATACGGCGACCAGGTGCGCTCGGCAGGTCCGGGCTGCGGCGCTGATAATCGGGCAATGCGCCATTGGCGCTGGGCGGCTTTGCAGGTGCATGCGAACCTTTGCGGGAAAACGGTTTGAGCGGCGGTGCTGCGCCGGCATCGTCATCGGACGTGCCGGATGCATTGGCCGTATCGGATGCGCCGATAGTTGATTTTTCCGCGTTCACGCCGGTATCGTCTTCGTCTTTTTTCTTGCCGAACATGTGTCCCATCCCCGTATCAACAGACAGTTTTGCGGCTTAGCTCTCAGCGACTGCGTTGCCCTGGGGCCGCCACTTCTCGAAAAGGTGCACCATTGCGGCGGTCGCGACAACAGGCATCAACAAGTTGACCACCGGTATCGTCAATAAAAACGCAATCGCGATCCCGGTCATCAGCACGCTCAAGCTGTGGGCTTTTCTTAGGCTTGTGACATCGGCAACCGGCAAACGCCGCACGCCGACCATCTCGAAATATTCTCGGCCAAGCAAATAACCGTTCACCAGATAGAACATGATCACGAACACGGGCCCTAAAAACAAAAACGGCAGCAGCAAAATGTTTAAGACGATCAACACACCAAAGAATTTGGCCGACGTCACAATCGCTTCGCTGATGGGCTGATCTTTGGGGGGCCCAAGCCTGGGATAGTGGGTTTTTTCGACGCATTCGGCGACTTGATCTAAAAATAGGCCGATAACGGCGCTCACCGTGGCTGGGAATAAGAACCATGTCAGCGCCAAGGTCGCGACCCCGCCCAACACATCGATCACACTTTCCAACCAACCGATCTGCGTGATTGAGGTCTGCGCGAGTAGCCATGCGACCACCGACCACAGTATGACAAAGGTGATCAGTGCGGCGAAAACGGAAAACCATACATATTTTCGCGTTGCTTTGTCGCTTAACTGATTAATACCCTTAATTAAGGCAGATAACATGTTGTAAAACCTTACTTATCACTTAAGAAGTACGTATTTTGGATTGTCTCGCAAATTAAAAGACGGTGCGCAGACCGGGTCAAGGCGAGATTCTCAACGAATTTGTGAGGTATAGACATAAATTATTTAAAAACAATAACTTAAGATAATTTCTTAATTTTGTATTAAAATTGTCGATTCGCCTTAAAGATCGGCCCCGCTTCCCGCTTGCCCGTCGGCGCGCGTTCGCTATACTCCGCGCCAACTCATCACCCCCCAAGATTAGGGAAAGTTCTATGTCCGACTCCGCTTTCGATGTTCTCGGAATCGGGAACGCCATCGTTGACGTGTTGGTGCAGACCGAAGACGAATTTTTGACTGACAACAACCTTGCCAAAGGCACCATGGCCTTGGTCAGCGCCGACGACCAGCGTGTGCTCTATGACAAGTCCGGCCAGGCCATTGAAAGTTCCGGCGGCTCGGCGGCGAATACGCTTGCGGGCATTGCTGCCTTGGGCGGGCGTGCTGCGTTTGCCGGTAAAGTCAAAGATGATCAACTGGGTCGTGTGTTCCAACACGATATTCGGGCAGCCGGCGTGACGTATACGACATCGACCGCCGCCGATGGTGACCCGACCGCAACGTGTTTGGTGCTGATTACGCCAGATGGTGAGCGGACCATGCAAACGTATTTGGGTGCATGTGTGACCTTTGCCCCGGCGGACTTGGACCTTGAACAAGTGCAGGGCGCGTCGGTGACATACCTTGAGGGCTATTTGTGGGATCCAGACGCGGCCCGTGAAGCGTTCTTCAAAGCCGCCGAAGCGGCGCACGCGGCAGGCCGTAAAGTTGCACTTTCCTTATCCGATCCGTTCTGCGTCGATCGCCACCGTGCCGGTTTTCGTGATTTTATCGCCGAACACGTCGATATCTTGTTCGCTAACGAAGACGAAATCATGTCGCTGTACCAAGACCAAGGCGGCAGCTTCGAAGACGCCGCTGCCGCGATTCAAGGTAAGGTTGAGGTTGCAGCTCTGACTCGATCCGAAAAAGGCTCGGTTGTCGTTACCGCGGATGACATGATTTCGGTCCCAGCTGCCACTGTTGAACACGTGATTGATAGTACGGGTGCGGGTGATGCCTATGCAGCCGGGTTCTTGGCGGCGTACACTCAAGGTCACGACCTAAAGGCCGCAGCGATTCTGGGCGGTTTGATGGCGGCATTGATCATTCAACAGATCGGTGCGCGTCCGACAGCCAGTGTGCAGCATCTATTAAGCGACATCGCTAACTAAGTTTTTTCCTAAACCCCCAGGTTGGAGTCCCCAATGGACCTCCGTAACATCGCGATCATCGCGCACGTCGACCATGGTAAAACCACATTGGTGGATACCATGCTCTCACAAAGTGGCGCATTCCATGCAAACCAAAAAGTCGCCGAGCGGGTCATGGACTCCGGTGAACTTGAGCGTGAGCGTGGTATCACCATTCTTGCAAAGTGTACGTCCGTTGAATGGCGCGATATTCGTCTCAACATCGTTGATACGCCTGGTCACGCCGACTTCGGCGGTGAGGTTGAGCGGATCTTGTCGATGGTTGACGGTGTGGTGCTGCTTGTCGATGCCGCTGAAGGCCCGATGCCGCAAACCAAGTTCGTGACCGCAAAAGCGCTCAAACTCGGCCTCAAGCCGATTGTCGTGGTCAACAAGGTCGACAAGCCGGACGCACGACCATTTGATGTGCAGACCGAGGTGTTTGATCTGTTCTCGGCTTTGGAAGCAAATGACGAGCAGTTGGATTTCCCGACCTTGTTCGCGTCTGGTCGTAATGGCTGGGCGGCCGAAGACCCCGATGCCGGCGGCGGTGATCTGATCCCGTTGTTCGAATGTATCGTCAAACACGTGCCGCCGCCAGTCGCAGACCCGGACGGCCCGTTCAAAATGTTGGTGACGACATTGGAAGCCGATCCGTTCTTGGGGCGCATTCTGACCGGGCGTGTTTTGTCCGGTGTCGTGACGTCGAACCAAACCATCAAAGCGTTGCACCGGGACGGCAAACTGGCCGAGCAGGGCCGCGTGCAAAAGCTTTTGGCGTTCCGTGACGTCAAGCGGGTGCCGATAGATCGTGCCGAAGCCGGTGACATCATCGCGATTGCAGGCCTTTCCAAAGCCACCGTCGCAGACACATTGTGTGCGATCGAGGTGACAGAGCCGATCCAATCGCAGCCGGTCGACCCACCGACCCTGGCGGTCACATTCTCCATCAATACCTCGCCCTACGCTGGGCAAGACGGCGACAAAGTGACGACCCGCGTGATCCGGGATCGCTTGATGCGTGAAGCTGAAGGCAACGTCGCGATCCGGATCACTGAGACCGCCAACAACGATGCTTACGAAGTCGCGGGTCGTGGCGAATTACAGCTTGGCGTTCTGATCGAACAGATGCGCCGCGAAGGATTTGAGCTGTCGATTTCACGCCCGCGCGTGCTGTTCCGTGAAGACCCGGATACCGGGGAAACCCTGGAGCCGATGGAAGATGTCACTGTTGACGTCGATGAAGCTTTCTCAGGGATTGTGGTGGAAGCACTGAACACCCGTAAAGGCCGGATGACTGAAATGCGCCAAGCCGGCGGCGATAAGGTGCGCCTCAGCTTCTTGGTGCCGTCGCGGGGCCTGATCGGCTATCACGGTGAATTCATGACGGAAACCCGGGGCACGGGTGTCTTGAACCGGGTGTTCCACAGTTTTGCACCGCACCTTGGGCCGGTCCCAGGTCGCCGCAATGGTGTGTTGATTTCCAATGCGACCGGTAAATCCAATGCTTATGGGCTGGCTGGCCTTGAAGGTCGCGGCGAATTGTTCATCGGTGCAAGTGTGCCGGTATACGAAGGTATGATTATCGGCGAGCATAGCCGTGAGAATGATCTCGAGGTGAACCCGCTGAAAGCTAAGCAGTTAACGAACGTACGGGCGTCCGGCACCGACGAGGCGATCCGCTTATCGCCGCCGCGCCGTCTCAGCTTGGAAGACGCCATCGCTTACATCAACGATGATGAATTGCTCGAAGTGACGCCGAATATCTTGCGGTTGCGTAAACAACTTTTGAATCCGCACGAGCGGAAAAAAGCTGAGCGCAGTAAAAGCGCCGGTTGAGCAACGCTTAAGACGGCGATACCCTAACGTTATGGAAAGTTCGAACCGCACAGATCCTTTTTCGGCGGCGACCCGTCCGGTAGTTACGTCGTCACCTTTCTGGCGGCTGATGCCGGCGGGTATGCGCAAACGTTGGTGGCTGTTTCGTCCGTTTGATTTGATTGCCCGCTACCTGCCTATTTTCAAAAAGAAAAAGGGCCTATTGGCGGTGCGGATGGACGGCATCGGCGATATGGTGCTGTTTCGCAGCAGTTTAGACCATTATGCCGAAGCTTTCGGTGTCGATAAGGCCGACATTACGGTTTTAGGATGTGATAGCTGGCAGCCGATCACGGATCGTGTGTTTGGCGGCTATCGGGTGATCACCATCGACGAGCATAAATTTGCGCGTCATCTTTTGTACCGGTTTTTTGTCGCGCTGCGGATTCGATGTCTAGCGCCGAAGATCGCTGTCTGTGATTCCTACCTGCGGCGCGCCATGATGGCGGACAGTCTTGTCTGGTTATCCGGTGCCGAGCGTACTGTGGTTTCTATGCCCTACGTGAACGAGCCGACCCGGGCGGAATTTACTTATTATCTTAGCCAAGTTGACGAGATCATAGATACGGGCCCCTACCCGACTCACGAGATCGTCCGCCATTTTCGCTTTGTCTCAGCGATTGCCGGCAAGATTTACGCACCGAAGCCGACTCAAATTGACTGGGAATGCCCAACGTCGGGGTTGGTCACTGCGGCACCGTATGCAGTGATCAACCCAGGCAGTAACGAGCCCGGTCGCCGCTGGCCGTTCAGCGCTTATGTGGCGATTGCAGAGAAACTTCTGTTGCTGGGATGGCAGGTCGTCTTTGTGGGCACGCGCGAAGAACGGTGGGACCTCAGTATGCTGCAGGCCATTGCACGCAGGGACGGCGTCATTGACCTGACCGGGCAGACGTCGCTACCGTTACTTTTGGATATGATTGGGCATGCCCGGTTGATGGTCAGCAACGATACCGGCCCGGCGCACCTGTCGATCGCGTTGGGTACGCCGACCGTGGTGAATGTCGGTGGTGGCCATTTTACCAGCTTCGTTCCTTATCCGGCTGAAATTACGCCTGATCATGCCGAATTCGTTTATGAGCAGATGGATTGTTATCACTGCTTTTGGCGCTGCCATAAACGTCACAGTAAATTTGATGTTTTTCCGTGCGTCGAAGCGATTTCCATCGACACCGTCTGGGATGCCTGCGCGCGTTTGATTGATGTATCGGCAGATAAAGACAGCACGGTGGCTCAACCTGAAGCCACCGAGCCATCTCGTCCCGCCGCGTCGCTTTGACGACAAAGGCGTCCGCAGGTTGGCGTGCCTGGCCTGTAGCCATCAAAGTTTATTTTGAATTTCGTGTTTTTCTTATTTTGCTGTTGGGCTTCTCCAGCGGGCTGCCGCTGTTGCTTGTTTACGGCACGCTGTCGGCCTGGCTTCATGATGAGGGCGTTTCGCTGACGGTCATCGGTTGGTTTTCGATTGCCAGCAGCGCCTATGCGCTCAAATTCTTGTGGGCACCGTTGGTGGATCGATTTCCGCTCCCTGGTCTTACCCGATGGATCGGCCAACGGCGCAGTTGGCTTTTGTTGTCGCAGGGCTGCGTGGTTGTCGCTATTCTCGCCTTGGGGGCTCCGATCCCAAAGACGCATTGGCATGGACAGCGTTTTGGGCCGTTGTGTTGGCTTTTGCGTCTGCAACGCAAGACATCGTCGTCGACGCGTATCGGATTGAAATCTTAGACGAAGCGCAAATGGGTGCCGGCGCCGCGAATTATGTCGTCGGCTATCGGATTGCAACGTTTGTATCCGGCGCGGGCGCGCTTGTGATTGCGGATCAAGCCGGCTGGTTTTGGGCGTATGCGTTGATGGCGTGTTTTGTCATCGTCGGGATCACCGCAACGCTGATCGGCCCAGAACCGCGTCGCCCTGGGGCCGAGGCGCGGGCCATTGCCGCATCGGCGATGGGTCTGCAAACGTTTGCGGTACGCTTTGGTGCCGGATTTCGTGATGCGGTGTTGATGCCATTTATCGATTTTGCCAAGCGCACCAACTGGCCGATGATTTTACTGTTCATCGCGCTCTATAAATACGGCGATGCGCTTTTGGGCGTAATGGCGAACCCGTTTTATTTGGATATCGGGTTTTCAAAAACTGAAATAGGCTTGGTCACCAAGGGTTTTGGCCTCGCCATGACGCTTGTCGGCGGGATCATCGGGGGTGTAATGGTGGCCCGGCTCGGCACATTCCCGGCGTTGTTGGTGGGGGGTGTTTTGCAAGCGGCCTCAAATGGTGTCTTTGCCTTGCAGGCATGGATCGGGCCCGAACTGCCGATGCTGTTTGTCACCATCGGGATCGAAAATTTGACGGGTGGTGTCGGCACCATTGCATTCGTCGCGTATTTATCCGGGTTGTGCAACGTGGCCTATACAGCAACGCAGTTTGCGTTGCTGTCGTCGTTGATGGCGTTTACGCGCACCGTGTTGGCGTCGGGTGGCGGATGGTTTGCCGATCAAGTCGATTGGGTGACGTACTTTTTGGTCACCGGGTTGGCAGCGGTACCAGGGTTGATGCTGTTGCTCTGGCTCATGAAGCGGGGGCCGAAGCCAACAACGTCTGCAGCGCCTGATTGACGTCGTCCAGCGGGATCGCCGTCATCTCGCGGCTGCCGTAGGTTTCGGCGCGGATCACGGTGATGGCATCGGTCATTGGTGGAAATTTTTCATACACCGTCGGCCCATAAAGCGCGATCAGCGGTGTGCCGGCGACCGCCAACATGTGCGCGATGCCGCTGTCGTTTGAAACGGCCCCGGAAAGCCGGGTGCCCAGCGCTATTGTAAACAATGGATTGTAGCCATGCGCCCGGGCTCTGTTGCCGTGCTGCAGCGGCAATAATGCATTGGGCAAGGCGGTCTTTATCTGAGTGGCCCATTCTTCTTCTTGTGGCCCGATCAGGAACACGGGCACAGCCCCGCTCGCTTCAGCCATTTCAGCAAGTGCGATGTATCGGTCTAGTGGCCAACATTTTGGTCGCCCGCCCGAGCCGGGTGCAAACCCAATATAGCGTGGGCCGGCGGGCAAAAGGTCTGCGGCCATGTCGTGATGGGGCTGTGGGATATCTAGGTTCAACTTTGTTGGCGTTTCAAACGTCATGCCGCTTGCGATTTCCAATAAGTCCAGCATCTGGCGCTGCATGGCTTTGGGCGATTTATAACCGATCTTCGGCTTCACCGACGACAGCAAGAACTTGGCGGCTGGTGAAATAAACTGGTCATGGCGTATTCGCCAGGCCGAGAGGCTGGTCCAAAATATCCGCTGTGTGTCGATCACCAGATCAAAGCGGCAACCTTTCAGGGGGCGCGGCTTGATGAGTTCAGATGGATGCAGGCCGACCCCGCCGTATTCGATTACGTCATCAAGTGCGTCGGCGACCAAAGGCGCTAAGACGCCGGCGTAGACACTGGTTTCCTTGCCGGCGAACCATGTCAGATGGGCGTTCGGAAAGGCGATGCGCAAGCCGCGCGCAAACGGCAGCTTCAAAAGCCCATCACCCAGCCGGTCGAGCCCTACGTAGACGAGGACGGAGCGAATATTTTCACGGTTTATCGACATTTAAGAGCTCCTTAATCCTCTCCGCCTATCACGTCTTTGAAAAATTGTGGAGCGAAACCGTCCTGACGGGTATGGTGCCTGCAATCTTCTGTTATTTATCTAACTGAGGCCGAGAGGGCTTTTTTATGAATATGGACATGGTGCCGATCGGCGAGAATCCGCCTTACGACGTAAACGTGATTATCGAGATTCCTTTGGGCGGTAACCCGGTCAAATATGAATTCGACAAGAAGTCCGGTGCTATCTTTGTCGATCGTTTTTTGCATACCGCAATGTACTACCCGACCAACTATGGCTTCGTGCCGCACACGTTGTCGGATGACGGCGACCCGATCGACGCAGCCGTGCTCGGTCAAATGCCGGTGATTCCGGGGTGTGTCATTAAATGCCGTCCAATCGGCGTGTTGATCATGGAAGACGAAAGCGGCATCGACGAAAAGATTTTGTGCGTGCCGGTTGACGAGTTACACCCCTACTATGGTGATGTCAGCTCGTATCGGGATATCCGCCCGGTGCTGATCGAACAGATCCAACACTTCTTTGAGCATTACAAAGACCTTGAGCATGACAAATGGGTCAAGGTGCAGCGTTGGGGCGAAGCCGAAGAGGCGATGGAGCTTATTCGCCAAGCCATTGACCGCGCCGTGGAAGCGGACGCGGCCAAAGCTTAACGCCGAAGTCTAAGATAACCGTTAGCTGCGCGCGGGGCCTTGCCCTTGAAGGGCCGCTTCGTGCGCAGTAAGTGCTGCCAGCGTCACCATATCTGACACCGTCGCACCCATCGGCACGACTTGAACTGGCTTCACGAGACCCTTAATCAGCGGCCCCAACACCGTTGAGCCGCCGACGGCGGCCAACAGCTTCATGGCGATCTGCGCACTGTGCAGGCCCGGCATGATCAGCACGTTGGCGGTATCGGACAACCGACAGAACGGGTACAGCTTCATCAGATCCTTGTTCAATGCGACGTCGACGGACATTTCGCCGTCGTACTCAAACGAAGCATCCCGCTTATCCAAGATCGCCACGGCATCGCGTACGATATCGGCGCGCGGCAACGACGGATGACCGAAGTTTGCAAACGATACCAAGGCGACGCGGGGCTCATGCCCGAAGCGGCGCACTTCCGTTGCCGCTTGCTGCGCGATGTCGGCAAGTTCTTCGGCGTTAGGGGATTCGTGCACGGCAGTGTCGGCGACAAAGATTGAGCGTCCGCCATCGATAATCAGCGACAAACCCATCACGCGCGCGCCCGGCGCCGGGTCGATGACCGCTGAAATATTCCGCATCGCATCGTGGTAATTGCGGGTGAGTCCGGTCACCATCGCATCCGCATCCCCCATCGCCACCATGCAGGCGCCGAAGATATTGCGGTCCAAATTGACCATGCGCTGGCAGTCGCGCATCAAACTACCTTTGCGTTGTAGGCGGTTGTAGACGTGTTCAGCGTACTCCTGATTGCGCGAGCTCAGCCGTGCGTTCTGGATTTCCATACCCTCGTGCCCGGCGAGGCCGAGTGCCTTCATGGTCTCGCGGACGTTTTCTTCGCGGCCAATCAGCACCGGTGTACCGTAACCTGCGTTGAAAAACGCATGGGCGGCGCGGATTGATTTTTCCTCTTCGCCCTCGGCAAACACGACACGGCGCGGCTTCGCCCGCACTTGATCCAAAATCGCCTGCAGATAACCGGTCATCGGGTTGAGGCGTGCCGACAGCTCGGCGCCGTAGGCATCCATATCGATGATCGGCTTTTGTGCAACGCCTGAATCCATCGCCGCTTGTGCGACGGCTTTCGGGATATTCGTGATCAAGCGTGGATCGAACGGCGTCGGAATTAAATATTCCGGGCCGTATTGAAGGTGGTCGCCGGCATAAGCGGCATCGACTTCGTCCGGCACGTCTTCGCGTGCGAGGGCGGCCAATGCATGTGCGGCGGCGATCTTCATTTCTTCGTTGATACGTGTTGCGCGGACGTCCAAGGCGCCCCGGAAAATATATGGGAAGCCCAGCACATTGTTGACTTGGTTCGGATAGTCCGAGCGCCCGGTCGCCATGATGGCGTCATCGCGTACGGCTTTGACGTCTTCAGGCGTGATTTCAGGGTCTGGGTTGGCCATTGCGAAAATTATCGGTTTATCCGCCATTGAGGCGACCATGTCCTGGGTCACCGCGTCTTTTACGGAAAGCCCGACAAATACGTCGGCGCCTTTCATGGCGTCGGCCAGCGTGCGGTCCGGTGTTTCTGCGGCATGGATCGATTTCCATTGGTTCATGCCGTCCTCGCGTCCGCGATAGATGACGCCTTTGGAATCGCACATTTTGACGTTGTTGGCACCGACGCCCATGGCTTTCATGAGGTCTGCACAGGCAATCGATGCTGCGCCCGCACCGTTGATGACGATATTCACCGTCGCTAAATCGCGGTCGGTTAGGTGAAGGGCATTGATCAAGGCGGCTGCGGTGATGATTGCGGTGCCGTGTTGGTCGTCATGGAAAACCGGCACGTCCAAAAGCTCGCGCAATTGTTCTTCGATCATGAAGCATTCGGGCGCTTTGATATCTTCTAAGTTGATACCGCCAAACGTGTTCCCGAACAGGCGCACACTTTCGACGAACTCGGCCACGTCTTCTGTGAAGACTTCGACGTTGATCGCATCGACATCGGCAAAGCGCTTAAACAGCACGCACTTGCCTTCCATCACCGGTTTACTGGCGAGCGGGCCGATATTGCCGAGACCAAGTACGGCGGTGCCGTTGGAAATCACCGCAACCATGTTGCCGCGTGCCGTGTAGTCGTACACCGTCGATGGATCTTCATGGATCGCGAGGCAAGGCCCGGCGACGCCAGGGGAATAGGCAAGCGTCAGGTCGCGCTGGGTCGTCAGCGGCTTTGTGGCATGGATTTCAATTTTGCCCGGCTTGCCTTGTGCGTGCATACGCAAGGCTTCGCGATAGAGCATTTCTTTGGCACGCTCGTCCATAGTGTCCTCCCAGGGTGTGCGCTGTACGCGCTTATGTTCTTGTCGTTTCGTGCAGTTCGTTGGCGGCATGATAACCGCGTTTACCCATTTTGCCTGTCGCCACAAAAAGTGCAACGGCGTGCGTGCCCGTGCGGGGTCGATTGTGATAAAGTCTCGCCGACGTGATTTTGATTTTGCCTAGGCCTTCATGGACGACCATACCACCAAAACTGATGCCGCGCTCGACCGAACCGACACCCAAGGTGGCGAGCCGAGCCCTGACGTCAGCGTGATGACGCCGATGATGGCGCAGTATCTGGGTATCAAGCAGGCGCACCCCGATGACATGCTGTTTTATCGCATGGGCGATTTTTACGAATTGTTTTTTGATGATGCCGTAAAAGCGTCGGCAGCGTTGGATATTGCGCTGACCAAGCGCGGCAAGCATGAGGGTGATGACATTCCGATGTGCGGGGTCCCGGTGCACAGTCATGAGGCGTATTTGAATCGCCTGATCCGCAAAGGCTTTCGGGTTGCCATCTGCGAACAAACAGAAGACCCGGCTGAGGCCAAAAAGCGCGGTGCGAAGTCCGTGGTCCACCGCGAAGTCATGCGGATCGTTACCCCGGGCACGATTACCGAAGACACGTTGCTGGAATCCCGCCGCCACAATTATTTGGCTGCGCTGGCACGCGCGCAGGGCGCACTGGCAATTGCGTGGCTGGATATCTCAACCGGCGATTTCCGCACTCAGGCGGTGACCGACGGTGACATGGGCGCAGTTTTGGCGCGCATCGATCCGGGCGAAGTGGTGGCACCGGATACGCTGATTTCCAGTCCGGAGATGGCGAGCGTGTGGTTCGATGTCGAAGACCGCCTGACGCCGCTGCCCAGTGCGCGCTTTGACAGCGAAAACGGGCGCAGGCGCCTGGAAGCGTTGTTCGGTGTGAAAACCTTGGACGCGTTCGGCGCGTTTTCCCGGGCTGAACTGGCGGCGGCCGGCGCGTTGGTGGATTATGTAGAGCTCACGCAAAAAGGAAAATTGCCGCGTCTGCAGCCGCCGGCCCCGTTGCTCGAGGGCGCGGTGATGGAGATTGATTCCGCGACGCGCCGCAATCTTGAGCTTTCGATCACCATGTCCGGCGAGCGTCAGGGTAGCCTGCTCGACGCCGTCGACCGCACGGTGACCGGCGGTGGTGCGCGATTGCTGGCGGCCCGTTTGGCCGCGCCGCTGACCGACCCGAATGCGATAAATCAACGGCTCGATCTGGCAGAGACTTTTTTGCTGGATGGTCGAGCGCGGGAAACACTGCGCGCCCAGCTTAAGGGGGTCCCTGAAATCGCGCGTGCGCTCAGCCGTCTTAGCGTCGGTCGTGGCGGGCCCCGGGACATGGGGGCGATTCGAGCCGGCCTGATCGGCGCTGCCGACATAAAACGAGCGCTCCATAATCTTGCCGGCTTGGCTGTGGCCATGGATTTGCCGGGTATCATGGAGCGATTGAGTGGCCATGAAGATTTGATCGACGAGCTGAGCCGAGCTTTAGTCGCAGAACCGCCTCCCGCCGTCTCAGACGGTGGCTTTATAGCTAAGGGCTATCTCGTGCGTTTAGATGAGTTGACCGCACTCCGCGATGAAAGTCGGCGCCTGATCGCCGCATTGCAGAAAAAATACGCCAATCAAACCGGGATTCAGGCGCTCAAGGTGCGGCACAATAACGTGCTGGGCTTTTTTGTGGAGGTGACGGCAAAACAGGCCGATGCGATCCCTACCGGGGACGATAGCCCGTTCATTCATCGCCAAACCATGGCCAATGCGGTGCGCTATTCAACGGTCGAACTGAGCGATCTTGAGGCTGAAATCTCTCGCGCCGGGGATCGGGCGTTGGCGCTGGAAACCGAGATTTTCAATACGTTATCGCAACAAATTGCCGACGCCGCCGAACAGATTGATGCCACAGCAAAGGCGCTTGCGCAATTGGACGTAGCGGCGGCATCGGCGGAACTTGCGGTCGATCGTGATTATGTTCGGCCTCTTGTGGACGACACAGAAGCATTTTCGATTGAGCTTGGACGACACCCTGTTGTGGAAATGGCGCTCGCCCGTGCCGGTGACAGTGCTTTCGTCGCTAATAATTGCCGGTTAGAGCCGGGGGATGCATCCGAACAAGGTGCACGGCTATGGCTGCTGACCGGGCCAAATATGGCCGGTAAAAGTACGTTCTTGCGTCAAAACGCGTTGATTGCTGTGATGGCGCAGGCCGGGCTGTATGTGCCCGCAGCCCGCGCCCACATTGGCTTTGTGGATCGGTTGTTTTCGCGAGTCGGTGCCGCGGATGACTTGGCGCGTGGGCGTTCCACCTTCATGGTTGAAATGGTCGAAACGGCGGCCATTTTGCATCGGGCCGGGCCCCGTGCGCTGGTGATCTTGGACGAAATCGGGCGCGGCACGGCGACTTATGACGGCCTGTCCATCGCTTGGGCTGTGGTTGAACATTTGCACGAGGTCAACGGCTGCCGGGGTTTGTTTGCGACCCATTACCACGAGTTGACGCAACTGGCAGAGCGTCTCTCGGCGCTGACCTGCTACACCATGCGGGTCAAAGAATGGCAGAACGATGTCGTGTTCCTGCACGAGATTGCGCCGGGTGTTGCCGACAGATCTTACGGAATTCACGTCGGCCAACTCGCGGGTCTGCCCGCGAGCGTTGTTGCCCGTGCTGAGGCGTTATTGTCGCGACTGGAAAAGGCTGACAACGGTTCAAAGACGGCGTTGACCGATGATTTGCCTTTGTTCGCAGTAACGCAAACGCAACGCGTCGCGCCGAAAGGGCCTGGACCCATAGATGTTGCAATGAATGAGATCAACCCAGACTCCTTAACACCACTGCAGGCATTGGAATTTTTGTATAAGCTTAAAGGGTTAGCTCTAGATGAAGAATAAGATGGGCATAGAAATGCATATAGATATTGAAAATTCTTCGCATGCGATGCTGAAGATACAGCTGAAATGTCAATGTGGGATTGCTTTTGGTGATCCCACTGTAAAACCTATATAAAGGCGACTATGGAGCGCATCACCACCCCGCGCGGTATCATCGACCGCAAAGCCGTATTGGGTAAATTGGACGATATCCTCGGATGGTCCGGTTTCTCGCCTGATACCCAACGCGATATTTTCGCGATCTATCGTGATGCCCTGGAAGCCGGTCGTTTGGAGATTAAGCGTCGCTTTGAAGCCGAGGAGCAATCCGGGTCTCGGACCGTGCATGCCGGGGCCTATTTGATCGATCAGGTGGTGCGCTTGGTTTATTACGTGGCCACCGAGCACGCTTATCCGATGGGCGTCGAAACCAAGGGCGATAAAATGTCGATGTTGGCTACGGGCGGCTATGGCCGCGCCGAATTAGCGCCTCATTCCGATATCGATTTGATGTTTCTGCTGCCCTATAAGCTGACGCCCCGCGCCGAACAAGTCGTCGAATATGTGCTGTATACACTTTGGGATTTAGGGTTGAAGGTCGGCCATGCGACCCGGTCTATCGACGAAGCGATCCGCTTGTCGAAAGAGGATATCACGATTCGCACCAGCTTGTTGGAAGCCCGTCTGCTTGAGGGTGACGGCCAACAGTTTGATGCCTTCCGCAAAGAATTCCGTGAACAGATTGTTGCGCCGACGGGACATGCGTTTGTTGAGGCCAAGTTGGCTGAGCGCGACGCTCGTCATGCCCGCATGGGTGACACCCGCTATGTGCTCGAGCCCAACATCAAAGACGGCAAGGGTGGGCTTCGCGATCTGCAGACGCTGATGTGGATCGCGAAATATCTGTACGATATTGAAAGCATCAGTGATTTGAAGTCTAAGGGCATTCTGACCAGCGACGATGCGCGCCGTTTTGATAAAGCGCAGGCGTTCTTGTGGACGGTGCGCTGCCACTTGCATTATCTCGCCGATCGCCCCGAAGAGCGGCTTACGTTTAATGTGCAAACCGAAATCGGTGAGCGCATGGGCTACACCGACCGCGCCGGCCTGAGTGGTGTCGAGCGTTTCATGAAGCACTATTTCTTGATCGCCAAAGATGTCGGCGATCTGACACGGATTATTTGTGCCGCCCTTGAAGAGCAGCATAAAAAGAAACGCCAGCGCTTCCGCCTGCCCAGGTTTGGTAAAGGGGGTCCGAAGATTGATGGTTTTGCCATCGATGGTGACCGCATCATGCTGCAAGACGGCACCGATTTTAACGACGCGCCGATCAAATTATTGGACTTGTTCCGCCAAGCTCAAAAGCATGATTTGGACATTCACCCGAACGCGCTGCGTCAGGTAACAAAGAGCCTCAAAAAAATTGACCGGAAGTTGCAAAAGGATCCGGCAGCGAACGATATCTTTGTCGATATTCTAACGGGTCGGGACCCGGACAAAACTTTAATGCGGATGAATGAAGCCGGCGTGTTCGGCAAATTTGTGCCTGATTTCGGTCGTGTCGTCGCGCAGATGCAGTACGACATGTATCATGTCTACACCGTTGATGAGCATACGATTCGCGCGATCGGCGTGCTGCACGGCATCGATACCGGTCGGCTTTGTGATGACCATCCGGTTGCATGTTCGGTCATCGGCGAGGTGCAATCGAAGCGTGCGTTGTATTTGGCTGTGCTTCTTCATGACATCGCCAAAGGTCGGGGCGGCGATCACTCAGAACTGGGCGCCGATATCGCCATGAAGCTCGGCCCGCGGATGAATATGAGTGATTGGGAGACCGAAACGATTTCGTGGCTGGTGCGACATCATCTGTTGATGAGCAACACTGCTTTCAAGCGTGATATCGACGATCCGAAAACCGTGATCGATTTCGTCAGTGTTGTGCAGTCGCCGGAACGTCTGCGCCTGTTGTTGGTGCTGACTGTCGCTGATATACGCGCTGTTGGGCCTACGGTATGGAATGCATGGAAGGCGGGCTTGTTGCGCGATCTGTATTGGCGGGCTCTCGAAGCGATGGCCGGCGATATGCCGCGCGATCGTATTGCAAAGCGCGCCGATACGGCCAAGCACGCCCTGGCCGATGCTTTGGCGGCGGCGAAACCGAAGTGGAAAAAGGCCGAAATCGACACTCATATGGAGTTAGGCCGCGATTTGTACTGGTTGTCCTTCCCGACGGCAACGCTGGTTCGACACGCCGAAATGATCCGACGTGCCGAACGGGACGGTGAAAATCTGATCATCGAGCTTGAAGCCGACGAAGAGCATGATGCCACCGGCGTCACGCTGTTGACCCCCGACCATCCGGGCCTGTTCGCAAAAGTGGCCGGCGCGCTGTCGCTTGGCGGTGTGAACATCGTTGATGCGAAGATTGTGACGCTGAATAACGGCATGGCCTTGGATACCTTTTGGGTTCAGGACTCGCACGCCGAAGCGATTGCCGGCGAAGCCCGCGTGGCGCGCATTAAAAACCGTCTCGAGCGCGCATTGTCAGGCGTTGCCCCGCCGTCGCGCGAATTGAAGGAGGCGCGCGCCAATGCGATGCCGTCACGCACCAGCGTGTTCAAAGTTCCGCCCAGGGTGCTGATCGACAACAAAGCGTCGAGCACCTATACGGTGATAGAGGTCAATGGCCGTGACCGTTTAGGCCTTTTGCACGACGTTACCAACGCTTTGACCGAGGCCGGATTGCAAATCGCGTCCGCACACATTTCGACCTATGGCGTCCGGGTCGTCGACGTCTTTTATGTGAAAGACATTTTCGGTTTGAAGATGGAACAGCAAGGCAAAATTGAAACCGTCCGCACCATGCTGTTGGCGGCTATCGCCAAACCCACTGCCGACAAGACATCCGAGGCGGCTGAGTGATCGCCGCTGCATGGTCCGGCGCTGATCTTCCGGACGCACTTCATGCCATGTCCGCACCATATTCGCAGCTCACGGTGTGCGCATGAACCTCGTGCGTGCCATATCTGCCATCGGCTCGATGACGTTGCTGAGCCGAGTCTTCGGCTTTGTCCGTGATATTTTGGTGGCGAATTTTTTAGGCGCCGGGGCCATGGCCGATGCGTTCGTCGTCGCATTCAGGTTCCCAAACCTGTTTCGTCGTCTGTTTGCAGAGGGCGCCTTCGCTGCCGCTTTCGTGCCTTTGTTCTCACGCAGTTTGGAATCCGAAGGTCGCGACGCGGCGATGAAGTTTGCCGAACAGGCGTTCGCCGTGCTGGCGATTATTCTGGGTATTTTTGTCGCCGTTATCGAGATCGCGATGCCGGTTTTGATGCCGTTCTTGGCGCCGGGGTTTGAGACGGTGCCGGGCAAAATGGACGTTGCGACGGAGTTTTCTCGGATCGCTTTCCCTTACCTATTTTTTATATCTTTGGTGGCGCTGCAATCCGGTGTGTTGAACGCGCTTGGCAAATTTAGCGCGGCGGCGGCGGCGCCGGTGCTTTTGAACATCACGTTGATCACCGCCTTGTTGGCGTTCGGCGGTAATGATGAACAATCCGGCCGCGCACTGACGTGGGGCGTTTTTGCGGCCGGAATCGTGCAGTTTATCTGGCTTACGTGGCATTGCCGTCAGGCCGGGTTTCCGGTCCGCTTGCGCCGCCCGCGCCTTAGCGAAAAAGTCCGCACGCTCGGTCGGCGCACGCTGCCGGTGGTGTTTGGCGCGAGTTTGTATCAGATCAACCTGTTGATCGGCACGATCTTGGCGACAACGATTTCCGATGGTGCGGTGTCGTATCTTTATTATGCGGACCGCGTGACGCAATTGCCGTTGGGCGTGGTCGGCATTGCGGTCGGCACCGCGTTGCTGCCGATGATCTCGCGCCAACTTGAAGCCGGCAGTGCCGAAGATGCAAACAATGCGCAAAACCGGGGCGCCGAATACGCGATGTTGCTCACAGTACCCGCGGCTTTCGCATTGATGGTGATCGCTCAGCCGATCATCGTCACCTTGTTTGAGCGGGGGGCTTTCGGCGCGGATGCCAGTGCCGCGACGGCACAAGCGTTGGTGGCCTATGCCATCGGGCTCCCGGCCTATGTCGGCATTCGGGTGTTTACGCCGGGCTTTTTTGCGCGCGAAGACACCGCAACGCCGGTCAAGATTGCGGCCTTGGCGATAGCGGTGAACATCGGGCTCAACCTTTTATTGATGCAGCCCCTTGGCCACGCTGGGATTGCGTTGGCATCCAGTGTGTCGGCGTGGTTGAACGTCGTGCTGTTGGTCGGCGTGTTGATTCGGCGCCGTCATTACAGCCCAGACACCCGCCTGTTGCGCCGGGGTGCCGGCATCCTTGTCGCGAGCGCTTTAATGGGTGCCGCCTTATGGGGCGGTGCCGACGTCTTGGCGCCGTGGCTTCAGGCGCATGGGTTGATTAGATGGGCTGCTTTGGCCGCACTGGTCGGGGGGGGCCTCGCATTGTATTTCATCTTGGCACGTGTGTTCGGTGTGTTTGTGATGGCCGAGATCAAGCGTACGCTCAGGCGTCCACCTAAGACGCCCAGCGCTTGACCGCTCAAGGGTCTCGGGCGATAACCGCCGCCGATGGGGCGTTGCATCCTACTAATAACCAACGAAACAACCACGGACGAAGTTCATGAGTGAGCGTGTTTTTTCCGGCGTCCAGCCGACCGGCAATCTGCACCTGGGGAATTACCTCGGCGCGATCCGCAATTGGGTGACGTTGCAAAACACCTATGAATGCCTGTTTTGCGTTGTCGATCTGCATGCCGTCACCGTTTGGCAGGACCCCGCGAAGCTCCGCGCGTCGACACGCGAAGTGGCCGCCGCGATGATCGCCGCGGGCATCGACTCCGAAAAGCATATCATCTTCAACCAGTCCCAGGTGTCCGGCCATGCCGAGCTGGCTTGGCTGCTGAATTGTGTCGCCCGCCTGGGATGGCTTGGGCGTATGACGCAGTTCAAGGAAAAGGCAGGCAAGGATCGCGAAGCCGCGTCCGTCGGCCTGTTCGCCTATCCGAACCTGATGGCCGCCGACATTTTGCTGTATAAAGGCACCCACGTGCCGGTCGGTGAAGACCAAAAACAACATTTGGAACTGGCGCGCGACATCGCGGCCAAGTTCAACAACGATTACGGTACCGATACGTTTCCGCTACCCGAGCCGTTGATCCTAGGTACTGCGACCCGTGTGATGTCGCTTAAAGACGGTACCCGCAAGATGTCAAAGTCTGAGCCGTCGGATCTGTCGCGTATCAACATGACCGATGACGCCGACACCATCGCGCGTAAAATTAAAAAGGCCAAAACCGATCCCGATTTGTTGCCGGACAGCATCAAAGGCTTAGAAGGCCGACCTGAAGCCCGGAACTTGTTGGGTATTTACGCCGCTTTGGCGGACGTTTCCATGGAAGACGCTGTGGTCACCTTTGCCGGCCAGCAGTTTTCGGTCCTCAAGGATCAGCTCTCTGACGTTGCGGTTGCGCATCTTGCGCCGATGCAGGACGAATACCGTCGTCTTTTAGCCGACAAAGGCCACGTCGATGCCGTGCTGTCGAAAGGTGCTGAACGCGCCCGTTCTTTAGCCGCGCCGGTTTTGCGCGAAGTCCAAGACGTGATGGGCTTTCTGCATGCGAAACCAAGTCGCTAACCATTGTTGCGCCGCCGATTTAGCGGCACGGCTTGTATATAGAGCGACTACAGACCACATTAAGCTTAACGATTTCCGACGCGCCCAAATTGGAGGCAATGATGTTTATTCAGACCGAAAGCACGCCGAATCCAGCCACGCTTAAGTTTTTACCGGGCAAAGCCGTGATGAGCAACGGCACCGCCAACTTTGCCGAGGCTTCGGAATCCGCTCGCTCACCGCTGGCGACTCGTTTGTTTGCCATCGAAGGTGTTGCGGGTGTGTTTTTGGGCTCTGACTTCGTCACCGTCACCAAGACCGACGATAAAGAGTGGGATGTCCTACGCCCGCAGGTTTTGGGCGGCATTATGGAGCATTACCAGTCCGGCCGCCCGAGCATCGAAGAAGATGCGGCAGATGGCGCCGACGCGGGCAGTGAGGATGACGATCCAATCGTAAAACAGATTCGCGAGTTGATCGACACGCGGGTCCGACCGGCGGTCGCACAAGACGGTGGCGACATTGTCTTTAAAGGCTTTGAAGACGGTATCGTGTCGTTGCACATGCAAGGCGCCTGTGCCGGTTGTCCGAGTTCTACGGCCACTTTGAAGCATGGCATTGAAAATATGCTGCGCTATTACGTGCCTGAAGTTCAGGAAGTTCGCGCGGTCGAATAATCGGCCAAATTATCTCTATCTTGACTTCGTAAACGCATCCCCGTAAACCGTCGTAATAGGTCGCACGGTGAACCTAATTGGGTGGTGCATCGAAGTGGCCGAGCCGGTCGATTGCGAGACAGGTAAAAATACCGTTTCGTAAGAATTAGTAACCGGAATACCCAGGGCGACAGTTTAGGACGACGAGGGACGGCGTATGCCTGTTAAGGATGCGTTGAAAGCAATTATGACGACTCGCCGATTCGATAAAATGATTCTGAGTGTTGCCGCCGTCGCTGTGCTCGCGACCGGTGCTGCCACAATGGTCAATCCAAGCAAAGGCGTCACCGCCGCGCCGCGCGTTGCATTTGATAAAATGCACGCCGAAGCCGCGCACTTGAACGAAGCCGTCCGCAATGTTGCGCCCAATGGCGCTGAGACCGCGTTGATCGCTGGTGGCCTTGGTTTGCAGGTCATGGATGACACCACGTTGTTGGCCGAAGCGTTTGCCGATATGGGCTATGACCTTGAAAATGTGAAACGCACCGGGGCTGCGGTCCCGCGCGTCTATTTGGTTAAACTGCCGGGCGATCTGCATGCGGTGCCTGAAGTCTCGCTTAAAAAAACCGTATTTTTCCACACCATGTTGCCGCTAATCTTGCAGGAGAATGAGCGTATCCTGGCTGACCGCCGCCGCTTGATGCACATCAAAACGGAAAAGGCTTTGGGTCAGAAAGTGTCGCCCGGTGATCGCTTGTGGCTTGCCGTGTTGGCAGATCGTTACAAGACCAGTGATGATAAGCTGCAGACGTTGTTGGCGCGGGTTGATGTTATACCGCCGTCACTTGCTATGTCGCAGGCCGCCGAAGAAAGCGGCTGGGGCACGTCGCGGTTTGCGCAAAGGGGTAACGCTTTGTTCGGTCAGTGGACCAGTGCCAACGATCATGGGCTAGTGCCTCAAGACCGCGAAGCCGGGATGGCGCATAAAGTGAAAGCCTTCGGAACATTAGGCCAGTCGGTATCTGCGTATATGCGCAACTTAAACACTCATGCAGCATATCGCAGCCTGCGCAAAGTGCGTACACAACTGCGTGCCACAGCAGCACCTTTGGACGGTCATGTCCTTGCCGGCGCGTTGACCAAGTATTCCGAGCGGGGCGAGAAATACGTCGACAGTATTCGCCTGATTATCGAGGCGAACGATCTTCGCCCGCTCGACGATGCACGGCTCACCAACGACGACGAGTCTGCATAAACCGTTTTATTTCGGGACGTAGTATTGCTGCCCAAACCAGTGCCAGCGGCCGTTGCCGGCGGGCATGGTGCAGTTCAAACGTGTTCGCCCTTCGGGCATCGGCTTTGCCGTTCGCACTTCGATTCTGGAGCCTAAGCGCTGCAGGTCGACGCTTTCAACGTGCGACGCGAAGCAGTTCAGGCGATCTAGGCCGGATGCCGGCCACGTCACCGTGAAGCCGATGATCGGTGGATTTTCACCCGCAATGGTCGGGTCACTGGGCGTGATGTCTGCGACCCGAAGCGGCAACGCATTGGCGGCCAACTTGAACCGGTCGATGGAGCCGAACGCCTCGTTCATGGCAAAGCGCGGTAGGTAGAACATCTCGGTCCCCGTGCCGATGCCCCCAGAATGCTGGCCGAAGCTGGCCACAAAACCAGCTGAGCGCACCAATTCCATCACTTCATTGCTGGCTTCCCCGTATGGATAGGCGAATAGATCCGGCACTATGTTGAGTTCTTCTTCGAAACGTTTGTTGGAGCTTATCAATTCGTCTCGAATCGCGGCTACATCCAAATCCGCCATATGCGGATGGTTTTGGGTCTGGCTACCGATGGTGACACCTTCGTCAGCGAGCATGCGCAGCTGATCCCAGCTCATATAGCGCGAAAGCGCTTTATCGACCGGGTCGGTGGCGACGAAAACGGTCAGTGGAAAGCCTGCTTCCTTTAAAATCGGCCATGCTTTGGTGAATACCGAGGTATAGGCATCATCGACACTCAGCCCCACCGTTTTCGGCGGCAATGTCTCGCCGCTGCGTAGCGCGGCGACGATCTTCGGCAATGAAATCACGTTATAGCCGCCGCTTTTGAGCTCGGCCACGTGCGCTTCGAATTGCGCCATGGTGACGTTGGTCGATGGGAAGTCATTCTCGCCGAAACGATGATACATAATCACCACGGCTTTAGTTGCGGGCTCATCGGCACGCGCTGCATCTGCGTGCGGCAGGGTGCCAAGCGAGATATAACTGCCGAATAACGTGAGCAGGCCTAGGCACGACTTCAAAAAGAAATTTCGAATAGTCAAAACGCACTCCCCAGGGCACATGTAGCGCAAAAAGTGCGCAAACATGATGGTTTTTCGGCGAAATCGCAAGAAAACTTGTCGCGACCGCCTCGAGTCCACAAGTATGCACAAGATGTATTGCATAGGCTGTGATGCATCGCACGATATCTTAGCCTCTTTCAATGCCTTACCTCGATATAATAGGAGCCCTTTGATGAAAAAACCGCTTAGTCAGGACGCCCTAGATACGTTGTTTATGGACGCGCGTACCGTCAACGGCTGGACGGATCAGTCGGTCGATACTGCGCTGCTGACCAAAATTTGGGACATCGCGCGGATGGGGCCGACCAGTGCCAACTGCAGCCCGGCACGGATCGTTTTTGTCACGTCAACAGCGGGGAAAGAGCGTCTGAAGCCCGCGTTGATGGACGGTAATGTCGACAAAACCATGCAAGCGCCGGTGACGGCGATTATCGGTCACGACATGGCATTCTATGAAAAATTGCCGGACCTTTTTCCACATACGGATGCCCGCGCGTGGTTTGTCGGCAATGAGGCTTTGATCGAAGAAACCGCGTTTCGGAACGGCACCTTGCAGGCGGCGTATCTGATGCTGGCGACACGGGCCCAAGGCCTGGATTGCGGACCGATGTCGGGTTTTGACAAAGCCAAAGTCGATGCTGAATTTTTTGCCAATACCGACGTAAAATCGAATTTTCTCTGCAACATTGGTTACGGGACGGAAGAAGGCTTGTTCCCACGAAGCCCCCGCTTGGCATTTGCAGAGGCCTGCAGCGTGGCATAAGACGGACATAAGCGTAAGCTGCGGCGTTCGTCGTCGGCATTTTTGGCGACCTGCATAGGGGATCTGCCATAGGGGATCGACTTGGACCGCAATTTCGTCTCTGCGAGCGTATATCTGGTCCTTGCGGTTGTCGCGATTGTCTCGCGCATTTGGGTGGTGCCGTATCTCGATGAAATCGGCGTCTTCCTCACGCTTATTTTTCTTAGTCTGGAAATCAGCCGCGCACCGGCATTGCAGCGAAACATGGGGTTATTGCTCGCCGGTATCGGCGTGCTTGCGGCATGGTTGGCCGGCGATCTTATCGGCGCAATGATCGATGGTTTGATACGCGCGCAGATATTCTTGGTGATGTTCTTCGCGGTCACGTGGCTGCGTGAGCCGGCGGTGACCAGTCCGTCGTTGCGGGCCCTTCGTGACGCCGTGGTGCGCCAACCCGCAGGGCGACGCTACCCGATTTTGTGGTTGAGCGCCCACTTCATGGGCTCGGTGCTGAACTTGGCGGCGATGAGCTTGCTCTCGACCATGGCCGGCGAGCAAACCGACGAGCGCCTTAAGAAGCGATTATCCTTAGCCTTGATGATGGGTTTTACGGTGGCATCCACCTGGGGGCCGTTTTACGTTAGCGTTGCCGTGATCTTAACCGCGGTGCCAGGCGTCAGCTGGATCGATATCGCGCCACTCGGGTTTGTGTTATCGATGATACTGCTGCTTGTCGGCTGGGGGTATGACCGCCTTTTCTTGCGTGAAAAACCTAATCCCAGTGATCATCGAGACGATGCGCCGTTGACGCTTTCGACCATCGGGCGCGCCGCCATTGTCTTGATCCAGCTGATTATCCTCGTGATGGGCACGCACGAGATCATCGGGTTGTCGATCCCGGTTGCACTGGGGGTGATCGGGCCACCTTTCGCGTTGGCATGGGCTGCGGTTCAAGCGAAAAAGGGCCAACGTTGGCATGGTGGTGCGTTGCCGCTGGCGAAGCGGATCTTTATTAATCTACCGGAATTACGCAACGAAGCGGTGGCCTTTGTCGCAGCGTCCGTGCTCGGCGTCGGCGTTTCGAAAATATTGCCGCCTGAAATAATCTCAGCACAACTCCAGTCGTTCGGGATTACCGGTGACGTTGTCGTTGTTTGTTTGATTTTCGGCATGACGCTGGCGGGCGCGGCGGGCCTACACCCGGTAATCTTGGCGATCTTGGTGGGCGAGGTGATGCCGCCGGAAGTGATCGGTATGCCGCCTGCAGTGTTGGCGATGGCGATGCTTGGGGTGTGGGGCACGTCGACCATGGTCTCGCCGTTTTCAGCGACCACGTTGTTCATGGCACGTGTCGTCAACCAGCCGAGTCACATCATTGCTTGGCGTTGGAGCCCGCCTGTGGTGTTTTTAGCATGTACTGTGGTCGCCGCCTACGTAGTCGCGGTGCGCCACCTGTTCTATACTTAAAGTAATGCATGTATTCTCGGATCGGACGGTGCACATGACGGTTATTCTCGGCATTGATACGGCGACGCACGGTTGTTCAGTGGCTTTGGTTGATGGCAATGGTCGTTGTCTCGGTGTGCGCGCTGCAGAAATGGCGCGCGGTCAATCGGAAGCGCTGGCACCGATGATGCAAGCCGTTCTTGATGAGGCTGGGGTTGATTTTTCCGCGATTGCTGCTGTTGCGGTGACCCTTGGTCCGGGCGCCTTCACGGGTATCCGGATTGGGCTTGCGGCGGCACGGGCATATGCGCTTGCGGCAGGTATTCCGTGCCTCGGCATCACGACCTTTGATGTGTTGATGCGCCAGGCAAAACCGTTTGTGCCGAACGGCGCTGCGACACTGATCGCGATTGAGACCAAACGTGATGATGTCTATGTGCAGGTGTTCGATCAAAATGGTGAGGCACTGCGAGACGCGGCGGCGATGTTGCCGGACGCGGTGCCGGCGTGGCTGGGCGCGCTTGATCACGTGTGTTTGGCGGGTGATGCCGCGCCTAGGCTGGCGGCGGTAATGAGGATGCGTGTCGATGCGCCATTACTCGCCGCCACGATTCTGCCGAATGCAGAGAGTGTCGCTGCGTTGGGTTTTGATGTTTTAGACGCGCCCGAAACAGCGTTGCCTGATCCGATTTATTTGCGCACACCTGATGTTACGATGCCGGGTACATAAGTACGGCTAAACGGCCTCGCGGCGGATAACAACAAGATATGCGCCATCATCGCGTTCGGTGATCGAGAGTACCGAATGACCATGTTGGCGGGCTGATCTCGGCACATTATTCAACGGCTCAGACCCTTTTAATGTGACCTCTAAAATGTCGCCTGGTGATAATTTTTCTAAGGCGAGTTTTGTGCGCACGAACGTCATCGGGCAAATCAACCCGGTGATATCCAATGATTGTTTTTTGGTGTTCGCGGACTCGGTCATCGCATGCGCGTTTCTATCCATGTGTATTCGGTTTTGTTATGACGGTTTTGTTACGTGCGCCTTTCAGGCGAGATTAAGGCTGAAGGTATAAGTGCCAAAACCTTGCGTGGTAATATGAAAGTAATTATAAGCAACCAAAGTTGCAAATTCATAACCGTCGCTTTCTTAACATTACAATTATTGGAGCATTGAGAGTCGATGCCTGACACGCCTAGTCAAACTGAACTTCTTGAATTGACCGCCGAAGTTGTTTCGGCACACGCATCCAACAACACGGTTGCAGCGGCAGAACTCCCGCAAGTTATCAAAGATGTGTATGCGACGTTCTCTACATTAGGAACCGTGGCGCCACCGGTAGAACTGCCAACCCCTGCCGTGCCGATCAAAAAATCGGTGACACCTGACTTTATTATTTGCCTCGAAGACGGCAAAAAATTGAAAATGCTGAAACGTCACTTGAAGACCGCATACAATATGTCGCCCGAAGAATATCGGGAACGCTGGAGTCTGCCGATTGACTACCCCATGGTCGCACCCAGCTACGCCAAAAAGCGGAGCGCGCTTGCAAAGAAAATCGGCCTCGGTCGCAAGCCCGGTTCGACGAACAAGCGGAAAGCGAAGTAAAGACATCGGCGTGTCGCGCTGGGCTCTCTATGTAGGGCAAAGCGTGGCCGCGTTGTTTTTTGTGTGATCCCGCCGAAACTTTACAAACCCTTCACAGATCAGTCCCTTGCGGCTAGTATGTGAGTCTTTCCGGAATTAAGGGCGATATGGACGAAACCCGCCTCGAAAGACTATGCATCGATAAGGGCATGAAGATGACCGAGCAGCGCCGGATCATCGCCCGTGTGCTATCGGCATCCGAAGACCATCCTGATGTTGAAGAAGTCTATCGTCGGGCGTCTGTGCAAGATTCGAAAATATCCATCGCCACCGTATATCGGACCATGCGTTTGTTTGAAGACGCCGGCATTGTCGAGCGCCATGATTTCGGCGACGGGCGCGCGCGTTACGAAGAAGCGACGGACGAACATCACGACCACATTATTGACGTGAAATCCGGTCGGGTGATCGAATTTCAAAATGAAGAGATTGAACGGTTGCAGGAACGTGTCGCCAGAGATCATGGCCTGCGTTTGGTCGGGCACCGTCTGGAGCTTTATGGCGTCCCCCTTAAAGAAGACGAAAAATGACGATTATTGTGCTCGGGAGCGCCGCTTGACACGGGACCCGATGCTGATCATGTTCCGCCGCCAGCGGCAAAGACGGCAGATTTTTTCTGAGCGTCAAAGAGTGCTGCTAAGGGACCCGTCGGGACGATGAGAGCACCATTGCAGAACACCGAACAAAATTTAGATCGGAATTCGGCACAAAAAACCGTGCACGTGAAGTCATACGGTTGCCAAATGAACGTCTATGATGCGTCCAGGATGGGCGACGTATTGGCGCCGCTCGGCTATGCCAACGATCCCGATATGTTTGCGGCGGACTTGGTTATTCTCAACACCTGTCATATTCGCGAAAAAGCGGCTGAAAAAGTGTATTCGGAACTGGGGCGTCTCCGCGTTGAAAAAGAGGCGCGCGCGGGCTCTGATCGCCCCATGGTGATCGCGGTCGGCGGCTGTGTCGCGCAGGCTGAAGGTGAAGAAATTCTTCGCCGGGCGCCGTTTGTCGACATGGTGTTCGGCCCGCAAACCTATCACCGCTTGCCGCTCATGCTGCGCACACTGGCGCAACGCGGTGAAGCCGTGGTCGACACAGATTTTCCGGCGGACGATAAGTTCGACGCGCTGCCCGATGCGCAAGCGCCGGACGGGGCGGCGGCGTTTCTGACGGTGCAAGAAGGCTGTGACAAGTTCTGCACATTTTGTGTCGTGCCGTATACACGGGGCGCTGAATTCTCAAGACCGGTTGACCCGGTGTTGCGCGAGGCCCGTTTGCTGGCCGGTAAAGGCGTCCGTGAAATCACCCTGCTTGGGCAAAACGTGAATGCGTATCACGGCGATAACGGTAACGGTGGTGAGCTAACGTTGGGGCGCCTGATCCGCAAGCTGGCCGATGTCGAAGGCATTGATCGTATTCGTTACACCACGTCATACCCGGCTGAAGTGGATGATGATCTTATTTCGGCGCACCGCGATGTACCGGCATTAATGCCGTATCTGCATTTGCCGGTGCAATCGGGTTCGGACAAAATCTTGAAGGCGATGAACCGGCGTCATTCGTCCGGTGACTATAAGGATATTGTTCAGCGACTTCGCGATGCACAGCCTGACCTAGCACTTTCGTCCGACTTTATCGTCGGGTTCCCGGGCGAAACCGAAGCGGACTTCCAGGCAACCATGGATATGGTTGAATCGGTTGGGTTTGTGCAGGCGTATTCATTTAAATACAGCCCACGCCCCGGGACTCCGGCGGCGGATATGGATGGCCAAGTGCCCGAACCTGTTAAGTCGGCGCGCTTGCACTTTTTGCAGGATCTGCTGAACCGTCAGCAAATTGCATTTAATGAATCTTGTGTCGGCCGAGATTTGCCGGTGTTGTTTGATCGTCCGGGCGCGCGCCCCGGTCAATTGGTGGGGCGTAGCCCCTACATGCAAGCGGTTCATGCGGACGCGCCCGCAGACCGGATGGGAGAGATCATCACCGTGAGAATTGACCGCGCTAAACCAAACAGTCTTTCCGGCACTATCCGCCCTTTGGGCGCCGACATGTCATCTAACGCTAAACGGGAGGTGGTTGCTTGAGCCGCGCCGCGAAACCTACGGCCCGTCGCAAAGACGGTGCCGCCATTACCCGCAAAAAACAATTCCCTAACAATGGCTTGGCGCTCGCGTTATTCGGGCCGCATCATTGTCATTTGGCGCAGATTGAATCCGGCTTGTCGGTGGTCATTCATGCGCGTGGCAATGAGGTTACGATCGCCGGTGACCCCGAAGCCGCGGCCCGCGCGGTCAGCGTATTGGATACGCTTTATGAGCGACTCGAAAAAGGACAGGACATCGATCAACCCGAGGTCGATGCGATGTTGAGATTTTCCGCTGAGCCTGAGCGTAAAATGCCGTCCAGTCACGATGCCGGGGTCAGTATTCGCAATCGGGTTGTGACCGCACGGACGCCCACGCAAGCTGACTATCTGCGCGCGATCGACGAGTCCGAACTGGTTTTTGCGGAAGGTCCTGCCGGTACCGGTAAGACCTATTTGGCTGTCGCCAAAGCGGTCGAGCGTCTGGTGCGCGGCGATGTTGAACGCATTATCTTGTCCAGACCTGCCGTAGAAGCGGGCGAGCAGTTGGGCTTTTTGCCGGGCGATATGCGCGAAAAAGTCGATCCCTATTTGCGGCCCTTGTACGACGCGTTGCACGATATGATGCCGGCTCAACAAGTGCAGAAGCGGTTAGAATCCGGCGAAATTGAAGTTGCCCCGTTGGCGTTCATGCGTGGCCGCACCCTGGCGAACGCGTTTGTGATTTTGGATGAAGCGCAAAACACCACAGCTGTGCAGATGAAAATGTTTCTGACCCGCTTGGGCGAGAACTCGCGCATGGTGATCACCGGCGACCTTAGTCAGGTTGACCTGCCGCGCGGTACGCGTTCGGGCCTTCGTGATGCGTGCGAAGCGCTTAGCCATGTTGACGACATCCGCTTTTTGAAGTTTCAAGACGCGGATGTCGTCCGCCACCCGTTAGTGGGCAAGATCGTGCACGCGTATCGGCGCCTCGAAAACCAGCGTGGCGCCGGGGCTGAGTACCATAACGAGGACGATAGTGCCGGAGATCATGAATCTTAAACCTGTCCTTCAGGGGAATACGCGCCTGCAGATCGATATCAATGTGCGGGCCGAGGCTTGGAAAGACGTCTTGGGTGATATTGATGCCCTCTGTGCGACCACGATGAGCACAGCTTGGGACTTTGCCGCGCCCAACAATGGGTTATTTGAAGTGTCGGTGGTGCTGACCGATGACGCTGAGCAGCGAGCCTTAAACAAAACATATCGCGGCAAAGACACATCTACCAATGTGTTATCGTTTCCGGCTTGGGACGGCACTGGACCGGCGGCACCTAAAGACGTGCCCGAAACGTTGGGAGACATCGTTATTGCTTTTGAGACGGTTGATCGGGAAAGATCGACCCAAGGTATATCGTGGCACGATCATTTTTCGCATCTTTTGGTGCATGGTATGTTGCACCTTTGCGGGTATGATCACGAAAATACGGAAGATGCAGAGAAAATGGAGCATCTTGAGATAACTATTCTGGGAAAGCTCGGCGTCGGTAATCCATATCTGGATGATGATGCGCCGGGCATAGGCTGACGGATAAAAAAATGAACGACACGACCCCGAATGGGGAACCCTCTAGTAGCGGGCACGGCGAAGGTGCTCCGAGCAACGAGCAAAAGAACGGAAATTTCTCAGACGTCGTACGTGGTTGGATGCGTGGCATCAAACGAATGTCGTCCGGCAGTGATTCGCCTCGCGATACCCTAGATGAACTGATTGAAGAGCGCGAAGACTCCGAGCAACCGCTGGACCCTGACGAGCGATTGTTGGTCGCGAACATCCTCGAGCTGCGCAATCTGACAATTTACGACGTGATGGTGCCGCGCGCGGATATCAGTGCGATACCCGTTTCCGCGACGTTGCCCGATATCATTGATGTTGCGACGCGTGGCGGCCACTCGCGCCTACCTGTGTACCGCGATACTTTGGATGATGCCCAAGGTGTCGTGCATATTAAAGATGTGCTGGGCTGGCGCGGTAAGGACAAAGATTTCAAGGTCGCCGACGTGCAACGCAAAATGTTGTTTGTTGCGCCCTCCATGCGGGTGTTGGAGCTGTTGTTGGAAATGCGGGTGAAGCGCTCGCATATGGCGTTGGTGGTTGATGAATTTGGTGGCGTAGACGGGCTTGTGACCATCGAAGATTTGGTCGAAGAAATCGTCGGCGAAATCGAAGATGAACATGACCGCGACGATGAGCCGAAGATTGAACGACGACGCGACGGCTCATGGGTCGCCGATGCGCGGATCGAAATCGAAAAATTGGAAAGCCGCATTGGCCCGATCGTCGATGAAGACGAACGTGAGGATATCGATACGCTTGGCGGCCTCGTGTTCACGGTCGCGGGTCGCGTGCCGATCCGAGGTGAGATCATCGCGCATCGTGGCGGCATTGAGTTTGAAATTTTAGACGCGGACCCAAGACGTGTGCATCGTGTTCGGGTGCGCCGTCGCGTTGATGCGGAAACTGCATCGGCGACCACTGCCGGATGACTCCTGAGCAAGATCAAGGCTCAAGACTGCTGATCCCCGGCTGGCGTCGTTATGCTTTGGCGTTGTCTCTTGGCATCTTAAGCGCCCTCGCACTGCCGCCCCTCTACGCACTGCCGCTGCTATGGCCCGGCCTCGCCGGTCTTGCTCTATTGAATTTCACTGCCCGCGATATGCGCTATGCCGCAGTTGAGGGGTGGCTTTTCGGGCTGGGTTGGTTTGGCGTCGGCCTTTACTGGATCGGGTATGCGTTCCTCGTTGACGCTGAACAGTTTGCAGCTTTGATGCCGGTGGCCGTGATCGGTATTAGTGTCTGCATGGCGCTCTACATTGCGATGGCGTCTGCGGCTGTGAATATTTTGATGCGGCGTGGCGCAGGTGGGCCAATGGTTTTGGTGCCGGTGTTTGCTGGATGTTGGACCTTGGGTGAATGGCTGCGGGGGATATTGCTGACTGGGTTTCCGTGGAATCCGCTTGCGACCGTTTGGGGGCTGTCGCCCGAGATGATGCAGCCCGCCGCGTATATCGGTGCGCTCGGCCTCAGTTTCTTGACCGCATGCGCCTTCGCAGCCCCTGCGGTTTTGTTTGCCAGTTCGCAGCCGACCTCCGGTCAAATTTCTGCGCAACAAAAAATGATGGCACTGGCGGTTAGTTTGCTGTTGCCGTTGATGTGGGGCATCGGCGCATATCGATTGTCGGACGCAGGTTTATTGACCCGAGATGACGTTGTGTTGCGTCTTGTTCAGCCGGCGATTGATCAAAAGCTGAAATGGCGGCGTGATTTACGCCAGCAACATGTGCTCAGACAGATGGCGATGAGTAAACGGACGGCGGGTCCCGCCGGTGCGCCGACCGATGTTATCTGGGCCGAGACAAACGTGCCGGTTTTGATTGAGCCAGGCTCAGAGGTCCCGGCATCTCTGGCCGCTGCGGTGCCGAAAGGTGGGCACCTTTTTTTCGGCGCACCTAGGCGGAATGCTGCGGGACAGTTTTTCAACAGTTTGTTCGTGATCGATGATGACGGTGACATCGTGGCATCATTCGATAAATTTCATCTGGTGCCGTTCGGGGAATATGTGCCGCTGCGTGATTGGCTGCCGTTGGAAAAATTTGTTGAAGGGCGGGGCGATTTTACGCCTGGACCGGGGCCACAGACGATCAAGGTGGACGGTCTCCCAGCGTTTTCCCCAGTCATTTGTTATGAGATTATTTTCTCCGGCAATGTTGTCGATCCGAGCAATCGACCGGAATGGATACTTAATATAACCAATGACGCATGGTTTGGACCATCGTCCGGCCCCTATCAGCATTTGGTGCAAGCGCAGTTTCGCGCCATCGAAGAAGGCTTGCCCGTGGTGCGCGCAGCAAATACGGGGATATCCGCAGTGATCGATCCATTCGGTCGTGTCAGAAACCAATTAGCTTTGGAAAAACAAGGCGTTGTTGACGCGCCGTTGCCTGAGGCCATCGGGCAGACAGTATCGTCAAAGCTTGCTCATTGGGGTGGTTTTTTGTTAGCAGTTTTCGCGGTTTTATCGTCTTATATTAAAAAGATTAGCGCTCGTATACATAAACGGGATTAGGGCTTTAAACTTTCGTCTTTTACGTGCGCCTAGTTTTCCCCGTATAATTGGTGTACAAGAAAGTTCCATGCCCTTCGCCGAATAAGCCTCGGAGGATTAAGTGATCAATTCATCGTCACCCATGAACATGAGCCCATCCACCTCCGGAGGTGGATCCAGTGGGCCTAAAAAAGCGTCAACGGGGAAATCGCATCCGGTTGATGTGCACGTCGGGAGCCGCGTCAGGCTGCGTCGAACGATGCTTGGCATGTCCCAAGAAAAGCTCGGCGATGCTGTCGGCCTTACATTTCAGCAAATTCAAAAGTACGAACGTGGCGCAAACCGGATCGGCTCAAGCCGCTTGTATCAGTTTAGTCATATCTTGGCTGTCCCGGTCGCGTTCTTTTTCGAAGATATGCCTGATGGTGCGATCGGTGATGTTGGCGCATTTGTCCCGCAAAGCAAATTGAAGCGCGGCGACAAAGGCGGATTATCTGATCGCGAGCAAGCGAAAATGGATGAAGACCCTCTTTCGCGTCAAGAAACGTTGGAGTTGGTTCGTTCATACTATCGTATCAACGATCCAAAAGTCCGTCGCCGACTGTATGAATTGTTACGTTCCATGGCGAATCTGCCAGACGAAGAGTAACTAAATCTGCCGCATTTCAAAGCCAAACAAGTGGCCTAGATTGGTACAGGCTTGTCGAGCAGGTCCCGTTTATCCTTACTGCGCCACAGATTCGCTTGACGCTTGGTGTTGAAGTTGTCACAAACCGACCCGCAACGAACTGTTGTCGTGGATGGATTTGGACCGCTTGCCGCCACGAAAAATATAGCGCTAAGTGGGCGGTCGGGATTTCCCGGCTTCCAGCCCCCGGTCCAGTGAGTGTAATGCCCAGGCAGGGAAGGGACCGACGTGAGCAGACAAAATTACCTCTTTACCAGTGAGTCCGTATCCGAAGGACATCCGGATAAGATTTGCGACCGCGTTTCTGATGAAATTGTAGATGCGTATTTGGCGCTGGACCCAGGTGCACGCGTTGCCGTTGAGACGTTGGTGACAACCAATTTGGTTGTTCTCGCCGGGGAGACTCGTTGCGCGCAGGAAATACCACCTTCGAGGTTGGAAGAATTGGCCCGCGCCGCGATTAAAGATATCGGCTACGACCAAGACAACTTCCATTGGGAAAAGTCGGACGTCAAAATTTACGTTCATCCGCAGTCCGTCGATATCGCTCAGGGTGTGGATGCGGCCGGCAATAAAGACGAAGGTGCCGGCGACCAAGGCATTATGTTCGGCTATGCCTGTAACGAAACCGATGTGTTGATGCCGGCGCCGATTGTGTTCTCGCACCGCATCCTCGAAGACATGGCGAAAAAACGCAAAAGCGGCGAGTTCAAAGGCTTCGGCCCGGATTCGAAAAGCCAGGTGACGTTGGAATATCAAAATGGCCAGCCGATCCGTGCGGCGTCGGTCGTGGTCTCGACCCAGCATGACGAAGACCTCAGCCAAGACGATGTGCGCGAATTGGTGCGCCCCATCGTTGAGAACGTGCTGCCTGATGGTTGGATGTGTCCGGACGAAGAATTATATGTGAACCCGACGGGTCGTTTTGTCATTGGTGGCCCGGACGGGGACGCCGGTTTGACGGGTCGTAAAATTATTGTCGATACCTACGGTGGCGCGGCCCCGCATGGTGGCGGCGCGTTCTCGGGTAAAGACCCGACCAAGGTGGATCGCTCGGCCGCTTATGCAGGTCGCTACCTTGCGAAAAACGTGGTGGCCGCGGGCCTCGCCGATAAATGCACGATCCAGTTGTCTTACGCCATCGGCGTTTCCAAGCCGTTGTCGGTTTACATCGACACCCACGCTACCGGGCGCGTTGACGAAGATGCCATTGCAGCCGCGTTGTTGGATCTGGTTGATCTTTCGCCACGGGGTATCCGCGAACATCTTGCTTTGAGCCGTCCGATTTATGCTCGTACCGCTGCGTACGGTCACTTCGGTCGCACGCCGGATGCGGATGGCGGTTTCTCTTGGGAGAAAACAGACCTGGTCGATAGCCTCAAGGCAGCGCTCGGCGCTTCTTGACGCGCCGGTCTCTTGCTAGGCCTTTGGCCGACCCGACCCATTTTTGGCTGATTTTATGTTCTGCCAAAAATATGAAGGGGAGGGAATATTATGATTGATGAGACACCAAAATCGCCGGACGGCCAGCCATTATGGTATGGCCGCCGGCGGACCCATAAACTTAGACCCCGTCGCGCCGAACTTATTGAAACGCTTTTGCCTGCGTTGCGGCTTGCCGATGCAGACGAAAACACGCTGGTGGATTTCGCCGAAGCATTTGGTCGAAACGCCGCTCAAGTTCATTTAGAAATCGGTTTCGGGGCAGGTGAGCACTTAAGCGGTGTCGCTGCCGCCGAGCCGGACGTCGACTTCATCGGATGCGAGCCGTTTATCAACGGTGTCGCGTCCTTGCTGGCCGATATTGAGCGTGATGGCCTCACCAATATTAGGCTGTTTGACGAGGATGCCCGACGGCTGTTGCCCAGGTTGCCGGATGCCTCGATATCGAAAATTTATTTGTTGTTTCCGGATCCTTGGCCGAAGGCACGTCACAATCGACGGCGTTTTGTCCAGCAAGACGCCTTGAGCGACCTCGCGCGGATCGCGTGCGATGACGCCACGTTTATTTTTGCCTCCGATCATACGGATTACGTCGCCTGGACGTTGGCCGAGGTGCAGCGCCACCCGGAATGGGTATGGACGGCCTTGCGCCCCGATGATTGGCGGCTTCCGCCGCCAGGCTGGGTCGAGACCCGTTACGAGGCCAAGGGCCGCAAGAAAGGTGACTTACCGGCATATCTTGTGATGCATCGCGTGCCGCGTCGTTGAGCTTGCGGAAAGGTCGTATTTGACGAGTTATCCCTTGCTTTTACGCGGGTTTCTGGATATATCACCCGTGCTCCTAAGGGAGCGCTCGTTGATCTAGCGTATTGACTGGGGTTGATGGGTGGGCCGGCGGCCCGCCTTTTTTGTTGGGTGAACGAGGTGCGGTGATCGATGCTAAGCCTCTAATTTTTGTAGGGCGTCGGACGGCACCGATTGACGAAGACGGCTAAAAATACCGAGAAGACAAAATACCGAGAGGACATTGTGACAGGCACCGATCTTGCTCAGCGCGTTCAAGATATCATCACGCCGACCATCGAAGCGTTGGGGTATGATGTTGTGCGTGTGCTGTTGTTGGGTGGCGGTGATCCGCGTTTGCAGATCATGGCCGAGCCCTTTGATGGCCGCGAGATGAATGTTGATGATTGTGCAGATATTTCGCGTGCCGTGTCGGCTGTGCTCGACGTCGAAGACCCGATCAGCGATGCGTATACTCTTGAGGTCAGCTCGCCGGGTCTTGATCGGCCGCTGGTGCGTTTGAAAGATTTCGACCGTTTTGCCGGATTTGAGGCAAAGCTTGAAACAAAGACCGTGATTGATGGTCGTCGCCGTTTTCGCGGCAGGGTCAGCGGCACGGATGGCAAAGATGTGGTAATCGACGTTGATGGAGAGCCTGTTCAGCTTCATATCGACGACATTGCTAAGGCAAAACTGATCGTCACAGACGAGATGATCGCCCAGTTAGGGAAAGAAAAAGCATCATGAGTGAAACCTTGATGGAAGCCGGCGACGTTCACGCCCGGCCGGAATTGCTGACCGTCGCCGACACCGTCGCGCGCGATAAAGGTATTGAGCGTGAAGAGGTATTGGAAGCCATGGAAATGGCCATCCAAAAAGCCGGTCGCTCCAAGTATGGCCACGAGCACGATATCCGCGCCCATATTGACCGCAAAACCGGCGAGATCATGTTGGCACGTTATATTGAAGTGCTCGAAGACGGCGCCGAGATTGAAAACGAGTGCACGCAGCTTCCCCTGACCGATGCCCTGCGGAAAAAGTCGGATGCGACGGCGGGTGAGTTCATCGTCGACATCTTGCCTCCGATTGACTTTGGCCGGATCGCTGCACAAACGGCGAAACAGGTGATCGTCCAAAAGGTGCGCGAAGCTGAGCGCGAGCGCCAATTCGAAGAATACAAAGACCGCACTGGCGAAATCGTCAACGGTCTGGTCAAGCGGATGGAATACGGTAATGCCGTCGTCGATTTGGGCCGCGCTGAAGCTATTCTGCGCCGTGACGAGTCGATTCCGCGTGAGCACTTCAACAACGGCGACCGTATCCGTGCATACATCGCCGATGTCCGTCGTGAACCCCGCGGCCCGCAGATTTTCTTATCGCGTACGCACCCCGATTTCATGGCTAAATTGTTTGCCCAGGAAGTGCCGGAAATTTATGACGGTGTGATTGAAATCAAAGCCGTTGCCCGTGACCCGGGATCGCGTGCCAAAATCGCCGTTGTCTCGCATGACAGCAGCATTGATCCAGTGGGCCCATGTATCGGTATGCGGGGCTCGCGCGTGCAGGCCGTGGTTGGCGAGTTGCAGGGTGAAAAGATCGATATCATCCAGTGGTCGCCAGACGCCGCATCTTTCATCGTCAACGCGTTGGCACCGGCTGAGGTCGCCAAGGTCGTGTTGGATGAAGACAACAACAAGATCGAGGTGGTCGTCCCAGACGAGCAGCTTAGCCTCGCCATCGGCCGCCGTGGTCAAAATGTGCGCCTCGCCTCGCAGTTGTCGGGCTGGGATATCGATATCCTGACCGAAGCTGAAGAGTCTGAGCGTCGTCAAAAGGAATTCCAGGACCGCTCGAAGATGTTCGTGGAAGCTTTGGATGTGGACGACGTGATTGCGCATCTGCTGGTCACCGAAGGTTTCAGCTCGGTCGAAGAAGTTGGCTTCGTACCGGTGGACGACTTGGTGGATATCGAAGGCTTTGACGAAGACGTGGCCGCTGAATTGCAAGACCGAGCGCGCGCCTTCTTGTCGACTCGCGAAGAAGAAATGAACACGAAGCGTAAAGAGCTCGGTGTTGAAGACGACATTGCCGCGCTTGACGGCATCAACGCGGCCATCATGGTGGCGATCGGTGAAAAAGGCGTTAAAACTCTCGATGATCTGGCGGATTTGGCCGGTGACGAATTGCTCGAGATGCTGCCTGCTGGGACCATGTTGTTGGATGAAGCCAATGCCGTGATCATGGCTGCACGTGCGCATTGGTTCGCCGATGATCCGGTGAGCGAAGATGCCGAGGGCGGCGATGAAAAGCCGACCGACGCACCTGAGGACGCTGGTTAACAGGATCCATAGGACGGAATGGCAACGCACGCACACATGACGAAGGCGCACAAAAGCGAACCGGCTCGGCGCTGTATTGCGACCGGCGACAGTATGCCAACGCATGGCTTGATTCGCTTTGTCGTTAGTCCTGACGGCGTGATCGTGCCGGACTTGGGCGAGCGTTTGCCGGGTCGCGGGATTTGGGTTTCTGCTGATCGTTCTGCTATTATGCAGGCGGTCGAGCGAAAACTGTTTGCGCGCGCTGCAAAAGCGCAGGTCAATGTGCCAGCGGATCTGTTGTCGACGTTGGAAACGATGTTGGCAAAACGTTGTCAGGACATCATCGGGCTCGCGAAGCGTTCGGATTTGTTGGTGGTTGGCTTTGATCGCGTGTTGGAAATCCTGGCGCAGGGCGGCGCAGGCATTGTTGCCATCGCATCCGATGCGGGCGGCGGTCGCCGTGACATCGCGATGGCGGCCGGAAAATTGCCGGTTGCCGGCAGCCTGACCAATGCCGAGCTTAGTGCCGGTGTGGGTAAAGGCGCGGTGTCGTTTTTGACGATACTCAGGGGTGGCCTTGCCACCTCGTTGCAAAGAGAGAACGAACGATTGACTGGTCTTAGACCGGCGGAAATGGACGAAAAGCAATGAGTGACGCGAAAGAAACCGACAACGGCAAAAAACGCTTGGGACTCTCGAGTCCGGGCCGTTTGGAGTTGAATAAAACCATCGAAGCCGGTCAGGTGAAGCAAAACTTCTCGCATGGTCGCTCGAAGATGGTGGCGGTCGAGAAAAAACGCAAACGGACCTTTGTGACCGACCCGAAGGGCGAAATGTCCGAGGTGAAGGCAGATCTGCTTGGTGCGACACTCACCGAGAGCGCGCCGGTTGAAGAAGAGGTTCAGGCACCGTCGCTGCCGCCGGTCGTTGTTGACGAGCCTGAGCGCGCGAATCTGTCGAACTTGACTGAAGGTGAGCGTGAGGCACGCATGCGTGCGCTGGAAACCGCACGTCATAGTGACGATGAGTCGGGACCGGCCCCGAGTGGGCGTGGTCGTCCGCAGGTATCTGATTTTGGCCGTGCCGAAGCTGCTGAGGCCGCTGCTGCCGCGAAGGCCGCCGCCGCTGAGGTCGCTGCTGAGGTCGAAGAGACCGCCGAAGAAGCTGCGATCCGCTTGGCGCAGGAAGAAGAAACCAAGCGTCTTGAAGAAGAGCGCAAGCAGCGAGACAAAGAAGTCGCTAAGGACGCCGCTAAAGACAGCAGCCGCGCCGATGCGCGTGTGCCGGACGATAAATACGGCGATGATGAGTCGGATGCGCGCAAAGGCGCAAAACTGACAAAAGTCGATGCAAAAAAGCCATCACCCGGCAAAGGCCGTGGTGATGAGCGTCGCCGCAAAGGCAAGCTCACCATCGCTGAAGCGGAATCTTTCGAGGAAATGGAAGAACATCGTCGTTCGCTGGCTTCGGTGAAGCGCCAACGCGAGCGCGATAAAGAGAAACAACGTGAACTCCGTTCTGAGGGGACAAAAGTCATTCGTGATGTCGTCGTGCCGGAAACAATTACCGTCCAAGAACTTGCCAACCGTATGGCCGAGCGTGGCGGTGAAGTGGTTAAGAAGCTCATGGAAATGGGCGTCATGGCGACGATCACTCAAAGTATCGATGGCGACACCGGTGAACTGGTGGTGCAGGAATTCGGCCACCGCGTAAAGCGGGTCAGTGAAGCCGACGTCGAAGACAGTCTGAGCCTGGGCACGTCGGACATTGAAGGTGATATGGTGTCACGCGCACCGGTCGTCACCGTTATGGGTCACGTCGACCATGGCAAGACATCGTTGTTGGACGCACTCCGTGAAAGCAATGTTGCCAATCACGAAGCCGGCGGCATTACGCAGCACATCGGTGCCTATCAAGTCGTGACACCGACCGGCAACGCGATCACGTTTATTGATACACCTGGCCACGCCGCGTTCTCTGAAATGCGTGCGCGTGGCGCTAAGGTGACCGATATCGTGGTGCTTTGTGTCGCCGCAGACGACGGTATTATGCCGCAGACGATTGAAGCCATTCACCATGCCAAAGCGGCAGGGGTGCCGATTATCGTTGCGGTCAACAAGATCGATAAGCCGGACGCAAATCCGGATAAAATCAAGACTGACCTGCTGAGCCACGACATCCAAGTAGAGGATATGGGCGGTGACGTGTTGTGCGTGCCTGTTTCGGCGCTTAAGCGCACCAACCTTGATCGACTGTTGGAAGTGATCACGCTGCAGGCGGAACTGCTGGATCTGAAAGCAAACCCGAACCGCGCGGCAGAAGGTGTGGTCGTTGAATCCAAGATGGAACAAGGCCGCGGTTCTGTGGCCACGGTCTTGGTGCAACGCGGCACCCTGAATGTCGGCGATATTTTCGTCGCCGGCGCCGAGTGGGGTCGTGTCCGTGCACTGACGGATGCCAGCGGCAATAAGCTCGATAAAGTCGGCCCGTCGATGCCTGCTGAAGTGCTCGGCCTGAACGGCACGCCAATGGCCGGCGATGATGTGATTGTCGTTGAGAGCGAAAACAAAGCCCGCGAGGTGACGGAATTCCGTCAGCGCCGCGAACGTGATACTCGGGCTGCTGCCAGCGGTCGCGGGACGCTTGAGCAGATGTTTGAAAAGATCAAAGAAGGCGAAGCGCAACTTCTGCCGGTGGTCGTCAAAGCCGACGTACACGGGTCGTTGGAAGCCATTCTTGGTGCGCTCAAGAATATGGGCACCAGCGAGGTCGAGGTGCAAATCCTGCACTCTGGCGTCGGTGGCATCAACGAATCCGATGTGACTTTGGCGCGCGCTTCGAATGCGCTGGTGATCGGTTTTAACGTTCGCGCTAACCCGCAGGCACGCGAAGCTGCGAAACGCGACGGCGTCGATATGCGTTACTATTCGATCATATATAACCTGACCGATGACGTGAAGCAGATGCTGTCTGGCATGTTGGCGCCGGATGTTTCCGAAGAACTTTTGGGCTACGCGCAAATCCGCGAAGTGTTCTCGATCACCAAGGTCGGCAAAGTCGCCGGTTGTATGATCACCGAAGGCACGGTCAAACGGGGCGCCAAGGTTCGCTTGTTGCGTGACGACGTGGTTGTGCACGAGGGTGATCTCAGCCAGCTCAAGCGCTTCAAGGATGACGTGCGCGAAGTTAAAGAAGGCTACGAATGCGGTATGGCGTTCGCCAACTACAACGATATTCAGGTTGGCGACCTTATCGAGTGTTTCGAGGTCAAGGAAACCAGCCGCCATTTGTGATCCGTGAGCCCGCTTAAGGGCCTCGGACGCGGCCGTTCTTAAGGTATCGTATGTCTCGCCAATCAGATCGCGCGCCGACACAACGCCAACTCCGGGTTGGCGAAGAAATTCGCCACACGTTGGCGCTCGCGTTTGAGCGCGGCGAAGTGCACGACCCGGCCCTGGCCGGGCGCTCTCTGACCGTGACCGAAGTTCGCATCAGTCCTGACCTTAAGAACGCAACGGCGTTCGTGGTGCCGCTGGGTGGTGGCGATCTTGGTGACACGGTCGATGTTTTGAACCGTGCGGCTGGATTTCTGCGGACCTATGTCGGCCGCAACGTGCGTCTGCGCCATGTGCCCCGGTTGTCGTTTCAGGCCGATACCTCATTCGATGAAGCGGATCGGATTGACCGGGTGATGCGCAATCCGCAGGTCGCCCAAGATATTAATCGTGACCATGCAGATGAAGAGGACGACGCCTGAATGGGTCGTCGGCGCAAGGGCGACCCGATTCACGGCTGGCTCGTGCTCGATAAGCCTGTAGGGCCGTCCTCGAACACCTGTGTCGGACGCATTAAGCGGCTCACCAACGCGGCGAAGGTTGGTCATGGCGGTACACTGGATCCATTGGCCAGTGGTATCTTGCCGATTGCGCTGGGCGAAGCGACAAAAACCCAGCAATGGGCCATGGACGGCCATAAGACATACGAATTCACTATTCGCTGGGGTGACAGCACGGCAACTCAGGATGCGGAAGGAGAGGTGACGGCTTCTTCTGACGTGCGACCCAGTAAGGCGGCAATTCTTGAAGCATTGCCGACGTTTATCGGTGAAATCTCGCAGATTCCCCCGGCATATTCAGCCGTGAAGATCGATGGTGAGCGCGCTTATAAAAAGGCGCGGCGGGACGAAACGGTCGAAATCGCGTCCCGGATTGTCCAAATTGATGATATTCGGTTGATGGATGTGCCGGACCCAGATCACGCGGCCTTTGAAATGGACTGTGGCAAGGGCACGTATGTGCGCGCGCTAGCGCGTGATCTGGCCTTGCACTTGGGGTGCGAGGGGCATATAAGGCGCCTCAGACGCACCGCTGTCGGCCCTTTCTCTGAAGAAATGGCCGTGCCGTTACAAGTCTTTGAAGAGAACGAAGGTGGTAACGTGGCGACGCTTCTCGCTGAGCATTTGCTCCCTGTTGAAACCGTGCTGGACGACATCCCGGCACTGGCTTTGACGGAGCAAGAAGCGCACCGGCTCAAACATGGTCAGGCCATACCGGTTCTGCCTGTGGCGCAAAGGTCCCCCCAAGGTCTAATTAGCCAAGGGGATGTCGTCCAAGTGACGGCCGCGGGCACTTTGCTGGGGTTGGCGCGTATCGCAGGTGGCGAAATTCGTCCTCTGCGTTTAATGAACCTTTGATTTAGGAGATTGCGATGTCGATTACTGCTGAACGTAAGCAGGAACTGATTAAAGAATTCGCCGTCAAAGATGGCGATACCGGTTCTGCAGATGTGCAAGTTGCCGTTCTTACCGAGCGGATCACGAACCTTACCGAACATCTCAAGATTCATGGCAAGGATTTCCATTCCCGCCGTGGTCTGTTGATGATGGTCGGTCAACGCCGTCGTCTTCTTGACTATTTGCGCAAGAAAGACAGCAAGCGTTACGAAGCCCTGGTGAAACGCCTGGGTCTGCGCCGCTAAGGCGGCAAATTGGGGCAGCACCGAATGAGCGGTTGCTGCCCTTTCGGCGTAAGCCGCTGCATGGTTTTCAGTCACCTGGAAGAATGTTTTCGGCTTCACGTCCACCTGCGGCCAAGGTGGCTGTAGGGCCGCGCCGTGCCATGGAGGCACCGGCGCCGTACGTACGATGATGAGGAAGTACAAATGAGTATGTTTAAAGAATTCCGTAAAGAGATCGAATGGGCAGGCCAGACGTTGGTGCTGGAAACCGGCAAGATAGCACGTCAAGCAGATGGTGCGGTCATGGCGACGCTCGGCGAGAGCAAAGTGCTGTGCACGGTTGTTGGTGAAAAGTCGCCGAAGCCCGGCCTCGATTTCTTCCCGCTTTCGGTCCATTACGTGGAAAAAGCATTTGCTGCCGGTAAAATTCCGGGTGGCTTTTTCAAGCGTGAAGGCCGTCCGAGCGAGCGCGAGACCCTGACGTCCCGCTTGATCGACCGTCCAATTCGTCCGTTGTTTGCCAAGGGCTTTAAAAACGAAACCCAGGTAATCTGTACCGTCGTCTCGCACGATCTCGAAAACGAAACCGACATCTTGGCGATGATCGGCACGTCTGCGGCACTGACGATTTCCGGTCTGCCGTTCATGGGCCCAATTGGTGGTACACGTGTTGGTCGCGTCGGCGGTGAGCTTGTGCTCAACCCGACACTGGCACAGATGGCTGAAAGCGATCTCGACTTGATCGTCGCCGGTACGCAAGAAGGCGTTTTGATGGTTGAATCGGAAGCCAGCGAGCTTTCCGAGCAACAGATGCTCGACGCCGTGATGTTTGGTCATCGTGGCTTCCAGCCGGTGATTGATGCGATCATTGATCTTGCCGAAGCATGTGCGAAAGACCCGATTGATGTGCCGCAAGCACCAGCCGGTATCGACGAGATCAAGCAAAAGATCGCTGCTGCTGCTGCTGACGACCTGCGTGCCGCTTATGGCATCAAAGTGAAGTCGGATCGCCAAGCAAAACTTTCTGAAGTCAAAAAAGCGGTTGCTGAAAAGCTCGCCGGTGACGACAGCATTGATCAAGGCCTGCTCAAAGACATTATGAGCGATACAATGAAGAATCTCGAAAAAGATATCGTCCGTAACGATATCTTGGACACGGGTTTGCGCATTGATGGTCGTGACACCAAGACCGTTCGCTCGATTGCATCCGAAGTCGGCATCTTGCCGCGTGCGCATGGCTCGGCCCTGTTCACCCGGGGTGAAACCCAGGCCTTGGTGACGACCACGCTCGGCACCGGTCAGGACGAGCAGATCGTTGACGGCCTTGCCGACAACTATCGTGAGCACTTCATGCTGCACTATAACTTCCCACCGTTCTCGGTTGGCGAAGCTGGCCGTTTCGGCTTTACCGGTCGTCGTGAAGTCGGTCACGGTAAGCTGGCATGGCGCGCTATTCATCCGGTGATGCCGTCGAAAGACGAATTCCCCTACACCATGCGTGTCGTGTCTGACGTCACCGAATCCAACGGTTCGTCGTCGATGGCGACGGTTTGCGGTACGTCATTGTCGATGATGGATGCCGGTGTGCCGTTGCCGCGCCCGGTTGCCGGCATCGCCATGGGCCTGATCAAGGAAGGCGAGCGTTACGCAGTGCTTTCCGACATCTTGGGTGACGAAGACCACCTGGGCGATATGGACTTTAAGGTTGCGGGCACGGCAGACGGCATTACGTCGTTGCAGATGGACATTAAGATCACGTCCATCACCGAAGAAATCATGCAAATTGCGTTGGGCCAAGCTCAAGAAGGCCGCATGCACATTCTGGATGAAATGGCCAAAGCGCTTACCAACTCGCGGGATTCGGTTAGCCAGAACGCGCCGCGCATCACGCAGATGAAGATCAATCCAGAAAAGATTCGCGACATCATCGGCCCGGGCGGCAAGATGATCCGTGAAATCTGCGAAACCACCGGCGCCAAGATCGACGTTGAAGATGATGGCACCGTGCGGATCGCTGCGGTTGATGAGACGGCTGCAAGCAAAGCGGCCGACATGATCCGTAACATCGTTGCTGAGCCCGAAGTCGGGACGATCTATGACGGCAAAGTCGTGAAAGTCGTTGATTTTGGCGCGTTTGTGAACTTCCTCGGCCCACGTGACGGCCTGGTTCACATCTCGGAATTGACCGACAGTCGCGTTGAAAAGGTCACCGACGTCATCAACGAAGGTGACGAGATCAAGGTCAAATTGATCGGCATTGATGATCGCGGCAAAGTTAAGCTGTCGATGCGTGTCGTCAATCAAGAGACCGGCGAAGACATCAGCGACCAAGTTGCCGAGAAGAAGAAGCGCGATTAATCGCTGAATACGCGGATACTTATCACGTGTCTGAGAAGATAGGTTAGGGGCGGCGGCTTTTATGGTCGCCGCCTCGCCATTTCTTTAATGAGCAACGTTCATCCGAATGTGGTATTTTTTCGTGCACGGAACGCCGTTTTCGCTTATTGATGCGGTATAATAAATCGGCAGGGGGCGATTAGCTTTGTATCGAATTTCCCTGCTTCGGGTCGACAGGTGAGGGACCGTATCTCTTTGTCACAGCAAAACAGTTACTCTTACGATGATCTTTTGTGTTGCGGGCGTGGCGAGTTATTCGGCCCCGGCAACGCACAATTACCATTGCCGCCGATGCTGATGTTCGATGAAATTACGAATATCAGCGCAGATGGCGGGGCGCACGGTAAGGGCGTGGTTGAAGCGACTCTTAAAGTGAAGCCGGATCTTTGGTTTTTCGGCTGCCACTTTCAGGGCGACCCGGTGATGCCGGGCTGCCTCGGGCTTGATGCCTTGTGGCAGATGGTCGGATTTTATCTTGGTTGGACCGGTGCGCCGGGTCGCGGGCGTGCGCTTGGGGTGGGCCAGGTGAAATTTACCGACCAAGTTACGCCGGACCGCTCGCTCGTTGAATATCGCGTTGATATTAAGCGCGTAATGAGTCGCAAGATCACGCTCGGTATCGCCGACGGCGTGATGCTGGTCGACGGCAAGGTCGCGTACGAAGCATCCGATCTTAAGGTGACATTGTTCACCTCAGATGGTTAACGGCGACAAATGACGGCAGTGAGGTTGATATGAGACGTGTCGTAGTAACAGGGATGGGTATTGTATCGCCCATCGGCAATGACATCGCACAGGTCACGGAAAGCCTGCGTGCAGGTCGATCAGGTATCGTGCATTGCGAAGAGTACGCCGAGCGGGGGTTTAGATCCCACGTGCACGGCGCGCCGCAAATCGATATGGATGATATGATCGACCGCAAATTGCGGCGTTTCATGGGCGACGGGGCCGCCTATGCCTACGTTGCGATGAAAGAAGCGATTGCGGATTCCGGTTTTGATGATTCTGTCATTACCAGTGATCGCACCGGTTTGGTCATGGGTTCAGGTGGTCCTTCGACTTCGGCGCAGGTTTTGGCGGCAGATACCGCACGCGAAAAAGGCGCAAAGCGCATCGGCCCCTATGCGGTGCCGAAAACCATGTGTTCGACCGTGTCGGCTAATATTTCAACTGCATTTCATATGCGCGGTCTTAGCTATTCAATCTCGTCAGCCTGCTCGACCAGTGCGCATTGCATTGGGAATGGTGCTGAGTTGATCCAGTGGGGCAAGCAAGACGTCGTCTTTGCCGGTGGTGCTGAAGAACTGCATTGGACGTTGACGGTTCTGTTCGATGCTATGGGGGCGCTGTCATCAAAATTTAACGATCAACCGGAGCGCGCGTCGCGACCGTTTGACGTGGATCGCGATGGTTTTGTGATCGCAGGCGGTGCCGGCGTTGTGGTGTTGGAAGAGCTTGAACACGCGAAAGCGCGCGGCGCGAAAATTTACGGCGAGATCGTTGGCTATGGCGCGACGTCTGACGGTGTCGACATGGTCGCGCCTTCGGGTGAAGGGGCCCGGCGCTGCATGCAGATGGCGACCGCAGGCCTCGGCAACACCAAGGTCGATTATATCAACGCACACGGCACGTCGACGCCCGCCGGCGACATGACCGAGGTGAAGGCGATCCAAGAAGTCTTTGGTGCGCACAGTCCGAAAATCTCCTCAACGAAATCGCTGACCGGTCATTCGCAAGGGGCGACGGGCGCGCATGAAGCAATTTATTCGTTGATTATGATGAACAATAATTTCATCGCCGCGTCGGCCAATGTCGACAATTTGGACCCGGAAGCCGGCGATGCGGATATCGTCTCGACGCGCATTGATGATGCCGAGTTGAATTGTGTGTTGTCGAACAGCTTTGGTTTTGGCGGCACCAACGCGACGTTGGCATTCAAGCGGTTTGAGGCATAAAGAGTATGGACGAATATAAGCCAGCCGACAGCGCATCGCGCGCCGCCCTTAAAAGCAACTTAATGACCGGCAAGCGTGGTTTGATCATGGGCGTTGCCAATGATCGCTCGATCGCTTGGGGCATTGCGAACACGCTCACCGCACATGGTGCCGAGCTTGCGTTCACCTATCAGAACGAAGCGATGGAACGTCGTGTGCGCCCGCTTGCCGAAAGCATCGATTCCAAGATCATCGTGCCGTGTGACGTTGAAGACGAAGAGTCGATCAAGGCCGCCGTTGATGCCTGTGCTGACGCATGGGGCAGTATCGATTTTGTCGTGCATGCGGTTGCATATTCCGACAAGAACGAACTTAAGGGTCGGTTTTTAGATACGTCTCGTGATAACTTCCACCGCACAATGGAAGTGTCTTGCTATTCGTTTACCGCATTGGCTCGGCATGCGGCGCCATTTATGAGCAATGGCGGCAGCATGATTGCGTTGTCGTTCTTCGGCTCCACGCGGGTTGTGCCGAATTACAATGTGATGGGTGTGGCTAAGGCCGCCCTTGAGGCAAGCGTCCGTTATTTGGCGTCCGACCTTGGCCCGCAGAACATTCGTGTCAACGCGATCTCGGCTGGGCCTATGCGGACGTTGGCCGGCAGTGCGATTGCCGGTGCGCGCCATATCTTGCGCTGGAACGAAAAGCACGCACCGTTGCGTCGCAATGTGCAGCTTGATGACATCGGCGGCTCGGCCTTGTATTTGCTATCCGATTTATCGCTGAGTGTGACCGGTGAAATACATCACGTGGACAGTGGCTATCATATCGTCGGTGTGCCGTTCCCACTGCCGGACGAACCCGCTTAGGCACTCCCTCCTCTATGGAAACCTTGGTGGGATTGAATTTTCACGTGAAAGTCCTTAAATACGACTGATGAACAACGAAAAACGATATGCTCAAGTGATTGAAAAGCTGCGTGCCGTCGGCCTTCGTCCGACACGCCAACGGATTGCTTTGGCTGGCCTGCTGTTCGACGGCACGGACAAACATGTCTGCGCCGAAGACTTGCATCGTGACGTGATCAATGCCGCCTCGCCAGTGTCGCTGGCCACCGTTTACAATACGTTGCACCAATTCACCGAAGTCGGGCTGTTGCGGGAAATCGTGATTTCCGCTGGGCGTTCGTACTTCGATACCAACGTCAGCGATCATCACCATTTCTATTTTGAAAAAGATGGTGGGCTCGAAGATATCAACGCTGACGAGGTTGTCGTTGCGCAGTTGCCAATCCCGCCGAAGGGTCAAAAGATCAGCCGCGTCGACGTAGTGGTCCGGGTCTGCGAAGACTAACTCAAAAATCTTCCTTAGAATTGTTCTAAATTATTGACTCTGCCTTGCGCTGACACCATATTGCTATGGTGAACAGGCTATATAGCCATGTGTTTAATTAAAATCCGTATCGAACGATACACGCAAGGAGGATCTCATGTCCCTCAAGGGCAGCAAAACCGAAGAAAACCTGAAAGAAGCATTTTCCGGCGAGTCGCAAGCGAACCGCCGCTATCTGTATTTCGCGCAAAAGGCTGACGTAGAAGGCTACAACGACGTTGCTTCCGTGTTCCGCTCGACCGCCGAAGGTGAAACCGGCCACGCACACGGCCACCTCGAGTTCCTCGAGGAAGTCGGCGACCCGGCAACCGGTGAGCCGATCGGCGAAACCTCCGACAATCTGAAAGCCGCTATCGCTGGTGAAACCCACGAGTACACCGATATGTACCCAGGCATGGCGAAAACCGCCCGCGACGAAGGCTTTGACGAGATCGCTGATTGGTTTGAGACCTTGGCGAAGGCTGAAAAGTCCCATGCTGGTCGCTTCCAAAAAGCACTCGACAGCATGGACTGATCGCTGTCTATGTGACGCGATTATGAAGGGGGGCATTGGCCCCCCTTCCCATTCGAGAGACAATTCAGCCCGTCGTTGCAGGAGACACCCGATGAGTGAAGGCAGTCTTGAGGCCCCCATGCGCCACCCGGTGCCATGGCAGGATCCGGAATTTTACGATGAAGCGAAGCTCGACGACGAGTTGCGCCGCGTTTTTGACATCTGCCATGGCTGCCGCCGCTGCTTTAACTTGTGTGATAGTTTTCCGAAACTGTTCGACCTGATCGACGAGTCGGAATCCGGTGAACTGGATACCGTCGACAGCAAGGACTTCAAGCCGGTCGTCGATGCCTGCACGCTTTGCGATATGTGCTTTATGACGAAATGTCCTTACGTGCCACCACACGAATTTAATCTGGATTTTCCACATTTGATGCTGCGCTATCGCGCCGTCGAGCAGAAAAAAGGCAAGGTGCCGTTCGCCGCTAAACAACTCACCAAGACGGACCGCAACGGCAAACTTGCCAGTAAAGTTTCCGGCCTCGTCAACTGGGCTGGGAAATGCGGGAACAACGTGACGCGTCCGATCATGGAAAGCGTCGCGGATATCCATCGCGATGCCAAACTGCCGGAATATTCCTCACAGCCGTTTGCGGATAAAACCACTGCGCCCGTGGTCAACAAAGACGCCCCGGCGTATGGCCGCAAAGCGGTTTTATATGCGACGTGTTTTGCCAACTACAACAATCCGCACATCGGTGATGCGGCCCGCGCTGTTCTTGCGAAAAACGGCGTCGAGACCGAAGTCGTTTATCCACGTTGCTGTGGTATGCCGCAACTGGAGCAAGGCGATATTGCTGCGGTTGCCGAAAGCGCCAAACAGACGTCTGCCGATTTGATGCCCTGGATCGAAAAAGGCTACGATGTCATCGCCTTGGTGCCATCCTGCGCATTGATGTTGAAATTTGAATGGCCGCTGTTGGTGACCGACGATGAAAACGTCACAAAACTCAGCACAGCAACGTCGGATATCACCGAATACATCGTCGGCATCGCCAAGAACGAAGGTTTGGCGGACGGCATCAAAGCCCTTGATGGTGGCGTGACCGTGCACATTTCCTGTCACTCTCGTGCCCAGAATATGGGGCAGAAAGCGGCGGAAATGCTGCGTTTGATCCCGGATCTTGATCTGAATGTGATTGAACGTTGCTCGGGCCACGGTGGATCTTGGGGGATTATGAAGGACAACTTCGAGGTCGCCCTTAAGGTCGGTAAGCCGGTTGCCCGCAAGGCCGGTGACGCCAACTCAAAATACGTTTTGTCGGAATGCCCGTTGGCGCGTGATCACATCGTGCAGGGCATCGAAAAACTCGACAAGCCCGTCGACAACATCGACACCATGCAGCACCCGGTCGAACTTTTCGCCCGCGCTTTTGGTGTTTAACGCTATGCAAGTTTCAGGAGACGCCATGATGGCCAAGACAGAAATTACGCGTGATGACATTATATCGATGGATGAGTACGCGAAGAACCGTAAAGAACGGCGCGCCGCCATCAGTTTGAAAAAACGCGATCGCCGCATTGCATGCGGTCCGGATGCGATGTTCTATTTCGAAAACTTCGACACCATGTGGCATCAAGTGCACGAGATGTTGTTTATCGAAAAAGGCGGTGACGCGCAAATCGCTGATGAGCTTAGCGCTTACAACCCGCTGATCCCGAATGGGCGCGAGTTGGTGTCGACGCTGATGTTTGAGATCGAAGACGCAGGACGCCGCAGCATGTTCCTGGCTGGTCTCGGCGGCGTCGAAGAAACCATCACCATTGAATTCGACGGCGAAGTTATTAAGGGTGTCCCCGAAGAAGACGTCGACCGCACCACGGCGGACGGCAAAGCATCGTCGGTGCAGTTCATACATTTCCCATTCACCGATGAACAGGTGGCAAAGTTTAAAACCGAAGGCCAGCGGGTGATGATCGGTATCGCGCACCCGAAATACGGTCATATGGCGATCTTGCCTGAAGCCACACGTGTTGCGCTCGCTGCTGATCTTGCCTAAGTCAGCCGTTTAATCTCAATTAAAAAGCTCCGGCAAAACCGGGGCTTTTTTGTGACTATTCAAAAACTTCGTTGCGATAAACGCCCCAGAATTCGACCCGGCGCAACCAGCCCTCAACGCCTCGGACGCGGACTTGGCACCATCCTGCGGCGCGTGGACACGCCATCAGTTCGCCAACGGCATTTTCTTCGATGAGGGCAACCGCTTTACTGCCGGCATCATCGCGGGCGCGCATGGTGCGGGTCTTGCCGGTGGTCAAGAAAGTCCGTTTTCCTGACAGCATGCTTTGGTGCATCCAGCCCTGCGTACCTTGCCAGTCGCGGACAAGCCGCCAGGTGCGATATTCCTTGATGATCTCGACCGGCAGCCCTTCACGCTGAAAAATCCATTCAACGGGATATTGCACGCCAGGGCCGGTGCGCATATTAGCCTCCGGTGCCCGCAAACTGACATAGCGGGGTAACGGTAGGCCGGTGCCTTGGCTAGCCCCCTGCGCCCATGCCGGAGTACCTGTTAAAGGCCAGACGCCGCCAGGCGTGAGCCCGACCAGCACGATCAAGAATATAATTGCGAAACAATGTTTCATGGAGTGTTTATCGCTATCCCAGGGCGTCTGGTCAAGTTGCTGGACAACACCGCGTCGGATTGCTATGGCCACGCGTAACAAAGCGTCCAGGAGGGCCCGGAAATGCAGCGTAAAAAGCCTATTGTCGTCGTTACCCGAAAACTGCCCGATGCGATTGAAACCCGGATGATGGAATTGTTCGACGTCCGCCTCAATCTGGACGACAAACCTATGTCTGCCACGGCTTTGGCCGATGCCGTCAAGATTGCAGACGTCCTGGTCCCTACGGTTACCGACCATATTGACGGCAAAATTTTGGCGCAAGCCGGTGAAAACCTCCGGCTTATTGCCAACTATGGCGCCGGTGTTGACCATATCGACCTCGCGTCGTCGCGCCAGCGCGGCATCACCGTGACCAACACGCCGGATGTTCTCACCGAAGATACCGCCGACATGACGATGGCACTGCTTTTGGCGGTGCCACGCCGATTGACCGAAGGTGAACGCGGTCTCAGGAACGGCGATTGGGACGGTTGGTCGCCGACGTGGATGCTGGGGCATCGCATTTATGGCAAGCGCCTCGGTATCATCGGTATGGGCCGGATTGGCCAAGCCGTTGCTCGGCGCGCAAAGGGATTCGGTCTTTCGATCCATTACCATAACCGCCGCCGCGTCCCCGAAGCGGTCGAAAACGAACTAGAGGCGACCTATTGGGAAAGCCTGGATCAAATGCTGGCGCGGATGGACTTCATTTCCGTGAATTGCCCGCACACGCCGGCAACCTATCATCTTCTGTCCGCGCGGCGGTTGAAACTGCTCCGGGAAAACGCGGTGATCATTAACACTGCGCGCGGTGAGATCATCGACGAAAATGCACTTACGCGTTTGTTGGTGGCAGGTGATATTGCAGGTGCAGGCCTCGACGTCTTTGAACATGAACCTGCCGTAAACCCGAAATTGCTGGCGCTCGATAACGTCGTGCTGCTGCCGCATATGGGCTCTGCGACGCATGAAGGTCGTATCGATATGGGCGAAAAAGTGTTGATCAACATTAAGACGTTTGTTGACGGTCATGCGCCGCCGGATCGTGTCCTCGGCGACACGTTCTAACGTCCGGCATCGGCGACCGCCAGATCATGGTCAAGCCCGACGCTCTGGAAATACCTTATAAAGACCCGCTGACCGCGTTCGCGCCATTCGCCGACGATCCAGTATCTGCGTTTCTCGACAGCGCCGATGAAGCCGGTGGCCGCGGTCGGTACGCTTTCATTGCCGCAGACCCTATTGAAACCATCAATGTGCCGGCGGGCGGGATTTCGGACACGGACCCGTTTCGCCGCCTCAAAGATATGTTGTCGCGCGTGCGCCTTGATCACGATCCTGTGCTGCCGCCGTTTCAAACCGGTCTCTGCGGCGTCCTAGGATACGAACTCGGGGGGGTGTTGGAGCGTCTGCCGCCCGCAAAACCGGGCCCAGCGTTTCCGGCACTTTGTGTCGGCTTGTATGACACCATTGCGGCGTTCGACACCTTCGAACACCGGGCTTGGATTATCTCAAGTGACATCGACCCTGCGCGTCCCTCGGCGCCGCAGCGTCGCCAATTGATGGCTGCACACATCGCAGCGGCCCCCAACCTAGCCCCGCCGTTGGCATTTCAAGCCGATGATTGGGTTTGGGAAATGGATCGAGATGCTTATATGGCCGCCGTGCAACGCGCCGTCGATTACATTTATGCGGGTGACATCTTCCAAGCCAACATCACCACGCGTGCCATGACCAAGCTGCCGGTGGGGGTGGATGCGTTCACGATATATCGCCGTTTGCGGTGGGCAAGTCCGGCGCCGTTTGCGGCGTATCTGGGCTGTGGTGTCGGGACCACCTTGGTCAGCGCGTCGCCCGAGCGGTTTTTAAAATTGGAGCCGTCCGGTCGGATAACGACCCGCCCCATTAAAGGCACACGGCCGCGTGCCGATACGCCGGAACAAGATGCGGCCTATGCGGTCGAACTCACCGAAAGTGCTAAGGACCGTGCCGAAAATTTGATGATCGTCGATTTGTTGCGGAACGATATCTCGCGGGTCGCGTTGATCGGTAGCGTCGGTGTCGACTCGTTACATGAATTGGAAACTTTTGCGCGGGTACATCACTTGGTCTCGCAGGTGCATGGGCGTTTGCGCCCAGGCTACGATGCCATTGATTTGTTTCGCGCCACGTTCCCCGGCGGCTCAATTACCGGCGCACCAAAAATTCGTGCGATGGAAATCATCCATGAACTTGAACGCTCTCGGCGTGGTGTGTACTGCGGCAGTGTGTTTTGGGCGGGCCTGGATGGGACCATGGATTCCAATATCGTCATTCGATCTTTGGTGGTAGATGGTGATACGGTATCGGCGCACGCGGGCGGCGGCATTGTTGCCGACAGTGACCCGGCGGAAGAATACGATGAAATGCGCACCAAGGCGCAGCCGTTGCTGGCAAGTCTCAGCGGTGATGCTCGGGACCAAAAGACGTCATGAAAGTTTGGCTGAACGGCAAGATTATTAATGCGGCACGCGCGCTTGACGCTGATGATCGAGGCGTTTTACTCGGTGACGGCATTTTTGAAACGCTGCCGATCATAGATGGCACACCGTTGCGTTGGGCACGCCACCTCGCCCGTTTACGGCATGGGGCGAAAATCCTCAGCATACCGTTACCTGACATCCTCGAAAACCTAGAGGCCGCAATCTGTGATCTTGCGGCGGCGCAAGGCGTGGCCGAAGGGTCGGCCCGCGTGACGTTGCTGCGTGGCCCCGGACCGCGCGGCATCCTGCCCCCGCGACAAAGCACGCCAACATTGATGGTCGCTGTGTATGTAGGCGTGGTCGGCAATGCTGAGCCTATCCGCGTGATCGTGGCTCAATCGACGCGGCGCAACGCACGTTCGCCGCTCAGCCAGATCAAAAATACAAATTACTTGGACGCGATTTTGGCACGCCAAGAAGCGGATAGCGCGGGCTGCGATGATGCGGTGATGCTCAATACATCCGACGCCGTTGCCGAGGCAACGGGCGCGAATATTTTTTGTGTCATCGGTGGTGAGATCGTCACGCCCCCGCTTAGCGATGGCGCGTTGCCGGGAATCACACGAGCCCGCATTATGGTACCGGAAGCGGTTGTTGAGCGCACACTTGGCGTTGATGATCTCTACCGGGCTGAAGAAATCTTTCTCACGTCCAGTCTCAGTGTGCGCCCAGTGATCGAGATCGATGGTCGTGCGGTGGGTGCGAAAAGGGCGGGCCCGGTCGCGACGCGTCTGGCAGATATGCCGCGCCGGGCCACATAAACTCAGCTTATGCCGGCGAGTGCACGGTCTAGGTCTTCGATCAAATCATCCGCGTCTTCTAGGCCGACCGACAACCGGACCATACCGTTGGTGATGCCAAGTGCGGCGCGTTCTTCGTCGCTGAGACGTTGGTGCGTGGTTGTTGACGGGTGCGTAATCAGGCTTTTCGTGTCGCCCAAGTTATTGGAAATATCGATCAACGATAGGCCGTTCAGCATCGCGAATGCGCCGGCTTTTTCGCCCGCGACCTGGAACGCAACCAACGTCGAGCCTTCGCCGCTCATTTGGCTGAGCGCCAATTCATGTTGCGGGTGATTTTTTAAGCCCGGATACAGTGTGCGCTCGACCTTTGGGTGAGAGTCCAAAAACGTCGCAATCTTGAGGGCGTTTTCGCAGTGCTGTTTGACGCGAATCGATAGCGTCTCCAGCCCCTTCAACAAAAGCCATGCGTTGAATGGGGAAAGTGCCGGCCCGGTATGACGCATCCACGGTGTCAGGTGGTCTTCGACGAAGGCTTGGTCATTGGTCAAAATCGCACCGCCGAGGGAACGGCCCTGCCCATCAATGTGCTTCGTTGCTGAATAGATTACGATGTCCGCACCAAGTTCGAGCGGACGCTGCAGACACGGGGTCGCGAACACGTTGTCGACGACCACTTTTGCGCCAGCGGCGTGGGCCAGCGCCGATACCTTTGCGATATCGATCACATCCAAGGTCGGGTTCGACGGCGTTTCCATGAACACGACGTTCGCCGGTGTCGACAATGCCGCTTCCCATGCGGCCAAGTCGGTGCCGTCCACCAGTTCTGTCTTTATGCCAAATTTGGGTAATTGATCGGCGATGATGTATAGGCACGATCCGAACAAGGCACGCGAGGCGACGACACGGTCACCGGCTTTTAGCTGAGACGCCAAGGCAGCGAATACTGCCGACATGCCGCTCGCGGTTGCCATGCAATACGTGCTGCCTTCCAAAAGCGCCAAGCGCTCTTCGAACATGGAAAGTGTTGGGTTCGCGTAGCGGGAATAAATGTAACGCGACTTGTCGCCTTTAAAGGCCTGCTCGGCCTCTTCCGCGTTATGGTAAACGTAGCCTGACGTCATAAAGATCGCTTCTGACGTCTCGTCAAAGCTGGAGCGTTGTGTGCCACCGCGTACAAGGCGCGTCGCTGTTCGCCAGGTCGATGCTGGGGATGTTTCTTTGGTCATTCGAGCCTCCTAAACTCGGGGCCCGGCGTATAAAAAAACCCTGGTATCCGCACCAGGGTCCTCAGACAAGCCGAGACCTTTTAGCGGGTTTATTTAACGTGGCCGCAATCCGGTCGGACAAATCACCACGTAGTAACGCCGTTATAAGAGGCCAATATTAGGATGGCAAGACGGAACAGAATAAGCGATGAAGGCTAGTCGCCGTGCGTTGGTTTCTTCATTACCGACTCTCTAGCCTTGCGTACGCCCCACCAGACCACTGCAATCACCGGCAATAACATCGCCATCAAGATCGCATCCGCGCCGAGCTTTGTAACACCCAAGCCGGATAAACCTTTAACGATATAGGCGATCAGCCCAAGCAGGTAATAGCTCACGGCGACGACGGAGAGGCCTTCGACGGTTTGTTGCAGGCGAAGTTGCAATTTGGCGCGCCGGTCCATGGATTCCAGCAAGTCGCGGTTTTGTGCTTCCAAGGCGACGTCGACGCGGGTGCGCAGCAAATCGCTGGCCCGCGCGACCCGGCGGCTCAACGTTTCGATTCGGAGCGTCAAGTTATCGCGGGTTTCCATCGCTGGTGCGAACCGGGTCATCATATAATCGGTGAGTGGCTGCATCCCTAAAATTCGCGATAGGCGCAATGCCTCGGCACGTTGATAGACCAACTCCTGATATGCTCGGGATGCGCTGAACCGATAGTTCAGCGACGCGGATATCCGCTCGGTTTCCGCAGCAACCCGAGACAGCTGCTGCAAAAGCTGCTGTTCATCATCCGTGCCGTCGCTGAATGCGAGGGTTTGTAGAATGTCGCTGAGTTGCTGCTCAAGGTTGGCAATCTCGGGACGCGCCTTGCGGGCCGGCGGCAACGCCAGCATTGCCATCATGCGATAGGTTTCCATCTCGCAAATCCGCTTCACCAAGCGCCCGAGCGAGCCTTTGCTCAGTTTGCAGTCGCGCACCAAAAACCTGAGGTGTCCATCACTGTGGGTTTGAAAATCCGAATACATCACGGCGCGTTCGTCCACCACCTCGCCGCCGACGATCGAATTGTTATCAAACAACCCGCTGAGCGCCACACCTTCCCGGGCCGGCGCGTCATCGGATTCAATGGCAATATGCAGCGCGGTCAAAACTTGGCCTGGCAGGTCATCGAGCCAGTCTGAAGGCACTTCGTTGATCGGTGTATTTTTAAACGGCTGCTCGAACGGACCTTCTTTGATCAGGGTATAGGCGGAAAATTCCGTATGCCGTTCCCATTTCAAGCGAAACGGCCCGAAATCCGCGTCGAATTGAGAAGACGACTCCGAAGGTGCCGAAACCTTGAACGCCTGACACAGTTTTTCCAGATGCGCACGGTCCGCGTCTGCGTTTTCTTCACCGGTCACGACGGCGATGTGCGACACTTGCGCCGGGCTCATCACCTCGGCATGCGGGCGGGCATTCATCTCGGCGGTTAAGACGGCGCGGAGCGGATGTTCGGTGAAAGACATTTTCGCGGGTTTCTCCTGGTCATGACCTCGTCACGGGCGCATCTCATACCTATATACGCATGAGACACGTTTTATTATTGTTTTTATCGACTTTATGCAAAGGCTCAGGCGCGCCATGACCGATCTTGCTGCCACCGACGATCTATTTTTCACCAATACCGCACTGTCTCTCGACAAAGCGCAGTCGATGGTTGATGAAGCGTTGCATGGTAGCGACGATGGTGAGTTGTTCTTAGAATACCGCCAAGCCGAAAGCATTATGTTCGATGATGGCCGCGTTAAAAGTGCCAGCTTTGATACCGCGCAGGGCTTTGGTTTGCGCGCCGTGTCGGGCGAGGCCACGGGCTATGCGCATGCGTCCGAAATGTCCGAAGACGCCTTGGCCCGAGCATCAAAGACCGTACGCGCCGTGATTCGGGGCAATGGCGGGGCCGAAGCGGTGCCGCTGAAGCCGACCAACCGCTCGTTTTACGGCGATCACAATCCGCTCTCATTGGTGCCGTTCGAAGATAAAGTCGGTTTGCTGGCGGAAATGGATACTTATGCACGCAGCCTTGATTCTGACGTTAAGCAAGTGACCGCATCGGTGTTGGGGTCCTGGCAGGCGGTGCAGATCGTGCGCGCTGGGGGTGAACGGGTGGCCGATATCCGACCTTTGGTGCGCTTGAACGTGCAAGTCGTTCTGGAAAAAGACGGTCGGATGGAAATGGGCTCGCACGGGATCGGCGGGCGCATTACATTTGAAACGTATTTGCAGCCGGAAACCTGGAAACCTGCGGTCGACGAAGCGTTGCGCCAAGCCCGCGTCAACCTTCAGGCCGACCCCGCCCCTGCTGGTGAAATGGTCGTCGTTCTTGGTCCTGGCTGGCCTGGTATTTTGCTGCACGAAGCCATTGGTCATGGTCTCGAAGGTGATTTTAATCGTAAGAAAACATCTGCGTTTGCAGGTTTGCGTGGTGAGGCCGTGGCCGCGCCCGGTGTGACCGTGGTGGATGACGGCACCCTTGATGATCGACGCGGCTCGTTGACCATTGACGACGAGGGCACGCCAAGCGAATACACAACCTTGATCGAAGACGGTAAACTAACCGGCTATATGCAAGACCGCATGAACGCGCGCCTGATGGGTGAAAAGTCTACCGGTAACGGTCGTCGTCAATCCTATGCGCACATGCCGATGCCGCGCATGACCAACACTTACATGTTGGCAGGCGACAAAGACCCGGGTGAGATCATCGCATCCGTCGACAAAGGTCTGTACGCGACGTCGTTCGGCGGCGGCCAGGTCGATATCACCAACGGGAAGTTCGTGTTCACCTGCACCGAAGCGTATAAAATTGAAAACGGCAAAGCGACGACGCCCGTCAAAGGGGCGACGTTGATCGGCTCAGGGCCGGATGTGCTAACCAAAGTCTCAATGATCGGCAACGATTTGCAGCTTGATCCGGGTATCGGCACATGCGGCAAAAACGGCCAAGGCGTGCCGGTTGGCGTCGGCCAACCGACGCTGCGGATCGATGGTCTTACTGTCGGTGGCACCGCGGTCGGGTAATCGGCCTGGAATCGGTCCTGTAGCCCATTCTACTTGACCGCTAAAAAACACTTGACGTTCGCATGAGATTCGATTAAGGTTATCTCAAGTCTCGGGGAGAAGTGCGTCTTCTTTCCGAGACCTTTGCGTTCTGGACCACGTTTCGAACGTCCCCAATTTATAATTTCCGCGCCGCCCGCTCTTTGAGCCGGCGGCTTTTTTTGTGCCGATATTTCTGCGGCACGTCCCAGCGAAAGGAGACTCGTCATGGGTGGATTATTCTCATCTCCGTCCACGCCACCGGCACCTGAGCCGCCAAAGAAAGTTGATCCCGCCGAAGAAGAACGCAAGCGGCGCCTCGAAAATATCGAGCGTCGGCGTCGCGGTCGTGTTGGCACCATTGAAACCTCGGCCCGCGGCGTCCTAGAGCCACAGCAAACGCGAGCGCCCGACGATTCCCTCAAAGAAAAGCTCGGAGATTAGTCATGAAACATGACCAAACAAAAACCGATATCGCGCCGGACAAACTCATCGAACGATATCGTCGCGCCAAGGCACGCCGCAGCCAATGGGAAGGGCATTGGCGTGAATGCTACGAATATGCCTTGCCGCAGCGCGAAAGTGTGATTGATCCGGCAAACCCGGGCGTTAAGAAAGGCAATCGGTTGTACGATGCAACGGCGACCGATGCGGTGGATCAATTGGCGGCAAGCTTGCTCTCCGAATTGACGCCACCTTGGGGGCGCTGGTTCGATTTCAAACCGGGTAAGGATGCGCCTGAAGATCAACACGCGGAGATGGCAAAAATTTTAGAGCGCGCTGCATCCGTCTTGCAGGGAAATTTTGATCGCTCCAACTTCGCTGTTGAGATGCATCAGTGCTATCTCGACCTGGTGACTGCGGGCACCGCGTGTTTAATGTTTGAAGAGGCGCCTGCCGGTGATCAATCGGCATTTCGTTTTACCGCCGTGCCACTGTCGGAAGTGGTTTTCGAAGAAAGTTTGTCTGGTCGTCTCGACGTCACGTATCGCCGTGCCGAATTGACCCGTACGCAGTTTCAAGAACGTTTTCCCGATGCCGTGTTGCCGGATATCGACGATGGCAATGCCGCCGACGAAAAAATCAGCGTCATTGAGGCCGTGCAGCCTGGTTCACGTGGATATGAATATGTTGCTGTTCGCGAAGCCGCTGACAACGGTGGCTCGGATGCGGACGTACTTGCAACGGGTGCCTTTCGCTCGTCGCCGTTCATCAATTTCCGCTGGGTCAAAGCGCCCGGCGAAATTTATGGACGCTCGCCGGTGATGAAGGCGCTGCCCGATATCAAAACCGCAAATAAGGTTGTTGAGCTCGTTCTCAAAAATGCTTCGATTGCTGTGACCGGGATTTGGCAAGCCGATGACGATGGTGTTTTGAACCCGGCGACGATCAAGCTCGAGCCGGGTACGATTATTCCGAAAGCGGTCGGCTCGGCGGGGCTTACGCCGTTAAAGCCGGCGAACGATATGGATCTATCTTCGATTGTGCTCGAACAAATGCGTACCCGAATTCGGCATGCGCTGTTGTCCGACATCATCGGTCAGCCCGATCGACCGGATATGACGGCGACCGAGGTTATTCAACGCTCGCTAGAGATGGCCCGCCTGCTGGGGGCGACATACGGTCGGCTGCAGGCAGAATTGCTGACGCCGATTGCCATGCGTGCGGTCTCGATCTTACAGCGGCGCGGCGAAACACCGAGCTTTGAGATCGATGGTCGCGTCGTCGAACTCGAATACACATCGCCTTTGGCACGCGAGCGGACACGTCGTGAGGCCGGTATGGTGTCGGAATGGATTCGCGGGCTCACCGCACTTGGGCCCGAAGCGATGGCATTGGTCGATCCGCTTAAGGCAGCCCGTTACACCGCGCGTGCGTTCGGTGTCCCGGAAGACATTCTTAAAACGGACGAGGAACTGACGACGGCATCCGCAATGCCAAGCCCGCCTACATTGCCCGGCGGCATGGCGCTACCCGAAGAAGGTGATTTTCTCAGTGAGCTTCTAGAAAAATTGGGCGACACGATGGGTAGCGCAAACATGATGCCTGGCGCTGCTCCTGATCAAGCGTCACCGCAGGCACCCGCACCATCTTCTGCATCCACAGCAAATGTATCGATAGGAGCAAGCGATGCCACGACTTGAACCGACAGCCGATCCGCGTCCCTCGCCCACGGAACTCGCGCAGATTGCTACGCGTTGTTTCGCCGGCGCTGATGGGCGGCTACTTCTGACTTACATCCGTGCGATCACCATTGAGCGTACTTTAGGGCCCGGCACAGACGATGCGCACCTGCGTCATCTCGAAGGGCAGCGGCAATTGGTTCAGCACCTCCAAGCGCTGATTGAGCGAGGCCGCAAAGGGCCGATGACGACCGACACCAATTTTTCTGACATTTCGGATTAGGACAAAACCATGACCAATATTCTTGAAGAGACCACGCATCCGCACGACTCCGCACCCAATGCCATGGCCGCGCCGCCGCTTTTACCTGAGCAACCGGCGCAATTAAATCAAACGGCGGTCCGCCCCGCCGGCTTGCCGGAAAAATTCTGGGATGCCGAAAAAGGTGAAGTCCGACTTGATGCGCTTTTGCGCTCTTACCAAGCGCTAGAGCAACGCTTCAGCCGGGGCGAGCGCGACATTCCGGATTCGCCCGAAGGCTATTGCGTCGAATGCGGCGAGTTCGAACCTGACCCACAGGTGAATGCTGTGCTTCACAAAGCGCGCTTTTCAAACGACCAAGCGCAAGTGGTCTATGACTTGGCCCGTCACTATGTTGCACCTGAACTGGCGGCCGCACGCAGCAACTTGGCGGCTGAAAATGTGCGCGGCCGTTTGGAGGAATACTTTGGCGGCAAAGAACGTTGGAGCCGGATCGCCCAACAACTTGGCGATTGGGGTAAGGCGCACTTGCCCGAAGACGTCATGGATGCGCTCAGCGGGTCGTTTGAAGGCGTGCTCGCATTGCATCGCATGATGGCGTCGGATGAGCCCGGCGTCGGCACCAGCGGTATCGGTGGCGGCGATGGCCCGGACGAGCAGAAGCTTAAAAAGCTCATGCAGGACCCGCGCTACTGGCGCGATCAGGACCCGGCTTTGATCGCCAAAGTTCGCAACGGCTTCCAGCGGCTGTATCCAAGTTAAGGCGCCCGCTGATGTTTGATCGGTTCGGGGTTGAGCGCGTTTAGGGGTTTTCGCAGCTCCCCCGTTCGGTGGGGGTGCCATCAAGTGTGAGTCTTTCGCACGGCACCCCCATCGTTTCTTGCGATACCATCCCAATCAACTTCGCCTTTTTGGCACCGTTTTTTTACACATTACTTTTTCTTCGCAGACGGATAACGCACAGCGCGCCCGTCCGCGCGTCCGGCGGCGTTGGGCGGCGTGCAAATGCATGTCCATAACCTGTGCCGGCCGGCTTCACCCAACCATGAAACCAACAGTATTGGAGAAGGACAGATGTCCACTTCCGTAGACCAGTCGTTCGTCAAACATTTCCAGACGTACGTCCACATGTCGTATCAGCGCATGGGCTCGAAGCTTCGAAATACCGTGCGCACGAAAAACGACATCAAAGGCTCGTCGACCACTTTCCAGAAAATTGGCAAGGGCACCGCGTCCACCAAAGCGCGGCATGGCAAAGTGCCGGTGATGAACGTCGATCACGAACCGATCGAAGTCACCTTGTATGACTACTACGCCGGCGATTGGGTCGACAGTCTTGATGAGCTTAAAAACGCGCACGACGAGCGCCAGGTGATTGCCAATGCGGGCGCGTATGCCCTCGGCCGTAAAACCGACGAATTGATCATCGAGCAGTTCGATACGTCGACCAACTATGCCGGTACCGGCACCGACGGCCTGACCAAGGCCAAGGTGCTCTCGGCATTCGAAATGTTGGGCGGCGCCGATGTGCCGGATGATGGTGAGCGCTATGCCATTGTCGGCTGGAAGCAGTGGTCTGATCTTTTGGATATTCAAGAGTTCGCTCACGCCGATTACATCGGTGACGATGACCTGCCGTGGAAAGGGACCCAGGCCAAGCGTTGGCTGGGGACGTTGTGGATGCCGCATTCGGGTCTGACGCTGACGTCGAGCGTTCGGTACTGCTATTGGTATCACAAGACCGCGATCGGTCATGCCGTCGGCGCTGACGTCAAAACCGACATCACCTGGCACGGTGATCGTGCGGCCAACTTCATCAACAACATGATGAGCCAAGGCTCGGGCTTGATCGATCCGGCGGGTGTCGTGTCGATGCGCTGCCTCGAATCGTAAGCCATCACCCATTGATCGTTAAAGGAGATCTAACATGGCCTTTCAATCGAAGGACCTGAGCGTGCTCGCCTATGCAAACGGCTTTACGCTCTGGCATTACACCACCATCGATACGGCCGCCAGCGTCGATACGGCGGGCTATTTTAATGATGCCAGCGATATGCTGCGCACCGGCGATATGGTCTTTGCCAACACCGATACCGAGGGTGCGCCGGCGGGCGGCATCTTCATCATCAATGCCAATGCATCCGGCACCGTAGACGCCGATGACATGACGCAGATCGGCGGGACGGATACCGACTGACCTGTTGATGATTGCGTTGTGATGATGAGCAGGGCTGCCCTTGAAGATTATCTTCAGGGGCAGTCCATTCGTCCTAACGTGAAAAATGAGGAGCTAGAAAATGCCATTCAATACGAAGGATTCGTTTGGCCGTATCCCACCACCGGTAAAATCGGATATGGAGATCGCCGATATTAAAGACCCGACAACCTTATCTGCGCCCGTCGGCGCATTTGGCAAAAACAATCGGCGCGACGTCGCAAAAGTTGAAACCTTGCTCGCTGATGCCGGGGGCCTTGATATTGACAAAACCGATGGCCCAACCGGGTATTGGGGCATGCGGACCGATGACGCGACGCGTAAATTCCAAAAAGCAAATGGCTTAAAGGTTGACGCTCAGATTAATCCAGGCGGCGAGACCGTCACGCGTTTGGCTGAGACGCGTGATGCAGCGAAGCGGCGCAAGGAGCGGCGGGAAGAGCAAACGGAAGACAAGGACGAAAAAAATTGCCCGAGAGGCACGTATCCGACAAAGCATAGAATATGCATTCCGGAGACCGGACTATGCATAGATAATTGGATATGCGAGCCTTATCCCAGTGGTGGGGGAATTCGAGGGTAAATGTCGTCGCGAAGATTTGATATTTTACAGTTAAGTAAACTCGATGATCGCCGGTGGATTATCATTTTTCTCGGTTGCATCGCGATCTTCATGGTCGGCTGGCTCAAATTCCTTTTACCGCCGCTCGGCCTCTATGTTGCAGATTATGCCCTTCGTGCCGTCATCATTTTGCTGGTGCTTTGGATGACGGGTGGCGCCGTTTTGCGGGGACGCATCATATCACCGGTGCGTGCCGTCTTCCTGGTGTTGATTGTTTGGTATGCCACGCTGTTTGTGGATCAGCTGGCGCGGTTCGTCTTTCCGTCCGTTCCGTTTTTTGTAAATTGGCTATATCCAATGATCCTCAATCCAACGCTCCGCTGGGGGGATGCGGTGATGGGTATCGCGCTCGTTGCCGTCAGTGAAGAAATGGTCTTCCGCTATTTGCCAGCGAAAATTGGTGCTGCGCGGGGATGGTCCACGCGGCACATATACGTTGTGTCCATCGCCACATTCGCATTGATCCACGCGCCACAGGGGATTGCTCCAATTTTCGTGACCGTGATCTTCGGTGCGATGGCGATGGCCCTATATCGCCATCACCAAAGCCTTTGGCCGCCGATCATGGCCCATTATTTGGTCGACCTGGTGCTGTTCTCAGATATCGGTTGCTGGATGAACGTGCGCGCCTGCGGGTAACCCGCATTCTTTTCCAACTTTTTTTATCTTTGCATCTCAGGGCTGCCAATCGGCGGCCCTTTTTGTGTTCATACTCAACATCAGGAGATCGGGAATGTTTCATCGAAACATGACGCGTGAGCGTAAAAAATATGAAATTGAAGACCGGGACCCGTTCGGTCGCCTTATGCCGAAGCCGTCGGCGGACACCGAAATCAGCAACCTTGGTGATCTCGGCGCGCTTGGCCAGTCGGTCGGTGTGCAGGGCAAAAACCAACGCCCCGATGTCGCCAAGGCGGAAACCATGCTGGGGAAAGCCGGCGCGCTTGATTTAAAAAAGACCGACGGTCCCACCGGGTACTGGGGCATGCGTACCGAGGATGCCACCAAGCGGTTTCAAAAGCAGCAGGGCCTCAAAGTCGACGGTCAGATGAATCCAGGCGGCGAAACCATCCGCAAACTGACCGAGGTCACCGGTCTGTCTGGAAATACACCTCGCCAAACGGCACAGGTAAAGCCGACCGCAACCGATCCGAAAGCGGGTGACGTCAGCGCACCTGCGGCCAAGCCAGGGCAAGCTCGCGTCAACGCCTTGTTCGAAAAAGCAAAGGCATTGACCGCCGATAATGCTGCGTCCAATCAGCGCACGGCAGATGGCCTGAACAACCGCAAAGGCATCGGCGATATGCATCGCTTCACCTCCGATGCGATCAATACCGCCGGCGATCAGGGCATCGTTGACGTGGCGGATATCATCAAGCGTGTGCGCAGCAGCGATCCCGCACAGGCCGACGAATTGCAGCGGCAAACGGCAAAAGGTATCGCGCCGGAAAACATTGCTCTGCTGGCACTGCTCTCAGCAGACGATGCCGGGGGCGATAATCCACAGCCTGCAGACGCCAACTTGACGCCGACGGCGGACACAAAAGACGTGCCGCCGCTCGTTGATGATGCAAAGTTGCCGAACGGGCCAGAGGTTGCTGGCGCACCGCTTGTTTTGCCATGGCTATTGGGCGGCGCGGCGGCGACGGCTGCCGGTGTCGAGATCATGCGCCAAAATCCGCCGCGCATGGATCTGCCACCGGATTTGCCGGACCGCGAAGAGTTTCCGGCAAGCGGGGCTGATGGATCGGCACCCGATACAAAGTTGCCGCCGTCACTGCCGGCTGATCCAGACGCCAGCACCAATCCGCCGCCATCGGTGTCGGCGCCCAACAGTGACGATATGGCGACGCAGCCGTACCCAGACCAATCCGATGACCCGGATATCAACGGTGCACAGATGCTGGATTACAAGCCTTTACCTGAGCCCATCGATTTCGGTTCCGGCGGCACGCCGCCGAAGGCGACGCAAAATGCCTTGGATGAATATGAGCCAGCAACACGCCAACTGATCCTCGAAGCCGGTTTTTCTGATGGCGTTGCAACGCATGCGAACAGCAAAGGTATCAATATCGAAGTAGATCGCCCTGAATCGCGGCTTGATGATGACTGGCGTGCCACAGTTGGAAAATTTGGCGGCAATCCTGACAGCCCGAATGTGGAGGTGACAGATGATGGTCGCAAAATCCATAAAGGAGAAGACGGCATTATCATTCTGCAACGCCCAAGCGGCGGAAACGGCATGACCTTGGAAATCCAATTGCCCCGCAAAGGTGGCAAAGAAGATAAATATAAGATAAAACGACGCTACACCAAGGAGTAGTGGCATGTCGGGTTATACAGTTATATATGGCGATGAGTCTAAGGGGTTGGTGGAGGCGCAAATGCGCCTCCTACCCCCCGAGGTATCGCAGGCATTTCACGAAGGCGATCCGTGGCCACTGCACGCACGTGGGTGGAAAGGGTTGTTCATGCCCGGGGACTTCCAAGACTATGATGGCTTGGATTGCACATACTCCGACTTTCCGGTGAAGGCCGGAATGCCGCGTAGCCCGTCTAATTTTCAGCCGTTGCTGGGCGGCTTAGCGCGGCTCGGCCGGGATAAGCTGATTATATCCCGTTTTGAGCACCCTGGTGAGGTAGAGATCGCCGCCGATGAATGCGGCTATATCGAATGCCCACCGGATGTCGAGACGTTTCATGCGGCATGCGATTTCTTTCTTTGTGACGCGCCCCCTTTTAAGGGGGAGTTTATCCCTGGGGAATACTTTGCATTTGATTTGCATGAGGACTGGGTGGTGAAGACGGAATACGAATGTGGCTGCCTGCTTGCGGGCAGCCCCGAGGTGATCGAGGCGTGTTATCTGGCGGCGGGCGGCGAAGACATCGTTCGCGCCCGGTATTACCATTATGAAATATGCGACTCGACGCACTTTGATGAAGAAAACCTGGTGCCTTGCGAGTATCAAGCGAAACGCTACGACATGGTCGGTTGGCCGTATCCGGTGTATCCAAACTACCGGCTTTATTACGACGCCAAAATTGATTGGTCGGCGATGTTTGATGACACGATCACCTCCATCGGCCCGGACGGTCTAAAAGAGTGCCCGTGGGATTGATCCGTTTCGGCTTGCTGCTTGACGCAGCTCCCGCCCCATGGATTCCCGCCTGCGCGGGCATGACGGCGGGGGGTGGTTTTTATTAAACCCTTAAACACCCAACCCAATCATCCGTCACCCCCGCGAAGGCGGGGGCCCATCCAGAAGCAACGCAACATTTCACCCTAGATCACACCATTCATAGACTTTTAATGCCGCACGCAAGTTGACGCGCTGCGGCATTTCGCTCGCCCGATTTTTCGGTGCGGGCTTTTTTGCGTCCACCTCAACCACAGTCATGGAGACTTCAAAATGTCGGCAGTTCAATCCAACAGCGATCAGTATCGCGCGCAAAGCATCGATGTACTTGCGCGCACAATATACGGCGAAGCCCGTGGCGAGCCGGTGCGCGGCAAAGAAGCGGTCGCCGCCGTTGTCGTCAATCGCGTGCGTCGCGCCCGCCTGCGCAACGGCTATTGGTGGGGGCATGACATCAAAAGTGTTTGTCAGAAGCCATGGCAGTTCTCGTGCTGGAACGAAGACGATCTGAATCTCGAAAAGATCACCACGGTCACAGCGGCTAACAGTGTTTTCAAGACTTGCCTGCGGGTCGCGCGGCGTGCGCTTGCCGGCACCCTTAAAGATCCGACCGGCGGCGCCACCCACTATCACGCACTCGGGATCGAGCCGCCTTGGGCGCGCAGCCAAGAGCCGTCGGCGACCATCGGCCGCCACAAGTTTTACGCCAACATCGAATAACCGCCGTGCGAAACATGGAAGGAGACGACAATGGAAGACCATATTCAAATCGGAGATATCGCACCCCGCGTCGCGTATATCGCAGATGGTGCAACCAGCACGTTCATATATTTGTTCCCGGTCTTCGAAGATGCCGATCTTGGCGTTTATGTGGACGGTGTATTCCAAACGCTTGATATCGATTACAGCGTATCCGGCGCCGGGCTCAGTGCCGGCGGCAGTGTGACATTCGTTGTTGCACCAGCAGATGGGGCGTTGGTGACGATCCTACGTAACCTTGTGATTAAGCGGATATTGGATTTTCAGTCGTCCGGTGAATTCCGCGCCAGTGTGATCAATGACGAGCTCGATTTTCTCATCGCCGCGCTGCAGCAAGTGGACGACAAGATTTCGCGTACCGTTCAACTCGATGCATCTGACACGGCTGCTGCACTTACGCTGCTTGACGCAAACGAACGGGCAGGGCGGCTGCTCAGTTTTGACGAAAACGGCGATCTATCGTTGCTGACACCGAATGACAATACTTACATCACGCTGAGCTCATTGGGCGAGACGTTGCTCGCGGCCGCCGATGTCGAAAGTGCGCGCATAATCTTGGGCGCGCAGGCTGAACTTCAGGTGCCATCACAAGTGGAGGCAGAAGCGGGCACCGCGACAACCGCGCGCGCCTGGACAGCGGAACGTATGCGTCAGTCCATTTATGCGTTTCGTTCGGAAGCGGACGTTCTTGCTCGGGATATGGCGGCCTCTGCGTTGGCCTATGTGATGGCGCAGAATGATGCGACGAGTATCGTCGGGAGCTTGGGTCGCCTTTATTTGTCCGATGATTTTGAAACCGATTCTCTCAGCACGAAAACGAATGCGATTTATGACGCAAGTGGTGATTATTATCATAATCCAACGACGTTTACGGCAAACATAAACCCGTTGCTGTCTGGTTACTCTGGTGCAGGTTTGACTGTAGAATCTAACAAGCAGTCTAGCGGTTGGGAACCATGGCGAGCTTTTGATGACAACTATAACACATGGTGGGACACGTTTTATGCGGGGACGCCTTATGACGATGGCATTCTGACCCTTACATATAGCACGGCGAAAACCATCGCCGGCATATCGATGGGGAAGCGCACAACCGACGGACAAGCTTATCTGCCCGCCGATTTTACGTTTGAAGGCTACAACGGCACGAATTGGGATGTCCTTCTTGCCGTCAGTGGACTCGATAGCAGTGATTTCATAGGCGATCAACAGACACACTTCGCCTTAGCTGCGACAGGCTCGTATGCGCAGTATCGTTTAAATGTCACATCAACCACGGGCGTATCGAATAACGAAATTAAGATCAGCAAGTTTGAATGTTACGAGGCAGTGGCGTTATTAAACATGACGCTCGCGCCCGCTCCGGTGTCGCTAGATATTACCGATCCGACCGACATCTTGGCTTATGTCGTGATTGCTCCGCAAGAAAACATCACGGTTGGCACTGAGATTACCATGATCATGTCTATCGACGGCGGCACCACCAATGCCACGGGTGCTTGGACGAAAGTCGGTGACATTGGGTCGGGCGGTAAGCAGCTTTGGCGGGTCGAAGCGGATGTATCCGCGCAAAGCGGTTCATCGCTCGTATATGAAATCACCACAGCGAACAACAAAGAGATCCGGCTGCACGATTGTGTCGGCCTGATTGCGATTTACTAAGGTCCATCATGAGCAAATCTTGGGCCCGTCAATAGCGTGAAGCGCCGGAGAAGGGTGCTGTCGTTAGCGCACGTGAATTGATTGTAATCAATGTGCTGGCCGAGATTTCGGCAAAATCACAGTCGCACATGATTTCATTTCCATAAAACCAGGAGACAAAAATGGCTGATCATATTCAGATCGGTGATGTGGTACCGCGCGTCAGTTATACGGCTGATGCTGTGACCACCGCCTTTACGTATCCATTTCCCATCTTCAAAGAAACAGACCTGAGCGTTTATGTTGACGGTACGCTGCAAGGTTTGGGAAGCGATTATACCGTGTCGGGCGCTGGTGCGAGCGCAGGGGGCAGCACAAACTTCGCATCCGCACCTAGCGCCGGCGCCCTGGTGGCGATCGTGCGTCAGCTTTCGGTTAAACGGACGTCCGATTTTCAATCAAGTGGCGAGTTCCGCGCCAACGTTATCAATGATGAATTGGACTTTTTGACGGCCGCCTTGCAGCAAGTTGATGACAAGGTTTCGCGGACTGTACATCTTTCGGCTTCTGATGCATCTAGTTCGCTTGTTTTGCCGACGAGTATTGAGCGTGTAAATCGGGTTATTGGTTTCGACGTCGATGGTGACCTCGTCATGCATTTCCCGAATGAGGAAACCTACATCACGTTGTCCTCGTTTGCGGTATCGTTGGCGGATGATGTCGATGCCACCGAGGCGCGAGCGACCCTTGGGGTTCAGGCCAAATTAGATCTGCCATCTCAGACCGAAGCCGAGAGTGGGATTGCGACGCTCGAGCGCGCATGGTCTGCTGAACGCGTTAAGCAAGCAATCACGGCGTTGAGCACAGGGGAAGATGACGTTGCCAGAGATATGGCATCGTCAGCGCTTGCTTATGCGATGGCGCAAAACGACGCAACCAGCATCGCGGGATCAATAGGTCAATTTTATTTCTCTGATGATTTTGAAGGGGATAGCCTCGTAACCAAAGCGAATGCGACCTATGACGTTGCGGGTGATTTTTATAGCAACCCTGCCGACGATATCATTGTCTCAGGTGCGACAGGGTCTGCACAGGGAACCGGAGCAAGTCCCGCAAACGCTTTTGATGGGGCGACAGGAACTTATGTTTCGCTGATTGACGGGCAGAATGTGGGTAAAGACTATGGCAGTGCTACAGGAAAGCGAATTTCTAAAGTATATATTTCAAACGGGGACGGCGGTACAAATTGGGTCGTAGGCTCTGCCCCCACTATTCAGTTCACGTTAAGGGCATCCAACTCGTCATTCGGTGATGCTGGGGGGGCAAACCTCGGCACCGTTTTGTTTACTGATGACTCTGGGGTGTCTGCGCATACGATCAATTCAAACGACACTTTGAATGCCTACCGATATATCTGGGTTGAGCGCGGCGGCAGCTCGACATGCACAATCGCCACCGTTGATTTCTTTGAAGTCACTGACTCGGCTAACATGGTACTTTCACCGAGTATCGCCACCCTTACGACCACCAGCCCACCGGACATTCTGGCCTATATCGTGATAGCTCCGCAAGAAAGCATCACCATCGGCACTGACATTGCGATGACTATGTCTATTGATGGCGGCACTACCAATGCCACGGGGATGTGGACCAAGGTCGGTGACATCGGGTCGGACGGCAAGCAGCTTTGGCGGGTCGAAGCGGATGTGTCTGCGCAAAGCGGTGCATCGCTCACATACGAAATCACCACAGCGAACAACAAAGAGATCCGGCTGCACGCGTGTGTCGGCCTGGTCACCATTTATTGAGGTCTATCATGAACAAATCTTGGAAACGCCAACAGCGCGAAGCGCTGGGCAAGGGCGCTGTCATCAGCGCGCGTGAGTTTGATGTTATGAATGTGTTGGCCGACATGATCGAAGCGACACCGCAGGGGCAACGCACAGCATCTATGCAGAGCCTGCTCGATGACGTGCGAGCCGTGCAAGTCGCACATCCTGCACCGGACGTCGGGGGTGGTGTATGAATGACGCACCGGCTAAATCCGTAATGTGGCAGCGGGTTGTCGAGGCAGCGGCCATCGCCGGTATTGTCGGCGGGGTCTCTGTCTTTGCCGCCACCGCGGTAATGGAAGAGCGGCTGGACATTGTTTCCACGTCCGCCTTTCAAAATGCGACGCAGTTGCGCGAAGTCAATCAGACACTCACCGATATTCGGGTCGAAATGGCCGAGCAACGCAATCTGCTGACGCTCATCGCTTCCCTTCAACAAGACATCGCTGAGCATGAAAAGGCGCTTGATACGATTTGGCCGCGGCTACGCGAAATCAAGGAACGCGTTCAAAAACTCGAGCCCACCAATGCCGAGCGATGGCGATACTGAGGAGCCAACCAATGATTGGAGTACTCGCAACCATTGCCGGGCCTTTGCTGAAAGGCCTGTTCGATATCGTTGACCAAAGCGTCGAAGATAAGGACCAAGCCGCCCGGATAAAGGCGCTGTTACAGCAAAAAGTGCTCGACGGACAGATGAAGGAAATCGAGGCCGCTGCGCAAATCATCGTCGCCGAGGCCAACGGCGAAAGCTGGTTACAGCGCAATTGGCGCCCGGTCACGATGCTGACGTTCGTCACCATCATCGCCAACAACTACATCGTCGTGCCGCTGTTCGGCACGCCCTCGGCAGAAGTCCCCCCCGATATGTGGGACCTCATCAAGATCGGCCTCGGTGGTTACGTCGTCGGGCGGTCGGTGGAAAAGGGTATCAAGGTATGGAAGCAGCCGGCTTAGGCCGGTTACTTATTTCGTGGGGTGCCGAGTTATCTGATCACGAGAAGAACTTTGCCCAGATCAAGAGGGCGACACCTCCGAGCGGCAATCCCGTTGCGCGCATTCGGGCGCCCCATTTCAGTTCGTCGCCTTCGTCTTTTGGCACGGCAAAATAGCAACCGATTGCCATGGCGATGATCACACCGTAGACCAGAAAAAATTCAAAGGTCGTTGATATCCATACTTTTTCGGGATTGCGCGGAGCATCAAGGTCGCCAATTGCCAGTCTCAGCAGTAAGAACGGCATCACAAAAATGGCAACGTACAGATACCCGTTTGCAATTCCTTTACCTATCCGGGGGCCGCGAATATTTAACATTTTCCACCTATAGAAGTTTTAGAAATGAGGCCGAATATAAAATAACACCAGGATAATCAAGCTAATACCAAAGGGCTACAACGCGAGATACTTTTGATAAAAAACGAATTTTCGCCCCCAAGTTACTGGAAGATGTGGTCCCATATGATCGTCGGTCAGAGCGATATGACAATGCCGTTCGCCAGCAAAACGAGAACACAACTCTCATGGGTCATAATTGGGCTTCATTTTTAAAAGCTTTTCTCAGATTACGTCTACATGAATGGTCTATGAGAGATTTTGGGCGAGAATTTTTCACGCTCTAGAAAAAATTTTAGTATCGATGAAAAGAGTGTAGTGCGACCTAATTTCAGCGTGAACTCTGTATCCGCGACTCGTGGCAAAAAGCACCCGTTCGCAAAGTCTTTATCCAGGCAAACAACCTTAAGCTGAAATAACTTATTCATCACACTAATGTATGAAAGGACAATTGAAATGTCATCTAGAAAGAAGAACGGGAGCCGTTAGGGATGGATACGGTGCTCCGCTGCCTTTCTGTGACCTCACAGCTCATGCCTGAAACCTGAAAACCAATATCCGACAAAATTGAAACATATCCCGAGATGCCTCGAAACCAGCGATGCGCAGAGAGGACCAAAGCCACTGTGACGAAGTCAGCGTCTTTTTTCTCTGGGGTGTGACGGCATAAACAAAAGATTCACAAAACAAGAAACTTCAGGCCGGGAACACTATTTTGCGCCAGAATACATTTGGTCTTGGGTGTGAAAAAAAGGATCAAAAGCTTCCATAACCTCGTTATGGTTGTGCCGGAGGTGGTATGAAGAAGCGTTATTTAATCGTGTTAGGGCTCTTCCTTTTGATCGGCGTGCAGGGCGTGTCGAAAAAAATCAGGATCACCCATGCGCCTGATGCACCGGCGACGTTTCGAGTTATGGATGTCACCTTCAAGATTCCGCATGGGTTTCTCAATAAATTAATCCACACATCGATGATGGCGCCGCTGACCACGCCGCGCATCAAGAATACCTATGGTGTCGGTGTGTACCTAAAAGTGGTGTATCCAGACATGCATATGTTTGATCAAAAAACGTATTTCTATCCCGGCACGCGCACCATGCGGAAGGAGCCGACAAGTGTCGTTATCTATGCGCGACCCGGCTCCGCAAAAACGCGGCAACAGGGATTAATGGAAAAGCAATATGCTGATGGTGAATGCAACGCAAAAGCACCGGGTGATATCTGCCCACATTACTTTGAACTCATGCAAGATGATCGTGAATCCATATATCTCGGCCCAACGTTCGATTTTGTATTTTGTTCAAAAATCGGAAGCGTGAGGGTGCCTCACTGCGACTTACATTACATGTTCGCCAATGAAATCGAGGTAAATATTCACTTTGACCGCGCGTTGCTGGACGATGTGAAAAACATCCGACGTAACGTCAATCGGCGCATTTGTTCTTGGATCCCTGCGCGCCGCTCCGCATCAAACACAACAGTCGCGATGGACGCTCTACCACACTGCACCGAATAACGCTGCGGCTTTCACGGTGTTTCCAACGGCGGACCATTTGGTCCGCTTTTTTTATGTCTAACCAATGACAAGAGGAGAGTTCCAATGGTGGATCAATACTTAATGACAAGTGCTGCCCAGCGTCATCCAAAACCGTTGACGCGTGAACAACATGAAGCCGCGTTGAACGCTGCAACCGCCAAACTCAAGGCCGGTGATGTCGGAGGCTATTGGGATGAAATTGCCACGGTAAGCAAGGCATATGGTGCCCTTGCGGGCTCCGTCGCGCGTGATGAACTCCACGGCAAGGGTGCACGTGAACGTTTACAGGACGCGAATGAAGTCGCACACGGACGTCGGCTAACAGAGCGTGAACTGGATAAAATTGAAACGGATATTGCTAATGCAGACTTAAAAGTGCGCGCCGATAACTTAGACAAACATGGCGAGGCCAACGTCACCCTTGCTGATACCGTGGAATATCATACGCGCGTTTTCGAAGATGCAGGTCTGCCCCCAGAAACATATACACTCAAGGCCGTATCCGATGCTATGGGCGAAAAGGCAAATGAGATCAAGGATACCGATCCGTATTCCACGGAGTTGTTCATTTCGCATAATATAACGGAGGCACTTCCAGAGGCAATCAGCACTGCTGGCGAATACATCAGCGATACGGCAGAAACGGCGGGCCGCGCGTTGACTGGGTCGGAGGAAACCGACGAGTCAAATAATGAAGAACGACCCGATCCGAAAACGCCGCCCGCGCCAGCCGATCAACCATCAGATGCGCCGGCCCCGGCACGAAATGACGTCGCACCGCAAAGCAAAACAATGCAACGGGAAGGCCAAGCCGACCCATACCCCGACGACGCGAACGCCGTACGCAATGCTTTGATGCCGGTGGATACCGAGAGCGATGATGATTTCGACACGATGTTGCTGAAGTCGCCCGACATCCTGACCGAGGACGAGGCGACGCAGTTGGGCCATCATGCGTTTGCGCTAAAGTCGAACGACCCGCGCAAAAAAGCTGCCGAAGATTTGCGGCGGGATTTCTATGATCTTGCGTATTCCACGGAAGCCGTTGAATACGATGCGACAGGGCGCATGATCACGCCGACGCCAAAAACTGAAATTCCCGCCGACCCCCAGCCCGCCAAGACATCATCCGGCGAAGTGCTGAAGACGGCACTGGGGCGCGTTGCCGCGAGTGTAGCCGATGCGGCGGCAAAGAACAGCAAGGCGCCAGCGGTAATGGCGCTGCAAACCGGGCTCTCGTTGTTGGGAGAACGGCTTAAAATAGATGGTGATCCGGGGCTTAAAACACGGGGCGCGTTGACCCGGACGGTCGCGAAGCAAGGCGCGAGCAAAGCACAAGACGCGTTCGCACTTGGCCAGATGCAGCAATTCGCCAAAGCGGAACGCAACGGCGGCTCCGCGTCGGGCCTGAAAGACACTGTCGAAAAATACGTACAACCATTGTTCGGCAGCACGGCGCCTAAGGTGGCGGCAGCAACGTTGCAAGAGAGCCTGAACGATCTGCAAAATAAGCGCCTGGCCAATCGCGTTGATCCTGGTGCCGCTGTAACGCCGCCTTTAAAGATCGACGGCGACATCGGCCCTAAGACCACCGATGCGTTCCGCCTCGCCCTCGCCCACGATGGGCCCGAACGGCTGACGAAAACGTATGGCCAAAATCTCGGCTTCGGTTTGGATTCTGATCTCAGCTGAACGTTCGGGATCATCATCGCCGACCACCCGCGGGCCCTAGCCCGCATTTTTTATGTCCAGCATTCAATCAGGAGTTAAACCGATGGCACTTACCGGCATCGCGCTCTGTTCGCGCGCATTGATAAAACTGGGCGCGGACAGCATCGCGTCTTTTGAAGAGGGCACTGCCGAGGCGGAGGTGGCGGCCAGCCTTTATGGTCCGATCCGTGATGCGTTGATCTCGGCACATCCGTGGACATTTGCGACCGGCCAGATACTGCTGCCGCGTCTTGTTGCGGAACCGCTCGCAGACTTTGCCTATGCGTATCAGCTGCCCAGCGATTTTTTACGTGCCCTGTCGGCGGGCACCGGTGCGCGCGGTCGCGGCATCGACTATCGCATTGCCGAACGCCGGCTGCATACAGACGTCCCCGACGTTACGTTGACCTATATCTTTCGCCCAGAAGAGACGACGTTTCCGCCGTTCTTCGATCAAATACTGATCGCCCGGCTGTCGGCTGAGTTCTGTATTCCGCTGACGGATTCAACAACCCGGTCCGAGGCCTTGCAAAAGCACGCCCGTGACGAATTCCAACGGGCGAAGTCGATCGATGCTCAGCAAGAATCGCCGACGTATATCGATAACTTCTCACTCACGGGAGTGCGCAGCTAATGGTTCAAATAAATATAGATAAATCGAATTTCACGGCAGGCGAGATTTCGCCTCGCCTGTTGGGTCGAGGTGATTTGCGGTCATACGGCAACGGCGCATCGAAGCTGCGCAATGTGTTCATTCATCCTACCGGCGGTGTCGAGCGGCGCCCGGGTCTTCGTTACATCGACACTGCCTTCGGTGCCGGACGGCTGATTGCTTTCGAGTTTAATACCGAGCAGGTGTATCTGCTGGTGGTCACCGATCAGCGTATTGACGTTTATCAAGACAATGTGCAGGTCGCGGGCTTTGCCACGCCATGGACGTTAGCTCAGATTTCGCAACTCAATTGGGTGCAAAGTGCAGATACCTTGTTCGTGGTGCATCCGGATGTTTCGCCACGCAAGATCACCCGCGCATCACACACCGATTGGAGCATCAACACCTGGACCTTCATCGACGAGCAAAAGCCGGCGGAAGGCTCTGATCCGGCGTTTGATCGCATTCAACAGCCGCACCATAAATTCGCCGACGATGAGATCACGATCATGCCGAGCGCGACCACCGGCAGTGTGACACTCACCGCTTCCGCTGCCGCTTTCGATCCGGCGCATGTGGGGCTGCGCATACGTATCGAAAATAAAGAGGTTTTGATCACCGCCGTTGCCAGTGCGACGTCTGCGACAGCGACCGTCAAAGAAACGTTGGCCGGCACCACGGCGACCAAGGATTGGGAAGAGCAGTCATTCTCGGCGCTGCACGGTTGGCCGATCTCGATCTGCTTTCATCAAGACCGCCTGATGATCGGCGGCTCACGGGATTTGCCGAACCGGTTGTGGTTGTCGAAATCCGCAGACCTTTTCAATTTTGATCTGGGAGAAGGTCTTGATGATGAATCCATCGAATTCGCGATCTTGTCAGACCAGGTAAACGCGGTCCGTGCGGTATTTTCCGGTCGTCATTTGCAGGTATTTACGTCGGGTGCGGAATGGATGGTTACTGGCGAACCGCTGACTCCGGAGAACCTGCAACTGCGACGTCAAACCCGGATCGGCTCGTCTGTAGATCGTATGGTGCCGCCTCGCGACGTAGACGGTGCGACGATTTTTGTGCCCCGTGACGGTAGCGGCATTCGCGAATTTTTGTTCGCCGATGTGGAACAGGCGTATCAGGCCACCGATCTTGCGACCACGGCACAACACCTGATCATCGCGCCCGTCGATCAAGACTATGACAATGCCCGCCGGCTTTTGCATGTGGTGATGGGTGACGGCACGTTGGGCACGCTCACCGTCTATCGCGCTGAAAACGTCAACGCGTGGTCTTTGCAGAAAACAGAGGGCACCTTCTTATCGGTTGCCGTCGTCGGTACTGAGACGTTCGTGCTTGTGCGGCGAGGTTCGGATTATCGGATCGAGCGGTTTGACGACTCCCTTTCGACGGATAGTGCGTTGGACGACACGGCAGGGACAGCTAAAACCGCGTGGACCGGCTTTGATCATTTAAATGGCGATACCGTGCGGGTGCTCGCCGACAGTGCGCCCCGCGATAATGCGGTGGTCGCGTCGGGGACGGTCAATCTCGGGTTTGTCGCCTCGTCCCTCGAAGTCGGACTCGGCTACGAACATGTGATCGAGCCAATGCCCCCGGTTTTGTCCGCGATCAACAGTGGTTTGGGTGCCAAAGTGCGCCCGATCTCGGTCACGTTGCGGGTCAAAGATACGCCGGCGCTTCGTCTTGATGTCGGGCGTGGCTATGTCGACGTCCCGTTCCGCACCTTGGGTGATGGTCTTTTAGACCAGCCACCCCCGGCGTTTACTGGCGATAAAACCGTACGCGCCTTGGGTTGGCGAACGGTCGGGCCTGAACCACTTTGGTCGATCCGCCAAGATGTGCCGCTGCCTTTCACATTGCTCGCGGTGGCGACAAAAATTTCCACCAACGGCTAACTCTTTTTATGGACGCATTATAGGAGACGAAAAATGGGCACGGAATTGGCCGTTATGGCCGTAACAACCGCCGTCAGCATCGCACAGCAACGCGCTCAGGCACGCGCACAAATTAAAATGCAAAACGCCGCGATGAATCGGCAAATTGAGGCGCAGAACGCGCAGCAGCGCATTCAAGAAAAACAACAGCGCGACAAACAGAAACAAGAACAGGCGTCGGCGCGTGCCGGGTTTGGCGCGCGTGGCGTCGGCTCAGCAAGCGGGTCTGCGGCGAGTGTCGTCGATGGTATTGCGGCGCGCACCGACGAGCAAATCGCCGACAATCAGGGCCTCAATGAACTCGGCATCGAAAACCTGCGTGCAAACCAAAGTGCGCGTAATCGGCAAAATTTGTTGCAAACGCAAAACAGCATCGTCAGTAGCATCGTTGGCACCGCTGGCAAGGCGATCAACATGATGCCAAAGAAAACATAAGGCGGGAATGTACGATGACGCCTTCACGCAAAGGCCCGGCATCCGTAGATGCCGGGCGGGCTGTGCTGGTCGCGGCCCTGCCACAAGCTTTAATCGATGCGGTCGAGACGTATCAGGCCCATGCTGGGGCAGATATCCCCGAAGACGCGCGGGCCTTCCAACAACACCAAGCTGCGTGCAAGGCAGCGCTGCAACACATTGAAGTGCTTTTAAAGTTGCAAGGCGCGCTCGGGGACGACGTTTCTCCACCGGATACTGAGGGTGCGCTTGATGCCGTTCGTGCGCGGGCCGAGGCAGCTTACAGTGCTTACGCCGGCGCCGCGATTGACGACAACGACAATCCATCAGAAACGGAGATCGAAACATGAGTGCATGCCCGTTCCCGGTTTTTGTGGCGTCCTGGAATGAGGTGCAGGGCATGACGACGCCGGATCTGCATTTTCAAATTGCATCCTGGTTGTCGGCAGATATCGCTGAGGCGGAACGGAATTTACTGTTGATGGCGTTCCGCAACTCCGGGAAGTCGACGTTGGTCGGCTTATACGCGGCATGGCTTTTAACATGTGATCCGGAACTGCGAATTTTGGTGTTGGCCGCCGATCATCAACTCGCAACGAAGATGGTTCGCAACGTCCGGCGCATTTTGGAACGCCATCCGCTGACGCCCAGCTTGCGTCCAAAGGCCGCCGACGAATGGGCATCGGACCGCTTCACCGTGACCCGGGCCCGCGAACACCGTGACCCGTCGATGCTCGCCAAAGGCATCGGTGCCAACGTCACCGGGTCGCGCGCCGACGTGGTGATTTGTGACGACGTCGAAGTGCCGAACAGTTGCGATACGCCCGGCAAGCGGATCGACCTCCGCGCGCGGTTAGACGAGATCGATTTCGTGTTGGTGCCGGGCGGTCTCACATTATATGTCGGCACGCCGCACACTTATCATTCGATCTACGCCGACACCTGCCGCCCGGAGACCGGGGAAGAGCGTCCGTATCTGGACGGCTTCAAGCGCCTGGTGTTGCCGATCTATGACAGTGCCGGTGAAAGCCGCTGGCCGGCGCGATTTCCACGGTCTCGTATCGAGGCGATCCGTCGCCGCGCCGGTCCAGCAAAATTTCAAAGTCAAATGCTGCTTGAACCCGCCAACGTGATTGACTCCAGGCTCGACCCCGATCGCCTCAAGCCATACGACCACGAGCTTGAATACCGTGAAGGCAATGGCGAGCCGATCTTGACCTTGGGTGGCAAGCGTTTGGTTTCGGCATCGTGCTTTTGGGACCCGAGCTTTGGGCGCCCGGATACGCGGGGGCGTCCGGCCGGTGACGGTTGCGTGATTGCCGCCGTGTTTACGGATGCGGATGGCGATTACTGGTTGCACGGGGTTGATTATCTGTCATTTCGACCGGGGCTTGCCGATGAAATTGACGAGGCCACCCAACTCTGCCGCCAAGCCGTCGCCTTTGCGCGGCGTCATTTTGTTCCCGCGGTCAGTATTGAGACCAACGGTGTCGGTAAGTTTTTGCCGGGTCTGTTTCGGCGCGAGTTGAACCGTGCCAGTCTCGCCTGCGCCGTGATCGAACATACGTCTAGCCGCAACAAGGTTGATCGTATTCTTGAAGCCTTCGATGCTGTGTTGGCGGCGGGCCGTCTGCATGCCTCGCGCTGTGCCTTGGCCAGCCCGTTCGTCACCGAAATGCGCGAATGGCGCCCGGACGTATCGGGGCGCGATGACGGTTTGGACGCCGTCGCCGGCTGCTTGCTCGCCGAACCTGTGCGCCTGGCCCGCGAAGACCGCACCCGTACTGAACGCGCGCGCTCAAAAACAGCCTGGCGCGCGGGGCTTAGCCCAGTGACGCTGGCGTCTGATTTCGAGGTCTAGCTTATTCCTCTCCCCCAGTATGGGGGGAGAGGTTAGGTGAGGGGGCTTATTCTGCCGCTTCGCGTTTGTCGGACAAGTGGTGCAGGATTTCGGCAGCGGCGGTGGGAATGTTGGTGCCCGGGCCGTAGATCGCGGTGACGCCTTTGTCGTACAGGAACTGATAATCCTGTTGCGGGATCACGCCGCCGCACACCACCATAATGTCATCGGCGCCTTGCTCTTTGAGTGCGTCAATGAGTGCCGGCACCAATGTTTTGTGGCCTGCGGCCTGACTCGAAATCCCGATCACATGGACGTCGTTTTCAATGGCTTCCAAAGCCGCTTCTTCAGGTGTTTGGAACAACGGGCCGACGTCGACGTCAAAGCCGATGTCGGCGAATGCGGTGGCGATAATCTTGGCGCCTCGATCATGACCGTCCTGGCCCATTTTGACGACCAGCATGCGCGGGCGACGGCCTTCAGTTTCGGCGAAGGCTGCGACGCCGTCGCGGATTTTTTTGAACGCTTCGTCACCGTCATAGGCGCTGCCATAGACGCCGGAAATCGATTTCACTTCAGCACGATATCGTGTGAATTCACTTTCCAACGCATCGGATATTTCACCCACGGTAGCGCGTGCGCGGCTCGCGTCGACGGCAAGCGCCAGTAGGTTGCCTTTGCCGGATTGGGCGGCGTCGGTCAGGGCGGCCAAAGCCGCATCGCAGGCGGCCTGGTCGCGATTGTCGCGGGTCTTTTTCAGGCGTGCGATTTGGCCTTCACGGACCTTGTCGTTGTCGATGTCGAGCACGTCGATCTCATCTTCGACGTCGCGTTTGTATTTGTTGACGCCGACGACGACTTCTTCGCTCCGGTCCACGCGCGCCTGTTTGCGCGCAGCCGCTTCTTCGATCCGAAGCTTCGGCAGGCCAGCGGCGACGGCTTTGGTCATACCGCCCATCTCTTCCACTTCTGCGATCAGTTTTTTAGCTTCGGCGACCATCGAAGCGGTCAGGCTTTCGATATAATAGCTGCCCCCCATGGGGTCGATCACGGCCGGGATGCCGGTTTCTTCGGCGATGATCAGCTGCGTGTTGCGCGCGATTCTAGCCGAGGTGCGGGTCGGGAGGCCGATGGCTTCGTCCATCGCGTTGGTGTGCAATGACTGGGTGCCGCCCATGACGGCTGCCATCGCTTCGATGGTGGTGCGCACCACATTGTTATACGGATCTTTCTCGGTCAACGAGACGCCGGACGTTTGGCAGTGCGTGCGCAGCATCGACGAGCGCGGATCGGTCGGCTTGAATTCCTGCATCAATTCCGCCCACAGCAGACGGGCGGCGCGGAGCTTTGCGACCTCCATGAAAAAGTTCATGCCAATACAAAAGAAAAACGACAAACGCGGCGCGAACTTATCGACATTCAGCCCGTTGGCCACGGCGGCGCGGACGTACTGGACGCCGTCAGCCAACGTGTAGGCAAGTTCCTGCACGCACGTCGCGCCGGCTTCTTGCATGTGATAGCCGGAGATCGAAATCGAGTTGAAGCGCGGCATATGTTCCGCGGTGTAGGCGATAATGTCGGCGACGATCCGCATCGAGGGCTCGGGCGGATATATATAAGTATTGCGCACCATGAATTCTTTGAGAATATCGTTCTGGATGGTTCCGGACAGTTTGTCGGCGCTCACCCCTTGTTCTTCGGCGGCGACGATGTAGCCCGCCAGCACCGGCAACACCGCGCCGTTCATGGTCATCGACACCGACATTTCATCCAACGGGATGCCGTCGAAAAGTAATTTCATATCTTCAACGCTGTCGATGGCGACGCCGGCTTTGCCAACATCACCGACGACCCGCGGGTGATCGGAATCGTAACCTCGGTGGGTCGCAAGGTCGAATGCGACGGAAAGGCCCTTTTGGCCGGCCGCGAGGTTTTCCCGGTAAAATTTGTTGGAGTCTTCAGCGGTCGAAAAGCCGGCATATTGGCGGATCGTCCAAGGCCGATTGGCATACATGGTGGCGCGCGGCCCACGCAGGAAAGGCGCGAAGCCCGGCAGTGTTTCAATATGCTCAAGACCTTCCAGGTCGGCGGCGGTGTACAGCGGTTTGACGGCGATGCCTTCCGGCGTCTGCCAGGTCAGCGCGTCGACGCTTTCGCCCTTAAGGTCTTTTTCGGCGGCGGCGCGCCAATCGTCCAAGCCGGGCTTTTTGTCGACCATGTTACTGTCCCTCCGATGTCACGCTCACGCTGTAGGTCTCGGCATTATATCCGCGTGACCCCCATCCCGCCAACATCTTGCAGATGCGAAGATGAAAATGGCTTTTTTTATGTCAACCACTAAATATTGTATAGTTATCCACATCTGGCGATTGCGCCCGGTTAAAAAACAAAATATGGTGTGTTCTGAGGGATTGTTGGGCGCATAGTCTGACGTAATCAGGGCAATTTTGTGCCGCAAAGGCACACCGAGGAGAACGCTTATGTCTTTCGAGTGGACACCCGAACACATCAAATCGTTGATCGCGCTTTGGAACGAGGGGCTGACGACCAGCGAAATCGGCAACCGCCTTGGGATCACCAAAAACGCTGTGGTCGGCAAAGTGCACCGTTTGGGGCTGCCGAAGCGTGGTTCTCCGATCAAGCCGAAGCCCGAGAAAAAGACCAATGTCGTCTCGATGGCGCAGCTTCGTCCGGGCATGTGCGTATGGCCGATTGGCGATCCGGCGACGGACAACTTCCATTTCTGCGGTGACGGTGCCGCCGAAGGGCGTCCGTACTGTGAAACCCACTGCGCGCGCGCCTATGTGAAACCGTCCCGCGATGACCGCCAGCGCCGGGCTGCAAACGGCTAAACAACTGCGGCAATCCTTGACCATCGGGCCGAAATCGCCTTATGGTCCGAGCATGGAACATATTTTTTCGATAGTTGTATTCGGTCGAATTACAGACCCGGTGACCCTCTGAGGTCGCCGGGAAGCGCGTTTGCGCATTCACCGTTTAAGCTATCGAAGGACAAGATTATGACTTCCCTATTGGGCGATACCGGACACGCCCCGCATCCCTCTAAGCAAATCGATCCACAAACCGTGTTATTCACGGCGTGTTTTTCCGTGGTTGCGGCCACCGATCCGCATACGCTGAGCCGCGTGTTGGAGCCGTTCACCAAGCGCGCCATCACGCCAAGCTATGTGCATGCGGAACGCGCCGGCGCAAACGGCGAGTTAATGCACATTGATCTGCAGTTGGCCGGCGCCGATGCGGACACCGCATGGCGGCTTGCCAACGACTTGCGCGGTCAATGGCTGGTCGAAAAAGTGCTGACATCGGAAAAGGCGGCTGCAGATATTCCCTCATGAGTCTGCGTGATCGGATTCAAGCGTGCGCCGCATTTACTCCGGCACGATATCAGCCGTTCCGAGTTGACGAGTTTGCCGTTGGGCAGGTGACTCACGATGTTGCGTCACAACTGGCGACCTTCTCAGACGTATTTGCCGCAGATGATAAAGGGCTCAGCCTAAATCCGCGATTGGCGACGCCGGACACGCGCACCCGCGCTGTCGAGGAAATTCTGATTCAGTTTCGTGACGACGGTCGGATCAAAGGTTGGCGCAACGAACACTATCCGGTCTCGGAAAGCTTTTACGCGCCACCGCTGTTGACCATCGAGCGTGCCGCCGTGCCGCTGCTGGGTACCATGGGCTACGGCGTGCATCTGAACGGCGTCGTCGTCAAAGACGGCCGGATGCATATGTGGATCGGTAAGCGCTCGATGCAAAAGCCGACCGGACCGGGCAAGCTCGATCAAGTTGTGGCTGGTGGTTTGCCTGTGGGGGTTTCGGTGCGCGACAACCTGATCAAGGAATGCGCCGAAGAAGCGGGGATGTCAGCAGAGCTTGCTAAAAGCGCAGTGCCCGTCGGCACGATCTCGTATCTGACGGAGCGTTCGGAAGGTGTGCGCCACGACGTGTTGTTCAACTATGACATCGTGTTGCCGGAGGAATTTGTGCCCGTGCCGACGGACGGCGAGGTCGATGCTTTTTATCTGTGGCCGATTGAAGGTGTTTTGACACGCATCCGTGAAACCGATGATTTCAAGTTCAATGCCGCCCTGGTGATCATCGATTTTGCCGTGCGACATGGTGTGCTGAAACCAGATGATTTCGAATATATCGACGTGACCGAGGCGCTCCGCCTGGGTCGCGCTGGGTCGTATCCCGTCCGCTGATCGGCCTTACATATTTTTTGCGCCCCGGCTCGGGCGTTGTTAAAGTGCGGTGATGGATACGATACCCCGACACATGGATCTTTATCCGAAGATCGAACCGTATGATCGTGGCACGCTCGACGTCGGCGATGGCCACCGACTTTATTATGAGCAATCGGGCAATCCGCACGGCACGCCCGTGGTGTTTTTTCACGGTGGACCCGGGGCCGGATCGAACCCTGCGCACCGTCGATTTTTTGACCCGGCATTTTACCGGATCGTTGTGTTTGATCAGCGGGGCTCTGGACGTTCCAGGCCGTTCGCGTCGGTCGTCGCCAATACCACCGATCATTTGGTCAGCGACGTCGAAGCGCTGCGCGCACATTTAAATATCGAAAAATGGATGGTGTTCGGTGGCTCGTGGGGTTCGACCTTGGCGTTGGTCTATGCGATCCGCCACACCGCGCAATGTTTGGGTTTGGTCTTGCGCGGAATCTTCCTGGGCTCGAACGCCGAGCTCGAGTGGTTCTTGTATGGGATGCGCAAAGTCTTCCCGGAAGCCTGGCGACGGTTTTCGGAATTCATTCCTGAAAATGAACGGGATGATCTTTTAGCGGCCTATCACCGCCGCTTGACTGATTCGGCGAGCGAGGTGCATTTGCCCGCCGCTGCGCACTGGGCCGGCTACGAGACCTCGTGCTCCAACTTGCTGGCGACGTTTAGCGAGGCGCCGCCGCAGGCATCATCGGGCGCGTTATCGCTGGCTCGGATCGAAGCACATTTCTTCGTGAACGATGTTTTTATCGGCGATACCGAGATCCTCGACAGCGTTGCCAAGTTGCGCGGTATGCCGTGTGTGGTCGTACAAGGACGCTACGATATGGTCTGCCCGATCAGCACCGCGGATGCGCTGGTGCAGGCATGGCCCGAGATCGATTATCGAATCGTTGCCGAAGCAGGGCACTCTGCGATGGAACCGGGCATCAGATCGCATCTGGTTCGGGCCACCGAAAGCCTTAAAGAACGCTTTTAATCAAACACTTAATAAATAGCTCCAGGTTCGAATTGATTACCGATTCGGCGCTATCTAAGGTGTTCCTCAGATGGGGGACAGGCCCGAATGGTCGCCGCGCGCGCACTTATATTTACGGCTATGATGACGATTTCGTTGCCGGCGACGGCGGCGGAGAGCCTGTTCAGTCTCGCCAAAGATACGGCCTATGTGACGTATTCGGCGGGCTGGTTCGACATCAAAGCCGACAAAGATGCCGCGCCTGAATTCTCCCTCGAATACCATGACGATACGCAGCTCGGCTGGTTCAAACCGTTTTTGCATGCGTCCTACGTGACCAACGGCATGACGTTTTTGGGTGCAGGCTTGCTGGTCGATCTGCAGGTCGGCGACAACTGGATCGTGCAGCCGTCCTTGGCCGCGACGTGGTGGCGTGGCGGTACGGAGAAACTTGATCTTGGCTATCCGCTGATTTTTCGCTCCAGGCTCGAGGTCGCGTATCGCTTTAAAGACAAATCCCGGCTCGGCCTCGCTTTCACGCATTCATCCAACGCGCACCTTGATGAGCAAAACCCCGGCTCGGAAACGCTGATGTTGAATGTGTCTGTACCGTTGACCCTGTTCGCATTCTGACGCACCTTGCCGCAACAAAACGTGTGGTGTAGGCATCAAGACGTGAACGCTTTGGCACACCTTGGGCGCCCGTAGCTCAGTCGGATAGAGCACAGGATTCCTAATCCTGGGGTCGCAGGTTCAAATCCTGCCGGGCGCACCAATTATATGGTCGAGTGTTGTTCAGCGAGATGATGGATGTGAGTCGTTAAAAGATGGTCGCTTTTTGCGTATAAACAGACCGTCAGCTCGCAGTTTCCCAACAGATTGCTCAGGTCGACGATGCGGCCTGCTTCGCGGTCCTGCCAAATCATACTCATCGGTAGCCAGGCGATGCCGATCCCTTGCAGAACCATTTCCCTGACACCGGCTGAGAATGCACTTTCACAAATGGGTCGCATCGTTCTTTGCGCGGCTGCCCAATCTGGGCATTTGCGCAGCAGCGTTTGGCCCAAATAGCTGGTATCGGGGTAGGTTACGACGGGCATGTCCGGCGGCAGTTTGTGTTTATCTGAAACAGTGTACCTCAGTTGGCCGCCAACCACCGGAATCATGCGGTCTTGCGTCCATTCGGTACGACTGAAGCTTTGGTCCAACGGTAAGGGTGTTTCGTCCTCCGTCTCGTAGCACAGCAAGGCATCGGCATCGCCCCGCACCATCATTGAAATACAGTCGTCGCGGTTGGCGGACCTTAGTCGGTAATTCAAGGAAACGCCCATTTTCTCGATCGTTTTGATGAGGTCCGGAAATGTCGATAACGTCAACGCGTGCTGGGTCGCGAAAGTGACCCGTGGGATCACGGTCTCGGCATGGCGGAGTGCTTGCTGCACTTCCCTCAAGCGTTGAAGGAACGCTCGGATATCCGGCTCGCTTCGCTTAAGCGCATCGCGGATCACGACGCGGTTGGTCGTCCGGTCGATGACATCTTGGCCAAGCCATGTTTCGAAGGCGCGAATGCGGCGGGAAAAGGCGGGCTGCGTGACGGCGCGCCGCGCTGCGGCACCCGTCAATGTGCCTTCTTCGATTAGTACGAGAATGTCTTCAAACCAACGTGTGTCCATGAGCGCCTCATTTCAGAAAAGCCACCTCACTCTTACAATATGTATGGGTAGAAATACAAATTAGCATTTTTCTTCGCTTCCGACTTGCACTTACGATAAATCCGTTACTTAAAAGAAGAAGAGAGAAAGCAATGCCTGAAGCATCTTCATCTAATGACTCATCTAATCTGAACTCGGCCTTACAAAGAAAAGAGATAATTGCGCTATGCAAGGAACTTTCAGCAACGCTGGGGGGCTTTTCACGCGTTCGCTTAGGGCATCTACCGACCCCGCTGGAGCCCATGGATCGTCTTAGCGAGCATTTGGGCGGACCGCGCCTATGGATTAAGCGCGATGACTGCACCGGCTTGTCTTCAGGCGGTAATAAAACCCGGAAACTTGAATTTCTGATGGCCGATGCCCTCGATAAAAAGGCCACTTGTGTGATTACTCAAGGTGCCACGCAGTCGAACCATGCGCGCCAGACCGCTGCAGCAGCGGCGAAGCTAGGTCTCGCATGCCATGTCTTGCTTGAAGACCGCACTGGCGACGCCGACAAACAATATAATTTCAACGGCAACGTTTTGATGGACCAGTTGCACGGCGCGACGTTATCAAAGCGGCCCGGCGGTTCCGATATGAATGCGGAAATGGCGACATTGGCTGAAAAGCTGAGTGCTCAGGGCGAAACGCCTTATATTATCGTCGGCGGCGGCTCCAACCCAATCGGCGCTTTGGGCTATGTGAACTGTGTACGTGAGATTGTCGAGCAAGCAGAAGAAATCGGCGTCACCTTTGATTGCTTGGTTCACGCAACCGGCAGTTCCGGAACCCAGGCGGGCCTTGTTGTCGGACTGGCTGCTATTCAAAGCGAAATTTCTTTGCTGGGTATCGGTGTGCGCGCGCCAAAAGAGGCGCAGGAAAAGATGGTGTATGATCTTGCCGTCAGGACAGCGGCGCATCTCGGCACCGGGTTGGAAATTGATCGCGATAAGGTCGTCGCGAACTGTGATTATGTTGGCCCTGGTTACGGTAAGCCGACCGATGGCATGCGGGACGCCGTGAAACTATTAGCGCGCCTTGAAGGACTTTTATTTGACCCAGTTTACTCCGGTAAGGGTTTGGATGGCCTCATCAACCTCGTCCGCTCCGGCCATTTTGCCGATTGCAAAAACGTCGTGTTTCTCCACACCGGTGGCAGCGCCGCCTTGTTTGGCTACCCAGAGATATTCGGGTTGCCTGGTTACGTCGATTAATTATCAACATCGAAAGGAAGTACTATGAAACTACTCAGTATAATTGCTGCGGCAGCAGTTGCCGTATCTCTGGCGCCGACGGCGCAGGCAGCAGAGCTCACTGGGACGCTCGCCAAAATTGATAAAAACAGCGAAATCGTCATTGGTCACCGAGAGAGCTCAGTGCCGTTCGCGTATCTCGATGAAAATCAAAAACCCATCGGTTACTCAATGGACCTATGCGCGAAGATTGTTGATGCCGTCTCTGCCGAGCTGGGTAAGAAACTCAACGTCAAGTATGTGCCGGTGAATCCAAAAACCCGCATCGCTCTCATGGCCAACGGGACCATCGACCTTGAGTGCGGCTCCACCACGAATAACCTCACCCGTCAGCAACAGGTTGAATATCTGCCGGTCACGTTCGTCACCGGAACTAAATTGATGGTGCGTAAGGGGTCCGGTATCACATCGGTCAAAGATCTAGCCGGTAAAGCTGTTGCACTGGCCCAGGGCACGACCAACGAGCGCGCCGTTAAAGCTGCGGCCGAGAGCATGAATATCGATTTTAAGGTGCTCCCTGTCCGTGACCACGCCGAGGGCATGCTCTCGCTTGAGACGGACCGTGTCGACGCCTATGCGACCGACCACATTCTTCTGTACGGATTAATGTCGAAGTCGAAAAACCCTGATCAGTTTGAAGTGGTCGGCGATTTTCTATCGTTTGACCCTTACGCACTGATGGTGCGTCGCGATGACAGCGCGTTCGAACTGATTGGTAAAAAGACACTGGCGGCGGTTTTCCGTTCCGGTGAGATTGATGCCATCTACGACAAGTGGTTCAAGCCGCTTGGCGTGCCGCAAACCGATCTTTTGCAAGCTGCGTTCAAGCTCGGGGCCCTGCCCGAGTAACACGACCCCGGGCTGGCCGGTCTTCAGACGACCGGTCGGCCTAGGCTCTATCCTATAAAAACAAAGGGGAGCGCGGATGAACTACAATTGGAATTGGGGCGTCCTGGTAACCGAGCCATATCTCGAATGGCTGATCAGCGGTTTCTATTGGACCGTCAGCGTTGCGCTCGTCGCCTGGGTTTTCGCTTTTAGCATCGGTTGTTTGGTCGGTATCGGTCGAACGCTTCCAAATAAATTCATCGCCGGCGCATGTACGTGTTACGTCGAACTTTTCCGTAACGTGCCCCTTTTAGTACAAATGTTCCTTTGGTACTTCGCGATGCCTGAAGCGCTGCCCGAAGAGTGGGGGCGATGGATGAAGCGGGATATGCCCAATCCAGAGTTTGTCACGGCGGTTATTGCCCTCAGTCTTTACACGGCATCGCGGGTTGCAGAGCAAGTTCGTGCTGGGATTGAGGCTGTACCGAAAGGTCTTTCCGCCGCCGCTAAGGCGCACGGTCACGGTGTCGCACAAACGTATCGATATATTTTGCTCCCAATTTCCCTACGCATGGTCGTCCCCCCGATGACATCCGAATTTCTGACGGTATTTAAGAACTCGTCGCTTGCCCTGACCATTGGTCTCCTCGAATTGACGGCACAAAGTCAGCAAATCGCCGAATACACCTTCCAAGGGTTCGAAGCGTTTACGGCGGCCACGGTCATTTATGTCCTGATCGCGCTGACGGCGACGCTGGCTATGCAAGCCTTAGAGCGGTTCACGCATATCCCCGGGTATATGAGTAAGGACGGCTGATATGACAGATTTTGATTTTGGCGTCATTTGGAACTCTTTGCCTTTCCTTTGGGAAGGCCTGCAACTCAGTCTTTGGCTGACGTTTCTGGCTGTCATAGGGGGCATTGTGCTTGGGACCTTGCTGGCGCTTGCCAGGCTTTCCGGCATTCTGCCACTCGCACTCATCGCGGCGGGATATGTAAACCTCATTCGCTCGGTTCCGCTGATCTTGGTGATTTTTTGGTTCTATTTCCTTGTGCCTTTGGTGTTGGGGCGACCGGTCGGTAGTTTCTATTCGGCCTTGATCGCCTTCGTTCTATTTGAGGCGGCGTATTATTCAGAGATCATGCGCGCCGGCATCCAAAGCGTCGCCAGGGGTCAGAAATACGCAGGGCAATCGACCGGCCTCGGTTACTGGCAAATACAACGATACATCATCCTGCCCCAAGCGTTTCGAAACATGATCCCCATTCTTGTCACGCAAGGGATCATCCTTTTTCAAGATACATCATTGGTCTTCGTCGTGAGCCTTCGTGATTTCATGACGACGTCATCCATCGTTGCGCGCACCGAGGGGCGCCTTGTCGAGATGTATGTATTTGCAGCGCTCGTTTACTTTGTAATTTGCTTCACCGGATCGGTTCTTGTGAAGCGCATGAGAGATCGGATGGCGACATGATCGATATTGAAAAAATAAGTAAATGGTATGGCGACTTCCAGGTTCTTAAAGACTGCACATCTCAGGTGAGCCAAAAAGAAGTCGTCGTCGTTTGCGGACCATCGGGTTCGGGTAAATCGACGTTGATCAAATGCGTCAACGGGCTGGAGCCGGTGCAGCAAGGGCGTATCGTCGTCGACGGCGCGGATATTACCGCCAAGGGCACAAACCTTACGGCGCTGCGTGCGCGCATCGGCATGGTTTTTCAACACTTCGAACTTTATCCGCATATGACGGTGCGCGAGAACCTGTGCCTAGCACAGGAAAAGGTTTTGAAACGTAGCCGTGACGAAGCGGTGTCGCGGGCCGAGCTTTTTCTCGACCGCGTCGGGTTGTCAGAGCATATCGATAAACACCCGGGCCAACTCTCGGGGGGGCAGCAACAACGTGTGGCGATTGCACGCTCACTTGTCATGGACCCGATCGTCATGCTGTTTGACGAGCCCACCTCCGCACTTGACCCAGAGATGATCAATGAGGTTCTCGACGTGATGGTCGAGCTTGCCAAAGAAGGTATGACGATGATGGTCGTGACTCACGAAATGGGTTTCGCGAAAAAGGTCGCGGACCGGGTGATCTTTATGGACGAGGGCGCCATCGTCGAAGACCGAAGTACCGAAGACTTTTTCGGCAACCCTGAGAGCGACCGCGCAAAGGATTTCTTGTCGAAGATTCTGAACCACTAGCCGCACCGCGTGGCTAAATGATCGCGGAAATCATTTCTTTGCGCCTGTTAACTCTGATCGTCCGGCTCTTCCTCAAAAGACCAGATCGTGGCGTGGCCGCCGTCGTCGTCGGAGCGAGGGACGATGCGGATACGTTCGGAAATACCATCGTCGTGCATCTCGCGTTCAATAGCCAACAGCGTGCCGGCGGGGTGGTCGGAGAGTGACGCGGCGTGGGCGATTTCCGTGCGGGCCGCCTCAAGGGCGGCGAGCATGTCGGGCGCACCGAAGCGATCAAACAAGTGTGCGGCCAGCGCGCGGGTGGCGGCGTCGACCTCGACCTCAGGCGCCACGGCGACTTGTATGAAGGTCGACCGGCCAAAGCTTTCGACACCTAGCCAACCGCTTCGAAACGCGATCTGCGTTTTGTTGTCCATCTCGGTCGGCGTCGCGTCGACGAACGCGAACGTGCCGGTGACCGCCCATTCGCCGGGATTTGCGGCGTCGTGAAAAACCCGACCGTCGGACGGGTCAAGGCGGAGCGTGCGGGGCAGTTTCATGGATGCGCTACCGCACTGAATGTATTCCACAAATGACTGTAGGCGAATATGGCCGGCGTGCCACCCGTGTGGATATAGACGCAGGCCCCGTCTTTGGGCAGCGCCCCTTCGGCCAACAACCCGAGCAGGCCGTCGAAGGACTTGCCGCTATAGACCGGGTCTAGCAACAGGGTTTCAGCGCGCGCTGCTTTTTCAATTGCGGCCATGGTGCCCACCGTCGGCTTGCCGTAGCCCTCGCCGATGAACGCGTCGGTGGTGATCACGTCGTGGTCTTGTATAAGACCTGGGCGGCCCAACATGTTGGCCAGGTCACGGCTGCGTTTCAGCACCCGGGGCGTTTGCAGCGCGGCGGCGCGGCGCACACAAATGCCATGCACAATCGCATTTGAGCCATAATGGCGCAGCCCACAGACGATGCCAGCGTGTGATGCAGCGCTGCCGCTGGCGACGACGACGGCTTTCAGCGGCACGCCGAGTTCGGTGGTCTGCTGGATGATTTCTCGGGCACAATCTACATAGCCGAGCGCCCCCAGCGGCGCATGGTCGGCGCCCAAGTGAATGACATAGGGCTTGGCGCCTTTTGCGCGGAGTCCCGCGGCGATACGGTCCAAGTTTTCGTCGGCGGCATTTTCATCTTCGCCGACCGAGAAGCGATGGATTTTTACGCCCAAGATGCGATCCAACAAAAAATTACCGGTCTTTTCTTGGCCGCCCGGCATATTGTTGACCCGGTCTTCGAGTTGGATTTCACAGTTGAGCCTGAGCTTCCGGGCTGCCGCCGCGCATTGGCGCACGAAGTTGGATTGGACGGCACCGGTGATCAGCACCGTGTCTGCGCCTTCATGCACGGCTTGGCCAAAATAGTACTCGAGCTGGCGTGCCTTGTTCCCGCCCATCGCGAGGCCGGTCAGGTCGTCCCGCTTCACATATAGGTGCGGGTGCCCGGTCTCGGCCATGATCGCTGAAAGGGGGTCGAGCGGGGTCGGCGCGTGCGCCAATAAAGCGCGGGGAAACGTCGTCATGACATCGTTTTCGCGGCTCAACGTTTTGCTCATCTCGGACGCTTCCTAATTTTCTGCGTAAAAACGCAGCGTAACCTCACCTCGGAGTTTACGGATTGCGCTCGGCGCGTCATCTTGTTTCTCGATATGTATAGATCACGTTTCATATTTGTTATTTTCGCAGTGGTACTGAGCGGTTTCGCCACGCCCGCCCCGGCGTTCGATGCCACGGTATTGGATGCCGTCGTGCGTCTCAAACCCGATTGGTCTTTGCAGGCGCGCGGCGTCGGCGCTGAGGGCGCCCCCCGTGATCCTGAAGGAACCGGCGTCGCCGTGCTGGCCGGCGGTTACATCGCCACCAATGCGCATGTCATCGGTGACGCCAAAAACGTCGAGGTGATGCTCACGGATGGACGTGTCTTCGCGAGCAAAATCATCGGTCGCGATCCGCTCACCGACATTGCACTTCTTAAAATTGAGGCCGACGTGCCTTTATTGTTGCTCGCGCCGTCGCCGGATCTGGCTGACCCGGTGTGTGCCATCGGCAATCAGTTCGGTCTCGGGCTCAGCGTCACCTGTGGCGTGGTTTCAGCACTCGCGCGGTCGGGCATCGGATTTAACCAGATTGAAGATTTCATTCAGACCGACGCCTCGGTGAATCCGGGCGGATCGGGTGGGGCGTTGGTGGATGCGGATCAACGGTTGGTCGGTCTGGTCTCAGCGATCTTCACCAAGAACAGTGATGCGGATATCGGCGTGAATTTTGCGACCTCAGCGGCATTGTTGATGCGCGTGGTCACGGACTTGCGGGATTACGGCACGGTGCGCCAGGGTCGGGTCGGTCTGGATGTTGCCGCTGTGCCGCCCGCACTACAGGCAAACACCGGCGGCGTGATGGTCACCCGTGTCGACGTCGACGGTGCCGCGTTTCAGGCAGGTATTGAAGCCGCCGACATCATTACCAAAATCGATAGTCTTCGCATCACGTCACGCGCCCAGGCAAACGCCGCATTCTATATGGTGCGGCCCGATGATCCGGTGTCGATCAGCTTTCGTCGTGGCGATGCGCTGCGCACCGTGACATTGACCGTCGCCACACCCTAGGAGCTTTGTTGACGACCTTGAGAAACCCTCTGCTGCCCTTGATCCCCATCGTCCCGACTGTCCTCGACGGCGTACCGCGCGCACGGATGATGGCGATGCGCGCGGCGGGCGAACGTGTGCTGCAGGCGGAGCAGCAGCTTCTTGACCAAGGCAGCAGCGTGGTCGGTGAAATATTGAAAGACAGTCCGGATTTTTATCAATGGGATCATTATCCGAACGGCGATGTCTACGATTGGGATACCCACGCGCAGTATTATTATCATGCGCACCCGCCCGATAAGCGGGACAACCAGTGGGCGGACGAGCATGGTCACTTCCATACATTTTTGCGTCCGCGCGGATTTCCAGAAGGTGTTCAGCGTATTCCTGACGCGCATCCCGATGATAATGATGCCGTCTCGCACATCATTGCGATCTCTATAGATACGGCTGGGCAGGCGCAACGATTGTTTACCACCAACCGGTGGGTGACCGGTGAGACGTGGTATCCGGCGGCGGACGTGAAACGGATGTTGGAAAATTTCCGTGTCACCCATGATGCGCCGTCCGGCGCCGTGAACATGTGGATCACGTCTATGCTGGAATTGTTCGGCCCAACCATCGAAGCGCTATTGGATGCTCGTGATGCAACGGTTGCCGCGCGGGCCAGCGACGAGGTGCATAATGATCATGCGCTCGAAGTCACGTCGCTCGCTGATATTTCGGTTTCCGAAAAGTGTGCCGCATTGGATGCTGCGCTCGCCTGACTGGCGCTTATTCAGCGACCCCAATCGCGCCTTCATCCGCCAGGGTCGCGATCTCGTCTGCGGTAAAACCATGTTCACCCAGCACATCTTTTGTGTGCTGACCGAACACCGGTGCTGCGGTGGCGACTTTGCCCGGCGTCTCGGACAGTTTGACCGGCAGGCCGAGGGTGCGCATTGGGCCAATCGTCGCATGTTCAACGGTCGGGATCATATCGCGGGCCTGGGCGTGCGGGTCTTCAAACATTTCGCAGACATTCAATACCGGGCCTGCAGGCACTCCGGCGGCTTCAAGACGCGCGAGCCAATCGCTTTGTGTGCGGCCTTGAAACACCGGGGTCAGCACCGCTTCTAAATCTTTGAGGTTGGCCATCCGATCCGTATTCGTCTTAAAGCGAGGATCGTCAGCGAGCTCGGAGGCTTCCATGGCGTCCAGCAGGCGTTCCCAATTGCGTTGGTTCGCAGCGCCGATCGTGATCCAACCGTCCTTGGTTTCGAACGCTTGATAGGGGCCGTTCAGTGGATGTGCCGAGCCCATCGGTCCGGGTGCGACGCCGGTTGCCAGCGCAATCGCGCTCTGCCAATAGGTGTGCACGATTCCGGCTTCAAATAATGAGGTATCGACGACCTGTCCTTCGCCGGTTTTTAACTTGTGCACATAGGCCGCCAAAATCCCGTATGCGGCCAAAATCCCGGCCGTGATGTCGGTGACCGGCGCGCCGACTTTGCAAGGCGGACGCCCTGGGCCTTCGCCGGTGAACGACATCAGCCCACTCATACCCTGTGCGATCAGATCAAAACCGCCGCGCTCCGCATAGGGGCCGGTACGACCAAAGCCGGAAATCGCGCAATAGATCAGGCCCGGGTTATCCTTACGCAAATCTTCGTAGCCCAAGCCTAATTTCTGCATGGTGTCGTGGCGGTAGTTTTCCGTCACTGCGTCCGCGTCTGCCAATAGCTTTCGCAACACCCGCTTGCCGCCTTCGGTCTTCAGGTCCAAGGCGATGCCACGTTTGTTGCGGTTCATCATCATATAGGCCGCAGACTCGCCTTCGATGTCCGGCGGCAAAAAACGCCGCGAATCATCGCCGCCCGGAATTTTCTCCACCTTGATCACATCCGCGCCCATGTCGGCCAGCATTAGGCCGCAGACGGGTCCCGCCATAATGTGTGAAAGCTCAATCACTTTCATACCGGACAATGGGCCAAATTTCTTATGTGATTCTTGGCTCATGGATCAAGCCTCCCCCAGTTTTATTTTTATCGACCTTTGAAGGCCGGTGTCTTTTTCTGCAAAAAGGCGTTGTAGCCTTCTTTGAAATCTTCGGTGTCGTAACACGCATACCCTTCCGCAATCTCAGCATCGCTGAGCGGCGTCGGATCTTGTAGGCGTTTCAGGAATTTCTTGTGCCAGCGATGCACCAACGGTGCACCCGCCGCGATCCGCTCTGCCGCTTCAAATGCTTCGACCATGACGGTCTCGTCGGGGACCACCCGTGTCACCACGCCGAGCCTGAGCGCAGTTTCGGAATCCAAGATGTGCCCTTCGAGCAAAATCTCTAACGCCGCCGTCTTGCCGACCAAGCCGCTGAGCGCGCCGATCTCATGGTAACCCATGACCAGGCCCAGCTTGGCAATCGGGGCGCCGAAGCGGCTGCTTTCGCCGCAAATGCGCACATCGCAGAGACCGGCGATTTCCATACCACCGCCAACGCAGATACCGCGAATGGCGGCGAGCGTCGGATGCGGGCAGGCCTTCATGGTGTCGATGTTGCGGGCCATTAATGCACCATAGGCAGCGGCTTTCTCTGAATTCGAACGATCTGTTTCAAATTCGGAAATGTCGTTGCCGGGGCTGAATGATTTTTCGCCCGCGCCGGTGATGACGATGCAGCGTACACTGTCGTCGGCGGAAAGCTCGGCGAACACATCGCCGAGCCTGCCCCACATATTTTTGGTCAGCGCATTGAGTTTTTCCGGACGGTTCAGCGTGACCGTAACGATGTCGTTTTCGGACCGCTCAACAAGGATCTGTTCGTCGCTCACGTCTAAACCCCTTATGCCGTGCTGCCCAGATAGGCCATGGCGGCTTGCACGCCGCCGTCTTTGATCGGTACGCCGGCGAGTTTGAGCCCCATTTCGACGCCACTCAACGCACCCAACAACGTGAGGTCATTGATGTCGCCCAAGTGGCCGATGCGGAATACTTTGCCTTTGACTTTGCCGAGCCCAGTGCCGAGCGACATGTCGAATTTTTCCAAGATGATTTTGCGCACGTTGTCGGCGTCGTGACCGTCCGGCAGCAGCACCGTGGTCAGTACCGGCGAGTGCTCTTCCTCGACCAAGCACAACACTTCCAAGCCCCACGCCTCAACGGCGATGCGGGTGGCTTTGGCGTGGCGCTTGTGACGCGCGAAGACGTTTTCCAAACCCTCTTCATCGAGAATCATTTTCAGCGCTTCTTCAAGGCCATACAGTAGATTGGTCGCAGGCGTATACGGGAAGAAACCACTCGCATTGTTGCCGAGCATCGGCCCCCAATCCCAATAGGATTTTTTGAAGCCGCTGTTTTCGTGTGCATCCAAAGCTTTTTTGGAAACGCAGTTGAAGCTCAGACCCGGCGGCAGCATTAGGCCTTTTTGTGACCCGGTGATGGTGACGTCGACACCCCATTCGTCATGACGGTAATCGGCGGATGCCAAGCCGGAAATAGTATCGACCATGAACAGTGCCGGATGGCCGGTAGCGTCGATGGCTTTGCGGACGTCGCCAATTCGGGACGTGACGCCGGTCGATGTTTCGTTGTGCACGCAGCAGACCGCTTTGATTTCGTGGTTGGTATCTTCGCGGAGCCGTGCGGCGACTTTTTCCGGGTCAACACCGTGGCGCCAATCGCCGGGAATGAATTCGGGATCGAGGCCGATCCGTGTCGCCAGTTCGTGCCAGAGCGAGGCGAACTGGCCGGTTTCAAACATCAGCACTTTATCGCCAGGATTAAGTACGTTCACCATCGCGGCTTCCCAGGCGCCGGTGCCGGATGCCGGAAATACGATCACCGGGCATTCAGTTTTGAAAACGCCCTTAAGCTTTTCCAAAACCCGCGCGCCCAGAGCACCAAAGGTCGGCCCCCGATGATCGATGACAGGCATGTCCATGGCCCGCAAAATGCGGTCGGGCACGGGGCTAGGGCCCGGGATCTGCAGGAAGTGGCGACCGCTACGATAGCTCATGATGGTTCTCCGGATCGCGGGCTGCGGCCCTAACGATCTTATATGATTATGGACTGCGACGCATAATGAATACAATTTTATACCCATGCAACCCCTATTTTTGGGGATTTTATTTTGTTTCTTGCTTTTTGAATACAATTTGATAGCGTGCCTCTGTACATAGGAGACACAGATATATGGCACGTAAAGAATTTGGCCTGCGGGCGACCGGACGGATCGGCGACGAAAAGCTCGCGAAACGGATTCAGAGCGCGATTGGCGGTGATGTGCTGTTCGATCCGTTCACCCGTGGTCGCTATGCCACCGACGCCTCGCATTATCAGGTTGAACCCGTCGGTGTCGTCGTGCCGACCTCAGCCGACGAGGTCAAAACCGTCATCGACATTGCCCGCGACGAAGGCATGCCGGTGTTGCCGCGGGGCGGTGGGACGTCGCAGTGCGGCCAGACCGTGGGCGAGGCCATTGTTGTCGATGTGACGAAGCACATGAACCGTGTTCTTGAATTTGATGCCTCGTCGCGCACCGCGCGGGTCGAGCCGGGCATCGTGCTGGATAAATTGAATGCATATTTGAAGCCGCACGATCTTTGGTTTCCGGTCGACGTTTCAACGTCAAGCCGGGCCACCATCGGCGGTATGACCGGCAATAACTCGTGTGGGTCCCGGTCCATCCGCTACGGCACCATGCGCGACAACGTGCGGGGCGTCGATGCGATCTTGCCCGACGGCACCGCCATGCATTTCGGCGAGGTGTCGGACAATCAAAGTATGGCCGGCCTTGCCGATCATCAGCGCGATTTGGTGGCAAAACTTTTAGAGATGGGCCGTGACCGCGAAGCTTTGGTCAAAGACAGCTTCCCCGACCTGATGCGCCGCGTTGGCGGTTACAACATCGATGCGCTGATGCCGGCCGGACCGGCGCGCGGCGGTTGGAGTAATCAAACCGTGCACCAAACCGCACCCCTGCCGAACTTGGCGCATCTATTGGTCGGTTCAGAAGGCACATTGGCATTTTCGACGGCGGTCGACATTTCGTTGCAGCCGTTGCCGAAAGCAAAAACCCTCGGCGTTTGTCATTTCCCAAAATTCTATGATGCCATGAACGCCGCCCAACACTTGGTCAAGCTGGGCCCCGTCGCGGTGGAATTGGTGGACCGCACGATGATCGAATTATCCCGCGCCATTCCGATGTTCCGAGGCACGGTTGATCAATTCGTCAAAGGTTCGCCCGATGCGATCTTGCTGGTCGAATTTGCCGAACCCGATCAGGACGAAAATCTGCGTCGCCTCAAACAACTCAGCGAGACGATGGCGGATCTTGGTTTCCCCGATGCCGTCGTCGAGGCCATCGATCCCACTTTCCAAAAAGCGATTTGGGAAGTGCGGAAATCCGGCCTCAACATCATGATGTCGATGAAGGGCGATGGAAAGCCGATCTCGTTCATCGAAGACTGTGCGGTACGGCTTGAAGATTTGGCCGAATACACCGACCGTTTGACGCAGGTGTTTCACAAACACGGCACCGAAGGGACTTGGTATGCGCATGCTTCGGTCGGCTGCTTACATGTGCGCCCAGTGCTCAACCTGAAAACCGAGGTCGGCGCAAAACAGCTGCGTGACATTGCCGAAGAAGCGTTCGAAATGGTGCGCGAATACAAAGGCTCGCATTCCGGCGAACATGGCGACGGCCTGGTGCGCTCTGAATTTCACGAAGCGATGTTCGGCCCCGAGATGACCGAGGCGTTTCGAAACGTCAAACGCGCGTTCGACCCGGACGGCCTGATGAACCCCGGCAAGATCGTCGATCCGCCGAAGATGGACGACCGGACGCTGTTCCGCTTTAAGCCGGGCTACCAGCCGATCCCACTTGAAACCGGCTTGGATTGGTCGGATTGGGGCGGTTTTTCCGGCGCTGTCGAGATGTGCAACAACAACGGCACGTGCCGCAAATCCAACCCGGGCGTGATGTGTCCGTCGTTCCGGGTCACCGGTGACGAGCAACACCTTACGCGCGGTCGCGCGAACTCGTTGCGCCTCGCATTGTCGGGCCAGCTTGGTGCGGACGCACTGACGTCGGATGCCATGAAAGACACCATGCAATTGTGTGTCGGCTGCAAAGGTTGCAAGCGGGAATGCCCGACCGGCGTCGACATGGCGAAGATGAAGATTGAAGTTGCGCATCAATACAACAAGCGTCACGGGGTTTCGCTGAAAGACCGATTGATCGCCTACTTGCCGCGTTATGCGCCGATGGCGTCACGTATGGCCGGTGTGATGAACTTGCGCGACATCATTCCGGGATTCGCGAAACTGTCTGAAATTGTCCTGGGCTTTTCGGCAAAGCGGACTTTGCCGAAATGGCGCGGTGATATTTTCGACATCGAGCAAGAAGGCATCCGTGCCGGATCGTGCCCGGTCGGGGATGCGGTGGTGCTGTTGGCGGATACCTTTAGCACCTACTTTGAGCCGGAAAACCTTCGCGCCGCCAAGCGTGTGCTTGAAGCTGCCGGCTATCGTGTCGCGATTGCCAAACCGAAGGCTGGTGAGCGCCCGCTGTGCTGTGGTCGCACGTTCTTGGCCTCGGGCTTAGTCGACGAAGCCAGGGTCGAAGCGACACGTATGCTTGAAGCCGTATTGCCGTTTGTGCGTGCCGGCGTGCCGATCATTGGTCTGGAGCCGTCCTGCCTGTTCACGCTTAAGGATGAATTTCTCTCGGTCCTGCCGGGGGCCGACAGTGCCATCGTCGCTGAAAACGCGTTTTTGTTTGAAGAGTTTTTAGCGCGCGAGATCGATGCCGGTACGTTGAAGCTTGATCTTGAACCACTCGCGGAAACTGAAGCCCTGTTGCACGGCCACTGTCATCAAAAGGCATTTGCTGCCATGGGCGCCGTCGAAAAAGTGCTGCGCTTCGTGCCGGGCCTTTCGGTGGAAACGATTGAAAGCAGCTGCTGCGGCATGGCCGGTGCGTTCGGCTATGAAGCCGACAACTATGAAACGTCCATGAAAATGGCGGAACTTTCGTTGCTGCCTGCGGTCAGGGACGCCAAGGCCGATACCTTGATCGTCGCCGACGGCACCAGTTGCCGCCATCAAATCCATGACGGTGCCCAGCGTGATGCCATTCACGTGGCGCAGGTCATAGACCGTGCCTTGCCGAAAAAGGAGCATGCCGCATGAACGGGCTTGCCCAACCGACCGTCCAGCCGCTGTCACGATCCAGCCTGCACGAAGAGTTGGTCGCGCGTATCCGCGAGATGATTTTTTCCGGCGAGCTGCAAGGTGGCGAGCGGGTCCCTGAGCAACGGCTTTGCGATATGTTCGGCGTCTCGCGCACGCCGCTCCGCGAAGCGCTCAAAGTTTTGGGGGGCGAGGGTTTGTTGGACCTGCTGCCCAATCGTGGTGCGCGCGTCACGATGTTGACCGAAGCCGATGTCGACGAAATCTTTCCGGTTATGGGTGCGCTGGAAGCGTTGTCCGGCGAGTTGGCATGCACCCGCATCACCGATGCCGAGTTCGCTGAAATTCGCGCGCTGCATTACCAAATGGCTCTGCATCACACGCGTCGTGAATTACCGCAATATTTTGCGCTCAATCAACAAATTCACGAAGCGATCTTACGTGCTGCCGCCAACCCAACGCTGGAAACCCAGTACCGGTCCCTTGCAGGTCGCATTCGTCTGGCGCGCTTTCGTTCGAATATGACGCCGGCGCGCTGGGACCAAGCGATGCGTGAACATGATGAAATCCTTGCCGCTCTCGAAGCCCGCGATGGTGGTCGATTATCTGACCTGCTGGGTCGGCATCTGGAGAACAAGCGCGAAACCGTCAAACAATCAATTCGTGACGGTCACGGCGACAGTGCCGGCGTGGCGGCGTATGATTAAGATTGAACCTAAAAAAGCGCATACTGATCTCGTTTAAGTGCATATTGATCGCATTACGGTGACGGTGGTCACAGTCAATATAGGATCCGGTGTTTATGAAACCGGAGATCATTCACTTTTGTACGGGATTACGCCAATGTTTGCCGACCTCAGATTTACGGATCGTCGCGATGTGCACCTTTTCTTCCGAGGCGTCGCACGATTGTTGGGGTTCCGCGCTCGTTCTCGCGAGATCGTGGTTCGTATTCCGTCTTCTGCGCGTTGATCGCGATTTAGTTACTCCTCTTTTCCCAGCTTCCAGCTAGACTGCCTGGCATGTGGCAGAAACTCAGCACGTTTATTTTCGGCGAACCGGTCCGCGATCACTTGCCGGCCCGTGTCCTTGAGCAAATTCAAACCCGCCAGGATGCCAGCGAGCGGCTGATTTCGTGGGTGCAGTTCGTGCTGATCGTTTTGTTTGCCAGCTTGTATCTGGTATCTCAAGGGTTGAGCGCGATGATGGCGACCCGGTTTGAGGTCGTACCGTTCGCGCTGGCTGCGTACTTCGTGTTTACCGTGGTCCGCATGATCTTGTCCTATCGCAATGCGCTGACGCACTGGTTTCTAACACTGTCAGTGTTGATGGACGTGACACTCCTGATGGTGATGATCTGGAGTTTTCATATTCAATACGATCAGCCGGCTAGTTTTTATCTGAAAGCGCCGACGCTGATGTACGTGTTCATCTTTATTGCGTTGCGCGCGCTTCGGTTCGAGCCCCGCTATATTATGATCTCGGGCTTTGCCGCGATCTTCGGTTGGGGCGTGTTGATGGGTTGGGTGATGATCGCCGAAGACGGTAACCCGATGATCACCCGTGACTATGTACAGTATATGACCTCAAATTCGATTTTGGTGGGTGCCGAGATCGATAAAATGGTGTCGATATTTTTGGTCACGGCGGTGTTGTGTATCGCAGTGATCCGAGGCCGGAATGCATTTTACCGGGCGATCTTAGAGCAAACGGCGGCGCAGGATTTGTCCCGCTTCGTGTCAAAAGAAGTCGCCCATCGGATTACTTCTGCCGACAGGCAAATCCAACCGGGCGATGGCGAGACCCGAGATGCCAGCATTATCTTCACCGATATCGAAGGTTTTTCGACGGTATCTGAAAATATGTCGGCACAGGAATTGGCGACCACGCTGAATGCGTATTTTGGCGCGATGGGCGAGGTGATCGATCGCTTTGGCGGCGTCATTACGCTGTTTGAAGGCGACCTGATGTTGATCACGTTCAACGCCGTTATGGATGATCCGGATCACGCTGCCAACGCGGTTCGCACGGCGATTGCCATCGAGGAGGTCGCGCGTACGCAAACCTTCAACGGTGCCGTTCTGAAAACCCGTTGCGGCATCAACACCGGCGAGATCGCGGTGGGTGCCGTCGGTGCGCAGGATCGGTTGGTGTTTACGGTGCACGGCGACAACGTCAACATCGCCGCCCGACTTGAACAACTGAATAAAGAGCATGGTACGTATATTATGATGGGTGAAGCCACGCATCAGGCGATAAATCTAGAATATGCGTGTGATTTTGTGTGTGAAGCTCAAGTCAAAGGGCGGAGTCAGCCGGTTCGGGTTTATACCCCTAATCTTGGCTAGCGTGTGCCGTATGGCGAGCGGTTTGCATTACAGATTGTACGCATGACAGATAGCACGATGGGACCGTCCTGAAACAATGTCTCGAAATCTGCGTCTGTCGTTAAATTCCGAAACGCCGGCATTTGCGAATATTCTGCGAGCGTAATTGCGCTGAACCCCATCGACCATTCGGCGAAAGCGCGCTCATCCGCTTCTTCATCATAAATGATCGTGAGTCCTGAATGGCGGGGATCACTGGATATTCGTTGAAGGCTATGCGCCACCGCATCATGCGGACCCTCAAGTATTTGTAAGAATGTCCCGTTATCTAACGCCAGCAGGAACCCTGTGATATCGTTGCGAGGATTATTGGTATGCGATGTGTGAAGAATATCTTTGCATTCTTCTGCTGAAGTAAAGTTAACCGCCTGGCTGGTGTAAAGTACCTGGCGAACAGACATTATTCTTCTCCAAAATGGGCACCCCCCATTCTAGGGGGCTTGGGTCTTGACGGGTCAACCCCGCAGCACGCCGCCGGCTGCCTTTTCAACCGCAGCGACGATCTTTTGTGAGACCGCCTCAATGTCCTCGTCGGTGAGCGTCTTTTCGGTAGGTTGCAACACAGCCGTGATCGCGAGTGACTTTTTGCCTTCACCTAAAGACGGCCCTTCGAACACGTCGAAGACGCGAATGTCTTCGATCAGCGCTTTGTCTGCGCCGCGTGCGGCTTGAACGATTTTGGCTGCCGGCACATCGGCGTTGACAACAAACGCGAAGTCCCGCTCTAGCGGTTGTAGCGCAGACAGGGTCAGCATGGCACGCGCCGCGGTCTTTGCTTTTGGCATCGGGACGGCGTCCGGGAAAATCTCAAACGCCACCACCGGGCCTTTGACGTCGAGCGCCGCCAGCACGCGGGGGTTAATCTCGCCGAAGCGGGCCAGGGTGTTTTTTGGTCCGAGCCGAAGCTCACCGGCGCGGCCCGGATGGTAATAGGCCGCGACGTCGGTGAAGACTTGAAGCTTGTCGACGGGTGCACCCAGCGCGCCCAGAACCGCTTCACAATCGGCTTTCGCCAAATAAGCATCGACTGGGGTCACGGCGTGCGACCAATGTTTCGGCGCCACATTGCCGGTGCGGATACCGACGGCGGCAATGATTTGATCTTCGGGCAGGTCGCCAGCGTATTGCGGACCGACTTCAAACAAATCCGCATCGCTGAAGCCGCGCGCCGCATTGCGCCCCGCCGCTTGGATCAGATTGGCGAGCGCGGTTGGGCGCATCACCGAAAGCTCGGAACTGATGGGGTTGGCGATGCGGACGCTGTCTGGGACATCGGCAAACAACGCTGCTTCGGCTTCGCCCATGAACGAATAGGTTACGGCCTCGGTCAGGCCTCGTGCAGCTAAGGTGCGACGCGCAATGACGCGGCGCTTTTGCACTTCGCTCAGGGCCGGGGTCGGCAGTACGGTATCGCGGGGCAGCGGCGTCGCCGGGATTTTATCGAAACCGTTGATGCGCACGACCTCTTCGACAAGACAGGCTTCCATTTCGATATCACTGCGCCAACTCGGCACTGCGACGTCCCAAGTGTCACCGCTACCTGATACTACGAAGCCCAATACCGAGAGGATACGCTGAATCTCGTCACTTGAAATGTCGATGCCGGTGAGCTCCCGCACCCGTGCCGGGCGAAATGTGATCGCACGGCCCTGCAACGGATTGCCACCGGCGATCACCAGTTCCGACGGCTCGCCGCCGCACAGATCAAGGATCAAACGGGTCGCGACTTCCATGCCGGTTTCTAAGAACGCCGGATCAATCCCGCGTTCAAAACGATAGCGGGCGTCGGACAGCAAATTCAATTTTCGCCCTGTCATGGCGGTGCGGGTCGGATCAAAGAACGCGCTTTCAACAAACACGTTTACGGTCTCTGCCGTCACCCCGGAAACTTCACCGCCCATGACGCCGCCGAGCGCTTCCGCGCCGTTGTCGTCGGCGATCACGGTCATCTCGTCGTCCAGCGTGTATTCTTTATCGTTCAACGCCTGCAGCGTTTCGCCGGATTTTGACAGCCGCACGTGCAGATCGCCGCTGACTTTGTCGGCATCGAAAACGTGTAACGGTCGGTTCAGATCAAACGTCAACAGGTTGGTGATATCGACCAGCGTCGAGATCGGGCGTAGCCCGATGGCGATCAGTTTTTCTTTCAGCCACGCCGGGCTCTCGCCGTTGCTGACACCTTTGATCAGGCGACCGACGAAATACGGACATGCCGATGCATGGTCTGCGTCGAAGTCGAGCTTTACATCAATGCTACTTTTAAACGCGCCGGGCACAGGGCCGTTGGCGAGCGGCTTTAGGGTGCCCAGGCCGGCAGCGGCTAGATCCCGCGCCACACCGCGCACGCCAAGGCAATCGCCCCGGTTCGGCGTGATCGCGATGTCGATGATCGGATTATTCAGGCCCATGACGTCGATGGCCGGTTTGCCGACCGGCGTCGTCGGGTCCAGATCGACGATGCCGTCGTGTTCTTCGGAAATCCCCATTTCGCGTTCCGACAGCAACATGCCGTTCGACGTTACGCCGCGAATTTCGGTCGGCTTTAAAGTAATGCCGGTGCCGGGAATATATGATCCGCCAGGCGCAAACACGCCGACCATGCCGGTGCGCGCATTCGGTGCGCCGCAGACCAGTTCGACGGTTTCGCCGTTGCCTGGATCGACCGTGCAGACGCGAAGCCGGTCGGCGTTCGGATGCGGTTTGGCTTCGATGACTTTTGCAGTTACGAACGTCTCAAGCCCTTTGGCGCGATCTTCGACACCTTCAAGCTCGAGTCCGACCATGGTCAGCGCGTCGGTGATCTCGGTCAAAGATGCGGTGGTTTCAAGATGCTCTTTGAGCCAGCTCAGCGTGAATTTCATCGCACCAGCCCTCCGACCATGCCGGGCACTTCCAAAGACCGGAAGCCGTAATGACGCAGCCAGCGTAGGTCGCTTTCGTAGAATGTGCGTAAATCGGGGATGCCGTACTTCAGCATCGCGACCCGCTCAATGCCCATGCCGAAGGCAAAGCCCTTGTATTCTTCGGGGTCGATGCCGCAGTTACGCAACACATTCGGGTTGACCATGCCTGAGCCCAAAATCTCCAGCCAATCGTCGCCGTGACCGATCCGAAGCCCGCCGCCTTCGCGGGTGCAACCGATATCGACCTCGGCAGAGGGTTCGGTGAACGGGAAATAGCTCGGGCGAAAGCGCACTGGCAGGTCATCGACCTCGAAAAACGCGCGGCAGAATTCGATCAAGCAACCTTTGAGGTGACCCATATGCGAGGTTTTGTCGATCACTAAGCCTTCGATCTGATGGAACATCGGTGAATGGGTGGCGTCATAGTCCGAGCGGTATGTGCGCCCCGGCACGATGATCCGGATCGGCGGCTTGTGCGCGGTCATGGTGCGGATCTGCGTCGGGCTGGTGTGGGTGCGCAGGACTTTGCGCTCGCCATGTTCGCCCGGCAGATAAAACGTGTCGTGTTCTTGGCGCGCCGGATGATCGGGCGGAATGTTCAGGGCCGTGAAGTTATGCCAATCGTCTTCGATGTCCGGGCCTTCGGCGACGGTGAAGCCCATTTCGCCGAAAATCGCGATGATCTCGTCAATGGTTTGGCTGATCGGGTGCACATAGCCTTCGGCCTGTGGGTTGGACGGCAGCGTCACGTCGATTTTTTCGGTCATCAGGCGACGGTCCAGGTCGGCGTCGGCAAGGGTGGTTTTTTTCGCATCGATGGCGGCGGCGACTTCGTCTTTCAAGGCGTTCAGCGCTTGGCCGGCAGATTTGCGGGCATCGGGATCCATTTGCCCCAGGCCCTTCATCAAATCGGTGATGCGGCCTTTCTTGCCGAGCGCAGACACGCGGAGTGCTTCGAGTGCGCCCAGGGTGTCGGCGTCTGCGGCTTCTTGCAGCAAGATGTCGCGCAGCTGATCCGGAGTTTCCATCGTGTCCTCGCCTTGTAACCCGCGCCGTTGCGAGCCTTAAACATGCGAACGGGAGTAACGCCCAAGGCGCTACTCCCGTTCCAAAACTAGATTGCCCTAAAAGCTGGGCCGTTAAGCGTTCTGGCTGAGAGCGGCCTGGGCCTGATCTACCAGTGCTTTAAACGTATCGGGTTCGTTCATCGCGAGATCGGCCAAAACCTTACGGTCAAGTTCGATACCGGCCTTCATCAGGCCATTGATGAGCAAAGAATACGTCGTGCCGCATTCGCGCGCACCAGCGTTGATCCGCTGGATCCAGAGCCGGCGGAACTGACGCTTTTTGGTGCGACGGTCGCGATAGGCATACTGCAGGCCCTTCTCGACTCTTTCGAGAGCGATACGGTAGTTCGATTTATTCCGGCCCTGATAGCCCTTAGCGAGCTTGAGGACCTTCTTGTGACGGGCGTGCGACGTTTTGCCGCGAGATACTCGTGCCATGGTTCAATCCTTCGCTTAAGCGTTCGGCATATAAGATTTAACGATACGCGCATCTTGCGGTGACAGAATCATTGTCCCGCGCGCTTTACGTTTCATCTTGGTGGAACGTTTACGGAGGTTGTGGCTTTTGAACGCAAAGCCAGCACGTACCTTACCGGTACCCGTGAGTTTAAAGCGCTTTTTAGCGCCCGATTTCGTCTTCAGTTTGGGCATTTCCCTCTTCCTTCGTATCTGTGCGCCAGACGTGAAGATCGCCTAGCGCCATCTATGGGTTCGAGCAGCCAGGCATGCCCTTTTCAGCCATACCGCTCGGCCCCCAAAACAAAGGGGCGCGCGGGTTATAGCGGGGCGCGTCGGTAATGGCAAGGGGAAGGCGAACCCAAAAGAACGAAGGGCGTTCCCTTAAATGTTAAGGAAACGCCCGAACCTTCAGAAGCTAAAAGATATCGTCCCGAACTTACCTCGGCGCGATGACCATGGTCATCAGGCGACCTTCGGGCTTGGGATATTGTTCGACCTTGGCGACTTCGGCGGTTTCTGCCTGGACGCGTTGTAGAACTTTAAGCCCCAAATCCTGGTGCGCCATTTCGCGGCCACGGAAGCGGATGGTCATTTTGACCTTGTCGCCGTCGTCAAGGAATCGGCGTACGGCCCGCATTTTGACCTCGTAATCGTGGTCGTCGATGCCGGGACGCATCTTGATTTCTTTAACTTCGATGACTTTTTGCTTTTTCCGCGCTTCGTTGGCTTTTTTCTGTGCCTCGTACTTAAACTTACCGTAATCGAGGATTTTACAGACAGGCGGGTCAGCGTTGGGCGACACTTCGACAAGGTCGAGCCCAACTTCTAGCGCCATTTCAATTGCTTCTTTGATGCCTACGACGCCAACCATTTCACCGTCGGCGTCAACAAGACGTACGGTATCGGTCGGAATGTCTTCGTTGGTACGCGGCCCATCCTTGGGCGGGGGTACCGGAGGTCCGGGTCTGCGGGCTATGGAATGTCTCCTTTGATTGTTAAAACATCTTTGTTACGAAAGGGCACCGCACAGGCGGGCCCACGTCTTTTAAATTATACGAAGAACGATCAACGCCCAAATGGGCCGAGCGCTTCATCTCTAAGTCTATCCGTTGCGTCTTGGAGCGCAACTATTTCTTGATCTTTGCCACCGAGCCGGCGCATCGCCACCGTGCCGTCTTCGGCCTCGCGACCGCCGACGACGAGGATTGCCGGGACTTTAGCATGGCTGTGTTCGCGGATCTTGTAGTTGATTTTCTCGTTTCGCAGGTCCGTTTCGACGCGGATACCGGCCTTTGCCAGGGTCTTAGCAACTTGCTCGGCATAGCCGTCCTGGTCGTTGGTGATCGGCGCGACGACGGCTTGCACCGGGGCCAACCACATCGGCATGCGGCCTGCAAAGTTTTCGATTAGAATGCCGATAAAGCGTTCGAACGAGCCCAAAATCGCGCGGTGCAGCATGACCGGGCGGTGACGTTCACCATCTTCGCCGACGTATTCCGCATCCAGGCGTTCGGGTAACACGAAATCGACCTGCAGCGTGCCGCACTGCCAATCGCGACCGATGGCATCGCGCAACACGAACTCAAGCTTCGGCCCATAAAACGCGCCTTCGCCCGGGTTCATGATCAAATCGGCACCGGCGGCCAACGCAGCGCCTTTCAGCGCGGTCTCGGCTTTATCCCAGGTTTCGTCGGTGCCGGCCCGGGTCTCCGGGCGGTCCGAGAACTTGATGACAAATTCTTCAAAACCAAAGTCTTTATAAACCGATGAAAGAAGATCGATGAAGATCTTGGTTTCGCTCTCAATTTGGTCTTCGGTGCAGAAGATGTGCGCGTCATCTTGGGTAAACGCACGGACCCGCATCAGGCCATGCAGCGCACCCGACGGCTCATAGCGATGGCAGGACCCAAACTCGGCCATGCGCAGCGGCAGTTCTCGATAGCTTTTGATGCCGTGGCGGAAAATCTGCACATGACACGGACAGTTCATCGGCTTCAACGCCAAATGGCGCAGTTGACTGCCGGCCGCATCCGGCGCGGCTTCGGCCGCCCCGTCCGTGCTTTCACTGGCACGTGACGACTCGTCGACCTCGGCGATGAACATATGGTCGCGGAATTTTTCCCAGTGGCCCGAGCGCTCCCAAAGGTCGCGGTCGACCAATTGCGGGGTTTTCACCTCGACATAGCCGGCCTCTTCCAAGCGCATCCGCATGTAGCGTTCGCAGGCCCGATAGAGTTCCCACCCTTTTGGATGCCAAAACACCGAACCGCGCGCTTCTTCTTGCAGATGAAACAGATTCATTTCACGGCCAAGCTTGCGGTGATCGCGCTTTTCCGCTTCTTCGATCCGCATCAGATGCGCTTTGAGCTCTTTTTCGTTGCGCCAGCACGTGCCGTAAATCCGCTGCAGCTGCGGATTGCGCGCATCGCCGCGCCAGTACGCCCCGGCCAGCTTCATCAGCTTGAACGCTTTGCCCATGCGCCCCGTCGTCGGCAGATGCGGGCCGCGGCACAGGTCGATCCAATCGCCCTGGCGGTACATGGTGATGTCTTCGCCTTCCGGCAGTTCCCAGACCCATTCGGCCTTAAAGGTCTCGCCTTTTTCTTTGAAGTATGCGGCGACCTCTTCACGGCTCCAGATTTCACGCTGGATCGGCACGTTGCGATCAACGATTTCACCCATACGCTTTTCGATGGTCTCGAAATCTTCAGTCGAGAACGGCTCTTCGCGGTGGAAGTCGTAATAAAAACCGTCGTCCGTGGACGGGCCGAAGGTGATCTGCGTGCCAGGATACAATTCCTGCACCGCCATCGCCAACACGTGCGCGCAGTCGTGGCGCAGCACTTCAAGGGCAGCCGCTTCATCTTTGTCGGTGACGATTGCAAGCTCGACGTCGTGGTCGATGGGGCGGTCCAAATCCCATAGCTCGCCGTCGACGCGCACGACCATTGCCGCCTTGGCGAGGCCAGGGCCGATTTCGGCGGCAACTTCGCCGCCCGTCACGGGCTTGTCATAGCTGCGGACGGAACCGTCCGGAAGGGTGATCGCGACCATCTGTCTCTCGTTTCAAGGCAATAGGTATTAAACAGGGTAGGTATAGCCCCACCCCGCCCTCGTCAAGAACCGCCTAGCGCGGCAGGCAACGCCTGCATCACGTCATCGACACTCAGGGCATCCAGGGAAGGGCGGCGCAAGATCGTTACGTCGGCGCCGCGTTGCGCGCAAAGTGCCGGGTCTGAGTCTTCGGAGTACAGTACGACGGATGGCGTACCCGCGACCGCTGCAACGTGCATCGGCCCGCTATCGTTGCCGAGCGCGGCTTTGGCGGCCTTGGCGATGCCGACAAGCTGCAGCAAAGATGTCTTGCCGGCCAAATTCAGGGCGTTTGGTGCATCGGCGATGATCTCGGCCGCGCGCGCACGCTCGTCTTCGGTGCCGACCACCACCGCTGGCGCTGAACCGAGGTCTAATCGGCACGCGATGTCATGATAATTTTCGGCGGACCAGAGTTTTTTCGGGCGATTGCCGCCACCGCCCGGCACCAGCATGGTGAAGCTGGGCGGCAAGCCGAGGTTTGAAATATCCGAATCAATGCCGTCTAGGCTCGGCGCCGGCACCGTCTCGATACCGGCCATGTGCAGTTGGTCGGCTTGACGTTCAAGCGTGTGCATGCGATCGCGGTTCGGGTTGGTATGCGGTAGCGCGCAGCCAGCCGCGATGCCCGACCAGATCGGCTTAGAAGGCCAAAATAGGTGCAAATATGCACTCGACCTACTCGAGGTTTGCAGATCGAAAACCTGATCGAAGCCGCCATCCCGGAGTATTTTCCGCAACCTGAGCCATCCCGGCACATCAACGGCGGCGGGTTTTGGATCGAAGATGATCTGGTCGGCGAGGCCGCGCGCCGTGATCAAGGTGTCGAACGGGGGGCGCGTGAGCACGGTGATGTGCGCGTCTTTGAAGTGATTGCGGATTGCTGCCATCGGCCCGAGCGCCTGCACGACATCGCCAAGCGCGCCCAATTTGATGACGAGGATTCGTTTCACGGGTACGCCGGTTGCCATCGCGGCCTACAATTTGCCCCGTTCGGCCAGTACCTCGTTATAAACTTCGAGGGTCTTTTCGCACATTTGTGCTTTTGAAAAATTCTGCCGCACATGCGCAATCGCGCGCTTAGCCATGCGATCCCGGGTGCCCGCATCCAGCTCTAAACCCTCTTTTAAGGCTGCGGCGAGCGAGATCGGGTCGCCCGGTTTGGTCAGCCAGCCGGTTTCGCCCGGCAGCACGGTTTCCCGCGCACCACCGTGATCTGTGGCGATCACCGGTCGTCCCATCGCCTGTGCTTCGGCGACCACGCGACCGAATCCTTCGGGATCGGTGGATGCCGAGACCACGAGGTCGGTCAGCATGTAGGCCGCTGCCATGTCGTCGCAGTGATCGATGATCCGCACCACTTGTTCCAAGCCGTGCTGCATGATCCGCTGATCGACCTCGCGCCGATAAGCCGAGCGGCCTTGATCGCCGCCGACCAGTAGGCAGCGAATATCGGTACGTTCCAGTTTGGCGATGGCGTCGATCATCACCAGTTGGCCTTTCCAGCGGGTTAGGCGGCCCGGCAGCATCACCACTGGCGCGCCGTCGGGTAGGCGCCATTCGTTGGCGAGCTTGATGACGCGCTCGGCAGATACTTTTTCGGGATCGAATTTTTCGATGTCGACACCGCGATGGATAACGCGGATCTTTTCGACCGGGACCCCATAATGGCGGCGAATATGGCCGCCGATAAAGCCGGAAATAGCGATCACGCGGCGGCCAAAGGTCATCACCCCATTGTATTTTCGCTTTAAGAAATTACCGATCGAATAAGTGCCGTGGAATGTCGTCACCAAAGGCACTTTGGCGCGTTGGCAGGCAAAGTAGGCACTCCACGCCGGCGCGCGCGAGCGCACATGCACCAAGTCGATGTTTTCTGTTTTGATCAGATCGACCAAGCGTCCGATGTTGCGATACATCACCAGTGGGTTTTTTGACGCCATCGGTAAGGTGATGTGCTGCGCTTTGGCGCGCGTCAGGTCGTGTACCAGCAAGCCACCCTCGCTGGCCACCAAGGCGCGCCCGCCGGCGGACGTAATCGCGCCGGCGATCTCGATCGTCCCACGCTCGACACCGCCGCCGCCGCCTGCAAGGGCCGGTAAAATTTGTAAAATCGTTGGGCGGCCATCGCCGTTCGGGCGTTCCATGCGGTGCGTCTCAATGTTATGGTTGGCATCCGAGGTCATCATCATAGCACTTTAATACGGGAGCCTGGATGCCGGATCAAACACTCGCCCCAAGCAAACTCACCCGCGACGACGGCGCGACTATTGCTTACCACCACACCCCTGGCAAGAGCCCGGGGGTGATGTTTTTAACTGGGTTCAAGTCAGATATGATGGGCAGCAAGGCGTTGGCCTTGGAAGCACATTGCATGGCGCACGGCCTCGCGTTCACGCGATTCGATTATTATGGTCACGGACAATCGTCAGGCGCGTTTGAAGACGGCACCATCGGGCGCTGGGCCGAAGACACGGTCATGGTGTTGGATCAGGTCACCACTGGGCCGCAAATGTTGGTCGGCTCGTCCATGGGCGGCTGGATTATGTTGCTGGCCGCCTTGGCCAGACCGGACCGGGTCGCGGGCCTTCTGGGGATTGCTGCTGCGCCGGACTTTACCCGTGACTTGATTCCGCCGGCACTCACGCCCGAGCAGCTCGCCGACCTAGATAAGCAGGGGTTTTGCGAGATTCCCAACTGCTATGACGATCAGCAGCCGTATGTAATCAGAAAGTCATTGCTCGATGAAGGCGACAATCATCTATTGTTGGGTGGTGAGATTGCGCTCGACGTTCCGGTGCGCCTCATTCATGGCATCAAAGATGAAGATGTGCCCTGGGAAACCGCGCTCAAGATCATGGAACGCTTGAAAAGCGATGATGTTGAAGTGCAGTTTGTAAAAAACGGCGATCATCGGTTGTCCGAAGACCATGATTTGGCGCGGTTGACGCGCACGTTTGATGCTTTGAAGGAGGCTGTTGACCGTGCCAATTGAACGGATGCTGAGAGGCTATAATAGTTTTAAAAACGGGATTCATGGAGCTGATCACCATCGGTATGCGAAGCTTGTAGAAGACGGTCAGCGTCCAGGCGCCGTGGTGATTGCGTGTTCTGATTCCCGCGTCGATCCGGCATTTGTTTTCGGCGCCGAGCCCGGTGAGATTTTTATGATCCGCAACGTTGCCAATCTGGTGCCGCCGATGGAAGAAAATGGCACTTTTCACGGCACCAGTGCCGCGCTGGAATATGCGGTCATGGCTTTGGAAGTGCCGAATATCGTCGTGCTTGGGCATGCACATTGCGGCGGCATCAAAGCGATGATTGAAGGTGAAGCGACGTTGGCGGCGGGGTTTAAGTTCGTGTCAGGATGGGTTTCCACGTTGACCGCCGCCCATCGCCGTGCGCTCGCCACAATGCCCGATGCGACGACGGCGGAAATCCAGCATGTTTGCGAGCGCAATGCAGTTCTGGTTTCACTGGAGAATCTGACGACATTCCCATGGATCAGAGAGCGAATCGCTGATCGGCGCCTTAAGTTGCATGGTTGGTACTTCGATATCGAGACTGCGGGCCTTGAAATTTACGACGCAGCGCAGGGCCGATTCGAGACCTATAAGGAGCCGACTTAAGCTTCTTCTTCGGCCAGCACCGCATTGAGCCCGGATCGATAATCAGGGTACGCCAGTTTCACCCCAAGCTCTTCACGGATTTTCCGGTTGTCGACACGGCGGTTGTCGTTCCAAAAACTGAGTGCCATCGGGCTCATGCGTTCTTTGACGATTTCAAATTCTTCCAGTGGCGGCGGCTCAACGCCAAGCAAGCCGCAGGCATAGGCCGTCACCTCTGCGGGGGGGGCCGGCTCATCATCGCACACGTTATAGACGGCGCCTGGTTTTGGATTGGCAATGGATTTGGCCAAAACCCGCGCGATATCGTCCACGTGAATGCGTGAAAACGCATGGCCGGGCTTATTGATCCGCTTCGCTTGGCGGCCTCGGATCTGATCGAACGGTGAGCGGCCAGACCCATAGATTCCCGCCAAGCGGAACACATGCACCGGTATGCCGTAATCGTGAAACAGCGACATCCACTGCGCCTCGGCATCGACTCGGCGTTGCGAACGCGGGCTTGAAGGGTTGAGCTGCGCGGTTTCGTCGACATGCGCGCCGCCGGTGTCACCATAAACGCCGGTCGTTGATAGATAGCCGAGCCACTGAATATCAGACTTCTCGGCAATCAATTGATGCGCGGCGGCGAACGCAGGGTCTCCGGCCTCACTTGGCGGCGTTGAAATCAGAATGTGCGTGGCCGCCTGTATGCGGTTCAGCGCCGCGTCGCTGAGCACGCCACCGTCCCAGACCACAGCATCGATGCCTTCGGTTGAAAGTGCAGTGACCTTCTCAGGGTCTCGGGCAGTGCCGCCGCTGTACCAATCGGCGATACGCAAATGGCGGATCAGCGCTTGCGCAGAAAAGCCGAGCCCAAAGCAAAATAGCCGTCGTCCGTCGCGTCTGCTCACGATATTTACTCCCGCCGCGAAAAATCCGCACGCCATAGACCTTGTTTCGGCCTTTCAAAGCGCGGATATGTAATGGATCGATCACACTAAATGGTCATACCCCGAGATGCGAATTGTTGGAAGCTTTGTCACGTTATTTGTTGGCCTCGCCACGCTGTCGTCGGCGGCGCCGGGGATGGCGGATGAACTTAATCATCGGCGTGAGTACGCACGCTGTATGGCCATCGCGCCTTCGGACCCGAACGATGCCTTTGAAATGGCAACGGCTTGGAAGGAACTCGGTGGCGGCGACGCGGCGGAGCATTGCGCGGCGGTCGCTTTGTTGTACAGCGGCCAGCCGGGGTATGCCGCCAGGCGCTTGGAAGTGCTTGCCGAGACCATCATTGCCGAACCGGATTTTAAGGGCCGCTTGTTGGCACAGGCCGGGCAGGCTTGGCTTTTGCACGGCGACGCGACCCGCGCCGAAGCTACGCTGACCGCCGCGATTGATCTTTTAAAAGGCCGACCCTTGGTGATGATCGACCGGGCACAGGCACGGGCAGAGATGGGCGACTACGCAGGCGCCGTCGAAGATCTCGACGCCGCGATTTCCGCCGACCCCTCCAATCCAGATGCTTATCTGTTTCGCGCCACTGCGCACAGGTACCTGGACAAATTCGTATTGGCCCGCGCAGACATCGACACTGCCTTGGCCCGTGCGCCAAAGGACCCGGCGGCGTGGCTTGAAAGCGGTATCCTCAATCGTCTGGCCGGTAATGATCAGTCTGCGCGTTCGGACTGGCTGAAGGTGCTTGAATTAGAGCCCGACGGCGAAGCCGCCCGGATGGCACGTGCGAACATCGAAAAAATGGATGTGAAGGTGGATTGATCCTTCGAGACGGTGCTACGCGCCTCCTCAGGATGAGGTTTTTTACAGCCTCACGATAGCCTAAAAGAACACCTCATCCTGAGGAGCGAACGCAGTGAGCGTCTCGAAGGATGAACCCCGCCCCTTAAAAATCTAAATTCGCATAATGCTTCGGTGGCGGTGCGCTTGGGATATGGTCGCCGAGCAGCGGGCGGAAGCTTGGACGAGACTTGATGCGAGCGTACCATTCTTTGGCCGGTTCATGATTTTGCCAGGGCACATCGCCGATGTAATCAATCGTCGAAAGGTGCGCTGCGGCTGCGATGTCGGCCAAGGAAAGTTCTTCGCCCGCCAGCCATTTTCGGCGTTCCACCAAATATGAAATGTAATCTAAATGCGCATGAATGTTGGCGTGGCCGGCACGGACTTCGGCGGAATTCGGCTCACCTAAGCCCAAGAAGCGCTTCATGAACTTTTCGCCGACCAGCTTTTCTGTGACTTCGGCATTGAATTTGCGATCGAACCAATCGATCAGGCGCCGCACTTCGGCGCGCTGCAGCGGATGACGGCCAAGCAAAGGCGGTTCTGGGTTCAATTCGTCGAGGAATTCACAGATCACTTGTGAGCCGGAAAGGGCTGTGCCGTCGGCCTCGACCAAGACCGGCACTTCGCCCATGGGGTTGAGCGCCAAAAATTCCTCGCGCCGCCGCCAAACGTTTTCCGCCTTCATCTCAAAATCGATGCGCTTTTCACCAAGTGTAATTCGTACCTTGCGCGAGAACGGTGAAAGCCAAAGATGATATAGAAGACGCATGCCAAAACCTTTGTGGGCACTTTTTTAAGGTCGGTAACCGGGAGCTTTCGAAAAAGTGATCAAGCGTTAGTGGCCCTTTAACCCCGGAATACGCTATCAAAGGCATCAATGGCAACCACCGAGGCACCCGGAAATTTTGGATCGCGGTGCTACGGGCCGAAAAGGGAACTTGAAATGCTGATTAAGTCACCGAAAGCTTCGGACGTTTCATCCTCGGAAATCACGCCGAAATCCGTGTTCGAGAACCGCCGCGCATTCTTGCGCACCGCCGCAGTCGCAGGGGCCGGGCTGGCGGCAAGTTCCTTCGCGCTGCCGGCGTTGGCGGCCCGCACGCCGCTTTCTGGCATTCAAAAGACCAAATGGTCTGAAACGAATTTGCCGGAAAATGATAAAATCAACGATTATGAAGACGTTACCGGGTACAACAACTTTTACGAATTCGGCACCGGCAAGCGCGACCCATACGAGAACGCGCAGGATTTCAAGCCGACGCCTTGGGAAATTTCCGTTGAAGGCGCTTGCGCAAAGCCCGGTAAGATTTCCTTCGAAGACTTGATCAAGCCACATGCCTTGGAAGAGCGGGTCTATCGGATGCGCTGCGTCGAAGCTTGGTCGATGGTGGTGCCGTGGGTCGGCGTTTCGCTGGCCGATGTGCTGAAGCGTTTCGAGCCGACCGAAGATGCGCGCTACGTCTATTTCGAAACCCTGTTCGATCCGGAACGTATGCCGGGTCAACGTCAGGCGGTGCTGAATTGGCCCTATAAAGAGGGCCTGCGTATTGATGAAGCGATGCACCCGTTGCCGTTGCTTGCGGTCGGTCTTTACGGTGAAGTGATGCCGAACCAGAACGGCGCCCCGGTGCGCCTTGTGGTGCCGTGGAAGTACGGCTTCAAATCGATCAAGTCCATCGTCAAAATCAAGTTTCAAAAGTCGATGCCGCCAACCAGTTGGAACGACGCGTCGGCGCGTGAATACGGCTTCTTCTCAAACGTCAATCCGCGCGTCCGCCATCCTCGCTGGTCGCAGGCGACAGAACGCCGGATCGGCGAATTGTTCAAGCGCGATACTTTGATGTTCAATGGCTATGAAGAAGAGGTCGCGCATCTGTATAAAGACATGGATATGAAAAAGTGGTTCTGAGCGGGAATCGATGAACGACACGCTGACCATGGACGCTGGCGTAGAACGTGCGGCTGCACCGAAGGCAAAAGTCAGGCGCCGCGATCCGATCACGTGGATCGTCAAGCCGATGGTGTGGGTGTTGTGCCTGGCACCTCTGGCATGGCTCGGCTGGCTGGTGGCGGATGCGTTCTTTTTCGGTGGCCGCGGTCTGACCGCGAACCCGATTGAGTATATTAATCGTTACCTCGGCGATTGGGCGCTGCGGATTTTGCTGGTTTCGCTTACCGTGACACCCGTCAAGATATTGGCCGGATGGAAGCAGGTTATTCGTCTGCGTCGGCTGATCGGCTTGTTCGCGTTTTTCTATGTATTTCTGCACGTTAGCAGCTATGTGGTGCTCGACCAATTTTTTAACTGGCAGGCAATCTGGGAAGACATCATCCGGCGCTGGTACATCACCGTCGGCATGGTCGGGCTGCTCAGTCTGATCCCGCTCGCGGTGACGTCGACTAAGGGTTGGATGAAACGCATCGGCGGCAAGAGTTGGAACCGCCTGCACAAGCTGGTTTATCTCGCAGGCCTGGCCGCGTGCCTACATTTTTTCATGATGCGTAAAGGCATCCAGACCGAGCCGATCATTTATGCCGCCGTCTTCGTCGGCTTGATGCTGACCCGCTTGATCACGCCGCTCAAACGCAAGCTCAGCGCCTAGTCCCTCTCCCCCGGCATGGGGGGAGAGGTTAGGTGAGGGGGCGTGTTTTTAGCGCGCACTCGGTGTGTATGATCTGGGATCGATCCTGAATCAAGTTCAGGATGACGCGTGGGTTAGGGGCCGCAGCCGGAAAAATACTCGTCATCCCGGGCACGCTTGCGAGACCCGGGATCTCCCCAAAATGTTTGAGTATGCTTTAGTGTGCCTCGTCCCAATTATTACCCGTGCCGATATCGACTTCGAGCGGCACGTTGAGGGTCGCGGCGCTTTCCATGGCGTCTTTGACCAGGGCGCGGGTTTTATCGATCTCGCCCTTTGGGACTTCGAAGATGAGCTCATCGTGGACCTGCAACAGCATTTTGGCTTTTAGGCCGGCGTCTTCGAGGGCGTCCGGCAGCATCGCCATGGCGCGCTTGATGATGTCGGCGGCGCCGCCTTGAATCGGGGCATTGATCGCGGCGCGCTCGGCACCGGCGCGGATTGCTTGGTTCTTTTCTTTGATGCCGCGCACATGGCATTTACGACCGAACGGGGTCATCACGAAGCCATGCGTATGGGCTTCTTCTTTGGTGCGGTCCATATAGGCTTTGATGCCGGGATAGCGTTCGAAGTACGCATCAATGTAGCGTTGTGCATCGCCGCGCCCGATCCCCAACTGTCGCGCAAGACCGAAACCGGAAATACCATAAATGATACCGAAGTTGATGGCTTTGGCCTGTCGGCGAATCATCGGGTCCATGCCTTCAATCGGGACGTCGAAAACCTGGCTTGCGGTGATCGCGTGGATGTCTTGGCCGTTATGAAACGCTTCGATCAATGCGTCGATCTCGGCGACGTGGGCGAGCAGGCGCAACTCGATCTGCGAATAGTCGGCAGACATCAAGATGTTGCCCTGATCGGCGATGAAGGCTTGGCGAATTTTGCGGCCTTCCTCAGTACGGATCGGAATGTTTTGCAGATTCGGATCATTTGACGACAGCCGACCGGTGGATGTTACGGCCTGACTGTACGATGTGTGCACGCGTCCGGTGTCGGGATTGATGTCTTCGATCAAGGCATCCGTATAGGTGCTTTTCAGTTTTTGCAGTTGCCGCCAATCCAGCACGACTTGCGGCAGGTCATGGCCCTGCGTGGCAAGCTCTTCGAGCACCTCGGCACCGGTGGAATACGCACCGGTTTTACCTTTCTTGCCGCCTTGTAGCGACATTTCGTCGAACAGCACTTCGCCCAATTGTTTCGGCGAGCCGATGTTGAATTCGTGTCCGGCCAGTTCGTGCGCTTTGGCTTCGAACTCGGCCATGCGCTTTTCGAAATCGACGGAAAATTCTTTGAGCTTTTTGGCATCAACCTTGATCCCGGTGCGCTCCATCTCGTCCAAGATATGCACCAGCGGGCGCTCCAGACGCTCATAGACCGTGACCATATGGTCTTTGACCAAGCGCGGCTTGAACACGCGATGCAGGCGCAAGGTAATGTCTGCATCTTCGGCGGCGTAGGGGCAGGCTTGATCGAGCGGGACTTGCGCGAAGCTGAGCTGGTTTTTGCCGCTGCCGACGACGTCTTTGAATTTGATCGTTTTGACGCCCAGATGCAGGTCCGCCAAGTCGTCCATGTTATGGCGGTGTAGGCCGCCATCAAGCACATACGACAACAGCATAGTATCATCGATGGGCGCGACGTTGACGCCGTAGCGCGCCAGCACCTGCAAATCGTATTTGATGTTCTGGCCGACCTTGAGCACGCTCGGGTCTTCAAGCATCGGCTTTAAGGCCACGACCGCGTCTTTGAGCGGAATCTGCGGCGGGGTATCGCCGCCGGCGCTGTCTTTGTCGTTTGCATCGCCCAAATCGAATGAGCCCTGCGCACCGCCGCCGACGTGGCCGAGCGGAATATAGCAGGCCTTGCCGGGCGTAATGCACAGCGACACGCCGACCAAGCCTGCGCGCATGCTGTCGAGCGCATCGGTTTCGGTGTCGACCGCGACGATGCCGGTTTTCGTTGCTGCGTCGATCCAGGTCGTCAGGTCCTGCATCGACTGCACGAGGGTGTAGTCATTTGTCTCAGGTGCGGCTTCGGGGGCGCCATCATTGTTCGCTGATGTTGGCGCGACGATGCCGTGCTTCGACGAGATTGAAGCAACCAGGGTCTTGAATTCCTGCGCCTGCAAAAAGGCGAGCAGTTTTTCCGGGTCGGGGGCCTTCTTTTTAAAGTCGCTGAGCGGGGTCTCAAGCGGGACGTCGACCTTCAACGTCACGAGTTCACGGGAAATGCGCGCCATATCGGCTTGTTCAATCAGGCGTTCGCGGCGTTTCGGCTGCTTGATTTCCTCGGCGCGCGCCAACAGCGTGTCTAGGTCGCCATAGATATTGATCAATTCCGCCGCTGTCTTGATGCCGATGCCTTGGACCCCCGGCACGTTGTCGGTGCTGTCGCCGGCAAGCGCTTGAACATCGATCACCCGGTTTGGGCTGACGCCGAACTTCTCGATCACTTCGGCTTCACGAATGGTGCGATCTTTGACCCCGTCCCAGATCGAGATGCGCTCGTCGACCAATTGCATCAGGTCTTTGTCGGCAGTCACGATGGTAACGTCCATGCCTTCGGCGGCGGCCTGCTTGGCGTAGGTCGCGATCAGATCGTCGGCTTCATAATTGGCCATTTCGATCCCCGGGATGCCCATCGCTTCGGTCGCTTCGCGCACCAATGCGAATTGTGGGACCAGGTCCTCGGGCGCATCGGGGCGGTGCGCTTTGTATTCTGGATAAATGTCGTTGCGAAAGGTTTTGCGCGCTTTGTCGAAGATCACGGCGACGTAGTCGGCCTCGGTATCTTCGATCAACTTCAGCAAAATGCGGGTGTAAATATACACGGCATTGGTCGGAGTGCCGTCGGACCGGGTCATTTGCCGTCCGCGCTGGCCCATGCCGGCAAAATACGCCCGGAAGATCACACCCGAGCCGTCGATCAGGAAAACGTGCTCGCGGTCTGGTGGCGACTCGGGGATGCTCATGAATTTATTTGCCGCTTAAAGGGCATCATCAATGGCTATGCGCGACGTCGGCGCCTTCTTTCAACACAAACCGTTTCGAACAATACGGACAGACCGCGTCTAACGTTTCGTCATCCAGATGCAAATAGACGTTCGGATGGCCGAGCGCACCAGAGCCCCCGTCACATGCGATTGTCATCGTTTCGACTTCGATGGTTTCGTCGTCCATGGCATCCTCCGTTTAAACGTGACGCATGATATAGGCGCGGGACTGGGATTGCCAATCCCGGGATTATGCTCAGCTGGTTTTAGGCGTCGATAAATCGTCCAAGGCGAACTGCGGTGCCGCCTGCGCCCAATCGGCGGGACGGCATGATCAGCACGCAGTTGTCATAAGGTGTTTTCACCTCGTCGTCGCCGTCATAGCCGATCACGGTGCCGGCATGCGCGATGACTTCAAAGCCTGTGTATGCTTCGGCAAACCGGAAATTGTCGGAATGAATGGTGACCGGGCCGGAGACTTCGATGAATTGTTGTTCGGGCGGGGTCGGGCCCAAATGTGGGGCCGCATCTTCTGTGCTGAGCGCACCAGTATGCACCAAAAAGCGGAATAGGGATTCTTTCGCCACACGCTCGCTTGCGACTTCCCAGTGCTGGCCGCATTCGACCAGCAGGGAATTCTTGTCGCTGTCCGGATTGATGAAATCGACATAATCCCGCATTCGCTTGCCCGCCGCATGGCCGTGATCGGACACCACCATGCGCGGCACGCCGACGCCCTTGGCCAAGGCGCGCCCTTTGGCGAGCGGGCCCGACAGCACCAACGCTTCGGTTTTTTGCTGCATGGAATGGATATCCAGCAATAAATCGGCGTCGGCGATGATTGGGCGTAACGTGCGAGCACGCGTTAGCTCGCGGGATTGCCGTGGGCCGTCCAGCACGTCTTCGTCCCATACCCGGTTGAAGTCTTCGTCGAGAAACCGTGACGTGGTCGGATTGGCGGGATCAAAGCTTAAAAACGCATCGACATTGCAAAACGCCAGCGTCAGCTTGCCGCGTTTCGGCCGTAGGCCGGTCTTAAAAAAATAATCCAGCGCGATGGCGCCGCACAACTCGTTGCCATGGACTACGGCACTCACCATAACGTGGGGGCCGGGAAGCGCGGCCTCAAACGTGGTGACATATTCGATGCCCGTATTGCCTTTGCGATACGGTGATATGTCGGGTGGACTCAGGTCGACGGCGTATTCGTTGTGGACGGGTTGGCTCACGGCAGTTACTCCGAATAAATGATCTCTGTGAGTACCCCCGATTTCGTCGCCGATCAACGCGCTTGCGAATAAATTGCGGAATCTGTCGAAGAGTATTTGCCATTTTTTCTGTTCATGACATCATCCAGGCTGGATGCCGCAACATGCGGAAATTTACTGGACCGAGATCGCTGGTTGAAAGCGACGGGTCCCTCAGGGAGACGATAAATGTATATACGTAAAGCAATCACAGCCGGTGCGATGGCCGTGCTTTTGTCGGCGGGCCTCACGACCGCTGCCGCCGCCAAGGATCTGACGATCGGTTACGGCTCCGAGCCGTCATCGATTGATCCGCACTACCACAATCTGACCCCCAACAACTCGATGGCCGCGCACATTTTTTCGCGCTTGATCGAACAGGACGAAAAGCAAAACCTGACACCGGGTTTGGCCGTGTCTTGGAAGCCGGTCGATGACCTGACGTGGGAATTCAAGCTGCGCGAAGGCGTTAAATTTCATGACGGTTCGGACTTCAACGCCGACGACGTGATGGCCACCGTGGCGCGCGCACCGAACGTGCCGAACTCGCCGTCCAGCTTTGGCACGTACCTGAAGGGCAAGACGTTCTCGAAGGTCGATGATTACACGATCCAGATCAAAACCGCGACGCCATACCCGTTGATGGCAGTCGACGTGTCGACGATCCACATCATCTCGGACGGTGCCGAAAAAGCAGCTACCGAAGATTTCAATTCCGGTAAAGCCGCTGCCGGCACCGGCCCTTATAAGTTCGTAGAATGGGTGCCGGGTGACCGCATTGTGCTTGAGCGCAATGAAAGCTACTTCGGCGACAAGCCGGAATGGCAGAAGGTGACCTTCAAGCCGATCAAGTCGGGTCCGTCCCGGGTTGCAGCACTGTTGGCCGGTGACGTCGATTTTATCGACAACGTGCCGACCACGGATATCTCGCGTTTGGAAAAAGAGCCTGATCTGTCGCTTAGCCAGGGCATTTCCAACCGGATCATATATCTGCACATGGACCAGTTCCGTGAAGACAGCCCGCACATCACCGCCAAAGACGGCTCCAAGATCAAAAACCCGCTTTTGGACCCACGTGTCCGCAAAGCGCTGTCGATGGCGATCAGCCGCGACTTGATCGTTGATCGGGTGATGGAAGGCGTGGCCATTAAAGCAGGGCAGTTGCTGCCTGAAGGCTTCTTTGGTGTATCGCCGAACCTGAAGCCGGAAGAATATGACGTCGAAGGTGCCAAAAAGCTGATGGCCGAAGCAGGCTATCCGGATGGTTTCAAAATGAAGGTGCACGGCCCGAACGACCGCTACATCAACGATGCGAAAATCCTTGAAGGCGTCGCGCAGATGTTCTCGCGCGCCGGTATCGACACGTCGGTTGAAACCATGACCAAGTCGGTGTTCTTCAAGCGGGCCTCCAAGGGTAGCCCGGACGGGCAGCCTGAGTTCAGCTTGGTGCTGGTCGGTTGGGGTTCCGGTACGGGTGAAGCCTCGTCACCGCTGAAGTCGCTGCTTGCGACTTACAACAAAGACAAAGGCATGGGCGCTTCCAACCGTGGCCGTCATTCCAATCCGAAAATGGATGCGGTCTTGGACGAAGCGTTGGCCACCGTTGACGATACCAAGCGCGCGGCACTGCTCGCTAAAGCGACCGACATCGGTATCGGCGAAGATCAGGGCATTATTCCGTTGCACTATCAGGTGAACACGTGGGCTGCGAAAAAAGGCCTCAAGTACATCGCCCGCACGGATGAGCGCACCTACGCAATGGGCGTGGTTAGCCAGTAATCGCTATCCACTGACTGCACGCACGCGAAAGGCCGAGGCGGTATCCGCCGTCTCGGCCCTGCGTGACCAGGGGAGACCGCCCACGTGTCCGTCTTTATTATTCGTCGTTTATTGCAGAGCATTGCCGTCGTCGCCGTGATGTCGTTGATTGTGTTTGTCGGCGTCAATGTCGTCGGCGATCCGGTCGATATGTTGATCAACCCGGAAGCTGACCAAGCCGAAATCGCCCGAGTCATTCGCGACCTCGGTCTCGACCGCCCGCTGCACGAACAATATTTGTACTTCGTTAAGAACGCCCTGCAAGGCGATCTGGGCAAGTCATTCATCTTTGGCGAGTCTGCTTTAAAACTTATTATTGAGCGTGTGCCGGCAACGTTCGAGTTGGCGCTGAGCGCGCTTTTAATGGCGATTGTATTCGGCGTGCCGTTGGGCGTTTATGCGGGGATGAGGCCGGATGCTTTATCATCGAAAACGATCATGGCCGGATCTATTTTAGGATTTTCTCTTCCGACGTTCTGGGTCGGTCTGATGATGATCATGCTGTTTGCCGTGGTGCTCGGCTGGCTGCCGTCGACCGGACGTGGAGACACTGTTGAAGTCTTGGGCCTGCATGTCAGTTTCTTTACCTTGGATGGCTTGTCGCATCTGGTTTTGCCGGCGCTTAACTTGGCATTGTTGAAAATTTCGCTGGTGATCCGCTTGGCCCGTGCTGGCACTCGCGAAGCGATGCAGCAGGACTATGTTAAATTCGCGCGCGCCAAAGGCCTTAAAGAATCCCGCGTCGTTTTAGTACACGTCATGAAGAACATCATGATCCCGGTGGTCACCGTGTTGGGCCTTGAATTCGGTAGCTTGATCGCGTTTTCCGTTGTGACTGAAACCGTATTCGCGTGGCCGGGCATGGGCAAGTTGTTGATTGATTCACTACATAATCTGGACCGCCCGGTGATCGTCGCATACCTGATGATCATCGTTTTGGTTTTTGTCGTCATCAACTTGATCGTCGATATTTTTTATTCGCTGTTGGACCCTAGGGTCCGCCTAAAGGATGCCGGCCAATGAGCGAAACCGTAAAACATGATCCTAATCTGGCGCCAGTTGAAACGCCGTTGCACCGCTTTATGTCGGACTACAGCGATAGCGCAATCGCCATGGTCGCGTTAGCAGTGCTGTTGGTGATTGTCTTCATCGCCTTGTTCGCGCCGTTCATCTCGCCGACCGATCCGTATGACCTGGCGAAGGTCAGTATCTTCGACGGCAAGTTGCCGCCGGGGTCCGTCAGCGTGGATGGGGTAACGTTCTGGCTTGGCACCGATGGTGCGGGGCGCGATTTGCTCAGTTCCATGTTCTATGGCCTTCGGATCAGTTTGGGCGTCGGCGTAATGTCCGGTGTGATCGCACTTTGTGTCGGCAGTTCGATCGGCTTGATGGCCGCTTATTACGGTGGCCGGGTGGATACCATGATCATGCGGATCGTCGATATTCAGTTGTCGTTCCCGGCGATTTTGGTGGCACTGATTTTGATTGCGGCGCTGGGCAAAGGTGTCGACAAAGTCATCATCGCCTTGGTTTTGGTGCAGTGGGCGTATTATGCGCGGACCGTGCGCGGCTCTGCGCTGGTCGAGCGGAATAAAGAATATATCGAAGCCGCGGTCTGTCTCGGTCTCGACAAAAAACGGATTTTGTTTCGCCACCTATTGCCGAACTGCCTGCCGCCGTTGATCGTCGTTGGCACCGTGCAGACAGCACATGCGATTTCGTTGGAGGCGACATTGAGCTTCCTCGGCGTCGGCCTGCCGATTACCGAGCCGTCGCTCGGCCTTCTAATCGCCAACGGCTTTGAATACATGATGAGCGGGCGCTACTGGATCAGCTTTTTTCCGGGGATCGCACTGCTGATCACCATCGTGTCGATCAATTTGGTCGGCGACCAATTGCGCGATGTGCTGAACCCAAGGCTACAGAAATGAGCGCCGCACCGACCCTCGAAGTGCGCAATCTGAAAACGCACTTTTTCACCAAGGCCGGTGTGGCCAAGGCGGTCGACGACGTCAGTTTTACTGTCGATAAAGGCGAGGTGATCGGCTTGGTTGGGGAATCTGGGTCGGGTAAATCCGTGACCGGGTTTTCGATCATCGGTTTGGTTGACTCACCGGGGCGTGTTGTGTCGGGCCAGGTATTATTCCAGGGCAAAAATCTGTTGACGTTGCCGGACGAAGACCTGCGGCAGTTGCGCGGTAACCGGATCGCGATGATTTTCCAAGACCCGATGATGACCCTGAACCCGGTGCTGCGCGTCGATACGCAAATGGTCGAAACCATCAAGGCGCACGATTCCAGCGTCAGCAAAGCCGATGCCTTGGCCCGCGCTCGCGATGCGCTCGGCCAAGTCGGTATTCCGGCACCGGACGAGCGGTTGCGTTCCTATCCGCATCAGTTTTCGGGCGGTATGCGCCAACGCGTCGCGATCGCTATTGCGCTATTGAATAAGCCCGACCTGATCATCGCCGACGAGCCGACGACGGCGCTCGACGTGACGATTCAGGGGCAAATCCTGTTTGAAGCACAAAAGCTGTGTAGCGAGACCGGCACGTCGATGATTTGGATTACCCACGATCTCGCCGTTGTCGCCGGTTTGGCGGACCGTATTTCCGTGATGTACGGCGGTCGCATAGTCGAGCAAGGCGCGATCAGCGACGTGCTCGATCACCCGGTGCACCCTTACACACGCGGGCTTCTAGGCTCGGTCCCAGGACACAACACGCGGGGGCAGCGCTTGTATCAAATTCCGGGTATGGCACCGTCGTTATTGAATCTGCCGCAGGGCTGCACTTTCCAAGCTCGTTGTCCGAAAGCTGATGACGCTTGCCTCATCGAGCCGCAGATCACCGAGCCGGTACCCGGTCGCGCGATCCGATGCGTGCATCCGCATCTGGACGCAGACGAGGAGATCGGCGTATGAGCGAAGCTATGTTGCACGTCGATAATCTGACGCGGAATTTTGTTAAGCGTCTCGATCTTGCGGCGAAGCTTGCGCAAAAATTTGGCGCAGATGTGCGTGAAGAAGTCGTGCACGCCGTCGATGGTGTGACGCTACAAATTCCAAAAGGCGGTGTGGTCGGGCTTGTTGGCGAGTCCGGCTGCGGCAAGTCGACCCTGGGCCGCATGATTGCCGGCATCATTCCGCCGACGTCGGGTAGCATTTCCTATAAGGGCACGGACCTGACGAAAATGTCGTCAGCGGAATTTCGGCGTGCGGCGTTGGAAATCCAAATGATTTTCCAAGACCCGTTCGCCAGCCTTAACCCGCGGATGCGGGTATTGGATATCATCGGCGAAGCACCGGTGATGCATGGCATCATCAAATCCGCCGAGATGGAAGATTATGTCTGCGACGTCATGCAGCGCGTCGGCTTGGACCCGGAATACCGGCGCCGGTATCCGCATCAATTCTCGGGTGGGCAGCGTCAGCGGATCGGCATCGCCCGCGCGCTCGCGGTGAAACCAGAATTCCTGGTCTGCGACGAAGCGATTGCTGCGTTGGACGTGTCGATCCAGGCTCAGGTGATCAACCTATTCATGGATCTGCGCACCGAGCTTGATTTGACGTATTTGTTTATTTCGCACGATTTGTCGGTGGTCGAGCATATTTCGGACCGGGTCGTGATCATGTATCTGGGCCGCGTCGTCGAAGTGGCTGAGACCGACGCGTTGTTTGAGGCCCCCAATCATCCCTATACCCAAGCGCTGTTGAACGAGGTGCCGCGGCTCGATCAACGGGGTACCGACTACACGCCGGTCAAAGGCGAGATCCCATCACCTTTGGACCCGCCGCCCGGCTGCCATTTCCATCCGCGCTGCCCGCACGCCATGGCGCGTTGTTCCACCGAGCGCCCGGTGCTCCGCGAAATCGCCCCCGACCGATGGTCGGCGTGTCATTTGAACGACGCGCCTTAATCCCACCGATTGATCCCGCGTTTGATCCGGGCGCATGAACCTTTTATAAGGGCGCCAACTGCAACGGAAATGAGCCGATTATGGAAACCATCAGCTTCACCGTTCATGAGTTCATGATCCTCATGGGCATTTTGAACGAGCGTGTTCGCGACGGCAGCGGTGTGCCTGACAGTTCGGTCTGGAATCTTTGGAAAGACCGCTACAAGCAGCTCGATAAAGAGTTGGAGAAGCTCGATATGATGGATCGGGCCGACATGCTGTTTGACGGCAAGGTTAAGCTCGAAGATGTCACCAAGCCGCAGATCGAAGAAGTGATCGGCTTGGTCGATGAGCATGCGGCGTACGAGCAGCAGCTGATCGACGATAACGATCTGGACGCCGATCCCGACGAGCTGGAAATCTGGAAGACGCTGCGCGCGCGTCTTGAGACGTCGCTGGATTGGGACGGCGGCAAGTAACGCTGCCGTCCCTCTGCTGTTCTACGATTTCGTGGCCGCGGTGATCGCTGCGGTATCGATCCCGTACTCGGCATAAAGTGTCGGCAGATCGCCGCACTGGCCGAACCGGTCGACGCCGAGCGGGATAACCTGACGCCCGTCGACCGACCCCAACCATGCAAGCGCTGCCGGGTGGCCGTCCATGACGGTGACCAACGGCTGCCCTTTGGGGGCTTGGTCGAGTAATTCTGCAATCCAGGATTTCCGGCCCAGCTTACGCCAATCCGCGAACAACCGATCCCCTGATGTCACCGCCAACAGACCGGCCCCTTTGATTTGTGCCGCCGCCGCTTCGGCTTCGGGCGCAATGGCACCGGTGTAGATGATCACCGGTGACTTTGTGTTCGCGGGCTTTTGCCGCCAGTAGGCACCTTTGCGGATCGCGTCGCTAAGGTCATCGGTCATTTTACGTTTCGGCTGTTCAATCTGGCGTGTCGAGAGGCGCAGATAGACCGAGCCGCCGTCATCGGCCTGCATATGCTCAAACCCCCAGGCCATGATCTCGGCCAACTCGTCGGCAAACGCCGGCTCGAACGAGGTCAGCCCCGGTTGGCCCATCCCGATCAACGGTGTGGATACGCTCTGGTGCGCGCCGCCTTCGGGGGCCAGCGTGATGCCGGCCGGCGTAGCGACGACCATAAACCGCGCATCTTGATAACAGGCGTAGTTCAGCGCATCCAAGCCGCGCGCGATGAATGGGTCATACAGCGTGCCGATGGGCAGCAGACGTTCGCCGAATATTGAATGCGAAAGGCCCAGGGCAGCGAGCATCACAAACAGGTTGTTTTCGGCGATGCCCAGTTCCATGTGCTGACCGGCGGATTTGAATTCCCATTTTTGCGCCGACGGCACTTGCTGCGCGCGGAAGGTATCTGGCCGGTCTTCACGTGCGAACAAGCCGCGCCGGTTGACCCAGCCGCCGAGGTTGGTGGATTGCGTGACGTCGGGCGACGTGGTGACGATCCGGTCTGCCAGCGCGGACTTTTTGTCCCCCGCGAGCGCATATAGAATTTTGCCAAAGGCTTCTTGGGTCGAGGCCTGTTCCTGTGCCGGCATCTCAAGGTGTTTTGGCACCGGAATTTTTGCCGCCTCAAAGCGGCGCCGACCGTCGCGGATGAACGGCGCGGACTCCAATACTTGGGTTAACTCAGCGGCGCGGTCTTCAAGGCCCGCAAACGGCGCCCACTCGTCACCTTCTTTGATGCCGAGTTTGTCACGAAAGCCGGTAACCTGTTGTTCGTTCAAAATGCCGGCGTGATTGTCTTTGTGACCGGCCAGCGGCAAGCCCCAGCCTTTGATGGTATAGGCGATAAAGCATGTCGGCGTGTCGTCTTTGGCGGCTTCGTCGAAGGCTTCCATCAAGGTTTCAATGCAGTGCCCGCCGAGGTTCGCCATCAAACCCTGTAAATCGTCGTCGCCATAGGTCTCGATCAGGCGGATGGCATCGGCATCGTGGCTCAGGTCTTTGGTCAACTGCACCCGCCACGCCGCGCCGCCCCGGAACGTCAGTGCCGCATACAAATCGTTCGGGCATTCGCTGATCCAGCGCCGCAGCGTTTTGCCGCCGGGCTTTTCGAATGCCTCCATCATCCGCTTGCCGTATTTGAGGGTGATTACGTTCCAGCCCGTGGTGCGGAACACCCGGTCGATCAGGCGGAACATCTGATCGGGCACGACGCCATCCAGGCTTTGTCGGTTGTAGTCGACGATCCACCAGCAATTGCGAAGGCCGTGCTTCCAACCCTCCCAAAGAGCTTCGTACATGTTGCCTTCGTCCATTTCCGCATCACCGACGAGCGCCACCATGCGGCCGGAATCGCGCGCTGCGACGGTATCGCTGTGGCGGCGTAGATAGTCTTGGACCATCGACATGAATACCGTCATTGCCGGCCCCATGCCGACGGACCCGGTTGATATATCCACGTCGTCGGCATCTTTGGTGCGCGACGGATAGCTCTGCGCGCCGCCGAAGGCGCGGAAGTTTTCAAGATTTTCCTGGGTCTGATGGCCGAATAAATATTGAATCGCATGAAACACCGGGCTCGCATGCGGCTTCACGGCGACGCGGTCTTCTGGGCGCAGCGCCGACATATACAACGCGGTCAGGATCGCCACCGACGAGGCACAGGATGCCTGGTGACCACCAACCTTGAGTCCATCGTGCTTTTCACGGACGAAATTGGCGTGGTGGATGGTCCACGTGGAAAGCCACAGAACTTTTTGCGCGAGTTCTTCGAGGCTCTGCAGTTTCTCGGCTTTCGTCATCGGCGTGATATCGAGCGGGGCCATGAAATTCTCCTATGTGAACCGTCACTATAGCCGATCAGCAAAAACAGGTCATTGCGAAGTCAGTTGTTACGGGGCATAATTTAGCAATAAAACTTTAAAATATCTGAATAATAGGGTCATTTGTGCCAATTCAAGCCCTGGATGCGATTGATCAGAAAATCCTCGCCGCCCTGCAGGCGAACGCCCGGTTGAGCAATGTCGAGCTTGCCCACGAAGCCGGGCTGTCGCCGTCACCGTGCTTGCGCCGGGTCCGTGCGCTCGAAGATGACGGTGTGATCAAGGGCTACGCCGCCCTTGTGGATCAAGAAGCCGTTGGCTTGCCGGTCAGCGTGTTTGTGATGGTCAGTTTGGAAAAACAGATCGAACATGCGTTGGAAACCTTCGAAGACAGCATCCGCGCTCTCCCGGAAGTGATGGAGTGTTACTTGATGACTGGCGACAGTGACTATCTACTACGCGTCGTGACCCGTGACCTTCAGGCGTACGAGCGTTTTCTGATGCGACACCTCACTAAGTTCCCAGGGGTCAGCAGCATTAAATCGAGCTTCGCGCTGAAGCAGGTCGTGTATCGGACCGCGCTGCCGGTCTCGGGGTGACGTTTGGTTGTTTGAAAAGTGTAGGTTGGACAATGAAATCGAAAAGCGCACCATTGACGCTGATCAGCTTTTTTTTAGGCATGCTGATGCTCACCATGACGCCCGCCCATGCGGCGCCGAAGGCGGAGCTTTGGAAAATCTGGACGGCGCACGATCCGGCGTCGACGGCGCAGGTTGATCACAGCGCCTGGGATGGGTTCCTCAAAATCTACGTGAAAGATAACCCGACCGGCTTGAATCGGTTCGATTACGGCGGCGTGTCGGACGCAGACCGCAGCGCTTTAGACGCGTATCTTAAGGCGTTGTCGACGATTCCCGTCGCGACCTTGAACCGAGGTGAGCAGCAGGCGTTTTGGATCAATCTGTATAACGCGCTGACGGTAAAGGTGATTCTTGATCATTATCCTGTTGAGACGATCCGTGACATTGACATCACGCCCGGCTTGTTCGCCGATGGACCGTGGGGCAAAAAATTGATCGAGGTTGCCGGCACGCCGGTCAGTCTGGATGATATCGAACACCGAATTCTGCGCCCGATCTGGCAGGATAACCGCATCCACTATGCGGTGAACTGTGCATCCGTCGGCTGCCCTGATTTGATCAATCGGGCGTACGTCGCCGGTGATATGGACGCGGTTCTGACGCAAAATGCTAAGGCCTATATCAATTCGGATCGCGGGCTTCGGTTGAACGGCGGTACAATCATTGTCTCGTCGATCTATGATTGGTTTCAGGCGGATTTTGGCGATTCCGAACAAGGTGTGCTTCAGCATTTGCGGATGTATGCCGAGGGTGCCCGCAAAGCGGCGCTGGAAAAGACAGATGACATCGACGACTATGACTACGACTGGACCCTGAACGGGGCTCAACGTTAAACGCAAGCTGAGGACAATCCCCTGCACGAACGTATTGCCGTTGACGACTTAACTGCGCTTTCCAATAAAGCGCTGCGCCGTGCCGGCATGCGGGATGCCGATGCGGCGAGCGTCAGTCGTGTACTGATTGAAGGCGACATGGTGGGTATCCCGACACACGGCGTGTTGCGGCTATCGACGTATATTGAGCGGCTGACGAATGGCGCGGTCGACCCGTTGGCGGTGCCGGTGTTGGAGCATCGGGCCGCTGCGCTGGCGATGGTCGACGGTCGGAACGCTTTGGGCCCGGTGGTTGCAGAGGCGGCGGTGCGGGCTGGCCTCAAGATGGCGGCGAAGACCGGTATTGCTTATGTCGGTTGTCATGCCAGCAATCACCTTGGTGCGATGATTCCGTACGCGCTTAAAGCCGTTGACGCCGGCTATGTGATGGTCGCCGGTACCGGCGCGTCTGCGACGATGCCGCCGTTTGGCGGGTCGGCAGCGCGGATCGGCAATAACCCGATTTGTATTGCTGCCCCTTGCCCCGATGCGCCGCATTTCATGTTGGATATGGCGATGAGCGTGGCCGCGCGCGGCAAAATTCGCATGGCCCGCGATGCTGGCGAAACCATCCCGCCCGGCTGGGCTGTGGATGCAGACGGTCAGCCAACCACCGACCCTGCCCGCGCACTGGACGGCCTGCTGGTCGCCGTTGGTGGCCACAAGGGATCAGGCCTGTCCATGGGGGTCGATATTCTGGCCAACGTGATGAACGGCGCCGCGTCGTTGGACAAGGTCGGCTCGTGGAGTGACGCCATCGATCAGCCGCAACATGTCGGTCATTTCTTTTTGTTTATCGATGCCGGACGCCTGATCGGCATCGACGCGTTCTTGGCGGCGATGGGACGATTTCGAGATACCATTCACGCCACACCCGCAGCGGATTCCAATCACCCGGTGATCATGGCCGGCGAGCGTGAGCAGTCGTTGCGCACACAGGCGTTGATCGACGGTGTCCCTGTGAAATCGAGTGTACTGAACGAGGTGCGCCGATTAGCCGACGCTTAGAAGCCCGTTACTTGAACTCAATATCTTTGATCTTACCGAAGGACATCGCGGCGATATCGTCGGCATCTCCTGAAACACCGACGAAGGCAACCGATGGCGGTGCCTCACCAAAAGCGCGTTGGTAGTCGGCGGCTAGATCGACGGTTTCTTGGAACCATGTGTCGCTCGGCGTTGAAGCTGTGCGGCGGATGATCATAAAACCGTTGTCGGGCAAGTGCGGGTGCGCGAATGATGTTTCACGGGCACCGCCCCAAACATAGGTCAGCACGCGGCCCCTAGCGAAGGGCGACATCGTGCCTTTCAGCCGTGACATAAAGCTGTCGTCGGCAAATCCGATGTGCAGGGCCAACACTCGGTCATCGCCGTCTGTTTTGTTGAGGTCGGTTGACGGTAGTGCATCAATAACTTGCCAGGACCATGAAAGTTCGCTGGGCATTTTCGGACCGTCATCAATGGCACGATAAAGCACACTGGAGCTTCGATCTGCGCGTACTTCGAGTACGCCTTCAGTGGTGCCGGTAAACTGTGTTTGTGGGATGCCGTCGAAGGCCAGGACTTTCCAGCCGTTCGCTGTCAGGTCTGATGCAATCGGCACAGTTCGGGTCGTCGCTGTCGCCGTTGCGGCGATCAACAAACCAATCGAGAGTCCGGTAAGCAGAATACTTTTGCGCATAACCGTTATATGGCGTTGTGAAGCATCCAGATCAATCGTTGGCGGTGCGGATCGCTTCCAATACAGCCTCGGTGACCTCTTTCGTGCCGGCTTTGCCGCCGAGGTCGCGGGGCAGGTGTTTGCCTTCACCAGTGACCCGCTCAATAGCCTGCATCAAGCGCGTGGCAGCCGCAAGCTCGCCCTGGTTTTCCAGCAGCATCGCGCCCGACCAAAACGCACCCAGTGGATTGGCGATGCCTTTGCCCATGATATCGAAGGCCGAGCCGTGGATCGGCTCAAACATCGACGGCGCGTCGCCTTCTGGGCGAATGTTGCCGGTTGGCGCAATGCCGAGCGAGCCGGTCAATGCGGCCGCCAAATCCGACAGCACATCGGCGTGCAGGTTGGTGGCGACCACGGTGTCGATGCTTTCCGGCTGCAACACCATGCGTGTGGTCATGGCGTCGACCAGCATCTTGTCGGTCTCGACATCAGGGTAGTCCGCTTTGACGCGCTCGAACACCGAATCCCAAAACACCATGCCGTGACGCTGTGCGTTCGATTTGGTCACCAAGGTCAGTTTTTTACGCGGGCGCGCGCTTGCGAGCTCGAACGCGAAGCGTTGAATGCGCTCCACCCCGTTACGTGTGAACACGGAAATATCCAAGCCAACCTCTTCCGGGAGACCTTGGTGAACACGGCCACCCGCGCCGGCGTATTCACCTTCGGAATTTTCCCTGACGATCACCCAATCCAGTTGCTTTGCGGTGACGTCGCGGAGCGGGCCTTTGATGCCGGGTAACAGCCGCGCCGGGCGCACATTGGCGTATTGATCCAGACTCTGGCAGATTTTCAGACGCAGTCCCCACAGTGTCACGTGGTCGGGAATGCGCGGATCGCCGGCAGAGCCAAAGAAAATAGCATCGAACGCCCGCAGCGTATCCAACGCGTTGTCCGGCAGAAAATCACCCTTCTTCAGATAGCGATCCGAGCCCCAGTCGAAACGTTCGGACTTGATCTGAAAGCCGCCGTCGCGCTTTGCGACAGCCTTCAACACCTCCATGCCGGCATCAATGACTTCGGGTCCGATACCGTCACCTGGGATGGCGGCAATGCTGAGCGTGCGTTTCGACATGGATGATCTCCTGGTCTGTCTTGGCCTAGATTGACACGGGTTGTCTTGGCCAGCAGGCCTTCCCGGGCGTATCCTTAACGGACAACGATTTTGCGCCCTATTCAATATTCGGGTCCGGTGCGGATGAAAAGCACCATGTGTCGGAGAGCAGCTCTTGGCGGCAGCGAGCAAACAAAAAAATTGGCAAGATTTTATCGAATGGTGTGCGCGGCACGGCCTGAGCTATGCACCTGCGCATGCGTGGACACTGGCCGCGTATACCCTGCACCTCGAACAGCAAATGCGTCCGGATAAAATCCGCCGCGCCGTGCAGCACATCGGCCAAATGCATTTTGAAAAAGTCAGAAAGCGACCGGACCTACATCCAATTGTATCTCGTACCTTGGAAAGCATCCGCGCCCGTGACGATGCGGCGAAACGGCCAAAACCGCCGCCGTTGTTCAGACCGGATGATTTTTTGGCCGACGCCCCGAAAGCGGCCAAGTCTGCGAAAACGGGAACGACCGAAGATGTCGGCAAGCGCGGACTCCGGGTTACGCCGAAGTTGGTGCGCCGCAAGAAGCGTCTTTAGATTATTTGATTTTGGCGCTGGCGCGTTTTGTCGTCGTGATGCCGTCCCGGGTGATGGCGATCTCGCCGGTGTAGGTGCCTACTGGCCATCCCTCGGTGGGTTTTTTGCGCCCGACGAAGCGAAAATATCGGGCCAGCGTTTTTTCAATCCGAATGCGGCTATCGCTTACAGTGTCACCATCGGGACCGAGCAAGGTCAGGCGCACATCATCGTCGGCCAGGAGTGAGTAACTCTCTGCCCAAAATACGAACACAGCTGAGTCGGATGAAAAAGAACTTTCGTTCATAATGCCGGCACGAATGTTGTCGATGTACGGCACGGCATCGTCGAAGCCGATGTTGAACGGTTGCGGGCCGGGATAGGCGAGGTCTTTGCGCGCGGTCTCAGACCATAAGCCGTCCATTCTTGATGTTCTATCACAGGCGGCCATTTGCGACTCGCCGGTAAACGGGTCGATCACGGTGTTACCTTTGCGGACGGTGATGTGGATGTGCGGAAATTCGGTGCGACCCGATAGGCCGACCTCCCCGATCCGCTGGCCACGCATCACTTGGCTGCCCTCAGCGACGGCCAGCGAGCCTGCTTTCATATGGCAGTATTGCGTGCTCCAGTCGCCTTCGTGCTCAATCACGATACCGTTGCCGCAATCGCGCCCTTTAAGATCAGCAGATGATGTCAACTTTCCGGTCTCGCCCATGCCGTCACGGATGCGCGCAACGCGGCCAGGGGCGGCGGCGAGCACGGCGACGCCACGGCGCATCGTGGCACGATTGGCGAGCGCAATGTCCGTGCCTTTGTGAGTGTCATAGCTCAAATCGCCGCAGCGAAAGTCTGTGCGCCCGGGGCCGGGGTCACGATCGACGAAATTCACCAGCCAACAATCTTCGCCGATGCGGCAATCAATCGGTAAATCCAGCGTTGGCTTAGGCTCAGCGGTGGCGGGACTCGCGATAAATATCCCACAAACCAGCAGTGCTGTCCGCCATTTGCGTATTTTCGTGTGATTTCGCATATGCACCCTGATCTGCCGATATTTGCGTTTTATATTGCTCTGCAACCGCTAAAAAAGCGTTTCTTGCTGGGGAAAGCCTAAACCTCTATATTGCACCGCACGCGTTTATTGCGAATGCGAACGCGCCTAAATTTGTAAACAAGGATACGCCGGATGGACCAGATGACCAATCCCATGGATAAACTCCATGGCTACTATTTCGAAGATCTTGAAGTCGGGATGCATGATGTCTTTGCAAAGACCATCACCGACACCGATATCGTTGTGTTTGCCGGTATTTCCGGCGACACCAACCCGGTGCACCTGAACCATGAGTTCGCGTCCCAGACCATGTTCGAAGGTCGCATCGCGCACGGTATGCTGTCGGCGGGCTTCATTTCAACCGTGATCGGTACCAAGATGCCGGGGCCGGGTTGTATCTACGTTGCTCAAACCTTGAAGTTCAAAGCGCCTGTGCGCGTCGGCGATACCGTGGCGGCACACTGCACGGTGACCGAGCTGATGCCGGAAAAGAAATTCATCAAGCTGAGCACGCAATGTATGGTCGGTGACAAAGTCGTCATCGATGGCGAAGCCACCATCATGGTGCCGTCGCGCGTAAAGTAACGCCAAACGCATTTTGTTTGAAAGGGCGCCGGATTGTCCGGCGCCCTTTTTCTTATTCAAATGAAGTTTCGGCGATACCATGAAGCTTGACCGATTGCGGGCCTGCTGACACTTTCCGGGACCATGCGGATTTACAGACAAGCAGTTGGATCGGCGGGCGCGCTTGCGGCGTCTCACCGTGGCGCCGTGATCGCGGTTGGCAATTTTGATGGCGTGCACATGGGTCATCAAACCGTGATCGGTGAGGCCGGTACGTTGGCGGAAGCGGGCGGTCACGCCTGGGGTGTTTTGACGTTCGAACCGCACCCCCGTTGCATTTTTCAGCCGGACGTTGCCCCGTTCCGCCTGACGCCGTTTCGTGCCAAAGCCGAAGCGATTAAAGCGCTCGGCGTCGATTTCATGATTGCGCAACGCTTTGACATGGCGTTTTCGCAGCAATCCGCGCAGGCGTTCATCGAAGACTATTTGGTTAAAGGGCTGGGTGTGCGCCACATGGTCGCCGGCTATGACTTTAAATTTGGCCATAAGCGACAAGGCACATGCGCGACGTTGCTCAGTGCCGGGCGCGAAATGGGCTTTGATTTCACGGTTGTGTCCGCTGCATCTGATGACGGCGGCGGGCTATATTCATCAAGCCGGGTGCGGGAATTGGTGCAGGCAGGCCAAATGCAGGCAGCCGCCGACGTGTTGGGCCGCCCGTTTGCGATTTCGGGACGGGTCATGGGCGGCGATAAATTGGGCCGCACCATTGGGTTTCCGACTGCGAATATTGCGCTCGGCGGCTATATTCATCCGGCATTTGGGGTTTATGCAGTGCGGGCTTTGCGTGCCGACGGCAGCCTCATCAACGGTGTTGCCAACCTCGGCAGCCGGCCCACCGTCAACGGCAATGCCCCGCGCCTTGAGGTGCATTTGTTCGATTTTGACGCCGATATCTATGGCGAGCGCCTGAACGTGTCGCTGCTCGAAATGATCCGGCCTGAAAAGAAATTTGACGGACTGGATGCTTTAAAGGCACAAATCGCCGACGATTGCGTGTCCGCGCGAACCCTATTGCAGTAAAAGTAAAGTTTGAACCGATGAGCGTAGATTACAAAGCCACGATCTTTTTACCGAAAACCGACTTTCCGATGAAGGCCGGCCTGCCGCAACGCGAGCCTGAATTGCTGGCGTATTGGGCAGACTCCGACTTCGAAGGGGAGCGTGCGCGAATTTCTGCGGGCCGCGAAAAGTTCATCCTGCACGATGGCCCACCCTATGCGAACGGCCACCTGCACATCGGTCATGCGCTCAACAAAATCCTCAAAGACGTTATCAACCGCACCCAGCAGATGCTAGGCAAAGACGTGCGCTATGTGCCCGGTTGGGATTGCCACGGCCTGCCCATCGAATGGAAAATCGAAGAACAATATCGCGCCAAGAAAATGGACAAAGACGCGGTGCCGATCGTCGAGTTCCGCAAAGAATGTCGCGAGTTCGCCGACCATTGGATCGACGTGCAGCGCGAAGAATTCAAACGTTTGGGCGTGATGGGCGATTGGGATCATCCGTACACCACCATGACCTATGCCGCCGAGGCGACGATTGCCGGCGAGCTCGGCAAATTCCTGATGGACGGCTCGTTGTATCGTGGCTCCAAGCCGGTGATGTGGTCGCCGGTCGAAAAGACCGCGCTAGCCGAAGCCGAAGTGGAATACTACGACCATACGTCGACGACGATTTATGTCCGCTTCCCGGTGATCACGGCATCTGTGCCGGCGCTTGAAGGGGCGGCCATCGTCATCTGGACAACAACGCCTTGGACCATGCCCGGCAACCGTGCCGTCGCTTATGGTGCGGCCATCGACTATGCGGTGATTGAGGTGACGGGCGTCGCTGAAAACTCTATGGCCAAGACCGGCGAAAAACTGCTCGTCGCGCAGGCGCTGTTGGACGCGTTTACCAATGCCTGCGGGATCACGTCACATGAGGTTAAAGCGACTCTCAAAGGCGCCGATATGGCCGGCACCATCTGCGCGCATCCGTTGCGGGGCCAAGGCTATGAATTTGACGTGCCTGCGCTGGCGGCTGGTTTTGCGACTACCGATGAAGGTACCGGCGTCGTGCACATCGCGCCTGGCCATGGCGCGGACGACTGGGTGCTCGGTATGCAGAACGGCGTCGAAGTGCCGCAGACGGTCAGTGAAAACGGCACCTATTTTGATCACGTGCCGCTGTTTGCAGGCGAGCATGTCTACAAATGCAATGACCATGTTGCCGACGTTTTGAACGAGGCAGGCGGACTGCTCGGCAAAGGCAAACTGAAACACCGCTATCCACATTCGTGGCGCTCGAAAAAACCGCTGATTTTCCGCAACACGGCGCAGTGGTTTATCTCCATGGAGACCAACGGGCTCCGCGAGACAGCCCTCAAAGCGATTGACGACACCCGGTTCGTGCCGGCGTCTGGCCAAAAGCGCCTGCGCGGTATGATCGCAGACCGCCCAGATTGGGTGGTGTCGCGTCAGCGCGCCTGGGGCGTACCGATCACGGTATTCGTTGACAAGAACACCGGCGAGCCGTTGCGCGATCAAGCCGTGTTGGACCGTATTATCACAGCGTTCAAAGAAGAAGGTGCGGACGCTTGGTTTGCGTCCGACCCGTCCAGGTTCTTGGGTCCAGATCGCAATCCCGACGATTACGAGCAGGTCACCGATATCTTGGACGTGTGGTTCGACAGCGGCTGCACGCACGCATTCGTGCTCGAAGACGGCCCTTGGGAAGATCTTTCATGGCCGGCATCTTTGTATCTTGAAGGCTCCGATCAGCATCGCGGCTGGTTCCACTCGTCACTGCTCGAAAGCTGCGGCACACGGGGCCGTGCGCCCTATGATGCGGTGCTGACGCATGGGTTCGTCATGGCTGAAGACGGCCAGAAAATGTCAAAATCCATCGGCAACGTGGTCGCGCCGCAAGACGTCATCAGCCAATATGGCGCCGACATTCTGCGCATCTGGGTCGTCAACTCGGACTATTCCGAAGACCTGCGCATTGGGCCTGAAATCGTCAAACAGCAAGCCGACATTTATCGCCGACTGCGCAACACGCTGCGCTATATCTTGGGCAACGTCGCCGAATTCGACGAGGCCGAGCGGATCAACGATGTTGCGGAATTGCCGGAGCTTGAGCGCTGGGTGTTGGGCCGTCTGCATGGCCTGGATGTGTCACTCCGCAAAGCGTGCACGGACTTTGATTTCCAGCCATTCTTTGCTGAACTGCACACGTTCTGCGCCGTCGATTTATCGGCGTTTTATTTTGATATTCGCAAAGATTCGTTGTATTGCGACCGTGCCGATTCGCTTGAGCGCCGGGCGGTCAGGACGGTGTTGGATATCTTGTTTGATCATCTGACCGCATGGTTGGCGCCGGTGCTCTGCTTCACCGCCGAAGAAGCCTGGCTTGCTCGCCATCCGGATCGCGGTGCAGGCAACTCCGTGCATCTGCGTACCTATCCGGACGTGCCGGCCACGTGGGCGGACGATGTGCTGAATACCAAATGGTCGAAAGTGCGTAGCTTACGGCGGGTGATTACCGGTGCCCTCGAAGTGGCCCGCGCCAACAAAGAAATCGGTGCTAGCCTGCAGGCGCACCCGGTGGTTTATGCCGATGCGGACTTGCGCGATGCTGTGGCTGATATGGATATGGCGACGCTCTGCATCACGTCCGGTATCACATTTGCCGATGGTGATGCGCCCGCGGACGCGTATCGCTTAGAGGACGTCGCCGGCGTTGCCGTCGTCGTTGAAAAAGCGCCCGGCGACAAATGCGAGCGCTGCTGGAAAGTCTTGGACGAGGTCGGCGCGGACAGCGAGCACGAAACACTTTGTCACCGCTGCGTCGATGCGGTCCGCCACCGCGACGCGGCTGCAGCGTGAGCCGACGATGATGGAGCGCGCGACCGGCCAGGGATTGTTTCGTAACGGCGTTATCATCGCGGCTATCGCGACGGCTTTGGATCAATTCAGCAAGTTTTGGATTTTGAACGATGTCATGGTACCGCCTCGCGTAATCGAGGTGACGCCGTTCTTTAATTTGGTGCTGGGTTGGAATAGAGGCGTTAGCTTTGGTATGTTCAATACCGCCTCCGTCTATGGACCTTGGCTTTTGACGGGCTTGGCGATGGCTATTGTGATCGCGCTCGGCATTTGGCTGTGGCGCGCCGACACCAAATGGGTGGCCTGCGCCCTCGGCCTGGTGATCGGTGGTGCCATTGGGAACGTGGTGGACCGTGTGCGGTTCGGTGCCGTTGTCGACTTTTTAGATGTGCACGCTTTCGGCTATCATTGGCCGGCATTCAACGTTGCCGACAGTGCTATTTTCATTGGCGCGGCGATCTTGATATTAGAATCCTTGTTTCGGCCCGGTGAAAAAGCCTAGACTCGGGCTTATCGAATGACGCGAATAAGCTGACGGAAAGTCATCATGATGCGACGCCTTATCAGTGTTTTTGTTCTGACCGCCCTCGTTGGGGTGCTGAGCGCGTGTGAGTCGGCGAAAAAGATCGTCGGCAACCAAAAGAATGCGCCAGACGAATTCACCGTTTATGAGCGCCCGCCGCTAAGCCTGCCGCCTGAATTTGCGCTGCGGCCACCGGCGCCCGGCTCGGAACGTCCGCAAGGGATCACACCGACTGATCAGGCACGCGCCGCTTTGTTACAGCGTCAAGCCAGCGTTAATACCAAGCCCAAACCGGACCCGACGCTGTCCGATGGCCTCAATGCGTTGATGCAGAAAACCGGTGCCGCCCAATCCGATCCGTCGATTCGCGAAGTCGTGAACGCGGAAACCACGCTGCTGTCGAAAGAAGACCAGCGTTTGGCTGACAAAATGATCTTCTGGGTCGACGACAAGCCGTTCGAAGGCACCGTGGTCGATGCAGAAAAAGAACAGCAGCGCATCCGAGAAAACCAAGCGCTCGGCCAGCCGATCACCGAAGGCGAGACTCCGCAGGTTAAGAAAAAGCGCGGCAGTAAAGGTATTTTTGAGTTTTAGGCTCGCCGCAGCGAAAACCCCGCCGTATCACCTTTCATTGATTTAATATTTCATTCCCGTCTTTAGCGTTGATATTGCCGGCACACTCCGCCATATCCGACCTATGAACATATTTGCTCCAAGGCGTTTTGTTTGGCTCGCTGTGCTTGCGCTCTCTATTTTGTCGAGCGCGCCGGCGGCTGCGCAAATTTTTAATCCGGATACGTTCACCCTCAAGAATGGTATGCAGGTCGTGGTCATCAGCAATGACCGAGCTCCGGTCGTGCAACATATGGTGTGGTACAAAGTCGGCTCTGCCGATGAAGCGCCCGGCGAAAGTGGAATCGCGCATTTGCTGGAACATTTGATGTTTAAGGGCACCAAAAACTATGGTCCCGGTGAATTTTCCAGCTCGGTCGCGCGGAATGGGGGACGTGAAAATGCCTTCACGTCTTTCGATTATACGGCGTATTTTCAAACCATCGCCAAAGACCGTCTGGAAATGGTGATGCAGATGGAAGCCGACCGCATGACTAACTTGTTGATCAACGCCGACCAAGTCGCGCCCGAGCGCGATGTGGTGTTGGAAGAGCGTCGTTCTCGGGTCGACAACGAACCGGGCGCACAATTGTCTGAACAAGTTGGCGCGGTGATGTATCTGAACTATCCCTATCGCCGTCCGATCATCGGCTGGGAGCATGAGATTCGTGCACTCGATGTGGATCGCATTCTCGCGTTCTACAAAAAATACTACGCGCCGAACAATGCGGTGTTGGTGGTCGAAGGGGATGTCACTGTCGATGAGCTGCGCCCGCTCGCCGAAAAATACTATGGCGCGATCCCACGCGGCCCGGATATTGAGCGTGCACGCACCACCGAGCCCCCGGCCCGCGCCGACCGCCGTGTCGTGCTGGCCCACGAACGCGTGACGCAACCGAGTTGGAGCCGCCGCTATCTGGCGCCGAGCGATCATTACGGCAAATCCGAGATCACGCCTGCCTTGCAGGTGTTAGCCGAAATCATCGGCGGTGGGCCGTCCAGCCGATTGCACACGAAATTGGTGCTCGAAGATAAAATTGCGCTCGCTGCCGGTGCTTTTTATGGGCCGGATGATTTGGGCCCATCGGTATTCGGTTTCTATGTCTCGCCGAAGCCGGGGGTCGACATGGCGTTGATCGAAGCGGCTGCGATGAACGAAGTCACCCGCGTGCTGAACGACGGCGTGACCGACGCCGAAGTGGCCCAAGCGATTGAGCGGATGCGTGACACTGCCGTGTTTGCCCGAGATAACTTTGGCACGGCGTCTCGTATGTTCGGCTCGGCACTGACCAGTGGCAGCACCGTTGAATTTGTCGAAGGTTGGTTGGGCCGGATCGGTGCGGTCGATGCTGCCGCCGTCAAAGCGGCTGGCGAGCATGTCTTGAAAGGCGCCCACCACGTGACCGCCGAACTTTTGAATAAGCCACAAAGCTGATGATCTTTTCTCAACGCTTCACCGTTCGTTTGACGACCTTCGCGGCAGGCGTGCTGTGTGCCTTTGTCCTGATTGCGGCGACCCCGGCGTTCGCCGTGCAGGTCGAACGTGTGGTCAGCGACGGCGGTATCGAAGCCTGGTTAATCCGAGATCATTCGAACCCGATCACGACGGTGAAATTTACCTTCCGCGGCGGCGCTGCACTTGATCCCGTAGGCCTAGAAGGGCTTGCTGATTTGACGGCGTCGACTATCGACGAAGGGGCCGGGGATATGGACAGTAACGCATTCCAGCAGACCTTGGATGCGCGCTCTATATCGCTCAAGTTCGATGCCGGCCTGGATACATTCCAAGGCACGCTTCGCACCCTCAATAAGAACCGCGATAAGGCGTTCGACATGCTGCGATTGGCGCTGACCGAGCCGCGTTTCGATGCCGATCCGGTGGCCCGCATTCGTGCCCAAGTGCTGTCGAAGATTGAACAAGATCAAGAAGACCCAGGCTATCGGGCGCGGCGTAAGGCAATGGAAACCGCGTTTAAGGGTCATCCCTACGCGCGCCCGTCCAGCGGCACGCTCGAAAGCGTGGCGCAAATCACCCGTGACGACCTTAAAGGGTTCGTGGAACGGCGCTTCGCTCGCGATAATCTTTTGATCGGCGTCGTCGGCGATATTCAAGCGGATGAATTAAAAGTGCTTTTGGACGCGGCGTTTTCGGACCTGCCGGCAAAAGCGGCGCCTTGGAAGGTTGCGAAAATTGAACCGGACTTGAGTGCTGGCGTCGACGTTACGCAGATGAAAGTGGGCCAAAGCGCGATCCAATTCGCACAGCCTGGGATACTGCGCGATGACCCGGATTTTTATACCGCCTATGTGCTGAACTATATCATCGGCGGCGGCACGTTTGTCTCAAGGCTTTATGACGAAGTCCGCGAAAAGCGCGGTCTCGCTTATTCGATCTACAGCTATTTGATGCCGATGGATGCGGGCGCGGCGATTATGGGCGGGTCCGGCACCGCCAATGCACGCGCCGCCGAAACGGTGGCAACGATCCGCGACGTGTGGGCCAAATTTGCCGCCGAGGGTCCAACCTCGTCTGAATTAAACGATGCGAAGACATATCTTACCGGTGCGTTCCCGCTCCGTTTCACGTCGTCGTCGTCGATTGCGGCGACGTTGGTGGCGATGCAGGAAGACGGCCTCGGCATCGATTACATCGATAAGCGCAACGGCTATATCGAAGCGGTCACTTTTGACGACGCCAAACGTGTCGCCAAGTCGTTGTATCAGCCGGATAAACTTAGCTTCTTCATCGCCGGGGAGCCGGAAGGGCTGCTGACCGAATAATTTGCGTTTTTACCCGGTGGTGCCCGGCGTCACCATTTGCTAGAAGAACGCATGCCTTTAATTTCGAAATCACCCGCGTGGCACGCCCTGCAGACTCTGCGGGACGATATGGACGTGCACCCGCTTGCCGCATTGTTCGACGCCGATAGCCGGCGCGCGGCCGACTTCAGTCTTGATCTCGGCGACCTGTATTTTGATTACGCCCGCCAGCGCCTGACGCCCGATGCGCGTGCTGGCTTGATCGCGCTCGCCGAACAGGCCGACGTCAGTGGCTTTTTGCACAACATGATGGCCGGGGTAGAAATCAACAACACCGAAGATCGCGCCGTGTTGCATACCGCATGCCGCGGCACGCCCGCCGCAGACCCGGCGATCAATGACGCCGTGGCAGCCGCAGATGCATCACTGAAAACCTTCGTCGACGGCGTGCATCACGGCAGCATCACGACGCTTAGTGGCGGCAAGTTTACCTCGGCGGTCGCCATCGGCATCGGTGGGTCCGAGCTGGGGCCGGCATTGGTCATTGATGCGCTTAAAGATCAAGGCGGTCTGATGGATGTGCGTATCTGTAGCAACATCGACGGCATGGCATTTAAGCGTGCATTTGCCGGGCTTAATCCGGCTGAGACCCTCGTGATCGTGGTTTCTAAGTCGTACACCACCCAAGAAACCGCCGCCAATGCCCAGCGCGCCAAGGTCTTGATGCAGGCTGCGCTCGGCGACGGCTGGGCGGATCATTTTGCGGTGGTCAGTGCCAACCTTGAAGCGACTGGCAGTTTCGGCGTCGCCGACGAACGTGTGTTTCCGATGTGGGATTGGGTCGGTGGGCGCTATTCGTTGTGGTCTGCCGTCGGTTTGCCGATTGCGCTCGCGTTCGGCTGGAATGTGTTTAGCCAACTCCGCCTGGGTGCGCGCGATATGGACACCCATGCGTTGAGTGCGCCGCTGGCTAAAAATATGCCGGTCCTGATGGGGTTAATCACAGTCTGGAATGCGAGCTTCTTGGGCTATGGGGCCGAGGCCTGCGTACCCTATGATACCCGCTTGTCACTGTTGGTGTCGTACTTGCAGCAGCTCGAAATGGAAAGCAACGGCAAGCGCGTGACCCGAGATGGTGAAGCCGTCGATTATGCGACCCAACCTGTCGTCTTCGGCGGTGTGGGGACGAATGTACAGCATGCGTTTTTCCAGCAATTGCATCAGGGTGTGACCTCGGCGCCGGTCGATATCTTGCTGCTGGTAACGCCGCCGACGGGGGATGTGAAGCTGTATCGGATGCTGGCGTCGAATGCTTTGGCGCAGGCGGATGCGCTGGCCTTCGGTCAAGCCAATGCCGATGACCCGCACCGTCATTACCCGGGCAACCGGCCTTCAAGCATTTTGATGTATGATGATTTGACGCCGTATATGCTGGGCAAACTGATTGCGCTGTACGAACATAAAACCGTCGTTGCCGGTGCCGTCTGGGGTGTGAATTCTTTCGACCAATGGGGTGTCGAGCTCGGCAAAAAGCTCAGTGGCGGCATCGAAGCGATGCTCAGCGGTGACGCACCGGCGTCGCCGTCCTTGGCACCGATCCTGGCTGTAGCATCGCGCATGAAGGCGCCGCACTAATGCACATTCGCCGCTTACCGGAAACGCTGATCAACCGCATCGCGGCGGGTGAAGTGGTCGAGCGTCCGGCATCGGCGGTGAAGGAACTGGTCGAAAACGCCATCGATGCCGGGGCGACGCGGATTGACGTGACTATTCGTGACGGCGGCCAAACGTCGCTCAGCGTCACAGACGATGGTTGCGGTATGACGTCCGACGAACTGCTGTTGGCGGTCGAACGCCACGCGACCTCAAAATTACCGGATGACGACCTCAGCGTCATCAACACATTGGGGTTTCGCGGTGAAGCGTTGCCGTCGATCGGTGCCGTCAGCCGCATGACCCTGACCAGTCGCCCGGCCGATGCCGACGGCGCTTGGAGCGTGCGCATCGAAGGCGGCCGCGTCAGTTCACCCGAGCCGGCCGCGCTCAGCGGCGGCACGCGGATCGAAGTGCGCGATCTGTTTTACGCGACGCCGGCGCGCCTCAAGTTTTTGAAAACACCCCGGACCGAGCAGGGCCGCGTGGTTGAAGCTATGCAACGCCTCGCCATGGCGCACCCGGAAATCGGCTTCACCTTGAACGACGGCAGCCGCGACCTGTTGAAGCTAATCGCGGCGAACGGGGATTTGTTCGATGCCCGTCTTGAGCGGCTATCCGCCATTATGGGTCGGGACTTTCGAGACAATGCGTTTTTGGTCGATGCCAAACGAGAAGACTTGCGCCTGACTGGTTACGCCGGTGTGCCGACGTTCAATCGCGGCAACGCGGCGATGCAGTTTTTGTTCGTCAACGGGCGCCCGGTGCATGACCGCTTGTTGTTGGGGGCGGTGCGCGGCGCCTACCGTGAATTTCTGGCATCGGACCGGCATCCGCTGTTGGCGTTGTTCTTAGAGATTCCGCCTCGTTTTGTTGATGTCAACGTGCACCCGGCAAAGACCGAAGTACGGTTTCGCGATGCCGGTATGGTGCGGGGCTTGATCGTCGGTGCGCTGAAGCACGGCCTGGCCGAGGCCGGTCACCGCGCGGCGACCACGGTCGCCGGCGCCGCATTGGGCGCATTCCAGCCGGGCGGCTTGCCGTATCGCAGCGGCGGCAGTGGGGGCGGATATGCATACACACCCAGCCGGACTCCCGCTGGTATGTCGGATCTGGCACAGGCGTTTTATCGACCTTTTGAAAGCATGGACGGGGCGCCCAGTGCACGGATGGAAATGGACCATGGTGAAGAGCTGAGGCCATCGGTCGACTATCCGTTAGGTGTCGCCCGTGCCCAGGTGCACCAAACCTATATCGTCGCGCAAAGTGCCGACGGAATCGTCGTCGTCGATCAACACGCGGCGCACGAAAGGTTGACCCAAGAAAAAATCAAGCGCGCGATGGCCGAAGACGGCGTGCAGCGGCAAATGCTGTTGATCCCCGAAGTCGTGGAAATGGACGAGCCATCTTGTGATCGTGTGCTGGCGCGCGCCGAAGAATTTGAGGCGTTGGGCTTGGTGATAGAGCCGTTCGGCACCGGCGCTGTGGCGGTGCGCGAAGTGCCGGCGTTGTTGGGCGAGACCGATGTGCAGGGCCTGATCCGCGACCTCGCCGATGATTTGGCCGAAATGGATACGGCGGTTGCGCTGGAAAAGCGGATTGATGATGTCTGCGCGACCATGGCGTGCCATGGCAGCGTGCGGGCGGGCCGCCGGCTGAGTGCTGACGAAATGAACGCACTGCTGCGCGAGATGGAATCGACGCCGCATTCCGGCCAATGCAGTCATGGCCGCCCGACGTATGTCGAGTTGAAGCTTGCCGACATCGAAAAACTGTTCGGTCGGCGCTAGATTTTCCTACGCTTGTTTGACGCTGAGAAAGCTCACCATCGCCGCCCCATAGGTCCGTTGGTCTTCGATGACGAAGTGGCGGGGGGGTTCAAACGGGAGTTTGGCATCGGTCTCGACGATGCACAGGCTGTCCGGTCCGATCCAACCCCGGCTCAGCATGGACAGCAACGCAGGCCCCGTGGCCCCGCTGTCATAAGGCGCATCCACGAACGCAAACGCGGCTGGGCATTGGGCGATGCGAGGCGGTGGCGGCAGTTGCGTTGCATCTAACCTCAGAACGGTGACCGACATCGCCTGACCCATGGTGCCGGCGTTCTTTAAGATGCAGGCCCGCGCGCTGTCATCGATGTCCAAAAATGTGACAGGCTTGGCGCCCCGGCTCATCGCTTCAAAGCCAAGCGCGCCGGTGCCGGCAAACACGTCGATTGCCGAGGCGCCTTCTAGCGACGGCGCGATATCGGAATGCGCAATGATATTGAAAATACTTTCTCGTGCGCGGTCAGATGTCGGGCGTATGTCTCGGCCTTCAGGGGCCAGCAACCGCCGCCCTTTGAATGCACCGCCGACGATCCTCATTTGAGCAGATGCGCGACTTGGTCGCGGAGTGACTTCGGCTTAACTTCTTCGACCTCGCCGCGCTCTAGGTGGCCCAGTTGGAACGGGCCATAGGCGATGCGGATCAAACGGTTCACGTCGAGGCCGATGTGTTCCATGACGCGGCGCACTTCGCGGTTTTTGCCTTCTTTGATTGAGACCGAAAGCCAGGCGTTGTAGCCGGTTCGGTTTTCGAAGACGGCGTCGATGGCACCGTAGCGGACGCCGTCAACAGTAACCCCGTTTGCCAGCTTCTTTAAGATCGCCGGATCGAAGTTGCCGTGCACGCGGACACGATACTTGCGCGTCCAGCCCGTCGATGGCAGTTCCAACGCGCGTGCCAAAGCACCGTCATTGGTCAGCAGCAGCAAACCTTCAGACGTTAAATCCAAGCGCCCGACCGAGATCACGCGCGGTAAATACGGTGGCAACGCGTCGAATACGGTGGGTCGGCCTTCCGGGTCTTTGTGCGATGTGACCAAGCCGGTCGGCTTGTTATAGCGCCATAGCCGAGTCGGTTCTTTGCCCGGCAATGGTTTGCCGTCGACAACGATACGATCATCGGGACCAACCACGCAGGCCGGAGTTTCCAGCTTTTTACCGTTGAGTTCGACCCGCCCGGCTTCGATCCAGCGCTCGGCTTCGCGTCTGGAACACAGGCCCGCGCGCGCCATCACTTTCGCAATTCGCTCGCCGGCCGGGGTCGCTGGGGTTTTGTCTTTTGCCATAGCGGTTTGGTGAGCCTGCGGGCCTGAAAAGTCAAGCGCACTTGACCGTTTGGGCGAAGCGCGCCACCAATGCGTTATGACGAAGACCGACAGCACATGGATGGAGATAGCCCTCGCCGAAGCCCGCGCAGCGGCGGCGGCGGGCGAGGTGCCGGTCGGTGCCGTGATCGTTGGTCCCGACGGCGTCCGACTCGCACGCGGGGCTAATCGGGTTGAACGAGACGCAGATCCGACGGCGCATGCGGAAATCGTGGCGATACGCGACGCGGCGAAAACGCTCGGCTCGCCGCGCCTGATCGACTGTGATTTGTTCGTGACGCTGGAGCCTTGTGCGATGTGCGCACAGGCGATCTCGCTGGCGCGGGTGCGGCGGTTGGTGTTTGCCGCTTACGATCCGAAGGGTGGTGGCGTCGAGCACGGCGCCCGGGTCTATCAGCACGCAACCTGTCACCACGCGCCAGACATCGTCGGGGGGTTACGTGAATCTGAGGCCGGGCAGCTGTTGAAAGATTTTTTTCAGGCGCGCCGCGCGTAAAGCTTATTAATCAGGCTTCCGGCGCCAGCGGCAGATTGACCAACAAATTTTGCGGTTTCAAGCGTAGGCGCTTTTTGTCCGACATGGCGAGCCCCAGATATACCGGCCTGCCGGCGATATCATGACGCATCAGGCTTGGGTCTTTGAATTCCAGCCTGAACAACGAGATCAGACGACCGAGCCGTGTCTCGTCGACCTCGACGTCGTTGTAAAGATCGTTGAGGATTGCACTCGCCTCAGTATCGAGCCCGATGTGCCACACCCATTTTTCGTCGCTGATTTTCTGGACCGGCTGAATTGAAACCGCCGCGCCGGTGAAGTGCATCACCCAGGCTTCCATGACGCGGCAAAGGGCATCCAGGCCGGGGCGGGTGAAACTGAGGTCGACGACCATGTCGTGGCGTTCGTCGCGCTGCCAATACAGGTGCGCATTTTCCGCCTGCATGACGTCTAAGTCGACTTGGCGCGGCTTGATGCCGCCTTCGACCAGTAGTTGCCCGACCGAACCCATGCCGCCGGTGTTCGCCAGCATTTCGACGGTTTCAAAGTCGCCGGCCAAAATCGCGCCTTCGTGGACGGTGACGGTTTGCTCGCGAAACAACAACTCTGCGGCGCGGGCCTGGAACGCATCGTCGGTACCGTCGAGGGCGGCGCGCAGGATCACTTGTGCCATTTGATCCAAGAACATCGGCGCGATGCCGACGGCGCCTTCACGGAACACGTTCAGATAACAGTTTTCTACCGTGCCTGAATCGATCAGACGGTCACGGAAATCGATCAGGACACGGTAATTATCGCGCCCGTCCGGGTCTGCGAGTGCGTCGATGTCGGCAGCGCTAACGTCGCGCTTCGGGGTCTCCAGAAGGGCCGCGTGCAGGGCGCGTTCTTTGTCGCAGGACTCTTCGACCGGGGCGATTTCCGGACGGCTGAGATAGGCGCGCAGAAAGTCATCGCTGACCAACAGATGCCCAGCCTCATCGCGAGCCAGCAAACTATAGCCGGAATTTTGCCAGAAATTCGGCCGCCGGGCGGCCATCGGTGGCGGAAGGTTTTCCATCAACGGCGTCAATTATGCCCGGAAATGTCGGCGTGCAGCGGCTTGCTGGCGTCGAAGGCAGCCTTTTGTGCGTCGGTTGCCGGCTCTTGGTATTTTTCTTTGTAGGCGTCATAGGGCATGCCGTAGACCATCTCGCGGGCCTCGTCATAGCTGAGCTCGACGCCCCGTGCTTCGGCACCGGCGACCAACCATTTTGACAAACAGTTCCGACAGAAGCCGGTCAAACTCATGATGTCGATGTTCTGCACATCGCTGCGTTTTTGCAGGTGTTTCACCAACCCGCGAAAGGCGTCGGCTTGAATTTCGGTGAGGGTTTTATCGTCCATGATGATCTCTCCCAAGGTAAATGCGCTGCCCCCGATATAGGGTGGCGCGCACGATTTCGCCAGATATTCCCAGATACTCAATGTTTAGGCTTATTTATCCCGCGAAATCGCCCGCCACCCGATGTCGCGGCGGCAAAAACCGTCCGCCCAATCGATGGCATCGACGCTCGCGTAGGCTTTTTGCTGGGCGTCTGCGACGTTTGCGGCCATGGCCGTCACCCCCAGCACGCGACCGCCGGCTGAGACGAGCACACCATTTTCGTCCCGCGCCGTACCGGCATGGAATACATGCACACCGTCCATGGCATTGGCGGCGTCGATCCCCTGTATGGGCGTGCCCTTTTTATATCTGCCGGGATAGCCGTTCGCCGCCATCACCACGGTCAGCGCGGTGTCTGGATGCCATTTCAATTTGATCTCGTCCAAGCGCCCGGTTGCGGCCGCGTGCAACATTTCAAGCGCGTCACTTTTCAGGCGCGTCATGATCGGCTGGCATTCTGGGTCGCCAAAACGGCAGTTGAATTCGATCACCCGGGGCCCGTCTTCATTGATCATCAGGCCTGCAAACAGCACGCCTTTAAACGGTGTGCCTTCTTTGGCCATAGCACTGACGGTCGGTGTGATGATTTCGTCCATAACGCGCTTTTCCATGGCAGCGTCGAGCACCGGGGCCGGGCTGTATGCACCCATGCCGCCTGTGTTCGGGCCGTGGTCGCCATCATGGACTTGTTTATGGTCTTGCGCGCCGGCCAACGGCACTGCGCGCACACCGTCGCACAAGGCAAAGAAGCTCGCTTCCTCGCCGATCATGAATTCTTCGATGACGATTTCGCTGCCGGCACTGCCGAATGCTTCTTCGATCATGATCTGATCGACGGCGGCATAGGCCTCGTTCAGGGTGTGGCTGAGGATCACGCCTTTGCCGGCTGCCAAGCCGTCGGCTTTGACCACGACCGGGTGATTTTTCACGCGGATGTATTCTTTCGCGGCATCCGGTTCGTCAAAGCGTTGGTAGTCGGCGGTCGGGATGTCGTACTTGGCCAGCAAGTCCTTCATCATGCCTTTCGAGCCTTCGATCTCGGCAGCAGCGGCGGAAGGTCCGAACACGGCAACGCCCATGGCTTCGATCTTGTCGGCGAGGCCGTCGACCAGCGGTCCTTCCGGGCCTACGACGACGAAATCGATTTTTAGATCACGGACCGCCGCGCAGATGCCCCGGCTGTCTTCGGCTTGAATATCAAGGCATTCTGCGGCGTCGGCGATGCCTGCATTGCCGGGTGCGGCATACAGTTTCGTGAGTTTCGGTGATTTTGCGATGGCCCACGCCAAGGCATGTTCACGCCCGCCGCCGCCGACAATAAGGACCTTCATATGCATACTCTCCTTGATGACGAACCGCCGAGGCCCAATTCGACGGTTGTTTTCGCAACGCTCATAATTCATACAGTCTAGTCATGAGTGACGCTTCGTCCACCCGCAATACTGCTGGACAAGAAGGTGACAACGTCCCCGTCTTTTCTGTTAGCGAAGTCTCCGGCTTGGTGAAGTCCACGGTCGAGAGCCATTTCGGCCATGTGCGCATCCGGGGCGAGATTTCCGGCTTCAAGCGCGCCGCCTCCGGCCATTTGTATTTCGCCCTGAAAGATGAAAACGCGTTGATTGATGGCGTGTGTTGGCGGGCTACTGCCGGCAGACTCGTTCTTCACCCCGAAGACGGGATGGAGATCATCGCGACCGGGCGCATCACCACGTATCCCGGACGCTCAAAATATCAGGTCGTGGTCGAGACCATGGAGTTGGCCGGCGAAGGCGCGTTGTTGAAGCTACTTGAAGACCGTAAGCGTAAGCTTGCCGCCGAAGGTCTGTTCGACGAAGCACTGAAACAAGATTTACCGTTTTTGCCTGATGTGATCGGTGTTGTGACCTCGCCTACGGGTGCTGTGATTCGCGATATTCTGCATCGCCTGCAAGACCGCTTCCCAAGGCGGGTACTGGTTTGGCCCGTGTTGGTGCAGGGTGAGGGTGCCGCAGAACAGATCGCTAACGCCATTCGCGGCTTCAACGGCTTCGGGGCGAACGCCGATCTGCCGCGCCCGGACCTGATCATTGTGGCCAGGGGCGGCGGCGCGCTCGAAGACCTTTGGGCTTTTAACGAAGAAACGGTGATCCGGGCCGTTGCAGAGTGCACAATCCCGTTGATTTCAGCGGTCGGTCATGAGACCGACTGGACGTTGATTGACTTGGTATCCGATTTGCGCGCTCCGACGCCGACAGCGGCTGCCGAAATCGCGGTGCCGGTCCGCTTTGATGTGATGGCGCAAGTCGCCGATTGTGGAACACGTCTGATCCGTGCCGTGCAGCGCACGATTGAGTCGGCGGGGCGCGAGGTTGCGGCGCTGGCGCGCGGTTTGCCGAATCTGCGGCGCACCGTCGAAGACGCCTCGCAGCGGCTGGATGATTGGGATGAGCGGCTGGGCAATGCGCTGAAAGCGGGCTTGCGCGAACGTCGGTCACGGATACCGCAGCGCCTGCCACGCCCGGACCGGGTGCTCAGCGACGGTAAGCGCAGGCTGGGCCGAGGCGTCGAAGCATTGATGCGGGTCACGCGCAGTAAAATTACGCTCAATCGTCATCGCTTAGAAAACCAAGCTAAGCTTTTGGAAAGCGTTTCCTATCAGCGTGTGTTGGATCGCGGCTTCGCGCTGATCACCACGCCTGCGGGCGCGCCGGTGACGTCGGTAAATGATCTGACGCCGGGTGCGGACGTGACGATCCGCCTCAAAGACGGCGAGGGCGCTGCACGGGTGGCCGGCAGCGGCCCGGCGCGCGTTAAGCCGAAGCGGGTGCCGAAGGGCGGGGCGAGAGGCGATGATGATCCGCAAGGCTCGCTACTATGACGTTTCGTCGGCTCATCACGCGGGCGGTCTTAGCCTTGATATGCGTGACCTTTGCGGTCACCGCGAGCCGGGCGGAGGTGCCGTTGACGCTCAGTGGTCAGGCGGCTGAGGGGGGCTTGATGTTCGGCAAGACCAATCCCGGTGCTACCGTTGCCCTGGATGGTGTGCCGGTGCCGGTGTCGCCCGACGGTCACTTTCTGTTGGGTTTCGGTCGGGATTCGGCGGGCAGCAAAAGTCTGCTGATACGACTTGGCGCGGAAACGATGACCCGAGACATTGCTGTACAGGATCGTGATTTTAAGATCGAACGCATCGACGGATTGCCGCAGCGTAAAGTGACGCCGGACCCAAAAGCGCTGGCACGCATTCGCGCTGAAAAAGCTCTGATGGCGGCGGCGAAGACCGATAGCGATCCCAAAGCCGGATATCTGGATGGTTTCGTGTGGCCTGTCATCGGCCGCGTGTCCGGGGTCTATGGCTCGCAGCGGGTGCTGAACGGCAAGCCGCGACGCCCACATTACGGGACCGATGTGGCGGCACCCGAAGGCACGCCGGTGCGGGCGATTGCCGGTGGGCGCGTCGCGTTCGTGCATCCCGGTATGTTTTTTAATGGCAAGACCGTGTTGATCGACCATGGGCTCGGGCTACGGTCGGTCTATATTCACATGCACGAAACCCGTGTCAAAGTCGGCCAGCGGGTTGAGGCCGGGGTTGTAATCGGGGCCGTCGGCATGACCGGGCGTGCGACCGGACCACATCTGCATTTTGCGCTGACATTGACCGATACGCCGATTGATCCAGAGTTGGTGTTGGCGCCGATGGGCCAATGATCACTGAATAACACCAAAAACGCTTCGCGTTTGGCGGGATTTTTGCTATCCTCATTCCAGATAAGCATACGGTAATCTAAGGAGGCTCCCATGCGTTACGGACTTTTTGCTGCTTTGTTGACGGCTTTTGTCGCATTTGCCGCACAGCCGGTGATGGCTGAATGCGCCGCCCATACCAAGACCGCCGAAAAACCTGCGTCGTCGACGTTAGCAGGCACGGTCAAGCAATCGAAACCGGTAGGCGGCTGAGTTTCAGGCCCGCGTCCGCGCTCGGAAAATTACTTCGGCCAACGGTTATGCAGCCATAACCACTGCGCCGGGTATTCGCGTATCCAATCTTCGATGCGCTTGTTGACGTCTACCATAAATTGCGTGACGTCCACCGTGCGATCCCCAGTGTCGGGGACCATGATCGGCGGATAAATCTCAATCTTAAAATGCGCACCTTGGGTGCGGATGGTGCGGGTGCCGACAATTGGGCACCCGAACCTCGCGCCCATTTGTGCGAGTGCCGGTGCGGTCATCGCGTCTTCACCGAAGAACGGCACTGCAATGCCGTCATTCATTTTTTGGTCTACCAGCATGGCCACTTGTTCGTTGTTGCGTAGCGCGCGCATGATCGCCTTGGCGCCATCGCGCCCTTTCGGCACCATGCTGTCGCGGAGCCGCCGTCGACCCAGCATATAAATTTTTTCAACTAAAGGGTTGTTGGCTTCCCGGTAAATGAACACCGACGGCACCCCTTGTGCGTCGATGTTGAACGGCCCGAGCTCCCAATTCGCCATGTGCGCGCTGTAAATAAGGCCCGGCATGCCGTCGTCACGAAGCGCATGCATGTGCTCGGCACCGGTCACCTCAATCCGCGCATCCGGCCCGGCGAAGGTCATCTTGCCGACGTGGGGAAATTCGCCGACGATCCGCCCAAGGTTGTCCCACATACCTTTGACGATGCTCTCGACGCCGTCAGTATCTAGCTCTGGAAATGCGCGGCGAATGTTACGCCGCGCCCTGGCTGAGATCGGCAGATGTGGCCCAAGCGTGCGCGCGATCCAGCCGCCGACGGCGGATGCCGTGTCCACCGGCATTACGCTGAACACGCCCCAAACCATTAACACGGCAGCCGCTTCAAGCGGATGGCGAATATACTTCTGAAATGCGGAGGCTGCGCGTGGCATCTTAACGGCTTTCATTCAGTGCGCCAGTGATGAACGCATTAAGCGCGTCGGCGTCCTGCCATTCTAAGCAAACGGGATACGCCGTCACGTGGTCGCGGTATTTTTTTGGCAACCGGACATGATCTTTCTCGGTGGTGAGCAGTTTTGCACCCGCAGCATTTGCCTTCTGGAGGCAGGCCGAGATGTCGTCATCCGAAAACGTATGGTGATCCGAAAATGATTGCGTCTCGATCACATCGGCGCCAGCGTCGCGGAGCGTTTGAAAAAACTTCTCCGGCCGCCCGATGCCGGCAAATGCAACGACTTTTTGGCTCTTGATGGCCGGTGCCGAGGGTGCCGGTACGGTCAAGGCATCGAATCTCGGCAGCGTGCTCGGCAGTGTCGGCAAGCTTGGGCCCGGCGTGCCGATCACACAAACGGCGTCGGCGCGCTCAAACGCGGCGCTCGCCTGTTCGCGGAGGGGCCCGGCTGGGAACACGTGCCCATTGCCGAAACCGTACCCGGCATCGATCACCAATAGGCTGATGGTCTTTGCCAGGGAAGAGTTTTGAAACCCGTCATCCATAATGATGACGTCTGCACCCGCTGCCACGGCAGCCCGAGCCGCATCGGGGCGTCGGCGTGCGATCCATGTGGGGACAGCGCGTGCCAGCAACAGTGCCTCATCGCCGACATCGGCCGCGGTATGATGCTTCACATTGGCCTGCACAGGACCGGTAAGTCGCCCGCCGTAACCGCGTATGATAATATGCGGAGTGTGCCCCTGTGCCTTAAGCCGATCTGCGATGTCTCGGCTGATTTGGGTTTTGCCGGCGCCGCCCATGACGGCATTGCCGACACAGATCACCGGCACAGGCGCGGTCCAGCTGGGTGCCTTGCGGGCGCGCGCTGCCGTGATCACGCCGATCACCGCGCCTAGGGGTGAAAGCAGTTTCGCCAGCATGCCGCCGCTGCCCGGCGCCCAGAAATCAGGCGCCCGCATCGCGCTTGCGCTCCGCCGCATCAAGGTGAGGGGATATCCGGTCGATAAAGGTCTCAAGCACTTTGGATTCGTGCTCTGCGTAGCTCAGCGCAGCGTGCGCCCGCGCCTGGGTGCGGCCGGGATCGGCGAGGTCGGCGGCAATCGCGGCAGCTAACGCGTTACCGTCTGCGACGATTTCCAGGCCCCCGTGTGCGACCATGGCATCGGTGATCTCGCTAAAGTTCCATGCATGCGGACCCGAGATAACGGCTGCGCCCAAGCGCGCAGGCTCAATCGGATTTTGTCCGCCCGCAGGGACCAAGGATTTACCCATGAAGACAATCGGCGCCAAGCGGAAGAACAGGCCAAGTTCGCCCATGGTATCGGCCAGATACACCATGGTTTGCGGCGTCACGGGTTCACTGTTGGAGCGCACTGCCACATCGGCGCCGTCGCTACGCAGCATTTCAGCAATTTCAGCACCCCGGTGCGGGTGACGCGGTACAATCACAGTCAATAAGTCCGGGTGCGTGGGGCTTAAGTGCTTATGTACGTCCCAGGCGATTTTCTCTTCGCCGGCATGGGTGCTGGCCGCAAGCCACATCGGCCTGAGTCCGGTGCGCGCGCGAATTTCGGCGAGCGTACCTTCGTCACAAGGCAGCGGTGGCACGGCAAATTTGAGATTGCCCATGCGTTCGACCGTCTTTGCACCAAGCGCGCGAAAGCGGTCGGCGTCGGGTTCCGTCTGTGCCAAAACCACATCGAATTTTCGCAACAAAGAACGCGCCAAGGAAATCCAGCGTGTCCATCGCTTGAATGACGGCGGCGACATGCGGGCGTTCACCAACAGCATCGGTATTTCGCGGTGGTGGGTCTCGGTGATCAGGTTGGGCCACAACTCGGACTCCCACCAAAATGCCACGTCGGGCCGCCAGTGATCTAGGAATTTTGTGACATACGGCAGCCGGTCGACCGGGACGTATTGGTGAATGGCGCCTTCCGGTAAACGTTCTGCCATCAGTTGGGCAGACGTGACGGTGCCGGTGGTGACCAACACGGTGGGCGCATTGGCGCGCGCCACGATCTCTTTGATCACCGGCAGCATGGAAAGCGACTCGCCGACGCTGGCACCATGCATCCAGATCAAGTGACCTTCGGGACGCGGGCGCCCGGCCTTGCCCAAGCGTTCATTGAACCTGGGTGCGTCTTCTTTGCCACGCTTCAGGCGCCGTTTCAGATACATGGTGATCAGCGGCGCGCCGAATTCCGTCGCCAAGCGATAAAGGGATAGGATCATTCTGTCCGCTCCCACATTTCGTCGGCGGGTGCGACGGTCGCACGACCGGTCATCTGGTCTGCCTCGGTGGTCATTTCGGTCAAACGCTGCTCCAGTCGAACGCGCGCTGCTTCCAAATCGTCGTCCTTTGAAACGTTCATCGGCTCGCCCCAGTACAGTACGCCTTTGGAAAATGGATAGGGGATCAGGAACCGGTCCCACGTATTCAGCACCCGCCCCCCCCGCACCCCATAGGTCAGCGGGATGATTGGCGCGCCCGACATGCGAGCCACGGTGATCACGCCGTCCGATGCGCGCATGCGTGGTCCACGCGGCCCGTCCGGCGTGATGCCGACATAGGCACCTTCTTTTAGCGCCTTCAACATCGACCGCAGCGCTTGCGCGCCGCCTTTGGATTTTTTGCCCTCCTTGGCGGTCGAGCCTTTGATCCAGTCGATGCCCAAATGTTTGACCGTGTGCGCGATCAGCTCGCCGTCACGATGCGCGCTGATCAGCATGTGAAAGGGGCGCTCGCGTTGCCAGCCGAACGACGTCATCAGCAATCGGCCATGCCAAAAACTGACAATAAACGGGGTGCCTGCATTGTATAGTTCATCGACTTTGTCGACGCCAAGCGCGTCCCAGCGCCCGGTGGCCCAAACAAAGCGCATATATTGCGCAGCCAGCCAACATGCGCAGCGGCGTACGATCTCGCTTTTAAGGACTTTGCGTTTTGCGTTTTTCAGCGCCGACACGGACGATCAATCCTTTTGATCTGGCGCGGGTGCGTGTGCCGCATTGGACGCGAACTGAAGCGCATAGAGTTTTTCATACGCACCGCCCTTGGCGAGCAGTTTATCGTGCGGGCCTTGTTCAACGATACGCCCGTTCTGAATCACGTAAATCACATCGGCATCGACAATAGTCGACAGCCGGTGCGCGATCACCAATGTAGTGCGGTCTTTCATCAGATGATCCAGGGCGGCCTGCACGTGTCGCTCCGATTCCGTATCCAAGGCCGAGGTCGCCTCATCAAGCAGCAAAACCGGTGCGTTCTTTAAGATCGCACGTGCGATGGCAAGGCGCTGACGTTGCCCACCGGACAATTTGACGCCGCGCTCGCCGACCATGGTGTCAAAGCCGTTCGGCAACTCGCGGATGAATTCAAGTGCGGCTGCGTGGTGCGCGGCGTCTTCGATCTCGGCTTCGGACGCGCCCGGTTTACCGTAGGCGATGTTGGCGCGGACCGTGTCATCGAACAGGGTGACTTCTTGGCTGACCAACGCGATGTTTGCGTACAGGCTTTCCAATTTGACGTTACGGACGTCGTTGCCGTCAATGCGGATCACGCCGCTGTCGATATCATGGAAGCGCGGAATCAGGTTGAGGATCGTTGATTTTCCGGCGCCGGATGGACCGACCAGCGCAACGGTTTTGCCGGCGGGAATATCCATGCTGACACCGTTTAGCGCTGGATGACCCTCGTCATAGGAAAACTTGACGTCTTCGAGCGTGATTTCGCCCTCGGTGGGTGTCGGCAACGCCTTTGCATCCGGATGTTCTTGGATCGATGATTTCATATCCAAGAGGTCGAACAAGCGCTGCGCACCGGCCAAGCCTTCTTGCAGGCTGGCGTTCAAGTTGGCGAGGCGCTTCATCGGTTCATAGGCCAAAAGCAATGCGGTGATGAACGAAAAGAACGAACCCGGGTCCAAATTTTGATGAATCACCCGATAGCCGCCGTACACGATGACGATTGAGACCGCCGTGCCGCCCAAGGTTTCCATGATCGGGCTCGACAGGGCGCGGATGCGGGCAGATTTGATGGTCAGCGCGAAGATGCGCTCAACCAGGCCTGAGACCCGCGTCGTTTCATACGGCTCCATGCCATACGCTTTGACGACACGGATGCCGGCGAAGCTCTGGTCCAAGATCGCGGTGAACAAGCCGGTCTCTTCTTGGGTGTTGGCGGTGACTTTGCGCATTCGCCGACCCAAACGCACGATCGGATATACGGCGGCCGGGAAAACAAAAAACGCCATCAATGCCAATTGCCAGTCTTGGATAAACATCACCGAGACCAATCCGATCAGTGACAGCATGTCCTTGCCGAACCCGGTCAGCGCGTTGGATACCGCGACCCGCATATTGTTGATGTCTACCAAGAACCGGGACACCAGCCTGCCGGACGGCATCGAATGGAAGAAGCCCAAATCCATACCGATTAGGTGGCGATAGAGGCGGGTTTGGTTGTCGGCGATGATTCGCAAGCCGACGAAGGACATCAACAATGACTGCCCGTAGCTGGCAAAACCTTTGGCCATGAACGTGATGAACACGGCACCCGACACCCACCACAGCATGCTCTCGTTCTCGGCGATGAAGACGTCGTTGACGATGGGCTCCATCAAATATGCCGAAAGTGCCGTGGTCAGCGAAACCACGGCCATACAAAACAGCGCCAGCACCAATTGCCGCCAATAATGGCGCAGATTGTCACGTGCCAAGCGGCGCACCAGGACACCGGTCGAAAGGTGTCCGTCAGCGGGTTTTTCGTTGTGGTATTCCAAGGCGTTGCGTCCCTCGTTTCAGTCGCGCGGACAATACCACGCGGAAACGCTGGGGCCAATGCGTCAAGGTTGGGTGTTTGGTGGCTTAAGTGGCGGCACGGATCACCCTAGCCCGGGCCGCCTTGGCGTGGATGATGCCGCCTTAAGTCAGGGCGCTCAGGTCCCGGCGATGGTCATGCCGTCGACCCGCGTTGTCGGCGCATTCACCGAGTAGCGGAACGTCAGGTCATCCGCTGGGGTGAGGTTCATGAACATGTCTTTTAGGTTGCCGGCGATGGTAACTTCGTTGACCGGATAGGCGATCTCGCCGTTCTCAATCCAAAACCCGCCGGCGCCCCGGGAATAGTCCCCGGTGATGCCGCTGACGCCCATGCCGATCAGTTCGGTCACATAAAATCCGTTGTCGATAGCGCCGATCAGATCGTCTTTTGACACGTTGCCGGGGGCCAGATGGACGTTGGTCGATGACGGGCTGGGCGGGCCACCGGTGCCGCGCGACGCATGCCCGGTGGACTGTAGCCCTAATTGCCGCGACGTCGCCAAATCCAACACCCAAGTCGTCAGCCGACCGTCATCGATAAAGTTTCGGGTCTGGGTCTGCAAGCCTTCGGCATCAAACGGCTTCGATGCGAGGCCCCGTTTTTTGAGGGGATCATCGATAATCTTGATGCCGTCGGCGAACACTTGCTCGCCCATTTTATCGAGTAAAAAGGTCGTACCTCGAGTCACGGACTGGCCGTTAATGGCACCGGTAAGGTGCCTGACCAGCGACGAGGCGACGCGGGGGTCATAAACAATCGGCACCGACGTGCTATCGACTTTGCGCGGATTTAGACGGCGCACGGTGTTTTCGCCGGCGCTCTTGCCGATGCTTGCGGGATCGGGAAGGTCGTTTAGCCAGACGGCGGTGGCAAAATCGTAATCGCGCTCCATCTTCGTGCCTTCGCCGGCGACGACGCTGACGCTGAACGAAAACCGTGATCCCTGACGGAAACCGCTAAACCCATTGGTCGCGGCTAGGTATACATTCGATTTGCCGAACCCGACCTCGGCGCCTTCGGAATTGGTGATGCCGGGCACGGCGCGGGCGGCATCTTCGCAGGCGCGGGCCATGTTGATCATATCTTCGGCGGAAATATCGGCGGGGTCGTATTCTTCCAGGTCTGGGATTTCGGTCGCCAATTGGTCCGGGTCGGCGAGGCCGGCATAGGCATCCTCGGGGACGGCACGGGCCATGGCGACAGCGCGCTCAACCAATTCTGTCAGCGCGGCTTTCGACGGATCGGACGACGAGACCACCGCTTGGCGTTGTCCGATCAAGACCCGTAGCCCCAAATCCCAACCTTCCGAACGCTCAAGGTCTTCGGGTTCGCCCAAGCGGCAAGATAAACTCGCCGACGTGCCTTCGACCAAGATCGCATCGGCGGCGTCGGCGCCGCTTGCTTTGGCGGCGCTTAGGACATCGGCCAGCAATGCGCGTGGGTCTTCGGGCAGCGAAGTTTCGGTGGGCATGGAGAATCCTTCTCAGATGGTCGGTGACGCCTCCCTTATATCGGTCGTTGATGGCCATTTTGAAAGCCCCAACGGCGGATATATCCCTAATTTGTCTCGGGTTGTCCCGCTCGGGACGGAGGCGTAGACTCAACAGTTAGAAACATGGACCTCACACAAACGTGGTTTGCGCCGATCGAATGTCTCAATTTATCTCTCCTCCCATCGTATAAAGAATTCCTTGGCCCGGGTGTACGGCAGATGACGAATATGGATCAGGTTTTGAACCCCGAGCATGCGGCGTCGCAACGCGAAGAATTGGACGCCGCCGTGGTGCGCTTCGCCGGTGACAGCGGCGACGGCATGCAGTTGACCGGCGGGCAATTCACGCAAGCGACCGCGCTTGCCGGCAACGATTTGTCGACGTTCCCGGACTTCCCCGCCGAAATTCGTGCGCCTGTCGGCACCACTTTTGGCGTCTCGTCATTCCAGATCAATTTTGGCGCGCGTCGGATTATGACGGCGGGTGATAACTTTGATGTGTTGGTGGCGATGAACCCAGCCGCCCTTAAGGTTGAGCTATCGCGCCTTCGCGCTGGCGGATTGTTGATCGTCGATACGGGCACTTTTAACGCGCGCAATTTTGCCAAGGCCGGATTCAGCGTTAATCCGCTTGAAGACGGGACGGTCGAGCCCTACCGGGTCGTCGCAATGGATATTTCGGCGATGACGATGGAAGCCGTCAAAGACTTCGACGTATCGAAAAAAGAAGCGCTTCGCTGCAAAAACATGTGGGCGCTGGGTTTTGTGTATTGGTTGTTTGGCCGTTCCCGGCAAGCGACGCAGGCGTGGCTGACCGGCAAGTTTTCATCTAATCCGGACATTGCCGACGCCAACATCGCGGCGATGAACGCCGGCCACGCGATGGCTGAAACGGCCGAGTTACCTGATGGCTTGAAGGGGTTTCACGTCGCGCCCGCCGACATTCCACCGGGTCTATATCGGACCGTGACCGGCACCGAAGCGTTGGCTTGGGGGTTGACCAAGGGGGCTGAACTTGCGGCGTTGGACATCCTGTTCGCATCCTACCCGATTACGCCGGCGTCGCCGTTGCTGCATTCGTTGGCAAAGCTGCAGCATTTGGGTGTTTCGACGTTCCAGGCCGAAGATGAGATCGCTGCTGCCTGCGCCGCGATTGGCGCAAGCTTTGCCGGCACGCTTGGCATTACGTCGAGTTCAGGGCCCGGTATTGCCTTGAAGGGCGAAGCCATCGGCCTTGCGCTGTCATGCGAGCTGCCGCTGATCATCGTCAATTCGCAGCGCGGCGGCCCGTCCACGGGGTTGCCGACGAAGACCGAACAATCGGATTTATATCAGGCAGTTTATGGCCGCAACGGGGATTCGCCGCTGGTGGTGCTGGCCACGCGCTCGGCCGCTGACTGTTTTGAGGTTGGGATCGAAGCCGTGCGTCTGGCGACCAAATACATGACACCCGTCATGTTGCTGACCGATGGCTATATCGCCAATGCAGCGGAGCCGTGGCGTATTCCGGATTTGGAAGCCTATGCACCGTTCCCGGTATCGTTCCATACCGAGGTCGAGGGGTTTCAGCCGTTCCTGCGTGACGCCGACACATTGGCTCGGGTCTGGGCCAAGCCCGGCACGCCCGACCTAATGCACCGCATCGGCGGGATCGAGCGGGATTATGACACCGGGCACATTTCTTATGATTCCGATAATCACCAGCGCATGACTAAGGTGCGCGCCGCTAAGATCGACGGCATCGCCGATGACATCCCGCCGCAAACCGTCGAGCTTGGGCCGGAAACAGGTAAGCTCGCGGTGGTTGGCTGGGGCTCGACCTATGGGCCGATCAATCGTGCGGTCGATAATTTGAACGCCCAAGGCAAAGACGTTGCGCACATTCATATCCGCAACATTTGGCCGCTGCCGAAAAACTTGGGCGATTTGTTGACCGGCTACGAGTATGTGTTGGTGCCGGAAATGAATAACGGCCAGTTGATCACGCTGCTGCGCGCTGAATATTTGATCGACGCGAAAGGCCTGAACAAAATATCCGGCCAGCCCTTCAAGATCACGGAAATTGAAGACGCGATCTTAGAGATTTTAGGAGAGTGAGATGAACGATCTCGCACCCGTCAAACGTACCGCCAAAGATTTTGCCACCGACCAAGAGGTCCGCTGGTGCCCAGGCTGTGGCGACTACGCGATCCTACGTGCCATGCAAAAGACACTCGCCGACATTGATGCGGACCCGGCGAATACGGTGTTTGTATCTGGCATCGGCTGCGCGGCGCGCTTCCCTTATTACATCGAAACCTATGGTTTTCACACCATCCATGGCCGAGCCCCCGCGTTTGCGACCGGCATCAAACTGGCCAACCCGGACCTCGACGTCTGGGTGGTCGGGGGTGATGGCGACATGCTGTCGATCGGTGGCAACCATTTGATGCACGTTATCCGGCGCAACGTCGATGTGCAGGTGTTGCTGTTCAATAACGAAATCTATGGCCTGACCAAGGGCCAAGCCTCGCCGACGTCGCGGGCCGGTACGCGCTCGCCGTCGACGCCACTGGGCTCCATCGATAATCCGGTATCGGCGTGCGTGTATGCCATGGGCGCGGGTGCCAGATTCATTGCACGCGGCATCGACAACCAGCAAAAAGTCCTACCGGACATCTTCAAGCGCGCGCATGCGCACAAGGGTGCGAGCTTCGTTGAAATTTTGCAGAATTGTATTGTCTATAACGACGGCGTGTTTGCGGATGTGACTGAAAAAAGCGTCGCCGCCGAGCGTCAGGTGACCTGTGAACACGGCAAGCCGTTGGTGTTTGGTACGGATGGAACCAAGGGCCTGGCGCTCGATAGCGCGACGTTGCAACTTAAAATCGTCGACATCGGTGATGACGGGCCGGCAGCTGCGGGTGTGTTGGTGCATGACGAAACCAATCGCACCCTCGCCAATATGCTGGCCGCGATGCAGGACGATGTCCTGCCGGTCGCCATCGGCGTCATATACTGTGATCCGAATCCCAGCTACGATGAAGGGATGGCGCAGTTAAAAGCCGAGGCTAAGAATCGCGCTGGCAGTGCCGATCTTAAAGACCTGCTGCATCAAGGGCATACTTGGACCGTCGAGTAGCGTCGGTCGCGTAGCCGAGAGGGGGGAGAACATGGTCATCTCGGTGGCGATCATCGGATCGGGTCCCGCCGGATTCTATGCCGCCGATGCCTTGCTGAATACCGACCTGGATGTCGAAGTCGATATCTTGGAGCGTTTGCCGACACCGTTTGGGTTGGTTCGCGGCGGTGTTGCCCCCGACCATCAGCCGACCAAAGGTGTTTCTAAGAAATTCGAAAAAATCGGCGCGGATACACGGGTCCGATTTTTCGGCAATGTGAACGTCGGCAAAGATATCTCGATCGACGATCTGCGTGCGATGTATGACGCGGTGATCTTGGCAGTTGGCGCGCCGGCGGATCGAAAGCTGACGATTCCGGGTGCAGATAAAGACGGCGTTTTCGGCTCCGCCGCGTTTGTCGGATGGTATAACGGCCACCCGGATTTTGCCGACATTGATCCGAACCTCAAGATCAACACCGCTGTGATTATCGGCAACGGCAATGTTGCGTTGGATGTTGCGCGGATTTTGGTGCGCTCAGCCGCCGGGCGGGCACGCACCGATATTCCAGGCTATGCGCGCGCACCCTTGGATGCCTCACCGATCACCGATGTGTATATCCTGGGTCGGCGTGGCCCGGCGCAAGCCAAGTTCACAAATGTCGAGTTGCGCGAGCTTCTCGGCCTTACCGAATGTGTCCCTTTGGTCGACCCGGATGATCTCGCGCAGCCGATCCCGGACGACCTTCAAGGCCGCGACCGCCGACTGGCCGAGAAAAATATCGAAACCTTTCAAGCCTTTGCTGAGATGGACTCGGCTGCAGCGCCAAAACGCCTGCACTTTCGTTTCTTCACCAGCCCGTTGGAAATTCTTGGAGATACCCATGTGCAAGGGATCAAGGTCGAGCGTACCCGTCTCGAAGACAGGCGGGCCGTCGGCACCGGGGACGTCGACGATATCCCGTGCGGGCTTGTTGTTTCTGCCATCGGCTATCGTGCCGACCCGATCCCGGGGTTGCCGTTCGATGACAAGCGCGGCGTGATCCCGAATGATAAGGGTCGGATCGACAAAGGGGTCTATGCGGTGGGTTGGATCATGCGTGGCCCGTCAGGCGTCATTTCATCGAGCAGGCCCGACGGCACCGATGTCGCCCAACACATAGTGGCTGACTTCCAAGATGGCGGCAGCAAGCCGGGCCGATCAGCGCTCGATAAGGTCCTTGCAGAGCGTGGGGTGCGTGTGGTCAGTTTTGCCGATTGGAAACGGATCGATGAGGCAGAGGCCGGGCGTGCCAGTGCGCCTGCACCCCGCCAAAAGTTTACCGACGTAGACGACATGATCCGCCATCTTGATGAGGATACACGATGAGCGACATTGATTACGCCGGCGATATTTCACCGACCGAGGCTTGGGCGATGTTGACCGACGAGCCCGATGCCGTGCTGATCGATGTGCGCACCGATGCCGAGTTCGCATACGTCGGCTCTCCCGATCTCTCGACCCTGAAAAAGCCCGTACATCGGATTTCCTGGAAGCTCTTTCCAGACATGCGCCGTAATCCGCACTTCGAAGAAGCCGTCAAAGACGCGGTGCCTTCGGAAGATGTGCCGATATTGTTTTTATGCCGTTCCGGCGTGCGTTCCGTCGCTGCCGCAACGGCCATGGCGACGTTGGGCTACGCGCGTTGCTATAACGTGACCGAAGGCTTTGAAGGTGACTGCAGCGAAGCCGGGCATCGCGGCACGGTGGGCGGCTGGAAAGTGCGCGGCCTGCCGTGGGTGCAGCCTTAAACGTAGACGATATTGCTGCTGCCCGTCGCTTCTGTCAGACCGGCATCATTAAAGAAAGTCACGACGCCAGTGCGTTCAGCTGCAAGGCCGTCACGCAAAGGGGCGTCTTCTAGGGCCTCTGCGCGCAGGCCCATTTCGCAGATCATAAAGGTGATGCCGAGCTCAACTGCGCTGTCGATCAACTCGTCTAGGCCGGCGACGCCGTTTGCGGTGAACGCTTGGTCTCTTGCCGCTGCCGTCATGCCAGGTTTTTCAGATGGCAATATCCGCCAGTCCGGGTCTTTTAAAATTGCCGGGCAGGCGCTCATGGTGAAAAACATCGTCACCGGCGCACCGATGGCGGCGGCCCCGGTCGCCATCACAAACGCATAATGCACCTTTTCAAAATACGGTGAGGCAACGACAAGCGAGAGTTTTTTCATCGTTTTTTATCAGCCATGCGCCGCCGAGCATACGGTGCCCGCCGCAACCGTATGGCTCGAAAGATCGGTGATCGAAGGGTTTTCACCGCACAACGGGCAGCCCGGATCGGCTTTGACCTTAATCTTACGAAACTCGGTCGCCAAGCCGTCGATAACCATCAACGAGCCGGACAGGCTGTCGCCTATGCCCATGATCTCTTTAAGGACCTCAGTTGTCTGCAACGAGCCCATCACGCCGCACATCGCGCCCATCACGCCGGCTTCGGCACAACTTGGGATTTGGCCTGGCGGCGGCGCTTCACGGAAGATGCACCGATAACACGGACCATGACCGCCGTCTTCATCGGGTGCGTACGCCTTATACGTGCTGATTTGCCCGTCGAAGCGCAGGATCGCAGCCGACACCAACGGTTTCTCTGCGAAATAGCAGGCATCGTTGATCAGGAACCGGGTCTCGAAATTGTCTGAGCCATCGGCGACGATGTCGTAGTCTTTGATGATGTCGAGCGCGTTCGACGCATCGAAGCGCTTATCCATCGCCACCACGTTGACGCCTGGGTTGATGTCATGGATCGCTTTAGCGGCACTTTCGACCTTGGACATCCCAATGCGATCCGTGGTGTGCGCGATCTGGCGTTGCAGGTTGGAAAGATCGACGGTGTCGGCATCGATGATGCCGATGGTGCCGACCCCGGCGGCTGCTAGGTACAACGCCACTGGTGAGCCGAGGCCCCCGGCGCCGACCACCAGCACTTTTGCATCCATCAGTTTACGCTGACCGACGCCGCCGACCTCTTTCAGCAAGATATGCCGTGCGTAGCGTTCGACTTCGGCATCGGTGAAATCGGTCATGCTCAGTCGAGGCCCTCGAACAATGCCGTCGACAAATAGCGTTCCGCAAACGATGGCAAGATGACAACGATGTTTTTTCCCGCCATGTCCGGGCGTTCCGCCACTTCGATGGCAGCAGCAAGGGCTGCCCCCGACGAGATGCCGACCGCCAAGCCTTCCATGCGGGCCGCTTTGCGGGCCATGGTGAACGCAGTTTCGTTGCCGATCTGCAGCACTTCGTCGATCAGGCTGCGATCTAAAATGGCCGGCACAAAGCCGGCGCCAATGCCTTGAATCTTATGCGGGCCAGGGGCGCCGCCCGACAGGATTGGGCTGTCTTCGGGCTCGACGGCAATGATTTTGACGTCCGGATTGCGTTGCTTAAGGACTTCGCCGCAGCCGGTGATGGTGCCGCCGGTGCCAACGCCTGAAATCAGCGCATCCACCTTGCCGCCGGTGTCGCGCCAGATTTCTTCGGCCGTCGTGCGGCGATGGATTTCCGGGTTGGCCGGATTTTCAAATTGCTGCAGCATCATCGCGCCCGGAATTTCTTTGAGCAGTTCTTCGGCACGCTCAATCGCGCCCCGCATGCCGAGCGGTGCCGGCGTCAAAACGATTTCCGCATCAAAAAGGCGCAGCATTTTACGGCGTTCAATCGACATGCTTTCCGGCATGGTCAAGATCAGTCGATACCCTTTGGCGGCGCAAACAAACGCCAGCGCGATGCCGGTATTGCCCGACGTCGGCTCAATCAAGGTCGCGCCTTCTTTGATGCGTCCATCGCGTTCAGCCGCTTCGATCATCGCCAGACCGATACGGTCTTTGACGCTGGCCAGCGGGTTGAAATATTCGCACTTTCCAAGAATGTTGCCCGTCACGCCAGCATCCTTCATCAAGCGCGACAGCCGCACCAACGGCGTTTGGCCGATGGTGTCGGTGATGTTCTCGTAAATGCGGCCACGAAAATCTTGATCTACGGCGGCGTCATGTTGGGTGTCGGTCATTTGGGTGTCCCTCAAATCTTTTTTATCGGGTTAGATGATGAAGTCTAAGTTCTGTCGGCCTTCGCTTTCGATGCCGACTTTGTTCGCGTTTTGACAGAGATCATCGATGCTGGTGGCATCTAATCGCTGCATCACGTCTTCTTGCACGTCGTTCCAGAGGGGGCGCACCACTTTCTGGCCGAGATCGGAGCCTTGTTCGGTCTGCAGTGGATCTTCGGCGGTTTCCATTTTGCGCACTGAGCGGACGATATCGCCGACCGTGATGCGTCTACGTTCTCGGGCCAGTCGGTAGCCCCCGCGTGGCCCGCGCACGCCAACCAATATGTCGTCGCGGACCAAATGCTGCAATGCTTGCTCAAGATAACGTTGTGGGATGCCTTGACGGCGTGTGATTTCGCGACTTTGTACAGGCTCGGCGCCGGCGTGATAGGCGATATCGAGCACCGCCTCTATCGCGAACAGCATTTTTTTGGTGATACGTAACACGCTTTCCCCCCCCTCAGCCTTTGCTGCCGGTCGAGCCGAAGCCCCCAGCGCCGCGGGCCGTGTCTTCGAGTGTCGAAACTTCCTGCCATGTTGCTTGCGTGACGGGTGCGATCACCAATTGTGCGATCCGCTCCCCACGTGCCAGCGTCACCGGCGCGTCGCCCAAGTTGATCAGGATAACTTTTACTTCGCCCCGGTAATCCGCGTCGATGGTGCCTGGACTGTTCAGCACAGTGATGCCGTGTTTCGCGGCCAACCCCGAGCGAGGTCTGACTTGCGCTTCAAATCCGGACGGCAGCTGCATGGCAAGGCCGGTCGCGATCATCGCGCGCGTGCCGGGCGCCAGCGTAACGTCGCCGGGCTCGGCGCTCATTAAATCCATGCCGGCGCTATCGGCGGTGGCATAAGTGGGTAAGGTTAAATCGGCACCATGCGCGAGGCGCACGACGCTAATGGTTACGGCTTTGGTCATTCGGCAGCCTCAAAATGATGTGCGATGCGTTGGGCGAGATGTTCGGCGACGGCAAGTTTGGTCATCTTCGGCCACGCGTCAGTGGCATCTTCGGTGATCAGGTGCACGGTGTTGTCGTCACCGGCAAAGGTGCCGGTCGCCGGCGAGACGTCGTTGGCAACGATCCAGTCACAACCTTTGCGGGCTCGTTTCTCGGTGGCGTTTTTGATCACGTCATCGGTTTCGGCAGCAAAGCCGATGACCAGGGCCGGACGCTTGTTGCCGGCTTTGGAAATGGCCGCCAGGATGTCGGGGTTTTCTATCATCTGTAGCGGTGGCGGCGCGGCGCCTGCGTGTTTTTTGATCTTGCCGGCGGCCGCCTCGGCGACACGCCAATCGGCGACGGCGGCGGCACATACGGCGATATCGGCGGGCAGGGCTGCTTCGACGGCGGCCAGCATGTCGCGTGCACTTTCAATGCGTATCACGTCACAGCCAAGTGGGTCGGCAAGTGCCGTCGGCCCGGTGATAAGGGTGGTGTGACACCCAAGCGCGGCCAACGCGCCCGCGATGGCGTGGCCTTGTTTGCCGCTGGAACGATTGGCGATATAGCGCACGGGATCGATGGGCTCGAACGTCGGGCCGCTGGTCACCACGGCATGACGACCTTTAAGGGGCCCGGCTTGTGACTTTGGGCGCAGATCGAAAAACGCCTCCAGTGCCGTCAAAATATCTGCAGGCTCCGACATGCGGCCCATACCGAACTCGCCGCACGCCATGTCGCCCTCGGTCGGGCCGATCAGCGTGACGCCCCGCGATTGCAGGGTTTGCACGTTGGCCTGGGTCGCCGGATGCTCCCACATGCGCACGTTCATCGACGGCGCGGCCAGGACCGGCTTGTCGGTCGCCATCAACACGGTGCTCGCCAGATCACCGGCCAGCCCGGCGGCCATTTTTGCCAAGATGTCTGCACTCGCAGGGGCGACCAGCACAACGTCGGCTTCGCGGGACAGATTGATGTGTCCCATCTCGTGCTCGTCAGTCAGCGAGAAAAGATCGTCATAGACTTTGTCTTCGGAAAGCGCGCTCAGGCTCAGCGGCGTGACAAATTGTTTGCCGCCTTCGGTCAGCACGCAACGTACCGATGCGCCGCGTTCACGCAGGCGCCGGATTAAATCTGGAATTTTGATCGCTGCGATGCCGCCCGACACGATCAATAACACGCGCTTGCCCTGCATGGGATCGATCATCCTTTCGCCATCAAACTGTAGAAACGAAATAAAACACGAAACTTACGTGTAAATAGTCTATTGGGCGCAATTTCGCAATACATTCAGACTTTACACTTGGGTAGTTTGGCTTTTTCAAATGGGATGTCATAGCCGTGCTGCGGTGGGACTGCTATAAGCGAAGTTGATGTCTCGGTGGCCTTTTTATTGAAAATTTCGCCTGATGAAGTTGATCGCGTATCCGACCGTTCCAAATCCACCCGAGCTCCGCCCGGCACCGGCGGGGCGGAAATGGATGGACGATCTGCCTCAAGCCTATGCCTACCGTTGCCTGCCGTTGATCATTGCCAATGCGCATGGCTGGGAACTTTGTTCGCCGGTTAATTTCACAGCGACGTGGAATGGCGGCGCGTCAAAAACAGATATCGCTATTGCGACCGATGAGGTGGGCTTGTTGCCGACGACCCATTTCGGCTCAGGTATTTTGACGTTTCATGTCGGTTATTTATTTCGCACCGACCCTGGCATCAGCATGATGGCGCAAGGGCCGATCAATCGTCCAAAAGATGCCATTCAGCCGTTAGCGGGCGTGATCGAAACCGACTGGTCACCTTATACGTTCACCATGAATTGGATGTTCACGCGCCCCGACACGCCGGTGCGCTTTGAAAAAGGTGAGCCGTTTTGTCACGTCTTTCCTATGCACCGCGATGGTTTGGAGCAGGTCGAGCCTGAAGTGCGCACTTTTGAGAGTGATGCCGACATGTTTAAAAACCACAAGGATTGGTCGGAAAGTCGAAACACTTTTAACAAGGACCTGAAGACACCCGGCTCTGAAGCGGCCGAGCAAAAATGGCAAAAGGATTATTATCGGGGCTTTCATCCGGATGGCAAACAAGGCCCTGATGACCATCGCACCAAACTCCGCCTAAAGCCGTTTGTGAATCAGATATCGACCGGCAACGCGGCGGATACATCGGCAGATGAAAAAGACTGAGCGTGTTTTAGGTTAATCGATCAGCGTGATTACGAAGACGGCCAGCAAGCCAAGTACGATCAGCCACAAAACCTGCGATGGGCGCCGGCTGGGCCCGTCTTCACCGCGCAGCGCACGGATGGTGTCGGGATGCAGTTTGACCTTGCCGTCGGCCAGCATTCGTGAGGTGCGTTCCACATCGGAAATCATATCCGGCAAGCGCTCCATCGCGTGGGTCAGGTTTTGAATGACGTCGCGTACTTTGGCTTCGGGCCCGAAATTGGCGCGCATCCAGTCTTCGATCAGCGGGCGGATGAGAAACCACATGTTGGCCTCAGGCGCCAACGTGCGCGCCGTGCCCTCGGCAATCAGCATGGTTTTTTGCAGCAACAAAAGCTCCGGCTGGGTTTCCATGCGAAACGTCTCGGTGATTCGAAATAATTGCGCCAGCAGCTTCGCGATAGAAATCTCGTTTTGCGGTTTGTCTAAGATCGGCTCGGCGATGGATCGGCAGGCTTGGGTAAAATGATCGACGGAGCGATCCCGCGGCACCCAGCCGGCTTCGAAATGAATCTCGGCGGCGCGGCGATAATCGCGGTTTAAAAAGGCCACCAGCATCTCGGCGATGGTGCGGCGCGATTTCAGGTCCAGCCGACCCATAATGCCGAAATCCACCACCGCGATGCGGCCATCGGGTAGCACGAACATGTTGCCGGGGTGCGTGTCGGCATGAAAAAAGCCGTCTCGGAACACTTGGCGGAATGAAGCTGCGGCGGCGCGGGTAAGCACCGCGACAGGATCGTGACCGGCCGCGACAATCGCGTCCCGATCATCCAGCGGAATGCCGTCAATTAAGCGTTCGGTGGTCAGTACCCGACGCGCAGTGAGGTGCCAGTCCACGTCGGGCACTTTGAATTCAGGGTCATCTTTGAAGTTTTCCGCAAGCTCTGCGGCGGCGGCGGCTTCGAAGCGGAGGTCCATTTCAAGCTCAACTGTTTCCGCCAGAGTCGCGATGGATGCGATCGGCTTCAGGCGGCGCAGTTGCGGCTGCGTGCGCTCGGCGATCTCGGCAATCCAGGTCAGAAGATCGACATCACGTTGAAAGGCCGCCTCGATGTTCGGGCGCAGGACTTTCACGGCAACCTTGCGACCATCGTGGGTGACGGCGAAGTGCACTTGCGCGATGGAAGCGGCAGCAATCGCTTGGTTGTCGAATTCGGCGAACAATTCATCCACCGGTGCGCCGAGCTCTTCGGCGATGGTGGCGCGTGCAAGTTCGGCATCAAACGGCGGTAGGTTGTCCTGCAATTGCGCAAGATCGGTGGTCATTTCTTCACCTAAAAGATCTGAGCGGGTCGAAAGTGCTTGGCCCAGTTTGATGAAGCTTGGTCCGGCCTCGGTCAGCGCGCGCGCAAGTCGCTCGCCGGGGCGGCCCTCGCTGTTCGCCGTGACGCGGAGGGCGGCTAAGCGTAGGACAGATGCCGGCACGCCGGCCCTTTCCAGCACGAACAACGCGTCATGTCGGGCCAAAAGCCGCGCGAGCGCAAAAAGCCTTCGAAGATGGCGCATGGAGCGAAGCATCTGTTTCCTAAACCGCCTTTAAAGGCGCCAAGCCGAATGCAGCGCAGCGATGCCGCCCGACAGATTGCGCACTTTTACCTGCTCTAGGCCAGCGTCGGCGATCATGTCTGCAAAGACTTGCTGGCTCGGAAAGCGACGGATGCTCTCAGCCAGATATACATATGACTCTTTGTCGCCTGCAAAACGGGCACCAAGCGCCGGCAGCACTTTAAAAGACCACGCGTCATAGGCTTGTTCAAAAGCGGGCAGCGCCAGATGAGAAAATTCCAGGCACAAGAAACGACCGCCCGGGCGCAGCACGCGGCGCGCTTCGGAAAGCGCTTTGTCCAATCGGGCGACGTTGCGTAAACAAAATGCGCTGGCATAGGCGTCCACCGAGTTATCGGGCAGGGCTAATTGCTCGGCATTGCCGACGGTCCAGGTGATGCCATCCAGCATGCCTTTGTTGATGGCGCGATCGCGACCGACTGTGATCATGTCTTCGGAATAATCGACAACCGTAACTTCGCCACCGCCGCGCTCGCGCCAGCGGAACGTAATGTCACCGGTGCCGCCGCCGACATCGACCAGTGTCATGTCGAGCTTAGGCGCAAGCCAGTCCAACATCGCAGATTTCCACAAACGATGGATGCCGAGGCTCATCAGGTCGTTCATCAGATCGTATTTGCCGGCGACCGAGGAAAACACCTCGCTCACAAGGTCGGCTTTTTCTTCGACATTGACGTCGCGAAAGCCGAACGACACAGTTTCCGGATCGGAATTCTTATGTTTTTGGCCAGTCATGAACGGGACCATAGCCGAACCCGCGCCTGCACGCTACGCTTCCGTAACCGTCTATTCGTTTTTTTCGGAGCCCGCCTTTTATGCCTGAACTTCCCGAGGTCGAAACCGTACGGCGTGGCTTGGCGCCTGTGCTGGAAGGTGCTGTGTTGGCGAAGGTGACGGCGTTTCGCCCTGACTTAAGGTTTCCGCTGCCGCCCGGCTTGGCGACGCGAATGACCGGACGCACGATTATAAGTGTCGAGCGGCGCGCGAAGTACCTCCTCATCCGCTTATCAGGTGATCTCATTATGCTGTCGCATCTCGGCATGTCCGGGCGTTATCGTGTCTATAAGGATGCGCCGCCGCCGCTCGAGCCCCATGATCATTTGGAGTTGGTGACCGATACCGGGGTCACCATCCGATATAATGATCCACGGCGGTTCGGCTTTGTCGATTTGTTCGATGCCGCGCAACTGCCGACGCAGAAGTTTTTGGCAGGTTTGGGGCCGGAGCCCCTTTCTAACGCGTTTGATGGCCCGGCTCTCGCTTTAGGCCTTGGCGAGCGGCGTAGTGCGATCAAAGTGGCGATTTTGGACCAGCGGGTGGTCGCAGGCGTTGGCAACATATATGCATCGGAAGCCTTGTATCGTGCAGGCATCTCGCCGAAACGACTGGCGCGCACGGTTAAAGGTCAACGTGCCGTACGTTTGGCCGAAGCGATCCGCGATGTGCTGAACGATGCGATTGCGGCCGGCGGCTCGTCATTGCGTGATCATCGCCAAACTTCCGGCGAACTCGGCTATTTTCAGCATAGTTTCGCGGTTTATGGACGCGGCGGTGAAAAATGTCCGGGCTGCGACTGTGAAGACGGTATCCGTCAGATGATACAGGGTGGGCGTTCGACATTTTACTGTGCGAAACGCCAGCGCTGATGATAGAAGCGAAGACATGATGCTAAGACACACACTCTTTCGCACACACTTATTTGCGCTCTCGCTGCTGGTGGGGGTCCTTGCGGGGGCGCCGGGCGCACGCGCGGATGGGGGCTTTCTCTCGGTGATTGAAGATCTGCCGCTAATGATTGCGTTGCAGGAAAATGAACACGCTGCCGTCACCTTTGAGACCGCAAACGGACGTATCGCCGAAGCTGAGGCCCGTGGTCCGGTAACACCAGACGCCGTGCGAACATTCTATGCAGACGTGTTGCCGCAACTCGGCTGGAGTAAAGTCGGTGATGGTCTGTATGCGCGTGAACGGGAGCGCTTGCGGCTGACCATCGAGAGCGATGGTGACAACGGTGCCGTCGTCAACTTTTCGGTCTCGCCGCAAGGAAGTCCCTAAGAAAGTTAGGCGCTGATGCTGAAAACAGGTGCCAGCGTGGGTTGACGCAGGCCTCAAGCGGCTATATAAGCTCGCCTTCCCCATTCTTGGGCCCGAATTTAAGAGGTTTTTTGAGATGGCAAACAGCGCCTCAGCGAAAAAGCGGATCCGCCAGACGGAAAAGCGTACAATTGTTAACCGTGCACGCCTGGGTGAAGTTCGCTCTGCCGTGCGTCGCGTCGAAGAAGCGATTGCTTCTGGCGATCAGGCTGCAGCGAAAGCGGCCCTGTCGGCGGCGCAGCCGCTGATGGCCCGTAGCGCCCAGCGCCGCGTGTTGGACCGTAACGCAGCCAGCCGTAAATTATCGCGCCTTTCGAGCCGCGTAAAAGGAATGGCTGCTTAAACAACTGCGAACAGTTGTTCGGCCAAATCTTTGATAAGCCGCAAGCTTTCGAGTTTGCGGCTTTTTTACGTTTGGGTCTCACCTTGGATTGATTGTTAATTGCAGCTAGGTTGCCTAAAAGTGGTGCCTAAAAAAGAGCCATAAAATACGCTGAATCCCGCGCTCACCATCATGTTTTCAAAAAATTTTGAACTTTCAAGCAGGTAGCCAGAGTCAAGAAAATTATTTCAGTTTATTTGCCCCGTTCTCCTTTCGATCATGTTGTCAGCGCGTGCGGACCTCCGTAATATCCTTATCACTTGGTCGTCATCACGCGTACTTCTTAAGTGCAAGCGAGCGAGGGTAAAATATAAAATCTGTCTCTTGAAGTCCTTACTGCCTTTTTCCGAGGCAAAACAAAATAAAAACATAAACTTTTAAGTAAATCTTGTTGAAGACATGGCGAATTAGTTTGTGGTTATGAGTTAAGCGTATCAACTATCAACGATCTAAGGGGGCATTTTTCACGACCGTCAGGTAATATATGACATTCTTGGGTGCGTAGCTGAAAAAGTGCTGCAGCCGGTACATTTCTAATTCTGTTGATTTAAATGCCAAGCCAAAAACGGCAACAACCGGATTATCCGACGAAGAGGGCGTCGGCGAAGATGTAAGTCTGGGAACGCTGTACTGTTGGAATGTTGGTAATTTACGGGTCCTCGCATCATGGCAGTGCCAAAGGTGCGGATCGAAGAAGCGGTTGTGGTTGTCTGTGCTATTGGGTCGCGCTCCGTTCAGGGGTGTTATTTTGGGGGCAAGTTACGAATGATCGACGCGACGTCTGTGCACGGCAAATCGAATGGTGATCAACGCGGTGATGAGCTTGACGCGAGCTTGAGGCAGGCGACTGATCAGATGGACAATCAAACAGCTCATCAGGCGCAAAACCCGGGCGATGATCAGGGCCAGAATATGATTCGTGCGCAATGGAGCACGGTCAGTGACCAGTTGCGCGGTGAAATCGGCGAAGCGGCGTTCCAGAGCTGGATCAAGCCGATGATCATTCGCGGCATCGAAGACGGCGCCGTACATGCCACCGTGCCGACGCGTTTCATGCGTGATTGGGTGCTTGCCCACTATGCAGAACGTATTGCGACACTTTGGCAAGACGAGACCCCGGAAGTGGGCTCGCTCGAAGTCACGGTCCGAAATGAACGCACCCAAAATCAGTTGAAAGATGGTATCCGCCGACAAACGCCGGCCGCCGAAACCGCGCGGGATGTCAAGTCCGGGCGCGAAGGTCTGAGCGCCGCGCTGGATCCCCGTTTTGTCTTCGATAATTTCGTCGTCGGTAAGCCGAATGAATTCGCCTATGCCGCCGCCCGGCGTGTTGCCGAGGCAGAGCGCGTGCCTTTTAATCCGCTGTTCTTGTATGGTGGCGTGGGGCTCGGTAAGACCCATTTGATGCATGCGGTGGCTTGGCATATTCGCCAAACCACGCCGGATCGTACGGTAGTGTACCTGTCTGCGGAAAAGTTCATGCACCACTTCGTGCAGGCGATCCGCCAGAGTACGACCATGGACTTTAAAGACCAGTTCCGCTCCGTCGATGTGCTGATGATTGACGATGTACAGTTCATCGCCGGCAAAGAGTCCACCCAAGAAGAGTTCTTTCACACCTTCAATGCCTTGGTTGACCAAGGCCGGCAGATCGTGATCTCTGCCGACAAATCACCGTCCGATCTGGTCGGTATGGAAGAGCGTCTGATTTCGCGCCTCAATTGCGGCCTCGTCGCCGATATTCATGCAACGACCTACGAATTGCGTTTGGGTATCTTGCAATCTAAGGCGGCGCAGATGCGCGCAGACATCCCACCGAAGGTGTTGGAGTTCTTAGCCCACAAGATCACCGCCAATGTCCGCGAGTTGGAAGGCAGTCTGAACCGTGTCGTCGCGCATTCCCAATTGATCGGGCGTGATATCTCGATCGAGGCTACGCAGGAAGTCCTGCATGATCTGCTCCGTGCCAATGATCGCCGCGTCACCATCGAAGAAATCCAAAAACAGGTCGCCAACCATTTCAATATCCGCATCTCGGATATGCATTCGGCTAGGCGTGCACGGTCGGTCGCAAGACCACGTCAGGTGGCGATGTATTTGGCCAAGCAATTGACGGCTCGCTCTTTGCCTGAAATCGGCCGAAAATTCGGCGGCCGTGACCACACCACGGTGATGCACGCCGTTAAAAAAGTCGAAGAGCTTAAAGGGGCCGACTCTGGATTCGCAGAAGATATCGAACTTTTGCGCCGGATGCTTGAAGGTTAACCTTTCGGGTCGACGATGACCGCTGACAATGCCTTTGCAACCCTCTGATTATTAACGATCTTTTTCTCGCATCTGGATGCCGAGTGCGCGTTTTAAAACGCTTGGGTCGTGGGGTGGGTCTGCTATAATTCACAACGCCTTTCTGAGCGGCTATTTGGCTGCTTTTGGAAGTTCAAATGAACCCGCCCTTCCGGCATGTTGTCGGCGCACGCATGGGGGATTTATCGGGTATTCAGGGGTTTATTTCCAGGCGTTTTGAATAGGGTCAGCGGCACCCCCGACGTGGGACCGCGCGGATAGGAAATACGGGTTTAAGCATGAAACTGACGATCGAACGGACCGATCTCCTGCGCTCCTTGGGGCACGTGCAAAGTGTTGTAGAGCGTCGGAATACCATTCCGATTTTGTCCAACGTCAAGATCGAGGCGGATGGCGATGGTGTGGCGCTGAATGCCACCGACATGGATTTGGATATTGTCGAGAAAGTGCCGGCCAACGTGTCGACGCCCGGCGCCACCACTGCGCCCGCCCTGACGTTTTTCGAAATCGTTCGCAAACTGCCGGATGGCGCTCAGGTTGAACTGGAAGCGCCCGGCGACGGCAAATTGACGATCCGTGCCGGTCGCTCGCGCTTTACGTTGTCGTGCCTGCCAACCGAAGATTTCCCGGTGATGACCGGCGGCGATTACGGGCATTCTTTCAAGTTGCCGGCTGCTGACCTGCGTGGCCTGATTGATCGCACGCGCTTTGCGATCTCCACCGAAGAAACCCGCTATTACCTGAACGGCATCTATTTGCACGTTTCTGAATTCGAAGGGGCGCAGACGCTCCGCGCTGTTTCGACCGATGGCCATCGTCTTGCCAGCTATGCGTTGCCGTTGCCCGATGGGGCTGCAGGTATGCCGGGCGTGATTGTGCCGCGCAAAACCGTCGGCGAAATTCGCAAGCTGATCGACGAGACCGGTGACGACATCGAAATCTCGTTGTCGGATGCAAAAATTCGCTTTGCGTTTGACGATGCGGTGCTGACCTCAAAGTTGATCGACGGCACGTTCCCCGATTATCAGCGCGTCATTCCGGCCGGCAACGATAAGGAAATGAGCGTTAATCGAAAAATGCTGTCAGACGCGGTCGACCGTGTGTCTGCGATTTCCTCGGAAAAGTCCCGCGCCGTGAAGCTGGCGCTCGGTGCCGACAACTTATCGCTATCCGCATCCAGCCCGGAAAACGGCACCGCGCAGGAAGACATCGAAGTCTCCTACAGCTCTGATGAGTTCGAGATCGGTTTTAACTCGGCGTATTTGCTCGACATCGCGCGGCAGATCGATGGTGACACCGCCGTGTTCATGCTTGCGGATGCCGCGTCACCGACCATCATTCGCGGTTCGGAAGATTCCGGCACGATCTACGTTTTGATGCCGATGCGGGTCTGATCGGCAGCAGCTTATTTTCGAGGTACGTTTTATAAACCAGGAGCGAACTTAGGGACGTGGCAGGCATAACCGCCATCACCAAGGACGAAGATGCTTTTCCAGGCGCCGCGCAAACGGCGGCGGAAACGGACGCCCGGGCCCGCGATCACGTCAACGACCGGGTCGCGTTGTTACGCTTGAAATTGACCAATTTTCGCAACCATCAAAGTTCGACGATCACACCGGATGGTGTCAGTGTCGTGCTTTGCGGCGCCAACGGGGCCGGTAAGACCAATGTTTTGGAAGCGGTCTCATTCTTGGCGCCGGGGCGTGGTCTCAGACGGGCGACGTTGTCTGAAGTCACCTATGCGGATGCCGGCTGCGATCTTGCCCCTGCTGGGCGCGTATGGGCCGTGGCGGCGCGGCTTGACGGTGGTGGTGATCCTGTTGATTTGGGCACCGGGCTCGATCCGGATCATCAAGGTGCTAGGGAGCGTCGTGTCATCCGTGTCGACGGCGTCAACGAGCGTGCACAGAGTGCGCTATGCGAACATGCTGCCGTGGTTTGGCTGACGCCGCAAATGGATGGCTTGTTCATCGAAGGCCCGGGCGGCCGGCGGCGGTTTTTGGATCGATTGGTGTATGCGGCCGATCCGGCACATGCGGGCCGTGTTAGCGCTTACGAGCAAGCAATGCGTGAGCGGGCGAGATTGTTGAGTGAGCGGGGCGTGAACGCCGACCCGGGTTGGCTGGATGCCCTTGAAGCGCGGATGGTCGAAAAAGGGATGGCCGTCGCGGCCGCCAGGCGCGAGATGGTGGGTCGCTTATCGGCCTTTATCGCCGCCGCTGCAGGGCCGTTTCCGGGTGCGGAATTATGGCTTTCGGGGGGGCCCGAAGTGTGGCTCGACGAAGGCCCGGCACTGGCGGCTGAAGATCGATTTAAGGATGCGCTGAAGCGCAACCGGTCTGCGGACGCCGCAGACGGCCGGACCGCGACCGGTCCGCACCGCACCGATTTGGCGGTGCGCCATGCGGCCAAAGGCCGAGATGCGGCGCAGTGTTCAACCGGCGAGCAAAAAGCGCTGCTGATCGCTTTGGTGTTGGCGCACGCACGGATGCAGGCGGCCGAGCAGGGTCGGGTGCCGATGTTGCTGTTGGACGAAATCGCGGCGCACTTGGATACGCACAAGCGTGCGGCCTTGTTCGATATGATTAACGATTTGGGGGCGCAAGCCTGGATGACCGGCACCGACGCCGGCTTATTCGAGGGTATGCACGGTCGTGCAGCCTTTTTTACGGTCTCTGACGGGACCATCGACGCAGCTGGGGCATAAGCCGAGGCCTGCGGAAATTGAAAGACGGACGAATATGAGCGACGAAACAGAAACCAACATCGATCCCGAAGCCACAGCTGCGGTTGCCGCAGCCGATCTGGCCGAAGGCGACATCGCTGAGGTTGATCCGGCTGCCTATGGCGCCGATCAGATCAAGGTGTTGCGGGGACTGGATGCCGTGCGCAAGCGCCCGGGCATGTATATCGGCGATACCGACGACGGGTCGGGCTTGCATCATATGGTCTACGAAGTCGTCGACAACGCCATCGACGAAGCGCTGGCAGGCCACTGCGACACGGTCATCGTGTCGTTGAATGGCGATAACTCGATTTCCGTATCCGATAACGGGCGCGGCATTCCGGTCGGTATCCATGCCGAAGAAGGCGTGTCTGCGGCCGAGGTTATCATGACGCAGCTGCACGCCGGCGGTAAGTTCGATCAAAACTCCTACAAAGTTTCGGGCGGTCTGCACGGTGTCGGCGTTTCCGTCGTCAACGCGCTGTCCGATTGGTTGGAACTGCGCATCTGGCGCGAAGGCAAAGAACACTACATTCGTTTTGAAGGCGGCGAAGCGGTTTCGCCTCTAGAAATCGTCGGCGATGCACCGTTGAAAGAAAACGGCAAGCCCGAAAGCGGCTCTCAAATTACCTTTAAAGCGTCGCCCACGATCTTCACCAACACCGACTACGATCTGTCGACCCTGGAACACCGTCTGCGCGAATTGGCGTTTTTGAACTCCGGTGTGCGTCTGCAGTTGACCGATAATCGCGGGCCGGAGCCCATCGAGGTCGACATGCATTACGAAGGCGGCTTGATTGCCTTTGTGAAATACATCGATCGTTCGAAAACCGCGATTATTACGAACCCGATTGCGGTGCATGGGGAGCGCGATGGCATCACCATCGAAGTCGCCATGCAATGGAATGACAGCTATCACGAAACCATGCTGTGTTTCACCAACAACATCCCGCAACGCGACGGCGGCACCCATTTGGCGGGTTTTCGCGGTGCGCTGACGCGGAACATCAATGCCTACATGGCATCGGGATTGGTGTCTAAAAAAGAGAAAGTCGGCGTCACCGGTGACGATGCGCGCGAAGGCCTGACCTGTATTTTGTCGGTCAAAGTGCCGGATCCGAAATTCTCGTCACAGACCAAAGACAAGCTGGTGTCGTCCGAAGTCCGCCCGGTCGTTGAAAACCTTGTTTCCGAAGGCTTGGATCGTTGGTTTGAAGAAAATCCCGCCGAAGCCAAAAAAATCATCAGCAAAATCGTCGATGCCGCGACCGCGCGTGAAGCCGCCCGTAAAGCGCGTGAGCTGACGCGTCGCAAGGGTGCTTTAGACATCTCGACATTGCCGGGCAAGCTTGCCGATTGCCAAGAACGCGATCCCGCCAAATCCGAACTGTTCATCGTCGAGGGAGACAGCGCCGGTGGCTCTGCAAAGCAGGGCCGGGACCGTAGCAGTCAGGCGATTTTGCCGTTGCGCGGCAAAATTTTGAACGTCGAGCGGGCCCGTTTCGACAAAATGTTGGGCTCTGCCGAAATCGGCACGCTGATCGCGGCGCTCGGCACCGGTATCGGACGTGAGGATTTCAACGTCGAAAAGTGCCGTTACCACAAGATCATTATCATGACAGACGCTGACGTCGACGGTAGCCACATCCGCACGTTGTTGCTGACGTTCTTCTTCCGGCAAATGCCCGAACTGATCGAGCGCGGTTATCTGTATATCGCGCAACCGCCGCTGTATCGCGCCAAGCGCGGCAATTCGCAGGTCTATCTCAAGGGTGATCTTGAGATGGAAAACTATTTGTTCGACACTGCCATCGCCGAAGGCGCCGTGTTCGTCAACTTCGAAGGCCATCAGATCGCCGGCCAAGACCTGCGCAAGCTCGCCGACGAAGCGCGCTATGTGAAGACCTTGTTGTCGCATCTGTCGAACCATGTGCCGATGGACATCTTGGAACAGGCGGCGATCTTGGGCGCGCTCAATCCGGATATCTTGGGCAACCCTGAACAGGGTGGCCAAGTCGCGGATTATATCTGCAAGCGCTTGGACGCGTTGGCCCCTGAACACGAGCGTGGCTGGGAAGGTCGCGCGCTTGATGACGGCGGGCTGGAATTTAAACGTATGCTGCGTGGCGTCACCGAAAGCCATGTGCTGGACGGGGCGATCATGCGCTCAAAAGACGCTCGGCAAATCGACGAGATGACTGCGAAGATGCAAAAGAACTACGCCAAACACGGCACTCTCGAAGGCAAAGACAAATCGACGGCGATCACTGGACCGATCGCCATCGTCGACACGTTGACGGAAATCGGCCGCAAAGGCATCTCGATCCAACGCTACAAAGGCTTGGGCGAAATGAATCCCGAACAGCTTTGGGAAACCACGTTGGATATTGAAGCCCGTTCGTTATTGCAGGTCCGTGTCAACCACATCGACGAGGCTGAAGAAGTCTTCTCAACCCTGATGGGCGACGTTGTCGAACCGCGCCGCGAGTTCATCCAACAAAACGCCCTCAAGGTCGCGAACTTGGACGTTTAAGCCGTATGTTTGTGTGCTTTATGCGAACGCATTAGGAATCAGCGCCCCTTACTGTCGGGATCCATCGTTCGCCAGAGATTGAGCGTCTGCGCATATGATCTTGGCGTAAAGCCATCGGTTTCAGGCTCCGGTCGCGACCGGTCGGCATGCGGGTGCTATCTTCATTGTGCATATCGCACGGGGCCACCTGCGTCCGGTAGGCCGCCGGTCATTCGGCGGTCGCCGGCGGCAGCAGCACGGCTTCGCCGACGGCGAGGCCGCTCAGTACTTCGATCCGGTCGTCGGCTACCATTTCACCCAGAGTGACGAAGCGGCGGCGCAACTGGCGTTCGGCCCCGACCGTAGTGACAAAATCGAGTTGGCCGACCCGGCTTATGGCGACCGACGGCACCAGCAGCCGTTCGCGCTGGCCAGCCGGTATAGCAACCCGCGCGAACAGGCCGGCATAGAGCCGCGGATCACCCGGCACCCCGACTTTGACCAGCAGTGTCCGCGCACCTGGCTCGGCGAAGGGCACGATTTCCTCAATGGTACCATCGAACGTCTCGCCTCGCGCCGGAACCTCGATCCTGAGACTCTGCCCTGTCGCAAGCCGGACCGCCAGCGATTCCCGTACCGGCACTTCGACCCGTAGCGCGGCGGGATCGTAAATTCGTAGAAGCGGCAGGCCTGGCGCTGCCATCTCGCCCGGCTCGGCCAGGCGATCAACGACGACGCCCTCGACCGGTGCGCGGATTTCGGTATAGGCCAAGGCCGTCTCGACCGCATCCAGTGCACTTTCCAGGCGATTGACATCCGCTTTCGCGCCAGTGAAATCGGCGGTTGCCTGATCGAGACGCTGGCGGGCGACGACATTACGGTCGAATAATTGTTCGACGCGGCCCAATTCGCTTTTGGTCAGATCAAGACGGGCCTGCGCCGCGGCCAATGCCTGGCGTGCCTGGGCTGCCCGCGCCAGCGGCTCCTGCCGGTCAAGCACGACCAGCGTCTGACCGGCCTGCACGGCTTCGCCCGCCGATACCCGCACTTCTTCGATCCGCGCCATGATCTGCGACGACACCTCGGTTTCGACGGCGGATGCGACAGCGCCGCTTGCCCATTCGGTAACGGCGGTCACCGTCCGGTTGACCCGCGCCACTGACGCGCCGTCCGGTGCCAACGGGCTCGTGATCTCGGCTGAGATGGGCGCGATCCGCTCACCGAAGCCTCCTGACAGCCACAATACGGCAACGACAATGACAGCCAGACCGGCCAGCGCCTCGATCGTTCTCCTGATGACCACCTTCATGACGACGCCTCTTTCATCCGTGCAGGCAGCCCGTGGCCCGACCGGTTTTGATACACCCAGAAATAGGTCATTGGCACCACCAACAATGTAAAAGCCGTAGAAACGAAAAGCCCGAAGATCAGCGCCCAGGCAAGGCCGGAAAACACCGGATCGAGCGTGATCGGGATCGCGGCCAGCACCGACGGTCCTGCCGTCAGAAGGATCGGGCGCACTCGTACCGCGCCTGCCTCGAACAACGCATCCCGGAACGCCAGCCCGCGCGCCAACCCGACATGCAGGAATTCGATCAGCAGAATAGCATTACGCACCGCGATGCCCGACAGGGCAATCATTCCAATCATCGCCGTTGCAGTGAAAAACACTGGGTTCGCATAGCCCGCGATCGGTGCCCCGGTGAGCACGTTCAGCAACCAGAAGCCGGGCATGATGCCGATCATGGTCAGCGGAATCGAGATCATCAGAATAAGTGGCATCGCATAGCTGCCGGTCTGATACACTAGAATCAGATAAATGCCGATCAGTGCGACGCCAAAGGCGATGCCGAGGTCGCGGAACACGTCGCGTGTGATGTTGAGTTCGCCTTCGCCGAACCACGACACCGAAATTCCCTCGGGCAAAGCCCAGATAATACCGCCGCCATTGTCCAGATAGCTGCGGTCGGACACTGGACGCGGATCGACAGAATTCTCGGGTGCAGGCGGCGCGACGCGGTCGGCTACGATATCGGCGACAACATCGGCCGGAGCCCTGCCGACCGGTTCGGCATAGACATAGGCGACGCGGCGCAGGTTCTTGTGATAGATCGCCTTCTCCGCCGGGCGCCGCTCAAAAGCGCCCAATTCGCCCAGCCGGACCACCGGAATCGGCGCATCGGTGATGCCGCCGCTCGTGCGTGTCTTGACCACGCCTGGCCGTCCCTTCACTGCCATGCCGTTAAGCGTTTCAGTGCCCGACCGTTCGGCCCGGTCGAGTTGCAGGCGGATCGGCAGAGGCGATACCTCGCGCGGCTGCTGAAGCCGCGTCACATCCAGTCCTGACAAGGCCAGCGTAACAGTCTGCACGATGTCCTCGGTGGCGACGCCGGACAGGGCGGCTTTTTCCTTGTCGGTGACGAAAACGAGCCGAGTACTGTCATCCTCGACCGTTGAATCGACATCGCTAACGCCCGGTTCGGCAATTAGCCGCGCCTCAAGGGCGCGGGCGGCGCTGCGGATGCGGTCATAGGGCAGGTCGGGTTCGCCATAGATCTCGGCAGTGATGGTCGCAAGCACGGGCGGGCCCGGCGGTACCTCAACGATCGCGATGCGTGTCCCGGCCGCACGCGCGACGGCCTCCAGTTCGTCGCGCAGCCGCAGCGCGATCTCGTGCGACTGCATTTCACGCTCGCGCTTGTCCACAAGGTTCACTCGTATCTCGGCCACATTCGGCCCCTCACGCAGGGCGTAGTGCCGGACCATGCCGTTGAAATCTATCGGAGATGCAAGACCGGCATAGATCTGGAAATCGCGCACTTCGGGCGCGCGGCGCAGAACCTCGGCCAGATCGCGTGTGATCGCGTCCGTCCGCTCCAGCGTCGTGCCTTCGGGCGGATCGATAATGATCTGGAATTCGCTCTTGTTGTCGAAGGGCAGCAGCTTGAGTGGCACCTCGCGCAGCGCCATCAGCAATCCTGCGACCGCAAACAGCAGCACCAGCAGCGCCGCGAAACCCCAGGCATAAACCGACCGCTGGATCAGCGGACCAAGGAACGCTGCATAGGCGCGATAAAGCGCGGTTTTCTGGACCGGCGTTGCCGCCGGCTCGTCGTGATCGCCCATCTTTCTGGCAAGCACATGATAGGAGATCCACGGTGTCACGGTAAACGCAACGACCATCGACATCAGCATGGCGACAGGCACGTTCAGAGCCATCGGGCTCATGTAGGGACCCATCATGCCGGTGATCAGATACATCGGCAGGAAGGACACGATTACCGCCAGCGTCGCCAACAGGATCGGCGGGCGGACCTCGTTGACCGCCGCGCGCACCGCGTCGAGCGCCGATTTGCGACCCATCCGCAGATGGCGGTGGATGTTTTCGACGTCCACTACCGGGTCGTCCACCACCATCCCCAGCGACAGGATCAGCGCGAAGAGGGTAACACGGTTGATCGTGTAGCCGGCCCAGTAATTGATCGCGAGTGTCAGCGCGAAGGTTATCGGCACCGCCGCCGCGACGATCAACCCCTCGCGCCAGCCCAGAGTATAGGCCAACAGGGCGATAACGATGATCACCGCAACGACCAGCGCCTCGAGCAGTTCGTTCACCTTGTCGTTCGCCGTTTCGCCGTAATTGCGGGTGATACGGGCCTGTACGCCATCGGGAAATAGGATTGGGGCCAATTCTTCGACCCGTTTGACCACGCGGTCGGCGACGTCGACTGCGTTTGTGCCCTTCTGTTTGGCGACGGCGACATGGACAACAGGATAATAGGCCCCCTGCGCCACGTTGCCCGGCCCATCATCGGCGGGACCGAAACCGATCGAGGTATAGCTCGTGCGCTCGCCCGGCCCATCGATGACCCGCGCCACGTCGACAAGCAGCACGGGATTGCCGTCTACCACGTTCACCACCGCGCGACCCAGCTCTTCGGCATTGCCAAAAAACTCACCCACCTCGACCGGAAAGGAACGGTCTACCCGGTCGAACGAACCGGCCACCTGCCGCACATTTGAAACCCGAAGCGCCCAGGCCACGTCCAGCGCCGAGGTTTGGCGCGCCGCCAGCGCCGCAGGGTCGAGTTCGACCCGGATCACCCGGGGGCGGCCGCCATAGATCGAGGTCCGGTTGGTGTCGTGCAGCGCCTTCAGCTCGATCTCGAGTTCCTCGGCGATACGCCTCAGTTCGAAATCGCCGACCGCCTCGGGCTGATCGCTCCACAGGCTGACATTGACGATCGGTACGTCGTCAATCTCGATTGGCTTGACCACCCAGTAAGCGACATCCGGCGGGACGAGATCGGTGTTGGAATAGAGCTTGTTATAGATCTTGATCAGGCTGTTCTCACGATCTTCGCCAACGAAGAACCGCACCGTGACCACGGCACGCCCGGCATAGGACGCGGAATAGACATGCTCAACTCCGTCGATTTGTTTCAGAAGCTTTTCGAGCGGCGTGACGACCTGACGTTCGACCGCTTCGACCGATAGGCCCGGTGCCTGGATGAAGACATCCGCCATCGGCACGACGATCTGCGGTTCCTCCTCGCGCGGGGTAAGCGCGATGGCCCCGATGCCCAATACCAGAGAAATGAGCATGATAAAGGGCGCCATGCTGCCGCGCAGAAAAATGTCGATAATTCGGCTCAGCACGTCAATGTTCCCGATTTCTGTTTCCGTAGTAGTGGTAGTGTATGTCGGACATTTCTGCCGTACCGAGGCCGGGCAATCCCAGGCCGCGCAATCCGCGAAGATCGGGAATCGACGGTCCGGTCCTTGACTGTTTCATTAGATGTTCCTAATTTAGATATCATGAATATAGCAGCTCTCAGATCACATGCAACCGAAGTAGCCGGCCTGATGAAGATGCTGGCCAATTCGCACCGGCTGATGATCCTGTGCGAGCTGCACAAGGGTGATCGCAGCGTCGGCAAGTTGCAGCAGGTCGTCGGCATTGGGCAGTCGGCGCTGTCCCAGCACTTGGCAAAACTGCGCCATGACGGCCTGGTCAAGGCCCGGCGGGAAGCCCAAACGATCTACTATTCGCTAGCCGATCCGAAAGTGCGTGAAGTGATGGCGCTACTCTACCGGCTGTACTGCGAACCATTTTCGGACACCCCAACCCCGGAGGAAATGACCGATGACGATTGACCGTGCCGTAATGGCATTTGCCGGAACCATGATTCTTGTCAGTCTGGCACTTGGCTTGCTAATCAACTCTTACTGGTTTTTGTTGACCGCGTTCGTGGGTGCGAACTTGATCCAGAGCGCGTTCACCAGCTTCTGCCCGGCGGCGATCGCCTTCCGGAGGTTGGGGCTGCGGCCAGGATGCGCTTTCGAATAACCAAACCTGCGGGGACCCAGACGAATATCCTGCCGCGTGACTGTGCCGGCTGCGGTCTTGTTGGGATTGTCTCTGCTATACCGGCGCGAAGGCACCGGCAGGGCCAGCGGACGGAATGGGCCTGAGCAACCACACGTTGCGGTCTGAATCTGCACTTGGTCGGACGTTGCCCCGGCACAAACCGAAACTGACAAGAACAGGAGAACATGATGAAAATCCAACGACACCTTCTGCAAACCGCAGCACCGATCGGTCTAGCGGCGATGCTCTTCGGCGTTACACCCGCGTATGCCGAGCCATTGGTCTATATCCCGCTTGGTGAGGAAAACCAGATCCTGACCATAGATGCGGAGACGGACACCGAGGTCGGTCGTATTGCCGGAACTGAAGCGGTGCACGGTCTAGCCGGCACCCCCGACGGTCGCCTGCTGGTTGCCGGAAGCCTCGCCGCCCGCCCGGCGGGCAACGCGCCCGAGAAACCCACAGGCGTTTCTGAAGAGGATCATGCGGCGCATCACGGGATGTCGAACGACAGCGCCGAGGCACCGTCCGGCCCGCTCGTCAGCACCGTGTCGATCATCGACCGCGAAAGCGGTGATATCCTGCGCAGGATCGACGTCCCGGGTGCTGTGCACCACGTCGCGGTCAGTCCGGACAGCCGCTTTGCCGCTGTGACGCTGATCAACGCCGATGCCGTCTCAGTGATCGGACTTGAGGATTTTGAGTTGATCACAACGGTCAAAACCGGATCGACGCCAAACTATGCCGTCTTCGGGGTCGACACCGAGGCGCTGTTTGTAGGTAATGCCGGGGGCGGCACGGTAAGCCGCATTGCGGTTGACGGCTGGACGCCGGGCCTACAGGCAGAGATTGGAGATAGTCCCGGCCATTTGGTAATGTCCGAGGATGGCAGCACCCTCTACGTCGCCAACGAGGGTAACGGCAAAGTCACCGAAATCGACCCCAAGAAGATGGCGGTTCTGCGCAACTTCGAGATGGGCGGCACGCTGCACGGCCTTGATCTATCCGAAAACGGCAGGACGCTGTTTGCTGCAGTGCGCGAGACCGATCAGATCGGTCGCATCGACCTTGACACCGGCGACGTCAGCTTTGTCAATCTGGCACCGGGGCCTTACCACCTTATGGTTGTGGACGGCACCGGCAAGGTGTATGTGTCGAGCGCCGAAGAGTCAAAGATCTGGGTACTCGACGCAGATGATCTGAGCCTAGTCGGCGAGATTGGGTTTCAGGGTACCGGTCACCAGATGGTAGTCGTACCCGGAAGTTGAGCCGCAAAGGCGCGGGTATTGCAAACACGAGGACGGCGGTCGGTCTGTTGGTGTCCTCAGCCGGCGCGTATCGTCGACGTCATACAAGAACGATTCTGGGCTGGGCGGACGGCCATACAGCTTTGGCACGCTCCGCCAGCCCCGAGGTATGTCGGCGACCCCGTCCACCTGCCCTCGCTGGAATACGTAGAGGATCGTGGCTGTGAAATGTTTCGTGAAACAAGATATCTGTCTAGAGAGATGGGTTCAGGCGAACGGGAGAATTGGCCCGCGCATAGCCTCGCGCCACCGCAGAAAATCTTCAACTCGATCAAGACCCTGGCGAGCAACACGAGGATCACGCGATATCAGCGGTTGGATGACGACGCGGTGGCTCTGTGACGTCCGGCGAAATGACGGAGTGTGTGAACCGGATGGAACGCTCGGTCGCATTGCGAACAATAATTGCAAAGTCTGTCTCGTTCGTTGAATCGGTGCGGAAATCTATAAGAATCAAAGGAGTTTGATATGATGGGCTATGGAATGGGCGGCATCTGGATGCTGCTAGTCATCATATTGGTCGTGCTGGGGGTCCTGGCACTGGCAAAATACCTGTCCAAGTGATCGAAAAGGAGATTGAAATGACTTATACTTATGACCGCATCCTAAAGGACGTCGAAATTGACGCAGCGGAATTGCGCATCCGCGATGCGCTGGCCGAAAAGGGTTTCGGCATCCTGACCGAAATCGACGTAAAGGCGACGATGAAAAAGAAGATCGACGCTGATATGGAGCCCTATCGCATCCTTGGGGCCTGCAACCCACAAATGGCTTACAAGGCCATCGGGATTGAGCCGCGAGTGGGCGCGATGTTGCCCTGCAACGTCATCCTGCGTGAAGTGGACGGCGGCACAGAGATTAGCGCCATCGACCCCGTGGCCTCAATGAAGGCCATCGACAACGATCAGTTGCACAAAGTCGCGGGCGAAGTGCGGGACATGATGCGTGCGGCTGTTGACGCCGCCTGAGGTGATTTGACATGTTCTGCTGCCGCGCCGCGGGCTCAGGGCCGCAGCAGTGTGCTGTGGATGGCCACCATTCTCGACGCGATCTCCTTTGACCCTGCCGCGCGTGCTGGAGAGACGGCCTTCACGGGGCACGCCCCGTCGGCGACTTGTGGCTTCCACTTGTTGCAACGTCTTGTTCCGCACGTCGTCGCGGGCGTTCTTGACCAATACCGCCTGCAGCCCGCTGGTCAGTGCGGGGTGTGTAGACCGAGTTGATGGGCAATATCAGCTTCTTTGCGGATCTGGGTTACAGGATTATCGGCGGCATGGGACACCCGAGGACATCCGAAAAGGCGCGCAACAATTCGACTTCAACAGAAGATATTCTTTGGTCATGTAGGACGCTGGCGGCACAGGCCTTCAATAGTTGTGGCTTGGCCAAGGGTTTTAGTTTTTCTAATTTTTCCAGTGAATGATCCAGCCTTGAAAGACTGATTTCATTTTTTGCCACTAATTGAAGTCCGCTGATTTCCAGTAATTTTGTCGCGGCGCTAAACGCTTCCTCAATGGCATTTCTATCCTGCTGACCGGCATAGGCCATTACCGAGAGGATCAACTCAATTTCCTGCTTGAGCTGGCCAACATGAGAATAGCGCGTTCTTGTGTGCGTCAGCTTGAAGAATTGCCCATCGAGATGGTTAAACAGAATTTTTTGTAAGGACCATTCGAGCAGATCGATCCTGGAATCCATTTCAATCAATGCGACCAGATTGTCTCTGAAGGCTTGGTACTGATCGCGTGATAACTGTTTTAGTGCCGGTATGGCGATATCAATCAATGGTAAGCGGTATTTAATATCCAGCCCATCCATCGTCGGCAGTAGTTTGTGCGTTAACGCCAGGACATCCGCATCGGCGTCCGACTGCAAATGTGCTAGTTGCTTGTCACGAATCTTCTCTCTCGGATCTAGCACCAGAGAATAAATAACGGCGCGGGCGCCATAAGGCTCACGGGCAGCCTCAATGATAATGGTCGGCAATTCTGCAATCAGCGTGACTGCGTGATTGATTGTTTCCGGTTTTGGATTGCCGATTTGATCAATCGCATTCGCGACATCGGCCATGGCGGCACCGGTAACAACAGTGGCAAGATTTTTGGCAAGCGCTTCGCGCGTCATGGTTTCTTTTTTAGTGGTATCTTCCTCGTGATCCAGGCCACCCCCCCAGGGCGAGACGGTTTTGTCGGGCTTGTCGGAAGCAGCAAATTTACCGTCCCAATGAGGATCGATGCGCAGGATACGCTTCGTCAGCGGCGGGTGCGTGGCGGACAAGGCTTGCATAAATCCCGAAACACCCTGGGCAAAAAAGGCATGGCTGACTTCGGGGGCGCCGGGGTTTTCTACCTTGGAACCAAACTCTAGTCCGCCGATTCGCTTCAACGCGCCCGCGATCCCGTCCGGGTTACGGGTAAACTGAACCGCCGAGGCATCTGCCAGGTATTCCCGTTGCCGACTCACTGCGGCCTTGATCAGGCCACCGAAAAAGGTGCCAGCAAAACCGATGACCATCAGCCCGATAGCAAGCGCCAGTATTCCGCCCGCACCCTTTCCGCTACTCCGCCCGCGCCGCGAATAAGAAGCGGAATACAACAGATAGTAGCCAATAATGCCGAGAATTAGGATACCATTCAGTACGCCGATCAAACGGATGTTGAGTCGCATGTCACCATTTAAGATATGGCTGAACTCATGGGCAATGACACCTTGCAGTTGATCACGACTTAGATGATCGATCGTCCCCTGGGTCACCCCGATGACGGCATCACGTGGCGAGAAACCGGCCGCAAAGGCATTGATAGCCGGTTCATCGGCGAGCAGATAAACCGGCGGTGCCGGCGTGCCGGAGGCGATGGCCATTTCCTCTACGACGTTCAACAATTTGCGTTGCTTCAGATCTTTAGTATTTTGCGGGATTAATTTTCCACCCAGCGATTCAGCAACCACCTTGCCACCCGCCGACAGGGCCATGATCTTGTAGAAACTGCCCGCCAACACCACCACACCGACACCGGCGCTGACAGCGGCGAATGTCTGCCAATCCATTTGCTGGAGTAGTGTCCCGCCGTCTTGCAATTGTTGACTGTTGATATAGCCGAACACCACCATGACCAGGAAATTGACCATGACAATCAATGTGACTACCGCCAGGCCAAACAGAAAGACCAGATGGAACGTGTTTTTACGCACATGGTCTTGTGATTCAAAGAAATTCATTTTGACCTTCGGAATAGACCGCAGTGACTAGAATGAGACTTTTGGTGCAGCCTGTATCGCCGCCGTATCTTCAAACTCCAGCAGGGCCGCATCTTGCGCATGACCAAAGCGTGCCGCAAAGAACACCGGCGGGAACGTTTGCTTATAGGTGTTATAGGACATCACCTGGTCATTAAAGGCCTGCCGGGCGAAAGACACCTTATTCTCGGTGGAGACGAGTTCTTCACTCAGCTGCATCATGTTTTGATTGGCCTTGAGATCCGGATAAGCCTCCATCACCATATTAAAGTTCATCAAAGCGCCGGCCAGTTTGCCTTCTGCGCCACTCAGGCCTTTTATCGCCTCGGCATTGCCCGGATCGGCTGCCGCCGTTGACAACATATTGTTTGCCGTATTGCGCGCTTCAACTACGGCCTCCAGGGTTTCACGTTCATGCTTGATATAACCCTTCGCGGTCTCGATAAGATTGGGTATCAGGTCGTAACGCCGCTTCAATTGCACCTCAATCTGTGCAAAGGCGTTTTGGTAGCGATTCTTCAGCGTAACCAGTTTATTGAATATCGCGATTACATAAAAAACGATCAGTACGGCAACAACCAGAATAACGATTAATGTGATATCCATATTTCTCACCTTGTTCCAAATTATTGCATCAGATAAATGCTAATATTTTGCAGCGTAAGTAACGCAGAATTACGGTCGCTCATCCGGCCGGGGCAGCAAATACAAGAACAAAGACCAGCGCCACCGCAACGAAGGTAAACCGTACCCGTTCCAGATGATTTCTGCACACCGATAAGACCACTACACACTGCGGTAGATAGTACAGAGCGAAGGCTCTGGAGGCCAGCGCGATCACCGCAAACGTCAAACCTGATCAGGCAAGCGCCATGGCCGTGCCACCGACCAGCAGATAGCCTCAGCCCTCGGCCGTTCAGACATAACTGATGTCGACGCCCCATTTCCGGTCCGGCCGTCATAGGCAAAGCCCTGATCGAGAAGGTTGGCGGCGACCGGGCCGCCGTGATTGCTGTCCGTCGTTTTCCTGAAGGGGCGTTTCTGGCTGGCTTTCATGGCGCAAGGGTTATGCATTCGACTCGAAGAGGGCCGTCTATTGATGCGCTCAGGATATGCGTCAAAATTGAGCGAGATCTTCATCAAATGTGTAAATCTGATCTGATTTTATGTGCTAAAATAAACTCGGGCTATAGGTTTTCTGGAGAATGCGTTCTCGCTTTATGGGTGAAGCCGTATCTGCGTCTTGCTCGTGAAATTTAAATGGCAGCAAAAAACGACAAACGCAGATGTCCCTAAAATTAGGAGCTATTGAAAGCTTATCTGTTTTAGCCCCTAAAAAGAGTCTTTACGATAGGTTGAAGGTTTGGGCGGCGCTCAATCAATATGTGCCCGGCTATCCAGTGTTTTGATGGCCTTATTGATCGCTTTTATATGCGTGTCGTCTTTCAATTCCTTTTCTATGAACGACAAAATCATTCGAGTATGGCGCATCACATTCTGATCTGACCAAATGTATGGAATGGCTTTTTCAAAAATGGCTGTGACAAATTCGTCAAACTGCAAGGGCGCTGCGTACACCCGCGCGACGGGTTGCTCTTCGTCGCCTTCCTCCGTTTCGGCGAACGCAAGAATGCCGACCTGAAGCCAGTTTAAACAGGCAATCGCGGAAAAAGGGTCGTTTACCCCGGGTGACAGTGCCCGGGCGATAATTTCAATCAATTGATCTGCGATAAATTCAATGTTCTGGTTGATCGTCCGAACGTCGCCCGTTGCGACGCAAGCACTTAACTCTTTTTTCAACGCGTTGTTGCATTCATGGTCTGGCCAGACGTGCATGATGGTGGAATGGGTTGTCAGGAAGGCGCCGGGTCGCTTGATAATCTTGATCAACAACCCGTTTTTGTCGGCAAGACGCCGTAGCGTATGCATGTCGATCGCTTGAATATATCCCTCCGCGACATATTTTATTTTCACCATCTTTTCCGTATCGGCGGTCTCCGTCCAATTTGAGTCAATGTCTGAAGATTTTTTAGGATCACTGTCGAGTTTAGGGAAACGTGCAGATACCTCGTCCTTCAGCGCGTCGCCTAATCGCGCGATGATGCGCTCGATATTTATCGTTTCCGGCACATGGTGAATAAAATAGATAAAAAAGAACATGCAAATGATCACAAGCCCAACCGACACAGAAATCGATAATTGCGGCACGAATTCGGAAATCGCCTGATTAGGCGCCGCGACTCCGTCCGCGCTCCGGACGGCACGTAAAATCAATAGCGTGTAGAGGAAGGATCCAATAAAAACCCCGAGGCTCGTTTGATTGCCTCGGTCGCGCATGAAATTCCCAATCAGCCGTGGACCGAATGCGCCACTCGCAAACGACACTGCGACAATTGTGATCGAAAATGAAACCCCGGCGATCCCGATGATCGATCCCGCGATCGTCGACAGTAAGGCTTGCGCACTATCAGGTTGGGTTTGGCTCAATAAAATAAAATCAACATCACCACTGTTCGCCAAAAGGCGATCAAGCGATAAGGTAAGTGGGACCAATAGCAGAGAAACCAGAAGGATGAGCGCTGGGATAAACCAGTAACTAATCCAGATGTGACGAGCAATTTTCTCGATGAAAGCGCGGGTATTGAACAAACATTTGTCCCTTTTCTCAACAGATGCCCTACCGTGTGGGTCACCTTTAACGACCTGTATTTAGTATAGTACGTTATGAAGGTTTTAAGCCACGCCACCGATCACGTGCAAACTCGTATGAGCCACCGAATCCGAAATAGCCAAAATCGCTGCGATATCCACCGATGAGCCTCGCCTTCGCGGGGGTGACACGTGGCGATGATAAAGATTTATTACGCGCGAAAGTGACGTGACCACATCGCCTCGCGTGTTGCGTCCCGTGTCGTGTAGGCCTGCAATGCCTGCTCTAGATCGAGATTGAAATCGTCCTCTCGGTCTTCGGCGATGGCGGTGATGCGCATGGTGTACCAAGCGGTGACGCCGCCCGGCACGGTTTTCGCGAATTTCGGGAACGCAGGCGTTGGGTTTTTGCCGGCGAGCCAATGCTGTCCGAGGTCGGGATCAATGACGAACGACCGGGCCATGCCGATCATGTCAGCCGCATTGGACGCGACGGCGCTTGTGGCTTGGTCTAGGGTTTTGAAACCGCCCGTCACCATCAGCGGGATCGTCGTCCGCTTTTTGGCGCGTTCGGCAAAGGCGATGAAATACGGGCCACCCCCTGCGGCGTCCGAGCTTGCTTTTGCACCCGGAAAATAGGTGCCGCCGGAAATATCAATCAGGTCCAGGGATGTCGCGTTCAAGATCGTGATGGCATCAAGCGAGTCGGCTTCCCTCAATCCGCCTTCTAACTGGTCTGATGAATTTATTTTCAGTGCAATCGGAAATGACGGGCCGACGGCTTTTCGGATCGCCGAAATCGTGTCGACGATGACCCGCACCCGGTTTTCGATGGCACCGCCATATGGGTCGGTGCGCTGATTGAACAACGGCGACAGAAACTGGCTGAATAAAAAGCCGTGGCCTGCATGCACCTCGACACCCTTAAATCCGAGTGCCTGCGCGCGCTGCGCGGTCGCCGCCATCTCGTTGGGCAGTTGCGCGATCTCGTCGCGGGTGAGGGCGTCACACTTTAGCGCCGGTAAATCCAATGCGCTGGGGCCGCGCCGTTTGCCGAGGTGTTCATGGGAGAGCGCACCCGCATGACCCAGTTGCAGCCAAAGTTGATGCCCGTCTACGTCGGCAGCATTGGCGAGCGCTTGAAATTTCGCGGCTTGAGAGGTTCCGTTGAGCACCAAATTACCCGGCGCTTCCAGATATTCAGGCCGTCCTTGCACTTCCCCGATGATAGAGAGCGCGCCACCGCCCTTTGCCCAGCGATGATACAGGTGAACCTGCGCATCGGATGGATTGCCTTTGCCATCGGCCAAGGAATCCGACATCGCCGATTTCGCCAAACGGTTCTTCAGTGTCACACCACAAGGAAGTGTGAGCGGGGTTTTTAAAGACTGCAAACGGACCTCTACTCAATGCCTTGCGGTAAAGACTATCTCTCACAGAGTATATTACTGTAGCACGTTATGAAGGATTTAATCCGCGCAACCAGTCGCGTGCCATCGCGCATGGGCCCAATGCTTGATAGCTAAAATCTTTGCAATACACAAATTCGTCATTCCCGCGAAAGCGGGAATCCATGTCGGGATTTTGCGCGTTGCCCGCCAATGGACCCCCGCCTTCGCGGGGGTGACGGGTGGAGGATGGGGGTTGCGCCTTGGCGAAACCTGGTCGCAGTCGAGGTGCTTGAGATCAGCCTTTTTTGGGCTTTTTCCGCTTTAGCGGGGCGGAGCCGGAAAGGCTTAATTTGCCGGGTTTGCCGCCCGGTTTGCCGTCTGCCTTGCCACGGTTGGGGCTAAATTTTTTGTCTTTCGGTTTTTTATCCGATTTGCCCCAAGGCGATTTGCCGTCTTGTGGTTTTCCATCCGGTTTTCTGCCGTCTGACTTTTTGCCGGCGGGTTTTTTCCATTCGGGCTTTTTATCTTCGGACTTTTTCCAGTCGAGTTTTTCGCCATCCGGCGCGATGTCTGGCTCTTGAAAATTGCGTTCCGGTTTGGTGTCGCGTCTGCCGCGTGGCTTATCCGATGAAAACGATTTCCGTTTCTTGAAATTTCCTTTGTCGGGACCGTCCGACCGGTCTTCGATCATCGACGGTGGGCCATCTAGGCGCTTCACGTTGATGTTTTCTTCGATCTTGGCGCCGGGGCCGAGGGCTTTAAGGAATTGATCGACGCTGCCGGGGGTCAGCTCAAAATAGCTGATCCGACCTTGGATGCGGATCGCGCCGATATCGTTTTTGGTGATGTGACCGGCGCGGCACAGCATTGGCAACAGCCAACGCGGTTCGGCATTTTGGTCACGCCCGACGGATAGGGAGAACCATACGCTTTCTTTGAAGTCTTCGCGTGGCCGGGCGTGCGGTGCCGCGTCAGAGTCGCCCCTTGAATCAGATTGCGCGACGTCCAGCAATTCTTCGGGCGCGGCTTGGCCGGCAAAGTGTTGACGGATGAAGGCGGCGGCGATGTGCTCGACGCTGTGGCGGGCCAAGAGTTCTTCGGCAAACGTCTTTTCTAGATCGCTCAGCGGCTCACTCAGCATCGGATCGGACAGCAGGCGCTCGTGATCGCGGACTTGAATGTCTTCGGCTGACGGCGGCTTGGCCCAGGTGGCTTCGATCTTGGCACTGCTGAGCAAGCGCTCGGTCCGGCGCCGCCAATTGTGCGGCACGATCAGCGTGCACACGCCTTTGCGACCGGCGCGTCCGGTGCGGCCGCTTCGGTGCAAAAGGGTTTCCGGGCTTTTCGGAATGTCGGCGTGGATCACCAGTTCCAGGTTCGGCAGGTCGATCCCGCGCGCCGCGACGTCGGTGGCGACACAGACGCGTGCACGGCCATCGCGCATGGCCTGCAGCGCGTGGGTGCGCTCGTTCTGGCTTAACTCACCGGAAAGTGCGACCACCGAAAAGCCGCGGTTGGCGAGCCGGCTGGTCATATGCTTGACGGTGAGCCGCGTCGCACAAAATACCAGGGCATTTTTTGCGTCGTAATAGCGCAGCACATTGATGATCGCGTTGTCACGGTCGTTGGGGGCGACGGTCAGCCCGCGGTAATCGATATCCAGGTGTTGGCTTTGTGCGGTCGTCGTCGCGACGCGCACGGCATTCCGCTGGAAGCGTTTTGCCAACGTCTCGATGGATCGAGGTACGGTCGCCGAGAACATCAGCGTGCGGCGATCCTTCGGCGATGAATCCAAGATATATTCCAGATCATCACGGAACCCGAGGTCGAGCATTTCGTCGGCTTCATCCAGCACCACGGCCTTGAGGTTTTTGGTATTGAACGAGCCTCGCTCAATATGATCGCGCAGTCGCCCAGGGGTGCCGACCACGATGTGCGCGCCGCGCTGCAGGGCTTGGCGTTCGGTGCGCATGTCCATGCCGCCGACGCACGATGCCATCGACACGCCGGTCATCTCGTACAGCCATTCAAACTCGCGCTTCACCTGCAAGGCGAGTTCGCGGGTCGGCGCCACGATCAGGGCGGTTGGGGCTTCGGCATAGGTGAAGCGCGCCGCATCGCCTAACAGCGTCGGTGCGATGGCCATGCCGAAAGCCACGGTTTTGCCTGAGCCCGTCTGCGCGGAAACCAGCGTGTCGGCGTCGGTGAGTTCAGGGGCCAGCATAGCCTGCTGCACCGGCGTCAACTCGGTATAGCCACGTTTGGTCAACGCTTGAGCAAGCGCCGGAACGACGCCTTCGAATTCTGTCATTGTTCTTCTTTCGGGTGGTCGGTTTCGTGCGTCGGGTTGCGGGGTCGTGATCTAGAGGCGCACATCGCCACGATCAAAAGCGCGACGGAACAAACCATGTTGGCCGCTTTGTACGTGTTGCCGGCCCCGGCGTAAAGCGCGAACGCATATCGCCATGGGCATTGTCAAGTTAACGCTGCGCAGCAAATAATATATCGGCCTATTAATTATTCTCATTCTTGCGGGGCAAACAATTTTGCTCTCGCGTATCGGGATCATCTGTTTATCCCTTTTTTCTGGGACCCAGATCAACAGCGTTTCTAACCATCCGTGTGGATCTGGTTAAGGGGCGGCAGGTCGGGACGTTATCGTGTTTTTCGCGACATCTAAAAAAGCACCGATCAGGCGCGAATCTCGTCGTTCTGTTAAACAAGCAACATGTGCCGTCGTATGAATATCGCAGTCGATGATCGGGATTGCCCTTAAGTTCTCGTGCGGAATAAATTCAATATCAGAAACAAAGCTGATACCGATTCCTTGAGCGACGGCAAGCCAGACCGCTTCTCTACTTCCGATCTCCATGGCCACGTTCATCGATATGCCGGCGTCGGATATGGCCTTTTCAAATGCGCGTCGCGTCGTCGACCCTTCTTCGCGAAGTACTAAGCGTTCGCCATCCAATTCACGAATCCGGATATGATGCTTATTGGCGAATGGGTGGTCCTTGTGCACAAAGATAACGACCGGGTGCTTGCTGTATGGAATGGCAAACACTCTGGGATCGTCTTCAGTATGTGCTAGGACTGCAACATCAACTGCATAGTCCAACAGGCGTTCGACCGTGACTTTTGAGTTTCCGACCGCGACCGAAACTTTAATGTCTGGATACTGTACACTGAACGCGCCCAACATTTCGGTCGCGTGATAGGGGCCAACGGCACCAACTTTCAAACGTCCCGCGTGGAACCCGCCGTGCGCATTCAATAGATCTTGCGCATCGGCTTCTAAACTCATGATCCGGCGTGATAGCTTAAAGAGTTCCTGTCCAGTGCCTGTCAGTTCGATTTTGCGGCCACGGCGATGAAACAAAGTGACGCCAAAGTATTTCTCAAGACTCTTGACCTGGGTCGTCAACGTCGGCTGGCTGATATTGAGCACACGCGATGCAGCGGTAAAGCCACCCTCGCGGGCCACGGCGTGAAAGGATCTGAGTTGCGTATATATCATAGAAAAAAACTATACATTCGATCTAAATATTGAATTTGTTCAATACTTCAATAAATGCCAGCATACTTCAATGATAACTTTGGGGGGTTCCGGTGTTTCGGTACTTACGTTTAATGATCGCGAAATCGCGACATGTACCAAAAGCAACAACGCCGTGGCCATTAGCTGATGTCCAATCATGGGAGATGGAGATGACTTCACTATCAGGAACGTTTCAAAACAGTCTTTCGAAAATTAAGTTTACCGCGAGCTTGGCATTTGCAGGGTTAGCGGTGAGCGCGCTGTTGGCGGCGCCGACCTCAGCTTATGCAGCTGAATGTGAAAACCCGGACGCACTGACGTTCGCGATGATACCAACCGAGGAATCTGTCGCTGAATTGCAGTTATACAAACCGGTCACAGACCGCATGGCGAAACTCACCGGCAAAAAAATCCAGTTCTTCATGCCGACGTCCTATGCGTCCGTTGTTGAAGGGTTGCTCAGCCATTTCGTCGATGTCGCGGTTCTCGGGCCGTATACATATGTCATTGCGAATTCCAAAGACCCCACCGTTGAAGTGTTCGCAACCTACGCGAAGAAGCCTGGTTATCTGCAAGAAGAAGGGCCCGGCTACCGTGGTGTATTGATCTCGAAAAAAGGATCGAAGTTCACGACAATCGAGTCCCTAAAAGGATCGACCTTAGGCCTTACCGATCCTGGTAGCACCTCTGGCAATCTGATGCCGCGCGTTGTGTTCTCAAAAGTCATCGGTCAGGATCTTGATAAGTTTTTTGGTAAGGTCGCCTACACCGGAAGCCATGAATTATCCTCTGTTGCCGTTATGCAAGGTAAGGTTGATGCTGCATTCGTCGCATCGCACCGTTTCGATAACGTTGTCGAAAAGGGTGAAGCGAGTTTGGATGGCGTAAATATTTTATGGAAATCAGATCCAATCCCACAGGATCCTTTCGTCTATCGCAGCACGCTATGTGAGAACATCAAAAAGCAAATCGCTGAGACATTCCTTGGCCTCAAAGATGCCCCCGAAGCGAAGAAGTTCCTGGCAAACGTCAAGTCGAACACATTCGTTCCGATGTCATCAAAGGACTACGACATCATTCGCGATCTGAAAAAAGCAAAAGACGAGCGTAAGAAGAGTTAGGGCACAACCTCCCTGTTCGACTTGCCCGGGTCACGATCTGTTCCTGACCCGGGCACATTTTTTCACGAAGATGCTTTCCTGATCGTTGCACGCACCGACGTGTGTACTCTTGCCGAGGTTTAACAACATGAAGACGCTCGAAGTAAAAGAGCTCTGCGCAAGATACAGCATGAGCGGCCCGGAAATCCTCAAGGATATTTCTTTCGACGTAGAGGACAACGACTTCTTCGCCATCATCGGCCCCAGCGGCGCAGGTAAGTCGACGTTGATCCGCTGCGTCAATCAATTGGTCAAACCGACATCGGGGACGATCATTTTCAACGGTCGTGACGTGACCCACTTAAAAGGCCGCGAGTTGAGGCTGATGCGTCGCGACATCGGAATGATCTTTCAAGAGTTCAATTTGATCAACCGGATGAGCGTCATGGACAACGTGTTGTCCGGCCGTCTGGGATACACCGGCAATATCCGAACCTTGTTCCGTACATTTCCGCGCCGTGAAGTTGATCATGCGCTGCAGTTGTTGGACCGTGTTGGCCTGATTGATCACATCGACAAGCGGGCGGACGAGCTGTCGGGCGGCCAACGCCAACGTGTTGGGATTGCACGGGCCCTGATGCAAGATCCGAAACTATTGCTGCTCGACGAGCCGACATCGGCGCTTGATCCGAAAATTTCTCGCGAGGTTATGGCCCTTATTAAACAGATGGCGACGGAGCTAAAAGTGCCATGCCTCTGCAATATTCATGACGTCACTTTGGCGATGGAGTTCTGCAATAAAATCATCGGCCTGCAAGACGGGGTAAAAATGTTTGATGGTCCGACCGCAGACATGGACCAAGCCAAGCTCGATGAAATCTACGCCATGGAAGTTCTGTAGGGAGCGTGCTGATGAACACCGCCATCATAGACGTTGCGGCCCGCGACATCATCATTGAACGCATCATGCAACGTCAACGACGGGGTCGTATGATACTGGGTTTGGTCTATTCGCTGGGCATTCTATTGGTCGCTTGGAGTGTCCAGGTCACCGTCATCGATGATACCGACTGGGCACGCATGGGAAGCGTCGGCCAAGTCTTGGAAACGGCGAGCCGGTTCGTGGGGCTTGATATTGCACTGTTCGCTGACCTGCTGCAGCCGACGATTGAAACACTGATGATTGCTTGTTTGGGCACGTTGCTGGGCGTCATTATCTGTGTGCCCGCCGCGTGGTTTGGCGCGATGAATATCACCCCTTTTAAGCCGATCACGTACCCATTGGCGCGCATCATGATGACTCTTAGCCGATCCATCCACGAGATCGTCTGGGCGCTATTCTTTGTGTCTGCTGTTGGGCTTGGCGCGTTGGCCGGGATATTTGCGATAGCTGTGCGCTCGGTCGGCTTCATTGCAAAAATGTCCGCCGAAGCGATTGAAAATATTGACCACGGCCCGGTCGATGCTATCCGTGCAACGGGTGCCAATGAATTTCAGGTGATGATCTATGCGATCATGCCGCAAATACTTCCCCAGGTGTTGGGCGTGGTGATTTTCGAATGGGAAATCAACATTCGCCGGTCGGCTATTTTAGGGCTGGTTGGTGCGGGCGGCTTGGGTTTGGTGTTCTTCCGGCAGATGAACACGTTCAATTTCCATGGAGTGATGTCCGTCATCGTCGCAATTCTATTTCTGATCGTGATTGGTGAAATGATCTCTCATTGGGCCCGCAAGGCTGTCATTTAAGCAGCCTTGAAAGGGCGGAGCTAGATCCTATGAACAACACAACGCACACCAACCCCCAACTGACGTGGAGCCGCTTTAAGTATCCACAGTCATTGATTCGCTATGGGGCTTGGCTCGGACTATTCTTGTTCCTTGGTTACAGTGTCGACTACTTGAACATCCCGTTAGATCGCTTGCTCGGTATGTTTGGTCGGATGGGCGATACGCTCGCCAACAGATACTACCCGCCCGACATCGAATACATCATGGACGCGGAATACTTTGGATATGTCATTGAGACCATTCAGATGGCCTATCTGGGCGCGCTGTTCGGGTTGATCTTTACGATCCCATTGGGGTGGTTTGGCTCGCACAACATGACCCCATCGAGGACATTCGTGTACCCGATCGCGCGGGTATTCACGATGAGCTGCCGTGCCGTGCACGAGATGATCTTCGCGATCATCTTTGTTGCTATTTTGGGGTATGGGATGTTGGCTGGGGTGCTGGCGTTAACTTTCTTCTGTACGGGATTCGCTGGCAAGCTGTTCGCCGAGGAGATCGAGGCCATCGATATGGGCCCAGTCGAAGCGATGCGGGCGACGGGTGCGAACTTATTCCAGATCATGTTGTTTGCCGTGTTCCCCCAGGTCCGTGTCGCGTTGACGGGGATCGCGATTTACACCTGGGATGTGGCGTTCCGCGCGGCGACGGTCGTGGGCTTCTTTGGGGCCGGGGGCATGGGCTGGTACCTCAAACGCAATGTGCTGCAGATCGAAACAGAACGCGTCGCTGCCATTCTTGTATCGATCATTGTGCTCGTCGCGATCTCCGAGATCCTTTCCGCATGGGCGCGCAACACAGTCATGAAAATGAAATAGCGGATGACAAATTTCTAAGGCCGTTGGCTCCGCGCAAGAAAGGCGACTTTGAAACGAAATTAACTGGAGGCCGTTCAAATGGAATCGCAAGAAATTAGATTAAACAACAAAACGTATCGGTGCCCGGAGAATCCGCTGGTGGTCGTCTGTATCGATGGTGGCGATCCCGAATACGTTGAGCATGGACTTTCCGCAGGCATTATCCCCGTTACCAAAGATTTCATCGAGAACGGATTCTACAGTGTTGCGCGTGGTTCTATGCCGAGCTTCACTTGCCCCAACAATATGTCAATTGTGACGGGCACGGAGCCAGAAGTGCACGGCATCTCCGGCAATTTCTTTCTTGATCCTGAAACGGGTGAACCGGTGGTGATGACTGGTCCGGAGCTTCTCCGCGCGCGATCCATTATGAGTGAGTTTTCGCGCCAAGGTGTGAAAGTTGCCTCGGTCACGTCTAAGGACAAGCTGCGTCAACAGCTCCAAAAAGATATGGATTTGTCGAATGGTTCCGTCAGTTTTTCGGCGCAGCACGCCGATGAATGCACGATGGCAGAAAACGGCATTGAGAATGTTATCGAGTTCGTAGGCCAGCCGAAGCCGGATATGTACTCGGCCGAGCTTTCACTTTTCGTGCTTGATGCAGGTATTCGATTGCTTGAAGACCGTGCACCAAAGATTCTCTACTTGTCTTTGACTGACTTTATCCAACATTCCCATGCGCCAGGAGACCCTATTGCGAACAAGTTTTACAGCGACATGGATGCGAGGTTCGCACGTATGGTGGAGCTTGGCGCAACGGTTGCTCTGACAGCGGACCACGGCATGGGCGATAAAGCTGACGCCGATGGCGCGCCTATGGTGATTTGGTTGCAGGATGTCCTTGATGCCGCAGTCGGCGAGGGTCAGACACAGGTTATCTGTCCGATCACGGATGCTTTCGTTGGACATCACGGTGCACTCGGCGGGTTCGTACGGGTCTACGTCAAAGGTGACGTTTCGAAGAATGCTGTTCTTGAAATTATTCAGAAAATCGAAGGTGTCGAGAAATGCTGGCTGGGCGAAGACGTCGCCAAAGAGCTTGAGCAACCACTCGACCGAGAGGGTGATATCGCTGTCGTTGGCGATAAGAAAACCGTTATCGGGGGACGGCAGGTCGATCATGATCTTTCTGCGCTCAAGGGTCATCGGCTTCGCACACACGGTAGCCTGCATGAGACGGCCGTGCCGTTCATTTTGTCAAAGCCACTCAATCCAGAGTACGCGGCCAAAGCGAAGAACGGATTACGCAGCCACAACATCTTTGAATTTGCGCTTAACGGCACTGTGTGAATAAGGGACAAGAAGAATGACTAAAACCGCACGAGCTGCTGTTTACGATGCACCCAATGAGCCATTCGTGATCCGTGAGTTTCCCGTCCGTGATGTAAAAGACGATGAAGTCTTGGTGCGGGTGACGATGTCGACGATTTGTCGATCTGACATCCACTCCTATCAAGGGCATCGACCGAACCCATGCCCCGGCATACTGGGTCATGAAATCATCGGCGTCATTGAGCAACTTGGGTCTGCCGTAAGCTTGGATTTGCGTGGCGACATCCTTCAGTGTGGTGATCGCATTACCTGGACCGAGTTTTTCCATTCTGGTCCATCGTATTACTGCGATGTGCATGACATGCCACAAAAAGCAGAAGGGGTTCGGAAATACGGCCATGATCTGGCCGACGAAGATCCGCATTTTTTAGGGGGCTTTGCCGAGTACTGCTACATACAACCAGGCACCGGCATCTTGAAGCTTCCGGACGGCATTTCGGATGAGGAGGCAACGCCGCTGAATTGCGGTGTCGCGACAATGATCTCTGTGGTCGAGGCGTCCGAGATCTCAGAAGGCGATACGGTTGTTATTCAGGGCTTAGGTTTACTTGGTCTTTATGGCTGCGCCATCGCACGGTTTCGGGGTGCCAAGCATGTCATCGGGCTAGATGTCGTGCCGGATCGACTGGAAATGGCGCGCAAGTTTGGTGCAGATCATACCATCGATATCTCCAACTTGACGCCCGAGCAACAAATTGCAGCTGTCAGAGAAATCTGTCCGCCGGATGGCGCGGATGTGGCAATTGAGGTGTGCGGTGTGGCCGCGGCCGTGCCAACTGGGATAAAGATGCTGCGCGTCGGCGGGCGTTACACAATCGCCGGCTTGGTTAATCCAAATGCAAATATGACCTTAGATGGAAACGAGCTTCTGCGGCGTTGGATCACGTTGCGGGGTATCCACAACTACCATCCGCGGCATTTGGTCGAAGCCTTGGATTTCGTCATGGCGAGTCGCGATCAATTTCCGTTTGCCGAAATTGTCGATTCTAAATTTTCACTTGAGCAACTGAATGAAGCATTTCAGCGAGCCGGCGATAACACTGTCTTGCGTGCGGCAATCGTTCCGTAAGGTCGGCCATAAAGGAGTCTTGAAATGAGCAATAGTTCCACGAAACGCCCTATCATCAGAGAAGCCATGCGCATCGGCGGGCGAAAAGTTAGCACGGATGATGTGATCGAAGTCCGGTATCCATATACCAATGAAGTGATTGGGACCGTCCCTGCGGGCAACGCCGAACACGCGAGGGAAGCCTTTGAGATTGCGGCCAAATACAAACCAAAACTAACCCGCTACGAACGTCAGCAGATTTTGTTTAAGGCGGCCGGATTGATTCGTGAGCGTCGTGATCAAATCGCCGAAGTCCTAACTTTGGAACTTGGAATCTGCAATCAACACGCGCTGTATGAGACTGGGCGGTCGTATGACGTATTTATGCTGGCGGGGCAGCTGACAATCCTCGACGACGGTCAAATTTTTTCGTGTGATCTGACGCCACATGGTAAGGCCCGCAAGATATTTACGAAACGGGGGCCGCTGAATGCGATTTCTGCAATTACCCCGTTTAATCATCCGCTTAATATGGTCGCGCACAAGATCGCACCATCAATCGCGACCAATAACTGCATGGTGTGTAAGCCGACGGAATTGACTCCGCTAACCGCGATTGCCTTGGCCGACATTTTGTACGAAGCCGGTCTGCCACCAGAAATGTTCCAGATCGTTACGGGATGGCCCAAGGACATCGGTGACGAGATGGTTTTGAACGAGCACATCGACGTCATTACCTTCACGGGTGGTGTAAAAGTCGGCAAGATGATCGCGGAGAAGGCGGGATATAAAAGAGCGGCGCTGGAGCTTGGCGGCAATGACCCGCTAATCATCCTGAATGATTTAAATAGCGCCGACTTGGAAAAAGCGGCAGCTATTGCGGTTGCCGGTGCCACCGGAAACTCCGGACAGCGATGCACTGCCGTGAAACGTATATTGGTGCAAGAAGATGTCGCTGAGAAATTTGTGCCGATGGTTCTGGAGCGCGCCAAGGCGATCAAGTTTGGCGACCCTCAAGACCCAGAGACGCAACTCGGATGTGTGATTCATGAAGAAGCCGCAGCGACGTTCGAGAAACGTGTGTATGAGGCTGAAAAGCAAGGTGCAAAAATACTTTATGATCCTGGCCGACAAGGTGCGTTGTTGCCACCTATCGTCGTTGATCATGTGCCGCACGCAAGCGAGTTGGTGTTTGAGGAGACCTTCGGACCCATCGTGCCCATCGTCCGCGTACCGAATGACGATGAAGAATTAATGGATATCTCTAACTCTACGCCGTTTGGTCTCTCAGCGGGTGTATGTACCAACAATTTGAGCCGTATCACCGCATTTATCGAGGGACTGGATGTTGGAACGGTTAATATTTGGGAGGCGCCTGGATACCGGATTGAGATGTCGCCGTTCGGGGGCATTAAAGATTCCGGAAATGGTGTCAAAGAAGGTGTGCTTGAGGCCATGAAGTTCTTCACTCTTGTGAAGACGTGGTCTCTTCCTTGGCCCGAGTAATGAACCGGGGGGCCCAATGCAGGCCGTAAACCTCTCTGGAACGGGGCTTCTGATCCTTATTGCCGGAAGTGCATCACTCTTATTATGGGGTGCGCGTATGACAAGGACCGGAATGACGCGTGCCTTCGGTCGGCGGATCGGTCTGGCGCTCTCTCGGGGTACAAGCAACAGGTACAATGCTTTCTTAATCGGTCTCGTGGCGGCAAGTGTTCTTCAGAGCTCTACTGCGGTCGGGGTTCTTTCGGCATCTTTTGCAAGCTCGGGCGCGATCAGCATTGCTGCGGGATTGGCAATCATGCTTGGCGCGGATGTCGGTAGCGCGCTTGTCGCCCAGTTGCTCGCGCTAAAAATATACCAGATATGGCCGGTTTTATTTTTTGCCGGGTATGTCGTTCACGCAGTGATGGGCAGCCGAAACTTAATTGGAAAACAGGCTGGCCGAGTCCTTATGGGACTGGGATGTATTTTTCTCTCGCTAAATGCACTCGCATCAGCGGCGGCAGTCGTTCAAGAAAGTGATCTCGTGCACTCCGTTTTGGCCGCGCTTGCCAGCGAACCGGTCATTGCATTTCTCTTTGCGGCCGGATTGACATGGCTCGCACATTCCAGCCTGGCAATCCTATTGTTACTTGTTGTGCTCGCGAGTTCCGGCGTGCTTGGACATGATCAACTCGCATTTTATCTTGTGCTCGGAATCAATGCGGGCGCAGGGTTACCGGCTTTGGTTCTCGGTTTATCCGAGCAGACACGGGCACGCCGTATTCTTGTCGGCAATTTCCTGATCAGACTTGTTTCCTCGATTGCTGCGGCAATGACGTTGGGGTATTGGGCTGGATATTTAACGGCTATCGACCTTAGTCCAGGCCAACAGCTGATTTTTCTACATGTCGGTTTTAATGTGTTGTTGGCGGTGTTTTTCTTATGGCTAACAGCACCTGTCGCGGGGCTCTTGAAGATATTGGTCCCGGAGCCCTCAGGGTCTACGGATCCAAATTCGCCACGGTATCTTGATCCGGCGGCGAAAGAGATCCCCGATTTGGCGCTTTCCGCTGCCGCCCGGGAAACGATCCGAATGGTCGGCGTCGTCGAGCAAATGCTATCGCAGTCGATAGATGCCCTAAAATCTAATGATCTGGAATTGTGCGCGGAAACAACCGCATTGGACGATAAAGTCGACCGTCTTTATCAAGAGATCAAATTCTATCTCATCGATTTTACGCAGCTTGAACTGCAAAACGATGAGACTAGGCGGACATTTGAAGTGCTTTCGTTCGCGATTAATTTGGAGCACGCGGGCGACGTGGTTGTGCGGAGCCTGCTGCCAACGATTAAGAAGAAAATACGTGGTGGGGAACAGTTCTCCGAAGCTGGGTTCCAAGAATTAATGGACGCAAACAAGCATGTGGGAGAGACCATTCATCTCGCCTCCAGGGTGTTCATGGAGAAACGAGTGGCCGATGCGCAGAACCTTCTGCTCCGAAAAGAGAAGTTTCGTGAAATCGAAAACCAAAGCATCGAAAACCATTTCGCGAGATTGGCCGAGGGTGCGCCGGAAGCAATCGCCACGACCTCGTACCACATGGATATCTTGCGCGATCTGAAACGCATCAACTCACTTTTTGTTTCTTGTGCATATCCGCTGCTTGAGAATGCGGGGTATCTTCAGGAATCGAGACTGAGACCTAATGCGTGATTTTATGGCGCCGTGTCAGCAGGACTCGCCATGAAATCACGCATTAGGTCTCAGTCACGTTCATCGTAAATCGATAATGGATTCAAATCCGTCTTGCCGCCCCATTGCGGGTGATTTGAAACTGAGCCCAATGTTGCCGTTGTCGGCAATCGCCGTCGCGATGGCGAGACCGAGACCGCTGCCGTCTGCGTTCGAGGGGCCGCGTGCGAAGCGTTTGATCATGCCGGTCAATATTTCGGGCGCGAGCGCCGGCCCGTCATTGATCACCCGCACGTGCCCAGCCACGGGGACGATGTCGACGGAAGAGCCCGAAGGGCTATGCTTTAGGGCGTTTTCAATTAAGTTCCGCATCAAGATTGCGAACGCCTCAGCATCAATTTGTGCGATCAATGCACCTGCTGCAGGCGATGTATATCTGAGGCGTATGCCGCTTTCCGAATGACTTTTGAACTCATCGACGACGGCGTCCAAAACGGGGCCAAGGTCAATGGCAGTCTCGGCCATGATGCCGCCGCCCTCGGCACGTGCGAGTTGCATCAACTTTTCGGAAATACGGGCGAGGCGTAGGATTGACGCTTCGATGCCGTGCGCTCTTGCGCGCAGATCGTCATCTGAGAGAGATGAAATCAGTCGCTGCGTTTGCGCCAGGGCACCGGCGATTGGAGTCCTGAGTTCATGCGCGCTGTTTGCGGTGAAACTGCGTTCCGCCTCGAGGCTTCGATGCAGGCGCTGCATAAGACTGTTCACGGCGTCGGTGATGGGCTCGACCTCTTCTGGAAGATTCGTTGAACTCACCGGCGACAAGTCACCCGCACTGCGGGCTTCGATTTGCGCATTTAGCCCGATGATCGACTGCATACTGCGTCGCACCAGCCACCATACACCCAACACGCTGAAAGGCAGAAACAGCACCAATGGCACGACCAGGGCAACGGTCGACTCCATCGCTGCTTCGCGCCGATGCGTCAGCGGCTCTGCGACCTCAATGAAAATGCTCTCACTGACGGCAGCCTCACCATATATCCGATGCGTCGCTGTATTGCTGAACCCGAGTTTCGGTTTGATCGGAAAGTCATCTTTGTCTGCATCGTGGGAACGTAAGATCACATTGCCAAATTGATCGCGGACGACGTAGGTCAAAAATTCGTCATGGGGTCTAAGGGGCGCGACCCGACGCTCTGATAACGGACCGTCATGATCTAGGATATCGATGACGGCGAGCGGTAGTAGCCGTTGCGCCGTTTCCTGCAGAGCGCTGTCGAACGCTTCATCCAATTCATGGCGCACCACCAACCCACATACCAAAACACCGGCCAGCCACATGAAGGCAACGCCTAAGGCCAACCCGTAACTCAGGCGTGTACGAAGGCTATACGATGTCGTCATGTTCGTTGCAGCCGGTAGCCAATGCCGCGCACTGTTTCAATAACATCGCGCCCAAGTTTTTTTCGCAGGCGGCTGATATGAACCTCAATCGTGTTGCTCTCAAATGCGGCATCGAAGTTGTACAAGTGCTCTTCCAATTGTGCCTTTGATAGGACGGTGCCGGGATGCTGAAGCAGAGCTTCAAACAAACGCCATTCCCGTGCGGTCAGATCAACCTTCTTATCGTCACGGCGCACGGTCCGTGCAGCGAGGTCAATGTCGAGGGCACCTAATTTCACCAAAGGGTTCGGGTTTCCCGCATAGCGCCGCGCGACGGCTGCGATCCGCGCTGTCAGTTCTGCGAGATCAAACGGTTTTACCAAATAATCATCCGCACCCGCATTCAGGCCTTCAATCCGCTCCGAGATTTGATCGCGTGCCGTCAGAATAATCACCGAGGTTGTATCGCCCGCTGCACGACGGTCGCGCAAAAAATCAAGACCGCGCCCGTCCGGCAACATAAGGTCGAGAAGGATAAGGTCGTACGACACCGCGCGCGCACTGACTTCAGCATCGGCGAGCAACGTCATCCAATCGACAGCATGACCGTTCGACGTAACTTGCTCACGGATAGCATCGCCGAGCGTAAAATCATCTTCGACCAGCAGAATGCGCATACTTGCTCCGACACGGGGTTTCAAAGCGTCAATGGGTAGGCAGCCTACCTTACCGGAAGCTGAAGCAAAAACTGCGTTTGCTTCAGCGGGGCGCAAGGTAGCAACGCGACAGTCTCCGTATCAATTTTACATAACAGGAGACGATCAATGAAAAACATCATCATAGCATCAATCGCTTCAGTAGTCTTCGCGCTGAGCGCGGTGTCGGCTCAAGCAGATCAAGATTACGGCAACCGTTGCAATGCACCGATGGCGGAATGGCAGCCACGGGAAAACCTCCAGCAAAAACTTGAGGCCGAAGGCTGGCAGGTTAAACGCATCAAGACTGACGACGGATGCTACGAAGTGTATGCCATCGACAAGGACGGCAACCGCATTGAAGCCTATTTTGATCCAAAGTCGCTGAAAATGCTGCGGAAAAAATCTGATGATTGAGCAGAAAGAGTCATCCGTTAAGGTCTGGGATCCAGTGGTGCGTATTTTCCACTGGTCCCTGGTGGCAGCGTTCATCGTCGCTTGGTTAACAGGCGACGAGTTCGAAACACTGCATGAAAATGCGGGTTACGTGATCTTGGGCCTGATTGCGGTCCGACTTGTTTGGGGGGTGGTTGGACCGCATTATGCACGGTTTTCACAATTTGTACCGAGCCTCGGCGGCATTGGTGCATATCTCCGGCAAATGGTATCAGGTCGGGAGCACCGTTATCTCGGGCATAACCCGGCGGGCGGTGCGATGGTCATCGTTTTAATCCTGGCCCTCATCGCCACGGGCGGTACGGGATGGATGACGACCCTTGATATGTTTTGGGGCGCGGAATGGGTTGAGGAAGTCCATGAAGTTCTGGCTAACCTGATGCTGTTCATTGTTGGTTTGCATATCGCGGGCGTAATATTGGCAAGCATTCGGCATGGTGAAAACCTCGTTAGCGCCATGATCAGCGGCCGGAAACGTAAGCCGGCCGAAGGTGATGTTACCTGATCTCTCGGGATCGACCGCCATACATGAAAGAGATCAAAATGAATTGATCCTCCCTCACTGAATTGATCTGCCGTTTATGAGCATAGGCAGTGGACCAATTGAGTGGGGGAGGACCAATTGGTCAGAACATTTAGAATTGCGAAAAATTGGGCTAACCTGCCAATTTGTAACAGTTAAACCTGAGAAAAATTATAATCAAGAATGCGACACGTTTAAAACCAAACAAATACTGTTGCGATAGATAAAATAAAAAATGTTTATTTATAGATAGATAGCCAAAGGCCTTTCGACCGTTAGGGGACGTCTTCGTCGAGTTGCCGCGTTGTTGAATGTTGTCCAAAAGTCCATCATCCACGTCGTCGTCGCCATGACAGTTTATCGAACAACGCTGAATGCAGTTGGATAACTGTTATCCATATTACTAGGCTAAACCTTTCTAATAATTAATTATTATCACAGTTGCCTTTCTGCTGCTGGAAGCTTTATAAGTGAATCATGAGATTTAACTTTGTAACTGGTATATGTGTTTTTGTGCTCCTGATGACTGTGGCTACCACAGTCTTCGCAGCTGAGGACAGCGTGTCCTTGCAGTCGGAAAGCACGCAAGTCTCGTTAGAAATGGCAAATGACGGCTGCGGCACTATGGATAGCCACGGCAACTGCTGCTTTTCACTGTTAACGAGTTGCAATGTATTCCCGCCATTAATCATTGAGCATGCGGCGTTCGACAGGTCTGCGTTGTCGGCCTCCCAGCGCGCTTCAGATGACAATATTTATAAGCAACGTATTGCAGATATGGATACGCCGCCTCCGCGAGGGTGAAGATTTCTTCAAATTATCGAAATCTTTGCAATCTATGGAGTTAAGACAATGAAAATCACTAAACCTCTTCTTTCGCTCTCGATCATTTCTGCGTTGTTTCTGGGGAGCGTCGTTTCGACGGCCACAGCAGACAGCGTTACCCGCATGGACCTCAAGACCAATCCAGCCCATATGGGTGTTGAAAAGACGGGGCATATGAAAAGTTCTGCGCCCAACTTTTTACCGAGTGAGGCATCGCGTGTCGTCACAGAGACGGATCCTTCTCGTCTGGGGGCCGATGCATCCGCAAATCCTGGTGCAAAGGGAAAGGGCGGTCCGAGCTGGTCGATCAACAACGTCACGGCAGAAACCGAGCCGACGGTCTTTGATCATGCGCATCGGTACGACCATCTTTAAGTCCTAACGTTAATTAGACTGCGTGGAGAGCCGGCGCTTTTTAAAGCGTCGGCTGTTCCATTTTACGACTTACCTCTGTGCAGCTCGTGAGGTGAGAATTCTCCATTAGTGATCCAGTAAAATAAGTATGGCGCTGTCAAAGTAAGCTGACTTGAGCCGGCCTCGCCATGGCTCAGCCTTTGCGAATGAAAAATCCTCTTTTATGAAAACGCTTCAACATGTCCACAATTGATAAGGTCAGGGAATTTATGGTATTTTCCAGTTGTGATAGTAGCTTAAGGTTGTCCCAGTTTATTCAACATGCATTCCCGGCTTGACCTGCCAGTGGCTCGCACCCATATTCAATTTCAAATGAAACGCATTCTCGTCACACTCGTCGCTTTATTTCTGGTCGCCACCCCTTTGATGGCTCAAAAGGCAATGGGGCAGGGCGGCAATGCCAGCCATGCCTACAGCTTGGATGAGTATGGCAAGAACGGGAACACGTGCCCATCCGATCACGGCGAAGACTCTGCGGACGATTGTTGTTTGACCGCTGTCACACATTGCGCGGCTTCGGCGCTCCGTGATCATCAAATGAACGAAATCGTTTCCCTGTCGTCAGAGAGCGTGACGTTTGAGTTTTCTCATGATTTCCGGCTCTTGCTTATGCCGGAATCGGAAACACCCCCTCCTCGATTCTGAGTCTCAATTCCGATTAACATTGCTACAGGTGCGCGCCGATTCTCGGTTTGCGCACGATGGAATAATTAAACTCAGATTCGAAGGACTACACACATGAAACGAAATATCATCGCCAAAGCGATTTTCTCCATTGCACTTGGTGCCATCATCGGCTTCACCGCGACCACGGCTCTGGCCGGCGTAGGTCATGGTCCCAAAACAAACATAGGTACGCCGGGCAAGGCATCTGCCGCCACGCGCACGATCGAAGTTAAAATGCATGATAATTACTTCGAACCAGAAAATATCTCGGTGAAGGAAGGCGAGACCGTACGCTTTATCGTGAAGAATGACGGCGAATTCGTGCATGAATTCAACATCGCGACGGGCGAGATGCATAAGGCGCATGGACCGGAAATGATGATGATGATGGAACAAGGCGTCATTCAGGCAGATAAGATCGATTGGGACGCAGCCAAGAAAATGCAGGCATCTATGGGGCATGGAGTGCACAACGATCCGAATAGCGTATTATTGGAGCCGGGTAAAAGCGGCGAAATTGTCTGGACGTTCCCAGAGAATACCAAGCTCGAATTCGCCTGCAACGTCCCTGGTCATTACGATTCCGGGATGGTCGGCAAAATCAATCTTTCACATTAATTAGCGGTGCTAACGAGCGAGTTTGGTGCCGTCCAAGTGATTGGTTGGCCCACTCCTCGTCAGCATCCCTGCAAAGGAGCACGCGATGTCGCGCTTTAGTTTACTTTGTGCTGCCGCTATTGGATTGGGTCTGGCTGCTACGAGCCCATCACATGTCAGCGCTGGCGAATACTCTCTCTCCGTCGATCGGGTAGAGATCAATACCGGCGAATTCACACGCGTCGGAATCGGATACAACAATAAGACACCAGGTCCGGTTCTCCGGTTTAAGGAAGGAGAAGATGTAACCATCAATGTTAAAAATAATTTGGACGAATCAACGTCGATCCATTGGCATGGTCTTATCCTGCCATACCAACAGGACGGCGTTCCGGGCATCAGCTATGAGGGGATAGAGCCTGGCGAAACGTTTACATATCAATTCCCGATCGTTCAGAGCGGCACCTACTGGTTTCATAGTCATTCCGGGTTTCAGGAACCTGACGGTGCTTACGGCGCCATTGTTATCGAGCCGAAGAAACGAGAACCGTTTAAGTTCGACCGCGAGTATGTCGTTCAATTGACGGATGCGCATCCGCATTCAGGCAGTCGGGTCATGCGCAATCTCAAATTGTCAGCTGATTATTATAATCGTAAACAGCGAACGATATCGGATTTCTTCTCCGATGCCGGAGAGAAGGGGCTCGGTGCGGCGCTCGATGATCGGCTGATGTGGGGCGAGATGCGTATGTTGCCAAGTGATATTGAGGACGTGCAGGGCTTCACTCCCCTCATCAACGGCAAGTCCTCATTGCAAAACTGGACCGGTGTTTTTAACTCGAATGAACGCATAAGATTGCGGTTCATCAACTCGTCCGCAATAACGTACTTCGATATCCGTATTCCGGGTCTCAAAATGACTGTGGTTGAGGCTGATGGTAATAATGTGCAACCTGTTAGTGTTGATGAATTGCGTATTGCCGTAGCGGAAACATATGACGTTATTGTTCAACCTGCCGAAGATCAGGCATACGCCATTTTCGCTGAATCTATGGGGCGTACCGCAAGCGTACGTGGCACTTTAGCGCCACGCGAGGGCATGGTCGCCGATATCCCAGAAATGCGTGAGGCCCCCAAGCTGACTATGGCTGATATGGCCGGCATGGACAACGGCAGCATGGCCGGCATGGATCACGGTAAGATGACCGGCATGGGCAACGACAGCATGGCCGGCATGGACCACAGTAAGATGACCGGCATGGGCAACGGCAGCATGGCCGGCATGGACCACAGTAAGATGGCCAGCACCGGCACCGGCAACGGCAGCATGGCCGGCATGGACCACAGCAACATGTCTGGAACTGCGGCGAAGGATGATCCCTTCTATGCGCCTGGAAGTGGGCTGACCCCGTCTGCGGCAAATGGTGGTAAATTCCTATCTTACAGTGATCTCAAAGCGCAGAAGCCGCTGTATGAGGATCGTGAGGCCACGCGCGAAATTGAATTGCGATTAACCGGCAACATGGAGCGGTATATCTGGTCCATTAATGGCGTAAAATACGATGATGCCGACCCAATCGTATTGCAGTACGGCGAGCGTGTACGTTTCAAGTTTGTGAACGAAACGATGATGTCCCATCCGATGCATCTGCATGGGATGTGGTCGATTCTCGATAACGGCAATGGCAAATGGGACCCGATAAAACACGTAATAAATGTTGCGCCCGGCACAACGGTATATTCAGAAACTGAAGTGGATGCGCCAGGGCAATGGGCGTTTCATTGCCATCTTTCCTATCACGCCGATGCTGGCATGTTCCGCAAAATTGTCGTCGAAGGCGGGCCGAAAGCGGCTTCTTTGATGAATCACGAAGGAGGCAAATCATGAAGCGTGTATCCGCCTTTTTAGGCCTGTTTTTAGCGACGTTTCTGACCTCGCCTTCTGTGAACGCTGAGCCGTTAATCTGGGGTGTTCGAATTGAGCAACTTGAAAACCGCTTCACCGGTGACGCCCAGTCGGACGTTCTGGCGTGGGATGGTGATGCCCTGATCGGCACGGACGAGTTAAAGTTCGTCATTAGAAACCGAGGGGAATTCGAGACCAGAAGCGATACGTTGGAGACGATGGAGACACAATTGCGTCTGCAAAAGCCAATCTCCACATTCTTTGATGCTGTCGCAGGCGTTCGTTTTGATACGCCGGATGGACGAGATCGCGTTCACGGTGTTCTCGGCATTCATGGTTTGGCACCACTGTGGTTCGAAGTTGATGCCGACTTGTTCGTCTCTGACAAGCCGTCTGCCCGATTTGAAGCGGAATATGAGGCCCTGATAACGAACTATTTGATCCTGACTCCAAGCATTGAGCTTGACGTGCCGCTTAGGGATGACAATCGGGCCGGGGTCGCTGCATGGGGTCCAACAATGGAAATTGGCGCACGTCTTAGTTACGACCTGGTCGACCGCGCCGTTGCACCCTACATAGGTGTTCATTACGAGCGCGTTTTCGGTGATACACTGGATATAAGAGAAGAGGAAGGAGAGGAAGGCGACGGCTTGTTCTTCGTCGCTGGCTTACGCCTGATGTTTTGATGTGGTTGCCCGGCTGTGCTTATGCATTCGCCGGGCAACACGCCTCTTGGCTCGACATGCCAAGGTCCTGTGATTAGATATAAGTTTAATACCTTTGAGAAGATTTCTGTTTACGTCAGGGATATCTCGGGTTCACGGATCATTATCGTACCTCCATGCACAACCCCACTGAATGAGCCTCGTGATGTAGCGCCGCACAACGATGTTATTTTTGCGAAGCGGATACTATAGACCTGTTCGGATAATCGAACGTCAAAAGAAAGCCACTGAAGCGAAGTGGAAAACATTTCTCGATATTCTGAGGCTTATCGGTCGTTATAAGCTGGCAGCTCTTAAGCTGTGCATAGTAAGCGATAACATGTTTGCTACGACTGAATTCGTAGGCAAAATTCTGCGCTGCATAAACTTGCATCTCTAAGCGGGTCATCTTTTTCCAAATCATTTCGGTCTTTGGAGTTCCAAGGAAGGCATACTCTATAATGCCTCGCGTGGTGACGGCGCGGTGACGAATTTGGCTTTTGCCTGCGTAAAAGTCGTGTGCATTCAAGATGACGAGACTGACGAGATCCGAGTAAGCCGGGAAGTATGCCTCTACTGCGGCAGGCCATCCAACGTGCATGTGATAGATGATGATGTCATTGAACAGTAATTTCAGATGCTCAATGAGTCCTGTGTCCGGGCGTACGGAAATGGGACTTTCGTCCATGCCGCTCTCCACCCAAATGCAGAGCTTCGGAATGAACACGAAAGACTCCTCAATCGAAGATATCTTCGTGAGTTCGAGTAATTCGGATTCACCCGCAGTTTTACACTTATTCGGCACGATCATGCGATAGGTCGAATCCGCATTAATGGCCATGGAACTGGAGACTTTAACGTCACGCGAAATACTTAAGAGAGATAATCGCAGTTCTTCGAGGGGTGAACTCAGTGAACTTTTCAAATTGCCATTGTGTGATATGGCATAAGCGGGCGGGGCGGCCAAAAACAAGGCCGTCAAAATGACAAAGACGATTCTTTGTGTAACGACATACCTATTCATCATATCACCCCTTAAGGGTGTGAGCTGGCATTATACAAGGAATTCAGCATTTCTCAAAGCAGCGGTTGTTTTATCGCAATGGTATGTTGACCTTCCGCCAACTGTCAGCTTTAGGGTCTTTCAGACATAACGGTGTTGCTGATTTTAAGAGCGACACCGAAATGTAAGGATCAAAAATGCGCATCTTTTTGATATCCGTGACCTTGATGATGATTTGGACTGGAAATGTATTCGCATCCTATCATCTGCCGATCGCTCTAAATCGTCTGGATGGAACCGAGTATCTGTATCTTTGTGAAGCTGGGCTCGACGAGGAGGACATCGTTGAGTCGTTCTCCAATACTGTTTGGCGCCTTCACGAATGCGAGCGGTTCATTCTGGCACTGAGGCATAAGCTACCTAAAACTTCGGTGCACAGCTATGATGCGTGTATCCCGGAGAATATTACGAATATCGAACTTGTCTACCTAGGGGTACTTTGGCTAAACGAATATTCAGATGAAACAGAAAAAACAGCGGACGAGGTCGTTTCGACCTCGATTAACCGGGAGTTTTCGTGTTCCCGGAGTAGACAGGTGTCCGGGGTCTCGGAGGTTCTCGAGTAGGACGCGCAGCAAAAATTTCGAAACTAATTTGGAGGAAGCAAAATGACGATGCCTTTGAGCCGCTTTGCGATTTTGATCGCGGTTATCGCCTTCGTCGGAACAGGGTCGACCGTGTTCGCAGGCGAGCACTGGAAGTTCCAAGACCCAGTCGAGCCAAAAATGTCGCCAGAACTTAATCTCGGCAAGATGAACTACGATGCCTATTGTGCATCATGCCACGGCAAGACAGCACGCGGCACCGACAAGGGACCGACGTTCATTAGCCGTATCTATCATCCAGGCCACCACAGCGACGGGGCATTTTTCCTCGCACCGAAACAAGGTGCGCGCGCGCATCACTGGCAGTTTGGCAATATGAAATCCATTCCTGAGGTCAACGATTCTCAACTTCAATATATTGTCGAGTACGTGCGTGCTGTACAGCAAGCAAACGGATTGTTCTGACAACCTGCAATGTTAGGCGCCTAGCACCGTTTTGCGTTCCTCGTACTCGGCCTTATCGATTTCCCCCTTGGCAAAGCGCTCATTGAGGATGTCTAGCGCACCGCTTTGGGATTCCAGTTTGGCATTCGCATGGCCGCCAAGCCCAAAGGCTTTTAGGACGAGCACGATGGCGACAACAACAATGATGACCATCACCACCATCATGATGGGACCCATAACCCAGTTGCCCCACATCATTTCATGGCTTCCATAAATACCTCCATAACCTCCGTCAGCTATGGCTGTGCTTGAGAAAAACGCGATACTGCTTGAAGTGAATAAAGCTGCTAGAATGCGTCTCATTTTTCTTTATCCTTCGGTTCGATGAGGCGAAGTCACGATTCACGCGACATTGCTTGCCGCAGAATAACATGATGGCTTGAATAATAGTGAAAAATTCAGAATGCGAATTGATTCAAATCAACACATTCGCCTTTGCTTCAAATAAATAAAGGGGCTGGCCCAGATAACTCAATTTTGAGGTTGTCATGGACCTATGCGGAAGAGTCGACTTAGCGATTACAAACAAGACCGCCTGATCGAGCATTTTGTTTCTGGATCGACCGCTCTTACGGCAGCTCGTCTCTGTGGCATGAACCCAAAACGGCCACCTTCTTTTTTCTACGACTTCGCGAGATCATTACTTTGGAGCTGGAAGTTGAAAGCGACGCCATGTTCGGTGGCGAGATCGAAGGGGACAAGAGTTATTTCGGCGATAAGCGGAAGAGCAAGCGCGGTTGTGGTGCAGCCGAAAAAACCCCGGTATTTGGCCTTCTCAAGCGAGGCGGCAGGGTCTACACCAAGATCATTCTCTATGCTTCAAATGCTCAAATGGTTATTTCAACTGGCCTTTGAACAACGTCTGACGGAGAATATAAAATGGTCAATTTTCAAGCCAAAGGTCAGGGAGAATATTTTTGCTCGTCAGTATCTGGGCCGATATGCCGGTGATGTTTCATAGAACCTATAGCGAGGTTCTATGAAACATATTCGTATCCTGCTCATCGTGTTCTTGCTTGGTGTGCTTGGTGTCGGCTGGTGGATGGCAGCATCGAGCGGCACAATAGCGGACTTTTACGAACCGCAACGGATAAGAGAACTCGTCGACGAAGCGGGTTTCTATGGACCATTACTTGTCATGGCGATCATGGCTGCGGCAATCGTCTTTAGCCCTTTACCAAGCGCGCCGATCGCTCTCGCGGCAGGCGCGGCCTACGGCCATACATGGGGTACAATCTATGTTTTGATTGGTGCCGAAGTCGGTGCGATAGCGGCCTTCGCCGTAGCTCGAGTTTGTGGGCGGGACTTCGTTCGTAGACTTGTCGGTGAGCGAATTCCGGAGACGAAAATCAATACGCAGAACGGACTGACGGTGGTCGTTTTTATTACTCGGTTACTGCCTTTTCTCTCCTTCGACGCCGTCAGCTACGCGGCTGGCCTGACCTGCCTGACAACGATGCGGTTCGCTGTTTCGACATTGGCAGGTATGATCCCGGCAAGCTTTCTGCTTGCGCATTTTGGCGCCGAAATGCGCGCCGATGACGGAATTGGCCTGATCATCGGTCTTTCCATCTTTGCGGCAGCAATGCTGTTGCCGATCTTAGTCGTATACGTCAAACGAAATTCACTTTTTGGAATCAAGAAGCGAAAATCGAATTCTTGATTTCTTCATCCGCCGATACGATTTTTCTTTCGGTATGATTGTGACCTCAACCGGTCATTGCTACCCAGAAGGGCTGTTTTTAGAATCATAATTGCGCCGTCGTGGCCAAAAAATAGTTTTTTAATAGCCGCCGCCAAAAGCGGAAATATTATCATCCAGCGAGTAACGGGCCTAGGCTTCGCCCAGTGCTTTCCAATCGCCTTCCCGAAGCCGTTCTATGATGGGCGTTAAATCGGCCTGGGTTTGGATCACGTGCGCTAGGTCTTTGCCAATTCCGGGCGGACCGACGAACACGGCGCCCTTGAGCTTGCCACCTTTTATAATGAGACGCCGATGCTGGTTCCCGCTATCCGACGGCTCGGATAGGTCAAGGCCATCATCGGCTGGATCTAAGTCGCCGAAGCCTTTCACGTCGATGCCATCCATTTTGAGGCTAACCATTGTATTCGGCGGTGTGTACGTGGCCTTTTGACCGAACACTGCCTGTGCGGCGACCGCTGCTTGCGCGGTGCCGACGGCCCATAGTCCACCCACCGTGCCCGGCAATTCAGCAACGTCGCCGATGGCGAAAATATCAGGGTCCGAGGTGCACATTTGCGCATCCACGACGATGCCGCGATTCACTTTCAGTCCAATCTTTTTTGGCAACTCGGTATTGGCCTTGATGCCTGCGCAGGTCACAAACAGATCGGTTGGAATGACATCGCCGTTGGTTAGTTCGACGCCTTCGACGCGATCCGTGCCCTTGATCGCCGCAACCGAGGCGCCGGTCATGACATGAATCCCCAGCGTCTTGAGAAAATGCTCAAGGAGTTCGCTGCCGCGGCTATCCAATTCCCGGTTCATCAGTCGTTCGGATCGTTGAATGATGGTAGTGTCGAGGTTGAGGCGCCGAAGTGCATCCGCCGCCTCTACGCCCAACACGCCACCGCCTTGAACTACGGCGCGTGTACAGTTCTTTTCCTGCCGCCATGCGCGTATCGCCTGCGCGTCTTCGGCTTCTCGCAATACGAAGCAGCCTGCCATCTCGATGCCGTCCGCCGGCGGCACTGCAGCGGAAGCCCCCTGAGCCATGATTAACTTGTCATATGGGAGCGATTCACCCGTACCAAGTGTGACGAATTTCTGCAGCCGATCGACATCCGTCGCTTGAGTGTTCAGCCATACAGTAATGTTTTTCTTCGTGTACCAGTCGGGCGCGAGCAGATTGAGGTCATCTAGTCCGGTCCGGCCATAGAGCAACCGCCCGATGGCCATACGATTATAGAAAGGGTGATTTTCGCGGGCGATGACATCAATCTTGCACGTCGGGCTTAATCGCCGGATTTCATCAGCGACCGCCATGCCTGACGTACCATTACCGATGATAACGACTTTCTGCACGCCGGTTTCTTCAGCGAGGTCAACTTGGTTTGCGGGTGGAGGTGGTTCAGGTAGGTCATTGGGATCCATATTTAGATCGATGGTAACGCCACCGCCGGTGGCTTTGCAGACGCATGCCATGCGCGCACGTCCTTCCAAGCCGAGGCGACGTAGCGTCGCAAGTTCGTCGTCGCTAGGCGGGCTCAGGTTCTCCATCCCATCGACGATTGCGATGGGATCGGCACCACACATGCCCATGCGACAACCGAAGTCCTGCGCCAGTCCAGCAGACTCGATCCCATCCAACAGGCTACGATCAGGATTGGCAGCGAAGCTTCTTCCTGACGCCTTATCGGTGACAAGGTCGTCTACCGTATTGGCGCCGCCGGCGCGCACGGCATCGACCTTGACGCTGACCATGGGCTGGCTTGCGCCATCGGTAAGGGCGCGGAAGTCCTTTTCTGCCTTGAGGCCATTTGCGATGATCTTGATGCTCACAAGCATGACGACTGCCTGCAACACATACGCCGCCCCTGTTGGCGCTGTATTGCCCGCCAATTGGAATGCTGTATCGACAATCCCTTGGGCCGCAAACCAATAGAAAATGTTTAACGCTGAAAGCGCGGAAATGGCGGCGATACGGTGATCAGAAACCCTAATGAAAATCCGCGCGGCCATGTAAATGCCGAGCGTTGTTACAATCCACGTTGCCATATGCAAAAAATAAGCGAGCAGACCGGTCACAGCGGGATCGGTCGCGGTAAAAAAACCAATCGCAAAGCCGGGCAACCCGGCAACAAAGAATTTTTTGTGCCCAGCGTACCAAAGGTCCTTGTCTGACAAGTCACTCAAGAACGCCGCGCGCGGATTGAAGTCGTAGCAGTTCTTCTGACAGCCGACGCAAGACGGGCAGTAGCCGTTCTTTACGGTAATGATCGGTGCATGCCCGTAGGCCTTTTGGATCGGTGCCAGCGGGCAGAAAGTGCCACACCAGCCGCTGCGTCCCTTAAAAAAGAATCCGCCCACAAAAGCCAAACCCAAAGCGGTAAAAATCAGCACCATCCAGGCAAGCGGTTCGTGATTAAAATATATGTGGCGTAGGCTGACGAGAAAGAAGAAGGCCAGCACGGAGATGAAATACGCTAAATTTTTAACCCGTACCGGCAACGTCAACTCGCGTGAGAAGCCAAATGTCCTCGGCAGCTGGTTCATAAACGCCATCGGGCATATTTGGCGCCAGACCCCTGGGGCAACGGCAAATAGCAACGGCAACGACGGAATCAATAACTTCCAGAAAATGGCGAAGCCTAAGTTGGGTTCGGCCCAAACTTTCCAAATGACGAAAACCATGACGGCAATCGTCGCAAGCCGGAACGCCCACCAAAACCAGGCCGGCAGGCGCGACGGCATTTCGAGATAACTGGGAAACGGTTTGTCAGCGATATCGCTCATGGCTTAGGGACTCCGCGCAGGACGATTTGATAGGGTGATTGTTTTATTTATTTGCTCGGTCTGTCGTCCAACGGAGTCGCATGGCAAGGACCCGACCCAAGTCAAAGAGCAGGGTACGCGCAATCTGCGGCTCCCAAGCGGCGAGGCTCTCAAAGGTCTCCCGCGTGACGCGGACTGCGGTGCCGCGACTACAGGCACGAATTGTCGCGCTTCTGGGGGCGCCGTCAAAAAACGCAATTTCGCCGAATACGGAGCCTTCGGGAATGCCGGCCATCACCGTTTCTCGTCCATCATTTTCGACGACGACATCAACGGAACCACTGGTTAAAATATAAAACGAATCGTCCTTATCGCCGACTCGTATGAGGTCCTCGCCGGCTTTAAAATGACGTGTTTCAACTATTTTCAGTACCCGAGACCAATCCTCATCGGATAGCTCGCTAAGCAGAGTAATTTCCTGCAAATCTTTATGGTCCGCAACTGGACCATCGTAGTCAAATAACCCCATTTTAGTGCCTCAGATTCTTGTAATTTCAGCAGAGGCTTCGATATCGTCCCCCAATTTAATCTAAAGTAAGCACTGGAGGTTTGGAAATTGAATATTGAATATTGAATATTGAATAGAAGCCCCTAGATTTGCAGACGCTTTTACTCTTCAGTTTGTGCTGCGGTTCGAACTCGACGGTTCGGAAGGGCATGAGAGCCGACTCTTCTTCTCAAAGTATTTGTGAAGAAGAGTGCAATTTCCGCCATTTGACGTATTTGCATGAAAAGGAGTCTAATAGATTGATTTTAAAGAATTTTTATAAGAAATTAAGGGCAGCTCAACTGGTATTTGGCCAAACTAAGCTGGTAAAGGACATGCCAAGTTGAGTCTTGTGAGATTCAGTTGGTTTTGTCCAAATAGTGGCTAAAAAGGGACATTTCGTACCAATTAACGTTGTCAAAATACCAAATAACGATGTCATAAAATTTGCTATGATTATCTTGAAATCAATCAGTTATATTTTTTCACGGTTGAAAATGTCTGAGTGAAGCTGGGTCTAAGGTCAAGCCTCGCCGCGCAGGTAGCTTCGATCGACTTCGCGCACACTCGCGCTATTTCCTCCCCTCTTGCTTCCACAATGCTTCCAGAAATTGCCCTATTGATTGCCTGGAAGCACCTTAAGCAAATACCCCATCTACACTTTTCTTCGCCAACAGACCTATCAGGAGCCCGCAAAAAACCTGAAAGAAGGCTCTCATATATGGCGGGCACATGCGGGTTTTGGCCAGTCGAATACAGTATTTAGCCGTTCAAACGAACCTTATCCCAGTCGCAGGAAATATAATCGTGGTTTCGAGAGAAGAACTATACAAGTTGGTCTGGGCACTCCCCATGACCAAGGTCGCACAGCAATTCAATGTTTCGGGCAGCTATCTGGCGCGCGTTTGCTCAGTCATGAACGTTCCCCGCCCGGAGCGTGGTTACTGGGCCAAACTTGCCGTCGGCAAAGCCCCGTCCCCCACGCCGCTTCCAGAGCCGAGACCTGGCGACCAACTGAATTGGTCAAGAAATGAACCGTTGCGCTCTTCGACGATGCCCACTCCGGCACGCCCACGAACCATACGCCGCAAGAAAAGCGCACTGCCGATAAAAACGGGGACACATGAACTGATCCGTAGCGCGCTACCACACTTCGAAAAATCTCGTCCTTCGGAACCCGACGTCTACATCAAGCCTTCCAAGCGGGTCATGGTGGACATCATCTCCTCTCAGGAATGTCTTTCCAAGTCGCTCGCATTTGCAAATGACCTTTTCAACGCCCTCGAGACCGCAGGACATCGGGTGATGCTTGCGCCCAGCCACATCAATTTCAGGCGACATCACATCGACGAGCACGAGCAATCAGTTGAGCAAAAGCGAGATTTTTACAGTCGGCTCTGGGCTCCCTGCCGTCCAACAATCGTCTACATAGGCGAAGTTGCATTCGGCATTACGATTGTCGAAATGTCGGAGAAGGTCCTGCTTCGATATGTGAGGGGCAAGTACGTTCGCGATGCTGACTACGTGCCGCCGAAGCGGCAATCCTATTATGGGGACCGCTCATGGACGACGACGCGTGACATGCCATCTGGCCGGCTGAGGCTGGTTGTCTATTCACCTTACTCCCGGGTCTCATGGGCAACGACGTGGCAGGAAACAAGTAACACGCCGCTCAGCGGCAAAATCGGCACCATCGTCAGAGCGATAGAAAGCCAAGCCAGCGATCTCGTAGATCAACTCGAAGAAGCAGCCCGCCGTGCCGAGACTGCGAACCAAGAATGGTTGGCCGCACAGGAGCGTCGGAAGCGGGAAGAGGACCGTCGCCAGGTCCAGCTGTCAGTTAAGGAAAGCGGAGACCACCTTAACCAGGTCATCCAGCAATGGGGTAGCGTCATAAATGTTGAGCGCTTCCTGGCTGGCGTCGAGAGGCGGATTGCGGAGCTTCCAGATACCGACAGGAAAGCAGCGGCGGAGCGCTTGAGATTAGCCCGCGAATTCCTGGGTAACCAATATCCTCTCAAATTTTTCTTGGCCTGGAAAACTCCAGAAGAGCGCTATCAGCGGAAATACAAAGACCCGGGAACCGACATCGACATCATTCACTGAAGCCCAAATTTTTCCGCGTAGATTATGCCCGCCTCAACTGGCTTTAATCGGCTTCACACAAATAGTCTGGGAATGGGAACGGGTCATCAGAATACCAGCTTTGCATTTCATCGTCGTAATACTGCTCTGCCACTGATCTCAAACTTTCATCCTCAAGGTGACGGATTACAGATTGCGACGAATCTGCACCAAGGCTAAACGCGGCATGTTGCGCTGTTCTCGTCAGGACAAGAGCACCGTAACCGTCATCCCGACGGTAAATCCCATCCTTCTCGCCCATACAGGCTATCTGGTATGCACCGAGGGGGTCTTCCGCAACGAACTTTTGCCGGATTTCTTCGTCATAATTGGAGAGAAAAGCCTCGTCGCGCCTCCGATTCACTTCCGACACCCATCTGTCATAAACGGAACCAATCAAGACTCTTTGCTCAGACCTGCTCATGATGGAATCAAGATGCTCATGTAGCACGAACCGCCAACCGACAATCCCGTATGGGTATGGTCCAGAAAACGGCCCGAAATATTCTCCGGACTCGGGCGCATAACCGGATTTCAGGCTTTCGGCAAAATCTGCGACCTCCTGCCTGTATTCAGTTTCAGACATCAAAACTCGAATAAAATTCAAAGCCGAAAGCTGAACTGACTTTCTGTCGAAAGATGTCCAACTATCCGCCATCAGTTCCATGTAGGCAGCAACGATCATCTTGTCGGTGTTTTCCGAAAACAAAGGCTGCGCTGCCAACCGCTCCATTTCATCGTTATCGGGAACCCAATCATGTGTCTGACGGGTTTCATCCCAGACCATTTTCTTTGTCCGCCCTAACCGAGCGTTGATTCTTTGATGAATGCTGCCGTCCATCCGATATGGATTGCAGCGTTCACCTGCCTCCTGGACAATAAACTTCCTTACGCTGTGGCGGAGATTTCGGAGAGTGCCATAATCTGACGACCATCGGATCGCCGACTGCTCATATGCCGCTCCGTCTGGAAGCAGGCTATAGGCCTTCACGCAAGCATCGAACGCCTCTTGCCGAAGGTTAAGCGAGTTGCCAGCCTCATCCGAAGCCAAGTCCTCATAGTGCTGTTCCGCAGCACTAAGCACATCCGCTTCCTCACTCAAAAAGCGGTAATGCGACGCCTGCCGCGTCGCCAGATCGGACTTCTTGAGTAACAGTCGAGCTTTTTGAAACCAGCCGCCCGGATGATTTGGATCAGCCTCCAGCACTTGTTCAATAAGTGGCTCAGCGACCTCAATGGCTCCCGCAGCCATGTATTGCTCCGCAGCATGGCAAATCGCATCCGGGTCACCATCCTGGAACCTGTCGCTCCATCGAACTTTTTCCAGCGCCTTTGCCATATGCAGCGGAATGATTCGTTTTGGGTCGCTGTCTACACGCGCGATTTGTCCCAGAGACACATCGCCACGAATATCAATCTCTTCGAATGTTTTTCCGGACGTCAGCGCTTCCTTGATGGACGAGAAGCGCGAAGTCGCCTGAGCATATGCGTTCGCCAGGAGTATGATTTCATTCTCCCGCGTTTTTATCATTCTTTCGATATCTCGGCTGTCTCCAGAAATCGCAAGTACAACATCCCGGTTATCGAAGCCGAAACCTATCTTTAGCAAAGCAACATTTTCCAAGACCTTCATTGGTACAGGATGTTGGTATGGAGTTTTACTTTTGGTCGAACCGCTCTCAAAAACGCTCCGAACCAGCCCGACCCACTGATTGAGCAATTCTTTGTCGTCAGGGAGCAATTCCACACGCCGAAGAGCTTCCAATATCCGTTGTCGTACGGAGTTTGCTTGTTCTCTATTTTTTTTCATCATACTCACCCTTACCCCGTTGCGCCGACCAATCTATCGTGCCTGGGAAGATACATTTCTCTGATTGAGCCGCCCTGACATCACGCCGAAAGTTTTTGTAGGCTCGGTAGTCACTCGGCGTCGAAGGAACCGAGAACCTTCGACCAGTCGGGGCAATAAGAACGCCGTGCTTTCTGCCCCTACGGTACCCTCATCCTAATGCCCGCAAGTCTTTTACTAGAGCGTCAATCATTTTGTCTTTGCAGTAATAAGTCATCGCCTTCTCCCGGTCGATGATGTTGGGCGGACAAGACTTGCTTGCCCGCCTAGCCATCTTACTTCTTCGCGTTGCCGTTATTTGTGGCTGCAGCACTTTGTGCCCGGGCTGCAAAGCTGCCAGATGACACCTTACCGCCACCGGCTTTCGCTGTTGACGACTGAATGCGAGAGGCTGCGCTTGCAGTCATCGAAGTCTTTCCAGTTCCACTCGAAGAATTTTTTGCCATAGTATGCGACTCCTTTGATGTTGTTTTTCACTTATGGCTGGTCGGATTTTTCTAAATCTCGCCCGTCCAGTAACAACAGGTAAACGTGTGACTCTCACATGAAAGAAGTTTTTTAGGGGGGGGTGCTTGAGATTAGCGCGCGAATTCCTGGGCAACCAATATCCGCTCGAGTTCTTCTTGGATTGGAAGACACGCGATGAGCGTTACCGGCCTGTGTATTCTGACAGTAACAGCCCCTAGAGAAGTAATCGTATCCGCTTCCCGCTATGGGAACATAAAACCATGATAATTTGCGGACGCACCCGATGTTGTTCCATGTTGTTCCGATCTCAATTGACACGGCGCCGGACACCTGATAGAAAATACCCCCCTACCGGAACAACAAGGAACAACATGATGTCTGATCAGACTTATTCAGCCTCAAAATCCAGATCCAACCGTCCTGGGTGGTCCGTTAGCTTTCGCCATCCACTCCGCAACGATGCTCGCGGAAAGCCAGGTATCAAGATGCGCCGGGGCCTTGGAACAACTGATGAATCTGAAGCTGATCGGCTCGTCGCAGAAATGAATGCCCTCCTCGCTGATCGAGCGTGGTGGAATGCTAACAAGCGCTTTGATGCCGAGCGAAAATTCTCAGCTGCTATCGTGGACGCGTTTTACGACGATATCCAAGCTGGAAGGGAGGACCCCGAGGCCCTCAGAGAAGAACTCATCGCATTGCCAAATGCGGAAGATGGCTATTCAAGAGTCCTTTTCGTGGGAACCACAGGAGCCGGGAAAACCTCTCTACTCCGGCAGCTGATCGGTTCCGATCCGGACAAAGATAGATTTCCATCGACAGCTCCCGCCAAAACGACCATTGCAGACATAGAAGTTGTTCAGGCTGACGGTGACTATCATGCCGCCGTTACTTTCTTCACTGAGTTTCAAGCCCAAGCCAGTATTGAGGAGTGCGTCGTCGATGCATGTCTCGCAAAATTCGACCAGTCACCAATCAATAAGGTCGCAGATAGATTTTTGAATCACCGTGATCAAAAATTTAGACTCAGCTACATTCTTGGCAGCTGGCATAAGACGAACAATCCGGGAGACGATGCAAGTGAGGACGGTGACGAATTTTCCTTCGAGGATGAACCCGAGAAGATTGATCACGAGCAAGAAGATAGCGGCATCACCGCCTCCGATCGATCCAAGAATCGCGAAGTTCTTGAGAGCTTTTTAGGTCAAATTGACACGCTGACAGAGAAGATTGTTAAGCGCCTAGCCAATGACCTGGGCATCGAGCGTGGCAAGCCCATAGGCGCTGATCGCGAAGCTGCTGAGCAGCTGATCGAAGAGAACTTCGAAGCCTATCTGGCCGAGGACGAAAGTTTCCATGAACTGGTTCAAGACGTTCTGGACCGAGTTCGCGAGCGCTTCGACCTCATCGAAGAGGGCATCCTTGAACGGCACCGTTCTGGTTGGCCCAGACGGTGGCAATTCGACACGAGCGACCGAGAACAATTCATAGGTCATATCCGCTGGTTCTCCAGCAACTACTGGCCCCATTTCGGCCGGTTGCTTACCCCTCTGGTAAACGGAATCCGCGTGAAGGGGGCGCTCTTCCCCGCGTTCGCTGAGACTCAACCCCGCCTCGCGTTGATTGATGGCCAAGGCCTCGGGCACACGCCAGATTCCTCATCAAGCGTAACAACACACATTACGAAGCGGTTTGATCGTGTGGACGTGATCCTCTTGGTAGATAACGCTCAGCAGCCGATGCAGGCAGCCCCCCTTTCCGTTCTCCGCTCCGTCGCAGCCAGCGGCCACAGCGAGAAACTAGCCGTGGCATTCACCCATTTTGATCAAATTAAGGGACCGAACCTTCGAACATCTGCCGATAAGCGCGGACATGTTATGGCGTCGGTCCTGAACGCTTTATCCAATCTCCGGGACGTTCTTGGCGCTCCTGTAGTCAAAAGCATAGAGCATGGCATTGACGATAGGTGCTTCATGCTTGGTGGCGTCGATCAAAATCTATCACGACTGCCTGGCCGGGCGGCGGGCTACATGCACGATGAATATGGTTGTCTACTGAAGTTTTGTGAGAAGGCCATTCTTCCTCCGCCGCCGCCAGAGGCATGCCCCATCTATGACCCCACTGGCATCTCCTTCGCCACTCGAGAGGCTGTGTCGAATTTTCAGGGACCCTGGCTTGGCCGGCTCGGTTTAGCAGCGTATGAAGGAGTCAGGAAAGAACACTGGACTCGGGTGAAGGCGCTTAACAGACGCATTGCAGGAGAGCTAGACGATGAATACGACACGCTTCGGCCGGTTGCTGACCTTGTAGCAAGAATGACTGAGTCAGTTTCCCGCTTCCTTGATGAACCCAACAGCTGGACGAGAGAACCTGAAAACGAACAGGAGCGCCAAGCCGCGATCGCTCGGATCCGCAGAGCAGTTTCGTCTGCGATGCATGAGTTGGCGCTTAAGCGCGTCGTGGAGCAGCACCTTGCTGATTGGCGGAGCGCTTACGACCTCCGGGGTGCGGGTTCAACATTCCAGCGAGCCAGAACCATCCGAGGCATCTACGACGAAGCCGCCCCGATCCCGGACGCCGTGATGCCACCGCCATCCAAACAGTTCCTCGCAGAAGTCCGTCGCATAGTGACCAGTGCCATTGAGGCTAGCGGCGGTGAAGTAGGACTCGCCGAATTAAGCTGATTGAGCCAGACCATCGGCGAAGTCCCCGTCTATGGTCACGCCCGATCGGCTTGATAAGGAGAAAAAAATTCGTCAACCTTCAGGGAAACAACCTGAAGGTCGGCGGCGAAACCCACCGTCCCTGCGCCATTCCGACACTCGCCCCGAATCCATGGAAGCAAGAGGGAACGCAGTCGCGCGAAAAGCAGCGCGTTACCAAAGGCTTGTACGGGATTGCCCTGCCCCAAAACCCCTACCCAGGTTTTCGCTCTGACCACACAGAACTACGATGAACTTCGACCTGCTACGTTCAGATTATGAGCCTGATGATAGATCTCTATTCCAAGCATAAATATAGAAGCGTTATTTCACCTTAGAGGCCGACCATTCTCATTTTATAGCTTACAATTCTCAGTTAATGGGAAACGCCACAAAACGACCAAGAGCTGAAAAAATATTTATGAATCATCTTTGGATCGAGATAAATTGTGCTTTAAATAATTAGCTCAACCAGAGTTTTCAAAAATGCTTATCTATGAAATAAACGGCACCAAATATGTTTTCCGGTAACGCTCTTTATATTTTTGTTCTGTTAGGTCACCATAGATTTCTAAGGTCGGAATACACGTGGTGGGGACCATGTGCGGGCTTCCTGACGCGCACGCCATCCATCGACGGCCGCCTGCAGATTCAGCCACACATCTGGGCTTGTTTCGAACACACGCGAGAGTTTGGCCGCAAGGTCCCGGTCGACACGGGCGCTACCCACATTGTTGACAAGCTGACTGATGAACTTCTCGCTGCGGCCGACAGTTCGCGCCAACAACGCTTGCGACACACCGCGCGGCACCAGGAACATGGACTTAAGGATGTGGCCGGGCGGCGTAGGGGCTCTCTGCCGTACGGGGCGCATATCTTCGCTTAATGTCTCTAATGCCATCTTCCTTGCTCCTCAGGGGTCTTCTTCAAGATAAATGGAGTTTCTGGGTTCTGCGCCTCATTCATTTCTCTTCACTTGGGAAATCATACAGGGTCGAAACTAAACGTCTGCTCCTCGTACTGTTCGGCCACAATGGCAGCGCGGCGTAACGCCTCAAACTGCAATGGGTCGTGATCGATACTTGGCCCTTCTTCCGCATTCATCTCCATCATCTGATCGATTTGATGCATTAGAACATGATAATCGGCCTCACTGAGTTTAATGCCGACTTGGCGAAGGGTAGCCTCATCGGTCGCAGAACCGATTATGCTTTGTAATTTTTCCATCGTTACCAACTTTTGGTCACTGCAATTCGATTGAAGTTAGCAAAAACATGCAATTCGCACATCTGCCAATATTGGGCATACGAACCTAGCTGCGAGAGCTGAAGATTTCTCTCCAGTCGGTTTTTCTACAATTGATCATAGCGTCATCATTAACATTCAATAACGACTCGCATCGGAGTTGCCATTGGGCACGTTCTCATTTGAGAACGCGACTGTATATTGCTCAGTGTTCAAACGCTCAACTCTATTAATGCGATTTGCCACAATAGCAGCGAGCTTCTGGTCCCGGCGCGGCACCAATATTTGTGCTGTAGGAAAAATTTAACCCTTAAAGCATACCGTAATTTCTTGCGGGGGGTATATGTTTTCAGTGTATTCAGAAATCAAAGTCGTTCCGGATTTTTGTGCAGGGGAAGTTTTTTCGAGTTGGTTTCGTCGACTCGCTAATGCCCACGGCCTTAATGCGAAAGAGCTTTATTCGTTTTTAATGCCTGGCTCGCAATTGGCCTCATACGACCTTGATCGTCATTCCTGTGATGCGTTGATTGTTGGTCTGTCCAGCAAAGCGCAGATGAATGTAGACACCCTAAACCAATCGATGCTCAGAAAATGGGAAAGCTGTGTTACAGGCTCCGTTGGCCCAAGGGAAAAAATATGGTGGTTGGCTCCGGCAGGGCGAGACGCACGGAAAAGGTCTTTCGGTCAGCAGCTCTGCGTTGAGTGCATAAAAACAGACCAAACACCGTTCTATCGAGATTATTGGCGGCTAGGTTTTGTCACTACTTGCCCGGTGCATGGAAGTAATCTTCTTGATAGATGCGAATGCTGTGGCGAGCCAGTTCAGGTGCTATCCTCCACACAAATCGATCAAGCACACGAGGTGTGTTGGAACTGCGCTCATCACTATGGGAGCCAGGAATCTGCTTATCCCAAGAACTTACACATAGCACGTGCTCAAGCGAGTTTGCTCAGGATTGTTGCCGACAATTGGGCACCTTTGAGGGGGTACGGAAAACTTCATAGCGTCGTATACTTCAGGCTTCTTTATATTTTGATGCGTTTATTGATATCGGGGCGTTATGCAAAGACGTTACGTGAAGCTATCGATATGCATTCCGAGGCATTGCCAATTAGCGGCAAAGACCCGCCGCGTGTTAAGGAGGTTGAACATCTAAATCCGCAATATCGTGGTGCCGAAATTGCCCGCGCATGGTGGCTTACATTGGAATGGCCTAAGCGATTCGTTGACGTCTGTTCGTCTGCCGGTATCACGAGCAGGGATATTCTCAAGGGCAACAAGATCTATCCGTTTCCGCTAGAAAAGGTCGCACATGAGCATCTTTCAAGTCTGTTAGAAGTAGCGAATGCAGATGAGGTTCGAGCAGCAATTAGCTTGCTCAAGAAAAAAGAAATTACCCCTACGCGGATTGAATTGGAAAAACTACTTGGTAAAAAGTTTAGTTGCGAAGTTGAAGGCATTGAGCCAGGTCGCGTGTGTGCGCGGTACGGTTCTAGCCGTTATTGGAAACTTGACGGGGTCTCGCCGGAGATTCGAGAGGCGGCGAAGAAAGCCGCAAAGCTATCCGGAGACAATATAGGGAGTTGGGTAGAAGATACTTTAAGAACCGCGCTTGAACAGCGTGAAAGCAGCTCTTAAGAATCCATGGTTGATGCTTTTCTTCTTTCTTGAGGGGGCACCCAATCAAGATTCTCGATCAACTCTTGTTTGATGATGCCATCGTTATCTAACAAAGCTCTCTCAATCAGCTTACACATAAACTGCCATGCTTCACCTGTGAGCCCGTTGCATTTCGTATGAATAATTGAAAAAGCTTTTTTTCCGACAAGTGTCTCAGGGTTTTTTACTCCTGCTCGAAGAGCAATTTGCCCAAGAAACTCCCCGAAATCTGTGTTTTTAGACCATTTTGGTAGTTTTGCTGGAGTAAATCGTGACCCCCATTGTTGGTCTGTTTGTAGTGCGTTCACAACATAGGGTGTGCCTACTGCGACAATGGATAACTGCAACTCATTGCTCAAATGCTTAAGCACATTCAAATAGACGGTTCGCTGGTTCGCTTTGCCAACAAGCATACTTTGCATCTCATCAACTATGAGCACGCGCGTTTTTAGACTTTCTAGGGTGCGAAGGACCAAATCTTGTTTCCTGGCAATGGTCCAACTGGGTGCAAAGATTGCGTGGGTCTCTCGAAGGATTGCAGAGTAAATTCCGCTGCCATCAGCGGTGGGGGGTGATTGGATATACACGACCGATTGTTGGTTGGAGGTGTCGCCCTTTATTTCTACTTCATCTATCGCACGGACAAATTCTCTAACGAAAGAAGTTTTCCCAGAATTCGCGTCACCCGAGATAACGCAACTTGGAGGACGATCTGTTCTTGGATGATCATAGATTCTTTTAAGTTCACCCATGAGTTTCGTTGCGGCAGGATAATTGATCCAACAAGGCTTCCATATTCGAGCTCTGAGCTCATTCTTCTCATCTGTAAAATCCTGGCCGAACAAGTCACTTTGATTTTCTCGGATGGGATTTTTTGCATTACTGGCTTCCTGCATTAATCTATTTCCCGCCATCTAGGGACTAAGACTACATTTGGAGATTGCTCATCGTCTGCGTCCAAATTCTCAGCTTCGTCAGTATTGTTGACGATTAATCGAGGGCGCTGTTTCGGTTCAGTTTCAAGTCGAACAGCGTTATCCTTTTTTCGTTGCTGCGCGCGCCTAACCGCGGTGGTTTTTTTCTTTGCAGTTGAGACTTCGTGCTCGATGCTATCGTAGGTTCGAAAAATGAGTTCTTCGTCGATCTCAGATTGCCCCTTGTCTCGCAGCCTTTTGATGATGGCTCTAAGTTCCCAAACGGAGATCGACGGATATCCGGTATCGCGATACGGGATTTCAAAATATTCCTCTAGTTCCGGATCGAGGAAATAAATTCGCGAAATATCATGAGGGTCTCGACGCACCGTAAATTTAACATTTTGGCCGCCTTTCTTCACACCGACCCACCGCTGCAAGATCTCAGATGAATAATTGATTCGATCCCAAGTTATGCCAGTTCGCTGAATCGATCTCTCAGCCAATGGAAGAAAGTCCAATGCAAAACGTTCGGGATCCTCTATTGTTGAGATAATGCCGCGGCCAGCTCTCTTGTCAGTCCCATTGATCCCCTCACGCCACTTTGAAAGAGGTGACTGACCAAGACTTGAATGTAACCGTTGATGGTAATCACCAACGATAAACAGCAATAAAATTCGCCGGGCCTCATCGAGCGTAATCGCTGCGCCCTCACGGGGATTGTTAATTCCTTTTTTGAGTATGTTCGAAAATGTCGTACCTGGAAGGCTATGCACACTTGTATTGATTGTGCCCATCATCCGTTCAATATGTGCGCCGTAATTGGGTGTATTTACTGGGCGGTAATCAATGTCGATCTTATGTTCTTCGCATGCCTTGATGATGGTTGCGCTTTTAAAGTCTTTACCATTGTCAAAATGAAGTTTTCGCATCTTCCCCCAGACAGGCCACTCCCCCTCAATACCCAATTTGCTAATCATTACGTCTTTTTCTAAAACGCTATTCCGAATGCACATTCCGACAGAAAACGCACTTGGATGATCTAGAGACAAATACATCCCAGTTATCATTCGGCTGAAGCTATCAATGGCTAACGTTAGCCATGGTCGACTGATGGGTAAGCGGTCCTCATCGTCTACAAGCTCAAGATCAAGTTGCGTGTGATCAATCTGAACGGTCGCCAAAGGAAAATCAGCATCAGGAAATTGACCCTTTACGAGGTCATATTTCTCACGAGAGGCTTTTTTCCCATCTCGTTTTTTACTGACTTCTCTGAGATCAAGCGCCTTGATGCGTTCTCGGATCGTGTTATCTGCTGGCTTCTTCTGATTGGCTTTTTTACACAGTCTCGCCACTTCCTTGATCACAGCTTTTTGGGTGCCACGTTGTTTTGTCAGATATTTTGATTTGATGGCTTCCGTAATAATTTTTTCGACTGATTTCGATAACTTTCCGCCGCGCTTATTTGAGTTATTCGGGACTAAACTACTCAACGTGCCAGTACTCTGGTGTCTGTCGATCCAACGAATTATTGTACGAGTGGCGACATCGAATTTTGCTGCTTGCTCTGCAATTATTTTATGTTTCTTTGTGGGGGTCTCTAGTACCGGCCTGATAACCTCATACCTGAACTTTGCTATTTTCCATTGAGCATCCGTAAAGCTCTCTATTGGACGGGTGGTTTTTTCGCCTTTTTGTTTTCGTTTTTTCAGTTCGCGGATATGTGCTGAGACAATGTCGCCGTCACTTCGAACACGGACTAAAACCTTATCAATATCGGTTTGACTGATAATTTCGCATTCCATACCTCGTAGGTAGAACGTCTCACCAATATTGTATGAAATTGTTAAAGACATATCTCTAAATCACCTTGCGAGGCGGAGCATTGTTTGAGGACAAATCTTTGTATTCAAATCGAAAGTAATTTCTTTATTCGCTACCAAATTCCAAACAACGGGCAGCCCTAAAGCTCGATCCTCTTTGTAAGGCCAAAGAGTTTCGAGGAGTGACTGTAGCTTGACGGGTTGAAGTGAAGAAAGTGTTTCAATGACGAATTGCTTTGTTTCAGCGTCTGTATCTGCGTTCCGAAACATTTGAAGAAAATGTGCATTTTCAAGCCTGGGGCCTCGAATTTCCTTCTCAGTCCAAATCTCAAATTTCCAGCCCTTCTGTGAAGCGAAATCAGATGCTGCCTGAATTTTAGATTTTAGAATGTCTGCAACTCTGTTCGACGGTTTAACTTCCACCAGAAGGGCTTGCTGCCCTGGGCGAGTAACTAGAAAGTCCGGCGTATACTTTCGGGCCTTGCTGTCCTCGTCAGTGTATTCTATCCGAACAGGTTGTTCTTCAATCTGAGCGTTCGGATATTCGAAGCGCATAAGTGCAACAAAATCTGACTCCAGTTTAGACTCGGAAGCTACGGATCGGTGCCCGTTTCGAACCGCACGTCTGCCCGTTACACTGGTATGGCTATTTGGTATCCGGCGAACTGGCATAACCAATTATACCGTATGTGGTAGTATCGTCTATTGTTTTGATGCATATTTATGTGAATGAAAGATTCAGGCGGTATTCAACAAAATGACTGTGCCGTTGCAGCTTAATATCTAGAAGAGTTTCTATAAGGTGTCTTTGATCTGATCTTAATTCTGAATAGCCAGACAAAACGCGAGTCCTCGAGAAAATAGCACGAACAAGTCATTTTTGATGATATATGATTTACGGTCAGCTGGCTTTGGTGGCGAGAAAATTCGTTTGGGAGAAGATCAAATTTGTCACTCGTCTAAGAGAAGGTTCAGTATTATCGCAACCGCCTGATCGACTTGTTTACAATCAGAAAATCGACCGAAGCTAAAACGAATGCACTCCGACGCGAAACTTCGCTCGTGGCCCATGGCTTGAATTACACGGGAAGGTTCGATAGTGCCGGATGAACATGCAGATTGCGTCGAGGCAGCAATAAAGGGTTGTAGCCGAGCCAAAAGATCCGCGGCGTCTTGCCCTGGAAACCGCATGAGCGCATTTCCAGGATGACGTTGCTCGAGTGAGCCGACCAAGCTGGCCAAATTTTTTTCCTTTAGAGATTTGATGAAGCGGTCTCGGATCGCAGCGATACGCTCCCGCTCGAAATTGCCATACTCGGAAACAAGTCGGCAAGCTTCACCAAAGCCTACAATTAGTTCCGTTGGCATAGTGCCGCCCCGACGCCCGCCTTGTTGTCCTGCTCCATAAATCACTGGCGTAATAGATTCGGACATACCCGGTCCTGTCAGCAGCGCCCCAACCCCTTTTGGTCCATAGATCTTATGGGAAGAGACGGTGGCAAAAGCGATGTTGAGATCGAGCAGGTCGATATCTATTGCGAGGGGCGCTTGCGAGAGATCTGCATGGAACAGCACGCCGTTTGTCTGGCATATATCGGAAATGGTCTTGAGATCTGCGATGGCCCCATTCTCATTGTTGACACCGACAATGGATACTAGTGCGGTATTGTCGCTGATCATCGCGCTAAGGCAAACCGGATCCGGGGCGCCACGTTCATCAAGAGGGATGTGTCGAGCCGTCAAATGGCTTTGTGCGGCTTCATTGAGAATCGATCCATGATCTGCTGCGCCGATCAGGAGATCCGTACACTGTGAATGGGCTGCTATCGCCTCTGCGGTGCGTATCGCAACCGTATTAGCTTCGCTCGCGCCCGACGTGAAGATTACGTCATCCCCTTGAAGACCAAAGAGTTTTCCGACTTGATCCGCAGCCATTTTGATCGCTGCGGCGGCACGCCATCCAAGCGTATGATCGGCCGCGTGCGGGTTAGCAAAACACGTAGCTGACGCCACTTGCATAATCTGCATAACACGTTCGTCCATCGGCGTGGATGCCTGATAGTCGAGATAGATGGTTTCTCCAACTTGCATAATACCCTCAGTGCTGGACGATATATCCAGCACCTTGTATAACTTTTTCATGCTGGATGCTATCCCCAGGAGGTCAAATGAGCCCATACGGGTTGAAGAATGAAGAATATCGGCCATGCTTTTCGGGGCATGAGACCTTCCCACTGCGTTACGGGTGGTTGCAGAAAGCTTTTGTCGCGGTCAAGAAGGCAGCATCGCCGAAGGATGCGGTCCATGTCTTTCGTGATCCCGAGTCGATTGCGCGTTTCGGCGTTGGTCGCAACATGGTCGGTGCGATCAGATATTGGGCGACAGGTGCTGGAATCCTTGAAGAAACGAATGAAGGTCTCGAGATCACATGGCTCGGTGATATGCTTTTTGGCGATCAAGGAACGGACCCATATCTCGAGGAAGACGCGTCCCTTTGGCTACTCCATTGGTATATTGCAGGGCGTCCCCGATTAACGTCTGCTTTTTGGCTTTTTAATGAGTTTAGGGGTGGCAGCTTTGTCAGGCAGGACGCAGTTGCCTCTCTGTTAAAGATAGCTCAGGAGTGTACATGGAGCAGGGTTGCCTCAACGACCGTAGACCGGGATATTCAATGCCTGCTCAGAACCTATATCGGAGGTCGCGGCTCAAGCGAGGCGGGAGAGTCGATGCTTGCCGAGCTCGGACTGATACGGCCGGTGGATAAACAGCGCTCGCGCTTGTCGCGAGGGCGCAAGCCAACCCTACCTGACGCAATTTTTCTCTATTGCCTCAATGAGTTCTGGGACAACTTCGCCGCTGGCCAGGCTACGATGTCATTTGAGAACGCCGCATATATGCCGGGTTCTCCGGGACGGGTATTTCTTTTAGATGAAGAGGATATAGTTGATAGGCTTGAGCGGCTTGAAGGCTTTTCCGACAAAACCTTGACCTGGTCCGAAACCGCTGGATTACGGCAGATCATCCGCAACAAGAATCGTTCTAAAAAGCAGGAGCGCTACGCTCTTTACAATGCATTGTTGAGAGATCGCATGCAGGTGGCCGTATGATAAATCCTGTTGCAATCAGACCAAGATTTAGGCGTTCAGTTCGGATTGACACCGATTATGCTACGGCGGCGGCGATTGACGGATTCCATTGCCCGGCGTCGTTCCAAGCAGCTGTGATGTTCATGGCCGCTCATGTGGCGGATACCGAACAAGGCGCTTTTACTTGGACTGGTCCATACGGCGGCGGCAAGTCAAGTCTAGCACTTGCGATTGCGTGTCTTTTTGGGGCTCCCAAGCCTGTTCGTGACAATGCGGCAACCTTGTTTGGCGATAAGGTCATCGAGGCTTTGAAATCCGCACTGCCCTATTTTCCGACACGTTGGGACGTCTTGGCGCTGGTCACAGAACGCCGCTCGATTGCGGTGCAACTTTCTGATCTTTTGGATATTCCCCGCGGATTAAATTCATCCACAATTCTCAAAGAGCTTGAAGGAAGGACAAAAGAGCGCGGCTTACTTATCATTATGGATGAGCTCGGTCGAGGATTGGAGGCTGCTGCGGATGGTGATGGCGACCTCAGTCTTCTCCAGGATATTGCAGAACTTGCGGCCCGCAGCCAAGGAAAGTTGATCTTTCTCGGCATTCTGCACCAAGCCTTTGAGGAATACGCAGAACGGCTTGGTCTCAAGGCCCGGGAATCTTGGGCTAAGATCCAGGGCAGGTTTGTCGACATCTCAATCACCGTTTCGCTCGAAGAGACCATTGAACTAATTGGCGAGGCGCTTGGTCACCAACGCTCGGGTCGCAAGGCGATGTCTCTGGCCGAAGACTGTGTCACGCAGTTACGTCCGGCTCGTAAGAAATCAGAAGCTAAGCGGATGGCCACCAAACTCGCACGAGCAGCGCCGCTTCATCCCCTGACCGCTTGCTTGGTCGGACCAATGTCTCGACGCCGTTTTGGGCAGAACCAGCGGAGCGTTTTTTCGTTTCTTAGTTCGTCCGAGCCTTTCGGTCTTCAGGATGCGCTTACGAAAGAAGCGATCAATGGCTTTTATCCACCTCATCTGCTTTGGAACTACCTGCAGGCCAACTTTGAAGCGGCCATTTTATCTTCGCCGGATGGGCGCCGGTGGACATTGGCACACGACGTTCTTGAGCGATGCGTGGCGCGTGGTGCGAGTGATGTTGAGCAACAAGTTTTAAAGACGATAGCTGTCTTCGAGCTGCTTAAGGATCGGTCTGGTCTTGCTGCTCATGCCGATACAATCGCATTGGCTCTAAATGAGATCGACCGTGCTCAGATTGAAACTGCGTTGGTGCGACTCGAGCAACAATCAGAAATCGTCTTCCGAAAGCATGCGGACATTTATGTGCTTTATGCTGGGTCAGATTTTGATGTTGAGATGCGACTAGCAGAGGTTCTTTCCGAAACGATAGAAACCGATCTCAATTTAGTTCGTGCGTTGGCCGATCTTCAACCAATGCTGGCCAAGCGCCACTATGAAGAAACTGGCGCAATGCGTTGGTTCGAAGTGTCAATCGAGCCGGTCTCCGAGTTGGAGGTTTTTAGTCCACCTAAGTATGCTCAAGACGTAATCGGTCGAATAATCTTCGCTTTGCCCCTGAAAGGTGAAGGTCCGGAAGAGGCCGAAAGCTCCTATAAACGGGCTGTGGGTGCCCACAAGACTTTCCCCTTGATCATCGGCCATCATGCTCATGCCGACAGACTTCTGGTCCTGACAAGGGAACTCGCGGGACTGAACGATCTCGAGGCAAGGTTTCCGGAACTAAGAGGGGATCCCGTTGCTCGGCGAGAAATCGATGCTCGGATTGCTGAGGTTCGTCAGAATCTTGAGGATATGCTGCATGGTTTGATTAGTGAATGTCTTTGGTACGAGGTCGGCCAGGAACCACGACGACTGACCAAACGTTTACTGAACGACCGACTATCAACGCTGGCTGACGAGATATTCTGCGACACTCCACTCATTCGTAATGAGTTGCTGAACTGTTCAGAACCATCCTCGAACGCAGTCAGTGCTCGCACCAAACTCATGAAACGAATGGTGATACGAGCTTCCGATCCAGATCTGGGGTTTGAAGGTAAAAATTACCCTGCCGAACGAGGGCTCTATATTTCACTTCTACAAGAGACAGGGATTCACGCCGGAGGAATGTATCGCGTACCGGCCAAAGGCGACGTGTTGCGCCCCCTATGGCGAGAGGCAGACCGCTTACTTGCGACCTCTGAAGGTGGCATCGTCACCGCGGAAGAAGTGATCCACGCTTGGGGCAAAAGCCCGATTGGGCTGAAAGCTGGCCTCGGCCTCGTGTACGTGGTGGCGTACATTCTTTCCCGTCGTGATAGCGTTGCGGTTTACGGCGAAGGTATCTTTCAGAGCAGTTTCAATGAGCTTTGCGTTGAGTTCCTAGCGCGGTCTGCCAAGGATATTGGCCTGCGCCGTGTAGAGATGGAGGGTTTCATAGGTGACACGCTTGAAGTGCTTGGCGGCTTGTTGAAGCATAGCAAGTCTGCGGAGCCCCTCATCGTTGCGCGTAGCATAATCGGCGAGTTCGATGCGCTTGTCCCTTGGACTGCAAGAACTCAATCACTCTCTCCTCAAACGCTGCGGGTGAGGGAGATCCTCAAGCGAGCAAGTGATCCGAACAAGCTTTTGTTTGAAGATTTGCCGCGCCTGACTGAGCCGCTTACTGATGGCAGTTATGACCCGAATGCAACAGCTGTTCTTCTCAGAGATGCGCTGGCGGAAATGCGAGCGGCTTACCCAAAAGTTCTCGATGAGCTAAAGGATTTGATTTTGAGAGAACTTGATGTGCGCGGCCAGAGCGACTTAGCTTTGAAAGACTTGCGCGATAGAGCAGATAACATTCGGCATATTGGCGGCGATTTGCGTCTGGAGGCTTTTGTCGGGAGGCTGACGCAGTTTCATGGCACGCGCGAGGATATGGAAGGAATTGCTGGAGTGGCGGTCAACAAGTTACCGCGCGACTGGAATGATGGTGACCGAGAGCATGCGGCGGTGGGACTTGTAGGGCTTGCGACGTCTTTTCTCAAAACGGAAACAATAGCCCGAGTAAAGGGACGCAAGAACCGTAGGCATGCGCTCGCCGTGATGTTGGCCAAGGAAGGTATGCCACATTCTCTTTTTCGGGAGTTCGAAGTTTCGGATGTCGACCGGCATGATGTCGAGCGCCTCGCCGCTAGCCTAGACCGCGCGTTGAGCAAGGCTGACCACCAGAGCCCGGAAATTATCCTGGCAGCTTTGATCGAGGTTACGTCCAAATATCTCAATGTAAGCGACGAGCAGCGCGTGGGAGAAGGTGTTTGAGTTCAATTCGTCATGTTCTGGGTCTTTCGGGTGGACGAGATAGTGCCGCACTCGCGATATTCATGCGCCAGCGGCATCCGGAAATTGAGGTGGAATATTTCTTCACAGACACTGGCAAGGAGCTGCCGGAGGTCTATGATTATCTAACTCGTTTGGAAGGTTATCTCGGCAAACCGATACGGCGCCTCAATCCAGATCGGGATTTTGATTTCTGGCTGAAGACTTACAAAAGCTATTTACCCTCGGCGCAATCACGATGGTGCACACGACAATTGAAGCTCCGTCCCTTCGAAAAGTGGGTGCGTGAATTTCTTGAAGCGGGTGAAACGGTAATCTCCTATGTGGCGATCAGAGGCGACGAAGAGTATCGCGAAGGCTATCAGTCCAACAAGGACAAGCTCCTGGTTAGCCTGCCCTTCAAAGAGGCATGTATTGACAAGGCCGGCGTCATCGAAATTCTTGAAGGTGCAGGCTTGGGATTGCCTGACTACTACGAATGGCGCACGCGTAGCGGCTGCACTTTCTGTTTTTTCCAGCAGAAGATCGAATGGGTTCGACTGCTCGAGCGACATCCCGACGCGTTTGAGGAAGCTAAGCGCTATGAAAAAACTGCGATTGAGCACGGTTCACCCTTCACTTGGAGCCAAGGAGAGTCTCTCATAGACCTTGAGCAGCCCGAGCGTCAGGAACAGATTAAGGCGGATCATCAGCGCCGCTTAGAAAGGGTGCGAACACGAATGCAGGTGAATCCATTGAGGCCAGACGCCTCTCTTGATCTTGACGATGTATACGGTGGTGCGGCTAAAGCGTGCCTCACGTGTCATAAGTAATTGTATCAATATTTTCGAATTCTATCTATGGTTCTCGAATGTTTAAGGTAACCGCACGAACCGTCCTAGAATTAGGATCGGAGCTTATCAGTTCCGATGCTATTGCGTTTTACGAGCTGATTAAGAATGGAATAGATGCGGGATCCGAAGACGGCGTGACGATTAAATTCGATATCGCTTTAGGCCGGCGGGACTATCAAGAAACGAAGGCCCAAATCCTCCGAGCAATTGAGTGTCAGGATGATGACGACTCTGGTGAAATTATTGAAATCGAAGAATTTAAGGAGGTGTTGTCTGACAAACTCAACACTGAAGCAGGTGACTTTTGGGATGATGCTAGCGAACTCATTGACGAGTCGGACAGTTACGAAGATTTACTGATTGCACTTGAAAAAATCAACAACTTGAACTCGATAACTATCTCAGACACCGGATCTGGCATGTCTTTAACCGAGCTCAATACCGTGTTTCTTGTTATTGGGACCTCGTCAAGAAAAAGTGAAATAGACTCTGCCGTTGCCAGTGGCGCGTCGCATACGCCATTTCTTGGCGAGAAAGGCATCGGGCGATTGTCGGCCATGAGACTCGGCGATGGTCTCTCCGTCCGGACGGCAAAAGCAACCGACAAGAGCTACAATCTCATCGATATCGATTGGTCCGCCTTCGACGATGCTTCAAAAATGATTGAAGACATCGAAGTCAAACCCAAAAGGGGAAGCAAGAAGGATGAGCCTGATTTCAGCGGCACGGATGTCAAGATTACTAAACTTAACGCAGATTGGAGTGAGAATCGTGTCGATCGTCTGGCGATTGATGACTTCTCACTGCTTGTTAATCCCCTCGGCAAGGTTTCCGGTCAACGCATCGCCGTATTCTGGAACGGAAAACGGGTCAAGATCCGCCGGCTAGAGAAAAGTTTCCTATCGCACGCGAATGCATTGGTTCGCGGCAAATATCGCGTGGTCAACGGCAGCCCGGAACTAGAGCTTAGGATTGAGCTAATCAATATTGGATTTGGGCACCCTAAAGAGGTGAGCATTGAGACCGCCACCGCGGATATTCTGCGCGGTGCGTTAGTTGGCCCCAAAGCGAAACGCCGGAGGATGAACAAACGCGATATTGACTATTCCGCATTATATCGCGTCGGCCCTTTCGATTTCGAACTCTACTGGTTCAATCGATCGATATTGCGCAAGGGTAGATCGACCGGGGAGTATGATGCGCTTCGGAACCTTCTCGATCAATGGATGGGTGTTCGATTATACCGCGATGGTTTCCGAGTCTATCCGTACGGTTCTGAGGATGACGACTGGCTTGAACTCGACAAGACGGCCCTTGCATCCAAAGGCTACGCACTCAATCGAATACAGCTTGTCGGTGAAGTCGAGATCGGTCGGCTGCAAAACCCTCAGCTCATTGATCAAACAAATCGAGAAGGCCTTCGGCAAACGCCTGAAGAGGCGATCCTGAAGGAGACAGTTCAGTTCGCCGTAGAACGTCTTCGAGATGAAATGAACCGTGTCACCCGAGAACAGAAAGACGCTAAAGAACCCTTTATCGCCGACGAAACCAAGACGGCCGACCTCGAGAAGCGGATGAAGACGGCAATCCAGTCAATTCGAAAGGTCGTTCCTTCGGAACATCGAGAGGTTGTCCAAGAGCTCGAGCTGATGCGCGAGGAATTCGCACGGTATACGGCCCAAGCCCGCGAGCGCATTGCCGATATGGAAAAGGATGCTGACCAAATGCTCGCCATGGCGGGTATCGGTTTGATGGTGGAAGTTGTCGCGCACGAACTCACCCGGTCGGCCGAAGATGCACTCGACGTTCTGAATAGCCTGAAACGCAAGACCATACCCGAAGAAATTCGCCGCCGACTTGAAAGTCTGAGAGCTTCAATGACGAGTATCAGCAAGCGGCTGCGAATCCTCGATCCTCTGAGCGTGACCGGAAGGCAGCGCAGAGAGCGTTTTAATCTGGATGAGCTATTGAACGATATCTTGGAAGCTCATGAGGTCCAGTTTGAACGGCATCAGGTTAAACTAAACGTTCTGCTTCCTGCCCGGTCGATCCAGGTATCTGCGGTCAAAGGCATGGTCGTTCAGGTGCTGGAAAATCTGATCTCCAATTCGCTCTATTGGATGGATATCGAAAAACAGCGGAAAATGTCATTTAAGCCAGAGTTGACGATTTTAGTTGAAAACAATCCGCCGCGAATTCGGTTTGCCGACAATGGCCCCGGAATTTCAAAGCAGTACAAGGATCGCGTATTTGATCTCTTCTTCTCATTAAAAGACAAGAGCCGGCGTCGAGGCCTAGGCCTCTACATCGCCCGGGAGGCAGCGGAGCATAATGGTGGCGATCTGATCCTGGCCCCGGACGCACTCAACGACGAAGGGCGTTTTTCTACCTTCGACTATCGGGTGGTGGGAGAAGAGGTTTGAGCGATAGACAGCTAGTACTTGAAGCAGGGATCTGTTCCGCAATCATCGTCGACGATGGGTATGACGAAATTCCCCAGGTGGCGGAGCTCCTCGATGAGGACGGCTGGAATAGCCTGTTTGACGACACGCAGGGCGCCGAAGCAGCGCGCATTGAGGCTTTGTTTCCCGGCTATAATCCTGAGGCCTGGGAAGAGCTAAAGTCCAACCAAGAGTTTGTCGACGCCCTTTGGCAAAATCGGGAAGCTATTCGGGATTTGCTAGGTGAGCTTTTTGACGTCTACGAACAGAAAATACAGGACAACCGCCCCTTCCTGGAGGCAACGGAAGCTGCCCTCAATACACTCGGCATCCCATTTCAGACATGCGGTCGCGATTTTGTAGAGGCCGCTGTCAACGCGGATCTAATCATCATCGACCTCTTCCTCGGCATTCAGCAAGGCGTGAGGGATCGCCAGTTGACCGTCGAGCGGCTCAAAGAGGCAATCACACACCGCGGAAATCGTCCGCTTCCTTCAATAATCCTCATGTCGCAGGTTCCGGGGATACATGATCTGGCGAGAGATTTTCGCCAGGACGCTCAGCTCCACGCTTCAGCCTTCCGGCACATAAGAAAGAGCGATTTATCAAAGCCAGGACGGATGGAAGGGCGGATCCTCACCCTGGCATCGCATCGGTCGGACAGTCAGGCGCTAGCTACCTTCGTGGATACTTGGGAAGCCAAAGCCATCAATGCCGTCCAAGCAGCCGCAGGCACCTTGCGTAAAATTGACATTGATGACTTGCAGCATATTCGGAGCATGTTGCTCCGCTTTGAGGGGCTAAATACGTCCAGCTACATGCTCGATATCTTTGACCGTGTGCTGCAATTTGAAATCGAGTCCCACAGCGCTGTGCTAAGCGCTGCTATTCGGCTCGATGAGATCGCGGATGATCCAGCACCGTTGATGATCTCAAACGATCGCGACACTTATGCAGTTCTGGAACAGACCCTCTTCGTCAACCCAAAACGCCGTGCTCACGCCACTGGTGCTGAGTGGCCAATTGCTTTTGGCGACATCTTAGGGCCAAAGCCTGGAAATCTGGCAAAGCCTCGTGGGTTCTTTTCGGGCCGAACGGATTTAGTATTTTTCGTCGCTTCGCCGGAATGTGATCTGATCCGGAAAGATGGACTGATAACGGCCTTGCTCGTTTCAGGATCGTTGAAAAAAATTGACATGGCCAAGCCCGGCCTTGCCGTGACAGCGAAGACAACTCCTGTGATCACGATGGACGAAGGCCAGCGCTTTCAGGTCGATTGGGATTTTGGTGATCTGCGCACTATTAAGCTGGCTCAGGCGAAACGCTTGCTTCATGCAGATAGCGGTGACGTGTCGATCGTTGCAAGGCTTCGGGAAGGGTCTGCGCTCAACCTGCGCCAGCAGTTACTCAGTAATGTCGGACGGGTTGGTGAACTTGCCCCGCTCCCTAGGTCTTTGAAGTTTCGAGCTGATCTCCATATCCCGCTTCAAAATGGCAGTACGGAGCCGGTCGCCATGCCTGCTGGTGTAACGATCACTGGAAACGTGCTCATCCCAAGAAGAGGGAAGTTTGCTACAGTGATCATTGATTCTAACTGTGAAGACGAACTAACAGAAGTCTTACTGGGTTTGAATCTGACGAATGTTGCTGCGCGGAGTAAATCGATGTTGGAAACCCTTAAGGAACAGACTCGAATCCGACAGATTTTTAGATCCGGATTTCAAGGGATCGACCTTCCACTGAATATACCGCGCGTCGTCGGTTTGCTTAAGCTCGGCGAAGAGCAGCCGGATACGGATGAGAAAAAGCCGAATACTGACAAAGTTGGCACTGTAATAAATAGTTCCGAGCCCGAAAAGGAACTGGGAAACAAAGTGAAGTCGGCTGGCCTTATTCTTCAAATCGTCTTAGATGAGGCGAATTAAACCTTGAACGTAGAAGAATTATTTTGGAAATTTTTTCAGTGCCCCGTCGAGGGTGACGTTCACAGCACCCTTAAAGAGACTGGTCTTTTTAATTCGCCTAAAAACTGGAAACCCTATGGTGGGACTGACAACAACTACGGCGTTGTCGAGAACCAGCAGGCTTCACCGATCCCCGCTCTAGTTGAGAAGATCACAAATGGCATTGACGCAATTTTAGAACGACGTTGTTTGGAAGAAGGAATAGATCCCAAATCCAACAATGCACCGGGGTCTATCCAAGAGGGCGTATCTAGCTTTTTCCCAGATCATAAAAATTGGGACCTCACCGCTCACCGCAAGCAACAGTCCGAGATGTTGCAAATTATTGCAGACGGACCACGCATGGAAACATCGCTGGTCATTTTCGATGAAGGGGTTGGGCAGGCGCCAGAGAATTTTGAGGATACGTTTCTATCACTCCTTCGGGGAAATAAGAATGAAATCCATTTTGTGCAAGGCAAATACAATATGGGCGGTGCCGGCGCGGTCGTGTTCTGCGGTAAGCATCGATATCAGCTTGTCGCCTCCAAGCGTTTCGATGGAAGTTCCGAATTTGGGTTCACGCTTGTTCGCCGCCATCCGCTAACGGCGTCTGAAGAATTAACCCGCAAAAACACCTGGTACGAATATCTCGTGATCGACGGGAAGATTCCTTCTTTTGAGATTTACGAGCTAGACCTGGGACTGGCAAACCGAAAATTTCGAACAGGCAGCATCATCAAGCTCTACTCCTATGACCTGCCATCTGGGTCACGGTCAGTTATATCTCGCGATCTTAATCAGAGTCTGAATGAATATCTTTTTAGCCCAGCACTGCCAATCTTGACCGTCGATACTGAGGCAAGATATCCCGATGATCGGAATCTTGAACGAGACTTCTTTGGCCTGCAGCGACGCCTGGAGGAAGACGACAGTAAATATGTACAGGCTTATTTCTCTGACGAAGTTAACGATGCTGAAATCGGAATCCTGAAGGTTACCTCCTATGTCTTCAATGCAAGAGCCGAAGGAAGGTCGTCAAAAGAGACCCGAAGCACCGTCCAACGCGAGTTCTTTAAAAACGGTATGGTGGTCCTCTTCTCGATGAATGGCCAGGTTCACGGCCATTTGACATCTGAATTTGTTACACGTTCTTTGAAGTTTCCTTTGCTGAAGGATCACCTGCTGATCCATGTCGATTGTACCGAGATCAAGACCAGTGTGCGAAACGAATTGTTCATGGCTTCACGCGACCGTCTAAAGGGAGGTGAAGAGTCGCGCGCGCTACGCAAGCGTTTAACCGCATTGCTCATTGGCGGGCGGCTAAAAGAAATCAATGCGTCACGAAAGGCATCGTTGAACATCGAAGGGAGTGATGCGGAAGATCTTCTTCGCAACATGACTCGACACCTCCCCCTTAAGCAAGATTTGGCAAAACTGTTGAATCAGACCTTTCGATTGGCAGATCAGCGCGACGGAAAACGTCAAACAGCAAAGACAAAGAAAAAAACTGAGACACCAAAACCGGATAAACCGGAGTTTAACCCGCAGCGATTCCCGTCGACGTTCCAAATCGAAGTGAAGGCAAAAGACGAATCCGGACTACCTTTGGTTATGCTTCCGGCTGGGAGTTCCAAAACCATACGATTTTCGACGGATGTCGAAGACCATTATTTCGACCGCGTATCGGAACCTGGCGAATTACGGATTGCGCTCTTGGGGCCCGAGCCATCTGAGAGCGATGGCGGTGATGAGGGGGCGCAACTGACAGATATCAAATCGATCCTCAATGTCGTCAAATCGAGCCCAGCATCCGGCACTATTCGCGTGCATGTCCATGCAACTGATGACTTGGCGGTCGGAGATGTCGTCACCATGCGTGCAGAATTATCGCAGCCGTCTGGCGCTTTGGAACAAGTGTTTATGGTGAAAATTACGGATCCTGAAAACAAGAAGCCTTCCAAAAACCCTGGGGACACACCGGATGACCGTCTCGGTCTGCCTGAACCCGTGATGGTCTACAAAGAACTGCGGGAGGATGGCTCGGAAAAGGTGATGACATGGGAGAAGCTAGACGAAAATGGCATCGATATGTCCCATGAGACGGTGGTTCACCCGCTGGCGGATGAAGATGGGTTGAGTGCTGTATACATTAATATGGATAGTACGGCTTTGCTGAACTACCGCAGTCATTTGAAGACTGAGGAGGCCATTTCGGTCGCAGAGAAACGCTATTTCTCAGCTGTCTATTTTCACACATTATTTTTATTCGCAATCACCAAGAATCGAAAATATTTACTCCATCGCGAGGCCAACGATGCGGAAGATGAACCTGTTGAGTTGACGGAATATATTTCCGATCTGTTCACAAATGCCTACGCTCAGTTCCTCTTAAGCTTTGACACTCAGGAATTGATAAGTGCGTTAGAATCTTGAAAGTTGGCTTGAAGTACCCCTTTGGATCGACCAAGAATTCTTAATCCTAGTCTCTCTTATGAGCTAAGTCAGGTATTGCCATCTCATAACACTAGTCGATTGCTGCAAAAGCCTTAAGCCCGCTAACGCATTGTTATTAAACATAACAGATGTGATATTTTGACAAATTTAAACACTATTTTGACAAAATTAAGTGGTAATTGACAAAATTAACTGAATCTCACAAGTCTCACACAGATTAATTGGTCATCTAGCGAGATGCTCAAAAATAAAATGGCTGGGGCGCTAGGATTCGAACCTAGGAATGCCGATACCAAAAACCGGTGCGTTAGACCACTTCGCCACGCCCCAACCGTTGTGATGTCGGGCGCATTTGTTTGCACACCCTCGAACACGACCGGGAAAATAGTCTAAGCGGACCAGGGCATCAAGCCCGACGTGACGATTTTTGTAGATCGCTGAAATTAAGTCGTTTGCAGCCCTGCAGCCGTAACCCACCAGGTCGGATATGCTTGGCGAACGGCGCTTGCGCAGGCTTCGGCGTCGGCCAAGCTGGCGCACAGGGCAAAGCAGGTGGCGCCGCTGCCGGACATCCGCGCCAACCGGGCACCGGGGGCGCGGCCCAAAACTTCCAATACTACGCCGATTTCGGGGGCAAGGCCGATAGCCGGGGCTTGTAAATCGTTGTGCCGGGCCCGGATAGCGTCGACCAAGGCTTCGATATCGGCGGTTTCCTGCGGCCAGCCGGCGGTCGTTGAAAACGGCGCGGAGCGGGCCTTGAACACGGCAGGCGTCGAGACTTCAACGCCCGGGTTCACCAGCACCATGGCGGTATCCGGGAGGGTTGGGATAGATGCCAAGGTCTCGCCGGTCCCGGTCATCATGGCGGGGTGTGCGGCTAGGCACACCGGCACATCGGCGCCCAGTGACTGCGCAATGCGGCGACACGCGGGCGCGTTGATGTCGATGTTCCAGAGCTGTGCCAGCGCCCTGAGCGTGGCGGCCGCATCGGCCGAACCGCCGCCGATGCCGGATGCGACCGGCAGAATTTTCGTTAACCGGATGTGTGCGCCGGTGCCGATGCTGAATGTCTGTTTGAGCGCGGCAGCGGCGCGCAAAATCAAATTGTCCGCAGGTGTCGGCAATAGGTCTGCAAAAGGCCCGTCATAATCGAGGGTCAACGTACCATCGAGCGATGGCGTCACAGCAATCTCGTCGCCGACATCGGCGAACACGACGACGCTTTCGAGCAAATGGTAGCCGTCGTCGCGCCGGCCCGTGACGTGGAGGGTCAGGTTAATTTTCGCCCGCGCGCGCTCGGATATCGAGGAAGGGTCAGCCGCCATCCGGGGTCGTCTTGATTACCGCGCCGGCTTCTTCGACAAGGCCGTTTTTGAGTTTTTGTTCAATTACGGTCTTGATCTCAGGGTCTGGCCCTAGAACCAGTGCATGATTCCACTGGAACGTCGCTTCCAGATGCCGACCGACGCGCCAATAAGCGTCGCCTAAGTGATCATTGATGACCGGATCTTCGGGGCGCAGTTCAACGGCGCGCTCCAATTCCGGCACCGCGTCGGCATAACGACCGAGCTTGTAATAGATCCAGCCCAGGCTATCGGTGATATAGCCGTCGTGCGGGCGTTTGGCGACGGCGGTCTCAATCATCTTGAGGGCGCGCTCCAAATGTACACCTTGCTCGACCCAGGAATAGCCTAAGTAATTGAGCACCAGGGGTTGATCTTTTTCGAATTCGAGGGCTTTCAGGAAATCTTCTTCGGCGCGCTTCCATTCTTTGGCGCGCTCCAAAACGATGCCGCGGGTATAGAGGATTTGCCAATGCCGAGGCTCTAAGGTGCCAATGCGTTTAACGGCTTCGTCATAAGTGGAAATCGCCTCGGCCCAGCGTTCGGCGCGGCGATAGGCATCGCCAAGTGCGAGGGGTGCATTGAAATCGTCTTTCCAGGCGTCGGTCAAATCCCGCAAGAGCTCAATCGACTCGTCGGTGCGGTTTTCCCGGTCCAGATTCGCGGCAATGCGCAGCTTCGCCGATTTGGAAAACGGGTTGTTGTCGCCGACTGCACGGTAGATATCAATGGCATCGTTAAAGCGATCCAGAGCTTCCAATATTCCGCCGACCGTATAGCGCATGACCGGGAAATCTGGACGCAAATATAGCGCCAATTGGCCGAGCACGAGGGCTGTTTCGTAGCCACCTTGGCGGTTCAGCGATGACGCGATGCCGAATAAAGCTTCGGCGACCCCGTCTTTCGCACTGCCGACCAAAATCGGCGCATCCTTACCGCCAGTGTCCAGGCGTGCCACGTCGACGTCGACGAACTGTGAATTCGGTTGCGCTTGCAAATATAAGTTAAAGGCGGCACGTGCTTCGTCGATCTTGCCTTGGCGCTCATATAGGGTGCCCAAGATACGAGCGCCCCTAAGCGTGGCGCCCCCATCGTCTTTAGTAACGCTGATGTAATAGGTTTCAGCCGCGGCCAAGTCGCCGGACAATTCATGCATCAGGCCGACGTGTAGGTCGTACAACACCCGCGTGCCACCGAGATCACGTAACGGCTTTAAGGCCTCAATACCTTTTTCTTTGCCGTCGGCGGCAAATGTGGCCCACGCGTTCAGCGCCGGCGCGGTAAAGCTGTTCAAGCCTGTACTGTCCAATCCCGACATGCGTTTCTTCAGCGCTGCCCAATCGCCTTTTTTGGCGTCGGCAACGGCAAGCGCCAGAGTTGCGATTGGGGCTTTTTTCTCAATTTCGAGATAGCGGGTCGCCAGCGTTAAGCCGTCATCAATGCGCCCGTCCATCAGGGAAAACAAAAACGTACGACGCAGCAAATTGGGCTCACCGGCGTCTTGTTCGAGCGCGCGCCCTAGGTATTTAATTGCGGCGGGTAGATCGCGCCGTTTTTGTGCAACGTGACCGGCCAGGAAATTTGCCGACAGCGAGCGCACTTCGTCTGCGTTGGATGCGGCTACTGGCACCGTCGTCAGGGTGGCAACGGTGAGCGCCGCAAAGGACGTCATCAGCGCAATGCGTGAACGTGGTCGACGAACCGTAGCCAGCATACAATTTCTCCGCTGAAATATCATCTGTTGAATAGTAGTCACCCTAGATGCCCATGACCAGTGCACGGGCACCGGTTTTACGAGTATTTCTGTATTGCGGCAGGCTATCTTGTGGTCGGCTAGGTGGTCGCCGCGTGCCGATCAAAAGCCAAAACGTGATCGCCACATTCAAAAGATTCCATGCGATGCCGTTCAAAAACGCGATTTGATACGACCAGTCAGGCCAAAAATCTCGCCTGACATCCAGCCGCCGATGGCCAAACTGATAACGGTGGTCATGAGCACCAGAGACACCCGGGTGTCGGCTTCGCTGGCCGGGAAGTACTGCCCGTACGATCTCCGTAACTGGGCACGATCCCGCCCTGTGCGAGCCCGAACAGGCCAGAGACAATATATCCAGAGACAATATATAACGACATATAATGATATAACGACATATAATGTCATCAAGCCGTCGAACGGGATGTAAAAAAGCTAAGGCTACGCATTGCAGGGCAGCCCCCAACATTATCGTGCCGAGCCCACCGATCTTGTCGGCAATCATTCCGGATGCAATCCGGCTAACGATCCCAAGCCCCAACATGACCGACAGCATCTCAGCGCCAACGAGACTGCAAGGCGTCGCCATGCGTAGGCGCCGTCGACATCGTCTGTCCAACTGCCTGTCCGTTGTGCGTCATGGAGCCACCTTTTTTGCGCCGTCACGCTGGTCACGCACCGCGCTGTCAAAATTCTGTCAAAATTTCTGCAGTAATGAGCCTAACGTTCCGAATCAACTGACTTAGATCAATGTTGTCGCCAGTTGGTTCGGCTAGAATTGCACTTCACCTCAAAAAGGGAGAAGAAAGATGACACAACAGGCCAGTGCGAGCCGTTCGTCGGCCGCAAGCAGTCCGGGAAACCGTGCAAAAAAAGATGCTACGGTAGCCAAAGTTACCCAGAAATCTGACGCTGCAAAACGTGGCGTGGTGCCTATGGATTTTGAGCGCTACGTCGATGACTTCTTCGGCAATTGGCAAGCAATGATGAAGTCATTCTTAGATTCAGCACCTGCATTGAGCGCATCTGAAACGGCCCGCCCATCGACTCCGGTCAGCGTGGACGTTTGGCGCGCGCAAGCCGATCGCTATTTTGCTGATCTCAGGCGGCATTGGGCGGATATGGCACGGTTCGCGCCGATCAGCGCATTTTCACCGCAATCAATGCCCGCTGTGCCTCCGGTGTTTGATCTGACGCAAGAAGACGATGCGTACCATGTAAGTGGTGCCGTGCCGGGTATGGATGCGGAAAACGTCACGTTAGAAATCGACGGCAATCTGTTGGTGATAAGCGGCGAGACGTCCGAAGCCAGCGACCAGGAGAAAAATGGCGTTTCCATTCACAGCGCATGCGCTGATTGTTTCTCGCAGCGGATTTTCCTGCCACCTGACGCGATTGCTGACAAAATCGAGGCGAAGGTCGAAAAAGGCATCCTCACGATTACGATGCCGCGCGCTGGCGATTTTCAATCGTCGAAGCGAAAAATTGCGATCAAAAAGTAATCGTCTAAAATTGTCGCTCAGTTTCCTGAATTATTTTGGCGTCGGTCGTGCCCGACGCCATTTTTTTGTTTCATTTTTCATCTAAGGCGGCGGCCCACTTGTATTGTTGTGCCGCTGGGTCACCTCTTGATAACGCTTTTAAGGCACACAATTTTGAGTAAGAATAATAAGGTTGCCGGTGGGTCGGCAGCCGACGCGAAGTTCGAACGCCTAATCAAGGTTTTCAGCGCGTGGTTGGTTTCTGCCCGGCAATGCCCCGGAGATAGCATCGTGAGCGAATCATCAAAGTCAGGACGAAAGCTACGCCTGTTCGCCGTTCTCGTACTTGCCGCCCTCGTCCTTTGGGGGACGCACGACTATTGGGGCGCGCTGTTTGCCACCGCGAATGTCGCGCCCAAAGCCACGTTCGATAAGGCCAAGAAGCCCATCAAAGGCGTGCCGGTCCTCGTGGCGGCTGTAGGCGAAGATCAAGATGCGGTTGTGATTGAGGCCATCGGCACGGCGCGTGCCATCCGCTCGGTGACGCTGTTTCCGCAGGCCGCTGGCGAGATCGTGGAATTTCCCGTGCAGACCGGGGCATCGGTCGAAAAGGATGTGGTGCTGATGCGCCTCGACAGTCGCACCTTAGCATTGAACGTGCGGGTCGCGGAAACCCGGGTGAAAGAAGCGGAAAGCGCGTTGGCACGGGCGAAAAAGCTCAAGGAAAGTAACGTGCGCTCATCGGCAAATGTTGATGACGCGGAAATTATTTTGCAGCGCGCGAAGCTTGAAGTTAGCCAGACCAAAGAAGCGTTTGCAGATCGGACTACCCGCGCACCGTTTGCTGGCATTATTGGCATCCCCAAGGTTGAAATCGGCGACCGGGTGACGACGGCGACCGAAATCATCACCTTGGATGACCGCACGACGTTGTTGGTTGAATTTGAAATTGCCGAGCGTTATTTATCCAGACTGTCGGTCGGGATGCCGCTGACCGCCAGTACGCCTACGTTTCCGGACCAACCCGTCAGCGGGCAGATCGATAAAATCGACAGCCGTGTCGACCCCGTATCGCGGACAGTTTTGGTGCGTGCCGCCTTTCCGAATGGCGAAGATCTGTTGCGCCCCGGCATGTCGTTTTTCGTCAAATTGCCGCTACCGGGCCCGACGCTGGCGAGCGTGCCGGAACTTGCCTTGCAGTGGCAGGACGGCAAAAGCTTTGTGTGGCGCATTCGTGATGGGGCGGCGGAACGCGTTGATGTTACGTCTCGCCGGCGCCTGAACAGCAAGGTTTTGATCGAGGGCGACATTGTACCCGGCGACATTGTGGTCGTTGAAGGCGTGCAGCGCCTGCGCCCAGGTCGTACCGTCGAGATATCCGGGTCGCAGAACCCATAAGTTTAGAGGATTTAAAGGCCAGCCGCTATGTCTGACACGACGCCAAGGTCCGACCAATCCGACGCCATGAACGATTTGCCCGCAATCAGCGTGCGCAGACCGTATCTCGCCATCGTTTTGAATCTGTTGATCATGATCGCCGGTATCGGCGCGATTTTGGGTGTTGAGGTGCGGGAGTTGCCGGACGTCGACCGGCCCATCGTCACCGTGCGGGGCGACTACCCGGGCGCATCACCGGAGACCTTGGACGCCGAGGTCACCAGCGTTGTCGAAGCCGCCGTCGCCCGGGTCAATGGCGTTAAAGAAGTGCGTGCGTCCAGCGAGGAAAATAATTTCCGCATTCGCGTCGTGTTCAGCCCATCGATCAATTTGTCGGACGCCGCAACCGATGTGCGCGAAGCCGTCAGCCGGATCGAGCGGCAACTGCCGGACCGGGTTGAAAACATCACCGTGATCAAAGCTGACGCTGACGCCAGCCCGATTGTCTCGCTCGCAGTGTGGAGTGACCGAATACAGATCGATGATCTGACACGTATCGTCGAAGATCAGGTGATCCCGGAATTGACGGCAGTCGAAGGGGTCGCTGACGTTAACTTGTTCGGCGATCAAGAGCGCGTGCTTCGGGTTAAGCTAAACCCGCTGCGCCTCGCCAGCTATGGGCTGTCGGTGGCTGACGTTGTTAAGGTGATGCAGAACGCGCGCTACGACGTGCCGGCGGGTAGCTTCAAATCCGACGAACAGGAAGTGTTGGTGCGTGCCAACGCGTCCGTCACTGACCCGGCGCAGATCGAAGAGCTTTTTATTCGCGAGCCGGTTCGGATCGGCGACGTCGCGACCGTGTTTTATGCACCTGCCGAAGCCGAGAGTTGGGTGCGCTTGAACGGCCGGCAAGTGATTAGCCTAGGCGTCGTCCGCCAAGCGAGTTCGAACACCATCGCCATTGCCGAAGGGGTCGACAGGGCGGTGCTGCGCTTGGCGGAACGATTGCCGCATATTTCGATTGAAAAGATTTCCGATGACTCGCTGTTTATCAAGAGTTCGATCACCGAGCTTTTGACCACACTTGCCTTCACTATTGTCATCGTTGTTTTGGTGATCGTGCTGTTCACCGGACAATTGCGCGCCTCGATCATTCCGACCGTGGCGATTCCTGTGGCATTGATCGGCTCAATGGCGGCGGTGTGGCTGCTTGGCTTCTCGATCAACCTTGTGACCTTGTTGGCGATGGTGTTGGCAACCGGCGTCGTGGTCGACGATGCGATCGTGGTATTGGAAAATATCCAACGTCTGCGCGCCAAAGGCCTTAAGACCCGTGCGGCTGCCGTGCTCGGCACCCGCCAAGTATTCTTTGCGGTGCTGGCGACGACGGCGACGCTGGTGTCGGTGTTCGTGCCAATCTCGTTCTTGCCGTCTGAAGCAGGGAAGCTGTTTCAGGAATTCGGTTTTGTGCTGGCGGTCACCGTCGCGATTTCATCGTTTGTTGCGTTGAGCTTGGTGCCGATGCTGGTCTCGAAACTGCCGAACCGAGAAGTCGGCGAAGCCAAAGGCGTGTTCCGCCATCTTGTGCGCCTCGGTAACATATTGGTGGGCGTCTACACGGTGCCGCTTGATTTTATGCTGCGCCGCCCGTTGGTGGTCGCGCTGTTTTGTTTCGGTGTGATCGCCGCTGCGTACATGACCTACGGTACGCTCGACGAAGAACTGGTGCCCGAAGAAGATCGTGGCAAAGTCACCGTGCGTCTGACCGGGCCGGACGGGGTCGGGCTTGCGTACACGGACCGCCAAGTCGAAGCGGTGGAAAAAATCCTCCAGCCCTATGTTGATCAAGGTGTTGTCCAGCGGCTTTATACGATCACCGGACGCTATGATCTGAACCGCGGACAAGTCGATGCACCGCTGATCGATTGGTCGGCGCGCGTACTCAGCGAAGGTGAGATCGCGTCTGCGGTGAACAAAAAACTTAGTGGCTTGCCGGGTGCCCAAGCGCGGGTGCGGCGCGCCAACAGCCTCAATCTACGCAGCGCCGACGGTGGCCTTGAAATCGCGCTGCTCGGCGCCAATTACAGCACCATCTTTGCCGCCACCAATACCTTCGTGCGGCAGATCGAAGAGGCCTATCCCTGGATCAATAATATGCGGGTCGAATTCCGCGCCACGCAGCCGGAACTGTCCATCGACATTGACCGTCAGCGCGCGACGGATCTGGGCGTTAATATTGATGACCTTGCTGTCACCATTCAGGTGCTGGTTGACGAGTTCGAGGTCGCGGAATTGACTGTCGACGATCAATCTGTGCCGATCATGTTACAGGCCACTGAGGGCGCCGTGAAACAGCCCGGCGACATCGCAAACTTGTATGTCAGCGCGATTGATGGACGTTTGGTGCCATTGACCCAGTTGGTGACGTTCACGGAAAGCTCGGTCGCCGCTGAATTGGACCGCCATGCGCAACGTCGCGCCATCGAAGTCGATGCGGACATCGCCGCTGGATATTCGCTCCGCGACGGCATTGATGCGGTGCGGGCACTGGCCCGTGAAAAACTGGACCCGGAAGTCAGCCTCATTTTCTTAGGCGAGGCCAAGGCGCTGAACGAGACTTCACATGATTTGGCGATCACTTACATGATCGCAATCGTCGTCGTATTCTTGGTGCTGGTGGCGCAATTTGAAAGTGTGACCAGTGCGCTGGTCGTAATGATGACGGTGCCGTTCGGCATTTGCGCGGCGGTCTTTGCGCTCAAGTTTTCCGGGACGTCGATCAACATTTATTCGCAAATCGGCGTATTGATGCTGATTGGCATCATGGCCAAGAACGCCATTCTGATGGTCGAGTTTGCCGACCAGTTGCGTGAACAAGGGTTCTCACCCCTGGAGGCTGCCAGACGCGCATCGCTGGTGCGGTTGCGCCCGATCATGATGACCATGGTATCGACCGTGTTCGCCGGCCTGCCGCTGATTTTGGGGTCGGGTGCCGGTGCGGAAGCCCGGACCGCGATTGGTTGGGTGATCTTCGGCGGGCTTGGGCTTGCTGGGATGGTAACGCTGTTTTTAGCGCCGGTTTTGTATTCACGGATCGCCGGCTTTTCCAAGCCGCGCAGCGAAACAGGCGCGGCCCTCGCAGACGAATTGCGCGATGCAGATGTACGTGAGATGCCCGCTGAATAAAATTTCAAAAGCACACCGGCAGGACCCGTCGGCCCTGCCGGATTTTAAGCACTTTTAGGCGTCGTCGTTCGGTGCTGCGGCAGCGTCGGCATCAAGGCCGAAAACGGCTCCCGTGCGGCGCGGCTCAATCGGCTGCAACTCACTTTTGTCATCATTTGCCCATTCGGCGATCTGGACCACCTCGGCATGGTTGCCGGTGATGGTTTCCTCGACGGCGACGGCTTCGAGCACATGCAGACCGTTTTGGTCAGCATAAAACGTATGCTCGCCAAATACATTGACCAACGCTTCGTTTGCCGGATTGTCATGGGGAATGGGAATGGCACCGGTCTGAGCCTCAATGGCCTCGACCTGAACAGTGTTCAGTTTCATGGGAATCCTTATTTTTTCGTTCGGACAATATATACGCCGTATGCGTTTTGATGTCCTTGGATCGCGTAGTTTGACGCGTGACCTTGCCTAAGCCTCGCAAATCACGCGCACGAGTTCAAGAGGACCTTAGATAGGAACCTTACATATTCGGATAGTTGGGGCCGCCGCCACCTTCGGGGACCACCCAATTGATGTTCTGCGTCGGGTCTTTGATGTCACAGGTTTTGCAATGCACGCAGTTCTGCGCGTTGATTTGCAGCCGCATCGCGTCACCGCCTTTGTCTTCGTCGGCAACGTATTCGTAGACGCCCGCCGGACAAAAACGCGCCTCGGGCCCATCATAGACCGCATAGTTCGTCGCTACCGGCACCGAGGCGTCTTTTAGCGTCAGATGCACCGGCTGGTCTTCTTCGTGATTGGTATTCGAAAACGAGACGCTGGTCAGCTTGTCAAAAGTGATCTCACCGTCCGGTTTCGGATAGTCGATCTTCGGCATGTCTTTCGCCGGTTTGATCTGATCGTGGTCGGTGTGATGACCGAACGTCCAGGGTAGCAAGAAGCCCAGGCCCAATTGGTTCATCCACATATCGAACCCGGCATAAATGGTGCCGAGCTTGATGCCGAATTTTGTTAATGCCGGGCGGGCGTTTCGGACTTTGTGCAGATCTTTATAGACCCAGGAATCACGGAACGCGGGCTCGTAATCGCCAAGTTCGTCATGGCCGCGCCCGTCTTTGATCGCTTTGAAAGCACTTTCGGCCGCCAGCATGCCGGTCTTCATGGCGTTATGCGAGCCTTTGATGCGGGGCACGTTGACGAAACCTGCGGCACACCCGGTCAGACACCCACCCGGAAACGCCAGCTTCGGCACCGACTGCAGACCGCCTTCGTTAATGGCCCGTGCCCCATAGGCCACCCGGCGCCCGCCTTCGAGCATCGGCTTGATTGACGGGTGCGTTTTAAAGCGCTGCATTTCTTCGTAGGGCGACAGGTACGGGTTTTCGTAATCCAGCGTGACCACGAAGCCGATCGCGATCTGATTGTTTTCCTGATGATAGATAAAGCCCCCCCCCGCACAGTCGGTCAGCGGCCACCCTTGGGTGTGGATGACGGTGCCTTCTTTATGCTGTTCGGCCGGCACGTCCCAAAGTTCTTTGATACCGATGCCGTAGGTTTGCGGTTCACGTCCGTCGGTAAGGTTGAATTTTTCCAAAAGTGTTTTCGACAGATGTCCCCGGCAGCCCTCGGCAAAGAACGTATATTTGGCATGTAGTTCCATGCCGGGCTCGAAGCCCGTGCCTGGTTTGCCGTCTTTGCCCCGCCCCATGTCGCCGGTTGCGATGCCTTTGACGGCACCGTCGTCGTTGAATAACACTTCAGCAGCCGCGAAACCCGGGTAAACCTCGACCCCCATCGCTTCCGCCTGCTCGGCCAGCCAGCGCACTAAGTTGCCGAGTGACAGCGTGTTGCAGCCCTTGTTGCCCATCAGTGGCGGCAGGACGAAGTGTGGCATTGAAGACTTGCCGGACTCCGACAAAACCCAATGTTGGTTGTCGGTCACCGGCACGCCCATGGGCGCGCCTTTTTCTTTCCAATCAGGAATCAGTTCGTTGAGTGCAGTCGGGTCAACGACAGCGCCCGATAGAATGTGCGCACCGACTTCAGAGCCCTTTTCGACGACGCAGACAGTCAGTTCGTGCTCGTTTTCTTGAGACAACTGCATCAAGCGGATCGCGGCGGAAAGGCCGGACGGACCGGCGCCAACGATTACCACATCGAATTCCATGCTTTCGCGTTCGATGGCGTCCATCTGTTCAGCGTCGTCGTTCATAGTGGCCTCGTCGGTTATGGGGGCGATGTTGAATGATTGTGCGTTTTATATCATGGGATTGTCACTGTTTCACGGGACAAATCCGAAGCCGCTTCGATTGAATACGCCGTTTGTATCAACGGTCCTGGCACAAGGGGCTGCAAATGCTATGATCCGCCGATGATGACGGCACACGACATACATGCGGTTTTGCAGTGGCATATTGATGCCGGCTGCGATGAAACCATCGGTGATGAGCCGATCAACCGGTTTGAAGTCCCAGCGTATGTGCCTGCGCAAGTGCAGGCAACGCCTGACGCTTCTGCGGCAACGCGCGCTCAGGCTGCTGCACCTGGGATCACACGGGGTGCCAAAGTTGATCCAAAAGACGTCGACAACAATCGCCAAGTGCAAACCGCGGTGGCGTTGGCTGCGGCGGCTGAAAGTGTCGATGCGCTGCGCACAGCCTTGGATTCGTTCGATGGCTGCCAGCTTAAAAGCAATGCAACAAATCTGGTGTTTGCCGACGGCGCGACGGATGCCCGGGTGATGATCGTCGGCAATGCGCCTCGGGGCGACGAAGATCGCCAAGGTCGCCCCTTCGTGGGCGCCGGCGGGCAATTCTTGGAAACGATGCTGCAAAGTATCGGGCTTGGTCGCACCGACGTTCTGTTCGCGAACACGGTGTTTTGGCGACCGCCCGGCAATCGCACGCCGACGCCGCAAGAAGTGACCGTCTGCCGACCGTTTATTGAGCGTTTGATTGAACTCGTCGACCCCGCCATTCTGATTTGTATTGGCGCACCTGCAGCGCATTCGCTTTTAGGTGCAACGCAGGGGATCGGGCGCCTGCGCGGCAAATGGTTTGAATTTCAGACACCGACTTTATCGCATCCGATTGCCGCGACCGCCTTGTACAGCCCGGACTATCTGGTCAAAACGCCGCTCGCAAAGCGGGACGCTTGGCAAGACCTCCGAATGATCAGACGCAAACTCGCGGAGACAAACGTATGAAAGCTGCCGACCGCAAGGCGATCCATATGACCACGGCGTACGTTGTCGCTTTGGGCTCCAAGGACACACGGACCAAAATCGGTTCCGTGGTGATTGGACCGGATAACGAAATTCGCTCGACTGGCTACAATGGTTTTCCGCGCGGCTTGGATGATGATCTGGAAGAGCGCCAAGCCAAGCCGGAAAAGGATTACTGGTTTGAGCATGCCGAGCGTAATGCGATCTTTAACGCGGTCCGCATTGGCGTATCGCTCAGGGATTGTGTGATGTTCACCCAACGCACACCGTGTGAAGCCTGTGCGCGGGCGATTGTGCAGGCCGGTATTTCCAAGGTCGTGATCCATAAAAAATGGGCCGATGACGCCCGTGATTCCCATCCCAGGTCCCGTGATATGTTCAACGAATGCGGCGTCGATCTTGAAGAATGGGACGGCGATATCCTTACCCCTATCGGCTGGTGCCGGGGCGAAGCGATCTAAGCTCCGATAGCGGCTCTCTTTACTTTCACAACGACGTGACCGGACGTGATTTCCCGCGCTCCGCGTCGGCTGGCATATACGTGTGTGCGACCGACGCGGTCGTAGGGATTTTTGTCTATTCACTGTTTATGGGAGACCCATGATGAAACGTAGCTTTACCACCGCCGCCATCGTCGCCGGCGCACTCGCCACCGCTGGTGCGGCAACGCTCTCGACGCCATCTTTCGCCGCTGAAAACGTCAAATGCTTTGGCGTAGCCAAGGCCGGTCAGAATGATTGCGCCGCCGGTCCCGGCACCACATGCGCCGGGACTGCGAAACTCGATTATCAGGGCAACGCCTGGAAACTGGTCCCTAAAGGGTCCTGCGAAACTGCTGAGTTGCCGGGTGATCGCAAAGGCTCGCTTGAGCCGTTGAAGCGCGACCTGCCGAGTTAAGCAGGCCTATGCATCGGGCTGGGGGGATGACCGTGATCGCTCAACATTCATCGCATGTGCAAGGTGTCGGTGTCGGCTTTAAGGCCGAGCATTTCACTGACATTTTGGAAAGTCGACCCGACGTCGGGTTTTTCGAAGTGCATGCAGAGAATTATATGGGCGACGGCGGCCCCCCTCATGCCCGGTTGCGTCGACTGCGTGAAGATTATGCTCTGTCGGTGCATGGGGTTGGCCTTTCCATCGGCGGCGCAGATGCGCTCGACGTTGATCACCTGAAGCGCCTTCATACGGTCGTGCAATGCTATCAACCTGCGCTGGTGTCCGAGCATTTGGCATGGTCCAGCCATCAAGATCGCTATTACAATGATCTTCTGGCACTGCCTTACACCACCGAAACCCTTACCAACGTGACAGCGCATATCGATCAAGTGCAGTCGACGTTGGGGCGGACGATTCTATTAGAAAATCCATCCTCCTATGTGCACTTTGACGCCAGCACGTGGCACGAAGCCGACTTCATTGCCGAAGTTGTTGCGCGGAGCGGCTGTGGTTTGCTGTTGGACGTCAATAATGTCTACGTCACCGCTGTTAATCATGGATTGGATGCGAAAGACTACATTGACCGATTGCCGTTACACCGTGTCGGTGAAATTCATGTGGCCGGCCACGCCGAGGCCGCAGACGGCGACGGTGTGCCGTTTTTGATCGATGCCCATGACCGTGCCGTTGCGGATCAAGTGTTGGCGTTGTATCGGTCGATTTTACCCAAGATTGGCGTGCAGCCGTTATTGCTGGAGTGGGATAACGATGTCCCGGTCTGGTCAGCCTTGCTGGCAGAGGCGCACCGCATTGATACGATCCGCGCCGGCACAAAAGTTTCGCAGGCGCGCCATGTGGCCTGACGTTCAACAAAGTTTTGCCGCTACCTTGCTGCGCCCGCAGCAACCGTGCCCGGACGGCATCAATGCTGGTTCGTCGCGGTTCGAAGTCTATCGAAATAATGTGATGGTCGGGTTGCGGCGTGCGCTTGAAGACGCATTCCCGGTCGTCCGCACGTTGGTCGGCGACGACTTTTTTGCGGCGATGGCGCAGGCGTTTATCCGCGCGCATCCGCCGATCTCGCCTGTGTTGCTCCGGTACGGTACGGACTTTGATGCTTTTATTCGAAGTTTTGAGCCCGCTGAAAGCGTACCTTATCTCGCCGATGTTGCACGCCTAGAGCAGGTTTGGCTTGCTGCCTATCACGCCGCAGATCGTGCGCCGCTGACGATCCATGCGCTCGCAGACGTGCCCGAAGCGGCCTTGGACACCCTGCAACTTCGCCCGCATCCGTCGCTTCAGATGTTCTATGCGGGCCATCCCGCCGTTTCGATTTGGCAAGCGCATCAAGGGCCTGGGCCGGTAAATCTGCAGGGTCTGCCCGATGGCCCCGAGCATGCCATGATTGTGCGCCCGGATTTGGACGTCGCTGTGATTCAACTCCAAAGTGCTGCCTTCAAATTGGCCGCATCGATGTTTGCCGGCGTGCCGTTGGGAAACGCGCTGGAGGCTGTCGATGTCGGTGCCCTCGACCCGTCTACAGTACTTTTTGACCTTTTTGCCGCCGGCGCTGTCGCTGGCTTGGATTATGACGATAACGCCACAGGAGATACGCCGTCATGAGTATCGTTCGAAGCCTGATCAGCTTACATGATCGCGTGTTCAACAGTATTGAGGCCCTATTCGGCGGATGGTTTCTGGGCTTTGCCGCCAGATTTGTTTTTGCCGCCGTGCTGCTGATGTTCTTCCTCAACTCAGCGGCGACCAAAGTCGGCGCCGGTGTGCCTGGGATGTTTATTCCAGGTGTCGGTGCTTATGCGCAAATTCTGCCGCCGATTGCCGAAGCTGCCGGCTATGATCCGAGCCAGATCGCATTGTTCCCTTGGAAAATTTTGGTGCTCGCCGGGACCTATGCGGAATTTATCATTCCGATCTTCTTGGTCGTAGGCCTGTTCACACGGCTGTCCAGCTTGGCGATGATCGGCTTTATCGTCGTGATGAGTTTCGTCGACATTCAGTTCCACGGCGCGGATGCGGCGACGATTGGCGCCTGGTTCGATAGTGTGCACAATTCAGCGATCTCGGATCAGCGGTTGTTGTGGCTGTTTCCGTTGGTCTATCTGCTGATCAAGGGGGCCGGGCCGCTGTCGTTGGATGGGCTGATCACGAAGCGGAACTAGCAGTCTATCATTGGCTCAGCGCGATCAGCACCACCGACGGCACCACCAGCGCAATCGCCACAAACAGCTGTGGGCTCAGCGTCTCACGGCGAAAAATGAAGATGCTCAGCAAAAGTGAAAAGATCGGCGAGGCGGCGACAATCGGGATCACCGTGATGATGTCGCCTTGCAGTAGCGCCATGTTCAGTGCCAGCACGGCGATGCCGAAAAAGAACCCGGCGATCAAAAACCAATAGGGACCAGGCGTCGCCGGATCAATCGGCGAAGTCTTGCGGGTTGCCAGCCATAAGCCGCCGGTTACCGCGAACGAAACGGTTGAGCCCACGAGGCCGGCGAAATAGGGATCGGGAATCGTCTCCATACCGATCTTCGTCATGGCGTGCGCGCCCGAACGAATCATCGCCGCTGCAATTGGTAGGCCGAGCGCCCACAACGGCCAGGTGCTGGGTATTTTTTTGTTGCGACGTGTCAGCGCAAAGATCGCCAACATAATGCCGAACGTGCCGAGCGCGATTTGCCACGTCAGCATCTCGCCCAACAGCAATATCCCAAGCCCGGCGCCGAATAGCGGCGAGGTCGCACTGAGCGCCGTGGTCAGCGTCGGCCCCACGTGTCGGATCGCGGCCACCGAAAGGTTGGCCGACAACGCCGGGCGCACCAGACCGACCATGGCAAAGATCAACACCGTGATTTCTAAAAAGTATTCCGGTACCAATACCCATGGGGCAACCAGCCAATACACCAAGCAATTGGTGCCGATGGACAGCATCGTGCCCGGCCTGGATGATAACGTCTGCAAGCCGATATGTTGCAGCTGCCCCCCAAATGCGAACATGAACGCAGCGGTCAGGGCCAGCGCATAAGGCGGAATGTCGGTGGGCACTCAAATTCTCCGGGATGGCGTCGCGTCTTCGTGATTTTGCGATTGTGCGGTTATCGGTCACCATGGGGCAAGACAATCGACGGCTGACGACGTTTGTATTTTGAGGGAGTTTTCAAATGACCGAGAAACCGACCGCATTGATCGTTGGCGTCGGCGCGGGGCTAAGCGCTTCATTGGCGCGGAAAGCCCGGGCCGAGGGCCTGATGCCGCTGCTGGCGGCGCGCAACATCGACAAGCTCAAGCCGCTGCTGGACGAAGTCGGCGGTGCCGCGCAAATCTGCGATGTGAGCAATCCGACCCAGGTGACGGCGTTGTTCGACTGGGCCGAGGGATTCGGCGGCGCCCCTGAATTGGTGGTCTATAATCCATCCGCTCGCATGCGCGGCCCCATCGAAGAGCTTGATCCCGACGCTGTGTTGCAGGCGATCACGATCACGGCCTATGGCGGTTTCTTGGTCGGCCAAGCGGCGGCAAAAGTCATGCTGCCGCGGGGCACGGGCTCGATCCTATTTACAGGCGCATCTGCCAGCGTGAAGGGCTACGTCAATTCGTCGGTGTTCGCGATGGGTAAGTTCGGACTGCGCGGGCTGGCGCAAAGCATGGCCCGCGAACTGGCGCCCAAAGGCATCCATGTCGGCCACTTTATCATCGACGGCGGCATCGGCGAGAGCGATGATCTCGCCAACCCGAACCGCCTGCATCCGGACCATATCGCCGAGTCGTACTTCCATCTGCACAATCAACAGCGCTCTGCTTGGACGTGGGAAATGGAGCTCAGACCGTTCGTTGAGAAATTCTGACTCATTGTTACGCATTTTATAAAAACCCTATGATTCTTGCGGCGATTCACGGAAACGGGTATAGACGTTGCTTGGATCAAGGGGGGCTCGTTTTTTGACGATACCGCGTATGGATGTGCGGCTTCGGCGTTTGCTCGTCGGTGCCGCTTCAAAGATTCTGGTCGGGGCTCTGCTGACGATGTCGGCGGGGCTTGCGCCTTTGTCATGGGCGCATGCCGACGCAGCCGTGCCAATGCGCGCGCTTACGCAAGATGCCGCCCGCGTGCCCAAGGTGCTCTCAGACGAGGATGTCCGCCGCTACCAAGAAATCTTCCTGTTGCAGGATGACGGTGCATGGGCCAAGGCCGATAAGCTGATCGCCGAGATTGAGGACGGTATCCTGATGGGGCATGTACGCCATCAGCGCTATATGCATCCGACCGCATATCGCTCTAAATATAAAGAACTGAAAGACTGGTTGGCAGCATATGCCGATCATCCGGACGCGGCGCGGGTCTACAGTCTTGCTGTCCGTCGCCGGCCTGCGAATTGGCGCCGACCAACGCCGCCGTCCCGATTAAAATCATCGGGTGAATTGCAATACCGACCGTCGTTCAAGAGCATTCATGTGCCGGGCAAAGCGTTGAGTGCATCTGGCAAACGTAAGGCGCGCGCGATCCGGTATCGCATTAAGCGGACGCTTTTGCGTGGCCACACGTTGGTCGCCAAACGTTTGATTTTGCAGGCGGAGACGAAAAAGTATCTGTCCGCCGCACAATACGATGAAGCCCGCGTCGGGCTCGCCAAAGGCTACTTTATCGATGGGCGCGATGATTGGGCGTTGGACTGGGCGTTGCCTGCATTAAAGCGGTCCGGCCAATATCTGCCGGAAGGTCACTGGACGGCGGGTCTCGTACTTTGGCGGGCCGAGCGGTACGCTGACTCTGCGGCACATTTTGAAGCGGCGGCGGCGCATCCTGGTAATTCTGAATGGCTGGCTTCAGCGGCGTCATTTTGGGCGGCGCGCGCGCACATGGTCGCTGCGCAGCCGGCCAACGTGGTCGGGCTTATGGAACAGGCCGCAAAACACCCGCGCACTTTTTATGGTTTGTTGGCAACGCGGGTTTTGGGACGTGAACTGCCGTTCCATTGGGCGCCGCCTGCACTTGGTGAGTCCACGTTGGCGCGCTTGCAAACCAGTCCGCGTGGTCTGCGCGCCATAGCGTTGATGCAGATCGGCGACGATATCCGCGCTGAAAGTGAACTCCGAAAATTGGCGCGCGGCGCCGGTCGATCTTTGTTGGAAGGCGTTCATGCGCTGGCGGCTCGCGGCAATATGGCCTCGCTCTCGGTGTGGCTCGACACTTTGATGTTCCCAAACGGCGGCGGCTATGACGGCGCGGCGTATCCGATTCCCGATTACATGCCGAACGAAGGCTTTACCGTCGACAGAGCGCTTGTATATGCGCTCATCCGCCAGGAAAGCCGCTTCAACCCGAACGCCAAAAGCTGGGCCGGCGCACGGGGGTTGATGCAGTTGATGCCGGGCACGGCGCGGTTTGTGGCGCGGTCGAACGGTATTTCGCTGCGTAATCGCGCGAAGCTGTTTACGCCGGAGACCAATCTTGAATTGGGCCAGCGCTATATCGAAATGCTGCTCGAAGAAACCGACGTGTCACAAAATCTGTTCAAGCTTGCGGTGGCGTGGAACGGTGGCCCGGGCAACCTGCGTAAATGGAAGCGCCGCACCAAATATCTCGACGACCCGATTTTCTTTATTGAGAGTATCCCGTCGTTCGAAACCCGCACCTTTGTCGAACGCGTGCTGACCAACTTTTGGATTTACCGTCATCGCTTCGGCCAGCAAACGCCGTCGCTGGATGCCGTTGCGCGCGGCGAGTGGCCACTGTATACCGCGATGGGTCACGGATCTTCGGAGGTTGCCAGCAATGCCCCTCTCAACTGATAGAGACTTCAAGCCGATCAACATCGCGGTGCTGACGGTGTCTGACACGCGCACGTTGGAAGATGATCGCTCCGGCGACACCTTGGCCGAGCGCCTAACCAAGGCCGGCCACGTGCTGCAAGACCGCAAGATATGTAAAGACGACGCCGACGTCATCGCCGATCAGTTTCGGGTCTGGGTCAAAGACCCGAACGTCGATGTGGTGATTTCCACCGGCGGCACCGGGGTGACGGGCCGTGACGTGACGCCGGAAGCCTTGGCGCAGGTGACCGACAAGGAAATCCCGGGCTTCGGCGAATTGTTCCGCTGGATTAGTTTCCAAAAGATCGCGACGTCGACGGTGCAGTCCCGCGCCACTGCAGCGGTTGCCGACGGCACATATATCTTTGTGCTGCCGGGCTCGACCGGTGCCTGCAAAGATGCGTGGGATGAGATTTTGGTTCACCAACTCGACTATCGGCACATGCCGTGCAACTTCGTTGAGCTGATGCCGCGTCTCAAAGAAAAGTAATATGAGCACGCCTGACATCCGCGCCGTCCTGTTCGACATGGACGGCGTTCTTTATGCCTATGATTTCGAAGCCCGACTCGGCTTGCTGGAAAGCGCGCTTGAGGTGTCTAAAGAAGACATCCGCACAAAAATATTCAACAGCGGTTTTGACGATCAGCACGACCAAGGGCTGGTGGATGTTGATGGCTATATCAATGGCATTGCAGACCGGCTCGGCGTACCGGTGCGGGTCGGCCAATGGTTGGCGGCGCGCAAATGGGCAATGGCGCCCGAGCCCGCGATGCTTGATCTGGCCCGCGCGTTGAAAGCCAATTATCAGATTGCGCTGTTGACCAACAATGGCCAATTCTTGGCCGATGCCGTCGCCGAGGTCGCCCCTGAATTGCCGGACATCTTCGACGACCGCATGTTCTTTTCCGGCGTCTGGGGCTTCAGTAAAGATTTTTCGGTGTCATTTACGACGCTGCTGAAAAAGCTGGATTGGTCGCCCGCGCAGACGCTGTTCGTCGACGATCATGCGGGCTATATCGAACAAGCCGCTGCCGCCGGTCTTCATACGCATCTGTTCACCGATATCGACGGTTTGAGGGCGACCTTAGCTGAGCTCAACGTCACGGTTTAAATCCACTGCACCGCGGTAATTACGCACCCGCAACCACCCGGTATGGCCAACGGCCATATCGGGGCCCCCCAATAAGTCGTCACCCTGAACTTGATTCAGGGCCTCCTAACGGCGGCGCAAAGGCTGGCAGAGATCCTGAATCAAGTTCAGGATGACGAAGAGTTTTAGATTACGGCGTTTCCCTCCAAAAGTGCCACATCGTCTTTCAGGGCATCGGCCGTGAAATCCATGAACGCACGGACCCGGGCGGTGTGGCGCAAGTCTTCGTGCGTCAATAGCCAGAGCGCGCTGGCTGCAGCATCGACAGGGTCAGCAAGGCGCACCAGCGCGGGCGAAGGGTCGCCCATGAAACACGGCAGCATCGCCACCCCCATGCCGCTGGTCGCCGCCGCCATCAAGCCGGTCAGGCTGTTGCAGCGCATCACCACGTTGGCGTCGGGCAAAGTGGTGCGAAACCATTTGTCGGCGGCCAAGTGCGCCAAGCTCTCGTCCACGGCAATCCAATCCAAGTCGTCGAGATGTGGTTTTGGTCTGTCGATCAGCAGGTGTGTGGACGCATACGGCGCAAACGCAATCGCGGCGATGCGCCGACCGACGAGGGTGTCAGGCGGTGATAATGTCGGTCGGACTGCGATATCGGCTTGGCGCTTCGACAGATTGACGTATTGGTTTTCCAACAACAGATTGAGCTCAATTGCCGGATGCGCCCGCTTGAATGCGGCAAGGTGCGGTGCCAGCACACAACTGGCCAAGGTGTCGGTGGTGGTGATCGCAAGCGTGCCCTGCAGCCGCAGGTCTTGGCCGGTGATGCGCCGGTCCAATCGATCGATTTCTTGTTCGACCCGCTCTGCCGAAGCGCGCATTTCTTCGCCCGCGATGGTTAGTGCATAGCCGTTCGCCAAACGCGCGAACAACCGCACCCCAAGCGCGTCTTCGAAAGCGTTCAGGCGCCGAAACACGGTCGAATGATTGACCCCCAACGCCCGCGCCGCGCCGGCCAAAGACCCGGCCCGCGCCACCGCCAACACCACACGAAGGTCATCCCACGCAAGGCTCACAGTAAGGCTCCGTCTTGTTTGCAAAAATGCAAATACATAGTGCAATATTTGAGAATTCCATTGCAAACGAGAAATATCTAATCTCTGCCTCAACACCGGGAGCGCGCGGTTCTCGGGCATCAAATTTTAGATATTGAAGAGGACAGAACAATGAACACGCAAACCGCACCTTATGGTGCTTTTCTGCTCCGAGTTTCGCTTGGGGTGATGTTTGTCGCGCACGGCCTGATCTTGAAGTACTTCACTTTCACGTTGGGCGGCACGGCGCAGTTTTTTGAGAGCATCGGCTATCCGGGCTTCTTGGCCTACGTGGTTTTCGCCGCGGAAACTTTGGGTGGTTTGGCGCTGATCGTAGGATTCCAGACGCGTTTGGTGTCGTTTGCGCTGGTGCCGATTTTAATCGGTGCCACCTTGGTGCACGTGCCGAACGGTTGGGTGTTTACGTCCGCGGGCGGCGGCTGGGAATATCCGGTGTTCCTGGTCGTGGCCGCCATCGTGCAGGGCCTGTTGGGCAGCGGTGCATTCGCCGTCAGCAAAGACGTTGCCCTGCCGCTGCTGCCGGACGGCGACGCGCAAACGTCCTAAGCGGTTTCTCCTTACCGTAAACAGGGCGGCGGACGGCTTCATCCCTGACCGTTCGCCGCCTTTTTCGTCTATGTTCGATGGGTAAAAGTATTGGAGATCCCGATGGCTCAGTCGATATCAAAAATCCCCAGCCTTTTCGTGTCGCATGGCGCGCCGACCATCGCGCTCGACAATTCCGAGGCGCATCGATTTTTGCAGAAAATGGCGGAAAGCGTGCCTGCACCCCGCGCAATCCTAGTGGTATCGGCGCATTGGGAAACCGATAGGCCGCACGTCAGCACCGCTGAGACCCCTGAGACCATTCACGATTTTTACGGCTTCCCCAAGCCGCTGTACGACCTGCGTTATCCCGCACTCGGTGCGCCGGACGTGGCGGCCAGGACGGCCGCACTGTTGCAGGATGCAGGCATGGGGCCGGTGGTGCGCGAAGACCGTGGCCTTGATCATGGGGCTTGGGTGCCGTTGTTGCTCGGCTATCCGGATGCAGACATTCCGGTCACGCAGTTGTCGATACAGCCGCACCGCGACGCGGCCTATCATTTTCGTCTGGGTGAGGCGTTGCAGCCGCTGCGGCGCCAGGGGGTGTTGATTTTGGCGTCCGGCAATCTGACCCATAATTTGAGCGAATTTCGCGGTCAGGCCTTGGATGCGATGCCGCCCGACTGGGTGCGCGCGTTTGACGAATGGGCCAGTTGGGCGATTGCCGAAGGCCGGGTGCAGGATCTGCTGGATTACCGCACCAAGGCGCCGCATGCCGTCCGTAACCATCCGACCGACGAGCACTTGTTGCCGTTGTTCGTCGCCTTGGGTGCCGGCAGCGGCACCGAGCCCGGGCGTCACCTGCACAAAAGCTATACATATGGAGTCCTCGCGATGGACGCCTACGCCTTTAACTGAGCTTGCCGGTCTTATTTGTGGAGATGATTTAACTTGTAAGGGCGGCCTATTTTACCCATGTAACCGTTATGAGGCGTCAGACCATCTTCCCTCGATGGTCAGTGCTTTATGTACATTCGGAAAAAGGCCGGCTGATGGAACTTGATACGCTGATTCTGTCGCGGCTGCAGTTTGCGGCCAATATCTCATTCCATATTATCTTCCCGACCATCACCATTGCGCTCGGCTGGATTTTGCTGTTTTTCAAGCTGCGCTATCAGGCGACCGGCGACGAAAAATGGATGGACGCGTATCTGTTCTACGTCAAAGTCTTCGCGCTATCGTTTGCCATGGGGGTGGTGTCGGGTATCACCATGAGCTTTCAGTTCGGCACCAACTGGCCGGGCTTCATGGAAAAGGTCGGCAACATCGCGGGGCCGCTTTTGGCCTACGAAGTGATGACCGCATTTTTTCTCGAAGCCGTATTTCTCGGCATCATGCTGTTCGGTGCCAGTCGCGTGCCGCCGTGGCTGCACACTTTAGCGACGTTCCTGGTGGCGTTCGGCACGACGATGAGTGCGTTTTGGATTTTGGTGCTGAATTCATGGATGCACACGCCGGTCGGATTCGAACTTCGCGATGGTGTTGTGCATGCGACCGATTGGTTCGCCATCGTTTTTAACCCGTCGATGCCTTACCGGCTCGTGCACATGCTGTTGGCAAGCGGCCTGACGGCTTCGTTCCTGGTCGCCGGTTTGTCGGGCTTGCGTTGGTTGCTTGGTGACCGCGGTGCCGATGTGCGGGCGACCATGAAGACCGGCGTGATCATTGCGGCACTTTTGATCCCGCTGCAGATTTTTGCCGGCGACCTGCATGGGCTGAATACGCTCGAGCATCAGCCGCAAAAAATTGCGGCCATGGAAGGTAACTGGGAAACTCAAGGCAATGTGCCGTTGCTTTTGTTTGCCATCCCGGACGAGAGCCAGCGTAAAAACCATTTTGAGCTTAAGATTCCGTCCCTCGCCAGCATCATCCTTAAGCACGATCCCGCCGGCGTGGTGCCGGGCCTCAACGATTTTGTCAGCGAAGACGGCACGGTCATGCACCCGCCGGTGTTCAAGGTGTTTTGGGCGTTCCGTGTGATGGTCGGCATCGGCTTGTTGATGTTGGCGGTGTCGTGGGTGTCGGCGTTTGCGCTGTGGCGCCAGGGCTTTGATCGGTTAACGCCGTGGGTGCCGCGCGCGCTTGTGGTGATGACGTTTTCCGGCTGGTTCGCCACGCTGGCCGGTTGGTTCACCACCGAAATCGGGCGTCAGCCTTGGTTGGTCGCAGGCGTGCTCAAGACCGCGGATGCGGTCGGGCCGGTGGCCCCGGTGTTGGTATTCTCGACGCTTGTTATGTACCTCACGATCTATGGACTGCTGACGCTGTCTTATATGTTTGCGCTGACATATCTGGCAAAAAAAGCGGCGGGCGGCGATATGGGCTCAGACAATGTCGCTCGCGCGCTCATTCAACGCACCATCGGTGCGCAACCGGCGGAATAGGTTACAAGTATGAATTTTTTTGGTGATCCGACGGTGTGGCTGCCCTTCACTTTTGCGGCTCTGATGGGCCTATCGATCTTGATATATGTCGTCTTGGACGGCTTTGATCTGGGGATCGGCGTGCTGTTTCCGTTCGTCGGCGACGACGATAAGGACCAAATGATCTCGGCCATCGGCCCGTTTTGGGATGCGAACGAAACGTGGTTGGTGCTGGCGATTGGCTTGTTACTGGTCGCCTTCCCAAGTGCGCACGGCTATATCCTGACAGCGCTTTATCTGCCGGTCGCTATCATGCTGGCCGGATTGATTTTGCGGGGCGTTGCATTCGAGCTGCGTGCCAAGGCACCTGCGGGTCAAAAAGAACAATGGAACCGGTCGTTCTTCGTCGGTTCGTTGCTGACCTCGTTGTCGCAAGGTTTCATGCTGGGCATGTATATCGTCGGCTTGGATTACACGTGGCCGCATGTGGCGTTCGCGTGTCTGACCGCCTTGTGTCTGACGGCAGGTTACGGTTTCATCGGCGCGACGTGGATGATTTATAAGACCGAGCACGATTTGCAACGCCGCGCAGTGCGCTTTGCGACATTCGGCTTGCTGGGGGTGGTCATCGGCTTTGTCGCGATCTCGTTGGCGAGCCCGCTTGTCAGCCCGCGCATTTTCGCCAAGTGGTTCACGGTCCCGGAAGTTTTTTATCTGGCGCCGCTGCCGATTTTGTCCGGTGTGCTTGTGGTGATGATCGGGGTTGTGCTCCGTCGCATGCCGCACCCGGCAGACCATTATGCGTGGCTACCGTTTGTTGCTGCAGCCAGCTTGTTTTGCTTGGCCTTTGCCGGGCTCGCATATTCGTTCTACCCATACGTGGTGCCGGATAAAATCAGCATCTATGAAGCCGCGAGCGCACCGGAAAGTTTGTTTATCATTCTGTTGGGCGCGCTGGTCGTGATGCCCGCTATCGTCGCGTATACGGTGCTGTCGTACGTCGTTTTTCGGGGCAAGGCGCGGGCTCTTACCTACGACTAAGCCATCCCGACTAAGTGTTACGGCTGCATCGCCAGCGGTCAAAATCAGCCCCGTCGTCGATATCCGAAAGCACGTCCAATTCGGCAATGCGCGCGCCCTGGAGGTTGCGTTTAGTATCAGATAAAGCGTGCGGGTCTGACCAGCGCACGTCTGCAAACATCTGTCTTATGCGCGGTTGCCTGCGTTGTCCGACCAGCCAATAGCCGCCGTCATCCGCCGGCCCGAACACCGCGTCATGATTGCCCAGCGCCCGAAACGCAGCAGCGATATGACATGGACGAATGCCAGGAATATCGGCGCCGATGATGACAACCGGGCCCGGTGCCCTGATATCAAACGCGCGCTGCATGCGTTGCCCAAGGTCGCCCGTGCCTTGCGCGAACCGGGGCAAATGCGTGGGCCACGTGGGATCGTTGACGGCCGTATCGGGGGCGATGCCGAGCACCAACTGCCAACGCGGATCGTCGAGTCGTCGTAGAAGTGATGTCAACGCTTGGCGGTAAAACCCCCACGCCTGCACGCCGCCGATATCGCGGGCGAGCCGAGTTTTGACCCGACCCATGCGCGGCGATTTCGCAAACACCACCAGATGACGGGCCTCACTCATCCGTAGAGCTTGCGGATCATGCTGATCGGCATCCCCAATAAATACATTGATAAGCAGGTGATGTTTTTGATCGGCCGCCCCCACCAACCGTCCCGCCGATAGCGCACGGCAGAGGTGACGGCGGCCGTATCTAATACGTTCAATCGCCGATGTCCGATCCGGCGCACGATGTCGACGTCTTCCATAAGTGGTAACGGCATAAAGCCGCCGACGTGTTCGTAATATTCATCCGAGATCAACAAACCTTGGTCCCCATAGGGTAGGCCCAATGTTTTGGCCCGCCAGTTGGCCAAGCGCTCAACACGCCGGGCCTGCGGCGCTGTGTCATTTAATACCAAACGGCAATAGCCGGCGCGGAACCGGTTCTCCGGGGTGCGCATAAAGTGTTCCACAATCGGTACCCAGCCGGGTTGTGGCTGCGTGTCGGCATGCCAAAACAAGAACCACACACCGCCTGCCGCATCCGCGCCTGCCGCCAATTGCCGCCCGCGCCCGGCGGGGCCAACTAAGGTGCGCGCGCCGGCAAGCTCGGCGGCCTCAAGCGTGCCGTCGGTAGAGCCGCCGTCCGAGATCACGATCTCCCACGCCGGTGGGCGGAGCGCGAACGCATCCAGTGTGCGCACCAGTTCGTCGCGGCAGTTCAGGGTGGGGATGATAATGCTCAGCAACGCGGTCAGGTCCTTTTATCTTAAGACCGTGACTCTCTCGCAAAAAAAAGACGGGCACAACGGCCCGTCTTGATCGCTGCCGGCGGGATGGCGTATGCCGGCAGTTTATTTGATATTCGTATCGCGGTTTAGTGGCGTGCCACCAAGCGTTCAATGCTGACGACCATGCGGTATGCGCCGGTCGAAATCAGGTCGGCGAGGCTCAGGCCTTGTTGTGCCGGCAGATTGAACGCGTTCACGGCGTTCGGGGTTTTATTTTGGGTGGTCTGTGCTGCGAAGCGGGCCATGGTGTGTCTCCTTAGAAAAAGTTGAAAATGCCGCGTTCTGTTGAGCCTATGAATACGCGGCTGGGCCTCAATCCACAAACGACGAAATTTCATAGATATGTTAGAAAAACTAAACTATAAGAAGCTATGAGAAAGCTTCCACCCCTAAACGGATTGCGTGCTTTTGAGGCTGCGGCTAGGCACCTGAACTTCTCCAGGGCTGCCGAAGAGCTGTTTGTGACACCTGCTGCAATTAGCCATCAAATCAAAGGATTAGAAGATTATCTTGGCGTAAGTCTTTTCCGGCGCCTGCCGCGTGCAGTGATCTTAACAGACGAAGCGCAGGCGGTGTTACCCATGGTCGCTGAAGGGTTTGATAAGCTTGCCCAGGCGATGGATGCGTTAAAAGAAACTGGGGGCAGTGGGGTGCTAACGGTGAGCTCGGCCCCGACTTTTGCAGCCAAATGGCTGTTGCAGCACTTGGACGATTTCACCGCGCAGTATCCCGACATCAACGTGCGCCTGGATGCGCGTTTGGATACCGTCGATTTCCAGCGTGACGGCGTTGATGTCGCGGTGCGTTTGGGGGTCGGGGTCTATCCGGGCATGCGCGTCGATCAGCTGTTTGATGAGCAAGTGGTGCCGGTCTGCCATCCGAAGTTTTTAGAGAAACCGCATCCGTTGAAGCGGCCATCCGACTTAAAGCACCACACGTTGCTGCATATCGATTGGGGTAATATCCAAGCGCCGTTCCCGGATTGGAACATGTGGTTGGCGTCTGCGGGGGTGGATGATGTGGACCCGACGCGGGGGCCGGTGTTCACGGTCGAAAGTATGGCGATCGCGGCTGCAGTGCGGGGTACGGGGATTGCGCTAGCATCGACCTATGCGGTGGCGGACGAACTCGTCGACGGGCAACTGGTGGCGCCATTTACGCAAACCATCCAGTCCGAGATCTCATATTGGGTGGTGGCTCCGGAACGCACCGCAGGCCAGTTTAAAGTTCGTGCCTTTCGGGAATGGATATTGAAGCGCGCGCGGGAAACTGGCCTCACGCGCGGCGCGTCGTAACGCTCTTGCATCTCATGGCGCACTGCATACTCTGAGAGAAATTAGGGAGCACACCATGCAAGAACAACAGATCGATATCGAAACCGAAGACGGCATCATGCCGACGTTTACCTGTTGCCCGGACGGCGATGGCCCGTATCCGGCAATTGTTTTTTATATGGATGCGCCAGCAATTCGTGAAGAACTGTATGACATGGCCAGGCGCATGGCGTCCGACGGCTATTTCGTGATTTTGCCCGATTTGTTTTACCGTTTCGGTACGATCCGGTTCCCGTTCCGCAGCGAAAAGACGCGGATTATTTGGTATGCGGCGTTGAGCAACCTGTCGAATGACGAAGTGATGATCGATACCAAAGCGATGCTCGACTATATGGACGGACAAGCGGTCGTCAAAAAAGGCCCGATGGCGACCATCGGGTATTGCATGAGCGGTCGCTTCGTCACCGCAGCCGCCGGTACATTCCCGGACGTGTTCGCCGCGAACGCGTCGCTGTACGGGGTCGGTATCGTCACGGCGAAAGAAGACTCGTCGCATTTCTTGGTCAAGAATATCAAAGGCGAGATGTATTACGGCTTTGCGGAAACTGATTCGACCGTGCCGGCTTACGTGATCCCGACGCTGAAGGCCGAGTTAGATGCGCACGATGTCGACTATGTGATCGACGTGCATCCGGGCACACAGCATGGTTTCTGCTTCCCCTCCCGCGACATTTATGACGAGGCGGCGGCCGAAAAAGTGCACGCTCACTTCATGGACATGTGTAAGCGTAAACTTTGACGCCACAAATGATGTTCTTTATTTGTTCTAATAAATGTGCGACGCTTTGGGATGGTCGATGTCATTCCAAATCAGGCTCGAAAAGGGCGGGGTGCAGTCTCTAATCGCAGTGGCCGGTTCGAAACCGTGACGCATAGTCGCATTGATGACGGCTGGGGCACGGCAGACGCGCTGTCTGACGAACGCCCCCGCACCACCGTCACTGACGAGCATCCGAAATCGATCATGGCGCGGAACACGTCGCCGGATATTCCGTTTGATCGCTCGATCAACCCGTACCGGGGGTGTGAGCACGGGTGTGTGTATTGTTTCGCACGCCCGACCCATGCCTATCACGGCCTCTCTCCGGGGCTTGATTTTGAAACCAAGCTTTTTGCCAAGCCGAATGCAGCAGCCTTGCTGGATACGACGTTGCGCAAATCCAGCTATGTGCCGGCGACGGTACAACTGGGCGCGAATACGGACCCGTACCAACCGATAGAGCGCACCCGACGCATCACCCGTGATGTGCTGGAAGTTTTGCAGCGGTTCAATCACCCTGTCGGCATCACGACTAAGTCCGATTTGGTGTGCCGCGATATGGATATTTTGGCGCCGATGGCGGCTAAGGGCCTGGCCGGGGTGGCGATCTCGATCACGACGTTGGACGGCAAGCTGGCCCGCACCTTAGAGCCACGTTGCCCGCGCCCGAGCAAACGCTTGGACGCGATTAAAGCGCTCAGCGACGCAGGTATACCTTGTGCGGTGATGGTCGCACCGATCATTCCCGGTTTGAACGATCACGAAATTGAAGAAATTTTGGCCTGTGCGCGAGATGCCGGCGCAGTCGCGGCCAGCTATGTGATGCTGCGCCTGCCCCTCGAAATCCATGGTTTGTTTGAAGAATGGCTGCAGGCGCATGCGCCTGCACGTGCCCGCAAAGTGATGAACCTGGTCCGCGAAACCCGCGGCGGTAAGGTCTATGACAGCGATTTCAGTCAACGCATGCAGGGCACAGGCGTCTATGCCGACCTCGTCAAAGCCCGCTTCAAAGCGGCTTTGAAGCGCAACGGGTTTCAGAACAATGCTGCAAGCGGCTTTCGCCAGCGCACCGATTTGTTCGTTCGCCCGCTGGGCACCCTCGATCAGGCCAGCTTATTTGACTGATTGCGCAACTTTGCGGCATTCACGCGACGTGGATGTTTTTTCATGTATCATCCGCAGATGATTCGCGCCTTCATCATGATCGGTTTGTTGCTGCCATCTGCCGCTTTTGCGCAGGCGACATCGTTGGACAACGTGCCGATCGCCTGGGGTGAGGCCGATGAGCGTCATACCACTGTCTGTGCCAAGCGCTGGCACGCGATCAAAATTCGTGACATCCGCACTCATGCCGTGGACCGAGGGCTTGGCGCTGAAAAGCAGATCGAGATGGAGAGCAAAGCTGTTTTCTCTGGCGAGGCGGACTGCATCACGGCGCAAGTGACCTATCGCCCGGTCGTGTACGCTGATGTGATTTTGGGCGCGCGCACTTGGGTGCAGAAGATTGAACGCGGCGGTCCGGTCGCCTGCTTTGACGGTAAGCGCTGCCGCTGGACCCTACAAGATCAGAGCTTCGTCGAATCGAATGTGGAAATTGGTGGTAAGAGTCATGCCGATGTCGCCTATGTGGCGACACCGCGCCCGGTGCAGCCGGCTCGGATCGGCGAACCCGCGCCTTCGGTCACGATGTCGGATCAGATGCCTAAGCCGTCGGATTCTGGCGCGGCAGCCGCATCGCATTGAACAGCCCCAAGACGGACGCAACGGCGGCGAACTCCAGCGCCACGCGATAATCGCTCGTTATATCGAAGCTGTAGCCGCCGATAAACGGCCCGGCCAAGCCGGCGGCCCCCCAGGCGGTCAGCAAAATTCCGAAATTGCGACCATAAGACGCGCGCCCTATAAAGATCGATACCGCCGACGGATAGACACTGGCCGTCATCCCATACGCGATGCCCGCCATGACTAAGGTGACGACAGCCCCTTCGCCGGTAGGATTGCCGAGGACGACGACCAAGCCAATGGCGCTGGTCAAATGCGCGAGTCCGGCGACGGAGCGGACCGAGATGAGATCGCTCAGCCAGCCCGAGAATAGCCGACCTGCCGCATTGCCGATCCCAAGCACGGCAACGCCGGTCACGGCCAGCGCTTCCGGTCCGCCGAAGTGTAAAACGATGGCCGCAGCATGGCCGATTGCCATTGTGCCCGCGAACGCGCCTAGAAAAAATCCAATCCAAGAAATGCCGAGTATCCGGCGGTTTTCAGATGGCCCGCGCGCGCGGTCTTGGCGCGGCAATTTGACGCTGCTGAGTGCCAGTAAGACGACCGAGACCGAACCGACGGCGATCACACTGAGCGCCAACATCCAAAATGTCGCCCGCACGCCGGTTACGGCAATGCTGTCGCTCAATAGGTTCGCTGCCAGGATTGAGCCTACTGCAAACGACGAAATGATGATGCCATTGGCGAGGCCTGGTTTGTTTGGCAGCGCAAACTGCGCAGTTTGCAGGCTGGTGTTGTAGGCGATGCCGCAGCCCAGCCCGAATAACACCCCAAAACCGAAGACAATGGTCTGATATCCGCTGCCCATGCCCGCTAAGGCCAGGCCAGCGCCGGCAAGGCCTGCGGACAGCAGCGGCAGCAGGGCGGTCGGCAGTCGTCCAAAAACGAAGGGCACCAAAAAATTACCGGCAGTGAAGCTGATCACGGCCAGTGAAAAAACAATGCTAACGTCGGCACGTAATACCGTGAACTCCTGCTCAAGACCTGGAATAAAAACGCTCCACGCATACAGCGAGCCGAACACCATGTTCATGAGCACGCCTGCACCGAGTGCCAGAATGTGTCGAGAGGTGGTGGGTAGAGTGGCAGGGTTCTCAGTCATGCGCCTTCTTACAAATAGCAGCCTCTAATGTCCCGTGAAATTTCCGCAAACACATGATGCAGACTGTGGGGGGTATGTTATCGTCGCTTTATGGAAGCTGCAAATCACGTTGATCTTACCGGCATTGCTTTGGTCGCTTTGGCAGCGTTGCTTTTCGGGTTCGGCCTGGAAAGACTGCGCCAACCGGCGATTGTTGGCTATATTGTAGCCGGCGTTGCCCTTGGTCCTAGTGGCTTCGCCCTGGTCAGTGGTCGCGACGGCCTAGAAGTTCTGGCCGAAATGGGCGTGTTGATGTTGTTGTTCATCATCGGCATGGAATTGTCGCTGCGCGCCTTCATGCGGATTTGGAAAGTCGCCGTATCGACGACGCTGTTCCAGATTGCTGCGTCAACCGGGGTGACGCTGGCGTTTTCGCAGTTCACTGATATTTCTTGGGAACTTGCGGTTCTGTTGGGCTTCGTCGTTGCGATGTCGTCGACGGCCGTTGCCATCAAAATTCTCGACGACATTGGTGAACTTCGGACAAAAGTCGGGCAGATCACCGTCGGCGTGTTGATCGCACAAGACATCGCGGTGGTTCCCATGATGTTGACCATCGGCGCGCTCGGTGACGATGGATTCAATCTGGCACAGATTCCGGTGATGATTGGCTCAGTGCTATTTTTAGCAGGCCTGATTTTTTATGCGAGCCGGGGGAAAAAGATACATCTGCCTTTTGCGGAAAGTTTGGCCGGTAATAAGGAACTGGCTCCGCTCGCCGGTCTTGCGTTCTGTTTAGGTTGTTCGGCGATTGCCGGTCTGATCGGGCTGTCGGCGGCATATGGCGCATTTATCGCAGGTTTGATCATCGGCAATTCACAAGCGCGCCACGGCATGTTGGATGCGGTGCTGCCGATTCAAAGCGTGTTGATGATGGTATTCTTCCTATCCATCGGCTTGTTGATCGATCTAGGTTTCATGATCGACAACATCGGCATGGTGTTGACGTTATTCTTGATGGTCACGGTGTTTAAGACCTTGATCAACGTCGGCTTCCTGCGCATTACCGGTCAGCCCTGGGCCACGGCTTTCTTGGCTGGCATCAGCATGGCGCAGATCGGGGAATTTTCGTTCTTGCTGGCGGTGGTCGGTATCGGGTCTGGTGTGTTGGATGAAGAGGGCCGCCGCCTCATCGTTTCGGTGACCGTGCTGAGTTTGGCGCTGAGCCCGCTTTGGGTGATCACAGCGCGTCGCTTAAGTCTGCTGGCAAATTACGGTGTTACCGAAGCCACGGATCTTATGCGTCTGGTGTATGGTCCCGAGACGGATGCCATCAGCCAAGCTATGGAGCGCGCAAGCGGTCGCACGCAACACACCATGCGGGCGGCGGCGCTGAAGATCCGCCGTTACCGTCAACGCAAGCGCCGCCGCATTGGAAAAGCCGAAGCCGACGCAGATCCGGCTAATGCCTCTAAAGAGACGGATGCGGTGGTCGACGCGGCCATTGAAGCCGAACTGATTGAGCCGGCAACGGTGAACGCTGAGGCCGAGGCGCCAAGCGTCCCTAAGCCGGTTAAGCCAAGTAAAAAGCCCACGGCTAAAAAAGTGGATGCCGACACGAAGGCCCCTAAGAAAAAGCCCGTGCGAAAGGCCGCAAAGAAACCGACGCCCTCAGAACCGTCCGAGGATGCCTGATCTTAGCCTCGAAAAAGCGGCCCTTGGCGCCGGCTGGACTCGCATTGCCGGCATTGACGAGGCTGGGCGTGGCCCGCTCGCAGGACCCGTTGTCGCAGCCGCTGTTGTCTTAGATGCCCGGGTGTTGTCGTCTCCGGTCTGGGCGGCGTTGGACGATTCCAAGAAAATGACGGCGACCGCGCGCGATACTTTATATGAGGTGATCTCTGACACCGCAGATACAGGCGTCGGCATCGCCACCATTGAAGATATAGATCTGTTGAACATTTTGGGTGCGACCATGAAGGCGATGGGCGATGCGGTGCGCGCGCTTGAACACGCGCCGGACTATGCGCTGATCGACGGAAACCGATTGCCGGTGTTGACGTGTGCGGGTGCGTGCGTGGTCAAAGGAGACAGCAAATCGATGTCGATTGCCGCCGCCTCGGTGATCGCCAAAGTGACCCGGGACCGCATCATGAAAGACTTGGATCAACACTATCCGGGGTATGGCTGGGCGCAAAACGCGGGCTATGGCACAAAGCAGCATATGGACGCGTTAACCCGGTTGGGTGCGACGCCGGCACACCGAAAAAGTTTCGCGCCGGTGCGCAAGATATTGTCCAAAGGTCAACCTTAAGCGCCACATGTTGCTGGTTAACGATCTGCTAACCCATTGAATCCATTTAATTCTTGACGGCGAATCCTCGCTGACTCAGGATGCGCGGCATGGGCAAAAAGAAAACCAAATCCTGGGTCAATCAAATCCACGTCGGCGAGTGTGTTGCGCTTATGAATGCGATGCCTGAAGCCAGTGTAGACATGGTTTTTGCCGACCCGCCGTACAATCTGCAGCTGACCGGCGACTTGATGCGCCCGGAAAGTCAAAAGAAAGTAGATGCGGTCGACAATGATTGGGATCAGTTTGATTCCTTCAAAATCTATGATGATTTCAGCAAAGACTGGTTGGCGGCGGCGCGTCGCGTCTTGAAGCCGAACGGTACGCTTTGGGTGATCGGTAGCTATCATAACATTTTTCGGGTCGGCGCGACTCTGCAGGATCTCGGTTATTGGATTCTCAACGATGTGGTTTGGCGCAAAGCCAACCCGATGCCGAACTTCCGCGGTCGGCGTTTTACCAACGCCCATGAAACCATGATCTGGTGTGCGCGCGACGAGACCAGCAAGTACCGCTTTAACTACGAGTCGATGAAAGCGCTGAACGACGATCTGCAAATGCGCTCCGACTGGTACCTGCCCATTTGTTCCGGTGGTGAGCGACTTAAAGACGAAAACGGCAAGAAAGCCCACCCAACGCAAAAGCCCGAGCCGTTACTGCACCGGGTCATCATGGCGTCGACCGAAGTCGACGACGTGATCTTGGACCCGTTTTTTGGCACCGGTACCACTGGCGCCGTGGCCAAGCGCTTGGGGCGAAATTGGATCGGACTAGAACGGGAGACCGACTACGTGGGATATGCAGAAAAGCGAATTGCTGAGGTTGTGCGCTTAGCACCGGATGACATGCTCAACTCACCGTCCAAGCGTGACGAGCCTCGGGTCCCGTTCGGCTGGCTGGTGGAACGGGGTATGTTGCAGCCGGGGACCGTGTTGACCGATCAGAAGCGTCGCCATAAGGCGCGGGTGCGCGCCGACGGCACGTTGATTTCTGCGGACTTTAAAGGCTCGATCCACCAAGTCGGCGCGCATGTGCAAAACCTGCCGGCATGCAACGGCTGGACGTTCTGGTGCGTGGATATCGAAGGTGGCACCGTACCGATCGACGTATTTCGTCAAAAAATCCGCGCTGAACTTCACTGATATTTTCGACGCATCACCATTTGATGATCCAAAATGATCATCCAGACGCAAAAACGGAGCCCCTGGGGCCCCGTTTTTAACGTCGTTACGACTTTGATGCTTAGCGCGTCGGCACCGGTACGTCGGTAGAATAATCATAGAAACCGCGACCGGTCTTGCGACCGAGCCAACCAGCTTCAACGTACTTCACCAACAGCGGACACGGCCGATATTTGGTGTCGGCCAAGCCATCGTGCAGCACGTGCATCACCGCCAAGCAGGTATCAAGACCGATGAAGTCGGCAAGTTCTAATGGGCCCATTGGGTGATTGGTGCCCAGCTTCATGGCAGTGTCGATGGCATCAACAGAACCGACGCCTTCGTAAAGTGTATAGACCGCTTCGTTGATCATCGGCAGCAAGATACGGTTGACGATGAAGGCCGGGAAATCTTCGGCGTTTACGGCGCGCTTCTTCAGCCGTCCGGTCAGTTCGCGGATGGTGTCATAGGTCAACTCATCCGTGGCGATGCCTCGGATCAGTTCGACCAATTCCATACGCGGCACTGGGTTCATGAAGTGCATCCCTAAGAATTTGCCGGGACGGTCGGTCTGCGCACCCAAACGCGTGATCGAGATCGACGACGTGTTCGATGCGATCAATGCATCTTCTTTGAGGATCGGACAGAGCGTGTGAAGGATTTTCTTCTTCACGTTCTCGTCTTCGCTGGCGGCTTCGATCACGAAGTCGCAGTCTGCGAGAGATGCATACTCGGTGCTCGTGGAGATGTGCGCGATTGCTGCATCGACATCTTCGGCGGCAAATTCGCCGCGCTTCACCTGACGTGCCATGCCTTTATGGATTTTATCCATGCCGGCGCTGAGCGCGTCTTCGCTGATGTCCAGCATCCGCACATCGAAGCCGGCTTGGGCACATACATGCGCGATACCGCTTCCCATCTGTCCGGAGCCGATAACGCCAATCGTCTTGATGTTTACCGACATAGTAGAGTTCTCCTCGCCGTCAAATGCGGCGTCGACATGCTTGTCCATTTTAGTTCCGTTCTCATTTTCTCGGGTTTATTTGTCCAACTCGGCTGACAGGGCCGGGACTGCGTCAAAGAGGTCCGCGACCAGGCCGTAGTCGGCGACCTGAAAAATGGGTGCTTCCTCATCTTTGTTGATCGCGACGATAACTTTGCTGTCCTTCATGCCGGCGAGGTGCTGGATCGCCCCCGAGATACCGACGGCGACATAAAGATCAGGTGCCACGACCTTGCCGGTTTGTCCGACTTGGTAATCGTTTGGAACGAAACCGGCATCGACCGCTGCACGGGATGCGCCGACGGCGGCGCCCAGTTTATCGGCGATCTCTTCCAGCATCGAAAAATTGTCGCCCGACTGCATGCCGCGGCCACCGGAAATCACGATGCCGGCGCTGGTCAGTTCGGGACGTTCTGATTTCGTCAGGTTTTGCGAGACGAATTCGGAAAGCTCGCTCTTGGTTGCAGCGTCAATCTGCTCAACCGACGCCGAGCCGCCTTCAATAGGTGCCGCATCAAATGCGGTGGCGCGAACGGTGATGACTTTGACCGCATCCGTCGATTGCACGGTCGCCATGGCGTTGCCGGCATAGATCGGGCGCACAAAGGTGTCTGCACTGACGATGCCGGAAATTTCAGAAATCTGTTGTACGTCCAACTTCGCGGCGACGCGCGGCATGATGTTTTTGCCCGACGTCGACGCAGGCGCGACGATATAGTCATAACCGTCGGCGACGCTCAGGATCATATCTGCAATGCCTTCTGCCAACGAATATGCATAGTGATCGGCGTCCGCGTGCAGCACTTTGCTGACGCCCACGACCTTTGACAATTCCTCGGCAACGGCGGCGCAGTCTTTGCCGGCCACAATAGCGGTGACGTCGCCTAACTCTGCAGCCGCAGTGATTGCGTTTAGGGTAACCGGCCGAAGTGCTGCGTTGTCATGATCTGCGAATAAAAGAACGTTTGCCATGTCAGATCACCTTCGCTTCGTTTTTCAATTTGTCGACCAGCTCGGCCACGTCGGCGACTTTGACACCGCCCTGACGCTTTGGTGGCTCTTCGACTTTAACGGTCTTGAGGCGCGGCGTGATGTCGACGCCCAGATCTGCTGGGCTCATGCTATCGATCTGCTTTTTCTTGGCCTTCATGATGTTTGGCAGCGATGCGTAGCGTGGCTCGTTTAGGCGCAGATCGGTGGTCATGACCATCGGCATTTTGACTTTGATGGTCTCAAGCCCGCCGTCAATTTCGCGGGTGACGGTGGCGTCGCCATCGCCGATTTCGAGCTTTGAGGCAAACGTCGCCTGTGGCCAATCCAAAAGGGCCGATAGCATTTGGCCGGTTTGGTTGGAGTCGTCATCAATCGCTTGCTTGCCGACAATCACCAGATCAGGGCTTTCTTTGTCGCACACAGCTTTCAACAGTTTAGCGACGGCGAGCGGCTGAACTTCGTCATCGGTTTCGATGAGGATGCCGCGATCAGCTCCCATGGCAAGTGCGGTGCGAATGGTTTCTTGTGACTGGGCCGGCCCGATGGATACGGCGATCAACTCGTCAATCTTGCCAGCCTCTTTCAGGCGCACACCTTCTTCGACGGCGATCTCGTCGAACGGGTTCATGGACATTTTGACGTTTTGAAGTTCGACGCCCGATTGGTCGGGCTTCACGCGGATTTTGACGTTGTAGTCAACCACGCGCTTAACAGCGACGAGTGCCTTCATGAATTCTCCTAGCGCCGCCAATGGCGGACTCCCAGCTCCCCAAAATATAACGGCGAAAGCGGCGACATCTCCCCCGAGCCGTCATTTCGCAGTCGCAACATTAGGCCGTGACCTATGGGGGGTCAAGGTGCGTTTGCGACATAAATGTATACTGAAGCGACGGTTTTCAGCGCTTTCCCGCGGGGTTTCCGGGGTGTGCACGCAAGATTAGTCTGTGCTGATTATTGTGCAACCGCTCAGCGATGTTGGCCTGGGACCCACAACACGTCGGTGGCGCCGTTATCATTCACTTTGCGTGACAGTTGAAAAAGGTGGTCTGACAGGCGATTGATGTATTTCAGTGCGGCTGGGTTGATGTCTTCAATCTCTGCCAACTCGGTCATCAAACGCTCGGCACGACGCGACACTGTACGGGCCAGATGAAGATAACTCGCCGCCGCAGAGCCGCCCGGCAAAATAAACGATTTCAAGGTTTCGAGATCATCGTTCATCGCGTCGATCTCGGTTTCTAAGCGGTTCACCTGTGCATCGACGATGCGAAGTGCGCCGTCAGACCTATTGCCGCCGTCGGGTGTGCAAAGGTCGGCGCCCAAGTCGAACAAGTCGTTTTGAATACGCGCCAGCATCGCATCAACGTCGCCCGTCGTGTGTAGGCGCGCGATTCCGATCACCGCGTTTACTTCGTCGGTGGTGCCATAGGCGGCGACCCGGACGTTATGCTTTTTGACCCGATCCCCGCTGCCCAGTGAGGTTTCGCCGGCATCGCCGCCGCGCGTGTAGATTTTTGAAAGCGTAACCAACTCAGTTCCCCATCAGTATGGCTTCGGTGTGAGATGCTCAGCGACCAGCCAACAACATGATCAGCGCGAATAGGATCAACGCAATGCCTTGGCCGATGACACGTGCGCGCATCAAGTTGTTGGAATTCTTTTTATAGAACGCGTCATTGCGCGCAAAGCCGATCAGGCCGACGACCAGAATCGCCAATGTGGCGAACATCGCGATGCCAAGCAGAAACGGTAAAAAACTCTCCATTCTGCTTATATAGGCGTCGAACATCGGTTTCGCGACCGTTTATTCGCACCGGCGTCAGAAAATTGTCAATCTATGGTCATGTTTTTGCAGTCAATGCGGTGCAAGCTGAAAAGCCTTGAATAAGCAACAATATCGATAGGAAATAAGCGCTATGTCTGACCTGCAAGACCTTTCGTTCGACGACTTTGACGAATGGCGTCGCCCGCCACCGGCTGTCACCGATTTTGATCAGGTGCTGGCAACCGCCATGTCCAGGCGCGGCTTGCTGCGGGCGGGGCTTGGCGCGGGGGTGACTGCTTTGGCGCTCAGCGGGTCGGCGATGGTGCCGCTTGCAGCCATGGCATCATCCCGGTTTGCATTTGAGGCCGTGCGCGTGAATACCCTGGATACGGTGACCGTTCCTAACGGCTATCAATGGGGTGTGTTGATTCGATGGGGTGATCCACTGTGGTCGGATGGTGCGGCGTTCGATCAACAAAGCCGAGGCACGGCGGAAAGCCAGCGTCGCGCCGTCGGCGACAACAATGACGGCATGGGCATTTTCTCTAAAGACGGGCGCCATGTGCTCGCGGTGAACAATGAATACGTCAATCGGGACATTCTGCACGGCAATCGCGACGACAATAAACCGGTCAATGCTGATGACGTGGCAAAATCGAAAGCCGCGCATGGCGTTTCGATTATGGAAATTGTACCGGACGGCGACGGCTGGGCGGTACAGGTGGATTCAGACCTGAACCGGCGGATCACCGCCGATACCCTGATGCAACTGACCGGACCTGCCGCAGCTCATGATCTGCTGAAGACCGCAGCGGACCCAAGTGGCACACGTGTTTTGGGTACGTTCAACAATTGTGGCTACGGGCAAACGCCATGGGGCACGTATTTGACGTGTGAGGAAAACTTCAACGGCTATTTTTCCGGCTCTGATGATCTTTTTGATGTGCCAGACGCGTTCAAGCGATATGGAATCGGCCTAAAAGATCGCGGCTACGCCTGGGCCACGGCAGACGACCGCTTTGATATCACTAAGCATCGGAACGAGCCGAACCGGTTTGGCTATGTGGTCGAGATTGATCCGCTCAACCCGACCTCGACCCCGAAAAAACGCACCGCGCTCGGGCGTTTCAAGCATGAAAACGCGGCCCTCGTGATCGCTGAAAGTGGTCATGTGGTTGTGTATTTGGGGGACGATGAGCGCGGCGAGTTCCTGTACAAATTCGTCAGTCGAGACCGCTATCAGGCTGGCGGTGACAGCACTGAATTGCTCTCTGACGGCGCCCTTTACGTCGCCAAATTTAACGACGATATGACCGGGCGCTGGATAGCGCTGACGCCGGAGACCACGGGCATGGCATCGAAGGCAGAAATCTGCGTGCATACCCGCCAAGCGGCGTCGGCGGTGGGTGCCACCACCATGGATCGCCCGGAGTGGGTCGCGGCGCATCCGATGCGGACCGAAGCGTACGTCGCGCTGACCAACAATAAAAACCGCGGTAAAAAACCGAACAGGGGTGGTGACGCGACACCGGTCGGCGGTCCGAACCCGCGTGCCGAAAACAACTATGGTCAAATCGTGCGTTGGCAACCTTTGGATGGTGACCATACAAACACCGCATTCACTTGGGATATTTTTGTGCTCGCCGGTAATCCAACCGTGCACGACGATGTCTACGGTGGTTCAAAAAACATCAATCCGGACAATATGTTTAATTCACCGGACGGCCTCGCCTTCGACAGTTTGGGCAATCTGTGGATTCAGACCGACGGCAAATATTCCAACACAGGTGACTTCGCGGGGCAGGGCAACAATCAGATGTTGCAGGCCGATCCCAACACCGGCGAAATTCGCCGTTTCATGGTTGGGCCCAAGGAATGCGAAATCACCGGGTTATGTTGGGCGCCCGACAAACGCACGATGTTTGTCGGCATTCAGCATCCAGGTGAAAAAGGCGGTAGTCATTTCCCGGACGGCGACAGCACCGTGCCGCGGTCTTGTATCGTGCAGATACGGCGCGATGATGGAAAGTTGATCGGTTAACTTTGCATCGTCATCCCGGCTCAAGACCGGGATGACGATGGTTTTTATTTTACGACTGCAGCACCCGATTGACCGCGCTGACCAGCGCGTTCAAGGACGCCTTGGTGATGTTTTTGTGGCGACCGACGCCGAACACCGGCGCGCCATCGCCGCGGCTCATCTCGACATACGCGACGGCATCGGCGCCCGAGCCCATGCCGACGGCGTGTTCGTGATAGCTGACCACTTTAAGGTCTTCCAGAATATGCGCGTTCAATGACGTTAAGAACGCATCAATCGGGCCGGCGCCTTTGCCTTTAAGCACAACTTCTTTGCCGTTGTCGGTGATATTGGCGGTGAGTTCGCGCACCTCGCTCGCATGGGTGTCGGGTACGGAGCGGTGATCAATGAACCGGAACCGACCGTTCGGCTGTGTCAGATATTCATTCTCGAAAATCCGCCAAATTTCGGCCGATGTCAGTTCTTTGCCCGTGTCGTCGGCTTGGTGTTGCACGACGCCGGAGAATTCGATCTGCAGCCGACGCGGCATTTCGAACCCGAAATCGGTTTCCATCACATAAGCGACGCCGCCTTTGCCGGATTGCGAATTGATCCGGATCACGGCTTCATAGCTGCGGCCCACGTCCATTGGGTCAATCGGCAGGTACGGGACATCCCAGGCTTCGCTGTTCGACGTTTTCAGCGCTGACAGACCTTTTTTGATCGCATCCTGGTGTGAGCCGGAAAACGCCGTGAATACCAAATCGCCCACATAGGGATGACGCGGATGCACGGGCAATTGGTTGCAGTATTCCGCAACCCGCATGACTTCGTTGATGTTTGTGAAATCCAAACACGGATCGATGCCTTGCGTGTACATATTCAGGGCCAACGTCACCACGTCGACGTTGCCGGTACGCTCACCATTGCCGAACAGGGTGCCTTCGATCCGGTCTGCGCCGGCCATCACGCCCAACTCCGCCGCGGCAACGCCGGTGCCTCGGTCGTTGTGCGGATGCAGGCTGAGCACGATGGAATCCCGCCTGGCCAGATTGCGGTGCATCCATTCAATTTGGTCGGCATAAATATTGGCGGACGACATTTCGACGGTGGCCGGCAGGTTCAAGATCGCCGGATTTTCCGGTGTCGGCTCCCACACGTCCATCACCGCATCGCTGATATCGCGGGCGAATTCCATCTCGGTGCCGGTGAAGCTTTCCGGCGAGTATTGATAGACGATCTCGCCGTCGGTCACTTTCTCGCCCAGCTCGCGAACCAGCTTGGCGCCGTCGGTGGCGATCTGCGTAATGCCGTCCATGTCCAAGTTGAAGACGACTCGGCGTTGCGCTGTCGAGGTGGAGTTATAGACGTGCACGATAGACCGACGTGCCCCTTTGATGGCTTCATAGGTGCGCTCGATCAGCGCCGCGCGGGCCTGTGTCAGGACTTGGATCGTGACGTCGTCCGGGATCATGTTTTCTTCGATCAACTGGCGGCAGAAGTCGAAGTCGGTTTGCGAGGCGGCGGGGAAGCCGATCTCGATTTCCTTAAAGCCTAATTCGACCAGCTTTTCGAACATGCGTCGTTTACGCTCGGGCCCCATGGGCTCGATCAGCGCTTGATTGCCGTCGCGCAGATCGACAGAGCACCAGATCGGCGCTTTTTCAATAACTTTGCTGGGCCATTGCCGGTCGGGCAGATCAATGGGTTTAAACGCCGCGTACTTTGCGCCTGGGTTCATATGCTTGGTGGTCATCTTTCTCTCCTCCGCCCGGATCGGCTCAGTTGTCTGTGTTATGCGCCGATAGGGCTTAATGTCGCGTAAAAATCTGAAAGGTCAATTTGCTTCGAAGCCGGTCGCCGGCGGCAGGAGGAAGCCTGCACAGTCCCGCGACCGCACATAAGTCGAAGGCTCAGGCGGCGGGGCGCAAAGGTGCGCTTGAAAATAATATCCATCATTTTGGTGGTCTCGATGAAAAAGGGAACGAAAAGGGCGCAGGCGTGACCCGGCGTCCGGTTAGGACACCGGGCGAATAAGTGCGAGCAATAGGTTCCGTTTCATCTTCATGATGACCTTAGCCTAATCGCCGCTTGCCCACCGGTCAAGGTTCTCAGGGACCTCCGGCGGATGCCTGCAACTACGATGTCACGCCTTACGATCCGCGCCTCGCAAACATCATACCGACCCCTGTGCAGATCAGCAGCGTACCGGTGATACCGTGGCGAATGCGGATACTTTTTGCGCCGACCAAAAAGCCGCGCAGGCGTCCCGCTAGAAGCGCATAGCCGCCGTCCAACATAAGTGCGATCAGCACAAAGGTTGCGCTCAGTAACGCGACCTGCGGGCCGGCTGGTTTGCCTGGGTCAATGAACTGCGGAAAGAACGCGACAAAGAAAAAGATCGTCTTCGGGTTCGTCAATGCTACCACAAAACCATGCCAAAACACACCCTTCGGCTTTTTGTCGGCGGGCAGGAAGCCGTCAGATTCAATCGTCGGCTTCAGCGCCGTGCGCCATTCGCGAACACCCAGATATATCAGGTAGGCAACGCCGGCCCAGCGTATCCATTCGAACAGATCACCGGCCGCCGCCAGCATACCGGTCAGACCGAAACCACCGGCTGTGATCAAAATCAACGTGCCCGTATTCGCACCGACAGATGTCAGCACGCCGGTGCGCATGCCGTGCTTAAGTGAGTTTGCGATGACCAGCGTGACAATCGGTCCTGGCATCAAAACAAGGGCCGCAGCAGCGATGACGAACGCGATATAAAGCTCTAGATCGACGGGCATGGGTGTGCACTCCGGAAACAATTACCATTACACAAATCCATGAAAATGCGACTGCGTCAATCGTGCTTAGGCAAACGAAAGGGACGCGTGCCCACCAAATGATTTGGCGGCGGGCACGCGTCCCGATTGGCCGGCGATACCGGAAAGCAATGTGCGGCGTGTTAGCCGATTTCGTGGTTGGCCATGATTTCCAAGGCACGGATCATGGCGGAGTGATCCCACCCGGCACCACCGTTGGCGGCACAGGTATTGAACAACTCTTGTGCGGTGGCGGTGTTCGGCAGGGCGACGCCCAAGGCTTTGGCGCCTTGCAGGGCTAGGTTCAGATCTTTTTGGTGCAGCTCGATGCGGAAGCCCGGATCAAAGGTGCGCTTGTACATACGCTCGCCGTGCACTTCCAAAATCCGTGACGATGCCAAACCGCCCATCAAGGCGGCGCGGACTTTTTCCGGATCGGCCCCGGCTTTGGAGGCAAAAACCATCGCTTCACCGACCGCTTCAATGGTCAACGCAACGATGATCTGGTTGGCGACTTTGGTGGTTTGGCCAATGCCGTTTCCACCGACCAGCGTCACGTTCTTGCCCATCTTTTCAAACACTGGTGTGGCGCGGTCAAAGTCGGCCTGACTGCCGCCGACCATGATGGTCAACGACGCAGCCTTCGCGCCCACTTCACCGCCGGAAACCGGCGCGTCTAAGTACGTGCAGCCAAGATCATTGATCTTTTTCGCGAATTCTTTGGTTTCAATCGGTGAAATCGAGCTCATGTCGATCACCAGTTTGCCTTTGCTGAGACCTGCGGCAACGCCGTTTTCGCCGAACAGGGTTTCTTCCACTTGCGGGGTGTCGGGCACGATGGTGATGATAATGTCTGAGGCTTCGGCGACGGCTTTGCGGCTGTCTAAGACCTTGAGGCCTTTATCGATCAACTCGTCCGACGGCTGCGAGCGGTGCACGGCGGTCGATACTTCATAGCCGGCGTCGAGCAAGTGACCGGCCATGGGCGCGCCCATGATGCCGAGGCCGATAAATCCGATTTTTTCCATAATGCATGTCTCCTCAGGTTCGATTTATAATTTATTGCGTAGCGGCTTTGAACCAGCCCAGGCCGGCAACGGTGTCGCCGGCGGGCTTGTACTCGCAGCCGACCCACCCGTCGTATCCGATAGAATCAATATGTGAGAACAAGAACGGATAATTCAACTCGCCGGTGCCGGGCTCATGGCGGCCCGGGTTATCGGCGAGCTGCATGTGCTTAATCATTTCAAGATTTTCCTGCATGCCGCGCGACACGTCACCTTCCATGATCTGCATGTGATAAATGTCGTACTGTACGAACAGGTTATCCGAGCCGACGGCATTGATGATGTCGATCGCTTGCTGGGTATGCGTTAGATAAAAGCCTGGGATGTCGCGGGTGTTGATCGGCTCGATCAAAAGGCGGATGCCAGCGGCTTTCAGTTTATCGGCGGCATAGCGCAAGTTGGAGATGAACGTGTCTTGTGCAATCGCCGGGCCGACGTCGGGCGTCGGAATACCGGCCAAGCAGTTGACCTGTTTGCAGCCCAACGTCGTTGCATAGTCGATGGCTTTGTCGACGCCGGCTTTGAATTCATCCATACGATCCGGCAGCACGGCGATGCCGCGCTCGCCCCCGGCCCAATCGCCGGCGGGCATGTTGTGCAGAACCTGCGTCAGGTTGAATTCGTCCAGCTTCACTTTCAGGTCATCGGCGTCATAATCGTAGGGAAACAGATACTCGACGCCGGTAAAGCCCGCCTTAGCGGCGGCTTCGAAGCGATCCATGAAGTCGACTTCGTTGAACAACATGGTCAGGTTGGCGCAAAACTTAGGCATAGGTGATCTCCTTGTAATCTCGATAGACGCAGGAAGTCGTCTTGTGTGAGCGGCGTGAGCTAGTTGGCATCCGCCATAGAGGTGTCGTTTTCCGCTTCACGCCCCATGTCGAACGGACGCTTCAGCGACAAATTCGGATCCAGGCATAGAACATCTTCGAATTCGTTGATGTTGTCGACTTCTGTGCCCATGGCGATATTGGTGACTCGTTCCAAAATGAACTCCAAAACTACCGGGACCTGGTGCTCTTCCATCAAGGCCTTCGCTTTGGCGAATCCGTCTTTGAACTCGTTCGGGCTTTTGATGCGGACCGCTTTGCAGCCGAGACCTTCGGCAACGGCCACGTGGTCGACACCATAGCCACGCGGTGCATCGCCGTCATCTTCGGCGTTGATATTATCGAACGCGAGCGACACTTCGAAGTCCATATCCATGCCTTTTTGTGCCTGGCGGATCAGACCCAGGTAAGAGTTGTTCACGACGATGTGCAGATATGGCAGCTTATGCTGCGCGCCGACCGCCAGTTCTTCGATCATGAATTGGAAATCATAGTCACCTGATAGGGCCACAATGTTGGCGTCCGGACGCGCCGCACGCACACCAAGTGCAGCCGGCAACGTCCAACCAAGCGGGCCAGCCTGTCCGCAGTTGATCCAATGGCGCGGGTTATACACTTTCAAGAATTGCGCACCGGCGATCTGACTGAGGCCAATGGTCGTCACATAGATCGTATCGCGGTCGAACTCTTGGTTCATCTCTTCGTACACGCGCTGCGGCTTCAACGGCACATCGTCGAAGTGGGTTTTGCGCAGCATCACGCTCTTGCGGTGCTGGCAGCTTTCGACCCATGCTGTGTAGTCCTTCAGCTTGCCGGCAGCTTTGCGTTCTTTTGCGATCTCAACGAACAACGCCAAGGCGACTTTGGCGTCGGATACGATGCCGTAGTCAGGCTCGAACACGCGGCCAATTTGCGTTGGCTCAATGTCGACGTGCACAAACTTACGCCCTTTCGTGTATTTTTCGACCGAGCCAGTATGGCGGTTAGCCCAACGGTTGCCGATGCCGAGCACGAAATCGGAAAGGCCGAACGTCGCATTGCCGTATCGGTGGCTGGTCTGCAGGCCAACCATACCGGCCATCAGGCCGTGGTCGTCCGGAATCGTGCCCCATCCCATCAGCGTCGGGATCACCGGCACGTTCAGGGTCTCGGCCAACTCTATCAACAAATCCGAAGCATCGGCATTGATGATGCCGCCACCCGCAACGATCAGCGGAAAGTCGTGATCCAGCAGCATGTCCAAGGCCTTCTCGCACTGCGCGCGGCTGGCTTTGGATTTGAAGACGTCCATCGGCTGATAGGTGTCGGGATCAAACTCGATCTCGGCGATCTGTACGTCGATCGGTAAATCGATGTGTACCGGTCCCGGGCGACCCGACCGCATCAAGTGGAAAGCTTTCTGGAAGACATAGGGTACCAAGCCGGGCTCCATCACGGTTGTCGACCATTTGCTGACCGGAGCGGCAATCGACGTGATGTCGACGGCCTGAAAGTCTTCTTTGTCGAGCTTCGCGCGTGGCGCTTGGCCGGTGATGGTTAGGATCGGAATGCTGTCGGCGCTCGCCGAATATAAGCCGGTGATCATATCGGTGCCGGCGGGGCCGGAAGTGCCGATGCACACGCCGATGTTCCCGGCGACGGCACGGGTGTAGCCTTCGGCCATATGCGATGCGCCTTCGACATGGCGGGCGAGCACGTGGCGGATTGAGCCGCGGTTTTTCATGGCATTATAGAATGGATTGATGGCGGCGCCCGGCACACCGAAGGCGCAATTCACGCCTTCTTTTTCCAGCACCAACACAGCGGCATCTACAGCGCGCATTTTTGGCATGATGTTTCCTCCATCATAGGGTTGCGTTTTTCTTAGCTTCATTATGTTGAAGGTGATTTTATTTTTCAATTTTTCTAAAATATTATTTTATAATATGAAAAATATTCATAGAATGATGTTTTTATAGGAGAAAATTTTTTCCAAAAAATAGCTTCATATTTTTATTGATAAAAAATTTTTTCAAATATATTGATAAAATAATATTTTCCAGATCGGATACGCCATGGACAAAGGTGAAAAACGCTCTCGCGGTCGGCCCAGAAATACCGACGGTCCGCAGCAAATAGCCGGTGTTCAATCGCTGGAACGCGCGATCTCGATCATGGAAGTGGTTGCCGAGGGCGAAGGGCTTTCATTGACCGAAGTGTCGGAGGCGACCGGCCTGCCTGCCTCGACCGCGTACCGTATTTTGGTGACGTTCCAAAGCCATGGCATGGCTGAGTTTGATGAGGTGCGCCAGCTTTGGCATGTCGGCGTAACCACCTTCCGCATGGGCGCGTCCTTTGTCCGTCGGCGAAAATTGGCTGAGCACGGGCGCGGCGTGATGCGGCGCTTGCAGGCTGCGACCGGCGAGACGGCAAATCTTGCGGTCGCTGATGCTGACGGCGTGGTGTTTGTCAGCCAAGTGGAAACCCATCAACCGATCCGTGCTTTCTTTCGCCCGGGTACGCGGGGGGATTATCATTCCAGCGGCATCGGCAAAGCAATCTTGGCGTTTAGCGACGAACACAGCGTGCGCGAAATTACGTCGCGTAACGGTCTTGTACCGTACACTGAACACACGCACCGCGATGTGAATACGCTGTTCGTCGATCTTGCAACCATCCGCGCGCGTGGATGGTCGGTCGATGATGAGGAGCGGAATCTGGGTATGCGATGCGTCGCTGCACCGATTTTTAATGAGTATGGGGAGCCTGTCGCCGGTATTTCCATCTCCGGACCGGCGGTGCGGGTAACGCCGGCGGTTGATGTGCACTTCGGCGCCCTCGTGTGCGACGCGGCGGTGGAGATTACGGCGCAATTCGGTGGATTGTGGCCGATGGCCAATGCCGCGCGGGCTTAAAGCTTTTTAGTGTACACGTATTCGACGGATTGCGAGGCATCGGCGCGCTGAATGACGCCGTGCTGGCGTTGATAGTTGAGCCGATCATACAATCGATGCGCTTTTAGGAATCTGGAATCCGAATACAGCATCATCATATTGGCATTCATGTCTTCGCGTGCTGAGGTTTCGGCCAATTTGCAAAGCGCTTCGCCAATGCCGCGCCCGCGCGCACCACTTGATACATACAGTTTATGCAATCGTGCAACGCCCGGCGCATCCGTCGGGGTGATCGCCACGGTGCCGCAGATGATTTCCTGGCATTCTGCGACCCAAAACTGACCGCCCAGACCAGAGAATGCACTGGCGGGCGCTTTCAGTTCAGGCTCTTCCTCATCGACCAATAATACGCATCCCTGGTATTCGCCATAGACGTCGTTGATTAAGTCGATCACCTGTTCGGAATCGCTGTCTTCGACGCCGCGCACAATGACGTCGGCAACGCGGGCCGCGATTGACGGCATCTTGGACGGTCTTTCCATCAACATATCAGTTGCGCCCTTCCAACAAGCCGCGGGCAACCACTTGCGCTTGAATCTCGGCGGCACCTTCAAAAATATTCAAGATGCGGGCATCACACAGCACCCTGGAAATCGGATATTCCAAAGCATAGCCGTTGCCGCCGTGAATCTGCAGTGCGCCGTCGGCGTTGGCCCATGCGACCCGAGCCGCCAACAGTTTTGCCATCCCGGCTTCGATGTCGCAGCGGCGTTCGGAATCTTTTTCGCGGCCGGAAAAATATGTTAGCTGTCGCGCGATCATGGTCTCGACGGCCATCCAGGCCAGCTTCTCGTGAACGCGTGGAAACGCATAGATCGGTTTCTTGAACTGTACCCGCTCGGTCGCATAGGCGAGTCCGAGCTCCATCGCATTTTGCGCCACGCCGATGGCACGCGCTGCGGTTTGGATGCGCGCACTTTCAAACGTCGCCATCAATTGCTTAAAACCTTGACCTTCTTCGCCGCCCAGCAATTGCGAGGCCGGCACTTCGAGGCCATCAAAGCCGAGCTCGTATTCTTTCATGCCACGGTAGCCGAGCACCTCGATCTCGCCACCGGTCATGCCGTCCAGCGGGAACGGGTCGGCGTCGGTGCCGCGCGGCTTCTCGATCAAGAACATCGATAAGCCTTTGTAGCCGGGTTCGTCGGGATCGGTGCGCGCCAGTAACGTCATCATGTCGGAGCGGGACGCATGCGTGATCCAGGTCTTGTTGCCGGTAATGCGGTACACATCGCCGTCACGCACGGCGCGGGTTTTGAGCGACGCCAAGTCGGACCCGGTACCGGGTTCGGTGAACACGGCCGTCGGCAAAATTTCGCCGGTGGATATCTTCGGCAGGTAGTGTGCCTTCTGCGCGTCCGTACCGCCCAGGCGGATTAACTCAGCGGCGATTTCAGAGCGTGTGCCGAGCGAGCCGACGCCAATGTAGGCGCGGGATAATTCTTCGGTGACCACGCACATCGCCATCTTGCCGAGGCCAAGGCCACCGTTTTCTTCCGGTACCGTCAGGCCGAACACGCCGAGCTCGGCCATCTGCTCGACGATTTCGATTGGGATCAGTTCGTCCTTTAGATGCCATTCGTGGGCATCGGGGGCCACTTGCTCGGTGGCAAAGCGGCGAAACTGCTCGCGGACCATATCCAAGGTTTCGTCGGAAAGCCCCGGCGCGCCGAAGTGGCCGTCGCGGATCAGCTCTGCAATCCGCGCCCGCACGCCCGGCGTATTGCCCGCCGCCATCAAGGCGCGAACGGCATCGTCCGATAAAAATGCGTGATGTGCCGCTTCGTCTATGCCGACGTCGGCGGGCCGTACGAATTCAAGCTGGCTGATTGCGATGCCGCCCGACAGTTGATTCAGATATTCGCCGTATGCGGCCTGCACCATCAACTGTTCAAGCTCGCCGAAACGGCCTTCGGCCTCAAGGCGCTCGCCCCAGCCGCGCATTTGCCGGAGTCCGGTGACATAGGTCGCAACCCACGCCAACCCATGCACGGCGGTTTGGTGTTGTTCGATCAGCGTGCCTGACGGGCGGCCGTCTTTGACGACAAGGGCGGCGACGCCATTGCGTGCGGCGCCATAAAGCGCATCGGCGGCAGCCAATGCTTGATCAGTGCGCGGCATCATCCCTTCGATTAAGGGGGGTGCTGAGTGTCCGCTTGCGTCCATGGGTTTATCCCCCACCGTTGCTGGCATTGAGGGGCGGTAATGTACCCCGCCCCTCAACGACCGATTAATCTAGGGATTTTAGCCTTCGATGCAATCTTCGAGCGTGCGTCGGCCCGGTCGTTTGGCTTGAACCAAGACCGCCATGTTGCCGGGTTTGTGCAGATTGCGTAGCATCTTGGTGTGCGCGGCTGGGATATCTTCCCACGAGAATACTTCCGACATGCACGGATCAATGCGACGTTCGATCACCAGTTGGTTGGCCTGGCTGGCTTGTTTCAAGTTGGCGAAGTGGCTGCCTTGGATTCGCTTTTGGCGCATCCATACAAAGCGTGCATCCATGGTTAGGTTGTAGCCGGTAGTGCCGGCACAGAACACGACCATGCCGCCGCGCTTGACGATGTTGCAGCTGACCGGGAACGTGGCTTCGCCCGGATGCTCAAAGACGAAATCGACATCGTTGCCTTTGCCGGTGATCTCCCAAATCGCCTTGCCGAACTTGCGGGTCTCTTTCATGTAGTCTTTGAAGCCGTCGCCATTGACCGGCGGCAGTTGGCCCCAACAGTTGAAATCTTTACGGTTGATCACACCTTTAGCGCCGAGGCTGAGCACGAACTCGCGTTTGTCTTCATCGGAAATTACGCCGATGGCGTTGGCACCGGCGACAGCGATTAATTGCACCGCCATAGAGCCCAACCCGCCGGACGCACCCCACACCAATACGTTATGGCCCGGGCGAAGGATGTGCGGGCGGTGACCGAACAGCATCCGATATGCGGTCGCCAGCGTCAGCATGTAGCAGGCACTTTCTTCCCACGTCAGGTGTTTTGGGCGCAGCATGCACTGGCGGTCCTGGACGCGGCAGAATTGCGAGAATGAGCCGTCCGGCGTCTCGTAACCCCAGATGCGCTGTGAGGTCGAGAACATCGGGTCGCCGCCGTTACATTCTTCGTCGTCGCCGTCATCTTGGTTGCAGTGCACGACGACTTCATCGCCGACCTTAAAGCGTTTCACCTTCGAGCCGACGGCCCAAACGATGCCGGACGCGTCCGAACCTGCGATGTGGTACGGGGCTTTGTGATAATCGAACGGTGAGATCGGGGTGCCCAGCGCGGCCCATACGCCGTTGTAGTTGACGCCGGCGGCCATCACCATGATCAGCACGTCGTGGCTGTCCAATTCCGGGACATCGACGACTTCGACCTGCATCGCACTTTCCGGCTCGCCGTGGCGCTCTTGGCGGATTGCCCAGGCGTACATTTGTTTCGGCACGTGGCCGAGGGGCGGAATCTCGCCCATCTCATACAAATCTTTTTGCGGTTGGTCGGATTGGAATTCGATGATTTCAGCGGTGTCGGTCATTGCGCGTCCCCTACTAATTTTGTCTGGAACCGCGCGCCTCCCAACACTGCGGCTCTCCCCATTCGCATCGCATTTTGCTGCAATGCAAAAATATTCATAAACGTTTTGCACTTTCTTCGCAATGCACAAATTGCTAGATTCATGGGTGAATTTGCACTATTTTGAAATATAGTTACAAAAAAATATAAAATGAACTAATTAAACGCCTACATGGGGACTGTGATGAAAGAAAATTACGCGGGGTCGAATATTGCACAAGCGAAGCTTGATCAGGCATCGGAACGGGACCGGCCTTGGCTGTTTCGGACCTATTCCGGCCATTCTTCGGCGGCGAAATCGAATGAATTGTACCGGGCCAATTTGGGGCGCGGGCAAACCGGCCTTTCCATCGCCTTCGATCTGCCGACCCAGACTGGTTATGACAGTGATCATCCGCTGGCCCGGGGCGAAGTCGGCAAGGTCGGTGTGCCGATCTCTCATTTAGGTGACATGCAGACCCTGCTGGACGGCATCCCGCTTGAAAAAATGAACACGTCGATGACCATCAACGCCCCGGCAGCTTGGTTGTTGGCGTTGTACGTGGCGGCGGCAGAACGCCAAGGCGTCGCCCGTGACCAACTTTCAGGCACGGTGCAGAACGACATCATTAAGGAATACCTTTCGCGTGGCACCTATATTTTTCCGCCGGCGCCCAGCATGAAATTAATCGCAGATACGGTCAGCTTTACGTACCGGGAAATTCCAAAATGGAATCCGATCAACGTGTGCTCGTACCATCTGCAAGAAGCCGGCGCGACGCCGAACCAGGAACTCGCGTTCGCGCTCGCTATTGCCGTTGAGGTATTGGATACGGTCCGTCCCCGCGTGCCCGTCGAAGACTTTCCTTTGGTCGCAGGCCGTATCAGCTTTTTCGTGAACGCAGGCGTTCGGTTCGTGACCGAGATGTGCAAGATGCGCGCCTTCACCGATTTGTGGGACGAGATTTTGCGCGATCATTATGGGATCGAAGACCCAAAGCTTCGGCGCTTCCGCTACGGCGTGCAGGTCAACTCGTTGGGCCTCACCGAGCAGCAGCCGGAAAACAACGTTTATCGCATCTTGTTGGAGATGCTGGCTGTGACCTTGTCGAAAAACGCCCGCGCCCGTGCCGTGCAATTGCCTGCGTGGAATGAAGCGCTGGGGTTGCCGCGCCCTTGGGATCAGCAATGGTCACTGCGCCTGCAACAGATCGTCGCCTATGAAACCGATCTTTTGGAATATGGCGATTTGTTCGACGGCTCACCGGTGGTCGCGGAAAAAGTCGACTCCTTAAAAGCCGATGCTCGCACCGAACTTGCCGCCATCGATGCCATGGGCGGCGCCGTCGCCGCGGTCGAAAGCGCGTATATGAAACGTGCCCTCGTCGAGAGTAACGCGAAGCGTTTATCGGCGATTGAGCGTGGCGATCAAGTGGTCGTCGGCGTCAATAAATACACCGAGGCCGAGCCTTCACCGCTGACCGCAACAGATGGGGCCATCATGACCGTCGACGCGTCGGCGGAACGCGAGCAGATCGAGGCGCTGAATGCGTGGCGTGCATCCCGCGACGATGCGGCGGTGAAAACGGCGTTGGCAGACTTGCGTGCGGCGGCGGTCGAAGACCGGAATATCATGGAGCCCTCCATCCAGTGCGCGCATGCGGGCGTTACCACCGGCGAGTGGGCAGGGCTTTTGCGCGACGTGTACGGTGAATATCGCGCGCCGACGGGCGTTGGCGGTTCTTCAGCACAGGCGCCGGAATCGCTGAACGCGGTGCGCGCCCGGGTCAATGCGTTAGAGCCGATGCTGGGCACACGCCTAAAAATGCTGGTCGGCAAGCCCGGCCTGGACGGCCACTCCAATGGTGCTGAGCAGATCGCTGTCCGCGCCCGCGACGCCGGCGTCGAAGTGATCTACGAAGGAATCCGGCTGACCCCCGCCGAGATCGTGTCTGCGGCGCTGCAAGAAGGTGTGCATGTGGTGGGCTTGTCGATTTTGTCGGGCTCGCACGTGACATTGGTTGCAGATGTGGTCAAAGGCCTCAAGGCGGCTGGGCTCGAAGACGTGCCGGTGATCGTCGGCGGTATTATTCCGCCAGAAGACGCCGCCATGCTGATGGCCAACGGGGTCGCTGCCGTCTACACGCCAAAAGATTTTGATCTGACGCAAATTTTGGACGGTATTGTTGGTATCGTCGAGAAGGCCTACGCGCGAGCGGCGTGATGCTCTGGTTCGCTCAACCGCTTTTGCGTTGTGGGACAAGGACGTTCACGGGGCCGTCCTTGATTCCGAGGGCGTCAGGATTTTCGATTTTTGGCTTCATGGTATCGGTCAAAAATCGTACGACGCCGTTTTGCATGTTTTTGAGTACCGGTGACCAGGTAACGAACAGGCCGCCGTTGATCTCGTAGCTCATGATGTCGCCGTCGTCGACGGCAGCATCAATGGCGGCCGCCAGATTGTCGCTGCGACCGACGTATACCCATCCCGGTTTGACGCCGGAATGCCAAATCACATAAACACCCGAGGCGCCAGTCAGGCCTTCGGCCGTAGTGTCCAAGTGCGTCAGGCGATGGAATTTGCCACGCTTGTTACGTACCCACTCGGGATCGAGGGGCGGGCCATCGTATTTGGCCTTCGGTTTATCCACTTTTTTCTTGAAAAATCCGAGCACGGCGGTGCGATCCATAGTTTCAAATCGGTTTAGCATAGATAGTCGCGTCTTGCCATAATGTTAACGGGCAAGGTTCGGAACTGTATTTATGCTATGCACCCGTGCTTGTCGCAACGGTCTAGTCGGGTAAACTGCGTCAAATCGCGCGACATTATGGGGTTGGGAGGCCCTTTCATGCAGATTGATCGCATCGACCATTTTGTACTCACCGTGCGCGATATCGACGCGACATGTGATTTTTACGCGATTGCGCTGGGTATGGAGCGGATCGATTTTGGGGCTGGTCGAACGGCGCTGAAATTTGGCCAACAGAAGATCAATCTGCACCGCGCCGGGCATGAGTTAGAACCTAAATCCGCAAAACCGACCCCTGGCAGCGGTGATTTTTGTTTGATCACCAAAACGCCTATCAACGATGTGGTCGCACACCTGAAATCTGTGGGCATCGTTATCGAGTATCTGCCGAGCCCCCGCACCGGGGCCATTGGACCAATCATGTCGGTGTATTTTCGAGATCCCGACGACAATTTAATTGAGGTTTCGACGTATGATGAATGAGCACAATACAGTTGCATCTGATGGCCCGCTGACGGGGCTCCGAATTTTAGAACTTGGTCACTTTATTGCGGCGCCTTTCTGTACGCGGGTGCTCGCAGACCTTGGTGCCGAGGTGATTAAGATCGAGCCGCCGGTGCGGGGTGATCCGGTGCGCACCTGGGGCACGATCCCAGAAGGCGAGACGGTGTCGGTTTGGTGGTCTGTGCACGGGCGCAACAAACGTTCCGTCACCGTTGATTTGAAAAAACCCGAAGGTATCGCGTTGGTGAAGCGCATGATCGCTGACGCGGATGCGGTGGTTGAAAACTTTAAGCCGGGGCAGTTGGCGAAGTGGGGGCTCGGTCCCGACGAAATTCAGGCGGCCAATCCGGAAGCCGTGTTGGTGCAGATTTCCGGCTACGGACAGACCGGGCCGTATCATAAGCGGGCCGCATTCGGGATTATCGGTGAAGCGGTCGGCGGTATCCGCCACCTGACCGGTTATCCGCCCGAGGTCTCTGACCTGCCGCCTGTACGCACGGGTGTATCGTTCGGTGACAGCGTGGCGGGGTTGTATGGCGCCATCGGTCTGTTGGCAGCGATGTTTGAAAAACAGGCAGGCCGCGGTAAGCCCGGGCGCCGCGTAGATGTGGCTTTGACCGAGAGCGTGCTTAGTTTGCTCGAAGGCTGCCTGCCGGAATACGGCTACTTTGGCGCGGTGCGTCAGCCCCAAGGTTCGACCATTAAAACCACGGCGCCGTCCAACGCATACCCGTCCAGCGATGGGCGATGGTTTTTGATCGGTGGCAATTCGGATGCGTTGTTTGCGCGTTTATGCGGTGTCATGAACCGTCTCGACATGCTCGAAGACTCGCGGTTTGTCGGGAATGTGGCGCGGGTCAAAAACATTGAGGCCTTGGATGCGGAAATCGCGGCGTGGACGTCGACGCTGACGCTCGAAGAATTGGAAAAAGCCGTCGCCGAAGCCGATATCCCCTCCAGTCGGATCTATGATACCGCCGACATCGCGGCTGACCCGCAATACCTGGAACGCGGCATGGTGCACAAAGTCAACGACCCGCGTCTGGGTGAGGTGTTGCATCCTGGCGTGGTCCCGCGCTTTGAAGGTGCCGATTCAAACGTGCCCGACGGCGGGGTCCGCTGGGCCGGACCTGCGGTCGGGGCGCATACGGATGATGTGCTTGGGAAAGATTTAGGTTTGAGCGCTGATGAGATTGCGCGTTTGAAAGAGGAGGGCGTAATATGAGCACCCCAACTATGGAAGCTGTTGAAATTTGTGACGTCGCACCCCGCGACGGGTTTCAGGTCGTGTCGACGTGGATCCCGACCGAAACCAAAATTGCGATCGTCGAAGGCTTGGCCGACGCCGGCTTTAAGCGGATCGAGACCGGGGCGTTCGTCTCACCCAAGCACGTGCCGCAAATGGCCGACACGGCTGAAGTCCACGCGACCGCGAAGGTTGGCGATGACGTGCGCTTGTCGACCTTGATCCCGAACCTGCGCGGCGCGGAAAACGCCTTAGCGGCGGGCATCAGCGATCTTGTGTATGTATTCTCGGCGTCTGAAAGCCATAACAAATCCAACGTGCGGCGCCCCGTCGCAGCGTCGATCGAGGAACTGGGCGAGGTAATCCGGATCGGTCGTGACCATGCGGACTTTAAACTTCGGGTCAACATCGCCACCGTTTTCGATTGTCCGTTTGAAGGCCGCGTCGACGAAGATGCGGTTTACGCCGCCATCGAAAAAGTCTTGGCGTATGGCGAACCAGTTGAACTAGGTCTTTGCGATACCACGGGGCGCGCATTGCCGGATCACGTACGCGATGTTTGTGCGGGCGCGATGACGCGGTTCGGTGGTGACGGCATCAGCTGGTTGTATCATGGCCACGATACGTTCGGACTCGGTGTCGCCAATGCTTTATATGCGTATGAAGCCGGCATCCGTCTGTTCGATGCGGCAGCGGCCGGTCTCGGCGGTTGCCCCTTCGCGCCGGGTGCGACCGGCAATACGGCCAGCGAAGACCTTGTGTTCACATTCGAAAATATGGGCATCGATACCGGGATCGATTTGGCTAAGTTGTTGAGCGTCGCCGAAAAAATTGCAGAATTACCGGACACGCAAACCGGCGGTCATATCCGTATCGTGCCCCGCGAGCGTGTGTTGAGCGCAGCCTAAGGCGCGGTGCATATTGACTTTCGCGCCGTAGCACCCAAATGCAATTGGGTTTAGGTCAGTGAAAGATTTAGGGATGGCACGTCTTCAGGTATCGAAGATCGGTGCGCGCTTCATCGCCGTGGTCGGCATCTTGAGCGTGGTGTCGGCATGTTCCAGTTTAAAGATCGCGTATGGCTTTGCTGATGATGCGTTGGAAAGCCGTGCTGAGCAGTACCTTGATCTGGATAGCGATGGTGAGGCGAAGGTCGAGGCAGAGATCGCCCGCCTGTTGAATTGGCATCGCACCGTCATGCTGCCACGCTACGCCGCATTTCTAAACGGTGTCGCCGACGTGAACGATACTGGCTCTTGGCAGCGCCGCGAAATCGCACAGGCGTTTCAGGGCTTCAAGGCGTTGCTGGATGAAACCGCGTTGGGTGCCGCACCGTTCATCGCCAATGTGTTAAAGGACCACACCTCGCCCGAGCGTGTCGAGTATTTGCGGGCACAGATGGCCGTCTACATCCGCGAAGAGTTGGCAGAAGAACAAGCCTCGTTTAAAGACCGTTTGACCGAACAAGTTGACCGCCGTGTGCGAAATTTTGAACGCTTTGTCGGTCCGTTGCGCGATGAACAAATTGATATTATCCGTCGCCACACCGCGCCCGCGCTGACCGATAGAAACCTCTGGTTGCGTCACCTTGATCGTCGTCATCAAGCACTTGCCGATTATCTCCAGTCCGACCCTGAAACCATCGCCCTGACGACGTTTGTGCACACCTGGACAACGCGGGGTTACGACATCGTCGACCCTGAGTACGCAAAAATATCTGAAGCGCGTTGGAATAAACTCGAAGAACTTCATGAAGACATGCTGTCGTCGTTGGATGGCGAACAGCGTGCCGCGCTTTCCTTATCTCTCAGAAGTTATGCCGCCGATATGATGGATCTCGCTACCGGTAGCTGATCGTGATTGTATGCGTGCGCAGGCACTTTAAAGTGTCCCCGCAACCGCATCATGCGGTCTTCGGGGGATAGCTTGGATACGCTCATAGATTTCTTTATTGCCGACACCGGGCTCGAGCTTTGGAGCGCGCTTTTGATGTGCGCAGTGTCATTTATCGGAAGTTTCATCGCAGCTTCGCTCGGGTTGGGTGGTGGCTTGTTGGTGATGGCGACGATGGCGTCCCTCTTGCCGCCGACGGTGCTGATCCCGCTGCATGGCATCGTGCAGTTGGGCTCGAATGCGGGGCGGGCGCTTATCATGCGCTCAGAAATTCTGACCCATGTGGTGCCGGCATTTTTGCTGGGCACGATTATCGGCGCATTGATCGGCGGGCAAGTGGTGGTTTCGCTGCCGACCCAGGTGCTGCAAATTGTGCTTGGCGGCTTTGTGTTGTATGCGACGTGGGGCCCGAAATTTCGGGCGTCCGAGCCGGGTAAAAAAACATTTTTCGGGGTTGGATTGGTCGGGGCGTTTGTGACCATGTTCGTGGGGGCGACCGGGCCGTTGGTCGCGCCGTTCGCCGCCGCCGCATCGGACAAGCGTCAAAACGTCGTCGCCACCCACGCCACCCTGATGACGATACAGCATGGTTTTAAGGTTATTGCATTCGGGTTCTTGGGTTTCGCGTTCGGGCCGTACATTCCGTTATTGGTCGGATTGCTGGCCTGCGGCTTTATCGGCACCTATGCCGGCAAGCACATGTTGAACTTCATGCCCGAACACATTTTTCGGATCGGGTTGAAGGCGGTGATTACGGCGTTGGCGCTTCGGTTATTGTATGCGGGCGTGTTCGGCTGATGTGACCGCCGGCGGGGTCGGGCGATTTTTTGCCAAGTGCTGCCGCCCCGCATCGGTGATGGCGATCATCGTCGACGCGCCGGAAGGTTGGCGCACGATAAAGCCCGCATCAATAGCGTCTTCCCATACCGTCAGGCGTGGGCACGACGTCCGCCAGGCATCCATGACATCTTCATACGGCTTTGGTTCATCTCGCAGCCATTGCAGGAGATCCAGGATCAATTCATCCATATCAAACCTTTTTCACTTTACGTCAAAGTGCCCCGAAAATCTGCTCGGCACGCTCGCGCTCTTCGATGTCGCCCTCAAGAAAGCTGGATGCCCGATCAAAAGTAGATCCCCCGTGCTTGATCAGCATAATACCTAAAACCTTGTTTGGCGTAACATTGTCATCGGCAAGTGGCAGACCGACGCGTGTATACGTCGCCCAGTTAACGGTTTCAGACGGCAACTGCGAGATCATGACGCCAAGTACGTCGCCGTCGATAATGCGCGAGAAAAAACTGGTGATTTCTTCGAGTACACGCCCCGAACGATGATCTGAGAATGTTTTGCCGGTCAGTGCGATGCCGATGTGCTCATCAAGCGAAGACCCCATAAAACGATAGCGAAAAGTCCGATTTTCTTCGGCATCAATTATGAACAAGCTCGGCAGCAACTTCGGCACATCAATCAAGTTGAGGTCGCCTTGCGCCGGAAATCGATGCGCGCCACGCGACCGTTTCCAGAAATCAAAGATTTCTTTAATACGATCATCTTTTAACTGAGCGACGAGGTCGTCTGCGCGCATATCGTATAGCCTCCGCATCTACCCGTGAGTGATTTTAGAGAAAATACTTCGCTACGTCGTAAAGTAAGTTAAATTGCCAGCGTTTATCTTTTTAAAGGCCGCGTTGCTTTTTTAAGCCATGCAGCGGCCTGCTTATCGACACCTTTGCTGAGCGATTTGTATACCCACGCATGGTAGTCGTTGATCCAGGTTATTTCGTGTGCGTCCAAAAGTTTCGGCTCGACCAAGGCGAGGTCGAACGGCGCGCAGGTCAGTGTCTCAAACCCGAGCATTTCGCGTTCCCAGGCTTTTGGCTTTTTGATGGCTTTGACCATCACCAAATTTTCGATGCGGATGCCGAAGCCTTTGGCTTTGTAATACCCAGGCTCGTTCGAGACGACCATGCCAGGCTGCAGTGCAACGTTGGACGGATGTTTTGAAATCCGTTGAGGTCCTTCGTGGACGTTCAAATAACTGCCGACGCCGTGCCCCGTGCCGTGGTCATAATCCAGGCCAACATCCCAAAGCGGCTTGCGCGCCAGTGCGTCCAGCTGAGCGCCGCTGGTGCCTTGCGGGAACACCGCGCGTGCGAGCGCAATATGGCCTTTGAGGACACGCGTAAAGCGATCGCGCATTTCCGCATTGGGCTTGCCGATGGCAACTGTGCGCGTGACATCGGTGGTGCCGTCCAAGTATTGCCCGCCGCTGTCGACCAACAAAAGCGACCCCTTTTTCAGCTTCGCCGCGCCGCGCTTGTTGGCACGGTAGTGAACGATGGCACCGTTGGCGCCGAAGCCGGCAATCGTCGGGAAGCTCGGACCGCGATGGTGATCTAGTGTCGTGCGCAGCTGATCGATTTTCTCGCCGACATCCCATTCGGTGATTTTGCCTTTTGGCGCCTCACGCTCCAACCAGCTGAGGAACATGACCAAGGCGATGCCGTCCCTAAGGTGCGCATCGCGCATGCCGTCGCGCTCGGTCGCGTTTTTGCAGGCCTTCGCAAGCGCGGTAACATCCGGTGTGTCGATGACATCGGCACCGGCAGATTGCAGGGTCATTGGAATCTTTGCGGCTGCTTGCGACAGATCGACGCCGACTTTCAACCCGCGTCCGCCTAGGTGCGTGAGTTCATCGGTGAGCGCTTCTTGTTCCAGCACCACGACTTCTGGGCCCAGATGTTCTTCCAAGCCCGGGCTCATTTTCCGCGGATTGGTAAAGAACTCAACACCGCCCGTGGCATGCAGTACGACAAAGCCCAGCGACACCGGTGTGCACGGCACATCGCGACCACGAATGTTCAAAAGCCACGCGATAGAGTCCGGCGCCGTCAGGACGACCGCATCCAAACCTTTGGTTTTTAGATATTCGGAAATCTTTTTGCGTTTTTTAGTTGCGTTCTGACCGGCGAATTTTTGCGGATGCGCCAATATCGGAGAGATAGGTGCCGGCGGCTGGCCCAGCCAAACCGCATCAATTGGGTTGTCCGGCTGCGCGATTAAGTGCGCGCCTAAGCGCTGACACACGGCGTCCAAGCGTTTTCGTTCAGTTTCGGTGTGTAGCCAAGGATCGAAGCCGAGTCGCATGCCGGCATTAAGTGTCTCGCTCAACCATTCGGTCAGTGTTTTGTTGGCGGTGTGGTGTGCTTCGAACAGTTTGCCGTCGACCTGTTTTTTGACTTGTAGCGTATAGCGGCCATCGACGAAGACGGCGGCTTTGCGTCCCGCCATGACGACGGCGGCACCGGCGGAGCCGCTAAATCCGGTCAGCCACTGCAGGCGTTCTGCGTGCGGTGCGACGAACTCGCCTTGGTGCGCATCGGCTTTAGGAATGATAAAGCCGTCCAGATCACGGCTTTTGAGTTCTTTGCGCAAAGCTTGAATGCGCGTCGGGTCCGTGCTGCGTCTGCTGAGACCGTCGTCATTGAACGTTTCGAAAATACGCTGGCGTAATTCGCGCAGCGCCGCCATCAGATCTTCGTCGGCATCGGGCGCGATCAATTGCTGCCATGCGGCTTCATCATCGCCAGCGGGCGTGGCCAAGATGCCCCGAAGAATTTCCCGGGCACCGAGCAAATCAACCCGGGCCCCCTGCGCACGCAGAAGGTCGTCTAAGTCACGGTCAAGTTTACGGCGATCAGTCATAGCGCATGAAAGCTAGGACCCGATGCGTGCAGACGCAAGGCAGAACTTATTTTGCATAGCTTATGCAATTATATGGCGTATAGATATGCAAAAACGAGGTAGCTGCCGTGCGCAATGGGCGTTATTGCACTGCAGCATAATAGGTTATACCAGCCTCAATCTCGAGGTATCGATTTTTAAAGACGTCTTTGAAAACCGATACAAGATTTGATGAATGAAGGATACAGGTTATGTCTTACGATTCCGCAACGGCCCGCCAAATGAGCTTGTTCGGCGAAGGTCAAAAGATTACTGATATCGAAATGGCGTTGATCGTTGATCGTGCCCACAGAATGCGTTCGGTCGCAATTGCGGCCCATATTCAAGGTGCCATTGACGCGGTGCGTCGCCGGTATCGGGCCTATACCACGCAACGCACCCTGAGTTCGCTGAGCGATCACATGTTGCGCGATATTGGCATCGAACGGGATCAAATCCCGGTCATCGCCCGCCGTGCAGCACGTGGCATCGATGTGGCACCGACCAAAGCGTCGACCACCAGCGCCGCGGTCCATAATATCGCGCCGCAAGGCAAAGTCGAAAGTCAGTCGGAACTGCCGCTTGCCGCGTAACGGCTTGCTGACAGCGAAAGCTTAAAAGATAGAACGGTGGCGCTCGAGGGATACTCGGCACCGCCGTTTTTATTTTATTTTTTCTGATGCTGGTGTGTAGCCGTTGGTACGCATGCAGCGCTCGAATACCTGCGCTTGCAGGCGTTGCAGATCGTAAGTGGTCATATTTTGCTGATACGCACCCAGGCCGCCGCCCAGATTATCGCTGGACGTCATCGGCTGTAGTTTAGCTTCCCGCTCCATTTCCCGACGCGCGAGACGGCGGCACTCGCCGGTATCCGACTGCCATTGTCCCTGCGGCACGTCCGGATTTTGCCAAATTTGTTTTGCCGGTGTGCGGGTACAGGCGCTGAGTCCTACGATTCCCAGTGCGTACAAGCAAATCATGGCGGTGCGTTGAAATGTCATAGGTTTATTCAGGCCCGATGCAGCGTTTGAGGTACGCTTTGGTTGCGTCCGTATCATAGTGATGAATGCCTTCAATCCGCGCCACCTCGCGGCCATCCGGTGCTATGATCAACGTTGTCGGCAGCCCGCGAATACCCAGCGCGCGTGCAGCCGTGCCTTTCGGGTCATGCAGGGCGGCCAAGTTGGTGATGCCGACTTTTTCATAAAAAGCAGCGATGACCGAATGTCCACCTCGATCCATCGACGCGGCCAACACATCAATGCCTACAGGTGCCAAGGCCGCATTAAGCCTGTCTAATTCAGGCATTTCCCGTACGCATGGCGCGCACCATGTGGCCCAAAAGTTCAGCACCACGCCGCGTCCGACGTAATCTGCGAGCGTTACCTCGCGCCCATCGGGCGTGGTTAAGGTCAGCGCCGGCAGGGTTGCGGGCGCGTCTAATGGCTTAATGGCGCTGAGTGCCTCGTCTTCTGGGATGCACATAGCTTGATCGCCGCTTGCATGCGCGGGCGATATCAGGAAAATCACGCCGCTGACGATGGCGGCGCCCATCCAAGCGATAAAAGACCGTTGCAGAGTTGACGTCACATGCATGTTAAGCTCACTTCGATTGACCGTACTGATAATTTAGGACCGAGAAGGCACGATTGCCATGACCGATAAGACCAATAACAAAGATAAAAGCATTGCCGCTGACACAAGCGCGATGTGGGGCGGTCGATTCGAGGCTGGGCCGTCTGCAGTGATGGAGGCGATCAACGCGTCTATCGGCTTCGATAAGGTCTTGTATGCGCAAGACATTGCCGGTTCTACTGCGCATGCGCGAATGTTGGCAAAGCAGGATATTATTTCCGAAGCCGATGCGGACGCAATCTGCGCGGGTCTACAAAAAATTGCCGCCGAGATCGAAGACGGTGGTTTCGAATTTAAAGCCGCCCTCGAAGATATTCATATGAATATTGAGTCACGGCTCCGCGATCTGATCGGTGATGCCGCAGGCCGGCTGCACACGGCACGGTCGAGGAATGATCAGGTTGCGACGGACCTCAAGCTTTGGGTGCGCGATGCGCTGGATGGGTTGGATCGGGATCTGCAAGCCTTGCAGGCAGCGTTGATCACCCAAGCCGAAGCGCATGCCGACAGCGTCATGCCGGGGTTCACACATCTTCAGACGGCGCAGCCGGTGACGTTGGGTCATCACCTGATGGCGTATGCGGAAATGCTTGGGCGGGATCGCTCGCGGGCCGCCGATGCGCGGGTGCGTATGAACGAAAGCCCGCTCGGTGCAGCCGCCCTGGCCGGCACGTCGTTCCCAATTGACCGACACGCGACGGCCGAAGCGCTTGGCTTTGATCGGCCGGCAGCAAATTCGTTGGATGCGGTGTCCGACCGAGATTTTGCCATGGAATACATGAGCGTGGCGTCGATCCTTGCCGTGCACCTATCTAGATTGGCCGAAGAAATCGTGCTTTGGTGTTCATCGCAATTTGGCTACATGCGGTTGTCCGATGCCTATTCGACCGGCTCGTCTATCATGCCGCAAAAGCGCAATCCCGACGCGGCTGAGTTGATTCGGGCCAAAGCCGGACGCGTGATCGGCGCGATGAATTCGCTGATGATCGTCATGAAGGGCTTGCCGATGACCTACGGCAAAGACATGCAGGACGATAAAGAGCCGGTGTTTGAAGTGGCGAATACTTTGGCGCTGTCGTTGGCCGCGATGACCGGAATGATCGAAAGTGCGACGTTCGATAAGTTGCGGATGCGCGCCGACGCGGGTAAAGGTTTCTCGACCGCCACCGATCTTGCCGATTGGCTGGTGCGCGCGCTTGGCATGCCGTTCCGCGATGCGCATCACGTCACCGGTGCCTTGGTCAAGCTTGCCGAGAACAAAGGCTGTGGCCTGGAAGACTTGAGCCTTGCTGAGATGCAGGGCGTGGACGCGGGAATCACCGACGATGTGTTTGCCGTGCTCGGTGTCGACAACTCGGTCGCCAGCCGGGTCAGTTATGGCGGTACGGCGCCCGACGGTGTGCGTGCACGCATTCGTGATGCCAAAGCCCGTTGGCTCTGAGCCCCGTTCGACGCTAGGATAGGCCTATGAATAACGCTTACACATCTAGATCCCGTCCAATGTCCGCTGCCCTTATGATGGCAGGCGTGCTGGTCGGCGCACTCGTGCTCAGCGGATGCGGGGTGAAATCCGCGCCGTCGCATCCGGAAGGTTCGACGTATCCGCTGGTGTATCCGGCGTCGAATGCTGCGACACAGCCGAGGCCGGACAGGGCGACGACATCACCGCTACGCCCCCGTGCGCAAGGCGCGGCACCGCGCCCGTCGTCGGACTCCGAGTATTACAATCCGCCACCACCGGCGACTGAGATTTTGGCGAAATAACGACCGGATCGGCGAAGGCGCGCCTTCGCCTAAGGAGACACTTTGGACCATTTTACCTATATCGACGGCCAACTCTCGGCTGAGGACGTGCCGCTCAAGGCGTTAGCAGAAGCCTACGGTACGCCATTTTATTGCTATTCGACGGCAACGTTGGTGCGCCATTACACGGTGTTTGCCGACGCGTTGGCGGGCCTGGATGCGCACATCCATTATGCGGTCAAAGCGAATGCCAATATTGCAGTGCTGTCGACGTTGGCATCTCTTGGTGCCGGCGCAGACATCGTCTCGTTGGGCGAGTTGAAGCTAACTTTGGCTGCCGGCATCCCGGCATCTAAGACCGTGTTCTCGGGCGTCGGCAAAACCGCAGATGAAATGCGGGGTGCGCTTGAAGCCGGCGTACATCAGCTGAATGTGGAATCACTCGAAGAACTGGCTGTGTTGTCCGAGGTTGCCAGCGGCATGGGCGTGATGGCGCCGGTTGCAATCCGTGTGAATCCGGACGTCGATGCGAAGACACACAAAAAAATTACCACGGGTCTGAGCGAGAATAAGTTCGGCATCGCCTGGGCGCAGGCCGAAGACGTTTTTAATCAAGCCCGCAATATGGCGGGCATTGATGTGGTCGGCGTTGCGGTGCACATCGGCTCGCAATTGACCGATTTGGTACCGTACCGGACTGCCTATACCAAAGTGCGGGACTTGGTCGAGCGTTTGCGCGCGCAGGGGTTCGATATTCGTGTCGTCGACCTAGGCGGCGGTCTCGGCATCCCCTACGAAGCCGAAAACCCGCCGAGCCCGGCCGAATACGGTGCTATGGTCAAAGAGATTATGGGTGACATCGGCTGTCCATTGGCGTTCGAACCCGGGCGTATGATCGTCGGCAATGCAGGCGTTTTGGTGAGCCGTGTTGTGTATGTCAAAAAGGGCATCGACCGCACGTTTTTGATTTTGGACGCGGCGATGAACGATCTGATCCGGCCTGCGATGTACGATGCCTATCATGCTGTGGTCGCGGTCGATGAGCCTGCGAGCGATGCACGCGCGCCGGTCGACATTGTCGGTCCGGTTTGCGAATCTGGTGATACGTTTGCCCGCCAACGCGATATGCCGGTGCTGCAAGCTGGTGATCTGGTGGCGTTCCGCTCTGCCGGAGCTTATGGGGCGGTGATGTCGTCGACGTATAATGGACGCGATCTGGTGCCGGAAATTCTTGTGAACGGTGCTGCCCACGCACTGGTTGCAGAACGCTATACGATTGACGATATGATAAAAAGACAGCGCATTCCCGATTGGCTCGACAACGCGACACCGAAGGAGGCCACTGGGTGACATCAACGCCCGATATCGAGACCCCGCCCCGCCTGACAACGGCACTCGGCGCCGCTAGGCTGGCGATCCGATGGGAGCGGCTTTGGCGCGCACTTTGGGCGCCGGTTGCGGTTTTGATGTTGTTTGTCGGCGTCGCGTTGACCGGCATTTTGCCGTCGCTTCCAGATATTCTGCATGGCGCCTTGTTGGCGTTGTTGGCCGTCCTTTTCGGTTTTACGCTGCCGGGCTTTGCCGGTGTGCTGCGTCCGATCAGTGGTGAAGAAGCCGCGCGTCGAGTCGAAACCACGTCCGGTTTAAAGCACCGCCCGCTGACCGCGCTGTTGGACCATCCGGCTCAAGAAAAGCTGACACAGGCATCTCAGTCTTTGTGGCAAGCGCACGTAGCGCGGGCGGCGGCGGCAGCCGGAAATCTGCAACTGCCGACACCGGCACCGGGTGTCGCCGCATTAGATCAGCGCGGGCTGCGGTTCATCCCGGTGTTGATTTTGTTCGTCGGCGTGTTGATGGGCTGGAACGACCCGATGCAGCGTATCTTTGCCGCACTCAACCCGGTCGGCAGTGCCCAGTTGAACATGCAAGCGCGCATGGATGTCTGGATCACGCCACCTGCATATACGGGACTGGCGCCGAGTGTGTTTAACGGGCTTGGCGCGAAGCCGGGCGTGCCTGCGGATGCGGCGGATGGTTTGGCCGCAGAGGTTGCGCGCACGCTGATTCTGCCGGTCGGCTCGGAAATTCTGGTTCATGCGCAAGATATGCCGGGCCAACCGTTGCTCCGCATAGGCGCCGTGCGCACACCGATGCAGCAACTCGGGGGTGCTGACAGTCAGTCATTCAAAATAGCCACCGAAATTGGTGATAATGTCGTGGGGGCCGAGCGCCTGAGCTTGATGGTCGGTGCCACCGAATTCGCCGGCTGGCCGGTTCGCATTGCACCGGATTCGCCGCCCAGTATTGAATTTGAACGTGTACCTTCGAAGCGTCGCGATACCCAATTGGAGGTCACCTACATCGCCGGTGATGACTATGGCATCAAGAATGTCGATCTAACGATTCGCCGTGCCAACGGTCGTGCGGTACCTGGCGGCGAGGCAGAAATTCGCGTCACCTTACCGTTGAGTGGCGATCGTCGAGCCCTGCAAGCGTCGTCGGCGCGCGACTTTTCGGCGCATCCGTGGGCCGGGCTGCCGGTTCAGGTGCGCTTGATCGCGACCGACTCGGCGGGGCAATCTGCTGAGACGGACGCCTTAGAGGTCGTGTTGCCGGAACGTATCTTTAATCACCCGGTTGCGCACCAACTGGCCGAAGCCCGCAAGGCATTGAACGATCCGGATCCAGACGTGATCAAAAAGGTCACTGAAGATGTGCGCCAAGTGTCGCTGTATCCGATGCGGTTTTTCGATGACACGGTGGCGTTTCTCAGTCTGCGGATCGCCTATGCGCGGCTGTTTTATAGCGAAGACGTAGCCGACATTCCGAGCGTCCAGCAGTTGTTGTGGGAAACCGCACTCAGGATCGAGGATGGTGAATTTGCGCTCGCTGAAGCGGACTTGATGCGCCTTCAGGACGAAGCGATGCAGGCACTCCGCGAAGGCCGCATTGGTGAAGAACTTGACCGCGTGATGCAGGAACTGCAGCAAGCGATGGACCGCTATATGCAGGCGTTGGCTGACCGGCTCGAAGAAATGGGTATGGACCAGCTGCCGCCGATGCCAGATCAACAGCAGATGCAGAGCCAAGATATCCAGGACATGCTGGATCGCATTAAAGAGCTTGCCGATACAGGTAACCGTGATGCCGCCGAACAAATGCTGGCGCAGATGCAGAAAATGCTCGAACAGCTCCGCCAGGGCATGAAAATGCAGCAGAACAATCCGGCCATGGCGCAGGCGAAAAAGATTATGGATCAACTGCGTTCGTTGACCGAAGATCAGCAAAACTTGCTCGATCGGACGTTCCAAGAAAGCCGCCGCCAAGGGGCGATGCAGCGCCCGCAATTGGGACGCCAGCAGCCGGGCCAGCAACAGCAAGGCCAGCAATCGGGCCAGCAGCCAGGCCAACAACAGCAGGGCCAGCAAGGGGAGCCGGGTCAACAGGAAGGGCAACAGGGCCAACCCTCCGCTGCTGACCAGCAAGCACTGCGCCAACGGTTAGGCGAGTTGATGATGCAGATGGATGAGGCTTTGGGGCAAATCCCTGAGAACTTGGGCCGCGCCGATCAGCAGATGGAGCAAGCCGGCAAGAATATGGGTAAGGGCGAGCTGCGGGACGCGACCGGCAACCAGACGCAAGCGCTCGAAGAACTTCGCCAAGCGACCAACAGCATGGCCGAGGCCATGGCGCGTCAGTTTGGCGCGCAGATGGGGATTGCGCGGGGCAATCAGCCGATGCCGGGCGGCCAAGGCGGTTTCGATCCGTTCGGTCGTCAAAATCGCAATGAAAATGGCCAAGGCACGGCGGTCGAAGAGGCCGACGTCACGCTGCCGGATCGTATGGAGTTACGTCGATCCCGTGAAATCCTCGACGAGCTTCGGCGTCGATCAGGCGACCGGGGCCGCCCGCCGGTTGAACTCGATTACATTGATCGATTGCTGGATATCTTCTGATCGCATCAACGCAGAGACGCGTTAATGCGCGGCGCCTTCTTTGGCTTCCTTAAACGTCACTTTGATCCGCCGCGCAAAGCTGTTTGGCTTGTCGACTTGGAATTTAAAGCCGATCTGATCTCCGGTCGTAAGCGATGTTTTCAATGGCACCGTGGTCGCGGTCTGCACGACATTGCCTTCAAGATCCGTCAGCAGCAATTCCAGCGCCGGTACCGGGCGTTCGCGATCCGAGATATTGGCAACGACGCCTCGTACCACCAACGCATCGTTGCCGGCGATGTTCTCGCGCGTGCTTTTAACGTCTTTGATCGACAGGCCGGCGCCAAGCGAATCATCGGCCAAACCGATCGCGCTATAAATGCCCTCGGTCGCGGGTATCATGCTGATGACGGTATCGCGCAAGAACAGGGCGCCGCCGCCGAGACCGATCACGACCGCCACAACGACCGCCGCAATGATTTTAATGATCGAGCCACGGCTTTCGTCTTCATCCTCGTCTTCATCTTCGTCGTCGAAGTCGTCATCGCCGGTATCATCGGCAGTGAAGACTTGCGGGATCGGCTCGGGTTCTTCCAGGTCGTCTGGGATCAGGTCATCGTCATCATCGTCATCATTGTCGTTATCAACGAGAGAGCCCAGGGGTTCTGGCTCGTCATCATCGCCGAACATGGCTTCGATGTCATCATCGGACAGTGCGTTCTCGCCGTCACCCGCTTCATCTGCCTTATCTTCGGCATCATCGTCGACGCCGGCCATAAGATTATCCATGTCCGGGAAGTCTTCATCTTCCTCGACATTGTCGGGTTCTGGTTCGGGTGCCGGTGCGGGCTCCGGTGCCGGCTCGGGCATCGGCGGTGCAGCTTGCTCTGCCGTCGGCGCGCCTGGAACAGGATAGCCTTGCGGCGGGTAACCCGGCGGTGGCGGGTAGCCGGGCGGCGGCGGATATGGTGGGTACGGCGGATAGCCCTGCGGCGGATAAGGATAGCCTTGTGGCATCGGGGGCTGTTGCTGCGGTGCCATGCCCTGGGGCTGCATCGGCGGCGGCGGATTGGTAACCGGATTTTGATGCCAGTTGTTCCCACAATTGGAACATCTGACCGATTTGCCCTCGGCCCCTAATTGTGCGGGAGACACATTATAGCGCGTTGCGCAATTTGGGCACGAAATGAACATCTATAACCGGCCAATTAGGACTACCTCGTTTATAGGCGTTCGTGATTTCGCGCGCAAGCAAGCCGCGCACGGATTTTGAAGTATCCTGGCCAGGATTTTAATGGCGACGCTGGACGCAAGCGGGCGGACCGTGGCATTGTCGGCACGTAAAGGGCAATCATCGGAGTCCCGAGCGCTGATGACCCCACCTCGAGATTGAACGCAGGTATTCACTTGTCTGACGGAACCATCGCGCGATTTGAAAATGTCGGCCTTCGCTATGGGCTCGGCCCCGAGGTGCTGCAGGACATTACATTCCAGCTGTCGCCCGGTGAGTTTCATTTTCTTGTCGGCGAAAGCGGGGCAGGTAAATCGTCGTTGCTGAAGCTATTGTACCTAGCACTAACGCCGTCACGTGGATTGATTTCGCTGTTTGGGCGCGATATTGCGACCATGCCTCGCGCCGATCTTCCGGCTCTTAGGCGCCAAATTGGCGTTGTTTTTCAAGAGTTTAAGCTTTTAAGTCACTTAAGCACGTTTGATAATGTGGCGTTGCCGCTGCGTGTTGCCGGCGTCAAGGAAGCCGACATCAATCGCCATGTCAGCGAGCTTTTGGAATGGGTCGGCTTGCAAGATCATATGAAGGCGCGCCCCCCGACGTTGTCCGGTGGGCAGCAGCAGCGGGTCTCAATTGCGCGCGCGGTGATCGCGCGCCCGAAGCTTTTGCTGGCCGACGAGCCAACCGGTAACGTCGATGATCGGATGGCGTTACGGTTGATGCACTTGCTTGAAGAGTTAAACCGGCTCGGCACAACGATTGTCGTCGCCACCCACAATATGGCGTTGGTAGATCGGCTCGGCTATCCGGTGTTGCGCTTGGACAGTGGGCGTTTGACCACCAAGCCCGGCAGTGGAAATAAGTCCGCCGGACGCGAATGGCGCGAATCGCGCGAATCGGTTGCGGCGCAGGTGCGTGCCCGTAGGCGTAAAGCCGATGAAGACGATGCTGATGCGGTAGACCCGCCCGGCATCGAAAACTTTTTGTAGGATCGTCTCATGCTCGGCATCAAACGTTCCGACCTTCCGTTGGACACGGATGCGCACAGTCGCTTCCTGCCCTGGCTGATTGCTTTCATGGTATTTTTGGCGGTGTTGGCGCTTGGCGGCATCTTGGTGCTCGGCGCGACCGCAGCGCGTTGGGATCAAGGCGTGGGCGGCACGCTCACCGTGCAGATTGCAGCCACTGAAAATCCCGAGACCGATCAACGCAATCTGCAAGAGGTCTTGAACGTGATCGCCGCCACATCGGCGATTGAACGCTATGAGGTGATCGCCGAAGAACGCATGATGAGCTTGCTCGCCCCTTGGCTTGGCGACGGCGCGGTTGCCGCGGATTTGCCGTTGCCGAAATTGATCGACGTCGGACTCGATGAAGACGCGCAGTTTGATATGACGGCGTTCATCACAGCCTTGCAGTTGCGGGTCCCGGAAGCCACTGTCGACGATCATCGGGTTTGGTTGAAGCGCTTGGTGGAATTGATTCGCACCGTGGAGTTGATTGCGATGGCGGTGTTGCTGTTTATTTGTTTGGCGACCACTGGCACGGTGATTTTCACCACTCGTACCGGCCTTGCCGTGCACCGTGAAGCGATTGAAGTGCTGCATTTGATCGGCGCGCAAGACAGCTACATTGCCGGGCAATTTGCTGGGCGTGCGATGCTGTTGGGCCTTAAGGGCGGCTTGATCGGGATGGCGTTGGGATTGCCGGCTTTGGCCGCAGTCGGCTTTTTAGCCGAAGGACTTGAAGGGGCAGCGCTGCCCAATCTCGCTTTCGGGCCCGTGGAATGGCTGATGTTTATTGCGATCCCCCTTGCCGTCGCGTTTTTGGCGATGGCGACGGCGCGGGCGACGGTGTTGCGCTCGCTGGCGCGGATGCTCTGAGCGGTGATACGGTCTCGTTCCCGTGGCAATCGGCTTGGCTGGCTAAAGGGCTTGTTCGCACTCTCGTTGATGATTTTCGTGATATGGGGTGTGGGCTTGTTCGTCTTCGCAGGCACCGTGCCGTTGACCGTTGCCGATCCAGAAGAGCGCACGGACGTGATCGTCGTACTTACAGGCGGCAGCGGTCGGCTACGGGCTGGATTGGATTTGTTGTTGGAGGGTCATGCCGCGCACTTGTTTGTGTCCGGCGTGTACCGCGGTATCGAAGTGGATCAACTGCTGGCCATCAACAAGCAGCGCCCGGGCGAAGTTGAAAGCCGAATCTCGATCGGGAATGCGGTCGATACCATCGAAAACGCCACCGAGACGGCGGCTTGGATGTATGCGCAGGGATATAACTCGTTGCGTCTGGTGACGGCAGCCTATCATATGCCGCGCAGTATGTTGGAGTTTCAAAACGCTATGCCCGATATCCATATCGAGCCAAACCCAATTTTTCCAGACCATGTGAAGCGTGAGAATTGGTGGGCGTGGCCCGGCACTACGGCGTTGCTGGCGAGCGAGTTTAACAAGTTCGTACTGGCATGGCTGCGTCTCAAGCTCGCTAGGTTGATCGCGGCCTATACTGCAAATGGAGAGCCGGCATGAGGTGGTTGCTTTCGTTGATTTTCCATATCTATTTTTTCTCGTGGATATCCGTGCTGTTGCTTGGGTTTTGGGTTTTTCTGCCGTTCCCGAGAATCGTTTTGCGTCAGGCCATTCGGGTTTGGTGCCGGCTTGCGGTCATCGGCATGTATATATTCGGGGGTATGCGGGTGAAGGTAGTCGGACGTGAAAAAATTCCAGCAGGGCCTGCGTTGATCGCCTGCAAACACCAGTCGATCTGGGAGACATTCTATATGTTTTTGTTGGTCGACGATCCGCAGTACGTGCTCAAGCAAGAGCTATTGAAAATTCCGTTTTGGGGCTGGTATGCGGATAAAACCGATCAGATCTCCGTTGATCGGGACGCCGGGGCGAAGGCGCTGAAAGGTATGGTGACGAAGTGTGTCGACCGCCTGAAAAAAGGCCGCCAAGTGATCATTTTCCCGGAAGGCACGCGCACGGCACCGGGTGCCAAGGTCCGCTATCATCCAGGCGTCGCCGCGATCTATAAAACATTGCCTGATAATGTGCCGGTGGTACCGGTCGCCCTTAATTCCGGCGCACATTGGGGGCGGCGCGAATTCCTGGTTTATCCCGGCACCATCACTATCGAAGTCCAAGATCCAATCTATCCGGGTATGGAACGCAAAGCGTTTATCGCGTTGCTCGAAGATCGGATTGAGACCGCGTCGACACGGCTTTTAGAGGCGGGCTAAAAGCATTCACAACACCTTGTGCGCAATATTGAAGGCACACCCCGTGAAAGTCGGGGATAACTTACTTATCTAACGGTGAGCGGGGACTTTCACGTTCGCATTTGGGGATAAGTTTGCGGATAAGGTATGGAAACATTTCAAGAACATTATCTTGAACAAATCAGAGTTTTGCAATACTATGAAGGGGTTAGGTGCTTAGTGGCCGCACTCTCCGAATGAGTCTGAGCGGACACGCGCTTGCCTGTTTTTAGCCCGCTTAAACAAGCGTACCCGCGGTAAACGCCCAGAATAAACGAGTACATACGTCATGACCGAAATCGCGCCGATCTCCCAACAGATTTGGGACATGAAATACCGCCTGAAAAACACCGAAGGCCAGCCGATCGATAAGGCGGTCAGCGATTCCTGGCGGCGTGTCGCAAAGGCACTGGCGGCGGTTGAAAATGATCCGTCGGCGTGGGAAGAGCGCTTTTTCGAGGCGATGGATGATTTCAAGTTTCTGCCGGCCGGTCGGATTCTATCGGGTGCTGGCGCGGACCGCCGAGTTACGTTGTTCAACTGTTTCGTCATGGGCGATGTGCCGGACGATATGGCGGGCATATTCGATCATCTGAAAGAAGCCGCGCTGACCATGCAGCAGGGCGGCGGAATCGGCTACGATTTCTCGACGTTGCGGCCCAAAGGGGCACCGGTCAAAGGGGTCGGTGCCGACGCGTCCGGGCCGTTGTCGTTTATGGATGTCTGGGACAGCATGTGCCGCACCATCATGTCAGCCGGCTCACGCCGGGGTGCGATGATGGCGACTCTGCGCTGCGACCATCCCGACATCGAAGCGTTTATCGATGCAAAGCGTGAGCCGGGCAGGCTGCGCATGTTCAATCTGTCGGTGCTGGTCACCGATCCGTTCATGCAGGCGGTCAAAGATGACGCATCTTGGAATCTTATTTTCGATGGTACGGTCTATCGCACCATTTCTGCGCGTGAATTGTGGAACGGCATCATGCACGCAACGTATGCGTATGCCGAGCCGGGCGTGATCTTCATCGACCGCATCAACAAGCGCAACAATCTGTATTATTGCGAAACCATTCACGCCACCAACCCATGCGGCGAACAACCGTTGCCGCCGTATGGTGCGTGTTTGTTGGGGTCGATCAATCTGGCGCGGCTTGTACAAAACCCGTTCGACGCCAATGCGCAGATCGATATGGCGCAGCTCGACGATTTGACCCGGACCGCAGTCCGGATGATGGACAATGTCGTTGATGTGTCCGGCTTCCCGTTGGAACAACAAGCCCTTGAGGCCAAAGCGAAACGGCGCATCGGCCTCGGCATCACCGGCCTTGCGGATGCGTTGATTATGTGTGGCGCACGCTATGGTTCAGCCGATGCCGTCGCGCTGACGCAGACATGGTTGCGTGCCATGCAGCGCTCCGCTTATTTGGCCTCGACCGAGCTTGCCCGTGAAAAGGGCGCGTTCCCGTTATTCGACAAAGAGCAATACCTGGCCGGTGAGACCATCGGCGGCTTGGACATGGACGTCAAAGACGCGATTGCCGAACACGGTATCCGCAATGCCTTGCTGACCTCGGTCGCGCCGACAGGCACGATTTCGTTGTTTGCCGATAACATATCATCGGGGCTTGAGCCCGTGTTCAGCTTCACCTATCGCCGCCAGGTGCTGATGCCGGACGGGTCGCGCCGTGAAGAGGAAGTCTCCGACTATGCGTTCCGGCTCTATAAGCGCCTTAAAGGTGCCGATACGCCGCTGACCAACGCATTTGTTGATGCGCAGTCGTTATCGCCCGAAGATCACTTGGTGATGCAGTCGACCGTGCAGCAGTTCATCGACAGCTCGATCTCAAAAACCATCAACGTGCCCGAAGACACCTCGTTTGAGGTCTTCAAAGATATTTATATGCAGGCGTATGAGCTTGGCTGCAAAGGCTGCACCACGTATCGCCCGAACGAGGTCACGGGTTCGGTCCTCAGTTTGAGCGCGAACGAGAAAAAGAAACAAACCGAAAGCGAGCCCGAATTGCCGCTCGAAGCGCCGGTCAAGGTGGTGTTGCCGAAGGATGAAGGTGATTCCGGCTCGGTGGTGCGAATGTTCCAGCCGCTTGATCGACCGGGCGAATTGCCGGGTAAGACCTACAAAGTGCGTTGGCCGGAAAGCGATCACGCGCTGTATATCACGCTCAACGACATTATCGACGACCAAGGTCGCAGACGCCCATTCGAGATTTTCATCAACTCCAAGAATACCGAGCATTACGCCTGGACGGTGGCGCTGACGCGGATGATCTCAGCTGTGTTCCGGCGCGGCGGTGACGTCTCGTTCGTGGTCGAAGAATTGAAAGCGGTGTTTGATCCGCGCGGTGGCTACTGGGTCGGCGGCAAATATGTGCCGTCGCTGTTGGCGGCGATCGGTAGCGTCATCGAAAACCACATGATCGACACCGGGTTTATTCCTAGTCCGGGTCAGGTCGACGGTGGCGGCAACCGCCAGACGCAACCCATCGCATCGGCGGTCGGCGACGGCACAACGCCGGCGCGCGCGCTCCGGCAATGCCCGAAGTGCGGCCAGCCCGCGCTGATCCGTCAAGAGGGCTGCGATACCTGCACGTCGTGCGGCCATTCCAAGTGCGGGTGACGTAGTGGAGCCCCGCATCAGCCTGATTACCCTCGGCGTCGCAGATATGGCGAAAAGCCGAGCATTCTATGAAAACCTCGGCTGGCAGTCAGGCAGCCAATCCAACAGTGACGTCACGTTCTTCCAGGCCGGTGGCATGATCCTTGGGCTTTACGGGCGTGCTGCACTCGCCGCGGATGCAGGCGTCACCGACTCCACTTCTGGCTTTGCCGGTATTGCGCTGGCTTACAATGGCCGCGACAAGGCTGAGGTCGATGCCGTGCTTGCCGAGGCAGTGGCGGCCGGTGGCACGCTCGTCAAGGCGGCCGAAGACGTATTTTGGGGCGGCTATTCAGGCTATTTCGCGGACCCTGACGGTCATCTTTGGGAGGTCGCCTGGAACCCGTCCTTCCCGATTGCGTCCGACGGCACGATTACGCTTTCCCAATAATCTTGGTTCCTTGTTTGGGCTGCGAACGTCGCCATCTATATAATTAATAGGTCTAACTGGTAATTTGGAGTTTCGCATGATGCGTGCAACACCGATATTACTCGTCGCTTTTATTTTGCTTGCCGCCACGCCGGCCTTTGCCCAATACGATGCCGTCTATCCGAGCGACCATTACGACGTTCGAGTCACAACCGTCGCCAAGGGATTTGATCATCCTTGGGGCCTCGCATTCCTGCCCGATGGCGCCATGCTGGTGACTGAGCGTGATCCGGGCACCATTCGTTTGGTTGAAGCCGATGGCACCGTGCAGCCGCCCCTCGTTGGGACGCCAGCGGTCTTTGCCGTCGGCCAAGGAGGGATGTTGGATGTCGCGGTCGACCCGGAATACGCAACGACCAAGCTGATTTATTTTTCCTATGCCGAGCCGGGCCCCGGCGGTGGCGGCACGGCGGTGGCGCGCGGCGTCTTGGACCGCATCAATAATACACTCCGCGATGTCCAAGTGTTGTTTCGCCAACAACCTAAGTCAGAGGGCGGGCGGCATTTCGGCTCCAGGATCGTTTTTTCGGCGGACGGCGACTATCTATTCATCACCGTCGGTGAGCGCGGTGAACGTGAGCGTACCCAAGATTTCACCATCAATCGCGGTCAGATCATCCGTATCCACAAAGACGGCCGGATCCCCAAAGATAACCCTTTTGTCGACCGCGCGGGCTATCGGTCCGAAACATGGTCCGTCGGCCACCGCAATCCGCAAGGTGCGGCGCGCCATCCAGATAGCGGTAAGCTCTGGATCAACGAACATGGGGCTAGGGGCGGTGACGAAGTGAATATTCCCGCTGCCGGAAAAAACTACGGTTGGCCGGTGATTTCGTATGGTACCCATTATTCCGGCGCGGCATTCAGTGGCGGCACGCACCAAGACGGCATGGAGCAGCCGATTTATTATTGGGACCCGTCTATCGCGCCCAGTGGGATGGCGTTCTACAATGCCGACAAATTCCCGAAATGGCGCGGCAATGCGTTTGTTGGCGCCTTGAAGTATCGGCTGTTGGTACGGTTGGTGCTTGATGGCGAGCGGGTCGTCGCAGAAGAACGGCTGCTCGAAGGTTTAGGCAAGCGGATCCGTGCGGTCGTCGCTGGGCCCGACGGATATCTATATCTGCTGATCGATCAAGATGCGGGGCGCGTGCTCAGGTTGTCGCCGGCGGAATAATCTTGGCCCGACGTTCGCGGTTCTTGATCGCCTCCCGCCGCGCGATATAGACGCCGCTGGCAAAAATGATCGCCCCGCCAAGCCACGTCGTCCACGTCGGCACCTCGGCAAACGCGATATAGGCAATCAACGCGATCCAGACCAATTTCGCAAAATCGAACGGCATGACGACGCTGATGTCGGCCTCGTGAAACGCCTGCGCCAACAAATACTGTGCGGCCCCTCCGCAAACCCCGATCAAGGCCAGCCACGCAAGCTCCGTCCATGTCGGCCACACCCAGACAAAAAGCGCCGGAATCAGCGACATCGGGGTCATCAGGATCGACATATAGGCGACGATGGTAATGCTGGACTCGGTGCGGCTCAGCGATTTGATGATCAACAAAACGCCCGCCCACATTATGGCAGCGGTTAAGGTCAGCCCGTGACCCGCGGTCACCGTATCGAAGCCCGGCTGCAATATAACCATGGTGCCGATAAAGCCGACGATGATCGCACTCCACCGCCGCAGGCCGACCACTTCCCGAAAAAACACCACGCTGAGAATGGTCGCAAAGATAGGCGCTGAGAATCCGAGCGCCGTAACCTCGGCCAGTGGCGCCAGACTGATCGCTGTAAACCACACCATCATGTTGACGACATTCAACCCGGCCCGGCCCAAGTGCATGCCGAACCTTTGCGTTTTTAGCGGCCCAAGGCCAACCCGCCACAACATCGGTATGATGAAAAAGAACGCAAAAAGATTACGAAAAAACACCAGCTCGACCGGCTCAACTGTCTCCATCACATGGCGTGCGACCGAGTTCATCACCGCCGCTAAAAGCGTCGCGCCTAACATGAGCGCAATGCCTCTGAACGCGTTATTCGGCATTGACGATGTTGGATCGACCGGGATTACCACGGTAGTCTAGACGGCTGCCGTCACGACGATCTCGATCAAAGTATCTGCACTCGCCAGCGGGGTGCCAACGCAGGCCCTGGACGGACGTGCTAAATCGCCGAGCCATTCGCGCCAAACTTCGTTCATCTCGGCTTTTTGCGCCATATCGGCCAGATAGATATTGACCATCAGAAGCTTTGATTTATCGGTCCCTGCGCGCGTCAATCGGTCGTCTATTTTAGCCAGCACTTCTGCGGTTTGACCTTTGATGTCTGCACTGCGGTCGCTGGCGGTTTGGCCGCAGACGTAGGCGATGCCGCCGTGAATGACGACTTGGCTCAAGATGTCGCCGGACTCGATACGCTCAATGCTCATAAATGATCTCCCAATAATGCCGGATAATGCCGAAAAAATATCTGTGCGCCATTACGCGCAGATTATCCAATGTGATCAAGTGAGCTGCGCGCGCTGCGTCTTGCATTCTATGCGGCTAACCGCTCCACTATGCCGGATTCGTCGTCCATCTCCAGAGCCCGGCTCCGTTCATGCTCAACGTCCGCCCCGTCGTACATATTCTAGGTTGGATCGCGTGTGCGTTAGCGTTGGTCCTTTGTTTGCCCGCTGTGACGGACCGCCTATATGGCAACCCTGAGTGGGAAGCCTTCGCCGCCGCAGGCGCTATCGCGGGTTTCTTAGGGTTGGTCGGTGTGCTTGCCACCAAAACCAAAGCGCCCACCCAGATCAATATTCGCCAAGCGTTTTTGGTGACGATGTTGGGGTGGGTCGTGGTTTGCTTGTTGTCAGCGATCCCGTTTCTTCACGTCGGCATCGGGTTCGCTGACGCGGTTTTCGAATCAATGTCGGCGATCACCACCACGGGCTCGACGGTCTTGGTCAACCTGGATCAATTGCCGCCAGGCATCTTGTTGTGGCGGGCGATCTTGCAATGGGTCGGCGGGCTTGGCGTGCTGGCCATTGCGATCTTGATTTTGCCGTTGCTGCGCGTCGGTGGCATGCAAATATTTAAGATCGAAAGCTCCGATATTTCCGAAGAGAAAATCTTCAACGCAGTGCGCACCGTGCTGGCGCTGTTCGCAATCTATGCAGGTCTCACGGTGATCTGCTTCGTGCTGTATCAGATGTTCGGCATGACGCCTTTCGATGCGCTGACCCACGCCATGACGACGTTGTCTACAGGTGGGTATTCGACCCATGATTCGTCCTTCGGTTATTTTACCGACCTGCGCTTACATTGGGTCGCTAATATTTTTATGGTCGCAGGCGCAGTGCCGTTTTTGCTGTATATCAAAACAGTCCGCGGTGATATGCGCGCCCTGATCACCGATCAACAGGTCAAAGGCTTTCTCTTGTTTTTAGTGATCGTCAGCGTTGTTATGGCGGCCTGGCTGATGACCCAGCGCGATATCGATTTCGGACATGCGCTGACCCTGACATCGTTCAACGTGATCTCAATTGTGACAACGACGGGATTTGCGTCGGATGATTATACGACCTGGGGGTCGGGCGCCGTTGGGGTGTTTTTGGTGTTGATGTTCATCGGTGGCTGCTCGGGCTCAACGTCTGGCGCAATTAAAATTTATCGTCACCAAATTCTATGGGCCGTCGCGCGGTCGCATGTGAAGCGGTTGTTCAGCCCCAACCGGGTGGTGCCGCTTCGCTATAATGGGCGCTTGCTGCCGAGCGATATTCCGACGTCTGTGTTGGCTTTTCTGGCGGTGTTTATCGCAACGATCACGGTGTTCACGTTGGCGTTAACATTTATGGGATTGGATATCGTAACAGCCTATTCCGCAAGCGTGACTGCAATCACCAACGTCGGCCCCGGTCTCGGCCCGATCATCGGACCTGCGGGGAACTTCGCGACCTTGCCTGATGCGGCGAAATGGCTTTTGACGTTGGCGATGCTCGCCGGACGCTTGGAAGTGTTGGCCTTGCTGGTTGCCTTCGATCCGGATTTTTGGCGAACATAAGGAGGTTCAAACGTGAAAATTCACATTCTTGATGATTGGTTCGACACTTTGCGCGGCCTGCCGTCTTTTCAAAAAATTGCAGACCATGATGTGACGGTCTGGAATGATCATGTCCAAGATACCGATGCCCTGGCTGAACGTCTGGCGGGTGCCGAAGCGCTGGTGTTGTTTCGCGAACGCACCGCAATTCGCCGCGATCTGTTGGCACGGTTGCCGAACCTTCGACTGATCAGTCAGCGCAGCGTGTATCCGCATATTGATGTCGACGATTGTACCCGCTTAGGCGTGATGTTGTGCTCCAACCAACACAAAGACACACCGTCGTTCGCAACCGTTGAGCTGACATGGGGCCTGATCTTGGCCGCCATGCGCCAAATTCCGCAGCAGATGGCGAGTTTACAGGCCGGCAACTGGCAGATGGGCGTCGGACGCTCGGTGCGCGGCAAAACCCTGGGCATATACGGGTATGGGCGGATCGGCAGCGCCGTCGCCGAGCTCGGCCAAGCGTTCGGGATGAAGATTTCGGTCTGGGGTGGAGAGGGGTCACTGGCGCGCGCGCGCGCGGCTGGCCTGCATGTGCCGGAAAGCCGCGACGCATTTTTTGCGAGTGCTGATATTATTTCTTTGCACGTTCGCCTGTATCCGGCGACCAGGGGCATAATTGCTGCGGCCGACTTGGCGCTGATGAAGCCGAGTGCGCTTTTGGTCAACACCAGCCGCGCCGCCTTGATTGAGGCGGATGCTTTGGTCGATGCGCTCAAAGCTGGGCGCCCCGGGATGGCGGCGGTCGACGTTTACGAATCCGAGCCCGTCACCGATACCGCACATCCGTTGTTGAATATGCCGAATGTGGTGACGACGCCGCATATCGGTTATGTCACCGAAGATGAATACGAGATCCAGTTCGCGGACATTTTTGAGCAGATCGTTCAGTTTGACGCCGGTACGCCGATCAACGTGATTAATCCGGACGTGCAGGGGCAGTAGGCATCCTTCGAGATGCGAGCTACGCTCGCTCCTCAGGATGAGGTTCGTTTTGATATCCTCATCCTGAGGAGGCGCGAAGCGCCGTCTCGAAGGATGCGCCCACCCGCCGTCCACTCCCCACCTTGATTAAATGGCCGTTGCGCCGTAGTTTCCGCCCCGCAAGACATCCAAAAGGAAACCTCTGATGAGCGACGTCCGCGAATTCGCAGAACAGTCCAACGCGTGGCCATTTGCCGAGGCGCGGCAAATCCTGAAACGCCTGAACGGTAAGACGCCGGAAAAGGGCTATGTGTTGTTCGAAACCGGCTACGGGCCGTCGGGGCTACCGCATATCGGCACCTTTGGCGAGGTTGCACGGACGTCGTGGGTGCGCCATGCGTTCCATCAATTATCAGACATTCCGACGAAGCTGTTTGCGTTCTCCGACGATATGGATGGGCTTCGCAAGGTACCCGATAACCTGCCCAACAAAGAAGTAATCGCAGACCACCTGGGTAAGCCGCTGACGTCGATCCCGGACCCGTTCGGCACGCACCCAAGCTTTGGTGAGCACAACAATGCGCGCTTAAAAGCCTTCTTGGATGCATTCGGCTTTGAATACGAGTTCGTGAGTTCGACCGAGCGTTATAAAGCCGGCGCCTTCGATGCAACGTTGATGACCTTGTTGGAACGCTATGAAGACGTGATCAATGTGGTGTTGCCGACGCTCGGCGAAGAGCGCCGGCGCACGTATTCACCTTTTCTGCCGGTCTGCCCAAAGACCGGTGTGGTGCTGCAAGTCCCGGTCATTGAACGCAATGTGTCTGCCGGCACCATCGTTTATCAAGAAGACGACGGCAGCAAAACGGAAGTGCCTGTCACCGGTGGTCATTGTAAACTGCAGTGGAAAGCCGATTGGGCGATGCGCTGGACGGCGCTGAATGTCGATTACGAAATGTCCGGCAAAGATTTGATCGAGAGTGTTAATCTGTCTGGGAAAATTTGTCGCATTCTGGGCGGCAAGCCGCCGGTCGGTTTCTCGTACGAGCTTTTTTTGGACGAAAACGGCGAGAAGATTTCCAAGTCTCGGGGCAACGGCCTGACGGTTGACGAATGGTTGCGTTATGCACCGCCGGAAAGCTTGGCGTACTTCATGTATCAAAAGCCGAAGGCCGCAAAGCGGTTATATTTCGACGTGATCCCGCGGCAGGTCGATGAATACACCCGCATGCTCGAAGCGTTTGAGACTCAAGAGCCGAAAAAGCAGATCGATAATCCGGCCTGGTTTATTCATATGGGTAATCCGCCCACCGAGCGCGCACATCTGTCGTTCAATATTTTGCTGAACCTTGCCAACGTTTGCCATTCCGAAGACAAGGCCGTGCTGTGGCATTTCATCTCGCGCTACCGCCCGGATGCAGCTCCAGAAACCGCGCCGATGTTGGATCGCTTGGTCGAATACGCCATCAACTATTACCAAGACTTCGTTCGTCCGGCGAAATCCTATCGTAAAGCCAGCGATGCCGAGCGCGATGCGTTGATCGACCTTGCGAGTCGGCTCAAGGCACTTCCCAAAGATGCAGACGCCGAAGAAATCCAGACCCAAGTTTACGAAGTCGGTAAGCGTGAAGATTTCGCCGATCAAAAAGACTGGTTCAAGGCGCTCTATGAAATTTTGCTCGGCCAAAGCCAAGGCCCGCGTATGGGCTCGTTCATGGCGCTTTACGGTATGGATGAATCCTTGGCTCTGCTGGAGCGTGCGATCAACGGCGAAGATTTGGCGGCTTAGCCGTCCGCGTTGATCCGCTGAATAAGCGCGTCCTTCACCACGTCGGATAGGGCGTTGTCGGCTTGGCAGGTGCCGGCGTTACGGTGACCACCACCGCCGTATGTCAGCATCAATTCGCCGATGTTGGTTTCGGATGTGCGGTTGAAGATTGATTTACCGACCGCAAACACCGTGTTTTGCTGTGCGCGCCCCCAAAGCACGTGCATCGAGATATTGCAGTCCGGGAACATCGCATAAACCATGAATCGGTTGGTGACATAGATCGTGTCTTCATGGCGATAATCGACGACCGCCAGATTACCGTATACTTGGGTGCAGCGTTTGATTTGTTCGCGCGCAGGTGCCTCGTGTTCGCGGTACAACTCGACGCGTTCTTTGACATCGGGATGCTCAAGAATTTCCTCAATCGAATAACGTCGGCAATAATCGATCAGCGACATCATCAATTCATAGTTCGGCACACGAAAGCCACGATAGCGTCCAAGGCCGGTCCGTGAATCCATAATGAAGTTGAGCAACGGCCACCCCTCGGCATTGATCACTTCGTCAATAACGAACTGAGCCGAGTCACCTTTGTCGACCGCGTCCATCATCTCGACCGAGATATCGGGGAAGCGCTTTTCGCCGCCGAAATAGCTGTAAACGACCCTGGCCGCACTGGGCGCGCGGGGGTCGATGATGTGATTGTCATAATGTTTGCCGAGTCGTTTGATCTCCGACAGATGGTGATCGAACGCAGCAAAGATGCCCGGCGTATACGGCAAGTTGGTGGAAATGTCGGTCATCGACACTTCAATTTCGCCTTCCTGCATTTGATTCGGGTGCACGAACAAAATGTCGTTGATCAGGTCGAGTTCTTCCAACAGCACCGCACACACTAAGCCGTCAAAGTCGCTTCGTGTGATCAGGCGAAACATCTGTCCGGGCGGGAATTCAAGCCGTTGCTCGTCATTGCCTTCGAGCATCTCTTCTTCTTCGAAGATGTCGTCTTCATCAACTTCGCTTGGATCAATCTCGTTGCCGTCTTCATCGATATAGACAATGTCGAACGCGTCCTCATCATCGTCGTCTTCATCCTGCGTATCGCCGTCGGCACCGATCAGGGGTGTTTCATGGTCGTCCAGTGCATCGACAAGTTTGGAGACTTCATCATCGTCACCATCTTCCGCATAGCCGGCGATGATGTCTTCGGCGGACAGCGGCGTGTACGCGTCGTCGCTGTCATCATCCTCAAATTCGAAGACATACTCTTCGTCATCTTCGTGTTCCGGTGCGGCGCTCGGCCCTATGTCGTCCACATTATCGGGTTTATCGACATCGGGTGTTTCAAAGACATCTTCGTCCGCTTGCAGGCGGTCCGGCGCATAGTGCTCGGTTGCCAGAAACGATGGTTCGCGGTTTTCGACCAGAACGCCGACATCCATCGTGGCTAGCCAACGAATAAAGTGCAAAACGTCTTTGCCTTGAAAGCAAGGCCCCGCGCGCGGTGCGATAATGTCGACGCTAAGGCCTTCGATTCGGGCGAGCCAATCATCGCGGGCAGGGCCGGATGCAAACCAAGATTGGTGGAACGCATTCATCGCGTGACCGACCAGAGAAAATCGTGCGGAAAACGGAGTCGTATCGTCGGCCCAAGGACCCTCAACGGTGCCGATGTCACCCGTATAAAGGACGCGTGCTGTCGGATCGTAAACTGAGACGGATGAGGCTGTCGGCAAATAAGGTGCAGGCAGGATGTGCAGGCCAGCGCCATCTATCATGCTGACTTCGGCGCCGTTTTCGCCGACGCCTTGGATGTTGAGGTCTGGATCAATGTGCAAAAGGTCAGGCAGCAGTACATCGGCGGCATAGATTGGTGTTTCATGCCCAAGCACTTCAGCCCACATACCGAGCGAGCCTGCGATCTGCGAAGCGCCTCGTGACGCAATGATCGTGGTGATTTTTTGGATATCGATTTTGTCGGATACAGCAGCCAACAGTGGACCGAAATCGGCGGGCCCGCCGGGATCAATCAGGACGGCCTCATCGCCGGTGCAGACTACGTAATGGCTAACAAAGCGCGCGCCGTTTTCCTCCGCCGCAGGGCGGCGGAAGACGAGCCAGACGCGCTCTCCCTGTTCAGCCAGTACGTGACAGAGCATGCTATCCTCCCTCAAGCTGGGTGATGATAGCCGTGTCACGAAGCCGGGCCAAGTCGCGAGATTCGCGACGATCGAAGAAACGGCTCACTTGATTAGTCAATTAATCGAGCGCCGGTGGCGTGGTGCAGATCAGGTCGTAGTCATAGCGCTCGGAAATCGTGCCGGCGTGTTGGAACACATCCAAAATTACCTCGTACGCTGGACGCGTAATTTCCGTGTGCGGCGTCCAACAGCCAAGTTTTTGATAGGTACCGATACAGTCTGCCAGCACCGCTTCATCGATGTTTGGGAAATATGGTTTTTCTGCTTTGGCGATTTCGGCGGCGGGCGTTTCGTTCATGTATTGGCGGGTTTTTGTGTAAGCGCGCATGAAGGCCTTGGCCATATCGGTTTCCAGCCATTCGCGAGTCGCAGCCAGACTGGAAAAGCCGCAGGGGCCGATTTGCGGGCCCACTTGTGCCACCACATGGCCGATACCGTCGGCCTCCAACTGCTGCGGGAACGGGCCTTGCTGTTGCACGTATGCCCCTTGGCCGTCGCGGAATGCCTTGTCGATGTCGGCAGCACCGCCAGGCGTGACCGGGATGATTTTATCGTAATCAATGCCGGCTTTGTGGCACGCATAGCGGAACATCGCGTTCGGTTGGCCGCCTTCGAACATCACGACTTCGGCACCTTCGAGTTTCTTCCATGTGAAGTCCGGGTCCGCTTCTCGACCGGTGATAAAAAAGCCGTCCATTTCGTTGATTTGTGCGAAATGCACAACGGGCGGCGTACGGCCTTCTTTGAGCGCATTGAAGCCCTGGCTGAGTGCGGACTGGACGACGTGAGCCGAGCCGTCGATCAGTGCTTCGATCGCCGATTTGCCCGGCGGCGATACGGACCATTCAGGCTCCAGCCCTTCGGCCTTCAAAAACCCGCCGGACATGGTCGAGATCAGCGGCGAATAAAAGGCTGAAAACAGCGTGAATTGGATGTTGATCTTAGCCATTTAGGCATCCCCCGGATTATGAGCACTCGTTATGTAAACGATCCCATACCCTCGGAGCGGATTCAATGCTGAGCCGTCTAAATTGCGCTATTAAAAGCGATATGAGTAAAAAAACCGGCCCCATCAATTTGATGAGGCCGGTTTTTTATGCTTAGCAGTGTGTAAATTTAAGCGGCGGCGCGGATTGCGGCTGCTTTAACATTGGCGTCAACGTGTTGTTCGAACTGTACAAAGTTTTTCTCGAAGCGTTGGCGCAGGTCGGCGGCTTGGCGGTCATAGGCGTCCTTATCCGACCACGTGTTTTTTGGGTTCAAAACGTCGCTCGGCACATCCGGGCAACTTTGCGGAACCAACACACCGAAGTTCGGATCTTCGACGAATGCGACCTGTTCCAGGCGACCATCTAGGGCGGCGTTCAGCATGGCGCGCGTGTAGGCGATCTTCATGCGATCACCGACGCCGTAGCCGCCGCCCGACCAGCCGGTATTGACCAGCCAGCACTTGGCATTTTGCGCGGCCATTTTGTCGCGCAGAAGCTCGGCATAGACCGTTGGGTGGCGCGGCATGAACGGTGCGCCGAAGCATGTCGAGAACGTTGCTGCAGGCTCTTTCAGTCCACGCTCGGTCCCGGCCACTTTGGCGGTGTAGCCGGATAGGAAATGGTACATCGCTTGTTCCGGCGTCAGCTGGCTGATTGGGGGCAACACGCCGAACGCATCGCACGTCAGCATGACGATGTTCTGCGGCAGGCCGCCTTTGCCTTCCATCGACGCATTTGGAATTTGCGAGATGTCGTAAGATAAACGGCCGTTCTCGGTCAGCGTCGAGTCGAAGAAATCAAAGACACGGGTGTTTTCGTCCATCGCCACGTTTTCGACGATGGTGCCGAAGGTGGACGCGGTTGCAAAGATTTCCGGCTCGGTCTCGGCGGTCAGGTTAATCGATTTGGCATAGCAGCCGCCTTCAAAATTGAACACGCCTTGATCGCTCCAGCCGTGCTCGTCATCACCGATCAGGGTACGCGAGCTGTCGGCGGACAGCGTCGTCTTGCCGGTGCCGGAAAGACCGAAGAAAATCGCAGTGTCGCCTTTCGGCCCAATGTTGGCCGAGCAGTGCATCGGCAGCACGTTTTTGGCCGGCATCAGGTAGTTCATCACCGAAAATACGGATTTTTTGATTTCGCCGGCATAGGCGCTACCGCCGATGATCACCATACGGCGCTTCAGGTTCAAGACGATGAAGGTTTCGGACGTGGTGCCGTCGCTGGCCGGGTCGGCAATGACGCTGGGCGCTTGTAAAACGGTAAACTGCGGCTGGAAATCTTCAAGCGCGCCGTCGTCGGGTTGAATGAACATGTTACGGGCAAACAGGTTATGCCAGGCGTTCTCGGTCACGACCCGGACCGCCAAGCGGTGCGTCTGATCGGCACCGGCATAGCAGTCTTGCACGAAGGCATCGCGGCCATTGAAATGGCCTTGGACCTTCGCCAACAGCTTTTCGAAGTTCTCTTCCGACATCGGTCGGTTGACGTCGCCCCACCAGATATCGGCTTCGGTCTCGTCTTCTTTGACGACGAAACGGTCGTTCGGTGAGCGACCGGTGTGGCTCCCGGTCAACGCGACCAATGAGCCGCCTTGGCCCAACTGCGCTTCGCCACGGCGTGTGGCTTCTTCGTACAGCCGAGGCGCCGAGAAATTCCAAAACGCGTTTTCGATGTTGCTGAGACCGTGTTGATCTAGCCCGTTGCGGCTGATTTTATGACCGATGTTTTGCACCGTTTGTTTGCTCCAATCCCGGCGGCTACCTGTGGCGCCGCGTGTTTCCTCACCAAGGGGCTGGACGATAGACAATGGAAAACGCCAAAACAAGAGAAACGGGCGGATTTCCTAGGTATTTTAGTGTTGTTGAGGACGCACATGCAGCATTTTTTATGAATAATGGATAATTTACGCGCGTGCGCTGTGTGCCATCTCTATCAGTGTTTTCCGGCAGGTATTTGAATCTGTTACAGGTTTATGAAAGTCGACGCGGGCATAACGGCCGTCGGCGCGCAAATCGACGCCGTCGGTATCGCATCCGGTCATTTGCCATGGTCCAGGGCGTCGTTTGGCAAAAGCATGAGCATAGGCGTTGATCGCGTCCGCATGATCCCTATTCATATGCTCGACGATTCCCTGCTCTATCTCGTTGATGGTTTTTGCCGCGGTCGGCGGGCTCAAAATCTGTTTCGCATCGAACCAGACCGCACGGGCAAAGCCGCCGACATAGTGCGCGCGCTCAACTTTCATGCGGTAAAATGCGAAGTCGCCGAAATCGGCATAAAGCGCTGCGTCGGGATGGCGGGCCAAGAATCGCGCACGAACATCGACCGATGTGTCTTTTTTGACGGTACCGAGCAACGACACGCGGGGGCCGGTCTGCGGATTGTGCCGCCCAACCGCATCTTCAACCAGCAATGAGACTCGATTGTCCGCGTTGATGTTTTTTGTGTGATCGGACAGCGTCGAGAACAAAAACACCGGCTGGCCCTGATGGTCGCAGGCGTATGTCACCATCGACGCGTATGGCGCGCCGCCATCGGCCATTGCAGTGGCCAGCATGCCGACTCCGCGGCGGCGGACCAAAAGCCTCGCCATATCTTGATTGCGTCGTTCCGTCATAGGGTTTCTCCGCACTTTTGATGTGAGTACACGAATGTTGAGAAGCTGGCCCCTCCGCGTCAAGTATAGGTCATCATGGGCATGATCTACGTCCGATATTTTCCGGCTTATTTACAGACCGTGATCGACGGTCTCGCCATGTGTACCATGGCGAGAGTGATTTGCCGCATCTATCAAACATTGAGGGACCCATGGACCAACTTCTGATGCTCGCCGCCGATCCGGCCGTGTGGGTTGCGCTGGCAACATTGATCGTGATGGAGGTCGTGCTCGGAATCGACAATCTCGTGTTCATCTCCATCTTGACCAATAAGTTGCCCGAAGCTCAACGGTCGAAAGCACGCAAGATCGGTATCGGTCTCGCTTTGCTGACACGCTTGGCTTTGCTGGGCACGATCAGTTTCATTGTCGGCCTGACCGCACCTGTGTTCACGGTTTTCGCTGAGGCGTTTTCCTGGCGCGATATAGTGCTGATCGCAGGCGGATTGTTTTTGGTTTGGAAGGCAACAAGGGAAATCCACAATACTGTCGATCCGGACGATGGGGACGGAACGTCGGACAAGGCGAAGGTCGGGATGGCGTTCGGCACAGCGATCGTGCAGATTTTGATTCTGGATCTTGTGTTCTCGCTGGACAGCATTATCACCGCAGTGGGGATGACCGATCATCTGCCGGTGATGGTGATTGCGGTGATCGTTGCCGTGTTGGCGATGTTGTTGGCTGCTGACCCGTTGTCCGAGTTCATCCACAAAAATCCAACGGTGGTTATGTTGGCACTCGGGTTCCTGTTGTTGATCGGCACGACGTTGATTGCCGACGGTTTCGGGTTTCATGTGCCGAAGGGCTATATTTACGCGGCAATGGCGTTTTCAGGATTTGTCGAAGTGCTGAACACGCTCTCGCGCCGCCGCAAAAAGGCGGCAGCGCGAGGTTAACGTGTCGGGCTTGTCAGTCGAGCGACTTTTCAAACAGCTTGGCACCCGCACCCAAGGCTTGCAGTTTGCCCTCGGCCACGTGACGCGGCAGCGGCGCCATACCACAGTTGGTGCATGCGATGATGCGCGCCGGATCGACGAACTCAGACGCGGCCTTCAGGGTGGTGGCGACCTTTTCCGGGGTCTCGATTTCTTCGGTCGCAACGTTGATCGCGCCGACCAGCATTTCTTTGTCGGGCAGCAGCGACATCACAGATAGTGGGACATGGCTGTCAGCGCATTCCAGCGACACTTGGTTGACGATGCTTTTATTCAGGGCTGGGAAGAATTCTTCATACTGGCGCCACTCGTCGCCCAGTGTTTCTTTCCAGTCAATGTTTTGCTGAATGCCATAGCCATAGCAAATATGCACAGCGGTCGTACATTTCAGGCCGTCCAACGCCACGTCCAAGGCATCAATACCCCATTCGACGGCTTCTTTGGTGAACGCGTTAAACGCCGGCTCGTCAAACTGAATGACCGAAACGCCGAGTGCTTCCAATTCTTTGGCTTCATCGTTGAGCAGTTTGGCAAACGCCATCGCCATGTCGGGGCGGGTGTCGTAAAAGCCGTTGGCGATGGTATCGCATATGGTCATCGGCCCCGGTAGTGTGAATTTGTAAGGGTTCGATGTGTGCTCGACACAGAATTTAGCGCTGGCACCGTGCACCGAGCCCATCCGTTTCACGTCACCGACCACGGTTGGCACGTCCGCATCATAGCGGTCGTTGCGGATACCCATGGTGGTCATTTTGTTCCAGTCGATACCTTCGATGCGTTCTAAGAAGCCGTGCACGAAATGCTTACGGAACTGTTCGCCATCGCTGACGATGGTGATGCCGGCGTCTTCTTGGCATTTGATCCAGGCCAAGGCAGCATCAGACTGACCTTCGAAAAGGTTTTCGTCAGCAACGCGCCAAGGCGCCCATAATTTTTCGGGTTCCGCCAGCCAAGCGGGTTTCGGCAGACTGCCGGCGATGGTTGTTCTGATCATGGTCCCCTCCGGGTAGGTGCGGGGCCTCGTTGTTGAGGCTTCTATAGTGGTTGCAGCAGCCAACATAGGGCCTCGATATATCGCTTTCCAGACTCCTTATTCGGCAGGGCCGCATTGTGATCGCCCTATTTTGCCTTATTTGAAGTATAATTCAGCCATAATCGGGGTTTAGGAACAGCGTGGTATTGATGAAGCAATGAGCGGAAAGAAATCCATGCAGCAGAAAATCGCTTTGGTCGACGACGACCAGAACATCCTGACATCCGTGTCGATGGCGCTGGAAGCCGAAGGCTATGATGTCGACACCTATGCAGACGGCGTCGCCGCATTGAGCGGGATCGGTCGGCATCCGGTCGACCTCGCCGTCCTCGACATCAAAATGCCGAAGATGGACGGCATGGAATTGCTCGGCGAGATTCGCAAGAAAGACCGCCTGCCGGTGATTTTCCTGACGTCGAAAGATGATGAGGTCGATGAGATTCTCGGTTTTCGCATGGGGGCCGACGATTACATCACCAAGCCATTCTCGCAGCGCCTGTTGATCGAGCGAATCCGCGCCATTTTGCGTCGTCGCGACGTCGCCGAGCCGGACGCACCGGCGGACGAGGGGGCGAACGCATTGAAGCGCGGCGACCTCGTGCTCGATCCCGAGCGGCACCTTTGCACGTGGAAGGGCCAGGAAGTCACGCTGACGGTGACCGAGTTTTTGCTGGTCGAGGTCCTGGCGCGCCGCCCTGGCCATGTTAAGAACCGTGATCAGCTGATCGATGCGGCATATGGCGAAAACATTTACGTCGAAGATCGCACCATCGATAGCCACATCAAACGGCTGCGTCGCAAGTTCCGCCACGTCGATCCGACGTTCTCCGAGATTGAAACCCTGTACGGTGTCGGCTACCGCTACAAAGCTTAGTCTTTTAGTGGGGGGTGTGAATGCAGCAGGGGGGGCATCGGGGGAAAGACCAGGGCACCGCTGAGCGCGTGTCTACGGAGGGCGATGTGCGTGCGCCATCCCGAAGTGTAGCCCCGAAACGCCTGATCTCGCCGCTGACCCGGCGTATCCTCACCGTCAATTTGGTCGCCATCGGCACCCTCGTGGCCGGGCTTTTGTATTTGGGTGAGTATCGGCGTTCGTTGATTACCAACGAATTGGCGTCGTTGCAGGTGCAAGCTGAAATGATCGCGGCCGCGTTGGGTGAAGGGGCGGTGATCTCGGAAGCGCCAGACGCGCAGTATTTGGTTTCCGACACCGCGCACCAAATCACCCGGCGCTTGGTGCAGATCACCAACACACGCGCCCGGCTGTTCCGCGCAGACGGCACGATGATCGTCGATTCTCGCAGGCTGGGCGGTACCGGCAGCGCTGTGCAGATCGAAGTTCTACCGCCGCCTGAAGAGAGCAGCGATACGCTTGATGATTTGCTCGCTACCTATGATCGCTTGGCCCGTGCCGTGCGGGGCGAGGGGCCGCTGCCGCGCTATCACGAAAATCCGCTGCAGACCGCATCGGATTACCCGGAAACTCAAGCGGCCTTGATCGGCGAGACGGCGGTTGCGGCCCGGCGCTTAGGCCGTGAAGGCTTGGTTTTGACGGCGGCTGTGCCGGTACAGCGCTATAAACAAGTGCTGGGCGCGGTGATGCTGTCGACCGACGGCGCGCTGATCGAAAAAGCGCTATATGACGTGCGCTTGGATATCCTTAAGATCGTTGGGGTGGCGCTCAGTGTGACGATTTTGTTGTCGCTGTATTTGGCAGGCACGATTGCAAGGCCGATCCGGCGTCTGGCCTTGGCAGCTGAGCAAATTCGTCATGACCGGGGTGCCCGCGAAGCGATGCCGGGTCTAACTGAGCGCAACGACGAAATAGGTGACCTCGCCGACAGCTTGAAATCAATGACCGAGGCGTTGTGGCTACGTATGGATGCGATTGAGAGCTTCGCCGCCGACGTCGCACATGAAATCAAAAACCCGCTGACCTCGCTCCGCTCCGCTGTCGAAACCGCCGGTCGCATCGAAGACCCGACGCAGCGTCAGCGCCTGATGGCCATCATCTTGGATGACGTTGCGAGGCTCGACCGCTTGATCAGCGATATCTCCAACGCGTCCCGGTTGGATGCTGAACTCAGCCGTGCGGAATTCGCACCGGTCGACATCGCGGCCATGCTGCATGCGGTCGTCGACATGCACAACGCCGGCGACGACGACCGGGTGCCGATAACGTTGGAGTTGGTCAGCAACGAACACATGATCGTCGATGGGATCGAAGACCGCTTGGTGCAGGTGTTCCGAAACCTCATGTCGAACGCCGAGACGTTCTCGCCCGAAGGCGGCAGCATCCGCATTTCCTTGGACCGTGAAAACGGCTGGCTGACGGCAACCATCGACGACGACGGGCCCGGCATTCCCGACGGTAAAGAAGCGGCGATCTTTGATCGGTTTTATACGTCGCGTCCCGAAGGCGAAAAGTTCGGCACCCATTCCGGCCTCGGCTTGTCGATTTCGAAGCAAATCATCGACGCTCACGAAGGCGAAATTATCGCCCTCAACCGCCGCGGCAGCGACGGCCGTGTTATCGGTGCACGCTTCAGACTTCGTTTGCCGGCGGCTTAAGCTTGAACGGGCGTGCAAGCGCGATCATGCTGATGGGTATGACAACACAGGAAAATATAAAGCAACTCCACGCCACCTGCATCGCGCTCGGTGCCGATACGCCGCATGGCGCGCAGGGTGTGTTGCTGCGGGGGCCGAGTGGGGCCGGGAAATCTGATCTCGCACTTCGTTTAATCGACGGAGGCGCCTTATTGGTCGCTGACGATCGGGTGGACGTGTTCATCAAGGGCGGCGTCGCGTTTGCACGTGCGCCCGAAAGTATCGCCGGCTTGATGGAAGTCCGAGGCGTGGGCGTGGTTCGCCTTGAGCATATTGCGGATGTGCGGATCGCGCTTTGCGTTGACCTTGTTCAGCCGGATGCTGTCACCCGCTTGCCGGAAGCTGAAACCGTCAAAATCGCCGGCGTTCACATTCAACGTTTGGCATTGGACCCGTTCGCTGCGTCGACACCGGCGAAAATCCGTCTTGCACTGTGCAGCGATCCTCTTGATCCTGACGCCATGGTGTCATCATGAACGATTTACCCGCACCGCATACGCGCGTGTTGCTGGTCTCCGGTGTTTCCGGGGCCGGGAAAAGTTCTGCTCTAAAACAGCTTGAAGATTTGGGCTTTGAAGCGGTCGACAACATGCCGTTGTCTTTGGTTGCAAGGCTCGTGCTGGGCGGCGACGGCACGGACGCGGTGCCCGCAGGCGGCACGCCGTTGGCGATTGGGGTCGACATTCGCACCCGCGATTTTGATGCATCGAATTTTCTCGACCTACTCGACCAACTGGCGGCAGCGCCGGATATCGAGGTGTCTTTGCTGTTTATCGACTGCGACGATGAAGTGATCGGGCGCCGTTTCGAGGAAACCCGCCGCCGTCACCCGCTCGCTGCCGACCGTCCGGTGCTGGATGGGCTTCGCCACGAACGTCAGATTATGGAGCCGATTCGCGCTCGTGCCGATGAAGTTATCGATACCACCGATTTCGTGATGGGTGATCTAAAGGAACGGTTGGCTGAGCGACATGCACTCAAAGACGATCCGGGTTTGGCGATTTTCATCATGTCGTTTTCGTTCAAACGAGGTCTGCCGCGCGACGCGGATATGGTGTTTGATGTGCGGTTTTTTAAGAATCCTCACTATGATCCGTTACTACGCCCAAAGACCGGTGAATCCCCGGAAGTGCAGGCATTCATTGCTGCCGACCCTGCATTTGAGGGCTTTTTCGCACATTTGACGAATATGACCTTGCCCTTGTTGCCGCGCTTTCGCGCCGAGGGGAAAAGTTATCTGACCATTGCTTTTGGCTGTACCGGCGGGCGGCATCGTTCGGTTTTCATTGCGGAAAAGTTCGCAAAAGTGCTGGATGAGAACGGCTGGCATGCGGCCATTCGCCATAGGGACTTGGACAAAGCGTAAGATTCCCATCACAATTCCGATAAATGAGGATAAGGAATAACCGACAATGATCGGATTAGTGCTCGTAACCCATGGCCGCCTCGCGGTTGAATTGATATCTGCGCTGGAACATGTGGTCGGTCCGCAAGATGCGGTCGCTCCCGTGTGCATCGGTCCCGACGACGATATGGAACAGCGCCGTGCCGAAATCGTCAGCAAAGCCGAAGAGGTCGAATCCGGCGCCGGCGTCATCGTGCTCACCGATATGTTCGGCGGCACGCCGTCGAATTTGGCGATCTCGATTATGGACCGTGCCAAGATCGAAGTGATCGCAGGCGTTAATCTGCCGATGTTGATTAAGCTGGCCTCAATCCGCGACGACCTGGACTTGGCCGCCGCCGCATTGGAAGCGCAGGATGCGGGACGTAAGTACATCAACATCGCGTCGCAACTTTTGGATAAAGGCGGCGACTGAGTACGATGAGCACGGAACAACTGCAAAAACGTTTATTGATTGGCAACAAGCGCGGCTTGCATGCGCGCGCCGCCGCGAAGTTCGTCACCCTCGCTGCCGAGTTCGAGGCCGATATTGAGGTTGAGCGAAATGGCCAAGCGGTCTCGGGCCGCTCCATCATGGGGTTGATGATGCTGGCCGCGAGCCCGGGCACGGAAATATTGGTGCGTGTCGACGGCGACGATGGGGCGGCTGCACTTGCGGCCATCGAAACCCTGGTCGCCAACAAATTCGATGAGGATTAAGCCCTACATTATATAAGCGCATAAGGAGAGGCCACCGGCCTAAAACATGGCGAAACCGCCTAAAAAATCTGCCAAGTCGGGGATCAAAAAACCGTCGGCAAAGGCAGCGCCCAAAATCAAAGAACGTGTGTTCGATGGTTTAGCTGCGGCGCCCGGCATTGCTATTGGGCCTGCTGCCATTTGGGGTGGCGCCGATATCGAGGTGCCGGTTTACGCCATCGCGAAATCAAAAGTGGCAGCTGAGGTCGAGCGTCTCGATCGCGCCGTCGAGGTTGCCAAACGGCAAATGCGCATGCTGCAAGAACGCGCCCGCAAAATGCCGCGGGCAGCGGGCGAAGAGATGGTGTTTCTGTTTGATGCCTATCTTGCCATGCTCGACGATTCCAGGCTGGTTCGGGGTGCCCGGGAAAAGATTTCCGAAGAGCGGATCAACGCCGAAGCGGCAGTCGATGGGCAACTGTCCAGCTTGGCCGAGCGTTTCCAGGCTATGGAAGACGCCTACATTGCGGCGCGTCTTGATGATATTCGCGAGGTCGCGACGCGCCTCATCGGTATTTTAAGTCGTGCCTCCGATCATGTGATTGCACCGCCGCCGAAGGGAGCCGTGCTGATTGCCGGTCACCTCAGCCCGGCCGATATGGCGCAGGTGGACCCGGAATCGATCAATGCCGTCGCCGCCGCGCTGGGCGGCACCGAGGGGCACACCGCGATTATGGCGCGCGCGCTCGGCCTGCCTGCCGTTATGGGCGCATCCGGTCTGAACGACGGCATATCTTCAGGCACATGTGTGATCGTCGACGGCTTTGCTGGGCGGGTGATTGTTGACCCGCTGCCGGAAACCATCAAAGCCTATGAAAAGCGGATCAGCGAAAGCCGCAAACGCACTCGGGCGTTGGAGCGGCTGCGCCATCAACCTGCGACGTCGCGGGACGGCATCGATATTCAGCTGATGGCCAACGTCGAATTGCCGATGGAAATGGAGATGGTTCGCCAGTCGGGTGCCCAAGGGGTCGGCTTGCTCAGAAGCGAGTTCATGTTCATGAACCGCGAAGATATACCAAGTGAGGACGAACAAGTCGCCGTGTTCGAAAGCATCATCGGCGGTGTCGACGGCAGGCCGGTCACGGTACGCACGTTGGACATCGGCGGTGAGAAGGCGTCGCCGGCGTTGTTGAAAAACTTGGATGAAGCCGCGGCGTCGGCGTTGGGGCTGCGTGGTATTCGTTTGTCATTGGCCAATCCCGAGACCTTGCGCACGCAATTTCGCGCTATCCTCCGGGTGTCGGGCGCTGGCAACATTCGCATTTTGCTGCCGATGGTGACGACTCCGAGCGAGGTCAAGCGCGCGAAAAAAATGCTGTACGAAGAAGCCGCCAAATTGAAAAACGCCGGCGTTAAATTGGCTACCCCCTTGCCACTGGTGGGCGTCATGATCGAGGTGCCGGGCGCGGCCCTTGCCGCCGATGCTTTGGCGCAGGCCAGTGACTTTTTCGCCATCGGCTCAAACGATTTGACCATGTACACGCTGGCTGTCGACCGCGCCAACGAGCATGTCGCGCATTTATTTAACACGCTGCATCCGGCGGTACTCAGGTTGATTCAGTTCACCACCCAGGCCGCGCTCCGCGCTCGAATTCCTGTCTCAATCTGTGGCGAGATGGCAGGGGATGCGCGCTACACCGCGCTTTTGGTTGGCCTCGGCCTGCATGATCTGTCGATGACGGCCGGCAGCATTCCTAACGTGAAAAAGCGCATCCGCGCCATGGATGTCCTCGCCGCTGGCCAACGCGCCATGCAGATCATGGAACAAAGCGACAGCGGCCGCATCGCCATGCTGATCGACGATTTCAACGACATCGGCTAGCTCTCCGAACGCTAAGCCAATTTGACGATTTAAGAAGCCCCACCGCTCGCCCTCGTCATCCTGGAACACGTTCAGAATGACGAGGAATGGGTTTAAGGGTTTACGCTTTCCCTCTTGTCTCTGTCGGCAGAGCCTGTTAAAAACCGCCCCAACATTTCGATATAAAGAAATCTTTATATCTTTAAGTCAATTTATCGCTGATCACATGGAGCTTTCGATATGAGTGAATTTACTGATTACAAAGTTGCGGATATGAGCCTCGCGAAATGGGGCCGTAAGGAAATCGATCTTGCCGAGACCGAAATGCCGGGCCTGATGTCTGTGCGTGACGAGTATGGCAAAGACCAAGTGCTTAAAGGTGCGAAGATCGCAGGCTCCCTGCACATGACGATTCAGACCGCCGTGCTGATCGAAAGCCTGCAGGCGCTTGGTGCTGAAGTCCGCTGGGCATCTTGCAACATCTACTCGACGCAGGATCACGCTGCAGCCGCGATCGCTGCCACCGAAACGCCTGTGTTCGCGCTGAAGGGTGAGAGCCTGGAAGATTATTGGCAGTACACCCACGAAATCTTCAACTGGGCCGACAACACGGGCCCGAACATGATCTTGGATGACGGCGGCGATGCAACGTTGCTGATGCACCTCGGTAAAGAAGCCGAAAAAGATCTGTCGGTGCTGAACAATCCGGATTCGGAAGAAGCCGAAGTCCTGTTCGCCGCCATTAAGGCGCGTCTGAAAACCGATCCAACCTGGTACACTGATCACTCCAAAGACATCCAAGGTGTAACCGAAGAAACCACGACGGGCGTACACCGTCTTTACGAGATGGCGAAAAAGGGCACGCTGATGTTCCCGGCTATTAACGTCAACGATTCGGTCACCAAGTCCAAGTTCGACAACAAGTACGGCTGCCGCGAAAGCCTCGTCGATGCGATCCGTCGCGCCACCGACGTCATGATGTCCGGTAAAGTCGCTTGCGTCGCCGGGTTTGGCGATGTGGGTAAAGGTTCTGCCGAAAGCCTGCGTCAAGCCGGCTGCCGCGTTATGGTCACCGAAGCCGATCCGATCTGCGCATTGCAGGCCGCGATGGAAGGCTACGAAGTCGTGACCATGGAAGACGCCGTAAAGCGTGCTGACATTTTCTGCACCGCGACCGGCAACGTCGACGTCATCACCGTCGATCACATGCGGGCCATGAAGGACCGCGCGATTGTCTGTAACATCGGTCACTTCGACAGCGAAATTCAGGTCGCAGCCCTGAAGAACATGAAGTGGGACGAGATCAAGCCGCAGGTCGACGAGATTGAATTCCCCGGCGGCAACCGCATCATCTTGTTGGCACAAGGCCGCTTGGTGAACTTGGGCTGTGCCACCGGCCACCCAAGCTTCGTGATGTCGGCATCGTTCACCAACCAAGTGTTGGCGCAGATCGAATTGTGGGCCAACAACAGCAACGGCCAGTACAAGAACGACGTCTATGTGCTGCCGAAGCACCTGGACGAGCGGGTCGCAGCTCTGCACCTGGAGAAGTTAGGCGTGCATCTGACGACGCTTTCGCAAAAGCAGGCGGACTATATCGGCGTCGCCGTCGAAGGCCCGCACAAGCCGGAAACCTACCGCTACTAAGACCAAACTTCGCTCTGGCCCTCTCCTTTTGGGAGAGGGCCAAGGTGAGGCGCAATGAGATAATTCCCAGAGCTTATGAAATCCGATACAACGTCGGGCATGAACTCAACCCCTTCCGAAAAACGCATATGGCTGATCGCCGGCCCGCCAGGGGCGGGGAAAAGCGGGCTCGCGCAGTCATTGTTCCCAGGGTGGGCCGGGACTTCGCGGCTGATTGATGCGGACGACGTACATGCGTTCGTCCCAGGTGCAGACCTGCCCGAAGACATGCTGGGCGGGTTTCTGTCGCGCACTGTCCCGTTTTCAAAACGCCTCGAAGTCGCCGAGCTTGCTGATCGGGAATTCGTTATCGAAACTCGGCTTGTGAATCGTGAACCGTTATCTGCTGCGCTTAAATTGCGGCGCCGGGGTTGGCAGGTTTTTATGGTGTATCTGGCATTGCCGCGCATCGATTTGTGCCGGGCACGGGTGCGTGCACGCGTGCACCGGGGCGGCGCCGATGTGAGCGACGAGGTGTTGGAAATCGGTTTTCGTGCCGCCCTCGACAATCTACCGCAATACATTGATCTCGCCGAACGTTGGCTGATTATCGATAGTTCCGGTGCGCGCAGTCCGCTTATTGCACGAGGTGCGCATGCGGCCGCTGTTGCCGAGCAGCCCGATGCCATGCGCGCCCTGTTGCCCGATTATCCGTTCTTACCGGCGGGCCGTGCGTTGGAAGCGGAAACCTGGACCGGGCCGGTGGTCAATGCGTTTACCCACTTGGCCCGCTGGCAATCGAGCGTTGATCACTTGCTGCGGGTCGCCGTTGAGCTTGAAGCGGGACGGACCTCTTGATATTTGCCCCGAGAAATCGCGCATTCTCGCAATAGGCGGCTTGGCCTGATCTGTCATCAGGCGTAGACTTTGCCCCGTGATTGAGACTTTCAGCCCTATCCAGGCGTTACTCGTCGGTGCCATCGGCACCGCGGTCGTGCTTGTGCCGACCGCGTTGGTGTTTCGCAGCCGTGCGCGGGATGCCGCGACCGAGAGACGCCGCACCGATGCCTCGGCCAGACGCACCCGAGAAATCTTGGGGGCCTCGCCGGACGGCATCTTTTTGTGGGATCACGGTACCGGCGGCATTACCTGTTCGAGCCGATTGGCCGAGATGTTGGGTCTCCAAGCAGGCACATTGGCGCGTTACGACGATATCCGCGCGTGCTTTGGCGAGCAGGAACTGCAAAAGCTTGAGCATGGTGTCAGTTTGTTGCGTGCCAAGGGCACGCCATTCGATGTTGTGTTGAAGCGCGGCGAGGCGACGCTGCAGGCTATCGGTAAACGGGCCATGAGTTCCAGCGACGTGGCCATCGCGGACATTGTTTGGATTCGTGATATTAGCTTTGTCGCAGCGTCGGTGCAGACCGGGCCTCGCAACACATCTGGACTCGAAGATCGCCATTTGACGGCGCTGCTGGATACCTTGCCGATTCCGATTTGGTTGCGGGATGCGGATATGAACGTCGCGTTTTCAAACAGCGCCGCCGAACGTGTGCAGGGGCTTGATGCCGCGCTTGCCTTAAAGGCCCGCGACGGTGGTCAGCCTATGCGAAAAGCGGCAGAGATTTCGGATGCTGGTCATGCGCGCGCCGTAACGATTACCGAAAGCCCGCTCAATCAAAGTCCTGAAGGCCGCCGCGCCGGCACGATTGGTTTTGCGGTGGATGTGGATGCCGCCGATGTGCGCTCAACTGCTGCCAGCCCAGCACCGTCAGATATGCTGCGCCCGCTTGAAGTGGGCGTTGCCGTGTTCGCCGCAGACACCACGTTGATTGCCGCCAATGCGGCGTTTGCGGACTTGTGGCGGGTGGACATGGATTGGTTGGATTCACGCCCCAACATGAGCGACATGATCAACCGCTTACGCGAGCTGCGGCGCTTGCCGGAAGTCACCGATTTCGCAGCCTTCCGCCGCACCGAGCTTGGGTATTTCGGCGGTCTGGACCGCATCGTCGAAGATGAAATGCACTTGCCCGATGACCGTACGATCCGTCGCCGTATCGGCCCATTGGATGACGGCGGCGTGGTGATCACGTGCGAAGACCTCTCTGGGAGGCTTGATCTGCAGCGCTCGCTCAAGTCGCTGGACCGGGTGCAACGGACGACGCTGGAAAACCTGCACGAAGGGATCGCGGTGTTTGGCGGCGACGGGCGGCTACGTTTGATCAACCCGAAAATGCTGAAGCTTTGGGATTTGACCGAAGATGCATTGCCGACGGACGCGCGCCTGCCTGACGTGATCGAGACGCTGGGTATGAAAATGAGCGCTGACAGCCAAGCTTGGCCGGCTCGCAAGGATGCGATCGCCAGTGCGATGCTGTCGCGCACGGCGTCGGGCGGCAAGGTCGAGTTGGTCAACGGTCAGGTCTTGGCGTTCGCCAACATTCCGCTGCCGGATGGCGCGTCACTCGTGAGTTATGGCGACATTACCGATTCGCACAAAGTCGAAGAAGCGCTGCGTGAACGCGCGCGGATGCTGGCCGAAACGGACCGCATGAAGACCGAGTTCATCGCCAACGTCGCGATGGAGGTGCGCACGCCGCTCAATACCATCACCGGGTTTGCCGATATCTTGCGCCAAGAAATGTTTGGTGAGCTCAATGGTCGTCAGCAGGAATACGCACAAGGTATTCTCGAGACCGGGCAGCGTATGATGGGGGTTGTGGCAGATATCTTTGATCTGGCGAGTATCGAGGCCGGGCGCGAAGAGTTGAACAAAGACACCATCGATCCTCATGCGGTGCTGGTGTCCGCGTTTAACTTGGTCAAGGAACGCGCACGGCAAAAGAATATCCGGGTCGACTTTGACGTGGCACCGGATATCGGTTGGATTACCGCGGATTCCAGGCGTTTGACGCAGGTCGCATTCAACCTTCTGACCAACGCGATTACCTACACACCGAAGCTGGGCCATGTGACGTTAAGTGCGAAACGCGATGATACGTGGCTCGATATCATTGTTTCCGACAGTGGGCCGGGCATCCCGCAAGCTGACCGTGCACGGGCGTTCGAGCCGTTTTCCCGTCTATCCGGGGCGCATAAAAAGGGTGTCGGCGGCAGCGATGGCGCCGGACTTGGGCTCACTATCGTCAAACGTTTCGTCGCGCTGCACGGTGGTGCAGTGCAGATCAAGTCCAACAAAGCACGCGGCACCAGTGTGATTTGTCGCCTGCCGATTGACGGCGAAAACACAAGCGGGCTTGCACCCTTCGATACAGATCATGCTATTGTAACGGACGAAGCGGCGGAATAAGCAGCGCCGCCGATTTTATCGAAGGACCTGACATTGGATCTGCAAACGCTCAGTATCGTCGTTATCCTTGGCGGCATTGTATTTATGCTGGTGCGGACGATGCTGGCCGAAGGGCGCAAGCGTGCTAAGCCGCGCCAAGCGCAAAAGATTAAGCGGCCATCGGGTGGCGCGTTTGCGCTAGATGACGCGCTCGACAAACTGAACGAAACCATCCGCATTTTGGACGAAGCTTTGGCCGATCGCGCACCGACACGGGGCGATGCCGAAGGGGCGCGTTTCTACGTCGCCTACTTGGTCGGCGTTGCCAGAGAAATTGCGCGCATGAACCGGATCGCTTATGGCCCGGCGTTAGAAACCCCGATCCGGATGGAGCTTATTCGTTTTGGGATTTCAAACGGCTCGACCGGCGATGCGTTGGCCCGCATCCTCGCCACCGACGAAGGTCAGCAAGGCCTGACGGCCGGTGAGATGGACGGCGTTGAAGCGTGCAACCCGGATTTCCGGGGTGCGTACTTCGCGCGCATCCAAACCTACTTCACCGATGCCCAGGTCCGCGGGCCCCGTTAAAGCGCCTCGACCGCTTCACAGAACCGCGCGATCTCGTCTTCATCGTTATAGTAATGAACAGAAGATCGCACGATCTGTGCAAGCCCCCGCTTATCCATATCCAACAAGGTCGAATTGCGATTTGAACTGCTGACGTTGATCTTTTTCTGGCTGAGCAATGCGCGGATATCTGGCGACTCAAATCCATCTTTTATAAACGTCACGATGCCGGCTTTTTCACGCCCGATATCGGTTACGTGGACCCCCGGAATGGCACTCAACTGAGTGCGCAATTGTTCGGCCAAGCTTGTCAGGCGGGCGTGGATCGCATCCATACCAAAGCTCAATGCATAGTCGACGGCAACGCCGAGCCCGATCACGCCGGCGACATAAAACTCCCAATTCTCAAACCGCTTGGCGCCCAGGCGCACCTCATAGGTCTCTGCTCCGGTCCATTTTGCCGAATGCAAATCCAAGAACGGTGGCTCCAAGCTGTTCGCCAAGTCTTCGCGGATATACAAAAATCCGGTACCGCGTGGCCCGCGCAAGTACTTGCGCCCCGTCACTGACAGCGCATCGCAGCCGATCTGGGCGACATCCAACGGCACTTGGCCGGCGGATTGGCAGGCATCCAACAGGTACAACACGCCGGCCTTTTTAGCGACGACCCCAACCGCGGCCGCCGGATTAACCAAGCCACCGTTGGTCGGGATGTGTGTCATCGAAATCAGTTTCACTCGGTCGTCGATCAATGATTCCAAAGCGGCTACGTCGACACTGCCGGTCTCGTCACTGGGCGCCACGACGATCTCAAGCCCATACTCGCGTTTGACCTGCAGATAGGTGATGTAATTTGTCGCGTATTCGGATTCGATCGTGAGGATTTTATCGCCTGGCTTGAATGTTTTGATCATCGCATGAAAGGCCATCAGCCATCCCACCGTCGCATTCTCGACAAGCGCGATTTCTTCTGGTTTCGCATTCAAGAGCCGCGCAATCGCGTTGTAGGTGTTTTTTTGCTGTGCCAACGTTGCAGCTGCTGCTTCATAGCCACCGATATTCGCTTCGAGCTGTAAATGTGTGGTCAGGGCATCCAAAACCGGCTGTGGCATCAGGCCGGCACCGGCATTGTTAAAATGTAGCACGTTCTGCACGCCGGGCGTTTCGGCGCGCGCGCGCACGATATCAATCTTGCGCATCAAAAACGTCCCTCAAAAAACGACGATGATTAATTGCAAGGCAGCCGACCATAATATTCAGCCATCGCGATGATATCAGATTCTGTCAAGTATTTGGCCTGGGATGCCATGATTGGCGCACGCCTTTTTGCGTTTTCATTAAGTCCCGTGTCATTTGCGGCGGCGTGAAATGCCTTTAACTGTTCGATGAGGTACCTCACGTCTTGGCCAGCGATGTTGGGTATTGTGTCGCGGTCGCTGATACCGACTCTGCCATGACAAGCGCGACATCGGACTTCAGTTTTCGGCGGCACCGTAGGTGTAGGACCGATCTCTTGTTGGCAATTCAAAGTGCTGTAGTACGTCGCGACGTCTAATATTTCCTGGTCGTTTAAGTTTATGACATAAGGATCCATGATGTCGTTCGAACGTGTGGCGCGTGTGATCTGCGTGATGTGTCTTTTGTCTTCGCTGAGCATGCCTGCATGTTGCATTGCGGATCGCCGCATTTCTTTTAATTGTTTGACGAGATACCTGAGTTTTTGCCCCGACAGTAGCGGATAGCCGTCAATTGGGGCTTTGCCCGCTTCGCCGTGGCAGCTAGCACATGTTTTGGATAATACTGCACCACGTGCCGGGTCGCCGTCAGCACGGGCGTCTGACATCGCGAACTGCGCGCCAATTACTAACCCAACAACAGCGTAGGCAGACAAACGGATAAAACGATGGTGCAACATTGTGCGCATCAATAGAATTATATCGGCAATTTGATATAATCCAAACGATAGAGTTTACGAAGCGCCGTTCGGGCGTGGGACGCCTTTGGTCGTTGAATATTCAAAGTGCAAGGCCGTGTCTGGAAACACGATGTTGTGGGCATGGTGGGCCGCGAATGCGGCTTCGGAAAAGCCGGTTAAGATCAATTTCAGCTTTCCAGGGTATTCGGCAACGTCGCCTACGGCGAAGATACCGGTGCGGTCTGTCTCCGCCGTGACCGGGTTGACCGCGACGCCCCGCCGGCTATCACCCAGGCCCCAGTCGCGAATGGGGCCTAAGTCTTGCGACAATCCATAGAACGGCAGCAATACATCGGCGTCGATGGCGCGCTCGTTGCCGTCCACGTCGGCAATGGTGACGGTCTGCAAAATGCCGTCGGTCCCGGATACACCCGCCAATTGAAACGGCGTCATCAGTTCGACACTGCCGTCTTCGACCAGAGATTTTAGCTGGCGGACACTTTCCGGCATCGCGCGGAAGGTGGCGCGACGGTGCACCACGGTGACTTTTGCTGC